>PVMO01019326.1_pt1 | contig 670498 bp, 452 predicted proteins | sample 1853421 | NCBI WGS metagenome assembly PVMO01 (sample SAMN08533511, study PRJNA380276) | Human gut metagenome, whole genome shotgun sequencing project.
TTTAAATGGAGGGGTATGCACAGAGGCTATTGAAGGATACCAAACTAAAGGAAAAGATTTTTAGTTGAGTAGTAGGCTTAAAGAAGATATTTTTTTGTGGCAAATGAATATTTTTATTGATATTTGTGGATAAATTTTATAACTTGCGTTTAAGTTGTAAACTGTAATCTAAATGAAGAGAACACTAGGACTGACTTTGCTACTTTTCGCTACCCTTTTTTCTTGTATGCGCCAAGAAAAACCATTACCTGCGGAATTATCTCGTGCGGAATCTGTTATGTGGGAGCATCCGGATAGCGCATTACTCTGTCTTTCCTCTTTGGATAGCTCAATCATGAATGAGCCGGAAAATATACGTATGTACCATGCTTTGCTTAAGATTAAAGCTAAAGATAAGCTGTATATTCCTCATGAATCAGACTCTTTGATTAAATCAATAGTTCAGTATTATGAGGACTATGGGACTCCAGATCAATTAATGGAGGCATATTATTATCTAGGAAGTACATACCGGGATATGGGAGATGCCCCAAGAGCGGTGAGAGCTTTTCAAGATGCTGCGGACATAGGGAAAGATAGTAAGCGATATGATATATTAGGACGGGTTTATGAGCAGATGGGATATCGACTGGCATATCAAGGTTTGTATGATGAGGCTCTCGAAGCTTATAGGAAATCGTATGAATACAAGATGTATGATAAAGGAAAAGGAGAGGTGATCGCATTGAGGAATATTGCTCGGATCTATAACGCCAAGCAAGATACAGACAGTGCTATATACTACTATCAATCTGCTTATGAGAAGGCATTGTTATTAAATGATCAATCGAGAATAGATAATGTACTAAGGGAATTGAGTAGCATCTATATAGATATGGGAAAATATGATTTGGCTAAAGATTTGTTCAGTAAGGTTTCAAGTATGAAGAATCAAGCAAATATATATTTTGGATTAGGTTGTATATATGAAAGCTATAAGCAAATAGATTCAGCTCTATATTATTTTGAGAAAGCAAATGAGTATGGGAATATCTATATGAAAAAAAATACGTATAGAATCTTATCCAAAATAAAAAACCAAGAAGGAGACCGTAAATTAGCCTTGAATTATGCGTATAAATGTATAGAACTGTCTGATTCAATTAAGAATCAAACAAAAACGGAAGCTGTAGCAAAAGTTAACTCATTATATAAGTATCAGCATACAGAAAAGGAGAATGTTCAATTGAAAATAGATAATGAAAAAAGAAAAATTCGCAATTATCAATTTGCATTATTTGTTGTTTTAATTATTTTCTTTAGTCTATGTTATATATATGTGTTAGAAAAGAAGAAAAAAGCAGCGATTGAAAAGGAGAAAAAAATACGTCTATTGAAAGAGAATCAATATGCGGAAAGTTTGGATTGTATTGAATATAATAATAAGAAAATTTCATATCTAGAGGAACTTTTGCAGCAATCGGAGTGTCAAAGAGATAATTTTAAAAAGCAACTTGTGCAATCTCAAAAGGAATTATTAGAACTATCAAACCGAAAGATTCTTACTTCTCAAAATGAAAAAAGTTTGCTTGAAATAGCTTTTCGAAAATCCGAAGTCTATCGGTTATTTCATGAAACAAGTAATAATACTGATACGGAAATTCAGAATAAGGATTGGAAGGAGTTGAGAAAAGAGATTGATACAACCTATTCAAATTTCACCGCTCAATTATATGCTTTATACCCGCAAATCTCAGAGTTAGAACTCCATATTTGTTATTTGATAAAAATATCCATGCCCGTGAAGGACATTGCAAGGTTAGTTGGACGCTCGACTCCTGCAATAACAGCATCCCGGATTCGTCTCTATAAAAAGATTCATGGAACAGAAGGTACCGCAGAAATGATGGATAAATTTATCGCTGATTTATAATAACTTAATCGCTGTAAACAAAAAGTAAATAAGAAGTAAATCCTATTTTGCTTATAGATTTCTCATAGAGACTATTTTTGTTTATAAAAATAGATAATGAAAAAGAGAAGTTTTATATTGGGATTAGTATTTCTGATGTTTGTTTCTTCAGTTGTGTATCCGAATAGAGTGAAGGATACTGAACAATCTTGGGAAGAAGAGGAAGATCGTTCTATAATATCTTCTCCTACATTATCAATAGATGAAAATAATATTTACATCCATTCTAATAAATTATTGGATGGACTTAATGTGAAAATTATAAATATAAAAGGAAATGTACTTTATAATGACATCATAACTGTTTCTTCTGAGATAGAATATCCTATTTCTATAGATTTTTTGCTGAATGGTGATTATAAGATATTTATCTCAAAAGGAAATAATTATTTGGTTGGATATTTTGATGTGTTAAAATAGATATTATCAACTTAAATCTTTAAATCATGAAAAGATCTGTATCTTTATTAGGCATACTATGCCTATTCGTATCGTTTAGTGTCCAAGCCCAGTACACGAACATACAGACGTGGGGACAAAAATTGTATTATAACGGGAGTGATTATCCGGGTACATTTTTGAAATTAAAAGTTGCGGTCGCTAATCCTCGTATCTCAGGAACAGGAGGAAAGGTCGTTTTCTATGATTCAGAAAGCTCCCAGTATAATTATATAGAAGTAAAGGGGGTTTATCAATCTTCGGATGCTCGGTTGAAAACCAATATCACTCCCTTAAATAGTGGATTAGGAACCATATTGGGGTTAAAACCGGTATCTTACAATTGGAAAAGTGAGACATCGCAATTGAGATCAGCAGAAGCCGTACCTTCTAAAGCTTTTGGTTTCTTGGCACAGGAGGTAGCTGAGGTTATGCCAGAGATTGTGACGTTAAGTTCCACAGGTGATAGCTTGGTGGATTACACGGCTGTTATACCCGTTTTAGTACAGGCTGTAAAAGAATTGGACGCTACTATCCAACAACTGGAATTGCAATTGGATGAAAAAGCTAATTTGTCTGATTTGCAGAATAACAAGAATTTGACGAGTAAGTCTTTGCTCTCGAATGCGGTAATGAATCAAAATACGCCGAATCCGTTTAATTCTACCACGAATATATCCTTTACGATCCCTACATCCGCACGTTCCGCTTTTATCTCTATTTGCAATTTGCAAGGAACTCAAGTTAAGAAATTCGATATCGCTACCCGGGGAGAAGGTAGTATAATGGTAAGCTTTTCTGATCTAGGTGTCGCAGGTATGTATATGTATTCTTTGGTAGTAGACGGACAGTTGATCTCAACGAAACGTATGCTATTGGTACAATAATATTTATTTCTATTGAAGCTATAGTTTTTTTGATAAGATTGAGTGATACTGTCTGTTGAGGGTATCCTCAATCTTTTTTATACAAAAGATATGCGATTATACTCCATTATAATTCCTGTTTATAACAGGCCGGATGAGCTTGATGACCTGTTATCAAGCCTTTGCAAGCAAACCTATGTCCATTTTGAGGTTATCGTGGTGGAGGATGGTTCGGAGATACCGGCGAAAGAGATTGTTGGGCGATACCAAGGGCGATTGGATCTTCATTATTATGTGATCTCGAACTCCGGCCCGGGTATGGCGCGTAATCATGGCGCTAGGCAAGCGCGTGGCGAGTATCTGCTCATACTGGATTCTGACGTGGTACTACCCTCCACGTGGCTTGAGCATATACACGACTCGTTGAATCATTATCCGGTGGATGCGTTCGGTGGCCCGGATAAGGCGCATGCCTCGTTTTCCCCGATCCAGAAGGCGATCAATTACGCCATGACCTCATTCCTGACGACCGGTGGTATCCGCGGCGGGAAGAAAAAGTTGGATAAATTTTATCCCCGTAGTTTTAATATGGGAATAAGGCGGGATGTATATGAGCGTCTGGGCGGTTTTTCCGGCATGCGATATGGTGAGGACATTGATTTTAGCATACGGATCATGGAGGCTGGTTATCGGACCCGGCTATTTCCTTCGGCATGGGTTTATCATAAAAGGCGGACGGATCTCATGCAGTTCTTCCGTCAGGTGCGTCATTCGGGGGAGGCCCGGATCGCGTTGAACCGGAAACATCCCGGCTCATTGAAGCTGGTACATTGCTTACCGGCATTATTCACGTTTTCAGTCTGTCTATTGGTTATCGGCTCATTCTTTTGCTGGTTGTTTCTGGTGCCTCTTATTATTTATGCCCTTTTATTGTTTGTAGACGCAATGTTCCGCAATAAATGTGATTTACGTGTAGGATCGCTATCCGTAATAGCCTCTTTTACGCAATTGTTTGGATATGGTACTGGGTTCCTTAGAAGTATTATTTGAATGTTTATCTATTTATATTTTAGAACAACTTATATGAAAACAACAAGACTTTTTTCTTTCTTAATTTTAATTAGTTTAGTATCAAACGCAAATGCTCAACTCCGGGTTCTTTCAAATGGACGAGTACAAGCAGGCCTTTTAAAAGACAATAATGAGGACTTAGGAAATGTAACCTCTATGCAGATATATGGTCGGATAGGGGATGCACGCGCAGGTTCGAAATTAACATTTGGTGATTTTGGACAATATGCAAATCAAGGTTGGAATGTGTTTGCTGGAGAATATGGAACCACGGATACGGATCAACTTTGGTTGCATGGGAAATTGGGTATTTATATGACTACAAATGGTTATGCTAACAATGTCGTGGCGTATTACAATCCGGCTAGTAATACTAATTTCGTGTTCAATACGAATCTTCGTGTGAATGGAGTGAATATAACTTCAGACGCTCGCTTGAAGGAAAATGTAGAGTCGCTGCAAAATCCATTAGCTCTTTTAGAGCAAGTGAATGGGGTCTCTTATTCATACAACCTCTCTACACTTGAGGAGAATAGGGAGCAGGATGAGTCTAAGTTCTCTGCCACATTGGATAATGGGATATCGGGAAGTTCCTCCGATTCAGAGGAGATTATGGATGCCGCTACTATCGCAAAGATAAATAGAGACAAACAAATCCAAGCAGAGATAGATCGAAGAGAGGCAGCGGAGGCTAGTCGTAAACGAATTGGTTTTTTGGCTCAAGACATACAAAAGGTATTACCCGAACTTGTACAAACGGATGAAAACGGGATGATGTCTATAGATTATATAGGTTTTATTCCGCTTATCGTAGAAAGTATCAAGGAGATGCAACAAACGATCCAACAACAGAATGAGGTGATTGATAATTTGCAAGCTCTACTATCGCCGGAGGTACAATCTCAATTACGTTCGAGCACGACTTCCACAAGTAATATAAGTGCTGTGGATAGCGCAAAATTATATAATAGGGAAGGTGCTTCTGTCTCTTATACCTTACCGGCGACGTTTGTGTCTGCTAGTCTACAGATATTTGATGTCACAGGTAAACCCGTGAAAGTTATTAAGTTGGATAATGGAAGTAGTAATGTGGTAGAAGTAAGCCGTTCGGAACTTGGTTATGGAACGTTTATTTATACGTTGTTTGTGGATGGGAAGAAAGCGGATACTTTGAAGAAGTATGTAAGTCTGTAATCTCAAGGAATTAAAAATAGAAATAACAGAATCATAAATTCTTTGATATGAAAGAGAGAATCGTCTTTTTTACATGTATCGTATTGACTTGCTTATTTTCCCCGTTATCATCACAAGAGGTTGACACGAGAAGCTGTGTGAGTACTTATACAAATCAGACAGTTTCATCAAGTGTATCAGTTTTGGGCTGTAATACGTTGGCTGTCCAAAATGTAACCGTGGCAAGTAATGGTAATTTATCTCTTTCCGCTCCGGCGCAAATTACGATTAATGGGCCTTTTGAGGTAAAGTCTGGCGGAATTTTGAATATTAGGCAATCCCAACAAATGATATTTACTTATACTTATGATGCGTCAGGAAATAGAACAACACGGCAATTTAGTGCGATGGCTTCATCTTTGGAGGCCGTTCCCGTAGACCAAGAGGAGGATTGATCAAAATATAATTTAAGTATACTTATAGATGAAATTAATATATTTATATACGATAGGGATATTTATCATGTTTATGTCCCCATCTTCTTATTTATGTGCCCAAGGAGTTGCTGAGAATAATCAATTTTTCGATTGGAAGGAAAGTGATTACAAGGCTTATGAGGATTCTTTATTGAAGGCTTTATATCCTCCGGTTATAGCGAAAACTGCAGAAAATCCGGAAAGGTTTTCACAGCAACCTCAGGCTTTTGTTCCTAAAGCCATATCTGATAATACTTACGTTCCGACTACAGTTACAATAGATAAATCGAAAGCTGTAGGAGAGATACCGATACAAACAGGTGTTTCCCCGACTGGAGCTAAAACCTATACGGTTCCCATACAGGTTTATCCGGGTATAAATGGATTTGAACCCCAATTATCATTGGCTTATAATAGCCAGCAAGGAAATGGCATCGTTGGTATTGGATGGGGTATTGGCGGTGTGCAATCGATCATGCGTACGAGTAGGAATATTTATTATGATGGTAAGCCCCAAGGAGCTTTACGTACGAAAGCGGATGCGTTCGTGTTAGACGGGATGCGTCTTATAAAGATCTCAGAGAATGCGACAACTATTAATTATGAGTCCGAGCAAGGCAATATAAAAGTAAAAGCTTTTTTGTCCGGCGATGTCGTGAAATATTTTGAGGTATTTTATCCTAATGGAACCAAGGGCATATTTGGATATGCCTCAAATACAAGCAATAAGATCTTTTATCCGATAGTTTCTTTGTCTGACTTGCGAAATAATCAGATCCTATATACTTATGTCGAGCAAGAAAACCATTACAGATTGACAAAAATTGCTTATAATGGTGCCTCTGTGGAATTTCAGTATCAAGCCTCACGACCGGACCCCTTGGTCTCTTTTATAGGGGGGCTTAAGACAGGGGAAAGCTACTTGCTGGCTAAAATCATCAGTAAATTAGGCTCTACTGCGCTTTGTACGTATAGCTTGAGCTATAAAAACCAGAACAATAGCTCAGTTTTAAGCCAGATAGATTATTCCGCCTCCGGGCAATCTCTGAACCCTATAAAGCTTTACTATGGAGAAGGCATAACAGATGGGTCTTATGATAATGGTTCTGTCACACAGCTATATAATTGGTATGAATCAACGGATCCTGCTCGTATCAAGGTAGTGAAAGGAAGGTATGATTATGCGTCGGGGGCAGATGGTTTGATCTCTTTGCCTAATGAGAATCCCTATTGGGAGCATTACAGACATTCGACGGCTTTTCAGCATTCCCAGAATAGATATGACAATAAATTCACCGGAGAAGAGAAAATCTATCTTTATGCCGGATTGAATAGCGAGTACGCTTCCCCCATGCCCAATCTTACGACCGGAGCTAATTTTATCGATATCTTTTGTGCGGATTTGGAGGGAAAGCAAGAAGAGCATATCATAAAAGTAAACAATGGCGTTTCCGGTGATAATGATCAAGTGACTTTCCGTGTATATAGGGCCAGTTTGACTGTGGGATTGGTATCTAAATATACACGGACTTTTAATTTCCCGACCGTATTGACCGATGCGGATGGGGCAAAGAGCATACATCCTAAGTTTTATTATACAGGGGATTTCAATGGGGATGGAAAACAGGAAGTACTAGCGGTCTCTTGCCATCATCCTTTTGGAGAGACCAGTAAGACCTCTAAATGCTATATATTTGATTTGGAAAGTGGTAAGGTCTTATATCAGAGTTACTTGTTTCCCTATAACGTTAATTTTGTAGGCACGGAGCAGCCTGATCCTGAGGACGCATTTCAGAAAACAGATAGACTTCTGGTATTAGATTATGATGGAGACGGGAAAAGTGACATCGCTCTTATTAATGACTCCGGGGTAAATATATATACTTTTGATGTTTCCGGTAGTACTTGGACGGGCCGAAAAGTCTCTACTTATACCGGATTAAAAAAGGTGGATCTAAAAGATCGCTCGCTGTTGCTGGGGGAGATCAACGGAGATGGGCTTATGGATTTGCTGGTATCTCCGAAAAAAAAGGATCCAGTCTATACGTGGGCCGCTTATAACTCGATGGGAGATGGACAATTTTATAAATCCACGTTTGCCGGTACTCAAAACTCGGGGATTTCTACGGATGGCTTTTTGCTACAAGATGTAAACGGGGATGGTATGACAGACTTGATCCGGTATCATAGCTCCGGTTTCTTCACTTACCTCGCTAAGAAAAATAACATGGGTTCGGTTGAATGTGCCCAAAATTATACATCGAAATCAATCTTGATCCCGACTAATATAAACAGTCATAATTATTTTAGTCAATTGGTCAGCTTGAAGAATGGAGTGGTTACAAAATATTCATTCAAGAGGAATGACAATAAAGGCGTTTTGGCCACGGGTATGGCGAATAGTTTGGGAGTGGTCGAAAAGAACACATACCTGTTGATGAATGAGGAGGCCATATCTTCCGGTACTTATGCTAAGGGTGCGAACGCTGTTTTCCCGTATGTGGACATTCAAGAGTCTATTCCTGTCATAGCCTTTTCCAGTACTTATATGAAAGGTAACCGGGTTGATAATTTCACTTTCACGTACCGAGGTGGTGTTATTCACCGCCAAGGATTGGGGTTTAGGGGATTTGAGAGTATATTCCGTACGAATTTGAAAGGGCAGCTTACGGAGCAATATTTTGATCCTTATAAATATGGCATATTGAAGAGTGAGGTTTCACCTGAGGCGAAATTGACCTATAATTTTGCCGTTAATGTTCAAGCCAATAAAACGGTCAAGATACGTTTAAGCAATAAGACAGAGCAGGACTTGCTTAAGGGTATTACTGCTACTACCGCTTTTGTATATGATACTTATGGAAATGCGACGCAAGAGACTATCACTTACACTGGGGGTATTACGGTAAAAAAGGCGAACACATTTTATAACAATACGGCAGAGAGTGGATATCTTATTGGTTTCTTGACCGATCAGAGCGTGACTACTACTCGTAATAGCAGTACTTATACCGAGCGAATGAATATTCCTTCGCATACGAACGGCTATGCGAATAGCAAGGTGTTCTATAAGAATGGAAATAAAGCGAAAACTTACGAGTATGTTTATGATACTCCGGGTAATATCACAAAAGAGACGCTATTCTTGTATGGTTCGGATAAAGGGCTGAAGACCGAATATGCTTATGATACGAACGGTCGATTGAAAAAGGTGACAAACCCATTAGGACTTGCAAATGAGTTTTCTTATAATACGGAGGGGCGTATGTCTTCTGAGAAGGACCACCGGGGAAAGTCTACGGCGCATACGTATGATCCATTTGGTCGGGAGACAAGTGTCACGTTCCCTGATAATACTACCGCTACTGTATCTTACGGATGGTCGGAGGAAGGGACAAACGCTTTGTATGCCATAACCCGTTCTGTGACGGGTAAACCTACTACTAAAAGTGTATATGATGCGTTGAATAGAGAGGTAAGAACGGCCGAGACTCGTTTTAATGGCAGTTTTCTAAAAACGGATAAAATTTATGATAGTTATGGAAGGGTGCAAAAAGTCTCTCGTCCGTTTGCCGGTAGTTCGGCTACGGCTTGGAATATCTATAGTTATGATACGTATGATCGCTTAACCGCTATATCGGAACCTTCCGGAAGAAAAACGACTCATGGTTATAGCGGCAATAGTATAACAACGGTGGAGGATGGAATCTCTGTCAAGCGGACGTATGATGCGTTGGGCAATCTTATATCTGTGGTAGACCCAGCAGGAACGATTACCTATAATCTGCGTCCGGATGGACAACCTTCTTCTATCGTCGCACCGGGTAACGTGACTACTTCATTTGGTTATGATGGTTTCGGCCGTCGGACTAGCTTGGGCGATCCTAGCTCTGGTACGACAACTTATGCTTATGACGCATCCGGCAACCTATTGAAAGAGACGAACGCAAATAATAAGGTTATCAATTACACATATGATACGTATAATCGCCTTAAAACGGCGACTTTACCAGAGTTTACGACTACATATACTTATAATGGCTACGATGAGTTGACGAAGGTCTCTTCTTCTGTCGGAACTTCCATTGATTATGTATATGATGCGTTGGGTCGTCTGTCGAGCCAGACAGAGACGGCGGTAGACAATAAATATTTACGAAAGGATTATACCTATAACGGAGGAAATGTAAGCTCTATTAAGTATACGTCTCAATCCGGAGTTTTGACAACCGAGAATTATAATTATGCGAATGGTCATTTAGTTGAGACCAAGCTGAATAACCAAACATCCATATTTAAGCTCACGAAAGAGAATGACATGGGGTTACCTACCGAGGTACGCTCCGGTGCCTTATCTCGTACCTATGGATATGACAGTTATGGATTCCCTACTTCCAGGAAGATACAGAAAACAGGGGTGACCACATTCCTCCAGAATATGGAGTATGTTTTCGATCCTGTTAAACGGAACTTGACTTACCGGAAAGACATTAATGTATCCCAAGAAGAGAAATTCTCTTATGATAATCTTAATCGTCTGACTTCCTACAAAGGGCTTATGGCAACTTATGACGCGAAAGGAAATATCTTAACCAAAGGGGATGTCAGTGGTACATTCGCATATAATACAAGTGGCAAGCCTTACGCCATATCTTCCTCTAGCGTGGCAAATGGTATTATCTCTTCCGCCACACAGGTTATTAGCTATACCTCTTTCAAGCGTCCGAACGCTATTACGCAAGATGGTAACGTGGCCTCGTTTACCTATAACGGCAATCAGCAGCGTGTGAAGATGCAGGTGGCTAAAGGGGGTAGCCGTTTGTTGACCCGCTATTATTTGGGGGATTGCTATGAGATCGATGAGACTCCCTCGGGTAATAAGGAGAAGCTGTATTTGGCGGGAGAGAATTACTACGACGCTTCGGCGGTATTGGTGAAGGATCATACGAATAGCTGGAAACTTTATTATATAGGTCGTGATTATCTGGGAAGTATCACGGATATCATCACCGAGGCAGGGACGAAATACGCGAGTTATAATTTTGACGCATGGGGTCGCCAACGTAACTCATCCAGTCACGTTTACATCCCTTCGGGGCAGGAGGTAGAGTTGTTCCTTGGTCGTGGCTACAGTGGCCATGAACATCTTAAGGAGTTTGGTCTGGTAAATATGAACGCCCGCCTGTATGACCCGGCTCTGGGTCGTTTCCTCGCTCCTGATCCGTTTGTCCAGATGCCGGACTTGTCCCAGAACTTCAATCGTTACAGCTATGCCATGAACAACCCGTTGAGGTATGTGGACGAGGATGGAGAGTTTATCCATATTATAATAGGTGCGGTTATCGGAGGAACAGCAAATTTGATCTATAAGGCTGTATCGGGTCAACTTCATAGTTTCAAGGATGGATTTGCCGCATTTGGTATTGGAGCCGCCGCCGGAGGTTTGGGGGCTGCGACTGGTGGGTTGGCCTTTGCCGCTGCTGGAGGTGCCGCCGGGGGAATCGGAGGCTTTTTGGCTGGAGCCGCCGCAGGTTCGGCGAGTACGGCGGTGATGATGCCTGTCCAAAGTGCGGGTAACTCGTTGTATTTCGGGGACCCGTTTATGAGCTTGAAGGATTATGGCTTGGGTATTTTGGGTGGTGCCTTGACAGGTGGAATCGGAAACGGTATGGTTGCCGCCTTGAAAGGTAATAACTTCTGGACAGGTAAGGACGTTAAATTCGGACGGACGATCTTCTCGTTCAAGAACACGGCGACAAGGCCGGCACCGGAGATGAGGTTGATGGAGGCATCAAAACCTCAAATTACAGGAATACAGAGAAGTAATTTACCAACAGAAATTACAGTTTCGGATCAAGTAGGACAGAATCAGTCATTACCTTTTGCTGTTACGGATAAAGGTGTTGTTTTGCCAAATGAGGCAAAGTATCAAATACCAACTAATTATATTGAGAACCCAAGGCAACTGCCTAACAGTACGTCTTATGGTACGATAGAGAGTGGTAAATATATTGAAAAATTAAGAATAGATCAGGCGACTCCTGCAGGAAGAAAGGGGCCAAATCTAAGTCATTATCATTTAAATCAGAAAAGTAGACATTATATGCCTGGGAGTAAATCTGATCCAGGGTTCGGTGTGAAAATTAAATTTTAAATTTTAAATTTGTATCTGCTTGAGTAGTTTTACAAAGCCTTAGCTTTTTTGAACTTTCTCAAGTAGGTTTAATGAATTGTAATTATTCTTATCAATGAAATAAACGCTTATTTAAATTATAACTTTATGGGAACACTTTTTTTAGAATATTTTTATCATGATGTTGTGATAAAAGATATATTATATGATTTGAATGGTAGTGAAGGTGCTAATTCTATCATATTTACGTTAAATAATAATGAGGAATGCGATGAAGATACAGATGATAAATTAAGCAATCACTTTGATGATGTCAGGTGTGTATTTCGAGATATATACTCTTCTCGTATAGATTTGTATCATAATATTATAGGGAAGTATTGTATTTTGATGTCAGATGTGAGTGATACGGATATATTTCTTTTAGAATATAAAAAAGCGATGGAAGGGATTTTGCCTTTAGAAATCTTACAAAAATTGGTATGTTACTCAATTTATACGAATGAAGGAACTGTAAAAATTGTTTCAGAAGGCAATGTCGAAATTGTAAATGGGTGATTTGCTTGTTGTATAGATTTATTTTGTGTGAAAATTGATAATCAATGCAAGAGAATATGTTGTAAAATATATGGAATAATTTAATATCTCGGTAATACGGGATTTAGGACTCATTATCCACTATATTATAAGCCTGTAATGGCATTTAATTTATAATATATCGAGAAGATAGTGCGAATATATTTTATCAATTTATTTATTGTTATTTCTACTGTTTGTGCTTTGGCTCAAACAGTAGAAATGAAAGTTTCACAGGAGGGTGGACTTGATACGAGTGGATTTTGTGATTTTGAGAAAAAAGAGAATAATATTCTGATGATAAATTTGGAATAAGCTCCAATTTTTATAGAAAAATCAAAATAATATCTTAATTTATATAAATGGCATTCCTTTTAATTTATGTTTGATTGAAAATAAAGAATTAGTAGAAGAAAAATATAAAGATAAAATTTATGATTTATCTAAATATCTTCGATTTACTCCTGTGAAATCGAGAGGGAAGAATGTTGAAAGTAGCTATCTTTTAACGGCAAATGATTAAATATCGAACGGCTTGTCCTGGATATAAGACTCAAGTAATTAAGCCTAAATATTAAAAAGAACTGTTTCTGAAATTCTAGAGATATACTGGCTTCAAGTTGTTATTATACACATGAACTTAAAAATATGAAGCTAAGCAGAATGAATATTGATTGTTTTTTAGTAATTTTGGAGTAAATTAATTGGTGGATATTTTTGAATAAAATAATATATTATGATTACATTAGCATTAAAAAAGTCTATTTTAAATGATTGGAACGCTATATTTCCTCAGTTGTCGACCTATTCTCAGACTACTTTGTATGTGACATTAGATATAATGGTTGTAGGATTATTATTGCTAAGAGTAAGAGGAGAGGATGAGTATAGGCCTATTTTTCAAGTTTATCCCTTGTGGAAAAGAGATAATAAGGATAATCTATTTTCTCCAATCGTAAATAAGCCGATATTGGATAAGAAAAATTTAACATTTGATATTCCATATAACCAACATTCAAATTATTTTAAAGAGTCTATACGATGTGCTGAAGAGCAGGTTGGATGTTGTTTACGGCCGGAAGTATTGGTTGAAAAAATGTTTGATTTGATAAATAGTTATTATTCAAATGACTATCTGGTTCAATGTAATCCTATTTGTCAAGCAGATTTATTAGAGTTGCAATTGTATATTATGAAGTATATTGGTGATTATAGATCAATAGATAAAATATTAAATAATATCAATAAGGCTTCTAAAAAATGGAAATATCAATATTTTTATGAGAATTATTCTACCGAAGATTGGAAGAATAGCGTGCTGAAAAATATTGATGATTGGGATAACGTTCTTAAATTATTAAAAACAAATATGGATGATAAAAAAATTGCACGATTGAAGCATAGTCATTTAGTTTATTAATGGATAAGATGCTTAAATTGGCTCTGTGCGCCGAGGTTAAATCCATAACCTACTACTATAGGAGATGAGTTTGGCTGATTATTTTGAGATCTTGTTCAAGTTCTTATTGAAGATGTTGCCTCAAATTATACAATGGTAGATTTATTTGGCATAGAGAGTTATTATCCAATTTCTAAGGGATAAAGTGAAGGGTTTTATTTAAAATAGACTGTCTCAAGATGGAAAATTGGACAGTCTATTTTTTGTTTGAGTTTTTGTATATGTACTGATGCCGAGCTTATTTCTGAGCTTTAACAAGTGTAGTTACACTATAAACAATCTGTTGATATACCTATCATCATAGAAGCGTTTATCGGTGGAGCCGCCGCAGGTTCGGCGAGTACGGCGGTGATGATGCCTGTCCAAAGTGCGGGTAACTCGTTGTATTTCGGGGACCCGTTTATGAGCTTGAAGGATTATGGCTTGGGTATTTTGGGTGGTGCCTTGACAGGTGGAATCGGAAACGGTATGGTTGCCGCCTTGAAAGGTAATAACTTCTGGACAGGTAAGGACGTTAAATTCGGACGGACGATCTTCTCGTTCAAGAACACGGCGACAAGACCGGCACCGGAGATGAGGTTGATGGAGGCTCAAGGAAGTGGGCTAAATGTGACGCAACCGGATATTAGTAATACCCCTAAATTAAATCCGGTAGAGACATCATCTCAGGTTGCTTCTTCTAGTCAATCTTCGGGTACGACTCGTTTTGTGACAACTCCAGATGGGGTAACTCATGATTTACAACCGACTATTGATAGAATACGGTCTGGAAAGTTGTTTACGTTTCGTCATGATGGAAGTATTTATCGAAATAAAGATGGGCTATTACCTAATTTATCAAATGGAGTTTATAAAGAGTATATTCATCCAACACCAGGATTGATGAAGGGGGCAGGTACTCTTAGGATTGTAACAGGAGATAATAAAATGTGGTTTACTCCAGATCATTATCATACATTTATCCAAATAAAATTTTAATTTTGGGGATAAAAAGTTGTTTGTGTGTTTATGATTAATATAAATGTAAATATTTAAAATATGGGAAATATATATTTTGAGAAAGATGTTAATGTGTACAGTATGGAAAGAGGTGTGTTCGGGCATATTTCTAAAGTGTGTAATAAATTTGATTTATTTCATGAAATAACTAAAGTGTTAAATTACCCTTTTGAATTTGGAAATAATTGGGATGCTTTATTAGATATATATAGGGATTTTAGTTGGATTGATGATACAGATATAACAATTATTCATGACGATTTATCTATGTTGGATGAAAATGCTCTTAGGATTTATATTGAAATAGTAAAAGAATCGATTATTTTATGGCAGAAATATGATGATCATAATGTTGCATTTATTTTTAATGAAAAAGAGAAAGATGTGATTATGACTATTTTTAATGGATATAATCCATATTATGGATAGATTATAAGAAATGAATGTTGAAAATATCTAATTAGTAAATTCAATGTTTAAAATTCGTCCTGTAAGTACAGGCGTAAAGTTTGAGCCGGTCAAAGAGCTTGAAGTTGAAAAATATTTGGTTGAACTGAATTGGAAGGATTACAATGGTAGATTCATTTGTCGTGGAGAGTTATTCCATTGATTTTAGAGATAATTAAGAAAGAATTTATTTAGAAATAGGCTGTTTTATGATGAAAAATGAGACAGCCTATTTTTTTGTTTGGGTTTTGTATATGTACTGATGCCGAGCTTATTTCTGAACTTTAACAAGTGTAGTTACACTATAAACAATCTGTTGATATACCTATCATCATAGAAGCGCTTATCGGTGGAGCCGCCGCAGGTTCGGCGAGTACGGCAGTGATGATGCCGGTTCAAAGTGCGGGTAACTCATGATTTACAACCCACTATTGATAGAATACGATCAGGAAAGTTGTTTACGTTTCGTCATGATGGATCAACCTATTATAATAATGTGACTTGTATTTCGTTAGAAAAATATCAAAAGTGAAATTGTATCAAATAATTATTGTGGAGATATGAGGGTCATCAAAATTTTCTTGCTGTTTGTTTGTTGTATTTCATTAGATGTACAATCTCAAACATTTTTGTCGGACACATTGGGTATCAATGAGGATGGCTCTGTTATCATTGCTAAAAGTTTGGCTTTACCCGGCTGGATTCTTGGAGTGGATGTGGATTCGACGGATAATTTGCTTTTTATCCGGTATCGGAATTTGTCGAAAAATGAGACTTCCTTGAAAAATAGGGGGGGAATTTCCGTTTACTCCTTGGCTGATCAGAGGATGCTATGGCAACGTCCTGTCAATTATTTTAATCAAGATCCAAAGTTGACTTCAGAGGGAGTTTTGTTCGTGACAATGGGGAAGGCTACATCGTTGCTGGATTTGAAAACAGGTAATGAGGTTTGGAAGAAAAAGAAAATGATTCCTTATTGGGTGGACGCTAAGAACCGGATGTTTTTGGCTTATAAAGGCAGTTATATGAACGGGGTGTCTAACGAGTTGGAAGGCCATAGCCTTGCGACGGGAGAAAAGATGTGGAGCCGGAAAATGAGCCATGTATATGGATGGAATGAGAGTGGTTTACTGGATGACTCTACTCGATTGATTGTCTCGGATGGGATTCATCTGGTTCACATGGGAAATGGGGAAGGGCCGAGTTATGCCATGCCGACTGGGGCAAGTGATTATAAAGAGGCCGTCGCTCTTGGTGCGCTCGGTGTGGTGACGGGTGTCTTAACCGGTTTTGCGGCAGTGCCTACTGGGCCGAAGAAGGTGATGGAACTGGTATCGAATGTTTTATCGGACGACACGGTTTTTTACGTGGCAAGCCGGGAGAATTTGTTTTGCCTGGATCGGCAGTTGCAACCTAAATGGGGGTATCCGATACCTGATGGAATGGGATCTCGCTCTCATTTGTTTGCGAGAGGAGATAGCCTTTATATGATTAATATGGGAACTGGGTATCGAAATACTATTTTTGATACTTCTGAGGCTTATGCTCACGAATACTTAAGACTGAAGGTTGGCTGGCCGTTTATCGCCTGTTTCGATAAACGAAAGGGTGAGAAGGTTTGGTTCCGCCAGCTCTCGGATAAGAAAGAGATGGTGGAGGAGTTTGATATAAATTGGGAAGAGGATGCTCTGATGGTCTTGTTTTCCGATCATATCCGGAAGTACTCGTTATCTGGGGATTCCTTGTTGAGTGAGGTATCATGGAATACCGAAGTAAACGGGAAATTATTATATCTTACCAATTCTTCTTATTTCTTGCAGGATTTTGAGGATAGTACATCTTATCAGCGATATAAACGCCCGGATTCGATTTATTGTTTGATTACTGATAAGAATGAAATGGTTGAGCTAGACCAGCAACTGAATGTTTTACAAACTTATCCTTTGTCTAAGTTGCGTACGTTTAAGGCTTTACCAAATGGGGATAATTTGATATTCTTGGGAGACAAAACATTGTGGGTTAATTCAAAGGGTGAGAAGAAAGCTTATTTATATACTTCATCCAAGATGTTTAGGGTAGGTGAAAAGTTTTTCATCTATAGTTTGGATGGTAAAAAGATATATGAATTTCCTTTATAAACTGGTATGTTTCATGTAAATATGTAATAGATTACTTCATAGTTATGGTTGAATGTATTGCCAAGAAAGATATTTTGGCTATTTTTAATTTTTACCTTCTGAACATTTAGGGGTTCACTCTGTTCTAACAAAGCATTGGATATCCGGCATGTATTTAGTAGTGAATTAATTAAACGTCAAAATTATGAAGGTGAAAATATTATACACGGCTTTAATCTCATTGATCGCGGGAGGAGCGATGGCGCAAGATTGTACGTTCTTCTTTCCGCAAACAGAGGGAACGGTATGGGTCCGTAAAGGATATGACGCAAAGGGAAACTTACAATCTGTTATGAGTTATCAAGTGGATGAGGTGGAAACATTGCCTTCCGGCCAAGAGGTGGAAGCGGACTACGTATATACTAATCCCTCCGGTACGATCGTGAACAAAGGAGATATCAAGGCATACTGCCAGAATGGAGAATTTTTCCTCGACTCGAAAGAGACACTCTCTTATCCGGGAGTGGTATCGGAAATGAATACGAATGTGGATATCACGGAGAACTTTATAAATTACCCAAATCCGTATGCGGCTAATTTCGATAAGAATAACGTGTATTTCGACGAGGCTTCCGTAAAGATCTACGATAAGAAGAATCGGAAGAATCGTAAGGATATGGCCATTAAGGACCGTGAGTTTATTAAAACGGAAAGCATAACAACTCCTGCCGGTACGTTCGATTGCGCTAAGGTAAAATATAATATCGCTACACGTTCCCCTAAATCAAAGGAGACAATCACTGGGTATGGCTATGAGTGGTACAGCCCGAATGTAGGCTTAGTGCGTACGGAACAATATGATAAGAATAACGTATTACAATCCTATACGGTATTGGAAGAATTAAAATAAAAAAGGCGACTACAATCTTATGATTTGTATTAACCGGTTTAAGTGGATACGCTGTTGCTGAGAAGTGACAGCGTATTTTCTTTTATGGGAAAGATTGGGCAATTTTCTTTTTGTTTGACGTTTTTCGTTAACTTGCGGCAAATTTCGAAAAATGGAAAGAGAATATAAATCAAAAGTGGGATGGTGGTATCATCTGGTGATTATCATGGTGGTAATTGGTTGTGTGGCTGCGTTTTTGCGTACCAATATATCGGCTATAGTGGGTATGATGGTCGCTGCGTTGGGGGTGCTTCATGTTTTCTTTAATACGTATTACCGGATAACGGAAGATGATATGTTGATAGCGCATTGTAGTATTTTCCCGGAGAAGAAGATCGCTATCGCTGATATAGAGGCGTTGGAATCTACCGTGATGCCGGTGTCCAGCTACGCCCTTTCGTTGGATCGGCTGATCATATGGAGCAATGGGAAACCTTGGATGCTCATATCTCCGACCAACCGGGCTGATTTTATCAAACAGTTGAGAAAGATAAATCCTAATATACAACTTAAATAGATCTAATAGTATGAAATACGATGTCGCTATAATCGGTGGAGGTCCTGCCGGTTATACTGCCGCGGAGAGAGCGGCGCAGGGTGGGCTTTCCACGATTCTTTTTGAGAAAAACGCATTGGGCGGGGTTTGTTTGAATGAGGGATGTGTGCCGACAAAGACGCTTCTTTATTCCGCTAAGACGTATGATAATATCAAGCATGCTTCCAAGTATGCGGTGAAAGCGGAGAATCCTTCTTTTGATCTCCCGAAAATCATCGCCCGTAAGAATAAGGTCGTGAAAAAGCTGACAGCCGGTATCCGTATGAAAATGACGGAGCATGGCGTGGTGATGGTTACGGCGGAAGCTTGTATCCAAGGGCGTGCGGCCGACGGGACGATTACGATCGCCGCCGGAGAAGAGCTATACGAGGCTGCGAACCTTTTGATCTGTACGGGATCAGAAACGGTAATTCCTCCTATACCCGGATTGGCGGAGACGGAATATTGGACGAGCCGGGAGGCGTTGCAATCGAAGGAGCTTCCGGCCTCTTTGGTGATAATCGGTGGAGGCGTGATCGGTATGGAGTTCGCTTCTTTCTTCAATAGCCTTGGGGTAGAGGTACATGTCGTGGAGATGTTGGATAAGATATTAGGCCCGATGGATCGTGAGCTGTCCGAAATGTTGCAAGCGGAATACGCTAAACGGGGGATTAAGTTCTATCTAAGTCATAAAGTGACCGGGGTGCATGGAACCGAGGTTTCTGTAGAGAAAGACGGGGAGACATTCACGTTGCATGGCGATAAGGTCCTTTTGAGTGTAGGGCGTCGTCCGGTTACGAAAGGTTTTGGCTTGGAGACACTGGCTCCGGAGACTTTTCGTAATGGGGTGAAGGTGAATGAGTACATGCAGACTTCCCTGCCAAATGTATATGCTTGCGGTGATATTACCGCTTTTTCCTTACTGGCGCATACGGCAGTTAGCGAGGCGGAGGTGGCCGTGGATCATCTCTTGGGCAAATCGCGCCCGATGAGTTATAAGGCTATTCCGGGTGTCGTTTATACGAATCCGGAGATCGCCGGTGTCGGGAAGACAGAGGAGGAGTTGCAGGCAGAAGGTATTTCGTATACCGTGAAGAAAATACCGATGGCATTCTCTGGGCGTTTTGTCGCGGAGAATGAGATGGGGAATGGTGTTTGTAAGTTGATCTTGTCGGAGGATGAGACGTTGATCGGTGCCCATATGTTGGGTAATCCGGCCTCGGAGTTGATCGTGATCGCCGGAATCGCTATTGAGAAGGGGATGAAATCGGATGAGTTAAAGTCGTTTGTGTTCCCGCATCCTACGGTAGGAGAGATTATTAAGGAAGCGCTTTATTGAAATAATTATGTACCTTTGTGCCGATAATAGCGGCACATGGGTACATTTGAAGGATATGTAGGGATTCGTTTGTGGGACGGACAATTGGTGGACGATGTGGTCTTTAGCCTTTTGTTCGTCTTATTTATGTGTTTTGCGTTGGTGTTCCGTACCAATTATCGTTTATTCCTGAAGATGATGCGTGATGTGGTATATGTGAAAGAACGTCAAAATTTATTTGAGGTAACGAGGGGGAGCGAATGGCTCTTCCGGAATTTCATGACGTTTCAAGCCTTGTTTCTTTGTAGCGTTTGCCTTTTTGCTATCGCTAGGGCATATGGGTATTTCAACCATTTGCTAGAAAATACGGTGTTGATATCTATTGGGTTGATAATGATGGTATTGATGCTGTTTTATTGGTGTAAGCGCTGTTTCTATTATTTATTGGGGGTTGTTTTTACGGACGCTCCGAAATACAAGTTTTGGAAGACTAATTATAACGCTATTATAGGAGCGTGGGGGATCTGTTTATACATTCCGGCACTTTGGTTGGTATTCGTGGGGAGCAGTATACAGATTCCTGTTTTGTTGTTTGTATTTTTCTATATTCTGTGTCGTTTTGTGATAATTTATAAGACCATACGGATATTTCACAGGAAAAATAGCAGTTTTTTATATATTAGTTTGTACCTTTGCGGCCAAGAAATATTGCCTTTAGTTTTTCTGTATGAAGGCATTATTTATTTGTATAACTTTATCGAGTCAAGTACTCTATGGCATTGAATATTAAAAAATTATTGGTATCACAACCGAAGCCTGCATCGGAGAAATCACCATATTTCGATATTGCAGAAAAATACGGTGTGGAAATAGATTTCCGCCCGTTCATCAAGGTTGAACCTTTATCTTCCAAGGAGTTCAGGCAGCAACGAATCTCGGTTTTGGATCATACCGCCGTTATTTTTACGGCTCGTACGGCTATCGATCATTTCTTTCATTTATGCGAGGAATTGCGTGTGGCTATCCCGGAAACGATGAAGTATTTCTGTATGACAGAGGCGATCGCTGTTTATCTCCAGAAGTATATCGTTTATAGAAAACGTAAGATTTTTTATGGTCAGACCGGTAAGGCAGATGATTTGGTGACTGTTATCGCCAAACATGCGAAGGAGAAATACCTAGTACCTGTTTCCGATGTACATAAAGATGATCTATTCGCTTTGTTAGATGCGAAGAAAATCAACTATACGAAAGCGGTGATGTTCCGTACGGTGAGCAATGATTTCGCGAAGGACGAGAAATTCGATTATGATATGTTGGTTTTCTTTAGTCCGTCGGGTATCTCTTCCTTGTTGAAGAACTTCCCGGATTTCAAGCAAGACGATATAAAGATCGGCTGCTTTGGCCCTACTACGGCAAAGGCTGTTAAAGATGCGGGTCTGCGTTTGGACGTTGAGGCTCCCACGGTGGAAGCCCCTTCTATGACTGCTGCTTTGGATTTATATCTGAAAAAACAGCAAGACGGTAAAAAATAATGACGACAAAAAGGTATACCCTTTCAAAAGAAGAACGCCTGTCGTGGAAACGTTACATTGACCTATTATTCGAAAAAGGACAATCGTTCGTGGCGTTTCCACTGCGGGTCGTTTATTTACCGATGGAGGAAGAGATGCCTGCCCGTGCTTCCTTCTTAGTGAGTGTACCGAAGAAAAAATTTAAGAGAGCCGTAAAGCGTAACTTGATCAAACGACAGGTACGTGAGGCTTACCGGGTTCGTAAATATGATTTACTGGAACCGTTGGAAGCGAAGAATAAGGGCATGTTAATCGCTTTCCTGTACCTCGATAAAGAGATCCATCCGTACGCTGCGATGGAAAAGGCAATGAAGAAAGCGATCCATATCCTTCGGGATAAAGAATAATGAGACGCTTTTTTACCACATTACTCTTATTGCCGGTTTATTTCTACAAATATTGTATCTCTCCTATGACACCGGCTTCGTGCAGGTATACGCCCACTTGTTCCGAATATGCGGTGCAAGCCTTGAAGAAATATGGCCCTGTGAAAGGATTGTATCTTGCGGTTAAACGAATACTTCGTTGCCATCCTTGGGGTGGGAGCGGTTATGATCCGGTTCCGTAACGCCATGGGTTATTATGATATACATACGCATCAGATGCCTTTCCATAAGGAGGATATCGCGATTATAAATAGGATCGTGAGTCCAATGGGTGATATGCAGCCGGGTCCACTTCTTGATACGGTTATTCGCTCATATGGTATCCATCCGTGGTATATATATAATGTAAAGGAGCAGATGGACTTACTTAGGGTATTGGTGTCTGGTTCGGGAGTCGTGGCGATCGGAGAGGCTGGACTTGATACACTGGCCGAATCTCCAATGGATTTGCAAAAAGAGGTGTTTCTGGCACAAGCCAATTTAGCGGAGGAAACACATAAGCCATTAATCATCCATTGCGTAAAAGCGTGGGCGGATCTCATTGCCTGTAAAAAGGCCGTGAAACCGGAGATGCCTTGGATTATCCATGGCTTTCGAGGTAATGGTGAACTTGCCTCCCAATTGGTTCGCTTGGGGTTTTATCTCTCTTTTGGAGATCGTTTTAATCCATCGGCTTTGCGTGTCGCATGGCCTGATTTCCTTTTCTTGGAGACCGATGATAAATCGATTGATATCCGCGGGGTCTACCAAAATGTAGCGGAAGCGTTGGGTATTCCGGAAGAAAAGCTGCGGATTCAAATCGCTAAAAACGTTTCTATCTTCCACCTAAACGGATAATTATCAATTATCAATTTTCGATTCTCAATTAAAAAGTCGTACCTTTGCCTCGTATGAGATAAAGTGACAAATATATTAATGTAATACGATATAAATTAATACGATGAATTTTGTAGAAGAATTAAGATGGAGGGGCATGATCGCTGATATGATGCCCGGGACGGAAGAGCAATTGCAGAAAGAGTTGACATCGGCCTATGTGGGGATCGACCCAACGGCAGACTCTTTGCATATCGGACACTTAGTAAGTGTGATGATGCTGAAGCATTTCCAACGTGCCGGTCATCGTCCTATCGCTTTAGTGGGTGGCGCTACCGGTATGATCGGTGACCCGTCTATGAAGTCTGCCGAGCGTAATTTGCTGGACGAGGCTACTCTTCGTCACAATCAGGATTGCATCAAGAAACAATTGGCTAAGTTCCTTGATTTTGACTCCGACGCTCCTAATGCCGCTAAGTTGGTGAACAACTATGACTGGATGAAGGGTTATTCTTTCTTGAATTTTATCCGTGATATCGGTAAGCATATTACCGTGAATTACATGATGGCTAAGGATTCTGTGAAGAAGCGTTTGAGCCGCGAATCCAGTGTAGGTATGTCTTTCACCGAGTTTTCTTATCAATTGCTACAAGGCTACGATTATTTGTATTTGTATGAGCATGAGGGTTGCCGCCTACAGATGGGTGGTACTGATCAATGGGGTAATATCACGACTGGTACGGAATTGATCCGCCGTACGTTGGGAGGGGAGGCTTATGCCTTGACTTGCCCGTTAATCACGAAGGCCGACGGTGGTAAGTTCGGAAAGACGGAATCCGGTAATATCTGGTTGGATCGTCGCTATACTTCTCCGTATAAATTCTATCAATTCTGGTTGAACGTAAGCGATGCTGACGCCGCCAAGTATATCAAGATCTTCACGGACTTGAGCCAAGAAGAGATCGCCGCTTTGGAGGCGGAGCAAGAGGCCGCTCCTCATTTGCGTCCGTTGCAGAAACGTTTGGCGAAAGAAGTGACTGTTATGGTTCACTCTTTGGAAGATTATGAGGCCGCTGTCGAGGCTTCCAATATCTTGTTTGGTAACTCCACGCACGAGGCTTTGTTGAAATTGGATGAGGACACATTACTAGCCGTATTCGAGGGTGTTCCTCATTTCGATATCTCCCGTGATGAATTGGCCGCAGGAATCAAGGCTGTTGATTTGTGTACTGAAAAAGCCGCTATCTTCCCTTCAAAAGGTGAGATGCGTAAATTGGTACAAAGTGGTGGCGTAAGTTTTAACAAAGAGAAATTAGCGGAGGTTGATACTGTAATCGACTGTTCTTCACTGCTTGACGATAAGTATTTATTGGTTCAAAGAGGTAAGAAAAATTATTATTTGTTGATCGCAAAGTAAAAAAATAATCAAAAAATTTGCAAGGTAAGATTTTATTCTTACCTTTGCATCGCTTTAGTAAAGCAATCGGATTGTCTCATGGTGTAATGGTAGCACTACAGTTTTTGGTTCTGTCTGTCGAGGTTCGAATCCTCGTGAGACAACTCAACAATCCAGAGAGAGGGATGTCAATTGTGGCATCCCTTTTTTATTTTGTGACATTTTCTCGTATAGATAGCTTATCCGATAAATCCCTAGGGAAAATGGGGTAGTACTTACTTTGGCCATGAAGTATATCTTCTCTGCCACTTGAAGTATATCTCCTGTGGTATTTGCAGTATAATTGCGGGGATAACCTTGCGATGTGTTTTTCATCTACACTTTTATTTATTTTTCATATATTTGTGGAAATTCTGATTTAAATCTATATTGTTATGTCACGTTCATTTCTTTTGTTTGGTTTTATCCTATATAGTGTTTTCTTGAGCAGTCTGGCGAATGCTAGTGATATCGATTTGTCTGCACCCATGGATAAAGGCGGGTGGAAATTGATATGGAGTGAGGAGTTTGACTATACGGGATTTCCTGATTCTACGAAATGGTCTTATGATACGGAAGGTAATGTATATCAATGGGGAAATAACGAGGCTCAATATTATACATCCGGCAGAAAGGAGAACGCTTGGGTCTCGGATGGGGTGTTGAGGATTACGGCCTTGAAAGAACCGATGGAAGGTCGTTCATATACATCGGCTCGCCTGATTACGAAAGGAAAAGGGGATTGGTTGTACGGACGTTTTGAGATTCGGGCGAAACTCCCGACTGGACGAGGGACATGGCCGGCCATCTGGATGCTTCCAACGGATTGGGAATACGGGGATTGGCCAAAAAGCGGGGAAATAGATATTATGGAAAATGTGGGCTATGATCCCGACACGATCGTAGGTTCTTCGCATACGGAAAAATATAATCATGCGATCGGAACTCAAAAAAATGCTAAAATTGCGTGTCCGGATTGTTATAAAGCGTTTCACGTGTACGCCTTGGAATGGGAGGAAGATGAGTACCGGCTTTATGTAGATGATCAATTATACTTTACATTTAAGAACGAGGGGACAGGCTATGAGGTTTGGCCTTACGATAAACGCTTTCATATCTTGCTGAATCTGGCGATCGGTGGGAATTGGGGAGGCCAAAAGGGTATTGATGATTCTCTTTTTCCACATGTGTTCGAGATTGATTATGTGAGAGTTTATAAGAAGTAGGGTGTAACGTGATGTTTTTTTATTTACTTTTGTGGTACATAACATTCTGTACTATATAGTGAAGGAGATACTTAAGAGGACGTTGGTTCGTATGTTGATTTGTTGCGTTATTGCCTTGTTATTTTGTATAACGGGGAATGCGAAGGTACCCTATATTCCTAAAATCATCAATTATTCCGTAAGCGATTACAAAGCGGGAAACCAGAATTGGGCCGTCTCCCAAGGTCCGGGAGGAAAGATGTATATTGGGAATAACCGGGGGCTTTTGGTTTTTGACGGTATTCACTGGGATCTTGTGAAATTACCGAATAATCTAGGTGTCCGTGCTTTGTATATATCGAAGGACGGACGTATTTATGTCGGCTCTTTCGAGGAGTTCGGGTATTTTGAGATGGATGATGAGAATGATCTGATTTATCATTCACTCAGTTCGTCTGAGATGAACGTCTATCTGAATAATGATGAGTTCTGGACGATTAATGAATATAAGGGTGAGATTTATTTTCAATCATTCCGGAGCTTTTTTATTTATGACGGGGAAAAAGTAAGAAAAGGTGTATCCGACCTGTCTCCATTGTATATTTTCACATTAGACGATCATCTATACGTTCAGTTCATGGAGGGAGGAAGCTTTTGTCGAATGGATGACGGCCAGTTTACAGAGTTACTATCGAAAAAGGTTTTGGAGGATGATGTGGTTTCGGTCTTGCCATTTGATCATCAGCTATTATTGGTCTCGGCTCGTAGTGGATGTTTTATCTATGATGAGGTGCGTAAAAAATTGTCTGTGTGGAATACACCAGCCAATGAGATATTAAAGGAAGGGATCGCAAACCGGGGAGTCATGATGAAAGATTCTACTTTTATTGTGGGTACGATTTCTAATGGGGTTGTAGCGATTAATAAGCAGGGGGAAACTTTGTGGCATATCAACAGGGAGAATGGCTTGATTAATAATACGGTATTGAGAGTATTTGCTGATAATTCGGATAATTTATGGGTTACATTGGATAATGGTATCGCGCAGATACATGTGAATTCTCCGATCTATTTTTATGAACCGCTTGAGGCCCAGATTGGTATGGTGCATGATATGGTGATAGAGAAGGGTATTGTTTATTTAGCTACGAACCAAGGTCTTTATGCGTTATCTGAGAATGATAGTTATCCAACCTTGATTCCCGGTACTCAAGAACAGACATGGTATATCTCCGATGTCGGAAATCAACTGATTGCCGGACATAATACAGGTACCTTACAGCTAGAGGGCCGAAAAGCTACTCAGATACCGGGGCCCAATGGAGGGGGTACCGCATTACGTAAGACAATTATCCATGGAAAGGAAGTTTTACTCCAGATGTCTTACCGTCCACTCAGTGTTTTCACCCGGGATATGGTTACTAATCGTTGGAAATTTAGCCATAATGTAGAAGGATTCTCTAATTTGATCAAATCGTTTGAGGTTGACCCTACCGGCAATATATGGGCTAGCCATATGTATAAAGGTATCTATCGTCTTCGCTTGAATGAGGATTTGAGGAGTGTGAAAGAGATGGAGTATATCGGAAAACTGGAGGAAGGTAATGAGAGTGGTACGATTAATGTAATGAAATTACGCGGACGTATTGTTTTCTCGGATGGGAGTAAGTTTTATACTTATGAGGATTTGACTGGAAAGATCGTTCCTTATGATTTGTTGAATGAGGATTTTCCCGAGTTAAGCGATACCTATCGAGTTGTTTCCTTGAATAATGATTTATATTGGTTTATCCGGAATTCGGAATATGTATTGTTAGGATATGAGTCCGGGCGATTCCAGTTAAAACAGCGTATTCCTTTTACTTTGTTTGATAATCCGACCATAGAGGATAGGGGAAATATTTATGTGGCTTCCGACGGGACGTCTTATTTTTGTCTAAACGGGGGGATCGCTCGTTATGACAGATACCGGAATTATGTGGATACGACTCGAGTTCCATTGAGTTTGTCGCAAGTAAGAGCTTATAATCGGCACGAAAATGAGTTCGCTCCGCTCCCTTGCAAGGGAGCGGACGCACCGGAAGCTGGTGCGTCCGCATTGAGTTATAGTTATAATACAATCCTTTTCAAGTTTTCGTATCCGGATTTTACGGGGCGCCGTTTCCTGATCTATTATAAATTGGACGGATTTGATAATGAATGGATAGAAGGCACCAGTAATTTTCAACGGACTTATTCTAATTTACCCTATGGTAATTTTGTGTTACATGCGGTTGTGAAAGACGATCGAGGAAAAGAGCTATCTTCTCTGTCTTATCCATTCAAGATCGAACGTCCATTTTATAGCTCTTGGTGGGCGCTGATCATCTATTTTGCTTTGTTTTTATGTATACTGGTCGTATTAGTGAGAATGTATACGATGTGGATTGTCATGCGTGAGAAAAAAGTTAACGAGGAGCAAAAGAGATTGCAAGAAGAGCAATTGAGGGCGCAAGAGCAATTAATTGTCAAGCTAGAGAATGAAAAATTAGAAAATGACCTTACTTATAAGAGTAAGGAATTAGCCAGTGCTACTTTGTCTGTTATCTCTCATAATGATTTCCTTGAAGGTCTAAAAAAGGAAATACAAGCTCAACAATTATCAGGAAGTTATACGAAACGATTCTTCGATAAGCTCATCCGCATGATCGAAGAGAATATATCAGGCGAGGATGAATGGGCCATTTTCCAGACTAATTTCGATCGTATCCACGAAAAGTTCTTTACGAATCTAAAAGAGCGGTATCCCGATTTGACTCCGGGCGATTTACGATTATGCGCTTTATTACGTTTGAATATGCCAACTAAGGATATGGCTCGTATGCAAAATCTTTCCGTACGTGGTATCGAGGCGGCGCGCTATCGATTGCGTAAAAAACTAAATCTACCGGAGGGGCAAAGCTTGGTAGATTTCATGATCCAGTTCCACTAAGAAATTTCATAGTTATGAATGAAAAATATCATAACTATGAAATAAGAAAATCATAACTATGAGTTTTCCTTGTCATTTTTGTGTTCCCATATTTAGTGAGATGTGTTTAATAACATATAATGTTCTCCTTTTGAATTAACAAATGTATTATAACTGAAAATAAGATAATTAATATGTATTGCAGTAGTATAAAAGTAGTAATTTTCTGCTTGCGCAAGGCTTGCAGTAGTGTTGAAGTATACAAAAATTTGCCCTTTTTTAGGTTTGGGTGTTCATTTGCTTCAAATTTAATAATGAGTGTAAAAACAAATGTTCAACTTTAAAACTAGAATGAATGAAAGCTAAATTAATGCTTTGTTTATGCCTGTTACTTGCCGCGACAACAATGTTTGCGCAGAATCTGACAGTTACTGGTGTGGTAACTGAAAAGGCCACAGGATACCCGGCTATCGGGGTGAGTGTTTTGGTTAAGGGTACGACTAACGGTACCATAACCTCTATGGATGGAGACTATACTTTGAGTAATGTTCCCAAGAATGCGACTTTAGTATTTAGTTATGTAGGTATGACTACACAAGAAGTTCCGGTTAACGGACAGACTGTAGTAAATGTTCTTATGAGTGAGGATACGCAAAACTTGGAAGAGGTTGTCGTTATCGGTTATGGTACGAGTAAGGCTAAGGATTTGACAGCTCCAATTGCCGTGATCAAGGCTGATGAGATTACGAAACATGCGACATCATCTCCGATGAGTGCTTTGCAAGGAAAAGTGCCGGGTGTGCAGATTACGAATAGTGGCCAGCCAGGTTCCGGTCCTTCCGTACGTATTCGTGGTATCGGTTCTATGAATACGGATAGCCAACCTTTGTATGTTGTAGATGGAATGTTCTTTGATAATATTGATTTCTTGAATAATAGTGATATTCAAGATTTGTCTATTTTGAAAGATGCTTCTGCCGCTTCTATTTATGGTGTACGTGCGGCGAATGGCGTAGTCTTGGTTACGACAAAGAAAGGTGCGTTGAATCGTCCTGCTACGGTTACTTATGATGGTTATGTTGGCTTTCAAAAGGCTACGAATGTATTGAAAATGGCTAATAGTGAGCAATATGCGACTATGATCAGTGAGATGGGTAATGAAACCTTACAGGCTGTTGTAAATAACGCTAAAAATGTTTGGGGAACACTTCCTAATACAAACTGGTATGATGAGATCTTACATACAGCTTTAACTCACAACCATTCTTTAGACATTTCTGGAGGTACTGAAAAAGCTACTTATTCTGTGGGTACCTCTTATTTGTATCAAGATGGTATCTTGGATTCTAAAAATGATTACTCTCGTTTCAATTTGCGTACGAAAGCGGATTATAAGGCTTTTGATTGGTTGAAAGTAGGAGCTAACGTTGTTTTGAGCAACTCTACGCAAAACTTGCCAAACGGCGAGGTTTGGTTAGCAGCTTTCCGTACACCGGGTATTATTCCTGTATATGATGAAAATAGCTCCTTGAATCCGTATCCTACGAAATATGGTTCTCCTGCCCAAATCGGTTTGAGTGAGTATTACTACAATCCGGTTGCTCAAGCGGAGTATTATGATTCTAAAAATTCAATGTTGCGCGTAATGCCTTCTTTCTATGCGCAATTCGACTTCTTGCCGGAGAATAAGTTATTCTTTAAAACGGCTTATAGTCAAGATATCAATGTTATCCAGACAAGAGCTTATACTCCAGAATTTTTGGTTGGTGGAACTCAGTTGAATTCGACTCCCCTTTTGAATAAGAAGAATGATATTTATCACAGTTGGATTTTAGATAATACATTGACCTATACAGATACGTTCGGTGATCATGGTTTAACTGCGATGTTGGGTCAATCCGTACGTGAAGAGAACTGGCGTAACCTATGGGGAGAAGCTACAGGTGTTCCGGGCGGACACGAGGAATATTACTATTTGAATCAAGGTAATGCGGATGGACGTAAAACTGGCGATGACGGTACGACTTATCGTGGTGTTTCTTGGTTCGGTCGTGTATCTTATGATTATAAAGGCAAATATTTATTGTCTGCTACAATGCGTGCTGATGGTTCTTCCAAATACCAAGAGAAATGGGGTTATTTCCCTTCTGTAGGTGCTGCTTGGAATATTTCAGAAGAAGGATTCATGAAAGATCAGAAATGGGTTGATTATCTGAAATTACGTGCGAGCTGGGGTAAGTTAGGTAACGATAAGGTTGCGGCTAGTGATGGTTTCGCTTCCATTACGCAAGATATGGGTACCTCTGGTATATTTGGAGGAAGCGCTGTTCCTGGTTATACGAACTTGGTTTATTTTAGTTGGTTAGGTTGGGAAGTCGTGAATGAGACGAACGTCGGTTTAGATTTTCGTACGTTGAATAGCCGTTTGACAATAGAGGCAGACTGGTATTATCGTTTGACTCAAAATGCCGTGATCGATGCTCCTCTGCCAATGGGTGCCGGTAACTTATTAGGTAACAGAGGTGAGATTTTGAATACAGGTGTTGAGTTGTCTTTTAACTGGGCTGATAAGATCGGTAAAGATTTCTCTTACTACATTGGAGCAAACTTGACAACCTTGCACAATGAGGTAAAAGATTTGAATGGTTTATCTTATTTATATGGTGGTTCTGCGGAGTTCCGTACGATTTCTCAAGTTGGTGGTGAGTTGAATGCTTACTATGGATATGATATTGAGGGTGTTTATCAGAATGCCGCAGAGATCGCTGCTGATCCGATTGCTGTAGCAAATGGTTTGGAGCCCGGAGATTTCAAGTATGTTGACCAAAATAAGGATGGTAAGATTGATAATAAAGACCGTGTAACATTGGGTTCTTATATCCCGAACTTCAATTACGGTATCAACTTAGGATTCTCTTACAAGAATTTCGATTTCTCTATGGTTATGCAAGGTGTAGCTGGAAACCAGATCGTAAACCGTAAACGTGGTGACCGCCGTTGGCACTCTGAATTGAACTATGACTTAGATCAGTTCGAGAATCGTTGGACAGGTGAGGGCTCTACTAACGAATATATGTCTGCGAAAGGTTCTGTAAAACCTTGGAATATCTCTAACTTTAACTCATTCTATGTAGAAGATGGTTCTTATTTCCGTATTCAGAATGTACAAGTTGCTTATACATTCCCGAAGAAAGACTTTGGAAAATTCAAGATGCCGAGCATTCGTTTGAGCTTGACTGCTGATCGTCCTTTGACTGTTTTCAAGGCAAACAGCTTCAGCCCAGAGTTGGGTAGTAAGAACGAGAAAGGTGAGATAGCATCTTCTTCTTATGGATTTGATGAGCGTGTATATCCTTTAGCATCTTCTTATACGTTAGGTCTTCGTATTATTTATTAATCTTTAAATGCTAATCAAAAGTATATGAAAAATATATTAAAAAAACAGATTTTATGGGCTATCCCTTTAGCCTTTTCATTGCTGACATCCAGTTGTAGTGATTACTTGGATAAGCTTCCAGAGAATACTGTAGAGGTAGAGGGTATTGATTATACGAATAAATCGAATATGTATATGCCTGTTTCCGGTGTATATGCGACCGCTCGTGGTTATCTGGGGTCTTGGTCCTCGTATGGATGTATCATAGTTCGCGGTGACGATGTGAATAAAGGAGGATCTCCTACGGACCAGATTGAGTATGAGTATGCTAGTAAATTCCAGTATGATCGTTTGACTACTTTCTGGGCATTAAGTGGCCTTTGGGGAAACTGCTATTATGTTGTCTCTACTTCTAATTCAGCATTGGAGTCTTTAGAGAATTATGCTAAACATTTGACGAGTGAGTCAGACAAGCAATTAAACGCTCAATATGCTGCTGAAGTTCGCTTTTTCCGAGCATATGCTTATTTCCAGTTGGTAAATTTATTTGGCGATGTGCCTCTTTTGTTAGACAATCAAGAACTGAATGTATTCAAGAATACGAAAGAGGATGTAAAGAAGTACATTTATGACGAGTTGGATTATTGTATAGCAAACTTACCGGCTATTCGTCCGAATGAGTCTGAGCATCCGGGAGCGGTTACAAAATATACCGCTGAGATGTTGAAAGCGAAACAGAAGATGTATGATAATGAATGGGATGAGGTATTGGCCTTGACCGAGGATATCGTCAATAGCGGAAAGTTTGAGTTGTATAATGACTTCTATGAGTTGTTTAAGATTCCGGGAAAATTGTGTAATGAGTCTTTGCTAGAGTATCAATTTACTGACTTTGGAAATGGAAGTGGTGATATCGTTTCTTCTGACAACTGGTTTGCGTTCCAAGGTCCTCGTGGAGAGGCTCCTATCTCTGGATGGGCATTTATTGAGCCGACTGAGAAAATCCGTAATTTATTCTCTAAACGTGGTGAAGCGGTTCGTGCGGAAACAACGTTCCTCATGACGGATGCCACTACTCGTGACGGTGATTATATTCCTGTCGCTCAACCGGGTGAACCGACTGCTTATAATGGAAAGGCTTATACACCGGCTAATCAAATGACTCCGGGACGTACTGGATATGGCGATAATAATAATATCCGTGTATTCCGTTATGCTGATGTGTTGTTAATGAACGCTGAGGCTAAAGTTCGTAAGGGACAAAATGGAGACGCTCCATTAAACTTGGTTCGCGAACGTGCTGGTTTAGCTCCGATTGCAAATGCGACTTTGGATCAAATTCTGGAAGAGCGTCAAGTTGAGTTGGCATTGGAATGGGGCGAACGTTTCTTCGATTTAGTCCGTACGGACAGAGCCACTCAAGAACTTCCGGGTTTTGTGAAAGGAGAAAGCGAATATTATCCGATACCACAGGATCAAATTGACTTGAATCCTAACTTAGAAGCTGAGCCTGTGCCTTTTGAGCCGGAAGTAACAGAGTAATATAAGATTCTCATTATTTACTAGACCTTTGTAGTTTGGCAAGGCGGTGTCAACCCGTTTGGCACCGCCTATTTTATCTCAAATCATATCGTTTATTTATATAAATATCAGCATCATGAAACACATCGCATTACTAACTACTCTCTTATTGTCCGCCAGCTTGCAAGCGGTGGAGAAACCTTACGACTATGTTTTCTTCGAGAATAGCTTGATGAAAGGGGATTACTTTTATTCTCAAGCGAAATATACCTCACCCTCTTGGATTAAAAATGCGAGACATCATCTTCCGGTTGCCGGCTCTGTCGCTTTTACGCCCGGCAATTCCTTGGAGCTTACCTATGTATCCGCTCCCGGTGGAGATTGGTATAGCGAGATACAATATTGCCCGGTCCGTGGCAATGACTTCTTTCGTGAGCCCTCTACGCTCTCTTTACAAGTACAACTGAGAGAGAGCATGAATGCTGCCGCTCTTCCCAATATCGCTATTCGTTATGCGGACAGCACGTATACCCAATACTTAAACCTGAGAAATTATCTGAAAGATACACGTCCCGGCGTATGGCATTCCGTATCCATTCCTTTGAAGGATTTCGGATTAAACGCCGTGAACGATACGAACATCAAGAAATTAGCGGCCGTAGCCCTTCGTCCCGGTACGGCCGATGGAAACGAATATACGATTTATCTGGACGATATAGAGCTTTTGCCGGCTTCCCTCCCGTCGGTAAGTGCCTTAAACGCTCCGGTCTTGCAGGAAGCCAAGGCTTATGAGCTTCATATCGATATTAAATGGGTTCCTCAATCAAAGGAGGATATAAAATACTATCGCATTTACCGTTCTTTCGACGGGATCACTTACCAGCCGGTCGCTGTCCGCCGCCCTTGGATGAATCGTTATACCGATTTCTTGGGAGAGGTTGGTAAAAAGGCTTATTATAAGGTGACGGCCGTGGATTATGCGCTGAATGAATCCAATGATTCCCAGACAGTCTCGGCCACTACCTATCCAATGACGGACGAGCAATTGCTGGATATGGTACAGGAAGCGAACTTCCGTTATTATTGGGAGGGAGCGGAGCCAAACAGCGGTCTTGCCCGTGAGAATATTCCCGGACGGAATGATATGATCGCTACCGGGGCTTCCGGCTTCGGTATCATGGCGATCGTGGCGGGTATCGAACGGGGATTTATCACCCGGGAAGAGGGCGTACAGCGTTTCTTGAAAATCACTTCTTTCTTGGAGAAAGCGGATAAATTCCATGGGGCGGTCTCTCACTTTATCGATGGGACAACCGGGAAGACGGTTGCTTTTTTCGGCCCGAAAGATAATGGAGGTGATTTGGTGGAGACCTCTTTCTTATTCCAAGGGCTGTTAACGGCTCGTCAATATTTCAACCAAGAGAATGACAAGGAGAAACAAATCCGTAAGAGCATCGATAATCTATGGAAAAACGTGGAATGGAGCTGGTATAAGCAATTTAAGGACAGCCCATATCTATATTGGCACTGGTCTCCAGATCAGGCGTGGGTGATCAATCATAAATTGATCGGCTGGAATGAGACCATGATTACCTATATGTTGGCTATCATGGGGCCGAAATACGGAATCTCTCCGGAGATGTATTATAGCGGCTGGGCCAGCCAAGAGGAGTATGCGCAGGAATACCGTGCCGGTTGGGGGTGTGTAGAAGATGGTAAGATGTATACGAATGGTAATACCTATTATGGGGAGAACTTAAAAGTCGGTGTCTCCAAGGGCGGTCCTCTTTTCTTTATCCATTACTCCTATCTTGGGTTGGATCCGCATAAGTTCACGGATAAGTACACGAATTATTTCGAGAACAACCAGAAAATGGCAAAGATCAATCAACGGTATTGTATCGAGAACCAAGGGGGGTATGTAGGTTATGGAGAAGATTGTTGGGGATTGACCGCTAGCGATTTCGCTTGGAACTATCAAGCTCAGGAGCCGATGCCGCACCGGGATAACGGAACGATGGCACCTACGGGCGCTCTGGCTTCTTTCCCTTACACGCCGGACGCTTCCATGAAAGCCTTGCGGAATTATTATCGTAACTACGGCAGCTTCTTATGGGGTGAGTACGGTTTCCGGGATGCTTTCAACTTGACTGTAAATTGGGTATCTCCCTTATTTATGGGATTGAATCAAGCGCCTGTAACGGTTATGATCGAGAATTACCGTACGAATCTGTTGTGGAACCTTTTCATGAGCCATCCGGATGTCCAGAAAGGTATCCAAAAGATTCAATCCATAAAATAATAATGCGACAAAAAACAACAATAACTTATCTTGAACATAATATGCTGGCATGTAATAGAATAAATAGGGCTATCGCTTCTTGGAAAAAACATGTACGTGTTTTCTCGGAAACATGTACGTCTTTTTCGGAAAACACGTACATGTTTTTCCGGAAAGACGTAGGAGTTTCTAGCGCTTCCTTAAAAGCCTACAATAAGTGTATGCTCGTATCACTCCTTGCCTCTTTCTTCGCGGTCTCTACCGTAAACGCTCAAGTAAACGAGCGGGGAGATTCCGTGATCGTGATCAAGGGGCAGGTAAGCGATTACTATATTACCGTATCCCAAAAACATTTTCTGGAAGGTACGATTACCGGACCGGACGGCAAGCCCTTGGAAGGCGCTACGGTGATGTTCACGGCTAGCCCGGTTCATTATACCACCGATGCGACAGGCTATTATAAGATACAAGCAAGCCGCTACGATCATGAGTTATTCGTGTATTATCCGGGGATGAAGTACGCTTATCGCGCCTTTGGCGATAACGATACGAAAATAGATATCCGGATGGAGGCGGATCCTCGTGATGTACGGGTAAAAGCTCCTCAGCAAGCCACCCGCTGGTTCGACGCTACGGCCGATCATCCCTCTACCTATTGCAACCCGATGAATTTGAGCTACTGCTTCCGGGCGAATCTGCCGGATTTGGTGAAGAATGGCTCTTTCCGCTCTACGGCCGATCCGATGATGGTCATGTATAAAGGGGAATATTTCCTTTTCGCCACGAACCAAGCCGGATTCTATTATTCCAAGGATTTGAGCAATTGGGAGTTTGTATTCGCCGGTTTCCAACGTTATCCGGAAGATGACGACTTGTGCGCTCCGGCCGCTTTCGTAAGTGGAGATACCTTGTTCTATACCGGTTCTACCTATGCGGGATTGCCTATTTGGTATAGTACGAACCCGAAAAGCGGAAAGTTCAAGCGGTATGTGGAGAAAACGGCTCTTCCTAGCTGGGACCCGGCATTTTTGCTGGATGATGACGGACGTTTGTATATGTACTATGGTTCAAGTAATGAGTTTGCTTTGAAGGGAGTGGAATTGGATCGCCGTGATTTCCACCCGATCAGCAAGATCCAAGAGATCATGATGCTGCGCCCGGAAGAACACGGATGGGAACGTTTCGGGATGAACAATGACGATAGTACGACTTTAGCGCCTTTTACGGAAGGAGCTTTCGTGACCAAGCATAACGGTAAATATTATTTCCAATACGGTGCGCCGGGAACGGAGTTCAAGGTCTATGCGGATGGTGTCTATGTATCCGACAAGCCGATGGGCCCGTTCACCTACCAGAAACATAACCCGATGAGCTATAAGCCGGGAGGTTTCGTACAAGGTGCCGGTCATGGTGGTACTTTCGAGGATGCGTATGGCAATTACTGGCATGTGGCTACTTGCATGCTTTCTTTGAAATATAAGTTTGAGCGTCGTATTGGTTTGTACCCTACGGCATTCGATAAGGATGGCGTGATGTATTCGAACACCGCTTTCGGGGACTATCCTTTGCTTACGCCGAAAGGGAAGGTCGATGATATCGCGAATACGTTTTCCGGTTGGATGTTGCTATCGTATGGAAAACCGGTGATGGCCTCTTCCATGGATAGTACGTTAGTACCAGAGAATGTAACGGATGAGAGCATGCGTACTTTCTGGTCCGCCCGCTCGGGAGAGCCGGGTGAATGGCTCCAGATCTCTTTAGAGGGATTGAAAGAGGTACGTGCGATCCAGTTGAACTATTACGAGCATAGAGCCGTACAGCATAATAAGGCGATGGACTTGTATCATCAATATCGTATTTATCATTCTATAGATGGACAAAATTGGGAATTGGTAGTCGATAAGAGCGATAACGACAAGGACGTTCCGCACGACTATATCGAGTTGCGTGAGCCTTTGAAAACCCGTTATTTGAAAATAGTGAACGAACATGTGCCTTCGGGCAACTTCGCTATGTCTGGATTTCGTATTTTTGGAAATGGTTTGGGAGAAGCTCCCGCCGCCGTTAAGAACTTAAAGGTGGAACGCTCAAAAGCGGATAAGCGGAATGCGATGATCACTTGGGAGCCGGTAAAAGAGGCGTACGCTTACAATATCTATTATGGTATAGCGCCGGATAAATTGTACAACAGTATCACGGTACTGGGAGATACGATGTACGATTTCAGGGGCTTGGATAAGGATACGGACTATTATTTCTCGATCGAGGCATTGGGAGAGAGCGGCCGTTCACCGATGAGTAAAGTATTGAGACGATAACTATTTTAAATGTATATATCTATGAATACCTATTTCCGTACAGGCGTTGTTACCCTGTTGCTTGGCTTTTCGTTGACCGCTTGTCATGAGGCCAAGAAAAGTGACACATCCGCAGAGTCTACGCCCAATGAGCGTAAGTTGGATTTTCAGTCGGATGATGAATTCTTGACCTATATACAAAAGGCTCACTTTAATTATATGTGGGAAGGTGCGGAGCCTACCTCCGGACTGGCCTGTGAGCGTATCCATACGGATGGCGTGTATCCTGAGAACGACGCTGATATCGTGACCACCGGGGGTAGTGGTTTTGGCATCGCCGGGCTGTTGGTAGGTATTGAGCGTGGTTTTATCACCCGTGAGGAAGGTGTGGCCCGTTTTCATCAAATCGCTGATTACTTGGCGAAGGCCGATCGTTTCCACGGGGTCTGGCCTCACTGGATGCATGGGCCTACGGGTAAGGTAAAGCCTTTCGGCCAGAAGGATAACGGAGGCGATTTGGTAGAGAGCGCTTTCTTAATGCAAGGTCTCTTATGCGTACGCCAATATTTCAAGGACGGTAATGCGAGCGAGAAAGCGTTGGCCGCGAAGATAGACCAGCTATGGCGTGAGATGGAATGGACATGGTATTTGAACGGGCAGGATGTATTGTATTGGCATTGGAGCCCGAATTACGCATGGGAGATGAATTTTCCTTTGGAAGGTTACAATGAATGTCTGATTACTTATATTTTGGCGGCGTCTTCGCCTACGTATCCGATCCCGGCTTCCGCTTATCATAACGGATGGGCTCGTAAAGGAGGGATCAAGAGCGATGCGGTCGCTTACGATTTACCTTTGATCTTGAAACATAATTATGCCGAGGAGTACGGCGGTCCGTTGTTCTGGGCACATTATTCTTATATCGGCCTATGTCCGGTCGGCTTATCGGATCGATACGCTAACTACTGGGACTTGAACCGGAATCACGTATTGATCGATTACCGTTATTGCGCGGAGAATCCGAAGGGCTTCAAAGGATATAGCGACGCTTGCTGGGGATTGACCGCCAGCTATTCCGTGAAAGGCTATAACGCGCATATGCCCTCCAACGATCATGGGGTGATTACGCCGACAGCGGCTTTGAGCAGTTATCCGTATACACCGGAGGAATCCTCGAAGGCATTGAAGCATTTCTATTTCAATCTGGGAGATAGCATCTGGGGTAAGTATGGTTTTTACGACGCTTTCAGTGAAGGCGAGAATTGGTATCCGCGTCGTTATCTGGCGATAGACCAATGTACGATCACCCCGATGATCGAGAATTACCGTACGGGCCTTCTGTGGCGTTTGTTTATGAGCTGTCCGGAAATCCAGGACGGTTTGAAGAAATTGGGTTTCACGATCCATAATGCGAGAGAATCTTAATATTTAAATAACATGAGAAAGATTATATTATCATTCGCCGCTTGTTTGGCACTTGCGGCATACGGACAAAAGCCCGTTCAAGATACGAGAGCGATGGATACGTTTATCGATCAGTTGATGGGTAAAATGACTTTGGATGAGAAGATCGGACAGCTGAACTTGTCCGGTGGGGGTGTTCCCGGCATCTTGAGTGGCTCGGAAGGTGCGGACGAGACGATTCGTCGGGGCTGGCTGGGTGCTACGGGAGGCTCGGAGCTGGAGACGTTCCGTAAATTGCAGGAGATAGCGGTTAAGGAATCTCGCTTAGGAATTCCGCTTTTGTTCGGACTGGATGTGATTCATGGATATCATACGATCTTCCCGATCCCATTGGCTTTGTCTTGTAGCTGGGATACGACGTTGATCGAGCAAAGTGCCCGTATCGCCGCTATCGAGGCCAGCTCAAACGGTGTGACATGGACGTATTCCCCGATGGTGGATATCGCCCGTGACGCTCGTTGGGGACGTATCGCCGAGGGTAGTGGAGAGGACCCTTGGTGGGGTGGAAAGATCGCCGCCGCCATGGTGAGAGGTTATCAAGGAGATGACTTGACGAAAGAGAACACGATCTTGTCTTGCTTGAAGCACTTTGCCTTGTATGGCGCTTCCGAGGCCGGTCGTGATTATAATACGGTGGATATGAGCCGTATCAAGATGTTTAATGAGTATTTCCCGCCTTATAAAGCGGCTGTAGAGGCTGGTTGTGCCACGGTTATGTCTTCCTTTAATTTGGTGGAGGCGATTCCGGCTACGGGTAACCGTTGGTTGTTGACCGATTTGCTTCGTGATCAATGGGGATTCAATGGGTTTGTCGTTTCCGATTATAATTCGATCGGCGAGATGACCAATCATGGTCTGGGTGATACGCAGACCGTATCGGCCTTGGCTTTGCATGCCGGCTTGGATATGGATATGATGACGAACGGCTATATCACGACCTTGAAGAAGTCGCTGGAAGAGGGCCGTGTGTCTCAAGCGGATATCGATCAGGCTTGCCGCCGTGTATTGGAGGCGAAATATAAATTGGGCTTGTTCGAGGACCCTTATCGCTACTTGGACGCAGATCGTGCGAAAAAGAATACATTCACGGATGAGCATATGAATACGGCTCGCCATATCGCCGGTAAATCCATTGTCTTGTTGAAGAATGACAAGGGTTTGTTGCCTTTGCGAAAGACAGGGACGATCGCCGTGGTAGGCCCGTTGGCGGATAAGAAGGTTGAGTTGTTCGGGACATGGTGTGGTATCGATACGGCGAAGTCGGCTTCCGTAGTGCAGGCCGTGAAGGAAATGGTTGGCAATAAGGCCCGTGTGATCTTCGCCAAGGGATGTAATTTGACGAACGAGCCGATGTTGGCGAAAGCCAGTGGCTTGAAGGTTGATCCGGTGGAGAATACCCGTTTGGTGAAGGAAGCGGTTGAGCAAGTGAAAGATGCGGATCGTATCATCGCTGTAATGGGTGAGCCGAATAACTGGTCCGGAGAGGCTTGCAGCCGTGCGGATATTAGTTTGCCGGAGAGCCAGAAAGAGCTGTTGAGAGCTTTGTTGGAGACCGGTAAACCGGTGGTGTTGGTCTTGGCGAACGGCCGTCCGTTGACCTTGGAGTGGGAGGATAGCCAATTCTCCGCGATCGTTGAGGCTTGGCATGGAGGTTCCGCCGCAGCTCGCGGATTGGTGGACGTATTGTTCGGCGACGTGAATCCTTCCGGTAAATTGACGACTACATTCCCTCGTAGCGTAGGCCAGATTCCTTTGTATTACAATGCTAAGAAAACAGGCCGCCCAATGAATCCGGATGATCATTTCACTTCTAAATATCTGGATATCACGAACGATCCTTTGTATCCGTTTGGCTATGGCTTGAGTTATACGACTTTCTCTTACGGTGATCTTCAGCTGGATAAGACGAGTGTGCAAGGAGAGAACGGTGTATTGACCGCCAGCGTACAGGTGACGAATACGGGCAAGCTAGAGGGCGAGGAAGTCGTACAGTTATATATCGGCGATCCGGCTGCCAGCATCTCCCGTCCGATGAAAGAGTTGAAGAACTTCCAGAAGATCTCCTTGAAACCGGGTGAGAGCCGAAAAGTCTCTTTTATGATTACGCCGGAAGACTTGAAATTTTATAACAGCGCATTGGAATACATCTGGGAACCGGGCTTATTCAATATTTACGTAGGTACGAACTCCCGGGACGTGAAATCGGCGCAGGTAACTTGGAACAAATAATACAGATACGAATAATGAAAAGGTTAACGACTTTTATCGCTGGTGCGGCCGTTGCCGCTACCTTAGGTGGATGCCAGCAACCCGCTGTAAGTGGCTGGAAAAGCTTCAGCGGCGACAAAAATATTGAACGCCGTGTAGATTCTGTGCTCCAATTAATGACCTTGGAGGAAAAGGTGGGGCAGATGGCCCAATACTCCTGTAACTGGGATGTGACCGGCCCGGTTATGACGGGGGATTATGAGACTTTGCTGAAACAAGGTCTTGTAGGAAGCTTGTTTAATGTATATACGGTAGATGGCGTACGTAAAATGCAAGAGATGGCTCTGTCCGAGAGCCGTTTGAAGATACCCGTATTGTTTGGTTATGATGTCGTGCACGGCTATCGTACGATTTTCCCGATGCCGTTGGCGGAATCCTGCTCTTGGGATTTGGAGCGGATGCGTAAAAGTGCGGCGATTGCGGCGGATGAGGCGAGCGCTTCCGGTATCGCTTGGACGTTCGCCCCGATGGTGGATATCTCCCGGGATGCCCGTTGGGGACGTGTAATGGAAGGTGCCGGTGAGGACCCGTATTTGGGAAGTCTGATTGCGAAGGCCCGTGTCGAGGGTTTCCAAGGAGGAAACGATTGGCGTTCGTTGGCTGACGTAAATACGGTCTTGGCTTGTTGCAAGCACTTTGCTGCTTATGGGGCCGCTGAGGCCGGACGTGATTATAATACGTCCGAGTTGTCGCAAAATACGTTGATGAATTATTATATGCCGCCTTATTTGGCGGCTAAGGAAGCGGGAGTCGCTACGTTTATGGCCTCCTTCAATGAGATCAACGGAGTGCCCAGCACGGGTAATAAATGGTTGATGACCGACCTGTTACGTAAGGACTGGGGCTTCAATGGTTTCGTGGTTACCGATTATACCGGTATCAATGAGATGGTAGCCCATAGTATCGTGCGAAATGATAAGGAGGCGGGAGAACTGGCCGCGAACGCTGGCATCGATATGGATATGACAGGGGGTATTTATAGTCAACATCTTGTACAATCCGTGAAAGAGGGTAAAGTCTCGGAAGAGAATATCGACCGTGCCGTGGCGAGCATCTTGGAAATGAAGTTCCTCTTGGGTTTGTTCGATGATCCATATCGTTACTTGGACAATGAGCGTGAGAAGAATACGATCATGAAGCCGGAGTTCTTGCAAGAAGCTCGTGAGACTTCCGCTCGCTCGATCGTCCTTTTGAAGAATGATAATAACTTCTTCCCGATCTCGAAGGATAAGAATATTACGGTAGCCTTGATCGGCCCGATGGTAAAAGATAAGATCAACCAGAATGGCGAGTGGGCCGGCCGGGGTGAGCGTGAGGAGAGTATCTCTTTGTTCGAGGGTCTGACCGAGAAATATGCCGGTACGAACGTGAAGTTCATTTATGCCGAGGGATGTGATCTCTTGACTGATGATTCATCTAAATTCGCTGAGGCGATCGCTACGGCTCGCCGTGCGGATATCGTATTGGCGGCTATGGGCGAGGATTTCAACTGGAGTGGTGAGGCGGCTTGCCGTACGGACTTGAAATTGCCGGGCGCTCAACAAGCCTTGTTGAAAGAATTGAAAAAGACGGGTAAACCTCTTGGTTTGATCTTGGTGAACGGACGTCCTTTGGATCTTTCTTGGGAGGATCAGCATGTCGACGGTATCTTGGAGGCTTGGTATCTGGGTACGATGGCGGGTCATGGTATGGCTGATGTGATCAGTGGCGATTATAATCCGTCCGCTCGCCTGACGATGTCTTTCCCTCGTACGGTAGGTCAATTGCCTCTGTATTACAATCAGAAACCGACAGGCCGCCCGGTTCCTCCGGAAGCTCCGGATACGGATTATAAATCCAGATATATGGATGTGCCTAACACACCGTTGTATCCGTTCGGTTATGGCTTGAGCTATACGACTTTCGCCGTGAACTCTATGAAGCTGGATCAGAACTCTTTCACGAAAGGGGGCAAGATCACGGTAACGGCTGAGGTAGAGAATACGGGTAAGGTGGATGGCGAGACGGTCGTCCAGATGTATATCCGCGACTTGGCGGGTAGCGTGACCCGTCCGGTTAAAGAGCTGAAAGGTTTCGAGAAGGTGACTTTGAAAGCGGGCGAGAAGAAGCAAGTCTCTTTCACGATTGACGAAGCTTTGCTGGCTTTCTATGGTATCGATATGCAGAAGAAAGCCGAGCCGGGTGATTTCACGGTTTGGGTAGGCTTGAATTCTGCCGACGAGGCGAATCAGTCTTCTTTCTCTCTGCGGTAAAAATTAATACATATCAACATGAAACTATTATCAAAATATATCTTTTCGGCTCTGTTCTTGGCTGCTTCCGGAGGTTCCGCCACCGCTCAATCCATGCGGGCGAATACGTATTGTAATCCGCTTAATGTGGATTATACGTATATGATTTATAACTCATCGAACAACCTGTCTTACCGTTCGGGCGCGGACCCCGCTGTCGTAGAATTCCGGGGCGAGTATTATATGTTCGTAACCCGTTCGCATGGCTATTGGCATTCGAAAGATTTGTTGAACTGGGATTTTATCACTCCCGGTAAAAACTGGTATCCTCAGGGTTCCAACGCTCCCGCCGCTCATAATTATAAGGATTCCGTGCTTTATGTGATGGGTGATCCGTCCGGCTCCATGAGCGTTCTTTATACCGATGATCCGAAATCGGGTAATTGGAACGCTACTCCTGCTATACTCCACGACCTACAAGACCCGGATTTATTCATCGATGATGACGGGCAAGCTTATTTATTCTGGGGTTCTTCCAATGTTTATCCGCTTCGGGGCAAGAAACTGAATAAGGATGACCGTTTCTTGATCGAGGGTGAGACGGTCGAGCTTTTCGGCTTGGATATGCCGAAGCATGGCTGGGAACGTTTTGGCGAGAACCATACCGATACGGTATTGGGGGGCTATATGGAAGGTGCTTGGCTGACCAAGCACGACGGTAAATATTATATGCAGTATGCCGCCCCCGGTACGGAATTCAACGTATATGCCGATGGTGTTTATGTGGCGGACTCCCCATTAGGTCCGTATAAATACCAATCGCATAACCCGGTAAGCTATAAGCCCGGTGGTTTCATGAATGGTGCCGGACACGGAAGTACCTTGGTGGGGCCGGGAGGTAATTATTGGCATTTCGCATCTATGTCTCTCTCGGCTACGGTGAATTGGGAGCGTCGCCTCTGCATGTATCCTACTTTCTTCGATAAGGAGGGCATTATGTATTGTGATAATAACTTCGGTGATTATCCGCATTACGCTCCCGCCGAGCCGGGAAAGAAAGGAGAGTTTACGGGGTGGATGTTGCTTTCTTATAAAAAGCCGGTGAAAGCTTCCTCGTATGCGGAGGGTTCCGCTCCCGCCGCGCAAGGATTCACGGAATCGAACCGTCCCAAGACTTCCGCCAATTTCCTTCCGGCCAACTTGACGGATGAGGAATGTAAGACATTCTGGATGGCTCGCACGAATGGAGATACCGAATGGGTAGAGATCGATCTGGAGGTTCCCGCTACGGTGTATGCTGTGCAAGTGAATTATCACGATCATCAATCGAATATGTATGGACGTATTCCCGGTTTACGCCACCGTTATGCGGTGGAAGGCTCTTTGGACGGGCAGGATTGGGTAACGTTGGTGGATCGCCGGAATAATTATAAGGATGTCCCGAATGACTACGTACAAGTGGATAATCCGGCTCGTGTCCGTTATGTCCGTTATAAGAACATAGAGGTCCCGACGCCTCATCTGGCGATCTCGGACTTGCGTGTGTTCGGTATCGGTGAGGGCAAGAAACCTGCGACGGTGAAGAACTTCAAGGTCGTTCGCCAAGCGGATCGCCGTGACGCTATGATCACTTGGGACGCTGTCAAAAATAGCCAAGGCTACAACATCCGTTGGGGCATCGCTCCCGATAAACTATACAATTCATGGCTCCTATACGGAAAGAATGAATTACTTTTAAAGAGTCTGTCCACCGACCAGCCTTATTATTTCACCATCGAGGCTTTCAACGAGAACGGTGTATCAGAAGCGACAAAAATACAGGAAGCCCAATAATCTTCCGGTATCATTTTCAAATGTATTTTGTAGAGATAGGACAATCTGTCTCTACAAAATACATACAATATTCGATTATTTACTTACTAACGGGTATTTATCTGGATTTGCTATGATAGACAAGCTCAAATCTACATCTAAAGCATCCCAACGAATCCGCTCACGTCCTAATAGTTGGACATTAAACACGTCATCTACGGCAGCACGTTTGAACCATGGGAATTTGTCGTAAGGTAAATAATATTCCCGATCCTTTACCCACAATATTAAGCCATTGCGGGAAATATGTGTTACCTCAGCTCTATTATTTGCCGAAGTGGTTGTTCCATTTGTCTTTGATAACTCGCTCATGTTCAATTATTGTTTGAATTAATCAAATCCATTTATTAGTATAGCCCTTGGACTCATATCCTATATCCTTTTATTGCAAAAGTAATTTTAATCTTGATATTATACAACGCCTTAACAGACTATTTAATTATATTTGCGGAAGTTATCGATCTAATTAGATAGTATTTACATTTGAATATATGATTATGAAAACACTTAGAAGTATTTTTTTTCTGTCTCTTTGCCTTCTTCTCTCCGTTGCTGGATATGCTGGTGATAAGGCTAGTTTTTTGAAAAAGCAGTTTACGGCTCGTGATGGTTATCAATTGAATTATCGGGTTCTGTATCCCCGAGATTATAATCCGGCGCAGAAATACCCGGTAATCCTGTTCCTGCACGGAGCGGGCGAACGAGGGTCGGATAATGAGGCCCAATTAGTACATGGTGGCGATATGTTCGCTTCTTTCGAGAATCAAACCAAATATCCGGCTATCATCATAGCGCCTCAATGCCCGGCAGAGAAGACTTGGTCTGAATATAAGGGATTGAACGCCGGAAAAGAAGGGAAGCGTTTCTATCCGTTGAATGCCCCGGCCACGCAATCAATGGCCGCAGTCAAGGAATTATTGGATAGTTATATAGCGGAAGGTAAGGTCGATACGAAACGCATTTACGTAACCGGCCTATCGATGGGAGGTATGGGCACGTTCGATATCGTGATGCGTTACCCGAACCTGTTTGCCGCTGCCACCCCGATCTGTGGTGGAGCGAATTTGCAACGTTTGGCAAACTTTAAGGGCAAGACGGCTTTCAGTATTTATCATGGCGGCTCCGATAGCGTAGTCGATGTACAATTCTCCCGTGACGCTAATGAAGCATTGAAGAAAGCAGGAGCTGATGTCCGTTATAAGGAATTTCCCGGTGTAGACCATAACAGTTGGGATAACGCTTTCGCCGAACCGGATTATCTGGCTTGGATGTTCCAGCATAGCTTATAGTTAGTAAGTCTTGTATCTTTTATAGGCCTTATCATATATAAGTGCTTCCCTCTTATTAAGAAGAAGCTAAATATTTGATAAGGCTTTTTGTTTATCAGTTTTTTATTACTTTTGTCACAAAAGGAGAGAGATGAGTCCATCTGTTATGAAAGACAATGGATTTGACTAGTCGTAATGAAAAACGAATTCATATTAAAAACTCTACTGTCTCATGTTGCAAAAGGAGATTATGCCTCTTTTCGTGAGTTGTTTGACATACAATATGCCACGGTCAATCGTTTTGTGGGATATTTTCTGCCAAATAAGGAAGATCGTGAGGAAGTCGTATCCGAGGTATTCTGTATCCTATGGAAAAGAAGGGAAGAATTGATTGATATAGAAGACCTGAACGCTTGGTTATTTATCATCAGTAGAAACGAATCTTTCCATTACTTGAAACAGAAAGAGCATCAACGCCAAAACATATCCATTGATGAGTTACCGATAGATTTGTATATAGATACGAATGAGGTAGATAGTGATCTGCTTGACGCCGAGATGACAGAGGTATATAATAAAGCCCTTTCCGAACTCCCCGAACGCTGCAAATTAATCTTCTTATTGGCTCGTGAAGAGCGAATGAAGCATAAAGAGATCGCTCAAGCCTTGTCAATAACGGAAGGAACCGTGGAGCAACAAATGAATATCGCGATCCGGAAAATGTTGGATGCGGTGAGCCGATATTACAATGTCGTTAAAAGGAGAATTCATCTGTTGTTTTAATGAATGTTAAACTCGTGATACCCTTTATAGGTAAAAAAGACTTCTATACTCTTTATTTATAGAATCATTAATCAAATGTAGGTGGCTCCTACAAGTAAAAAGTGTATGATTGTGGATAATCAAAAGAATCAAGAAAAAGAGATAAAGCTGATTTTACAGCTTTTAAATGCGATAAAAGCGAAACACACTTTATCCGTTCAAGAAGCGGAGGAGGGAAAAGAGGCTGTTTTCAAACGGGTGGAAGAGAAGTTGGGACGTCGTTATAATCTGACGGCAACTAGAAGAACCCGTCTATTCCGTTATTGGCCGGTGGCCGCTTCTATCGCAATCTTGATTCTTTCTTCTGTAATCGTTTCTATCGGAATCATCAATAGTCGGCAGGTCTTAACGGCTCAAGCGCCTATTGTCGTGGAAGTTCCGGAGGGTGCTATCACGCATCTCACCCTTTCTGATGGTACTCAAGTTACGTTGAATGGAGGATCTAGCTTGACATATCCGGCCGAATTTTCCGATAACCGTGAAGTGTGCTTACAGGGTGAAGGATTCTTTGATGTCAGGAAGAAGATGGAGAGCCCGTTCATCGTACATACGAAGCAATTCTCGGCGAAAGTATTGGGTACCCGTTTTAGTTTCAAGGCTTATGATACTGATCGCCAAGCCGTGTTGACCTTGGAAAGAGGTTCCGTGCAAGTATTGACGGATCATGGCAAGGAGAATATGATATTATCTCCTAATCAGCAGGTAATTAAAGATAGCCATACAGGTAAACTCTATTGCCATGAGGTGGATGCGGAAGATTATACGTGCTGGAAGGACGGTATTCTGGTGTTTAAGGATCAGACGTTGGCAGAAATCTCTACCATATTGGAAAGGCGGTTCAACGTGAGGATCGAGATAGACTCCGAGTCGATAAAGTATGATAAATATGTCGCAAGTTTCCGGAAACACGTGAGTTTGGATGATATTCTTAAAAAGTTATCTTACCAACGCTCATGGACATATATTCAGAAGGATGGAAAAATCAAGCTAGTCAAGAACGTTTAATACTTAAATTCATTTGCCTATGAAGTGAAATCTGGAAAAGAGTGTAGGAGCCAAGCTATTTGAAATGACCTCTAGTTATTGTTAATATTTAAATTTATCTATCATGAAGAAAGACACAGGAATTCGTGTAAAGTATGGTGTTCCATACTTTATAGTTCGTGTTATGGCAATCGGCATGTTATTTTTAATACTAAATACGAGTAATATATTAGCTGCCACAGAGTCTCCGGTTGTTCTTGATTTATCTCTGAATCAGACTACTTTAGAACAAGTGTTCCGTGAGTTGGAAAAACAATCTGGTTATTCTATTATCTATAAAAGTAGTGAAGTCAATTTGAAAGAGGTTTTGTCTGTTGATGTCAGCAAAGAGCCACTCGAGAATGTCTTGAATAAGGTTCTGAGAAAACAGGGATTGACGTATGAGATAAAAGATGAGCATATTATAATCTACAAAGCGAAGGCGAACAAAGAGATCCATGCGGTAATAAAGCAACAAAATAAGAAAATTAGCGGGGTTGTAAAAGATGCCCAAGGAGAACCGATGATCGGTGTCAGCGTGCTGGAGGAAGGTACCCAAAACGGGACGGTAACCGACTTTAACGGGAATTATGTGCTGGAAGTACAAAATGGAAAAGCGGCATTAGTCTTCTCTTATATTGGCTATGTAAGTAAGAAGGTGAGTATAGGGAATCTTTCGGTGGTTAATGTTGCATTGGATGAAGACGTTCAAAGGCTGGATGATGTTGTTGTTGTGGGTTACGCCATAGGAAACAAGCGTTCCGTATCTGGTGCTGTGGAGAAAGTAAAGAAAGAGGATATGAACTCGGGTGTCGTTACGGAGCCTTTGGATGCGGTAAAGGGTAAGGTCGCTGGTGTTGTTATCAGTAATGTAGGTGGAGACCCTACGAGTGATATGAATATCCGTATCCGGGGTACTACCTCTCTATCCGGAGGCAATGATCCGTTGGTTATCATCGATGGGGTATTTGGAGATTTAAGTATGTTGAACGCCATCTCTCCTTCCGATATAGAGTCTTTGACTATCTTGAAAGATGCTTCGGAGACGGCTCAGTATGGTTCACGGGGTGCGTCCGGGGTAATTGTCGTTACGACTGCCAAGGGTAGAGCCGGTTTCGCTCAAATTGAATATAATGGTTTATTCGGTGTTAATAAGGTTTATAAGAACTTGGGAATGTTAACGGCCGATGAATGGCGTGCCGGTGCGGTGGCTATGGGATTGAGTACGAATGATATGGGAGCGAGTACGAATTGGTTTGAGGAGGTGGAACGTTCTGCCAGTCTTACCCAGACCCATAATCTCTCATTTACGAGCGGTAATGATAATTCCAATCTAAGGGCCTCTCTCGGTGTGATCCGCCGTCCGGGTTTGTTGAAGAATTCTTCTTCCAATAGTTATACGGCCAAAGTGGACGCAAGCCAGTATGCTTTCCAGAAACGGGTGAAGTTTGATTTAGGCATGTTTGGATCACGTAGGGAAGGCGATCATCAATTTGATATGTACCGTACGATTTATTCGGCGGCAGCTTACAATCCTACGTATCCGAACTATAAGAATCCGGAAACGGGTATCTGGGATGAGGATAAGACCGCGATCGAGGTATATAACCCCTTAGGTATGTTGGAGATCACAAATAAGAAAATAGCCTCTCATGTGAACGTGAACGGACGTGTAAACGTGGAGATCATCAAGGGATTGAACTTGACGGGATTCGGTTCGTATACTTACTATAGCTTGAATGACCGGCGTTATATCCCGAATGATATCCAACAGGGTTCGATGAACGGGAATGGACAGGCCTATTTGAAATATGCGGAACGAAATGACTTGATGGGAAATCTCCAATTGAATTACGCAAGGGAATTCGGACGGCATAGCATTAACGCTTTGGCTTTATTGGAGGCGCAGACACAGTCTTTGTTCGAGTCTTCCACGAAAACCAGCGGTTACGAGACGAATTATTTTACCTATAATAACTTGAAAGCCGGTGCTAACATAAGTTGGGGTGACGCTACCTCTAATGCTACCCGTTTCGCTTTATTATCTTATATGGCACGCTTTAATTATATGTATGATAGCCGTTACGTAGTTACGGCGAATGTCCGTCGCGACGGTTCTTCTAAATTAGGTTATGGTAATAAATGGGGATTCTTCCCGTCGGCTTCTGTCGCTTGGATCGCCTCGAACGAGGCTTTTATGAAGTCCTTGACTTTTATCGATAACTTGAAAGTGAGAGCCGGATATGGCGTGACCGGTAATCAAGATGCGATCGATCCGTATCAATCCCTCTCCTTGATGGCTCCGAATGGAACGACCTTGGTGGATGGATCGGCTACGACTACTTTCTATATCGATTCAAATCCAAATCCGGATTTGCGTTGGGAAAAGAAGTATACGTTTGATGTGGGCGTGGATTTAGCGATGTTCCAATCCCGTCTTCGCTTGACAATGGATTATTATGCGTCTACTACGAAAGATATGTTGTACACTTATACCGTTCCGGTTCCTCCGTTCGTATATACGTCTATGCTTGCGAACTTAGGAGAAATGACCAATAACGGCTTTGAGGTAGCGATCAGCGGCGATATCATCAAGAAAAAAGATTTCTCATTAACCGTGGGTACGAATCTGTCTTTCCAGAAGAATAAGCTTAAATCATTAAGTGGTACATATATGGGGTCAGAGTTTACGACTAGTAAATATATCCAAGTATCGGCGGTGAACGCTCCTAGCTTAACCCAGTATGCGGGTGTTACTTACTTGACGGAGGGACAACCCTTAGGCGTATTCTATATTCCTCATTGCAACGGATTGGTAGAGAAGGAAGATGGTAAGTTTGTTTATGATATCGCGGATCTGGATGGCGATGGCAAAGTGGACTTATCGGATAGCGGTGACCGTTATATAGCGGGTCAAGCGTTACCAAAGGTATATATGGGTGGCTTTGTTAATATGCGATATAAAGATTTTGATCTGGCGGTTCAATTAAATGGGGCGTTCGGGCATAAAATCTATAATGGTACAAGTTTGACGTTTAATAATTTATCATTGTATCCAACCTATAATATATTGGATGGGGCGTTGGATAAGCGGATATACGACATCAAGATTTCTGATTATTATCTGGAAAATGGTAACTATGTTAATATCGAGTATATTACGTTAGGTTATAATATTCCCGTCAAGAAACTGAAGATTGAGAAGTATTTAAAATCCTTGCGTTTGGCGTTCTCTGTTAACAATGTCGCGACCATCACAGGTTATTCTGGTATGACGCCGCTTATCAACTCGGCGAATGTGGCGTCTAAATCTTCTGTTTCGGGTACGTTGGGTGTGGATGATAAATTGATTTATCCGTTGAGCCGTACTTATTCACTCTCACTGGGTGTTAAATTCTAATTGTTAATCTTTTAATACGTATTGTCATGAAAAAAGTATTGGTGAGCTCCATGCTGATTTTAGGTGGTTTATTCTCCGCTTGTTCCGGATTTTTGGATGAGGATCCCAAGAGTAAGATACCGGAAGAAGAAGCTTATAAAAGTGAGAAATTGGTGTATGTAAATACGATCGCTACGATTTATACCTCATTTGGGAATCGGTTATATGGAAGTACGGATAATGTGCATACTTTACAAGAGTTTTCTTCCGATGCTTGGATATTGCCGGGAAGACAAGGCGACTGGGTAGATGGAGGTAAATGGCAATCCTTGTTTTTGCATAATTATGGTCCGGGTAACGCTACGATAAAGAGTACTTGGAATGCGCTATATACGATTATCGGTAACTGTAATACCTCGATCGATAATCTGGAGACCTTCATTCAAGCGGGTGGGGAGAGCTATCTGCAAGATTATCAATATGAGGCTCGTGCCGTGCGTGCGATTCTGTATTATCATTTGGTCGATTTATTCGGTCGTGTACCTCTGGTTACTTCTTCGAAGACTGTGATGGCGGATGTGAATCAATCTTCGAGAAGCGAGGTCTATCAGTTTATTGTGGATGAGTTGACGGATTGCATTCCCCATTTGCCCAGTGGAAAATGCCAGAATATGGGCAAGTATTATGGCCGGGTGACCAAGGCTGTGGGGTATATGGCGATGGCGAAAGTCGCTATTAATAGTCCTATCTTGTCAAAAGATGATTGGAATGATGGTTCTTTGGTGGGTGGTATCGCTAAAGTTGCGCCGTATGTAAACCAAGCGGGCAAAAATATTAAGATCGCGTTGGATGGTACGACTCGTGACGCTTGGGAGACGGTTCTTTATTGTCAGAAACAGATAGAGAAGGAGGGATATAGTCTACAACCCAACTTCTCCCAGAATTTTTCCAAGACAAACGATAGTTCGGTAGAAAATATCTGGACTCAACCGAGTGATGGTACTACCTATAAAGTGAGCGATTATAATCCGACTCGTACATTACATGCGGCCCACGCATCCGCTTATGGCTTGCAAGGTTGGAATGGTGCCTGCGCTACCGTAGAACAGATGAAAGTTTTCAAGTACGGTACGGATGAACAAGATCCCCGTATGGATATGACGTTCTTTTATGGACCGGTGTTCGTGGATGGCAAGCCGATAGATGCGGGTTTAGGCGATGGAGCTCAGTTATGCTATAACCCAATGGATGTGGTTGTTGATTTTAAGGAGGATGTACCGAACCAGATATTAAAATTTGCGGGAGCCCGTATGTCTAAATATGAGGTGGATAATACGACTTCTTCTTATTTGAATCATAATAATGATAAGGTGTTCTGGAGGTATGCAGATGCCTTGTTATTGGCGGCTGAGGCGAAAGTCCGTATGGGACAAAGCGGTGATGCGGAAGTGAATGAGATTCGTGACCGTGTACAAGCCGGACAGAAAAGTAACGTGACTTTGCAAGATATCTTGGATGAACGCATGTTGGAATTCTCTTATGAGGGGATGCGCCGTCAGGATCAAATACGTTTCGGGACTTATACGGAACCTACGACTGATCGTTATGCGGGAGTGCATCATAATGTCGCCACTGGCGATTACGTAGTGGATAATACCGGTTTTACAACCGTTTTCCCGATCCCTACTTCTGTGCTTGAGTTAAATACGAAATTAACACAAAATCCGGGTTATTAATTCTTTAAATTTAGAGGATATGAGATGTAAGTATTTATTGTTATATGGGCTATTGGCTGTCTTACCATTCTCGGCGCAGGCCGGATATAAAAAGATAGCGAATGGTATATTGGTCAGCTTGCCGGAAGGCGAGCTGAACCAATCGAAAACGGTTCGTTTGTTGGTTGTGAATGATGAGGTTATTCAAGTGACGGCAAGCCCGGAGGCTAAGATTCAGGATAAGCAGAGCTTAGTCCGTGTCGCTCCGGTAAAGGCCCCGGTAAAATGGAATGTCGAATCGACTTCGGATTCCGTATTTCTGAATACCGGCAAATTACGTGCGGCCGTCAGTCTTGTTACGGGAGAAGTGACATTCTATGATATGTCGGGTAAGCTAATATTGCGAGAAAGTAACGGTGGACGGCAGTTTACGCCGATAGAGGTAGAAGGTCGCAAAGGCTATACGACTCGCCAGCAATTTAATTCACCGGAAGACGAGGCTTTCTATGGATTGGGGCAGCACCAGTCGGATGAATTTAATTATAAATCGAAAAATGAGGAGTTGTATCAGTATAATACCAAGATATCGGTGCCTTTCGTGGTTTCTTCCAAGAATTATGGTGTCTTATTCGATAACTATTCTTATTCCCGGTACGGTGATCCACGCCCTTATTCGAACTTGGATATCTTTAAGTTGTACGATAAGAATGGGAAAGAGGGAGGTTTGACCGCTACTTATTATAAAAATAATGGATTGGAGGTCTTTGCGGAACGTCAAGAGTCCAGAATTGATTACGAGACCCTGTTTACGCACCAACCTCTTCCGAAGACGTTTGATTTTAAGGGAGAGACGTTTGATAAATTCCCGGAAGGATTCCGTTTCAGGAACAGCTTGGTCGTTTGGGAAGGTGAGATCGAACCGAAAGAAAGTGGTGTTTATCATTTTAAGTTATTCTATGGAGCGTATACGAAAGTCTTCTTGGATAATAAACTGGTGGTAGAAGAACGTTGGCGGCCCTCTTGGAATCCTAATAGCGTGAAATTCACGGCCGATTTGCAAGCGGGAAAGAAAGTCCCGGTGCGTATCGAATGGCGTGAGGGAGCCGGCTCTTATATTGGGTTGAAAGTATTGTCTCCTCGTCCGGAAGAAGAAGTAGGGCGATTGTCTATGTGGTCGGAGATGGGAAATGATATAGATTATTATTTTATTCATGGTGATTCGATGGACGAGGTAATCTCAGGTTATCGGTATGTCACCGGTAAATCGCCGATCATGCCTGCTTGGGCGATGGGCTTTTGGCAAAGCCGTGAACGGTATAAAACGCAAGATGAGATATTGACGGCCTTGCGTGAGCTCCGAAAACGTAAAATGGGTGTGGATAATATTGTCATGGACTGGCAGTACTGGAAAACTGATTCATGGGGAAGCCATGAGTTTGATCCGGCACGTTTCTCTGATCCGAAAGGTATGGTTGATGCGATTCATGATTTGAATGCCCGTTTCATGATCTCTGTTTGGCCGAAATTTTATCCTACCACAAAGAATTATAAAGAATTGGCAGCTAACGGATGGGTTTACCTGCAAGCGGTTAAGGATAGCATCCTTGATTTTGTTCCACCTGGATTCGTGGCTACATTTTATGATGCTTATGCCCCCGGTGCCCGTAAGTTATTCTGGAAACAAATGAATGATAACCTATATCGTTTGGGAGTGGACGCTTGGTGGATGGACGCTTCCGAACCGAATATTAAGGATTGTACACCGATGTCTTACCAAAAGGCGTTGACCGGCCCGACAGCTTTAGGCCCTTCAGCTCAATATTATAATACGTATGCGTTGGTGAATGCGCAGGCTATTTATGAGGGGCAATTGAAGGAAAATCCGGATGATCGCGTATTTTTGTTGACTCGTTCCGGATTCGCTGGCCTACAAAGGTATTCCACCGCTTCTTGGAGCGGAGATATCGGTACTCGTTGGGAGGAATTGAAAGCTCAGATTTCTGCGGGGTTGAACTTCTCAATCTCCGGTATACCTTATTGGACAATGGATATCGGTGGCTTCTGCGTGGAGAACCGTTATCGTACAGGACAGCTTATTTATGACAAGACCGGTGTTGAGAATGACGACTTGAAGGAATGGCGGGAACTGAATGCCCGTTGGTATCAGTTTGGCACATTTACCCCTTTGTACCGTGCGCATGGACAGTTTCCATTGCGTGAGATTTATAATATCGCCCCAGAAGATCATCCGGCCTATCAGACGATCTTGTATTATAATCAATTGCGTTACCGCTTGATGCCTTATATTTATTCGTTGGCAGGTAAGACGTATTTTGATGATTATACGATTATGCGTCCATTGGTGATGGATTATGCCTCCGACTTGGCTGTCCGGGATAATTCTACCCAATATATGTTCGGCCCCTCTATGATGATCGCCCCGGTATATACCTATAAAGCGACTTCCCGTGAGGTGTATTTCCCGAAAGGAACGGATTGGTATGATCTATATACGGGTAAACGTTATAAAGGTGGCCAAAAGCAGGAGGTTGAGGCTCCATTCGAACGTATGCCGATATTTGCTCCGTCAGGTGGTATCTTATTATATGGTCCGGAGATCACTTATGTAAATGAGAAAAAACCGGAAGTGATAGATGTCTATATTTATGCCGGAAAGGATGGCTCCTTCTATCTATATGAAGATGAAGGTACGAACAATAATTACCAGAAAGGAACTTATTCGAAGATCGATTTTAATTATAGCGATGCGACGAATACTTTGACAATCGGTAGTCGTGAAGGCTCTTATCCCGGGATGTTATCAGAGAGAACTTTCAATATTATTTACGTAAGCCCGAATGCTCCTGCGGGATGGGATAATAAGGGTAAGCCTGCAAAGGTAATTGAGTACAAAGGTGAACAAATTTCTGTCAAGTTATAAGATTCTTTAGACTGAAACGGCCTCCTCCGCAATTTCCATGATAGTATAGCGTGAGGGGGCTCTATTTATAGTCTCAACGCATACTTAATCCTTCTTATGCATAATTGGTGATTTCCCCGTGTATCGAAATAATCGTGTTTTTAAGGAGAAATGTGCGGATAGAATGGGAAAATAATTATCTTTGCTACAATAACTTGAAAAAATATATATGGCAACAATCACTTTAAATATAGATGACTCTTTGTTACATAGATATAGTAACAAGATGAGATTGGAAGGAAAGGCTTTGAGTAAGTGGTTAGAAACAATGTTGACCCGGGAGCTTATACGGGCAAAAGATGGGGAAAACGATGTGTTTTCGACTGACTTAATTATAGACAGCTTCCATTTGAAGGGGCCACATAAAGAAGTGCCTGCTGATGATATGGGAAAAGGAGCAATAGCATCCGCAAAATTCATTTAAAGGGAACAAATCGGATGAGAGTGTTTGTAGATACCAATGTGTTGCTAGACATGATATGTCAGCGGGAAGGCTTCAAAGAGGATGCTGATACTATCTTTAGATATTGTATAGAGGATAAACTAAAGATTGTCATGAGTGCTCTCACCTTAATCAATGCGAATTATACGGCTCATAAATACGGTTATTCTTGGGATGAACTTCTTGAGGTCTTGAAGCGTATATGCGGTTATGTTGAGATATCAACGATAGACGATGGAATATTTATGAATGCTTTGTATTCCAATAGCTCGGATTTGGAGGATGCCGTTCAATACTACTCCGCAAAAATGTCGGGGGCGGATTATATTATTACGCGGGATGTGAAAGGGTTTGTAAATTCAACTATAACAGTATTGACCCCTAAAGACTTTCTATCTGTTCTTTAATCGTAGATTTAGCGTTGAATTCCCGTATAGTACAGATCTTATTTTTCATGCTTGCCTAGCCCCATCAAGAATTTAAATAGACGAGAGAAACTTTTCTCTTCTAGGGTATAGGTATCAGCTCCGGATTTTTTACTTACTAGACATTATTTATCCTCTATAGGTTGGATATCCGGAAAAAGAAGTATATTTGCAATGCTAAACATTTTAAAACCAGAAAGCAGAGTAGAATACCTGCTTCTATTCGGTTGCAGGCATTTTTTTGCCTGTAACCGATCCGATATGACGGTTCCGTACCCCCGTGGAGTGCATTAATGTGCCTCCAGCTTTCTGGTAAAGTGTTTAGCAACGGGTCAGGCGGGACCGTTCTTTTTTCCGCCTGCTTAATGCTAATATATTATGGAAGTGGAAAACATTTATCCCGTAACTGAACCTGTCGGTTCAGAGCAAGACGCTCCGGTTTCGAACATGGAAATGTTGAGTGATGTATTTTTTAAGGAAGAGGCACGACGCTTGAAAGAAGCTTTCTGTTTTGAGAGAGATGCGGATGATTTCGATTATCTGAACCATCAGTTACAAAGCGTGAAAAATCTGTTGGTAGGCCTAAAACTGCCGTGGATACAAATAGCACCAATTTTGTACAGATGTATGGCCGTTTATCTGCAGCGTCCCGATCAACATGTAAGTAATATGAAAGTTCGCTACCTGTCAACGCAATTGATGGATGGGGTTTTGCTTTTATCCCAGAACGGACGGCTCATCAATGACTTGCTCATGTTTTTCGACCGCCAGCTTAAGGATATTCAACGCTTGCGGGAAGAGAAGTGTGAGGAAATGGAGAATGTGAGATTGTAAGTCTATATTTGCAGCTCATACATACTTGGTTGTAGAGACGGGGCACGCCCCGTCTCTACAATTGGATGAAAGGGCTTATGCGTGTTCTGGTTAGAATATCAATGTGACAATTTGTAAACTGAAGTCCTTGAGAATCGATTATTTCGGGCCAAAGTACGTCTCGCTCCTAAAAACGAAAGAAAAAAACAGCAATCGTCTATCCGCTAGTGACTTGTTGAAAAACGGCCTTTTATTCTAGCGAAATAAATTCATCCTATCTCATATCTTATGCCTTATGGCCCAGTCGTTAGGGGGCAACAATGCCCATTATAAGGTAGTCATATCGCCCATTATGACCATATGTGTAGCCTATCGTGACTATATGTGTGGGTTTACGCCTGTACAGGCGTGGGTGAACGGGACTATATGTGTAATCTAACGAGGGTATTCTTATCGAAAAACGGGTCTTTTTGTGTGGAAAAGGCGTATAAATGCCTGCTTTCTCCTTCATGTTCTCGTTTATAGAGCTTTTCTAAATAAAGGTGATGTTATATAAAAGGGGTTATTACTGATAAATAGTTAACATTCCTTGGCTTTTGCTTACGTCTCTGTAAATAGGGGAAAGTGAACCATTATATTTCCGGCTAAATATAAGGTGAAGCATTTCCTATCAATAACTTTCATTACCTTTGCGCCCGCTAAAAATAAACAAATGAGATGAAATCTACTTTATCAATTTCTTCCTTATCCAGACAAGTCCTGCTTCGGGAGACACGGGACTATTTAATGATCGCTCTTGGGATGATCCTTTACGGTATCGGATGGACCGTTTTCCTTTTGCCGAATGACATTACGACAGGTGGAGTGCCGGGTATCGCTTCCATTGTTTTCTGGGCTACGGGATTTCCCGTTCAGTACACTTACTTCCTCATTAATGCCGTCTTGCTGATGCTTGCCTTGAAAATATTAGGTTTTAAGTTCAGTATCAAGACGATCTTCGCCGTGTTTACGCTTACTTTTTTCTTGTCCCTTATCCAGGAGCTGACAGCCGGGATGCATTTATTACAAGATCAACCGTTTATGGCATGTGTGCTGGGAGCCTCCTTCTGCGGAAGTGGTATCGGTATCGCTTTCTCCTCGAACGGTAGTACGGGTGGAACGGATATTATTGCCGCTATCATCAATAAATACCGGGATATAACGCTGGGACGGGTCATGATGATCTGCGATATGATTATTATCACCTCCAGTTATTTCGTGCTAAAGGATTGGGAGAAAGTGGTATATGGTTTCGTAACGTTATATGTTTGTAGTTTCGTGCTGGATCAGATCGTGAACAGTGCCCGCCAGTCCGTGCAATTCTTTATCATCTCGAAGAAGTATCAAGAGATTGGTAAGGAGATTAATGCGTTGCACCGAGGGGTTACGGTGATCGATGCTACCGGGTTATATACGGGGCAAGAACAGAAGATGATGTTCGTGCTCGCTAAAAAACGGCAATCCACTACGATTTTCCGTATCATTAATGATATTGATCCGACCGCCTTTGTATCCCAAAGCGCCGTAATCGGGGTTTATGGGGAAGGATTCGATCATTTTAAACTAAAGAAATCAAAGTAGAGACGGGGCACGCCCCGTCTCATCCCCTCAAAATAGTAACTAGGGTTGCATGATAACTTCTACCCGGTTACCCTGTCCCAAAAGCTTTTGGGCGAATGCCTTTATCTTCTCGGGAGTCAGCGCCTTAACAATCGACTCATAATCCGTATCGGTATCAAATCCTTTATAATAATAATCATCCAATACGTTCAACCAATAGCTGTTCTCCTGCAAGACTTCCGCATGACGTTTCAGCAGGTTATCCTGTGTTTTCTTGAAATCTTCTTGACGAGGGCCTACCTCGGAAAGCCGTTTCAACTCATTGCGGACAATTGTGTTCATCTGCTCCCACTTAGCCGGGTCCGTATCGAAGAATATCTGTAATGTCGTTCTTCCTTCCGGGAAAGGTGAGATTCTAGCGGATACACCGACGCCATACGTTCCTCCTTCTTTCTCGCGTACCTTCTCGTAATATACCAAGTCCATAACTTGTTTCAATGCGGTAGCGGTGATGATATTCTCCAGATTGTACTCCATTTGTCCGGTATAGAGGTTGGCTACCGTTACTTTCGGGATTTCCATGGAGCGGTTGAATCGATTCATATAGTCTCCCTTACGCATCGATGGAACCTCCGCCGGATTTCCCTTCTCAATTTTTCCTTGAGATGGCAATGTCGCTAAATACTGCTCTATATACGGACGGATACTATCGATCTGGATATTACCTACAAACGTGAATACGAAACCGGAAGCATCCGAGAAGCGTTCCTTGCGCATCTCCATGATACGAGGATAACTGATATGTTCGAAATCTTGTGGACGAAGACGTGACGCACGAGGATTATCTCCGTAAACCGCTTTAGACAAAGAGTCGCTGAAAGCGACCATGGGATTTAACTCCATATTCTGCAATTGCGCTTTTGTCCGTGTCTCGAAAGATGCGTAGGCCTCCTCGTCCATGCGGGGAGCCGTGAAGCTAAGGTAAATTAACTCGAATAAGGTTCGCAAATCGGAAGGAGCGGCCATTCCGTTCACGTTCTCACTATCTTGACTGAGCGATAGGGCGCAAGATACCTTCTTTCCGGCCAGACGCTTACTTAGATCCGTGGCGGAGAAATTACCCAATCCACCGATCTCGATCACGTCATTGAAAACTTTTAAGTTATCAATATCCTTCGTGCCGAATAAAGTGCTTCCTCCCGGGCTGGTAGCGGTCATGATGATCTCGTCCTTCTTGAATTCGGTAGGCTTCAATACCACCTTGATACCATTGCTTAAGGTAAATACTGTCGCTCCGAAGTGCTGGCCGGTCTTTGTCTCCGTGATCTGGCCCGGGGTCGGCAAGGTCGGGACTAAAGGCTCGTTGGAGACAGTTTCCTTATAAGGCTCTACCGGCATCTGTCGTGCTTTGAGGAACGTACGGAGCAGGTTCTCCTCGGTCGGGTATTTTATACCTTCTTTATCCGGTCCGGTTAACCCGATCACGATATTATCCTCTCCGATCATATCTTGGATATATTGGTTGACTTGCTCTACCGGGATATTCTGGGCGATCTGGTTCAATAGCGTGTATTCCATCTCAATGCCCGGGATATAACCGCCGTTGGTGAAATGGTTCACGTATTCACGGACATAAGCGTCGTTCTTTTGGTTATTCCGCTCGTTGTAAGCGGACTCGTATTGTTTCAACACGTTGATGCGTGCCCGTTCATACTCGGATGGCGTAAAGCCATATTGTTTTACCCGTTGAGTCTCTTTGACAAGCGTGGTCAGTGTGGAATCGATCTCGCCTTCCTTGGCAAGAGCGGCTACGGTCCATGCTCCCTTGCTTTTCGCGATCATGAAATTATCATCGTCGTAGGCTTCCGCATAGATAAACGGAGGATTCGCTTGATGCAAGATGTCATCGAAATGCTCGTCCATGATCGACGCGCATATTTGCTGGATATAGTCCTTTACCAATCCGGCAATCGTACGATTCAAGTCGTTGGGCAATTTATCGTGTTTATAGAAGATATAAAGGATCGTATTGGATGCCTCCTTGTCTTTGGCGATCGAGATCAGAGGTAGATCATTGTCGGGAACCGATACTTGTTCCCGTTTTGCCGGGTTGACCGGGGCAGGGACATCGGCGAACATCTTTTTGATCGTTGCCTCCACTTGATCTACATTTACGTCTCCCACGATGATAATCGCTTGCAAGTCCGGACGATACCATTTTTTGTAGTAAGCCCGCAACTCGTCCGGCTTGAAGTTCTCGATCACGTCGATCGAACCGATCGGCATCCGGTTCGCGTAACGGCTTCCCGGGTACATCTTGGGTAGTTGCTGCTCCCATAGACGAGTCTGGGCATCCTGTCGGGTACGCCATTCCTCACGGATGACCCCACGTTCTTTCTGGATAGCCGAGTCGGTCAAGGCTAGGAACCCGGACCAATCGTGAAGGATCAATAAGCAAGAATCAACCACGCCGCTTTTGTTGACAGGGGCGTTGGTAATCATGTAGACGGTCTCATCAAAGGAGGTATAGGCGTTGAAGTTTTCCCCGCTGCGCATACCTACACTCTCGATATATTCGTCCATCCCGTTATTCGGGAAGTTCCTACTGCCGTCGAAAGCCATATGTTCCAAGAAGTGAGCCAAACCTCGTTGATTCTCTTCCTCTAAGATGGAGCCTACGTTTTGGGCGATGTAAAAGTCTGCCCGGTCTTTGGGCTGATCGTTGTGACGGATGTAGTAGGTCAATCCGTTACTCAATTTCCCGTATCGAACCTTTGGGTCGATCGGAAGTGGTTCGGGTTCCTGCATCTCTTGTGCCATCACTTGTGTGAAAGCGACGAAACAAAGCAGGATTGCCGTTAAGATAGAATGTCTTTTTATCATATTTGTTTCATTGATAGTGAATCTAGATCACAAAACTAGCAAAAAATCATAGAAAGAGGCCCTTATGGCGAAAAAAGGAGTATCCGATGCGGAATACTCCTTTCTATCAAGATGAAACAAGCGGGGGGTGCCTCATTTCACCTCTTTATTCATTCGGTATGTCAACGCGCCAGACGGACATTGCTTGATTTGGGCAATTAATTCCGCGGTTGTTGCGTTCTCTATCTGTATCCAGGGCCTCTCCTTCGGCTTATAGACATCGGGAAGAGTCTTTACACAGATACCGGCATGTTGACATAACTCCGGTTGCCAGATAATGGTGAGTTCACCATTCGTATATTCGATCTTCTTTCCCATATAATTTTGTTATAAATATTAAACATGTATACCTCTCATTACGATGCGTTTCCAATCCGGATGCTTCTGGATATATCCAGCTACGAACGGACATAACGGAACGAGACGTAAGTCTTTCTTTTCGATATCCAAGAGCACTTTCTCCACCAATTGGCTACCAATTCCTTTACCTCCAAGCTCCATGGGAACCTCAGTGTGGGTGAGATAAATTACCCCATCCTTATTTTTTATATACTCTATTCTGGGAACGTATCGCTCTATATGAAATTCATATTGGTGGCGTTCTTCATTATCAATTAGTTCATAATTTTCTTTCATCTCCCTATAATTTTAATACTCAACTATTCTATTAACACTTGAGTGATAAGGTTTGTTTAATATAATTCTAATCTATTCTATATAATTTATAGGGGAATGGAACGTTAGGTATTAAACGTAAATGATTACCTTTGCGGCCGACTGCCCGTGTGGGTATGCAAGTAGAAACAATTAATTATCACACTTATACAAAGTATGGGAAAGTACAAACTAATCAACAACGTGTTGGGGTGGGTCGTTTTTTTGATCGCTTCTACCGTTTATCTGATGACAATGGAACCCACCGCCAGTTTCTGGGATTGTGGTGAGTTTATCTCTTCGGCATACAAATTGGAAGTAGGCCATCCGCCCGGAGCTCCTTTCTTCATGTTAACAGCCAATTTATTTACGCAGTTCGCCTCGGACCCTTCCAAGGTGGCGGTAATGGTCAATACGATGTCCGCCCTTTTTAGCGGCCTGACGATCTTATTCCTTTTCTGGAGTATTACTCATTTAGCTCGTAAGATTATCGTGGAAGACGATAAGATGATGTGTCTGGGACAGATGATTACGATCATGGGTTGTGGTTTGGTAGGTTCTTTGGCTTATACGTTTAGCGATACATTCTGGTTTAGCGCCGTGGAGGGCGAGGTATATGCTTATTCTTCCTTGTTTACCGCCTTGGTATTCTGGTTGATCTTGAAATGGGAAGAAGCCGCCGATCGTCCGCATGCCGATCGTTGGATCGTGCTGATCGCTTATTTGATGGGTCTGAGTATCGGTGTCCATTTGCTGAACTTATTGTGTATCCCGGCTATCGTGTTGGTATATTATTATAAGAAATTCCCGAATCCTACGATGAAGGGTACGCTGATCGCTTTATTGGTGTCGTTCGCTATCGTGGGCTTGATGATGTATGGTGTCGTACAAGGCTTGGTTGAGGTTTGTGGTTATTTCGAGCTGTTGTTTGTCAATACGTTCGGTATGCCGTATAACTCGGGTGTATATGCGTTCGTGATTATCTTGGCGGCTTCCTTGATCTGGGCGATCTGGGAGACGATGCAAGACGAGATCCATCCGGTGCGGATGAAGATATCCTTTATCCTCTCGATCGTATTGTTGGGTATTCCGTTTATCGGTAGCGGTTACGTGATCGCCGTGATCCTCACGGCGGCCTTGACGGCTTATTTGTTCATGAGCAAGAAGGTAAATATCAAGATGCTGAATACGATCTTGGTCTGCTTGATGGTAATCGTAGTGGGTTATTCATCCTATGCCTTGACATTGATCCGTGCGACAGCCGATACGCCTATGAACCAAAACGCTCCGCAAGATATCTTTACCTTGCGTACTTATTTGGCTCGCGAGCAATACGGTAAGACTCCGTTGATCTACGGTCAGACCTATGTATCCGAGGTGAAGCGTGAGAACCAAGGCGGCACTTGCGTACCTGTATCGAAAGAGGGTGAGCCGACTTGGAGCCGTGTCATTAAGAAAGATAAAAACGAGAAGGATCATTATTATATCTCTCGTTACGATACGGAATACGAATACGTGGATGAGTTGAGTATGCTTTTCCCCCGTATGTATAGTAGCGACGGACGTCATGTGGCTGCTTATAAGGAGTGGGCACAAGTGAAAGGTACACCGGTGAAGTTCAACCGTTGCGGTGAGATGGTGACTGTGATGAAACCTACGTTTGCCGAGAATTTACGTTATTTCTTCGCTTATCAGCTGAATTTCATGTATTGGCGTTATTTCATGTGGAACTTCTCCGGACGGCAGAACGATATACAAGGTCATGGTGAGGTGTCGAATGGTAACTGGATAACCGGTATTCCGTTTATTGATGAGGCTTTAGTGGGTCCGCAAGAGGATATGCCGTTCGATATCGTCAACAATAAGGGGCATAACGTATATTATATGTTACCGCTTCTGTTGGGTATCTTGGGGCTTCTATTCCAAGCTTATGCCGGAAAGAAGGGCATTCAGGGATTCTGGATCACGTTCTTCTTGTTTTTTATGACGGGTATCGCGATCGTGCTTTACTTGAACCAGACGCCGTATCAACCTCGTGAGCGAGACTATGCGTATGCCGGATCATTCTATGCGTTCTGTATATGGATCGGTTTCGGTGTGGCGGCCTTGGCGAAAGGATTGCAGAAGTATGGCAAGTTATCTCCGGTGATAGCGGGTTCTGTCGCTACGGTACTCTGCTTGTTGGTTCCTATCCAGATGGGTGCGCAGAACTGGGACGACCATGATCGCTCGAACCGTTATGTTTGCCGTGATTTTGGTGCGAACTATTTGGAATCTTGCGAGCCGAACGCTGTCATATTTACGAATGGTGATAATGACACGTTCCCGTTGTGGTACGCGCAGGAGGTGGAAGGTATCCGTACGGATGTACGTGTATGTAATACGAGCTATTTGCAAACCGACTGGTATATCAACCAAATGAAGAAGCAAGCATACGAATCGGATCCGCTTCCAATCTCTTGGCAACCGGAGGATTATGTGCAAGGTACTCGTGATGCCGCTTATGTATTCCCGATGACGGATAAATCGATTGATCTGAAGACCGCTCTTGATTTTGTTCGTAGTAACGATCCGAAGTTTAAGAAGATCCCGGGTATCAATCAAGAATTAGATTATATCCCTGCTCAGACATTGACGATGGGGGTAGATTCCGCCGCAGTTATGGCTGCCGGCGTGATCGATACCGCTAACTTGCCGTATTTGCAGAAAGAGATGAAGATTGACTTGAAAGGCAAGGATGTCTTGGGTAAGCAAGAGTTGATTATCTTGGATATGTTGCAGACGAATGATTGGAACCGTCCGATCTATTACGCGATTACCGTAAGCCCGGATCAATTCGTGAAATTGGATCCGTACTTCCAGCAGACCGGTATGGCTTATCAGATTGTTCCGATGGAGACACAGGGAACTGTTCGTTCGATCAATACGGAGAAGATGTATGACAACGTGATGAATAAGTTCAAATGGGGTGGTGTCAATACGCCGGGTGTGTACTTGGATGAGACTGTGATGCGGATGTGCAAGAGCTATCGTATCGTGTTGTTCAGTAAGTTGGCTGCCGCTTTGGTCGCTGAGGGCAAGAATGAGAAAGCACTGGACGTATTGGATAAGGCGATGGAAGTATTGCCTCCCGAGAATGTTCCGTTGGATTATAGCGCTCTTTCTTTAGGTGAGCTGTATTACGAGTTGGGCCAGAAGGAGAAGGCGGAGATGGTTTATAAAGGTATAGCGGACAATGCGTTGCGCAGTATAAACTGGTATTTCCGTTTGCGTCCGGGGCAATTATCATCTGTCGAGAGTGATTTAGGTCATAACTTGGCGGTTCTCCAAGAGGTATTGCGTGTGAGCAAACAATACAATCCGGAGTTCGCTAAGCCTTATCAAGAGGAATTTGATAATTACCGTATGGCGTACGGATCAGTGGCAAAAGACTAACAAAGTATGTTTATAGAACAACCGCCTTGGTTTTACAGGGCACTGTTCCCGGGGGTAACTTGGCGAATACCGGCAGAGAAGAAGTGTGTGTATCTCACCTTCGACGACGGCCCGATTCCCGAGGTTACCCCTTGGGTTTTAGATATATTGGATACGTATGGGATCAAGGCTACCTTTTTTATGGTAGGGGATAATGTACGTAAGCATCCCGAGGTCTTCCAGATGGTGATAGATCGTGGGCACCGTGTCGGTAACCATACGTTCAACCATATCCAAGGTATCAAGTTCTGGACGAAGAATTATTTGGCGAATGTGGAGAAGGCAGCCGAATATATTCCCAGCAATTTATTTCGGCCTCCTCATGGGCATATGCGTTTTCCGCAGGTAGTATGGCTTCGCCGCCATTATCATATCGTGATGTGGGATGTGGTCACCCGCGATTATAGCCCGCATATGACTCCGAATGGTGTCTTCAACGTGGTAAAGAACTATACCCGTAATGGTTCCGTTATCGTCTTCCACGATTCCTTGAAAGCCGAGCGTAATATGCGTGAGGCAATGCCCCGGGCTGTCGAATGGCTCTTAAAGGAAGGCTACGAGTTTAAAGTTTTTGAATAATGGGTATCTCCCAGTTTATAAAAGATAAAGCTATGGAATTAGGCTTCTCCGCTTGCGGTATCGCTGAAGTAGCGAAGGCCGGGAGCGAGGAGGCTTATTTTGACCAATGGATCGCAGAAGGCTACCATGCTGGAATGAAATACATGGAGAATCATCGGGAAATCCGTCTCAATCCGGATGGCTTGGTGGAAGGTGCCAAATCAGTTATCTCAGTAGCCTTGAATTATTATCCGAAAGTTCTTCGGAATCCGGCGGAACCTTATATCTCGTATTATGCGTACGGAGAAGATTATCACGGGGTCGTAAAGGATAAACTTCGCCAATTATGGAAAGCGATAACCGAGCATCATCCCTCCAACAATGAGGCCCGTGTATTCACGGACTCCGCCCCTCTGTTAGAACGTTATTGGGCTTGGAAAGCCGGTTTAGGATGGATCGGAAAGAATACGAATCTAATCATCCCGGGCAAAGGCTCTTTCTTTTTCCTTGGGGAGATCGTGACAACTTTGGTAGTCGATACCTATGATTTCCCCAAAAAGAATCACTGCGGTTCCTGCATCCGCTGTTTGAACGCTTGTCCTACCGGAGCCTTGGAAGGGCCGAAACGTTTGAATGCCCGTAAATGTATCTCTTATCTTACGATCGAACATCGTGGAGAAATCCCTGTTGAGCAAGCCGTCCTTTTAGGTAACCGCATCTATGGATGCGACACCTGCCAAGCCGTTTGTCCTTGGAACCGCTTCGCTATGCCTACGGCAGTAGCAGCCTTTCATCCCACCCCTTCTTTGCTCTCCCTTAAAAAAGACGACCTCAAGGCATTGAGCCGTGAGGATTATAATCGTATCTTTGCGCATTCGGCGGTGAAACGCGCCAAATATGAGGGATTATTACGAACAATACAATATCTAAAAGACTAAATTACCATGAGAAGAACATTTAACTTCTTGCTTCTTTTCTTCCTGTCGGTGATGACGGTAATGGCCGCTCCCGGAGATTTACAAGAGAAGCTTGCCGCCCTAAAAGGAATTAGTGGCATTGAAAAACTTCAATCCGATTATTATCCGGAGAAATATGTAGTACGTATTACTCTGCAGGTCGATCCGAAAGACCCCGCCGCCGGAACATTTACGCAACGGGTTATCGTAGGCCATGTAGGTTATGATCGTCCTACCATTATCGTGACCGAAGGATATGGAGCGGCTTATGCGCTCAATCCGAAATATCAGGAAGAACTATCTAAACTATTGAACGCGAACTTAGTGTTTGTGGAGTACCGTTATTTCTTGGAGTCGACGCCGGAACCTAAAAACTGGGATTGTCTGACCGCCGAGAACTCTGCGTACGATTTACATAACGTCCGCAATACATTCAAGCAGATCTATCCGGAAAAATGGATCAGTACCGGTATCAGTAAGGGGGGACAGACTACAATGCTTTACCGTGCCTTTTTCCCGGACGACGTGGATTTCTCCGTTCCTTATGTCGGTCCGTTATGTAAAGGCGTAGAGGATGGCCGCCACGAACCTTTCTTACGTAAGGTAGGTACGAAAGCGGAACGCAAGAAGATACAGGATTTTCAATTGGAAGTCTTGAAACGTAAGTCCGATATGCTCCCTTTATTGGAGAGCTATTGTAAGAATAAGAACTTGACATTCCGTATCCCGATGCCCGAGGTATTGGATTATTGCGTACTGGAATATTCATTTGCTCTTTGGCAGTGGGGAACTTCGGTAAGTACGATTCCTTCCAAGTCTGCCGACGATCAGGCGCTCTTCGATCATTTGATGGAAATCAGCGGTCCTGATTACTTCGCCGAGAACCAGCCGAATATCTCTTTCTTCGTACAAGCCGCCCGTGAGCTCGGTTATTATGGCTATGACATAAAACCTTTCAAGAAATACCTTACGATCGATAGCGCCCATGGATACCTAAACCGTATCATGCTTCCCGAGGAACTGGTCGGTAAAGTAGACTTCCGTCCGGCTCTGTACCACAAGATCTATAACTTCTTGAAAGACAACGATCCGAAAATGATCTTCATCTATGGCGAGATCGACCCGTGGAGCGCGGCCATGGTTCCCGCTTTCAAAGGCAAGAAGAACGAGCAAATCTATATCCAGCCCCGAGGTAGCCATCGTGCCCGTATCGGTAATATGCCGGAGGATATGAAGGAGCGGATCCTTACACAGATGAATAAATGGCTGGCCGAGTAAAAATAGAGTAGCCTATTTTTTCCGTATAAATCCCCGTATTATTACTTATCGGTTGTAATACGGGGATTTGTTATGTATATTAAGATATTTCTCGTATATTACGCCCTATTAAAAACTAGATGAAATGTTTACCGGTTCGATGATGAAGTTGAAAAGCATATTATATGGGACGTTACCTTTTTACTATACCAAGGTGTTTGAGCCCTCTTCTCCTAAATTAGCGTATTATGATTATTTTCGAAAAAGAGGATATACACGTTATCCTTATGATTTCGCTGCGGAATATCTAGAGATGTCGATTGCCGTTCTGTGGGATAAGGAGAAAGAATTGCCTTATGTGATGCACTGGGGAAGTAAACGATTATATTTTCCGAGAGAGTATAGCACATCTAAGATCGAGAAATGCTATCGGGCTTTGTTGATCGAGCAAGACGTGAGACATCCCCATCATTATGCGGATTCCATGGAAGAATTTAGAGGAAAGACACTCTTGGATATTGGTTCCGCTGAGGGATTTACCGCTCTGGATACCATCGAGGTTACCCGTTTTGTTTATCTTTTTGAATATGAGGATAAATGGATCGAGGCGCTTCAGGCTACTTTTGAGCCGTGGAAAGAGAAAACGATGATCGTAAAGAAATATATCAGCGATCATGACGATGACGTTAATGCTGCTTTGGATAATTTCTTGAAAGACAAGTCTCGAAAAGATATCTTCTTAAAAATGGATATAGAAGGTGCGGAATGTATGGCTTTACAGGGCTGTATGGAATTATTCGCGAAAGCGGATCACTTGGATTTCGCGATCTGTACGTATCATAAAGAAACTGATGTCGTCCAAATCCCGGCTTTTCTGGACCGGTTTAACTGTTCCTATTCATTTACCGATGGCTATATGTTCGTAAAACATAGTTTACGCAAATGCCTTGTCCGGGGAAGTTGTCAAGCTAGTTCCTGATAACTTTGAATCGTCTCCTTGCTGCCTTATTACCCGATATTCGTTACCTTTGCGAAAATATATATGTGGTATGAAAGAATTTAAGGTATTGATATCGGCTCTTTTCGTCTTGATACTTATGGCCTGCGGCGATAAGCGGACAGATGAGAGGATTGTTTCCGTGACGATTGAGCCGCAACGGTATTTTGCGGAGAAGATAGCCGGAGATAAATTTAAGATTAATTGTGTGGTTCCGGCAGGGCAAAGTCCGGAGACGTATGATCCTACACCGCAGCAAATGGTGCAGGTGGGTAAAAGCCAAGGTTATTTAAGGATCGGATCGATCGGGTTCGAACAGGCTTGGATGGATAATATCCGGAATAATAATCCGGGACTTAAGATTTTTGACCTCTCCGAAGGAATTGATTTACTTAAAAGCCCCGAGGAAGAAGAGGAACATGATCACCGCCATCATCATCATCCCGGAGGCGTCGATCCGCATACGTGGAGCTCTATCTCTGGAGCGAAGGTGATCGCCAAGAACACTTTGGATGCCTTTGTGTCTTTGGACCCGGAGAATAAGGAATATTACCAAGCGAATTATGAACAACTGACGAAAGAAATCGGAGAAACGGAAAAGACCGTTTCCGGTTTGTTACATTCTCTTGACAATAAGACATTTATTATTTACCATCCGGCCCTGACCTATTTGGCTAACGAATATGGCTTGACCCAGCTTTGCATCGAGATGGACGGAAAAGAACCGTCTCCCGCACAATTAAAGGAACTGGTCGAGACTGCACGGGAACATAATGCGAAAGTCGTGTTTATCCAACGGGAGTTTGACCAGAAGAACGCCGAGTTGATTGCGAAAGAAACAGGTTGCCGTCTGATCCCGATCAATCCGCTGGATTACGATTGGAGTAAGGAAATGATTCATATCGCAAAATCGTTAGCCGATGGACAAGCTGATTGAGTTGAGAGAGGTTACCGCCGGATACGGTAATAAGATCGCCTTACGTAACGTAACGCTGGATGTGTGGAAAAATGATTTCTTGGGAATTATCGGACCGAATGGCGGCGGGAAAACGACGCTTTTAAAGGTGATATTAGGTCTATTGCCTCCTATTTCCGGAACGATTCGTTTTTACGATGAAAATGTAGAGGTTCCTTCCTTGAAGATCGGTTATCTACCCCAAATGAGCCAGATCGATAAGAAGTTTCCGATCTCGGTACGGGAAGTGATCTCTTCCGGTTTATCCGCGGAGAAACCTTTGTTCCGTCCATTCAATAGATCCCAGAGAGAGCGTGTAGACGAGGTGATCGTACAGATGGGATTGGAGGAGTTGGCGGGCAGGGCCATCGGTGAGCTTTCCGGCGGCCAGTTGCAGCGGGTCTTATTGGGGCGTTCTATTGTCTCCCGTCCGCAGGTATTGATCTTGGATGAGCCTAATTCGTATGTGGATAAACGATTCGAGTCTCGTTTTTATCAGCTCTTGGAAGAGATCAATAAAGAGAGCGCTATCATCTTGGTTTCCCATGATATCGGTACGGTTCTGACGATGGTGAAAAATATCGCTTGTGTAAACGAGACTTTGCATTATCACCCGGGAGCGAATGTCTCCGAGGAATGGTTGGGCGAGAAATACGCTTGTCCGATCGAGTTGGTGGGGCATGGTGACCTGCCGCACCGAGTCTTGAGGAAACACCAACACGAATAATTCTTTTTCACGAATAACTCTATTTTTATGATACCACAAATCATTTGCTGGATAAGCTTGCCGGAGATCGGTTATATCGTAGGTATTGCCGTAATCCTGTTCGGATGTAAGGCCGTATCGCAAAACCCTTTCATCAGTAAGAAACAAAAGATTCTTTGGATGCTGACGATCCTGTTCTTGAATTGGATCGGGTTGTTGTGGTATTATTATACATTTTATATGAAAGAAAAATGAAGGACAGAAAGATATTGATAACCGGAGCGAGTGGTTTTATCGGCGGTTTCTTGGTAGAGGAGGCGCTTCGCCGTGGCTATGAGACGTGGGCGGGTATCCGTGCAGGTAGCAGTAAAGCGCATCTGCAAGATAAGCGGATTCATTTCATCGACTTGAAATATGGCGATCAGGAAGCGCTTACGGCTCAACTCTCAGACTTTGCCCGTGAGCATGGGGCATGGGATTATGTGATCCATAACGCCGGGTTGACGAAGACATTGGATAAGCGAAACTTTTTCCGTGTGAACGCCGAGAATACGCATCGATTTATCGAGGCTTTAGCCGCCGCCGGTTGCAAACCGAAGAAATTCCTCTTGATGAGCAGCCTAAGCAGCTATGGGCGAGGCGATGAGAAGACTTTCCGCCCGATACGCTTGGACGATCCGCAGCGGCCGGACACGGCTTATGGCCAAAGTAAGCTAGAGGCGGAGAACTACATCCGTAAACAAACCTATTTTCCTTACGTGATCTTGCGGCCTACAGGAGTATACGGGCCGGGAGAGAAGGATTATTTCATGGAAATACAAAGCGTAAAGTCGGGGCTCGATTTCGCCGTAGGCGCTATTCCCCAGCGAATCACGTTTATCTATGTAAAAGATTTAGCGACCGTGGCCTTCCTTTCCCTTGAGAAAGAGGAGATAAAGAACCGGCATTATTTTGTAGCCGACGGAGATGTCTACACGGATGAGTCTTTTGCCCGTATGATACAAGATATCTTAGGAAAGAAGCGGGTATTGCATGCCCGTATACCGCTGGGATTGGTGCGTATCGCTTGCCACTGTTCAGAATGGATCGGTAAGTTGTTGAAGAAAAGTATGACGCTAAATAGTGATAAATACATCATCTTGAAGCAGCGTAACTGGATTTGCGATGTCACGCCTCTTCAAGATGATTTAGGTTTTATCCCGGCCTATCCTTTACGTAAAGGCTTGGAAGAAAGTATCGAATGGTATAAAAAGGAGGGGTGGTTGTAAGAATCACTCCACCTTCTCGATCTTACCGGAGCCCATTACCTTTTTTTGGATATCTTGGGGATCTCCTTTGTATTTTACGGAACCGCTACCGGCTATCTCTGCCTTGATTTTGTTTACGACAGAGGCTTCTATGTCTCCACTACCGGCAATCTTGCACTCAAGCTCATCCATGGTACAATCGAAAGCACGTACTGTACCGCTACCGGCGATCGAGAATTCAGCTATGCCTACGGTTCCCCCTAGAACGATCGTGTTGGATCCCGCCATATCCCCGTTTAATTCCTCGCAATACACTTTATGGCCAACGAAATCTCCGCTACCGGCGATCTCTATCTTTAGGTTTGTAAAAGAGGCCGTGTCGTGGAATTGGATAATCCCGCTACCGGCTAATCCTGCCTCGAACGCCTCGGCTTGTAGAGGGGAATTTATATTTACATGGGTACTGCCTGCCGCTGCTAGTTTCTTTAGATTGCGGGAGTTGGCCGTAACCATGAACTCGGTTGGACGGAAATTCGTATGTTTCCTGAATTCTTTTTTCGGACGGATCTTAAGCTTATGGTCCTCTACATTAAACTCATATTTCTCGAAGATATTCCGGTCTGTCTTTATTTCCAAACCTTCAGGAGCGTCGGATTGCGTGTAATTCACGACCATGCCTCCTCCCTCTAACTCAAGACAGTCATACTCGGAAACCGGGATATTTTCCGTGGTGATATTGCCGTCTCCTTTTATGGTTTGCGTAGGGATACAGCCTGTCGTAGAGAGGATCACCAGCAGACATAGGTATATAATTCTTGTTTTCATTCTTTTACTTCTTCTACGGTACCTTTACCGATTATTCTCTGTTGAACTGCTGTCGGGCCTTTATAACGGATATTTCCTTTACCGATTACGTTGGCCTTTAAATTATCGGTAGCATGTACTTCCGCTAAGCCATTGCCTGTTACTTTGCAACTTAGCTGAGGAACCGCTAACCCAAAAGCGTGTATATCACCACTGCTGACGATACTGTAGTCTCCTTCTTTCGCATTACCTTTCTTGATCGTTATAGAGCCAGAGCCATCAATATCACATTCGATCTTGTCGGCTTCCAGATGATTGACAACCATATTTGCGCTACCGGATACATTTAAATCCAGTTTACCGACCGTAACTGTCTCTTTCAGTTGCACCAAGCTATTGGCGTTCGCCTTAATAACGGTCTCGTCTCCGGTAAGCGGACTGTTTACCATGAAGTTGGCATTTCCGGAAACTTTTGCGGCGGCAAGCCATTTAGAATTCGTCTTTACGATAAACTTCGTGAAATGATCTACCTTCGCTCCTTTGAAAGCGATGGTTAAGACACGATCCTTTACCTCGATATTGACATAGGGATGAAGATTCTGGTCTACGGTAACCTCCACGGTGGAAGGATCATCGGATTGCTCGTAATTGAAATCAATTACGCCATCCACCTTAATCTCGTTATAATCGGCGACAGAAATCTTTTTCGAGGTCAATTTACCATCGCCTTTTACATGATCTGCGGCCCAACCGGTAGTGACCCATCCTAGGAAAAATACCATTAATAAGATAGCCTTTGTTTTCATAAGTATCGTTTTTTATGATTCTACTTTTTAATTTAGACTCTATAAATAAAGAGTTGGTTACAAAAATAGCAAGAAAAAGCTACCGGATATCACATCCAGTAGCTTTTTTAAATTTGATAATGTGTGTATTTTAAAATAATGTGTGTGTTCGATCAATTCGCACCTTGGATGGAGCCAGAGCCAGACTTTGATTTATTCACGTTTGCCGGGCCTTTATAGCGGATGTCTCCACTGCCCGAAACCGATAGGTTCATGTTATCTTTGGCATAAACACGGGCATCTCCACTACCGCTTACCGAGCAACTCAAATCATTGACAGATAAGTCGTATGCTTTTATATCTCCACTACCAGATACGGAATAGCGGGCTTCGTCCGCCTTACCTTTCAAGGTGATGTCTCCAGAGCCTGAAACCTTGCTGGTAAGATTCTTGCAGTCCAAATCTTCAAAAACCAGATCGCCGGAGCCGGATACCGAGAACTCACCTAATCGTAATTTCACGTTATGTGGGAACTTTACGTCGCTGGAGCCGGAAATCTTGATTTCCAGTTGATCCTCGGAAAAAGCGTTCTGCGCCTCAAAATCCATCGGGCCGGAAGTCTTTAAGTATTTCAGAGTCTTCGAGCTTCCTTCGATTACATACTGGGTCGGTTTGATACGGGTCCCGTCTTGTATGCGGATAGCTAACCGTCCGTTATTGGATTTGATCGAGAGGAGTGGGAATAGATTCTCGTCGATCGTAATTTTCAAGGAAGCGCTTCGTCCATGCGTATATTTGAATACCGGGAATTTCTTGTTGCTTCTATTTCCCCAAAAATTATTGCCGGAATATTCGATATTTCCACCCAGTTCGATCTCGCTATAGTTATCTACCGATATCTCTTTCGTAATTATATTCCCATTTCCTTCTACTTTACTAGCCTCTGCCATGAAGGCACAAAAGATGAGGGCTATTACCGCTACTAATTTTGTTTTCATCGTTCGTATGTATTAAATGTTTATTTGACTTTGTTGATCGAGCCGGAACCCATGATAGACTTACTGATCTCCGGATCTCCTTTGTAATGAATCTCGCCACTACCTACGATATTAGCATCCAAGATTTGCGTGGCATATACGCTGATCTCGCCGCTGCTGGCGATATTACACTCCGCTTTACGTGCTTGGCAGTCAAAGGCTTTAATCTCACCACTTCCCGCTACATTGAATGAGGCACGATCTACGGTTCCTATTACCTCGATTTCCCCGCTGCTGGCGAGGCTGCAAGATAGGTTGTCCAGCTGTATATCCTTGGCGATGATATTTCCGCTACCGGCCATGTTACATTCAAGCTTGTAACCTTTTACGGGGCCTCTCAATTCAACGTTTCCACTACCGGCCATATTGATCTCCATCCGGTTTACTTTCGTCGGTTTGCTGATAATGAAACTGCCGGAACCTACCGTATTCAACTCTTTTAGTTCCTTGGAGTTGGATTTTATCTTGTAGACGGTCGGCCTCAAGTCGTAGGAGTTATTATTAAAACCTTTCTTGATAGATTTCGGATAGATCTTTAACGTACCGCCTTCTACTTCGGTCACGAGGTAATCAAATAAGTTCTCATCGATCGTTACGGATAGATAAGGCGCTTTATCCGACTGTTCATACTCGAAATCAGCGGAGCCAACGAACGTAATCTCGTCGTAATCGCTAATCTTTATCTCCCGGGTTTCCGGATTTCCATTTCCATCGATACGTCGGTCGGCGGCGAATCCGCAAACCGCGATCATCTGTATGCAGAATATAAAAAGTGATACTCTCGTCTTCATCGTCTTTAATTTTTTAGGTTCTTTTCTTAATAGACGAGCGAGTATCTGTAAGGGTTGCAGAAATAAGGGACTTTTTTCGAATAAGGATCAATTTATTCCGATTCTATCTAAAATAATTTCCCCTTTATCCTTTTTATTGAAGATAAAGCGGATTTCCTTCAGTTGGTCGATGGATAGGCTATCTCCTTGATTGAAGGAGGATAACGGAATCTCTACATACTGTAGTACTTTCTCAGAAACCTTCTCTTTTCCCAGCGAGAGTAAAGTACTACATTTCGTTAGCTCTGGTTTTAATAACGGAGGAAGCACATAGAATGAAGAGAAATCTTTTTTTACGCTTGTCTCGCCAAACGTTAATTCAAGCGTGAAATCTACCGCATCGATTGTATCCGAGTTATTCCCGATAAAGAAGAACAGATTCTTCACCGTGTTGATATCCAAAGAGGCTAAGGCCGCTGAATCTATTTGAAGCGTATATTCGGCCTGTTGGAGGGAATTCGTATCCTTTTTCTCCCATCCCAGATAAACAGCGGAGGTTAATTGGGATGTGCTCCCATCATCCTTCAGTATTAAGGCATCTTCTTTCCACGTTTTTAAGTTTTGCCCATGAATGCTACAGTCTTTCAATGTAGCTGTAGTTACATCCAGATCTTCTTCGTAATCGGCTATATATTTAAAACCGGAGTCTTCGTATTGGTTGAAATAATATCCTTTGGGAATGATTGTTTTCGCTAGGCGGTAATCTTTTAAGATCGATAGATTTTCTTTCTTGCCTTTTAATGAGGCATCGAGAAATGCGGATATATAGGTTTGGGCGATCTTGCGTTGACCCTCACCGTCCATTAAAGGGGTCAGATTGAGGAGTGCCGAATAAGGGAAGGGCATATCTTTCCGCCCCCATGCGGTGTTGAATTGTCCATGATTGGCCGCATAGATATATAATACGGACTTGAAATGGAAATTCGTATCCGTGAAGTGAAGGTTGTTATATTTTCGGCTTCCTGCCATGGAAAACACATCTTGATCATACCCTCCCTGTAAAAGTAGATAATCGATATTCTCCAGCTCCAAAGGCTTATCTTTGTGCATGCTATAAAATGCGGTTGGAGCGATCTCTACGATTCCTTTGATGGAGAAATTGAAGTTGAAATCCTGATTGGCATCCTTGTAATATCTTTTTTGCTTGTTGATCACGGTCGCTAGAGGAGCGGCTTGCCCTCCTCTGGAATGTCCGACAAGCGCTATATTATCCATATCAACCGTTTGGTAAAAGGGGTTGTCTTCTTGTTGGTTCCATTCTCTCCAGCATTCCAGATGCTTTAGGATTAGCCAAGCTCTCGTGAATATCTCATTATGGCTATAATCCCCACTCCAATTGCTGTTTAGGAAATTCTCGTCTATCGAGGCGGCGATGTACCCTTTGCTTGCTAATAAAGTGGCGATATATTCGTAGCCGGGGTCTGAATATTCTTGCATAAGATGGTTACCGTGTACGAATATAACCAGCGGGAAAGGGCCTTGGCCCTCAGGATACCATACTCGTCCGTTGATCGGGTAATTGGAGGCGTCGAATCCCCAAAAGATTTCTCTTATCCAATTATCGAATCCGGAAGTCTGGTCGAAAAAGGGAGTGGCATCTACAGAGGATGTTTTTATATCGCATGAGTTTGCGTATTCATCCCTGTTTTTATCATCCCCATTTCCATATGTCAATGTTTTTACTGCATAGGTTCCTTCGATGGTAGGATCAGGAGCGTTGAATGTAGGGGCTTTTTGGTTCCAATAATTTTCCGAGACCGGGGTCGTATGATCAAATCCTTCATTAGCCAAGAAGTAAACAACGCATGTGTTTAGCCCTAATACGATCAATATCAATGTGATTGATACTTTCTTCTTGATACCGATGTAAACAGAGTATCCTATTAAAGCACCACAAAGCAGTTCGAATCCGATAAACATCCGGCTAGTATCCGGATAAGGAAGAAATCCGACTAATATATAAGTAGATAAACAGATTCCGACAAACCAAGGATTGAATAATCTTATGATCTTAAAGCCCCATGTGCTTAGTAAGGCGAGCAGGCTTGATAGAATGCCCACGGTTATCAATGCGATACTAAGATCCGCTATAGGCGATATTCCGATTTTCAGATAAGATAGGCTGATAATTACGAGGTATAAGGTAAAAGTAGCCAATGCTCCTATAGTCGCTCCTTTCCATGATTTTTGGGCGGTCTTGATCACGGTGGCTTCGCAAGCTTGTAAAAAGGAGAAGATTGTGTTTTTTGTCATTCTAATTTGATTTTTTAGTTTAGACGGTGAAAGTAGAGAAGCCGTTACAAATATAAGAGGATTTTTTTTATAATTTTGTGTTTGATAAGAATCAAACAAAGGAATATGAAGACACTTATACACACGGACAAGGAACAGATCGAATCGATTATCCGTCAGAGCGATGTTTGCTTTGTGGGCATGGCGGATACAGATGGAACGCCTTATGTATTACCGATGAATTTCGGTTATAAGGATGGCGTGATTTATTTACACTCGGCGCAGGATGGACGAAGCATCTCTATATTGGAACGTAATCCGAAAGTCTGTATTACGTTTAGTATTGACCATGCCTTGGTTTTCCAGCACCCGGAGGTAGCTTGTAGCTACCGTATGCGTTCGAAGAGTGTGATCGCTTGGGGAAAGGTCGCTTACGAAGAGGATTTCGACAAGAAGGTGGAAGCCTTGGATATTATCATGAAGCAATATTCCGATAAGACTTTCCGTTATAGCGATCCGGCGGTCCGTAACGTGAAGATTTGGACGGTAGATATAGACGAGGTCAGCTGTAAGGAATTTGGCGCTCCTCATAAGAAATCTTATTAAATCAATAAATGATATGAAAAAACTACTTCTTTTATTCGTTCTATGTCTTTGTTTTCCGGTGGTTGACAAGGCTTGTACCTCCATTATAATCACAGGAAAGGCTACTCCCGACGGGCGTCCGTTGATGTGGAAACACCGGGATACCGGCGCTCCGTATAACCATATCGGTTATTTTGACGAAGGTGGCTATCGTTTTCTGGGGCTGGTAAATAGCGATGATCCGGAGGGAGCCGTGTGGACCGGAAGCAATGAGACGGGCTTCTCTATCATGAATACGGCTTCTTATAACTTGAAAGACGATGATATAAAGGAGATGGATCAAGAGGGAAACTTGATGCGAAAAGCCTTGAGAGTCTGTAAGACGGTGCAGGATTTCGAGCATTTCTTGGATACCTTGCCTCGCCCGATGCGTGTGGAGGCTAATTTCGGAGTGATCGATGCTTATGGTGGCGCGGCTTATTATGAGACGAATAATGAGCGATATTATAAGAAAGACGCGAATGATCCGAATCTGGCGCCGGAAGGTTACTTGATTTATACGAATTTCTCTTTCGAGGGGCGTACGGATGAAGGCAAAGGATATGTACGTTATGAGAACGCGAAAAAGATCTTTAAGGAAATGCGGGACGGAGGATTTACTCCTCAGCGTATCTTTCAACAGGCTTCCCGCTCTTTTTATAATAGCTTGCTGGATATCGATTTGATGGACAAGGGACAAAGTCCGAACAATCGTACGGGTTGGTTTGTGGAGCAGGATTTCATCCCTCGTCTGGAAAGTACGGCCTCTATCGTAATCCAAGGCGTGAGATCCGGCATGAATCCGGAATTGACAACGATGTGGACTGCCTTGGGATATCCTCCTACCTCTGTCGCTATTCCTCTTTGGGTGAAAATGGGAAAGGAGCAAAGCGCTTTAGTTACTTACGACGCATCCTATAAAACAGCCCTATTAGATTGGTATTCTGTTCAATTACAGAAGAATGTCTACTCCATACATCGTGGTAACGGCCAAAAGTATTTGCATTGGCAACTGTTATGGAATGATGACCAATCTGGTTATATCCAACAACTTCGTGCGGTAGAGAACCGGATTTTCGATTTATTCGACGCTCATAAGACGGAGTGGGAGCAAAATGGATTGGATACAAAAGAAATACAACGGCTGTATAAGGAAGTCGATAAGCTCGTAAATAAAGCCTTCTTGGGGCTTCAAAAATCATAACCATAAGGTATTTTGTTGATAGTGAAAAATACAGTAAGTATTTAAAATATACGTATTGATAATGTCTTTATAATCAGATTGATAAAAAGTTGATGATGTTTCCGGAAAAACATGTACGTGTTTTTCCGGAAACACGTACGAGAATTTGTGAAAACACGTACGTGTTTTGGGAAACAGATAATGAGGTTTTAAATGCATTTGGAAAAATGTACAATAACTATGTGGAAAATAAGCACTGTATCCCCTTCTAATTATCGAAAGTTTTTAGGGTTATATCCCAATAGGCCTTTTTCCCAGTACTACTCCTTCCTTTGTAGAATATATACTTCAAGTGCTCTAGGAGATATACTTCATAGGCCAAGGAAGTAGTACTTCTCGTGAATTCCAATTGTGCGCTTAGGAAAACTTGTGGAAGACAAGAATAGTAATTATCTTTGGAACAAAAGTAAAAAGATAATGACAAACAGTATCGTACGCAAACTGCCGATAGGTATACAGACCTTCGAGAAGATCCGGGAAGGGAATTATGTGTATGTGGATAAGACGGAATGGGTGTGGCGGATGGCCTCGTTGGAGACACCGTTTTTCCTAAGTCGTCCGCGTCGGTTTGGAAAGAGTCTTTTGCTTTCTACTTTTGAGGCTTATTTTAAAGGAAGAAAAGATCTGTTTAAGGGATTGGCTATTGAGCGATTGGAACAGGACTGGATCGAGTATCCGGTGATCCATTTGGATTTGAATGCCAAGAAATTTGATACAGGGGAGGATCTGATTCGTCTTGTGGATAGGCAGTTGCTTGTTTACGAGGCTATATATGGTTTTAGTGATGCGGATGAGACGATTGATGACCGTTTGTTTACCTTGTTACGCTTGATTTGTGAACAGACAGGAAAACGGGTAGTCGTTTTAGTGGATGAGTATGATAAGCCTCTTTTGCAATCATTTGATAATGAGAAATTGCAAGAGGAGTATCGCCTAATGTTGAAAGCGTTCTATGGGGTGTTGAAAAGCGCGGATCGCTATTTGCGCTTTGTATTCCTAACCGGGGTGACAAAGTTCTCTCAAGTTAGCGTGTTTAGTGACTTGAACCAGTTGAACGATATTAGTATGGACTGGCAATTCGCAACGCTTTGTGGCATAACGCGGGAAGAGTTAGCGACGAATTTTGTACCGGAGATAGAAGCTTTCGGGAAAAAGAATAATTGGTCGTTTGCAGAGGTGGTAGAGCGGATGGAACGTAATTATGATGGGTATCATTTCCATCAAGATGGAGTGGGAGTGTTTAATCCGTTCAGTGTACTGAATGCGTTCAATAAGCTGGAGTTGGAGAGTTATTGGTTTCAGACGGGTACGCCGACTTTTTTGGTGAGCCTCCTCCGTAAAAGTAATTATGATTTACGGCTTTTGATAGATGGTATCGAGGCGCCTGCTGCTTCATTCACTGAATATCGAGTAAACACCAATAATCCGATTCCGTTGATTTATCAGAGTGGATATTTGACGATAAAGGATTATGATCGGGAATTTCGTAATTATTTATTGGAATTTCCGAACGAAGAAGTAAAATATGGTTTTATTAATTTCTTAGTCCCTTACTATACCTCCATTTCCAAGGAAGAGCAGAGTTTTTATATTGGTAAATTTGTACAAGAATTACGGACAAAGGATATAGATGCTTTCCTTTCCCGTCTCCAAGCTTTCTTCGCTGATTTCCCGTATGAGTTGAACGATAAGACCGAACGTCATTATCAAGTGGTTTTCTATTTGGTCTTTAAGTTGATGGGGCAATTTACTGAGGCGGAGGTGCGAAGTGCCAGAGGACGTGCGGATGCGGTGGTTAAAACACCAAAATACATTTACGTCTTTGAGTTCAAGTTGAACGGAACCGCCGAGGAAGCCATATGGCAAATCGATGAGAAAGGTTATTTGGTTCCCTATCAGGCGGATGGGCGTAAGTTGATAAAGGTTGGCGTGGAATTTAGCGCTATAGAACGTAATATTAGTCGTTGGCTGTATTTTTGATGCCTCTTCGTGAAGGTGTTCTCAAATAAAATACTATTTTTGCGCATTATAAAGAATATTCCGCAAATAATGGATATACAGAGGCATAGTAGCGTATTGGGCGATACGGTGGAGAAGCTATCGGATGAGGCATCGTATAAACAATTGTTCCATGCGTACAGGGATGAGGAGGCGCTGCCCTCGGGCGAGGTGCTGAAAGAGATCATCGATCTATGCCGTGCGATCCTGTTCCCCGGTTATTATGGGAATGCCCGTATCAGTAAACAGACGATCCGTTTTCATACGGGCGTAAATGTTGAGACTCTTCATTCTTTATTATCCAAGCAGGTTTATGCGGGACTTTGTTTCGCGGATACATCTTGCGTGACTTGCCCGGAAGAAAAGATCTCCGCTGAGGCAGAGGCTATTTCGGAGGCTTTCATCTCTACGCTTCCGGAGATTCGCGGTCTGCTGGCTACGGATGTGGAGGCGACTTTCAATGGCGATCCCGCCGCTCAAAATCTAGGTGAGGTCATATTTTGTTATCCCGGTTTCCGGGCGATCGGTAATTACCGGATCGCCCATCAATTGTATAAGCTCGGGGTTCCTTATATTCCTCGTATGATTACGGAGATGGCACATTCCGAGACCGGTATCGATATCCATCCGGGCGCGAAGATCGGTCATCATTTCTCGATAGACCACGGGACGGGTACGGTGATCGGCGAGACGAGCGTGATCGGCAATTACGTCCGAATCTTTCAGGGCGTCAGCTTGGCGGGAGAGAAACTTCCCCCCGATGAGAACGGTAACGCTATCCGTGGCGTAGCCCGTCATCCTATCTTGGAAGATCATGTGACAGTATATTCTAATTCCACCTTAATCGGTAAAATCCGGATTGGCAGAGGGGCTACGATATGTGGTAACGTCTGGATAGCGGAGGATGTACCGGCAGGGAGTACGGTTACACAATTGAAAATTGAGAATTGAAAATTATCAAGAGGGTAGCCGGAAGGAGATCGAAGCATGTCAGAGAGCGAAATGAGAATAATTAATAATAAACAACGTAATACGCAATTGGGAATAATTTTCAATTCTCAATTCTCAATTTTCAATTAAAATGAGCGAGACATTTGAAATGGTGGCCAAAACCCTATACGGGTTGGAAGAGATCTTGGCCGAGGAGTTATTAGCTTTAGGTGCCAACGACTTGCAGATCGGTCGTCGTATGGTTTCCTTTACGGGTGATAAGGAATTGCTTTATAAAGCGAATTTCCACTGCCGTACTGCCCTGCGCATTCTGAAACCGATTTATCATTTCAAGGCCAAAGATGCTGATACCGTTTATAAAGAGGTGAAAAAGGTAGAGTGGGAGAAGTATTTGTCGCTGGACAAGACGTTCGCGATCGACTCGGTGATCTATTCCGAGGATTTCAATCACTCGAAGTTTGTCGCTTACCGTACGAAAGACGCTATCGTGGATTATTTCATCGAGAAGTTCAAGAAGCGTCCGTCCGTTCGTGTCAATAACCCGGACTTATATATCAATATCCATATTTCGCATAACGATTGTACCTTATCTATCGATAGCTCCGGCGAGTCTTTGCACAAGCGTGGTTATCGGGTGGATCAAACGGAAGCTCCGTTGAATGAGGTGTTGGCTGCCGGCATGATCCTAAAAACCGGTTGGAAAGGAGAATCTAATTTCGTAGATCCGATGTGTGGTTCCGGTACATTGTTGATCGAGGCTGCCATGATCGCCTTGAATATCGCTCCGGGTATCCATCGGAAAGAGTTCGCTTTCCAGAAATGGGTGGACTATGATGAGGAATTGTTCGATCGTATTTATAATGATGAGAGCGGGGAGCGTGAGTTCGCTTTCCATTGCTATGGCTCCGATATTTCCCAAGCCGCTATCGATATCGCCTTGGAGAATATCCGTAGCGCTGGCTTGATGAAATATATCGATCTGAAGGTGAAACCGTTCCAACAATATACAGAGGCTCCGAAGCCAGGTATATTGGTGACGAACCCACCTTATGGAGAGCGTATATCATCTCGTGATCTATTGGGATTGTATAATATGATCGGCGAGCGTTTGAAACACGTGTTCATGGGATATAAGGCTTGGATTTTGAGCTATAAAGATGAATGTTTCGATAAGATCGGCTTGCGCCCGAGCGAGAAGATCAAATTGATGAACGGTTCCTTGGAGTGCGAATACCGTTGCTATGAGTTATTTGAGGGAACCAATAAGGACTTCAAAAAGGCATTGAATGAGGATGGAGAGGAGCGTCCGCACAGATCGGAAGGCTCTTTCGAGCGTAGAGGCAATGATCGTCCAAACTTCCGTACGGGTCGTGTGGATCGTCCGGAACGTCGTTTCGCCGCTGCCCATAGCGAGGATGATGAGGAGCGTTTCGCTTCCATTCCGGGAAAACGTATCTTTGGGGAGGATCGGGGAGAGGATCGTCCGGTCCGCAAGAAATTCGTGGATGCCCCGGTTCGTAAGCCGATCAAGCCAAAAGGAGAACGTCCTGTGAAAATGCGTTATCGGGATGAGGATGACCGTAAGAAAGGGTTTGGCGATCATAAGCGGGATGGAAAGCGCCCGTTTAGCAAACCTATAAAGCCTATAAAACGGAGAGGGTATGATGATTATGAGGATTAAATCATCTTTATTCATAAGCCTATGTCTGATTTTATTAACGATGTCGATTACCGCCCAAGATAAGCAACTCTCCTTGCACGACTTGATTCCGGGAGGAAAAACGTATAGCCGCTTCGTACCTCGTGACTTGAAACAGTTACGATGGTGCGGGGACGAGTACTTATATGTTAAGGGAGATAGCGTGTTAGGAGCTAAGCCGGGGAAAAAAGAAGAGGTCTTTTTCTCGTTGGAACGACTGAATGGGGCCTTAAAGGTGGCAAATCTACAGACGGTTGGTTCCTTGCCTAGCTTTTCGGTACCCTATGAAAGAGGTTCGGTCTTGGCTTTTACGAGCAAACAGCACCGGATTCATTATGACTATAAGAAGAATAAGGTAGTCGCTGATTATGCTTTGAAGAATAACTGGGCGAATTATGACTTTTGTCCGGCTACGAATAACTTAGCTTTTACGGAGGGGAACAATGTGCATATTTTATCCCCGGATGGACGAAATACGATTGTTACACGTGAAACACAGGATGGAATCGTATGCGGACAGGCTGTCCATCAACGGGAGTTCGGGATTACGAAAGGTATGTTTTGGTCTCCTAAAGGCTCGGCTCTAGCTTTTTATCGTATGGATGAGCGTATGGTGACCGCTTACCCGCTGGTGAATATCGATACTCGTTGCGCTACGCCGGTTCCTCATAAATATCCGATGGCTGGAATGAAGAGCCATGAGGTTACGGTGGGTGTCTATCAGGTAGCTACCGGGCAGACGGTTTGGTTGGAGACAGGCTTGCCGAAAGAGAAATATTTAACAAATATCGCTTGGAGTCCGGATGAGAAGAGTATTTATATCGCTGAGTTGAATCGTGAGCAGAACGAGATGCATTTGGTGCGGTACTCTGCCTTGACGGGAAAGAAAGAGGCTGATCTGTTTACCGAGACGGATCGTTGTTATGTGGAGCCGCAGCATCCCGTGCTTTTCTTGCCGAACGATCCGGATAAGTTTATCTGGCAGAGTGAGGCGGATGGCTATAACCATCTATATCTGTATGATACGACTGGAAAGGAATTAAGGAAGCTAACCGGTGGGGAATGGGTGGTTACCAAGGTGCTAGGCTTTAGCAAAGACGGAAATAAGGTGATTTTCGAGGGAACGGCACCTCATCCCGTTTCTCCGAATATGCAAGGAACGGGGATGCAACGTTATATTTGGGAGACGGATTTGAGAACGGGTGATATCATGAATTGCTTGAGTTGGAAAGTGGGCGTGCACCGTTGGTTGCTGAGTCCCTCCGGCGAATATGCGATTGATTATGTAAGTTCTCCTTCTACCCCGAGGGATATCGATTTAATCCGTGTAAAGGACGCTAAGGTGATTTCTACCTTACTTTCCGCTCCGGATCCCTTTAAATCGTATCGGATGCCGCGGATCAAGGTTGGACATATCCTTGCTGCCGATGGTAAGACTCGCTTGAATTACCGGTTGACTTTACCGCCGGATTTGGATGAGACGAAGAAGTATCCTACGATTGTCTATGTATATGGAGGCCCTAAAGTACAGCTTGTTACGGGCGACTGGCAAAACGGGGCTCGTGGTTGGGACCTCTATATGGCACAGAGAGGTTATGTGATGTTTACCGTGGATAGCCGCGGCTCGGCAAATCGTGGACATGCTTTTGAGAGCGTGATTCATCGTAATTTGGGTATCAATGAGATGGCGGACCAAGTGAAGGGTGTCGAGTTCCTGAAATCTTTGTCTTATGTGGATGCCGACCGTATCGGAGTACATGGCTGGAGTTATGGCGGTTTTATGACAACGAACTTGATGCTGACTTATCCGGAGATATTTAAGGTGGGCGTGGCCGGAGGGCCGGTTATCGACTGGAGCAATTACGAGATTATGTATGGCGAGCGTTATATGGATCGCCCGCAGGATAATCCGGAAGGTTATAAGAACGCGAACCTGAAACTGAAGGCCGGTAATCTGAAAGGCCATCTGTTGATGATACATGGGGATATCGATCCGGTGGTAGTGTGGCAACACAGCCTTGGTTTCTTAAAGGCTTGCGTAGAGGCTGATACGTATCCGGATTACTTTGTGTATCCTCGTCATGAGCATAACGTGACCGGTAAGGACCGTCCGCATTTACATGAGAAGATTACGAGGTATTTCGATGATTACTTGAAAAATTGAGAATTGAAAATTAGAAGAGATATGAATATATTGTTATTAGGCTCTGGTGGGCGTGAGCATGCGATCGCTTGGAAGATCGCTCAAAGCCCGAAAGTTGATAAGTTATTTATCGCTCCCGGTAACGCGGGAACAGCGTTGGTAGGAACCAACGTGGATATTAAAGCGGATGATTTTGCCGCTATCAAGGATTTTGCGTTGGCGAACCAAGTGAATATGGTCGTGGTAGGTCCCGAGGATCCATTGGTGAAGGGTGTTTATGATTATTTCAAGAAGGATGAGGCATTAAGCTCCATCCCCGTGATCGGCCCGAGTGGGGAAGGTGCCCAATTGGAAGGTAGCAAGGATTTCGCCAAGGCGTTCATGATGCGTCATAATATCCCGACCGCTCGTTATAAGAGTATTTCCGCTGAAAACTTAGAGGAAGGTTATGCGTTCTTGGAATCTCTTTCCGCTCCTTATGTATTGAAAGCGGATGGATTGGCTGCCGGTAAAGGGGTACTGATTATCGATAACTTGGAGGAAGCCAAGAAAGAGTTGGGAGATATGCTGGGCGGAATGTTTGGCGACGCGAGCAAGACGGTCGTGATCGAGGAGTTCTTGGATGGTATCGAATGCTCCGTATTCGTCTTGACGGATGGCAACGATTACAAGGTGCTTCCGGTAGCGAAAGATTATAAGCGTATCGGTGAGGGCAATACGGGTTTAAACACAGGTGGAATGGGAGCTGTTTCCCCGGTTCCTTTCGCGGATGAGGTATTTATGGCGAAGGTGGACGAGCGTATTATCCGTCCTACCGTAGAGGGATTGAAAGCGGAGCATATCGATTATAAAGGTTTCATCTTCTTGGGTCTGATCAATGTGAAGAATGAGCCGATGGTGATAGAATACAATTGTCGTATGGGCGATCCGGAGACAGAGGTAGTCATGCTTCGTATCCAAAGCGATTTGGTTGATTTGCTGGAAGGGGTAGCGGAAGGTAATTTAGCGGGCCGTACATTGGTACAGGATCCTCGTGCGGCGGTTACGGTTATGTTGGTAAGCGGCGGTTACCCGGAGGCTTACGAGAAGAATAAGGTAATCACGGGATTGGATGGCGTATCCTCGAACAATATAGTGTTCCATGCCGGAACGAAGCTGGTAGACGGCCAGATCCTGACGAATGGCGGCCGTGTGATCGCGGTCAGTTCGTATGGGGCTACTAAGGAAGAGGCTTTGGCCCAATCTTTCGCCGGAGCTAAGCAGATCGATTTCGATAAGAAGTATTTCCGTCGGGATATCGGGTTTGATCTGTAAATGACAATTAGAGAGAATATACGTATGAAAAAACGAAAACTATTGCTTTTAGGGGTTGTTTGTGCGGCTCTCTATGCATGTTCGACCGATCAGACGAACGAATCGGGGAAGCGTGTCTCCGCATTGGATGATGCCGCTTGGAACCATTCCGAATGGATATCCGTGGCAAATGCTCCTGTCATAACGGGTGAGATCAACGGATCGAATGAGCGTGCGGCCGATGGTGCCGCTTGGTTCGTGAGTGTCGTAAAGAATGAAAAAGAGATAACCTCGGCACGCTGGATGACCACGGGCTTGGGTGTGTACGAGTTATACGTGAATGGGAAGTTGATCGGAGAAGAGATTCTCAAACCGGGTTTTACGCATCCCTACAAGACGAAGCGTTCGTTTACGTATGAGGTAAGCAATGCCCTGTCGAAACAGGCGGGAGCGGAGAATGTTTTCGCTGTGCAGGTGACACCGGGATGGTGGGCCGATAAGATCATCACATACAGCGGCCAGCAAGGGATGGTGGGTACCAAGGTCGCTTTCCGTGGAGTGCTTGAGCTTACCTATGCGGATGGTAGCAAGGCGTACTTAGGTTCCAATACGAGCGATTGGAAAGCCGGGATCGCCGGACCGGTCAAACATGCCGCTATCTTTGATGGTGAGGAATATGATGCCCGTGAGTTACCGGGATACGATACGCTCGATAAGCTTTCGACACCGGAAAAGAATACGGAATTTGAGGGAGAGATACTTCCTTCAAATGGAGGTGAGGTCTATTTTCGTGAAGATTTGGCGCTTTCTCCTCAAAAGGCCTATCTATGGAAAGGGGTCACCGGAGAGAGTGAAGATGCTTATGGAAAGGTTGTTATAACGAAAGAATATGCGGCTGGCGAGGAAATGGTAGTTCATCCGGGCGAGACACTTGTCGTGGACTTTGGCCAGAATTGCGCGGCGGTTCCTGCTTTCGAGTTCATGGCAAAGGAGGGTACCCAACTAAATTGTCGTCCTTCTGAGATATTGAACGATGGAAATGGTGCGAAGAGCCGAGGAATGGATGGGCCTGAAGGTAGTTGCCATCGCTTGAATCTACGCACTCCGGATACCGGGATGTTACTCGACTATACCTTTGCGGATCATAAGGACTATACGACCTATCGCCCTCATCGCACGTTCTATGGTTATCGCTTCGTATCGATCACGGCCGATCAGGAGGTACGTATCCGGTCGATCCAGTCGATTCCTGTCTCCTCGATTACCCAACAGATGGAGACCGGATCAATAACGACCGGCAACAAACTGGTCAATCAGTTGATCTCAAATACCCTATGGGGACAACGTTCCAACTACCTCTCGGTTCCTACCGACTGTCCGCAGCGCAACGAACGGCTGGGATGGACCGCCGACACGCAGGTATTTGCTGAGACTGGTACTTTCTTTGCCAATACCGCTGATTTCTTCCATAAATGGATGCGTGATATGCGTGATACACAATCACCAACCGGTGCGTATCCCGGTGTCGCTCCATTGGCTCAATACGGTGCGTCTCCTACTGATATGAACCGCTTGGGCTGGTCGGACGCGGGAGTTATCGTGCCTTGGGTTGTCTGGAAGCAATTTGGTGACACTCAGATTATCGATGAGAACTGGGCGGCGATGGAGAAATATCTCAATCATATCAACGAGACCAAGTATGACCATCATGCCCTCAGCGCGGAGAATGGCAATTACCAGTGGGCCGACTGGCTCAGTTACGAGCCGCTTGAGAGTTGCAGCGGCAGACATACAGCGAAGGATGGATCCGGAACGCTTCCGGAAGCCTATGATTATTGGAATTATCTAAGTGCGAATTACTGGCTTATAGATGCCGGAATGATGAGCGATATGGCTCGTGCGACGGGACGGGATGCCGAGAAATACGAAGCGATGGCTGCTCAAGCGAAACAGTATATATTGGATAAATTCTTGAATGCTGACGGAGAATTTAAGACGGCGATATTCAATACCATGCAGACGCCTGCCCTATTCGCCTTGAAGAACAAGCTGGTCGAAGGGGTAGCCAAGGAGAACATGATGAAACGACTGCGTGACAACTTCGCCGAGCATGGCAATTGCCTTCAGACAGGTTTCTTGGGTACTTCCATCCTGATGCCTACGCTTACGGAGAATGGAATGAGCGATATCGCTTACGAGCTTCTTTTCCAGCGCAAGAATCCGAGTTGGCTGTATTCGGTAGATAATGGGGCGACAACGATTTGGGAGCGTTGGAATAGCTATATGCTTGATAAAGGCATGGGACCGCAAGGCATGAACAGCTTTAATCACTATGCCTATGGATGTGTATGTGAATGGATGTGGGAGACCATGGCTGGTATCTCTGCGGATACGTCGGAGCCAGGATTCAAGCGCATTATCATGAAGCCGATTCCCGATAAGCGTCTGGAGTTCGTAAACGCGGAGTACAATTCGGCGGCAGGGATTATCAAGAGCTCTTGGAAGTATGAGGGAGACCAGTGGATTTGGGATTTCACCATTCCCGAAGGAGCGGTCGCTCTCGTGACACTTCCGGGCGAAAGCCAAGCTCACGAGTATCGTGCGGGTTCGTATCAGATCGTTAAATAAGTAGCTTATACTTACCCAAGTTTACATTAAAGTTTGTAAGCTTGGGTAAGATTATTGATAGTATTATTTTAATTTACTCAGATCAAAATCAATAATAATCGGACGATGATCGGATGGCCACCAGAAATTAGATAGCTCTTTCGGGTCACGTACAGGCTTCGTGTACTCATCTGTAATTACGTCTGCATACTGGATTATGTCAAACAAAGGCTGTGTACAATATACGTAATCAATGCGGGCTTCTTTACCGGTTGTTGTCTTAAATTCATTTGGATACTTCTTAGCGATGACATCTACATAAGGTGTTTCTTGAGCGATATAGTCTTGCGTCAAAAACTTAGGACTATCTTCCGGATATCGATAGATGGCGTTGTCTGTGCGATTGCGGCTGTTGAAGTCACCCATCATCATCCAATATTCGTTGGTAGCATTCGTGCTAGTACCAATGGTGTGCTTACAAATATACTCTATTTCCATGCGACGGTATTTATCACCACCGTTTTCAGCTTTACTTGCTTCTTGGTCTTCAGTGCGAAAAGCCCATTGTTGTGGCCATGTGTGTAGTGTTACTATATTTAAAACCTTTTCGTCTACAATGATCTTTGCCCAACCGGCACCGTGGGTTACTACTTGGTTTGGCTCCTCACCTATTATTTTTTTTATATTTTCGATCGGATACTTAGAGGTGATGACCTGCGGGTAATTATCCCGATGTCCGCCTATGTACCAGTAAGGGTGTCCGTACCGTTTGGCTAATACTCCCCAATTATCTACCAGAAAACGTTCTTGGGAATCCAAAGGATCCGCGGTACCATTTTTATAGATGCTTTGAGCCTCACACCATACGCAAATATCAGGATCTTGTTGTTTTACCCAAGTCGTGAATTTCTCGTAATTATCATCTTGTCCACACCACATACCGTTTTGTATATTCCAGTAGAGTAGACGTAATGGTTTCTGTTCTTTTTTTTGTCCGCAAGAGATTAAGAGAGTGGAGATGCAGACTGCGGATAATGTCTTTAAAAATTTGTTTCTGTTCATAATATATCTGATTTGTTTTGTCCCGGGCGTAAGTAACCCGGGACTGGTTTGTTACAAATTTATCTTTTTCTTTTTTAATTGGAGCTGGTATAACCCGGATTCTGATCTTTAACTTGATCCATTGCTTTGTTATAATTGAATTCGCTGTCTGGTATTTTCCATAAATAATGACGTTCTTGAATCTGTGTATATTCACCGGTCTCCACATTAAAGTACTTACCTACCAGTTCTTGAGCACGACCTTGACGGACTATGAAGTCCCAGTGCTTTGCCTCATTGAAGTGTTCATAAGTCTCTTCTTTTAATAGTAAATCCATATAAGCGGTCATACTGGCGTAATCACTCAACTTATAGTCCAGTTCAGCATTAGGTACTTTAGGATCTTTGCCATAGGCACGTCGGTGCAATTGGTTTAACATTTCAATGGATTCCATAGTTGGGGTATTGGCAACACGGGCACAAGCCTCACTGTAGATCAGCATAGCATCTGTATAGCGGATCAAAGGAATAGATACATTTGCGCCATTACCTTGTGCGTTCGGATCCGTATATTTTGTGAGTAGACAAGTATATTCACCGTAAGCGTCTTTGCCGAATACATAAAAACCTATGTTCATACCGTAACGTAGGTCATTCGTGTCCCAGCTCTTGATGATATGGTTACGCAGGTCTGTATAGTGCGTGTAATAGCCGTTACCATTTAACATGGTTTTACCGGGAACGAACTCATACTTTGGATGTGAGGTATAGGATAGGTAGTCCCATGTCTTACCATCAATACGTGAAGTCTTGATGTAGAATATCTCCTCTGTAGAGGTGGTCAAGTCTGCGCCAAATACCTTGTCAAAGTCACGTGGTTCCGCAACTTGTACTAATTGGTATGTACCACTGTTCACCACTTCTCCACTTAGCTTTTTTGCCTCGATGTAATCTCCTGTATGCATATATACATCTGCTAGGCAGACCCGTACGGTATTTTTATCTGGAGTAGCCAAATAACGTTTTTTGTCAGGACAATTATCTAAAGCATATTTTAAATCTTCGATTATGAAGTTGTATACTTCTTCTTTGCTACTCTTGGGAATATTCCACTCTGTGATATTTTTATCTGTTTTCAAAGGTACACCACCCCAGTATTTCACGAGATTAAAGTAGTTGAAGCCTCGTAAAAAGCGTAACTCTCCCAGATAGGCCAACTTTTCCTCTTCGGTCATCTTTGTAGCGTTAGGTATCCGCTCGATAGCGGTGTTACAGAACATAATAGCCTTATAGAGGCTCTGCCAGTTTGAATCACTCCGGTTCATATGTGTTGCGTTCACAAAGCCATTGTATTGTTTGTATGTTTGATAAACTCCTTTTGGATAACAATATTCTGTATTGATCTCTAATGTGGCGAAGAAGTTTGAATTATAGGCTGACCGCATTGCGTCTAACGGTGCTAATACCGCAGCATTTGCTTCTTCTACAGTATTATAAAATGTCTCGCTTGAGATCGAATAAGTATAATCGGTCTCATTTAAGGCGTTGTCACAAGCTGTTAGTAGAGTAACTCCGGCCATTGCGCTTATTATTATTAGATGTCTCATTGTTTTCGCTTATTTTAAAATTTAACACTCACACCCATGGAAAGGGTTTTACTGTTTGGATAAGTCAAATGGTCTATACCTGCATTCACGTCGCTGCCTTTTGAGCTAACTTCAGGATCTACACCTTTATACTTCGTTAATGTCAACCAGTTCTGTGCGCTAACGAAGATACGAATACCGTTTAGCCAATTTTTGGTAGCCCACTTGTCACATGGCAGATTGTAAGCTAAACTGATGTTTTTTAGACGCAGATAGGAACCATTCTCGATAAAGCGGTCAGAGTATTTCAGTGAACCAACGGCATTGATCTTGGGATAGGCAGCATGACTGTTGTCTTGACCTTCTCGCCAACTCTCGTAGTATACTTTACGCTCAATATTCATGCCTTGGCCATAGCTGTAGTTTCGCATCTCACTCAAGTTAAACACGTCGTTACCTTGACTGCCTTGTAAAAAGAAGTTGAAGTCCCAGTTCTTATAGCGGATACCACAGTTCAAACCATATGTAAAATCAGGGAAAGGAGAACCTGCGATGTAACGGTCTTCCGTATCGGTGTACTGGCCATCTCCGTTCATATCCTCATAAGATAAAGAACCGTTCTCGTCTAAACCAGTGTCTTTGTAGACATAGAAAGCTCCTAATGGCTCACCTTCACGGATAATTGTGATGGAACCAGATCCATAGTTGCTATAAGTTGTGCCAAGGATATCTTTACCATCAGCTAATTCTTCGACGCGATTCTTATTATGAGCTATATTGAACTGTAAGGTTAAGCCAAAGTCCTTGTTTTGTACCACATCACCCTCGATCAATAATTCGACGCCTTGATTGCTTATACTACCGATGTTACGTACGGTGGACTTGTAACCGGATGATGAAGGAAGTGATACTGTATTCAGTAGATCCGTGGTTTTCTTATAATAGTAGTCTGCGGTAATACGTAGACGTTGTTTAAAGAATCCCAAATCCACGCCGGCATCCCATTGCGAGGTCGTCTCCCATTTCAGATCTTCTGGATAGGTACTGCTGGGTGAGTAGTAAGGTACGTTCTCGCTTCCAGTAGCAGTCTTACCTGTGGTTAGTAGATTTTGTGTCATGTAGGGATCAATAGCTGTTGAGCCTGTCTTTCCATAGCCAACACGCAACTTCATGTTTGAAATACTTTCAAATTCTTTCATGAAAGGCTCTTCAGACACACGCCATGCCACAGCACCAGAAGGGAAATATCCCCATCTTGATCCTTCCGAATAGCGGCTTGATCCATCAGCACGGAAACTGGCTGTTACGAGGTAACGTCCTAATAAACTATAGTTGATACGCCCAAGATAAGACATCAAGACCCATTTGCTGTAGTTTGTACTTGGTGTGTTGGCTGTTCCTGCTGATGACAGGTTGTTCGTTTCTTGAACGTCACTCAAGAAAGTGTTGCCTGAGGCTGCGATCGATTTGTAAACATTTTGTTGGTAAGTAAAGCCGCCCATTACGTTAAAACTGTGGATGTTGTTTAACGAAAAATCGTAGGTCACGATATCTTCGTTAATGATGTTCGTACTACGCTTGTGGTTGACATCGGCAGTATTATTTTTGTAAATATACTTTTTGGTGGTGTAACCATCGTAGCGGGCATCAGATCCTTCCAATCCGAAACTGGTCCGTATGCTTAAGCCTTTAATCGGATTGAAGTTCAAGGCGGCGTTGATGTTGGTCAGATTTGTCACGGTTTTATAAGTGGACTCATAAGCCATACATAAAGGGTTCTTGATCTCATGGCTAGACCAGCTGTACCAAGAGCGTAGATCTTTATAATCTCCATTCTCATCATAAGGATAAAAGTTTGGTGAGGCGGAGTAAGCAGCACCAATCATAGATGAACCGCCATTACCACCTCCATCAGACTGGTTCATCTGGTTAATCATACTGTAGCCCATACTGACGGAAGCGGTTATCATCTTGCTCATAGTCATATCCAAACTACTACGCAAATTGTACTTGTTATAATAACTGTTCGGGATCAAACCATCTTTAGTCATGGCAGAGCCACTGACAAAATATTTTAGGTCATCGGTACCTCCAGATACATTGATGTTATGATTCATAATGGGAGCATTTTGAAAGAACTCTTTTTGCCAGTCCATACCTTTCCCCATGGCGGTTATGTCAGCTTCACTAAAGGGAGCGGTTTCCAGTATCTCTGCGTTTACAAGGTATTCGTTATAAAAACGGGCCCACTCTTGGGCATCCATCAAATCCAGTTTCTTGATTTGCTTTTGGAATCCATATTCAAAATCGTATGAGACTTTCGCTTTTCCACTTTTCCCTTTCTTGGTCGTGATCATCACGACACCATTAGCACCACGTGAACCATAGATGGCAGTAGCGGATGCGTCTTTCAAAATTTCCATAGATTCAATATCATAGGTATTGATAGAGGCTGTGCTGGCAGGAATACCATCGATAATGTATAGGGGTGAGTTGTCACCTTTGATAGAGTTTACTCCACGTATCCTAATAGAATAGTCTCCGGAAGGATCACCTGTATTTTGGGAGAGTACTACGCCGGGAACTCTTCCTTGTAAAGCCTGTACTGGGTTGGCTACGGTAAAGGCTGTCAGCTCATCTGCCTTCACGCTACTCACAGAGCCGGTTAGGTCTTTCTTCTTCATTGTCCCATAACCAACTACCACTACCTCATCTAAAGATTCCACATCTTCTTTCAGGGTAATATTAAGTGTATGTTGGCCTTTGACTGCCACTTCTTGTGAATTATAACCGATATAACTGATTTGTAGAATGTCGTTTGGCTTTACTTGTAAACTGAACTTTCCATTTAAGTCTGTTACTACTCCATTCGTTGTTCCTTTTACCAATACATTGGCTCCAATTACAGGTTCACCCATTCCATCGAGGATGGTACCGGTTAACTGATAACTGCCTTGTTGCTGGCTGATAGGTGCTAATGAAGACTCTGCCCAAGCTTCCTTTGGCATAAAGGATAAAGATGCCATCAAGCAAAAGGCTCCCAGAATAGGGACTACATGTTTGCAATTTTTCATAAATCGTTTTAATTTTTAGCTATTACAAAGTACGACTATTCATGTGACAAGTAGATTACATTAGAGTTGCATAGTAAGAAAGATTTTGAATCTAAGCGCTTTTATATGGTTTTCTCTATGTTAAATCTTGCTCATAAATAATCAATTTAACATACGTTTAAGGGCTTATTCTTAACGTTAACAAAGTAGCCGTGAGGGCTTTGAGCAATTGTTTACATGAATTGTTAGAGGGAGTACCTCTTGATCCTGAATTACAAGTGGGATACGTTGGCTTGGATCTCATAACACCGACGTTGTGTACCCATAAGTCCTTTCCTGAATAAAGTTCCCTCTGTCTCCTATGGGTAATATAAATTTTTAGGTTTAAAACAAAGTAAGCGTGAGACTTGTTTTCTATTCATCTGATTCGGGTGTCTGGAAATACCTTGCAAGGATGAATAAGTAAACAATATTCCCACGCTGTAAAGTTATGTATTGGCATAGCGAATGCTTGCCGTGTACATGCACTAACAGAATGAGCGCTACATTGTCTTCATCCTCCTTGCTTGAAATTTTCCAGACTTCGAACCAAGGATAAAGCAAAAAACGCTTTCTTTTTATTTTTCTGACCGCTCTTTAGCCAGACAACACAAATATACGTTTCTTTTTGAACAATGCAACGCTCTGTGAGAATATTTTTCAAATGTAAATATAATATTTAAGTGATATGGTAAAAAGACATAGCTAATTTGCAGTTGGCTGCATTGACCAAGTCTGTTAGCTGCATCGGCCAAATCAGTTAATTGAAATGACAAGGTTAGTAAACTTTGTTGGCCGATGCAGTTTACTTGTTATATTTTCATACCTTTGCTACTTATTTCATTCCTTTAGGATGTGAATATGAAAGAATAAGGTATATGGCAAGAGGAACAACTTCATATTACGGACGTAGATATACTATAGCGACACCTATGACCCATTTGTACATGCTTTGCGCTTGTATTTTTTGTTGGATCGTGGGGTATGTGGATTCGGTAGGTTATCCCGTGTATGGAGAGGTGACGGCTCCTCCTTTATGGAATGCCCTTTGTCTGGTTTTTCCGGGAAAGTTGTTTACCTATTTGATCGGTTTTTTGCTGATGGCCGGTGGTGCGTTTCTGGTGCATCGGGTAAACTATGCGTTGATGTTGATTCGTGAGAAGACATTGCTTCCCTTTCTCTTCTATGCCTTGTTGACAAGTACAAACCCGGATTTCTTTCCCTTGAAATCAACATCTGTCGGGGTGTTTTGTTTGATATTGGCCCTTTATCAGTTATTTACCTCTTATCATGACCCGGACGCTACGGATAAGGCTTATAACGCATCCTTGATTATCAGTATCGGAAGTCTGTTGTGGATACACATCCTTTGGTTCTTGCCGCTGTTTTGGTTGGGGATGTATAATTTCAGGACATTGAATATCCGGACATTTGTCGCTTCCTTGTTCGGAATCTTGACGGTTTATTGGTTTGTTTTCGGATGGTGTGTCTGGGAATGGGATTTCACGGCATTTACCATACCTTTCACCTCCTTATTCAAGATCCGTTTCCTTGCGGTACTAGGGACGGGAATTATAGATTGGATACAGATTGTTTTAGTGGCGGGATTAACGATCATTGCCTCATTAAACATCGTTACACATGAGTATGAGGATAATTTGCGTACTCGTCAGTTTCTTTCTTTTCTGATTGTCATGGCCATTTGGTCGTTTGGATTGTTCTTTATCTATGAGCAGTCGTCCGAGGAATTTCTGGAAATGGCCTGTGTACCGGCGTCTATCTTGATCGCCCATTTTTTTACGGTGAACCGGGGGAAATATATCTTTTGGCTGTTCCATTTCTCGGTAGTTATGTTTATCGCATTATTAATGATACGTATATGGAATTTCTTATAGCCTACGGGTATATCGGGGTGTTTATCGCTTCTTTCTTAGCGGCTACGATCTTGCCGTTTAGCAGCGAGGTCGTATTGACGGGTGTATTATTGGCGGGTTCGGCTTATTGGCCTTGTATGATCGCCGCTACGCTTGGTAATTTCTTAGGTGGAATGAGCTGCTATTGGTTGGGGATGCTGGGAAAGGTAGAGTGGATCGAGAAATACCTCAAACTCGATCCGGTAAAACTACAGAAGGTGCAGGATTGGATCAAGGGAAAAGGCTCTTGGATGGGCTTCTTTGTTTTTCTTCCCGGTATCGGTGATTTTATCGCTGTCGCTCTAGGTTTCTTGCGGGCTAATATATGGGTCGTGGCGATCTCCATGTTCTTAGGAAAAGCGATCCGTTATTGGGTTTGGATGGAGTTTGTTTATAAGGTACAGTCCATGTTTTGATAACCCGAGACCTGTACCTTGCACGAAATCATTTCAAGCGTAATTGTCCCCTTTTCCGTGAACTTGATGGCGTTATCGATAAAATTCGTGATAGAATTACAAGGATTTTTGTATATGAATTCTGCAAGCTTGGAAGTCTTTTTTGTTCGGAAGGAACTCATTCCAGCGTGTAAGTGTTTGCCGGGAGAAGACCGTCAATGAGAAAACCAGCATAGAGGTAAAGGCGATACTGGTCGTGATAGCGGAACCTACGACCCCGTAAGACGGGATGAGTAGAAAGCCGGAGATTAATAAGGCAATAAGCCCTACGCACGAGCTTGCCGTACTGTACCGGATCTTTCCGCTGCCGATGAAATAATGGCTGATGATGCTGTTGCAGCCTAACGCTACGATTCCGATCGATAATCCGCCTATCACTTTACGTATGCCTTTGAACTCGGCGCTGAAAAGATAATCCGTATATATCCATTCCGGTACCAATAAGATACATCCCATCACGAGGGCTAAAGCGCAAAAGGTCAATTTGAAAAGCTGTAAGGTAATACGTTTTTGTTCCGTTGCCTCTGAGGTCTTGGCCACGCTACTGTATTCGATGAAACTTACGCTGCGACTAATATTCCATACACTCTCGGAGATCTTGGTCCCAGCGTCTAGCAAGCCTACGCTTCCCAACCCGGCGAAACGTTGTATCAAGAAATAATTGAGTCGGGTAGTACAGGTTTCCGCCAACCCGTCCGCACCGGCCCACAGGCCGTAGGCAAACATTTCTTTTAATAGACCGTAGAGTGATTTGCCGGAAGACCGGGATGTCTCCTTTAAGAAATAAGGAACAAGCATCGATAGGCTGGCAATAAAGGCTATGCCGTTCGTGACATATAATCCCCAGACATACGACCGTACGTCCGGGCGCTTCAATATATAATAGAAATAGAGTAAGACGAAAAATAGCAGTCCTCCTTGCAATATAAACGTGAGATTAAACCCTTTGATATTGTCTTTACCCAACAAGAAGCGGGCATTGGCGTTTACCGTAGAGCTCAAGATCGCCAACAAGAAGATATCCAGCCGATAGCCGGTGGGTAAAAGCCCGGTAAGATACATGAAGCCGCAAGCTAAGGAAGAGCCGATAGGGGTCCACAGATATGCGGGAAGGAAAATTGTCCGCATGGAGTAACGGTTCATGAAATAGACAATCGTATTCCCGCATAAAATCCCGTTGACGATTACCGCTATATTTACCGAGGCCACGATCAACCCGATCATCCCCACGCCCTCGATTCCCAGCACCTTCGCATTGATGAAGATCAGCGCTAGGTTAAGGAAAGCTATCAGATAACGCGAGCCTATTGTCCCCAGTATCTTTTTTAACATAAGCTATAGTTGTAATCCATTCAGTAACCTTACATAGGTATCGATCGCTTCCCGGATCTCCGGTCCCTTGATGTATTCGTCTGCGGAATGGGAACGTGCCGAGTTTCCCGGCCCTATCTTTACGGAGGGGAAACGCATCAAGGCTTGGTCGCTAAGCGTAGGAGAGCCGAAAGGCTCTTTTCCCATCAAGATCGCCCGTCGCACAAAAGGATGATCCAGATCCGTGCGGGTGGAGCTAAGGCGGAAGCTGCGGGCCTTGATCTCGCAATGAACCTTTTCCTTGATTAGCTCGAATAACTGTTCGTTCGTATAAAATTCGTTGGTGCGGATATCTACCGTGAATTCGCATTTATCGGGAACGACATTGTGCTGCGTACCGGCATGGATGATGGTGACAGTCATTTTCACCGGTCCGAGGAAGTCGCTTTTCTCCGGGAATTGATAGGTGCTGAACCATTGTATATCCTTCATCGCTAAAGTGATGGCATTGATGCCCTCATTACGTGCGGCATGTCCGGCCTTTCCGATAGCGGTGCAATCCAGTACCATTAGCCCTTTCTCGGCTACGGCGGGTTGCATACCCGTAGGTTCACCTACGACAGCGAAGGAGATAGGAGGAAGCTCGGCCAATGCGCTTTCAATGCCATTCTTCCCGGATACCTCTTCCTCACAAGACGCAAGGAAGATTAGATTATAAGGTTGTTCTTTCTCGCTTAAGATACAGAAGGCTTCATAGAGGGAGACTACGCTCGCCCCGGCATCGTTACTGCCCAGTCCATATAATTGATCATCCTCGGTCTCTTCGGGAGTGAACGGGTCTTTGGTCCAACCGGAAGCGGGCTTGACGGTGTCTATATGGGAGTTGAGTAAAAGGGTCGGTTTACCGAAATCGAAATCCGGGGCGATGATCCACAGGTTGTTGCCTTTGCGGAACACCTTTTGTCCGGCCTTTTGCCATTCTGCTTGCAGGAAATCCGCTACGGCGGTCTCGTCCCGGCTGAAAGACGGACGGGAGATCATGCCTTTTAATAAATCAATCGCTTCGTAATATCTTTCCATATTATAATAAATTATTTACGGTGCATCTGTCTTTCTCCAGTTGGGCTTTCAATTCTTCTAAGGAATCGAATTTGATGTCTCCGCGTACGTATTGAACGAATGAGACACGAATGCTATCATTGTAGATATCTCCGGAGAAATCCAGAATGTTGACCTCCATGGATATGTCCTTCCCATTATTGAGTGTCGGACGGTCACCGATATAAAGCATTCCCTTATATCGTTCGCCTTCCACCTCCACCCATACGGCATATACGCCAATACCCGGAATGACTTTAAAAGGCTCATCTACCCGTATATTCGCCGTGGGAAATCCTAGCGTGCGTCCCACTTTATAGCCGCTGACGATATGGCCCAGCAATTGATAGGGATAGGTCAGTAAATAAGCGGCTTCAGCTACATTTCCGGCTTGAAGTAATTTCCGGATCTCGGAAGAGCTGACGGCCGTATTTCCTTCGTCATAGGGAGATGCCTTCAGCACCTCGATACCACATTCGGTGCCATAAACGACATATTGCTCGAAGCCATCCGTCCGATCGTGCCCGAAACGATGGTCATATCCGATCAATAAGGTCTTTACATGCAGGCTCTTCGCTAAAATAGAGGTAATGAATTCCTTGGCCGAGAGCCGGGATAGCTCGATCGTAAAATCCAATACGATGCAATAATCTACTCCGGTAGTCTCTAATTGCTGTAACTTTTCCTCGAAAGAATTTAATAGCTTCGGTTGGTAATCCGCATGCAATACGGCCCGGGGATGTTCCGGGAAGGTGATTACGGCCGATGGCAGGTTACGTGCTTTGGCTATCTCTTTCATCTCGTCGATTAAAAAACGGTGTCCTAGATGCACACCATCGAAAAATCCGATCGTAGCTACCAGTTCCTTTCCTTTCAGTCTGTCAAAATCTCTTACAACAATCATTGCGCCTTATTCGTTTCAATTCCAATCGAAAGACAAATGTACGGGATAATTTTTAATAATCATGTTCTTATATATGGATACTTTACGTGTATGTTTACTGCAACCCGCATTGCAGCAGAATTAGATACCGGTTGGTTTGGTTCGTTCTCGGGAAATATCTATATTTGCTAAGTATGAAAACGAAAACTCTACTCTGTATCATAATGATCCTGTCTTGGGGAATATTGGGGTCCGGACTTACGGCGGAAGATATTCTTTTCAACCGTCTGGGAGTACAGGACGGTCTGTCTTCCAATGAGATCACTTGTATCCTGAAAGACCGGAAGGGGTTTATGTGGTTGGGTACCACTTCTGGGGTGAACCGTTTTGATGGGTATGAGTTTAAGCATTATAAATACAAGGAAAGCGGGTTGCCTTTTAGGGAGGAGCATGTCTCCGAGCTTCAAGAAACCGCCGATGGGCGTATTTGGATTACCTATAATACGAACCAACTTTGCGTATATGAGCCCGATAATGACCGTTTTATTCCGGAGAAGGAAATATTAGATAGCTTACGTCTAGAGAATCCTCCCGCTAAGATATTTGTCGACAATGATAAACAACTCTATTTCGCTACCTATACGAATGAATTTTGCCGTTATGATCAAGCGAGGGGAAAGATTTATTCGTATCCGCTAAATAAAGAGGATGGCCGGGTTTGTGATATGAGTGACGTGGGCGATCGTCTATATGTAGTCCATACCTCGGGAGTGGTAGAGGGGATCGATAAGGCATCCGGAGAACCTGTCTATCGGGATGAGTATCTGACTCAATATGCGAATGCCCAGTTATTCTATGTGTTCGCCGATAGTGACGGGGATCTGTGGTTTTTCTTAAATCCCGGATATAGTAGAGGTCTCTTTCGCCTAAATCCCAAAAGCAAGGAGTGGAAACATTATACGACCGAAACCCCGGTCGCTTTATCCTCTATAATGGTGCGTGACGTGGCGGAGGATATGAACGGTAATATCTGGATCGCTACCGATCATGGCGGTATCAATATCTTGGATAAACGTCTGGACCGGATGCGTTATATACGAAATAACCCGTTTAACCAAACGAGTTTGAGCCAGAATAGCGTGATCTGCTTGTATCGGGATGATACGGGGATTATGTGGGCCGGCACTTATAAAAACGGCATCAACTATTATCATGAGAGCATTTTTAAATTCCAGACTATCCGGTACCCTTTGGAGTTGATGCGGGATATCTTTAACAATGACTTTAATTGTATCGTAGAAGATAAAGAAGGGGATCTGTGGATCGGTACTAGCGGAAACGGCCTATTACGTTACGATCGGGAAACCGGGGAGTATGTCCGCTACCGGGCGGGGCGGGAAAGCGAGAACGCTATCTCCGGCGATGTCGTGATTAGTATGGCGAAAGATTTGGATGGCAAGTTATGGCTGGGTACTTATATGGAGGGGTTGACCGGTTTTGACGGGAAACGTTTCAAGCATTATCGGGATATCCCGGGCAGTAAGGACGGCTTATCCAATAATAGCGTGTATAGTTTGTATGTCGATGCCAAGAATCGTTTGTGGATCGGTACTTTGGAAGGCGGCCTGAATTGCTTGGATCAATCTACCGGGAAATGGACGTATTATCGCATGGGGGATAAGGAGAATGCGATTAACTCGGATATCGTATATAGCCTTTCCGGGGATGAGAAGGGGAATATTGTCGTTGGAACTTCTTTAGGAGTGAACTGGATCAACCCGGAGACGGGGGCTGTTACTTCTTTTAACGGCACGAAGGATGGACGTTCCGTGTTTGAGGATCAAATCATCAATGTCGTATTTTGTGATAGCCGCCAATGGGTATGGATCGGGAGTAATCATGGGCTACATATATATGATAGGTTGAATGATAAGATGTATCGGTTGAACCATTCTTCCGGATTACCGGATAACAGCATCATGTCTATCTTGGAGGATAAATATCATACGGTTTGGGTGGGAACGAAGAACGGCTTATTGAATATCGTTCCGAATCGGGATACGGATAATAATTATACGTTCGATTGGAATAGCTATGATGAGAATGAGGGCGTTCAAGGACGTGTGTTTAACGTGAATAGCGCTTGCGGACTGGAAACGGGTGAGTTGGCGTTTGGCGGGACAAACGGTCTTACCTTCGTTGATCCTGCCCGGATACGTTATAATAGCTATGCTCCACCGGCGGTGATAACCGGACTTATGGTGAATAATGTCCCGATAACGGCGAGAGAGGCGTATGACGGGCATGTGATTTTGGATAAAGATATCACCTGTACCAAGCAATTGAAACTGAATTATACGGAACGTAATTTCTCCTTTACCATCTCTTCTTGTTGCTATTTCCTTCCTTTGAAGAATAAATATGCTTTTAAGATGGAGGGCTTCGACTCGGAATGGACTACCGTAAGCGCCTTGGAACGTCGTATTACCTATACGAACTTGAACCCGGGAACTTACACTTTCAAGGTAAAGGCGATGAATAACGACCGGATTTGGAGCAAGGAGATCACGAGCTTGCAGATCACGATCCTGCCTCCGTTCTGGGCTACCGGATGGGCAATAGCGTTGTATATCATAGCTGGTATATTATTGGCGTATGGCGTGATACGTTTTATTTTCCGTATCCAGCAAAAGAAGTTGGAGGAGGAGCAAGAACGGGCTACTGTGCGTCAGCAGCATGAGGTGGACGAGATGAAGCTTCGTTTCTTTACGAACGTAAGCCATGAGTTCCGTACGCCGCTAACATTGATCATGACTCCTTTGGAGAAGTTGATGAAAACGGAGAAAGACATGGAATCCCAGCAAATATTGAAGTTGATCTACCGGAACGCCGACCGGTTGCTTAAATTGGTGAACCAGTTATTGGATTTCCGCAAGATCGATATGCAAGGGGATAGCTTGGTCTTGTCTACCGGCGATATTGTCCCGTTCGTGCGTGACGTGGCTTATTCCTTCAAGGAGCTTTCGGAGCAAAAGCGGATTCATTTCTCTTTCTCCTCGGTCTTCACGTCTCTCCCGATGAAGTTTGACACGGATAAGGTCTTCAAGATCGTCTCTAATCTACTGAGTAACGCTTTTAAGTTTACGCCGGAGGGAGGTACTATCTCGGTGACGCTTAGCTTGCGGTTGGAGAAGGAGGGAGAGAACAAACTGGTTATCGAGGTGTCGGATAGCGGTATCGGTATTCCTGCGGATAAACAAGGAGCTATCTTCGATCGCTTTTATCAGGTGTCTTCCCCGGATAAGGGAAATCCCGTGGTAGGTACGGGTATCGGCCTGCACCTATGCCGGGAATTCGTGCGGATGCATCATGGGACGATAACCGTGAAAAGCGAGCCGGGAGCGGGTAGTACGTTTACGGTTACGCTGCCGGTGATCCCCTTGGACAACCAAGATATTATCTCGGCTCCGGAAGGAATTGCCGAAGGGGATATCTTGCCTCCGGTTGAGGAGCTTCCGGAGATCGCTGATAAGGATGCGTCTCCGGCGGAAAGACCTACGTTGCTGGTCGTAGACGATAACACGGATTTCCGGGAATTTATGAAGTTAAGCTTGAGTGGCGTTTATTCGGTACTCACGGCGGCGGATGGAGAAGATGCGTGGAAACTCATTCCGGAGGAGCTGCCGGATATGGTGATCAGCGACGTGATGATGCCTATCACCGACGGTATCACTTTATGCCGCCGGATCAAGGGAGACATCCGGACTTCCCACATCCCGGTGATCCTACTGACGGCAAAGTCCGCTAAAGATAGCCAACTGGTCGGTCTGGAAGCTGGTGCGGATGATTATATCAGCAAGCCATTCAATATGGAGATGCTTCTCTTGAAGGTGCGGCATTTGATCGAGATGAAGAAGAAGATGCAAAAGGCCTTTATGCAGTCCTCTACCATGGGCATCGCCTTGACGGAGGTACAAGCTAGCTCCATGGATGAGGAGTTGATGCGTAAGGCCATCGGCTATATCGAGGAGCAGATCGCCAATCCGGAGTTGTCCGTAGAACGGTTGAGCCGGGAGATGGGCATGAGTCGTGTGAACTTCTACAAGAAATGCCTTTCCATCACGGGTAAGACTCCGGTGGAGTTGATCCGTACGGTGCGCTTGAAGCGTGCGGCGCAGTTATTGGAGAAGAGCCAGATGCGGGTCAACGAGGTCGCGCTGGAGTGCGGTTTCAATGATGTGAAGCTATTCCGGAAGTATTTTAAGGATGAGTTCGGAAGGCTTCCCTCTGACTATCATAAATAAACTTTTTCTAAATAAATGCCACGTAATTAGGGGATATAACAAAATATCCCCTTAAAATAAACATTCTTCCCCTACCTTTTTACGGTTCTCCCCGTAACCCAAAACATTTATGGCTTCCTGTCCGCCGCGAACCCTTTAATTTTGCCAACGAATGAAGAACCATTTTTCTTGTATGGAAAAACCTGTTCGGACTCATTGCTGATCGGAAATAATTAAAGAATCTTATAGAATATGAAACAACACATTGCGGTATTCACGTTAGGGCTTTCCCTGCTGACTTCCTGCATGACTGATTCCGCTTACCGGAAGGTCGAGAATGGCTTGGTCGCCGATATCCGTTCCGGACAGGCGAAGGCTGTTAAATTGGAAGTAATCTCTGATGATATTATCCGGGTAATCGCCTCTCCGGATGGTAAGTTTTCCAACCAAGTGAACTTGATCAAGGACACGAAATCGTTACCCGCCCCATCGTTTCAGATAACGACCTCGGGGGATACGATCATCGTAAGTACGCAAACCACACAGGCCCGTCTTTCACGGGAGACCGGAGAGGTTCGCTTTACCGACGCCAACGGACACACGATCCTTCGTGAGAAGACAAACGGAGGCAAGGAATTTACGCCGATCGAGGTGGAAGGAACCAAAGGTTATACCTTACGTCAGGTATTTGAGAGCGAGGACGAGGAAGGGCTTTACGGCCTAGGACAGCATCAGAGCGATGAGTTCAACTACAAAGGCAAGAACGAGGAGCTTTTCCAATATAACACGAAGGTGAGCGTGCCGTTTATCGTTTCCTCAAAAGGGTATGGTGTACTTTGGCATAACTATTCCTTGAGCCGTTTCGGCGACAAGCGTCCATACGCCGATTTGGGCGATGTCTTTGGCCTATACGGAAAAGACGGGAGGGCAGGGGCGTTGACCGCTACCTACTATACGGATAAGGCGAAGAATTCCGTTTTAATCCAGCGGGATGAAGATAAGGTAGATTATGAGAATCTGAAAACCATCAAGAACCTGCCGGCAGACTTCCCGAAGCCGAGCGCTTCCGCTACTTGGGAGGGCGAGATCGAGGCGAAAGAGACGGGTACTTATCATTTCAAACTACATTACGCCGGTTATACCAAGGTATTTGTGAATAACGAGGAGATCATCCGGGAACGTTGGCGTGCGGCATGGAACCCGAATGATTACAAGGCTACGGCCGATCTGGAAAAGGGCAAACGCTATCCGATCCGTATCGAATGGTTGCCGGATGGCGATGTCTCTTATATCGGCTTGAAGGTATTATCTCCGCTACCGGAGGAGGAGCGGGAGCGGTTGGCTTTCTGGTCGGAAATGGGGGATGATATCGATTACTACTTCATCAACGGAGAGTCTTCCATGGATAAGGTGATCAGCGGTTACCGCACGGTTACGGGCAAGAGCCAGATCATGCCGAAATGGGCGATGGGATTCTGGTTGAGCCGTGAGCGTTATAAGACGCAAGAGGAGCTATTGACCGCCTTGAACGAATACCGCCGGCGGCAGGTTCCCTTGGATGTGATCGTACAGGACTGGAGCTACTGGCCGGTAGACGCATGGGGTAGCCACGAGTTTGATAAGGAACGCTTCCCGGACCCGAAAGGCATGATTCAGGAAATCCACGATAAGGATGCCCGTATCATGATCTCCGTATGGCCGAAGTTCTATTATACGACAGAGCATTATAAAGAGTTGGATGCGCTGGGTGCTATGTATCAGCAGGCGATTAAGGATAGTATCCGCGACTGGATTTATCCGGGTTATATCGGTTCTTTCTATGACGCGTACAACCCGGAAGCCCGCAAGCTTTTCTGGGAACAGATGAACGAGCATCTGTATTCCTTGGGCATCGACGCTTGGTGGATGGACGCTTCCGAGCCGAACGTACAGGATAATACGGATATCGAGTATCGCAAGGCGCTTTGCGGACCGACTTATCTGGGCCCGTCCACGAAATACTTCAACGCTTACGCTTTGGCTAACGCCGAGGCGATCTACGACGGACAACGTAGCGTAAACCCGGATGACCGTGTATTCCTATTGACCCGTTCCGGTTTCGCCGGCCAGCAACGTTACTCTACCGCTACATGGAGTGGCGATATCGGTACTCGCTGGGAGGATATGAAAGCGCAGATCAGCGCCGGCTTGAACTTCGCCATGTCCGGTATCCCTTACTGGACGATGGATATCGGTGGCTTCAGCGTGGAGAACCGTTATATGGCCGCTAAGGAAGGTAGCGAGGATTTGAGGGAATGGAGGGAGTTGAACAACCGTTGGTATCAGTTCGGAGCTTTCTGTCCGTTGTTCCGTAGCCACGGGCAATATCCTTGCCGCGAGATCTATAATATCGCTCCGGAAGGATCGCCTACGTACCAATCGATGAAGTATTATACCGAGTTGCGCTATCAATTGATGCCGTATATCTATAGCTTGGCCTCCAAGACGCATTTTGAGGATTATACGATCATGCGTGCCTTGGTGATGGATTATTCGGACGATGAGAAGACTTACGATATAGACGACCAGTTTATGTTTGGCCCGGCCTTCATGGCATGCCCGGTGTATGAGTATAAGGCTCGCGACCGTGAGGTGTACTTCCCGGCCGGCATTTGGTACGATTTCTACAACGGCAAGCGTATACAAGGCGGAACGACAATGGACGTGGATGCTCCTTACGAGCGTATGCCTTTGTTCGTGAGAGCCGGCTCTATCGTACCGACCGGAAAGGTAATCCAGTCTACGAAAGAGGAGCAGAAAGACTTAATCGTCTCTGTTTACGCCGGTGCCGACGGTTCCTTCACCTTATATGAGGATAATGGCGTGACCTACGATTACGAGAAAGGAAATTACGCTACCATCCCGTTTGTTTATGATGATGCGAGGCGAACGCTCACGATCGGCGCACGGGAGGGCGACTATCCGGGCATGATCCGCGAGCGTCAGATCACGGTACGTTTCATCACGCCGGAGAACCCCGCTGGTAAGGACGTGACAATATCTTACCAAGGTAAACCTCTAGTTGTAGAGACGGGGCACGCCCCGTCTCTACAACTGGGTAGTATCAATTAAACTATATAATCACTAATGATACCACTGATGAATCGGCCATTCGCGTGGCTTCTGGGCCTATTGCTCACCGCCTGTTCCCCCACCGGGGAGCAGGTGCGTGAACGTAGCTCATGGAATGACGATTGGAAATTTGCCTTGTCGGATAGCGTTCAGGATTATTCATCCCCGGACAGCGATGATTCCACTTGGCGTATCTTATCTTTACCGCATGATTGGAGTATCGAGGGGGATTTCTCCCTCGATAACCCGTCTACCCCGGGCGGCGGCGCGCTACCGGGTGGGATTGGTTGGTATCGAAAGACATTTACCCTTCCGGAGACGGATCGGGGTAAGGTTGTTTATGTTGATTTCGACGGGGTTTACCGGAATAGCGAGGTCTGGATCAACGGTCATTCGCTGGGATTCCGTCCGAATGGTTATGTATCGTTTCGTTATGACTTGACGCCTTATTTGAGGTATGGAAGCCAACCGAACGTGATTGTCGTGAAGGCGGATAATAGCGAGCAGCCGAATTCCCGCTGGTATTCCGGCTCCGGTATCTACCGTAACGTATGGCTGGTGAAGGTGAATCCGGTGCATGTGGACAACTGGGGCACTTTCGTGCATGATATGAGGATCTCACCGGAGGAGGCTACCTTCTCCTTGGAGGTGAGAATAAGGAATAGCTCGGAGGCGGATAGGGAGGCCGAAGTCTCTACCTCTATTTACGATGACCGTAACAGAGTTGTTACGGCACCCGTAACAACTCTGTTACGGGTACCGTATACGCCCTGTTACGACGCCCGTATGCGGGAGGCATCTGTCGATCATCAGTTCTCTATCCCAAATCCCAAACTTTGGAGTCCCGATTCTCCCTCGCTCTACACGTCCGTCACGGAAGTGAAAGTGGACGGCAAGGTGGTAGATCGTTACGAGACGGTATTCGGATTGCGTACGTTCCGTTGGGATTCCGCTACCGGCTTTTATTTGAATGATAAGCCTTTGAAGATAAAAGGGGTTTGCCTACATCATGATTTAGGCTGTCTGGGTGCCGCCGTGAATACACGGGCTATCGAGCGCCAGCTACAGATCATGAAGGAGATGGGTGTGAACGCGATCCGTACCAGCCATAACGCCCCGGCACCCGAGTTGCTGGATCTTTGCGATCGTATGGGCCTTCTGGTACAGGATGAGTCTTTCGATATGTGGGAACGCCGTAAGTCTCCATACGATTACGCCCGGTATTTCGCGGAGTGGCACGAGCGGGATTTGACGGACGAGATCTTGCGTGACCGGAATCACGCCTCTGTTTTCATGTGGAGTATAGGCAATGAGGTACTTGAGCAATGGAGTCATGCCGACGCTACCGAGCTGGATCTGCAAGCGGCGAACCTGATCTTGAATGCGGGCCATGCCATCGATCCCGCTTTGCTGAAGGATACGACCCTTAGCCGTCAATCCTTGATCACCCGTCATCTGGCGGCTATCGTGAAACGGCTGGATACCTCCCGGGTCGTTACCGCCGGCTGTAACGAGGTAAACCCTGCGAATCATCTGTTCCGCTCGGATGCCTTGGATGTGCTGGGCTTCAACTACCATGAGCGATATTTCGAGCCGTTTCTCCGGAATTTCCCCGGAAAGAAACTGATCGTGAGCGAATCTACCTCGGCCTTGATGACCCGTGGCTATTATGAGATGCCGTCCGATCATATTTATATCCGTCCGGAATCGTGGGACAAGCCTTTCGAGGCTCCCGAGCATGTTTGCTCCTCTTATGATAATTGCCATGTACCTTGGGGCTCTACGCACGAGAAGACTTGGCATCTGGTGAAGACGCTTCCGCATGTATCCGGCCTGTTCGTCTGGACGGGTTTCGATTACTTGGGAGAGCCTACCCCCTATTGGTGGCCCAGCCGGAGCAGCTTCTTCGGTATCGTGGATCTGGCGGGTTTCCCGAAGGATGTATATTATATGTATAAAAGCGAGTGGACGGATGAACCCGTATTGCACATTTTCCCGCATTGGAACTGGAAAGAAGGCGAACCGGTGGATATCTGGGCCTATTATAACAATGCCGATGAGGTGGAACTATACCTAAACGGAAAGAGCCTAGGCGTACGACAAAAAACGGACAGTACCTATCATGTCTCTTGGCGTATGCCTTTTACGCCCGGAACCTTGAGAGCCGTCTCCCGCTTAGGGGGTAAGGAGGTCTTGGTGAAAGAGATCCATACGGCAGGAGAGCCGGCCCGTTTGGTCTTGACACCGGATCGTAGCGTCATCCAAGCGGATGGCTCGGACCTATCGTTTGTAACCGTAGATGTATGCGATATCGATGGTAACCGGGTTCCCGACGCTACTCCATTGATCCGTTTCTTCGTGGAGGGCCCGGGTGAGATCGCCGGAACGGATAACGGAGATCCGAACGATCCGAACAGCCTCCGTAAACCGAAACGGCAAGCCTACTACGGAAAAGCCTTGGTCGTGATCCGGAACAAGGGCGGACAAGGCGACATCCACTTAAAAGCCATAGCCGAGGGCTTACCCGAGGCGACGGTAACGATTCAAGCGCAATAATAAACCTATAAATAAAGAGGAAATGAAAAAGATAATAGGCGTGATCGCTTGCGGGCTATTCTTGAACGCGGCTGCCGCGAGCTCGCAGGTCACGGATAAAGAGAAGGTACAAATGGAGAAACGTATCGAGAAACTGATTAAGAAGATGACCTTGGAGGAAAAGGTCGGATTATTGCATGGTAACTCAAAATTCTATGTTGCCGGAGTAGAGCGTCTGGGGATTCCCGAGTGGAGCTTGAGCGACGGGCCTCACGGGGTACGTGCGGAGATCAATCGCCACGACTGGGCATATGCGGGTTGGACAAATGATTCCGCCTCTTATTTCCCGACCGGCACGGCTTTCGCCGCCGCTTGGAATCCGGAGTTGGCTTACCGTCGGGGCGAGGTGCTGGGCGAGGAGGCTCGTTGGCGTAAGAAGGACGTATTGCTGGGCCCGGGCGTGAATATCATTCGCTCCCCGCTTTGTGGCCGTAACTTCGAGTATATGAGCGAGGACCCTTATATGAACTCCGTATTGGCGGTCGCTTATATCAAGGGTTTGCAGAGCCGTGACGTGGCTTGCAGCGTAAAGCATTTCGCCGTGAATAACCAAGAGACAAACCGTACGACTGTCGATGTGGAATGTAGCGAGCGTGCCTTGCGTGAGATTTATTTACCCGCTTTCAAGGCGGCCGTACAGGAGGGAGGCGCCTTGACGGTAATGGCCGCTTATAATAAATTCCGTGGGGAGTTCTGCGCGGAGAATAACTACTTGGTTCGCAAGATCCTTCGGAATGAATGGGGATTCGATGGCGTATATGTAACCGACTGGGGAGCTGCCCATAGCACGGTTCCTTCTATGGAGGCCGGCTTGGATCTGGAGATGGGCACGCTGATCGATAAATATGAGGATTGGTATTATGCCAACCCCTTGATCGAGGCTGTTAAATCTGGTAAGATTCCAATGAGCTTGGTGGACGAGAAGGTGGGCGATGTCTTACGTGTGATGATCAAGACGAATGTCTTGGACCCGAAAAAGCGTTTCGGCCCCGGCTCCATGAATACGAAAGAGCATCAGCAAGCCACTTACGACGCGGCTGCCGAAGCCATTGTCTTATTGAAGAACCAGAATAATCTTCTCCCGTTGGATTTCTCCTCGATCAAGAGTCTGGCGGTAATTGGCGATAACGCTACCCGCAAACATTCCAATGGTGGCTTGAGTTCCGAGATCAAGGCGGTTTATGAGGTAACTCCATTAGAGGCGCTTCGTGCGAAATGGGGCGATAAGGTGGATATCCGTTTTGCCCAAGGTTATGAGAAGTTATCTACTTTCGTGGAGGGTAGCAATAATGGGCAAAGCTCTGGTACTTTCTCTTCCAAGACACAGGAAAGCGACGCGTTATTGAAAGAGGCGGTAGAGGTTGCCCGCACGAGTGACGTGGCCCTTTTGGTTTGTGGTTTGAACCATGATTATGATACCGAGTCGTTCGACCGTCTGAATATGGATATCCCATACGGGCAGGTTGAGTTGATTCAAGAGGTGGTAAAGGCGAATCCTCGTACGATCGTGGTCATGATCGCCGGATCGCCGTTGAATATGGCCGCCGTAGATATTTGTTCCCCGGCTATCGTTTGGGCTTGGTTCAACGGCATGGAAGGAGGAAATGCCTTGGTAGACGTATTATCCGGCAAGGTGAATCCGAGCGGTAAGATGCCGTTCACCACTCCCGTGAGCTTGGATCAATCTCCGGCGCATGCGTTGGGCAACTTCCCCGGCAGGGATCTGAAAGTGAATTATGAGGAAGATATCTTGGTAGGTTACCGCTGGTTCGATACGAAGGGGCTTCCGGTCGTTTATCCGTTCGGTTACGGCTTATCCTATACGACATTCAACTATTCCAATCTGAATACGGATAAAAAGACGTATGATCAAGCGGACACGATCCAAGCGACTTTCACCCTAACTAATACCGGAGACCGTGAAGGAGCTGAGGTGGCCCAATTGTATGTAAGCGATCCGGTTTGCTCCGTGATGCGTCCGGTCAAGGAGTTAAAAGGCTTCAAGAAGGTATTCCTTAAACCCGGTGAGAGTCGGCGAATCACGTTGGACATCCCCGTATCCTCTTTAGCTTTCTATAGTGAGGCACAAAGCCAATTCGTCGTAGAACCCGGCGAGTTCATCCTCCAACTAGGAGCCTCCGTCTCAGATATCAAGCAGAGAATCAGCGTGGAGGTGAAATAACTACCCAGTTGTAGAGACGGGGCGTGCCCCGTCTCTACAAATAGATATTGAAAAATAACCGCTAGGACATTTTTCGTTACATTTCCTTGAACAAGAGCGCATCTATAGAGTTATATCCATATAATAACAATATAATTAAAGATGTGCTATGAACTCTCTACAAAATCCATTGAACGCTAACTATCCGCAAGATGTTACCCAAAAACCGGGCGAGAATGCGGTTTTCATTGTCTATGCTCTAAAAGATCTCCCCGACACGATTGATAAGGTAAAGGACGTGTGCGCTAATTTCTCCGCTTTGATACGTAGTATGCGCAATCGCTATCCTGATATGCAATTCAGTTGTACGATAGGATTCGGGGCGGATGCTTGGAAACGTTTCTTTCCGGAGCAAGGAAACCCCAAAGAATTGCAACCGTTTGAAGAGATCAAAGGAGTTAAGCTTACGGCTGTTTCTACCCCCGGGGATTTACTATTCCACATCCGCTGTAAGCAGATGGGACTGTGCTTTGAGTTCGCCTCCATTATAGACCAGAAACTGCGAGGTGTCGTGGAATCGATCGATGAGACCCACGGTTTTCGGTATAGAGACGGTAAGGCGATTATCGGTTTCGTGGACGGTACGGAGAATCCTGCCGTGGATGAAGACCCCTATCGTTTCGCGGTAATAGGCGATGAGGACCCCGAGTTTATGGGCGGAAGTTATGTATTTGTGCAAAAATACATTCATGATATGGTGGCATGGAATGCGCTTCCAGTGGAAGAGCAAGAGAAAGTCATCGGTCGCCGTAAATTCAACGATGTCGAGCTATCAGATGAGGAAAAACCGAAGAACGCCCATAACGCCGTGACGAACATCGGAGACGATCTGAAAATAGTCCGTGCTAACATGCCATTCGCCCATACCTCCAAAGGTGAATACGGTACCTATTTTATCGCCTATGCCAGCACGTTCAGCACCACCCGACGAATGCTGGAGAATATGTTCGTCGGTGATCCTGTAGGCAATACGGATCGTCTGCTGGACTTCAGCACGCCGATAACGGGAACTCTTTTCTTCGTTCCGTCGTATGAGTTGCTTGATAAGTTAGGGGAATAATTATTTATCCATCCTTAACTGTTTAGTTAACAGACTTCCACAGTGCCAATCATTTTCCATATCGTGGCACGGCTGTGCCATCAGCGTGGCATAGCTGTGCCTTCCTTATGGCAATGGTGTGCCATTGGGATGGCACAGTCGTGCCATCATGATGTGCTTATCTTTTAATGAAAGGCTTGTTGACTGATAAGGTTGGAGTTACGGATAACAGAAGTAAACCGCCTATTATCAATACTTCAAATATCCATAGCGGTTATATAGTGTTGGGAGTGTAGACGCGTGTTGTATGTCGTTTGCGGATTTCAACCCGGATTTATGAAGTTAACTTACTTTGCCGTTGAAGCTAACTTACTTTGAAATGTTAGTTAACTGGTAACTTTCTACCTAAAAAAGCCATTTGGCAATGTACCTAATCTTTTTTGCGCTATAAAAGTATTTTGTAAGGTCATTCCGTAGACTTTAGGGTAGTAGTCTTCGTACTGTTTGATGGATCGCCATCTTGATTTTTTCCTTAATAATCAATTATAATTAAAGAATATATCATATATTTGCCTAGCTAGTAATTAAGACAGAAAAGCAAAAGGTAAAAGCGTAGGTTTTTATCTACTTATTCTTTCTTTGTTGGTAGTAAAACAATGATAAAATAGAAAACGTATGGATTATCATAGACTAAAATATTTTTAATACGTATATTTGCGACAATAAAAGGCTTTTAAGTTAGAAGCCTTGTGTTGCGTGCGATATTTGTGCGAGTTGACAAAAATCGGCCAAATTTTTCGAGACACTCAATGCACAGAGAAAGCCCCGCAGCCCTTTATTAGATATACGTGTTATCTATGCTACTGTATAGTATAGATAGATTATTGTATACAGATAAGGGGGGCGTGCGGCTGACTTTATTGAGTGTTGAGGCTTGGCCGAGCCTTTGTCAACAATATTTTCAGCCAATCGCCCTTTCTTTATTTTATAATGAAAGGCCAGCTCTTCAATATAACGCCAAATAACGCCCTTTTTAAAGATAAATAGTATAAGTTTTACTTTAATCAAATAGTTATGCCTGAGTTTATTACTCTTGAAGAAGCCGCTCGTATCACCGGCTTTCCATCTCAAGAAATCCAGCAATGGGCGATATCTAAAAAAATAACATCTTACGTCGTGAAGCAAGGTGTTCGCCTAGTCGATCTGACCAATTTGCGTGAATTCATTTCCCATATCGAGCGTATGGGAATACAAAAGCTATACCTGCAACTTATCATCCAAGACAAGGAAGAAGAGATAAACGAGATCATCTCCCAATTCGATGATTACCTTTTCTGCCTGCGATCCCTTAAAAACATCTCTCCCCTACTTAAACTCATTATCGCCGAACTATCAACATTCATACACGACAAGAAAGACCGACTTATCTTTACGGAAATAACTTCCGGAGCCAAGATAGAAGACGTAGCTAAACGTTGTGGTATATCCTACGACGGAATCTGTCGCCGATATAAGGTCATATCGCTCCGCTTGCAAGAAAACATGGGCTTCCTGACCGAATACAAGAAAACAATCACGAACCAAGACCTTGAGATAGAACGTCTGTGGATAGAGAACAGGAACATGGAATACGAATTGAGAAGATTATATAAAAAGGCGCTCCAAAACGGTCTATGTATCGAATCTCCCCGATCACTTACCCCCGTTCCCTTAAATGCCGCGAAACGGATATGCCAACCCATTACCCGTCTCACCTTAGCGCCCTATATCCGTAAATGCCTTACAACCTTGAAAATAGAAATCATAGAAGATATTCTACGTTACGCCCTCAAAAACGGACTCGACTCTTTATTAGACCTTCCCGGCTTTGGCGCTCTTGGTTTGGCCCAACTGAAATTCCAACTCGAAAAGCATAAGATAATCGATAAAACCGGGCATTCCGACCTTTATCAATATATCATTTGCGAAGCGGATAATTAGTGAGGACATTCTTTGTCCTCAAGTAGAATTTAACTAGATTTCAAGGATACTCATACTGTATTTACATTTTTTTGTATATTTGCGATATGTAATGATGTTTGTTTATATTTGAATCTTCACTTGTAACCTTGTTCTAGGTTCTGATGAAACTACGTTGATTTGAATAGAGGATAAAGGTGATAAGAGATAGAAAATCAGTGAGTAACTAAATGGTAGAATAACCAATAGCAGTATAGATCTAAATAAAAATAGATATAGATGATTGTTATTTAGGGACTTACATTAGATAAAAGACGTAGTTTCATCAGAACTAAAGTATATGAACTGCGAATAAGCAGAATGGAGATAAGTTGGTATGGCGGGGATATATAATATATATGTGATATGAAAATGGATGGAAATTTGCTTATAGATCTGAAGAATGGGGATGAAAAGGCTTTTGAAACTCTATTTTGGGAATATAATCAGCATGTATATCATTTTGTTTATTCGTTGCTATATGATAAATCTATGGCGGCGGATTTGACCCAAAACGTTTTTCTTAAAATCTGGGAGAAGCATGAGACTATAGATCCGGAACAAAACTTTGATGCCTATCTATTCACCATAGCCCGTAACTTGGTTTATAAAGAGACAGAAAACCGGTTACTCTCTGAAAAACTGACGGAAAGCCTACAACGACAGCTATCAGATGTCGATTCGCTTATGGAAGAACGAATCGACGCAGAGTCTTTACGGGAATATATTAATAGCTTGATAGAAGAATTACCGCCATCACGTCGGGAGATATTCCGTTTGAGCCGTCATGAACATTTATCATATAGAGAAATAGCGGAACGCCTCTCTATCTCAGAAAAGACTGTGGAGACACAGTTGAGTAGGGCTTTGCGTTTTTTGCGAGATCGACTTTCTTCTGATGGCTTTCTTTGCCTTATAACACTCTTTTTATAGTTAATAAGCATTAAATATCTTGTGGTTTGTAGGGGTAGATAGTTTTTATCGGATATACGTATTATATTATATGATGAACAAACGTATATACATTTACATAAAATGAGACCTTTAGATCTAATCATATTACTATTAACAATTTTCCTATCAGCTTGTCAAGATAAGCAAAAGGAAATAATAACATTGTTGGTTAAAGAATGGCAGGGTAAGCAGATTCTATTTCCGGAAAATATGGTCTTTACCAGATTTGCATCTGATACAACTAATTTCGTAATCCCGACTTCGGATTACAAAGTCTTGGTTTTTGTAAACTCAATTGGTTGTACGAGTTGTAAATTGCAATTATCCCGTTGGAAAGAATTTATCCGATATACAGATTCTATCAGTCAGAAGAATATCCCTTTCTTATTTTTTTTTCAGTTTGATGATCAGTGGGAGATACATTCTTTATTAATAAGAGAGAATTTTGACAAGCCGATTTGCTTGGATCGATCAGACAGTCTAAATCAGCTCAATCATTTTCCAAAAGATATTCGGTTTCAAGTATTTTTATTAGACAAGAATAATAAAGTGGTAGTGATAGGTAATCCTGTCCATAACCCGAACGTAAAAGAATTATATTTGGAAGAAATAGGTAGGAAACAACCTGTTGCACCAATTCAGACAACCGTAAAAGTGGAAAAGGAATCACTCTTACTAGAAACTATTCCTTTAGGGAAGAGTAAAGACACTTTGTTTACGCTTGTCAATACAGGAGACCAACCTTTAGTTATTATAGATGTAACTACCACTTGTGGATGTGCTCAAGCTTTGTTTGATAAACATCCAGTTCAGCCCGGTGAATCTCTTCATATTAAAGTGGGAGTGACACCTGAAAATAAGGGACTCTTTGATGAGACAATCACAGTAAAATGTAATACAAATCAATTAATTAAACTCAATGTACGGGGAAATACGATTTGATAAAGTCAAATTATAAAAGGGAAACTTGCCTGATATATTAGAAACTATCACAGCAAGTTCTTCGCTCCAAAATATTATCAGAAAGGAGGTGATGTGAAAGTCTAAAATTTATTTAAATATAAAAAAATATACAGAGGATATCTTATTCTAACTAAAGAAGATTAGGCAAAATATAAAGATCTTATAAATAATTATATTATGAGCGTTATGAAGAAATTAAGAATTATTCTTATTGTTATTGTTTTCTGTTTGGTGATGATTAATATTCTAAAAAATAATATTGATCCTTCTTTGTCTGGATTAGCTTTAAGCAATATAGAAGCTCTTGCGGGTGAAGAATGTACTACTCATTGGAGTTGCTGGTTGAACTTAGATACAAGAGCTTGTTGTAATAGTGGGTCTATCGGTTGTGCTCCATGTGATTAATTTTATGGTTCTATAACGTTTTTGTAGTGAAATATGTAATAAAATAACTTTGTTTTTATCTATATAATTCGTTGTAGAACCTAATTATTACGATTGAAACTTATCTCAAATACTTATAAAATGAAAAGATATTATTTGCTAATAATATTATCAAGCTTAATTGCTCTTTTGTCTTGTGAAAAAATAAATTATATGTATTACTTGGAAAAGGATAGTAATATGACATTTGATTTGAATTATGATGTAGAACCATATATTAAAGCTCTATTTCCTTATACAGATAAAGATGGACATCAATATATTAGTTTTCAAAATGGTTTCAAAAATCAGATTGTTTTTTATGATATACAGACAAAAGAAATGGCCTTCAAAATAGATCTTGATATAGAGGGAGATAATGGAGTTGGTTTTTTCTTAGGGTATTATATTGACAGTCTAGATAGTATTTATCTGACGAGTTTACAGCTCCCGGAAATATATAGTGTAAATAAAGAGGGGAAAATAAATAAAAAAATTTATTATGGAAAATCAAAAGATGGAAATGTTTTAAACGCATGTAACTCTTTGTCGTTTAGTTATCACCCTATACTTAAATTTAATAATAATCTTTTTGTATTGTCGGAGTGTAATCGATGGAAATATCCCAACCCTGTATCTGCAATGATTGATCTAAATACAGGGAATGTACAAGAACTTCCATTTGAATATCCCCGATTTAGTGGTGCAGATAATAAAAAAAAGAATGCTGGTGTAGAATTGTATTTTAGTAGATGTTTTAATGGTGATAAATTTATCTATTCTTTTTTCTATGAAGAAGATATATTTATAACTTCTATAGATCACAATATTGTTGAAAGAGTGAATGTAAAAAGTAATTATATTGATAGGGTTGTGATGCCGAATGATTATAATGGAACATTAAAATCTATGTGTGAAAATCCAAATTATGGTAACTTATTATATGATAAATACCGTGATGTGTATTATAGAGTTTGCTATTTGAAAACAGAGATAGATAATAGAGAAAACTATATGGAATTGTGGGATTTTGGAAGAAAGATATTTTCTATTATAATTCTAGATAAAAACTTTAATATAATAGGTGAGACTGTTTTTCCTGAATATACATATAATCCAAATCTGATGTATATTGATGAAAAAGGATTGTATATTTCTGAAAATCATTATAAAAATCCAAATTATGATGATGATAAACTGATATTTAGACTATTTAGGCTATGTAAAAGCAAAGAGAAGTATAATGATTCAGCTGTTTGAAAAGAATAATATGAAGAAATATATATTAATTATAATTTTTATTTTTATACACTTTGTCTCTTGTCAACAGAACGAAATAGATCCCAAAGAGTACTTTCTACAAGTCGTTAATATAAAAGCAAATCAACTCAATGCGGATACTTATAAGTTAAGTTCGTTTGGGAGGATGATGCTATTTGAGAGTGAGAAATGTCTAATCAAAGAGAATTATTTAGGTGATTCTCTTTTGGATAAAATATATTATACAAAAGACAGTATTCTATCTTTTTCCCAAACAGGAGAAGGCCCAGATGAAAACATCATGCCTCGTTTGATGCAAAAGAAAGATAAATCAAATGTGATTATATTGGATATACAAAAGAAACAAATTATAACCAAAAGTTTATCTAAAAGTATTTCTTCTATTGTGAATTTGGAATATATGTTTCTCTCTGCTATTCAAACAAAGCATGGGTATGTCGTTTCTGGACTCCTTGATAAAGAGGAAACAAATACTAAGAGATATGCTTTGTTTGATTGTGCAGGTAAATATGTGAAGTCTTTTGGCGATTTTCCAAATGATGGGAACGATAGTGGAGGTAAAAGTAAAACATTTGCCTATCAAGGCTATATGGTTTATAATTCAGTATTAGATAGATTGGCTACGGTTGCGGCCTCTGGCGCTATCTTTGAACTATATCAGATAGATACGATTCCAATGCTCATAAAACGTTATCACGATATTTATCCTATATACATTGATGATAGTAGATCTGGCAGGAACGGCATAAAGCATGGCAAAGAGAATGTAATCGGTTATACGGATATATATGCGACTGATCGTTATATTTATACTTTATATTCAGGGAAAAAGTTGAATCAGCATACTAATACAAGAATGTTAGATACTATGTTAAGTAATGACATTTTAGTATATGATTGGAGTGGAAAATGTATTTGTCGATTAGTTACTGATATAAAACTATTCAATATTTGTGTGACAAACGATGATAAAGAACTAATAGCCTTGGGCTGGGATGATGATTATCATCTGTATTCTTTTGATCTATCAAAGGTTACATTTACATGGTAGTAAAAAAGCATTTTAGCTATGATAGTAAGATACTTTTTTTTCTTTATTATTTTAACTTTTTATGCTTGTTCTTCGAATGAAAATGTTCTATTGGAATTAGCGTTGGATAACTCCGGAGAAAATAGATCGGAGTTAGAAGCTGTTCTAGATCATTATAAGGATAATCAGAAGAAACAGGAAGCTGCCCGCTTTCTAATAAGTAATATGATAGGGAAGCAAGTATTAGATAGTAACTCGGTGAAAGGAAACCATGTGTATTTCGATGCTTTCGCTAATTATAGAGAGACATACGGTTCCTTTTTATATGATATCCAATACGCTATATATGATAGTATAAACAAATTGTATTCTTATACAAAAGTAAATCCTCGCTTTTTATCTGATTTGAAAGAATTGTCTTCTGATTATCTTATACATCATATAGATCAGTGTTTTCAAAATAAAGAGCGATATCCTTGGTGTAAGAATATGGACTGGGATATTTTCTTTGATTATGTACTCCCTTACACTACAGATAATTGTCATTGGGAACATGCTGGGAGTTATTTTGATCGAAAATATGCTTCACTACGAGATTCTATGTATATGTGTTCGTATGAAGAAATTGGTAAAGCTATATCGGATGAGGTAGAGCAGGGCTTTCTCAATGAATGGATAATCTTTACCGGTAAATATCAAGGATTGCGCCCTATGACTTTCCAAAATATAGTAGCCACTCAAATGGGAACTTGTTTAGAAAAGTCTACATATAAAATTGCTGCATTGAGGGCGAATGGTATACCTGCTGCATTAAATATGGTTCCCTGTTGGGGAAATTCACAATATCCTCATTCATGGGTCGAGATTATAGGGAGTAAGCAATTCGGCATGATATATGATAATACACAAAGACCTTTCCTTACTAAGGATGACATTAAGATAGACGGGATGTTTTGGAGAGATGTCTATCAATCTAAAATTGATATGTTTCCGTCGACTATTACTATTCAATATTGTAGGACTGCTCCTAAAGTCTATAGGTATAACTATCGGATACAACCCCACTCGCTCGCTATCTTGTCTAAAGAAGAAATACCTCCTTTATTCAAAAATCCGGGGATTCAAGATATCACGGACCAGTATGTCGTATGCGAAGATATAGAGGTACCACTTTGGAATGAGAAACATCCCAAAGAATATGTCTATTTATGTTGCTATGATATTATTGGTTGGAATCCAGTGTGTTGGGGGCGACCGGAAGGTTCCAAGGTACGTTTTCCTAAAATGGGGGTTAACATGCTCTATCTTCCCGCTTATTATAATGATGGAGAGATACGACCTGCTGGAGATGCGTTTATTCTGACTCGTGAAGGTAAATTACGTAAGTTATTACCAGATTTTGAAAAAGCGGAAAGTTCTGCTACATTCTATTCAAAAGTTCCATATAGAATGAATACGGCGCTTCAAGCCGCAGGAACGATAGGAACCCGCTTTTATGTTTGTAACAAGAAAGATCTTTCGGATCGTTCTTTGATATATTCTATTGAAAATCCTCCCTTTTATGTGGATAGTTTCCGTATATCTGTTTCCCAAAAATATCGTTATTTGATCTGTGATTTTCAAGAAACACAGCCATTGGGCTATTTTTACGCTATAGCGGAAATAAAAGTATTTGGAGGCGATGGCCAGCAGTTTTCCGGAGAGTGGGGTGGAAATGAAGGGACTAAAGGACATGGTCTCGATTTGGTGACAGATCAGGACCGAGTGTCTTATTATCAACCAGATCAATTTCAAAAAGATCAATTTGTTGTTCTAGATCTAGGCGAACCTAAACAGATAGCGAAGGTGGAATTTTATCCGAGGAATGATGATAATAAGATCGTAACGGGAGAATTATATGAACTCTTCTATTGGGACAAAAAGTGGATATCATTAGGTAAACAGTATGCCGAAGACAATAAATTAATTTATCAAAATATTCCACGGGAATCTATTTTTCGTATTCATAACCATACACGAGGAAAAGAACATCGCCCGTTTACTTATGAAGGCGGAAAACAAGTGTGGTATTAATTTGTGTTAAATCAAGGCTTTCTTGATTTTTCCGTGTAAGGGTAAAGTTCTTTTTCGGGATATACTTATTACACGATGAGAAAAATGCATACACATATCGAATTATTGGATCGCTTCATGAGTGGTAAGACTTCACCGGAAGAAGAGCGAACTCTTTTGGCGTGGTTTAGAGATCCCGATCATAAGGAAGAGATCATGGCTTTTTATAAGTCTAGATGGGAAGAATCTTCCGGGAAAAAGCTTCCTCCTAAGCTACAAGGACAGATGTTTTGTGAGATTAAAAAGCGGATGAGACAAGAGAAAAAAACTCTGGAGATAAAGAAGAAACCGCATACCTTATGGAAGTGGCTTTCTTATGCGGCGGTGGCTTTAATATGTATAGGCCTTGGAATTGGCTCCCATTGGTATAATATGAGACAGGTTCCACCACCTGATCCATTGGATTATGTGGTGTTGGCAGATAATGGGCAACGTGCTAGCGTGGTTCTTCCTGATGGGACGAAAGTATGGTTAAATTCGCATACTAAACTTAATTATAAGAGTGATTATGGCGTGAAAGAAAGATCAGTTTCTTTATCTGGTGAGGCTTATTTTGAAGTTTCGAAAGATACATTGCGCCGTTTCTTGGTAAATGCGGGGGATATGGAAGTCGAGGCGCTAGGCACAGCTTTTAATGTGAAGGCGTATGAGGAAGATGACGAGGTGGTTACGACCTTGTTTGAAGGCAGTGTACGAACAGCGGTTGGAAAAGAGTTTGTGATTCTGTCTCCGGATGAGAGTTCGGTTTTTAATAAGTCTAGTCATATATTATCTGTTAATCACCCGACAAATGCTTCTTATGCCCGTCTTTGGCGTACGAATGAACTGGCCTTCTCTGGCGAGTCGTTGGAGGAGATCGTGGTATTGTTGAATCGAATGTATAATGTTGAAGTTCGTTTTTTGTCCAATAAGATTAAAGGCTACAGTTTCTCGGGGGTGATCCGGAATAATAGTCTGGATAATGTATTTGAAATAATAAGCCTTACGGCTCCGATTACGTATGTGTCGGTAGGTGATACTATTTATTTAAATGAGAAATAGAAAGTTGAGTGTTAACCTAATAAAGAAGAAGCCTATGAGATGAGCTAGATGATTGTAGTAAAAAAAGAAGAAAGGCAAGGCCCTTCTTCCTCTTAAGCAAAATCACTTGTATATAATATCTTCAAGGAAATAACTAGCCGGTTATAAATAAGATAGAATATGTAAATGATTTGCTTGTAAAGTTACCTGTTTAAAATCTATGTATTATTAAAAAACTTTTAAAAATGAGTAATTTCAAGCACTCTTTTTTCCGGACACTTTTGTATGCCCAATTATTGTCGGGCTTTTCCGGAGTTGCGATTGCCGCCCAGATATCGTTGTCGGTAAAGAATAGACCGATGCGGGAGGTTATTAAAGAATTAGAGGAAACGACTGAATATCGTTTTTTCTATAATGATGGGATCAAAGGTCTGAATTCTCCGATCTCTGTTGACGTGGAAGATGCGGATATTAATGCTGTAATGGATGCGATAGCAAAGCAAGCGAATGTGGCTTATGTATTGAAATCGGGTCATCAGATCGTTTTATCATCGGTAAAAACTGTTCAGCAACAAGGTAATAAGAAAGTTACCGGTACGATTACAGACCCGAAAGGGGAACCAATCATCGGGGCGAATGTGGTCGTGAAAGGATCTACCAATGGTACCATCACGGATATAGATGGTCATTTCTCTATTGAGGTAACTCCGAATGCGATACTTCAGGTTTCTTATATTGGTTATGTGGCTCAAGATGTTCCGGTAGGCAATAAAGATAATTTGGTTATATCTATTCATGAGGACACGCAGAAGCTGGATGAGGTAGTCGTGGTGGGTTATGGTTCCCAGAAAAAAGTGAATTTGACTGGTGCGGTAGAGCAAGTGACTAGTGATGTATTCGAGGGGCGTCCTACGGCTAACGCTACTCAGATGCTAGAAGGAGTTGTCCCGAACTTGAATATTTCCTTGTCTGATGGTAAACCGGGGCGTACGGCGGATTTTAACGTACGTGGTGCCGGTTCTATCAATGGGGGTAGTGCTTTGGTGTTGATTGATGGTGTGGAAGGAGACCCTTCTATGTTAAATCCGAATGATATTGAGAGTATTTCCGTATTGAAGGATGCTGCCGCTTCCGCTATTTATGGCGCACGTGCTCCATTTGGCGTGGTTTTGATCACGACGAAGAACGCTACGGAAGGTAAGCCGAAGGTGACATGGTCTTCTAGCTATTCATTACAATCACCACAGAATGTGCCGGATGTAGTTTCCGATGGTTATATTTGGGCAAAGCATTTTTATGACGCTTATTTTAATTACAATCAAGCGAATCCTTCTGGTATCAACAAGACACAGCAATTTTCCGTGGCTTGGCTGGACGAGTATAAGCGCCGTCATGAGACGGGCGATTTCGGGACGGTGATCTCTGATGGCTCTATCGGTACAAAAGGCCGTTATGTATATTATCCGGAAGGAACCGACTATTATGATCTGATGTATAAGAAGAGTGTCTTTGCGCAGAATCAAAATCTTTCCATCTCGGGTTCCGACGGGAAGTTTGATTATTATTTGTCAGGACGTTTCTATAGTTACGATGGACTTTTCGATAGCGATGAGCAAACGGATAAGTTCAAGACCTATAATATGCGCTTCAAAGGAGGTTATCAGTTGACTCCTTGGTTGAAGATCAGCAATAACTTTGAGTTTTCCCATAATAAATACTACAATCCGATTACCTATTCGGAAGGTTCTGGTGTGGTATGGAGAAATATTGCGGACGAGGGACACCCGTCATCGCCACTGTTCAACCCTGATGGTACGATGACTTATTCTGCCGTCTATACCGTAGGCGATTTGCTTTATGGACGTAGCGGTATTACGACAAAGAACTCCAACTTGAAGAATACTACGACATTCAATGCGAAGTTCTTGGGTGACCGTTTGCGTGTGAATGGTGATTTTACTTATCAACAGAAGACGCAAGAGAAGACTAAGAAACAGGTGCGTTCGCCATATGCGCGGTCGGCCGATGCGAATGGCGAAAGTAAGATCGAATATATCACGGGTACTTACTCCAACTTGGCGGAGACAACTGATCATACGAACTATCTAGCTACGAACCTTTTCGCGGAGTTTGAGGAAACCTTTGCCGAGAAACATTATTTTAAGGCTATGGCTGGATGGAATTACGAGAAATCTAGCTTCAAACGTATCTATGCTTATAATGATGACCTGTTGACGGATGACGTGGACAACATGAATCTGGTGATGGGTACTGATAACCGGAGCATTACCTCACAATGGAAGGCTTATCAGTTTGGTGGCGCTTTCTTCCGTTTGAATTATGCCTTTGACAATCGCTACCTATTGGAGGTAAACGGACGTTACGATGGTTCCTCCCGCTTCCCGAGTGATGAGCGTTGGGCTTTCTTCCCCTCGGCTTCCGTGGGTTGGCGAATCTCGCAAGAACCTTGGTGGAATGTTAAGTCCGAACATATCTCTAACACTAAGGTCCGGTTTTCTTGGGGCTCTTTGGGCAATGCGGCCGGATTGAGTAATTATCAGTATATCCAGACATTGGGTATCAGCAAGTCTGATTATATTCTTGACGGTTTGCGGCAGAATTATATGTCATCTCCGGCGGCTCTTCCCGGCAACTTGACGTGGGAAACCGCCACGACGTATGATATCGGAGTGGATTTGGGATTCTTCGACAATCGTTTGACCGTGAGCGGAGATTATTATATCCGTAAAACAACCGACATGATCGTGAATGGCCCGACCGTACCGGATGTGTTCGGTGCTTCCTCGCCGAAAGGTAATTATGCGGATATGTCTACCTATGGTTATGAGTTGTCTTTGGAATGGAAAGATGGATTTGATTTAGCTGGTAAGCGGTTTAATTATAGTATCAAGGGAACATTGGCGGATTACTATTCAGTGATCGACAAGTTTAATAACGCGAATATGTCATTGAGCGAGTACGCAAATCAGTCGCTCGACAAGAATTATTACGAGGGAATGCGTATCGGTGAGATTTGGGGGTTTGTATCCAATGGCTTGTGGCAGGATCAAGCTGGCATCGATGCGGCTGAGGCCGCTGCGAAAGCTGCGGGGCAATCCTATTATAACCCACTTATGCAAACATCGAAAACCTATAAGTTGTATCCGGGCGATATTAAGTTCGAAGACTTGAATGGCAACGGCTATATTGACCGCGGACAGAATACGGTAGATGATCCGGGCGACCGTAAGATCATTGGTAACGAGGAGCCTCGTTATATTTATAGTTTTACGCTCTCTGCCGATTGGAACAATATCTGGGTAAGTGCTTTCTTCCAAGGGGTGGGTAAGCAAGATTGGTATCCGTCTAATGAAGCCTCTACGTTCTGGGGGCAGTACAATCGTCCGTATAACCAGATGCCCTCTTGGCATGTGGACAACTATTGGACTCCAGAGAATCCGGATGCTTTCTTGCCTCGTTACACGGGTTACTATGCGCCTTTCTATGGAGGTCATAAGAACGCCAACACGCGCTATTTGATGAATGCGGCCTATCTACGCTTGAAGAACATACAGGTTGGCTATAATTTGCCATCAGAATGGATTAAGAAGTTGCATTTGACAAATGTAGGAATTTATCTTTCCGGGGAAAATCTCTTTACATGGTCTCCGCTTTACAAATATTCCAAGGATGTCAATGTATCGAATATCGGTGAATCGGATAAGGACTTGACTTCCAGCAACAGTGGTGATGGATATAATTACCCGATGATGAAGTCGTTCAGCATCGGCCTGAATGTTACATTTTAAAGAATAGGAGATTATACGAAATGAAAAAGAATATATTATTAAGCGGTCTGGTGGCACTTTTGGCTATATTTTCGGGGTGCGAGATGAATGAGGAACCAAAGTCGGAGGCTTCTGTGGATATGGTGTTTAGCTCCGAGAATGGTTTGAAGACGTATACGTACTCATTTTACAATGTCTTGCCTTCCCGAGGAAGCGCTTTCCGGCGTGATGCTACGGCAGATTATGGGGTGAAAAATTCCTTGGGTGGTATGGAGGTTGGCGCTTATACTACGAATAGCGCGACGAGTTGGTCATGGTCCGCTCTTCGTAATATAAATTTCTTTTTGGAGAATAACGTGAATGAGTCACTAAGCACGACTATCCGTGACAATTATAATGGTATCGCACGCTTGTTCCGTGCTCGCTTCTATTTTGATAAATTGGTACAATATGGCGAGGTACCTTGGATTGATAAGGTATTTAACGAGGCTGAAGACCCGGATCTTTATAACCCGCGTGATACACGTGATGTGATTATCGGGCATATCTTGGAGGATTTGGATTATGCGTATACGAATATATTGGAAGAGGATGTCACGCATAATTCAACGATCGTAAATAAATGGACAGCTGCCGCTTTCAAATCTCGTGTTTGCTTGTTTGAGGCTGCTTGGCGTAAATACCATGCCGCTGACCAATTGGATATCGCTCGTACGGGATGTACGGAATATTCGGCCAAAGATTTATATAAACTAGCGGCTGAGGCGGCTAAGGAAGTTATGGATAACGGACCGTACAAACTTTATACTTCAGGTGCTTATAGCGATGGCCGTGGAGCGTATCGCGAACTTTTCATTGCCGATAAGGCCGTTACCACGGAGGTAATGATGGCTATCGAGACTGACAAGGTGTTAGGACTGGGTGAGCAGAATTGGTGGTATAATTCCTCTACTTACGGACCACACTTATGCATGAGCCGTAAATTTATGCTGTCATACTTGAATGCGGATGGTACGCCTTATGTCGAGAAAAAAGCGGATGGAAGCTATAAGAATTTCGTGGAGGAGACAACAGGACGTGATACCCGCTTGAACCAGACGATCCGGGGAGCGGATTATACCCGTAAGAATGCTTCTGGTGTTTATGAGCCGACGGCAGCTAATTTCACGGGACATACATTGACGGGATATCAGTTTACGAAGTTTGCCATGGATGACGTGGCTTACGATGATGCGGCTACGAATGATAATGACATTCCTATCATGCGCTATGCTGAGGTTTTGTTGAACTATGCTGAGGCTAAGGCTGAATTAGGCGAACTGACTGATGCGGATTGGGCGGCTACGATAGGTGCGCTTCGTTCTCGTGCGGGAATTACGGGAGGCACACCACAGACAGGTACATTGACAACCCGTCCGTCATCTGCGGAACCTTATATCGCTTCTTATTACCCGACGATCTCTGATCCTTCCTTGTTGGAGATCCGTCGCGAACGTGGTATTGAACTTTGTCTGGAAGGCTTGCGCCTAAATGATTTGAAACGTTGGAATTGTTGCGATCTTTGGGTGAACGATCCTTGGGAAGGTATCTTTATCCCGTCACTTAACCAACCGCTGGATGTGAATGGCGATGGTAATTATGACGCCTATTTCTATGATACGGACAAAATCGCTGATGAGAAATATGCTGCGATTGGTGTCTATGTAGGTACAAATAAGAGTAATGTGCTAAACGTGAAGCCGGTTCAAGGTGGTTATTTGATGGAGTATAATTATGCTGGACGGAGCTGGCCGACTCGTCAGTACTTGTATCCGATACCGGAGGTTGTAATCCAGTTCAATACGAATCTAAGCCAGAATCCGGGTTGGTAATCAAGGGGGTATCATGAGAAACTTAATTATAGTGTTTATCTCTTTATTTACTTTCTGCATAGGGATATCCGGACAACAGAAGTGTAAACTGAACGTGGGTAGTTTTAATCTGCGGTATGATAATGAGGGGGATAAGGATGATTCATGGGCACACCGCAAAGACATGGCGGTATCTTTGGTTCATTTCCATGACTTTGATGTCTTTGGAATCCAGGAAGGACTGATTCACCAAGTGAAGGATTTGGTGAAAGATGGTACGTATACGTTTGTTGGTGTAGGTCGGGATGACGGAAAAGAGGCAGGGGAACATGCCGCGGTCTTATTTAAGAAAGATCGGTTTAAATTATTGGACTCGGGAAATTACTGGTTGTCGGAGACACAGGATAAGCCTTCTTTTGGCTGGGATGCGCAATGCCGGAGGGTTTGTTCTTGGGCGAAGTTGAAGGATAAGGTTTCGGGAAAGGAATTTTATTTCTTTAGTGTGCATTTCGATCATATCGGTAAAGTGGCCCGTCATGAGTCTGCTTTGATTATGTTGGCTAATATTAAAAAGATAGCGGGGGATTCCCCTGCTATCTGTGTAGGTGATTTCAATGGTACGCCGGATTCTGAGCCTATACAAATATTGAAATCCGATGGTTTACTGTTGGATTCACGGGAAATCTCAAAAACACCACCCTATGGAACGGTAGGAACGACAAATCAATTTAATTTGAATGCTCCGATGAAGAATCGAATTGACTACATTTTCGTTACCAAGAATATTCACGTGAATAAATATGGTACGTTGAATGAGTTCCAATACGGTCATTACCCTTCAGACCATTTCCCGATTATGATTGAGGCTGAATTTTGAGTTTAAGGATTAGGATGTTAAAAATAATTATAAAGGTATGAAGAAGCTAATTTATTCTTTCTTATTTCTCCTTTGCTCCGTGTTTGCGTTGCAGGCGGAGTCTATGGTAGTTGCCACTTATAATTTGCGTAACGCGAATGCGGGTGACTCGACGAATGGTAATGGCTGGGGGCAACGGTATCCGTATATCGCCCAGTTGATTCAGTTTCACGGTTTTGATATTTTCGGAACTCAAGAAGGCAAGTACCAGCAATTGCAAGACCTTAAAAATGCGATGCCCGGTTATGATTATATCGGGGTAGGGCGTGATGATGGTAAACAAGCCGGGGAACACTCTGCCATATTTTATCGTAAGGAGAAGTTTGAGGTACTGGATCATGGGGACTTTTGGTTGTCTACGATAACCGATCGCCCCAATAAGGGATGGGATGCCGTTCTTCCCCGTATTTGCACATGGGGTAAATTTCGGGATAAACAAACCGGCTTTACTTTCTTGTTCTTTAACTTACATATGGATCATATTGGCGTACAGGCCCGTGCGGAAAGCGCGAAACTTATCCTTAAGAAGTTGAAAGAATTTCCGGAGAAGCTACCGGCGATTCTGACAGGTGATTTTAATGTGGATCAACATAATGAATCCTACTTATTACTGGACAATTCCGGTATTATGCGGGATTCTTATCAGATAGCGGATTTCCGGTATGTACCCAACGGCACGTTTAATGCCTTCCATGCGGATCGCAAAACAGACAGTCGTATCGATCATTTATTCCTTACGAAAGAGTTTGATGTGAAAAAGTACGGAGTCTTGACGGATACGTATCGTTCGGAAGCAAAAGAAAGCGCTCAAAAGGAACAGGATGCGAACTTCCCTAAAGAAGTTTCCATGCAGAAGTATGTCGCTCGTACGCCATCTGATCATTTTCCTGTAATGGTTGTGGTAGAAGTAGAATAGAAAAACTTTAAGAAAAATAGAGGCGATCGCTAGAGGTCGCCTCCTATTCTGTAGAAATATTATAGAGGTTCTATTTACTCATTCTTTTTATAATAATTACCCATAAAAGAATTAATTGTATCAGAATAACAATTACCTGTTTCTTTGGATGTATGGGGTCTTGTTGGATCGATTCCTCCCTTAAACTGATCGAAATAAGTATATCTTATTTTCGTATAATCCGTAAATGCTTGTTCGGGAGAGGTATTAAAATGTCCATGCATAAAAAATTCCCAAGTATCGTCTACACCCGCATAATTCTTTTTGGCAAACCCTTCTATCGTTATATAATCCGAATTGTCTTGGGAGATAATGGTAGCGTAATGATGAGCGGTACTATCTTTCACTGTAAAATTCAACATGCTAGATTTACTTTGACTTTCGTATCGGCCAAACAGAGAGGCAACCATATCGCACCCTCTGGGCATTTTAACCTCTTCAGAGTGGGTTTGTTCGTAAAGAAATGCCTCTCTGGTACATAGACCTAAGGTATCAATTGAGATACGACTCTTTATTTGTCGTAATTTCGATATAAGGGAATCTATATTATTTACAATCGGACCATACATCTCGTGGACATCATCCCTTTCACTATTATTATCAAAGACGGTAGGTATATAGGAAGAGGGCGACAAGGCTACTTCCAGATCAGACTTCAATGTGGTTAAATTTTCGATCAAGGTATCATAACTTCCAGTTACAGGCTTTTTACCTCTTTCTGGGTAGAGCCAAGAGGAAAGTTTAATGTGAATTTCTTTATACATTTCATAGACAGAAGTAAATTGACTCTGTTCGACCGGCCATTTAAATTGCAACTGAACAAAGAACTTCCTTAAATTCTCACTGCTTTTTCTTATCTCGTTCACCTCTTGATAGAGCGAATTAAATTCTTCATTATATCCACCTGTAACATCATTAAGATTTGAAAAACTTGAAATTAACTTTTTACTCGAAAAATCATGTTCCTTTTTCCATTTCGGTTCTACCCGGATATACTCTTTTGTACGGTATGTTGAATTGAGTCTTGTAAATTGTCTTTTTTCCTTTGGCACAAACTCAATCATAGCACCTTCCTTTTGCATAATAGTATTAAAATCTAATACATACAATTCGTGATTTGGATATTCCAAGCCGCAAATAGCTTGGCCAGAATTGGAAATATTATAAATTTTCCCACCTTCCGTGAAGGTAGCATATCGTTGAATGGGTACAAAATTATTGACTGATGGTATTTTTAGCTCGTCTTTTATTTTAGTTCCTGGACTGTTATTATTTATTTGACATTGAATAGCCTTCCTCTCAAGCAACTTATCATGAGAAGACTGTAATATTTCACACAAAGATGCTTGCTTGGAATTACCAACATGACCAACAAGGGTATGCGGTGTTCTCTGTTTTCTTTCAGCATATGTTTTCATGACAACTTAGATTTTAAACTATTCGTAGATAAAATCGGAGATTGCGTTCTGTTTTTTCCAAAAATAATAATTTTGCAGGAAAATAAATATTAAAATAACCAATCGAATAATAATTTTTCTACATTTGCGTTACAGGAGATTTGAGGAAAGACACGATTGATCCCTTGTAAAATATATTTCTGAGATCTATTACAACTGAGTCTCGGCAAGACTATGGTTTTGTTGATAAACCGTAAATCACTCAACCATATATATTTATAATCTATTCCTCCTTTTTATGAAATCTCAGATCTATCAACTAAGCATCTTTTTAAACCTCGATTACAAACTGATTCTGTTCGCTTTATATCTTCGTTCTTCTTTTTGTTAGCCATAGTCTTGCCGAAACTCATTTACCTGTAAAGACGATTGCGAATATTCATGATAATAAAGATTGTATGCAGGAAATTCATGCCGATAAGGTTTTAATGATAGCGATCGGAAATAATGATTATATCAGTTATAATAAACTGTTTGATCGTTATTACGGGCGTCTTTGTCAGTATGTGTATAGTCTATTGATGGATAGAAATGATGCGGAGGATGTTGTTCAAGAGCTTTTCTTGAATTTATGGAAAAATAGGGGGAGAATAGAAATAAAGGAAAATGTATCAGGATATTTATATCGGATGGCTAAACATCTGGCCTTGAACTTTATCCGATCAAAGGTGCAGACGGGAAGTTTATCAGAGAATCAAGACTTATTACTTCTATCCTATGAGGATAATCAACTGGAAACAGAAGAGTTTAGGATCGCTCTTTATGATTGTATAGACCATTTGCCGGATCGGAGCAGAGAAGTGTTACTTCTTCACAGGGTAAAAGGATTGAAGCAGAAAGAAATATCGGAGAAACTATCTATATCCGTGAAAACAATTAAAAATCAAATATGGATGTCTTTACAGAAGTTGAAGGAATGTCTGGAGATGAAGGAGGTATAAAATAATGAGAAAATTTTCAAGGTTCGTATAGGACCTTTTTTTATTTGTGGTGTCATTTAAATAAAGACTAGACTCATGGAGAAGAAAAAGCAAATAGGAGAACACATCGTTGACCATTTATCGGAGAGGATGAATGAAGAGATCGTGGATCCGGTTCTGGATGAATGGTTGGCTGAGGATGAGTCTAATCAAGAGGATTTTAAACGGTATAAAGAGATCTGGAAAGAAACAGGCTCTTATCTGGAGCAAGAAACTTTTAATGCTCAATACGCATGGGATAAGATCGATCGTATCAATAAGGAGAGAGATAATAAGCGGAAACGCTTGGTGAATATCGGATATATCATTTCAGGAGTGGCGGCTACTTTATTGCTTGTCCTCGGGTTTTCGAAAATGGGAGTATTTGATAAACAGCCGGAAATGCTGGTTCGAATGACCGCTGATTACGGAAGCCGATCGGAGGTGGTCTTGCCGGATGGTTCCGTTGTTAAGCTGAATTCTGGATCTGATATTACGTATTCCTATAACGCAAAGGAGAATATCAGGGAAGTGAATTTCCAAGGAGAGGGCTTCTTCGATGTCTCGAAGAACAAGATACCGTTCGTGATCAAGATGAGCAATGGATTACGCTTAAAGGTACATGGAACTTCTTTTAATTTGCAAGCGTATACGGATGAAAAAACAGTTGAAGCCTCGTTGGTGGAAGGTTGTATCGAGTTGGATCATGGGAATGATAAGTTGTTAATGAACGCCGGTGACATGGCGATTTTCGATAAGCAAACCAACAAGATGAGACCGACATCGGGTGTGTTATCTCATTCGTACAGCTGGCTGGAGGATAAACTCTATATGGATCATATGTCGTTGGCTTCCGTCTGCAAATATCTGGAGAGGAGGTACGATGTAACCATCCATCTTCAAAAGGATTTGGGGAATAGTATACATTACGATGGAGTCATACAGGAGGAAACCATAACGGATATATTGGGCGTACTATCCCGATTGAGTGATATAAGTTATAACGTGAAAGGAAAAAATATAAGTATAACCTCTAAATAAAGTCTGCCTATGAAGTAAAGAACAGGAATCGCATGAATACACATGAAAAACGGGAAATGCTGGAACATTCCCCGTCATCTTTTTGATCATTAAAATTAGTGCTCGTAACACTAGTGTTAACAAACAATCGAATTACAAATATATGAATTTTTGGAATATAGCAAGGCCGGAAGAGTCTCCGGTCCTTAAAAAAACTTTGTCTATTATGAGATTGACGACATTATTCTCTATCGTATGTTCACTTCAGATCTCGGCCTCTGTCTATTCGCAAGAGACAAAGTTGTCTTTGGACGTTAATAACCAGACAATAAAGGAGGTTCTTTTCAAGATAGAGAAACAGTCTGGCTTCCGTTTTATCTACGAGAGCGAGAAGGTTAACCTGAATAAGAAAGTATCTGTACATGTGAAAGAGCAGACGGTGGAAACCATTTTAAAGCGTCTTTTCGCAGGGGAAGGCGTAAAGTATGAGATTACGGAGAATAATTTCATCTTGATTAATCCCTCTACAAAAAACGAGAAAGCCGCCCCTTCCTCACAAGCCGTTTTGCAAAAGAAGAATTTAGTGCAAGGTGTAGTGACCGACGAGAATGGAGAACCTATTATTGGCGCGAACGTAGTTGAGAAAGGTACTACCAACGGAACGGTTACGGACCTTGATGGAAAATTTACGATGGAGGTATCGGAAAACGGTGTCCTTCAAATCTCTTACATCGGATATGCCATGACGGAATTGCGTCCCGGCAAGGAAGCGAATTTGAACGTGAAGTTACGGGAAGATGCTTTGCAAATGGATGAGGTTGTAGTTGTCGGTTATGGTACGGTAAAAAGAGCGAACTTGGGTGGTGCCGTATCTACGGCCGACGCGAAAGCGTTTGAATCTCGTCCGATTCAGAATGCGGCTCAGGCTTTGCAGGGAGAGGTACCCGGTTTGACGATTACACGTGCCGGAGGCGCTCCGGGTTCGGACATGACCATGAAGGTTCGTGATGTCTCTTCTATCAACGGTGGTACTCCCCTTGTTTTGATTGATGGAGCGGAGGGAAACATTAATATGATCAATCCTTCCGATATCGAGAATATTTCTGTATTGAAAGATGGTACGGCCGCTATTTACGGTGCTCGTGCCTCGGATGGTGTTATTCTGGTGACAACGAAAAGTGGTAAGCGCAATCAGAAGACATCTGTTGCTTTTGATGCATATTACTCTATTAAGACTCCTGCGTTGTTAAGGAAACCGGCGAATCTATTACAACATGCGGAGATGGCCTTGGAGATCACCGATGGATCATTCACTCCAGAATACACGAGAGATCAATTGGACCTGATCCGGCAGAATAGTGATCTGGTGTTGACTGATGCGGAATGGGGGCGTTGGACCGGTTATCCGCAATTCTTCAAGGATCAAGACTGGAATGATATGCTTATTGGCAATGGTAATATGCAGAATTACAATGTCAATATCTCCGGCGGTGGAGAGAGATACTCGTATATGTTGTCTTTAGGCCATCAGCGGGAGGAAGGTATCCCTAAATTTGGTGAGGATGTGAACAAGCGTTACTTCGTACGTGCTAAATCGAGCGTCGAGATCTTCAAGAACTTGACTTACGATCTTAATTTAGCTTATGAGGCAAGCAACAGGGACTATTCCTCGGGTTTGACGGAAGGACAAAATATATGGGAACTGATTTATAAGACTCGCTCTTGGACTCCGATGTACAATCCGTCGGGAACTTTCTATACATTCGAGGGTTTCGATAATCCGGCTCAAGTATTGGAAGACGGGGGTATGGTGAATAAGACTACAGGTAATATAACGGTCAACAACCAATTACGCTGGAAAGTGATCGACGGATTACAATTGGTGGGGCAAGCCGTGATCCGTAAGTATGATCAGGATGAGAACGTGACGAACAAGAAAATCATCAATTACGATTGGGATAATAACGAGGTCCGGGAGAAACGTACGCCGAATAGCGCGGAGCGTCGTTACCAGAAAACTTTATCCAAGAACTTCACGCTCTATGCTGATTATAAAAAGAACTTCAATGACCGGCATGATTTAAGCGTGATGGTCGGTACTTCCCATGAGTCTGAGAACTATGATAGGTTCACGGCGAAGCGTATTAACTTCGACCAACAAGAAAATATGTCTTTGCAATTGGGTAGCGCCCAAGATCAAAACGCTTGGAGCGAGGGAAATCAGTGGACGATTAATTCTTTCTTCTCCAGAGTGAATTATACGTTTGCCAATAAATATGTCATCGAAGGAACGATCCGTGCGGATGGTAGTTCCCGTTTTGATCCGGATCACCGTTGGGGATGGTTCCCGGGTGTAAATGCGGCTTGGCGTGTCGGAGAAGAGGGTTTCATGAAACGGTTAGGTTGGTTCGAGGACTTGAAGGTAAGAGCTTCTTACGGAGAGATGGGTAATCAGTCCGGTATCGGATTGTATGATTATATTCAATTGATCTCTTTATCGAACGATTATTATCCTTTCGGGGCTGGAGTAAAAGGACAAATGGCTACGTCTGGAAATATTATTTCTACCTCTCGTACATGGGAGACGATCCAGACAACCAATGTGGGATTTGATTTCTCGACGCTCAATAACCGTTTATATGGATCGTTCGACTACTTCTGGAAAGAGAATAAGAATATGCTTATCCCGAAGACATATCCTTCTATGTTAGGTGCGGACGCTCCGAGCACGAACAGCGGGCATTTAAGTATTCATGGATGGGAAATCTCTCTAGGCTGGAGGGATCAGATCAAGGATTTCAGCTACTCGGTTCGCTTTAATATCAGTGACGCGAAAAACAAGGTCGTGGATCGAGTTGGAAGTAACCTGATCCAATTAGGTAATAACGAGACTCCGACCGGATATCCGTTGAATTCCTATTTCGGATATGAATTTGATGGAATCATCCAGAATGAGCAAGAATTGGAGGCGTATAAATCTCGTTTCTCGGAAGGGGGTATCCCGGGTGACTTGAGCGTAGGTGACGCTATGTACAAGGACTTGGATGGAGACGGGAAGCTATCCGTATTAGGTGATGGTAAAGAAGGCTCCGGTGACGTGAAATACTTGGGCGACAAGAACCCGCGTTATAATTTCGGCTTTAACCTGAGTATGGCTTGGAAGGGATTCGATTTGAGTGCTTTCATACAAGGAGTCGGCCGTAGGACGATGTTCTTGGAAGGGGAGAGCCGGTGCCCGATGCCAGAGGCATGGTATCAATCCGCCGAGTATTGGTATGGAAAGACTTGGACCCCGGAAAGAACGGACGCCCAGTATCCGGCGATCACGTTGAAGGATAAACGAAACTACAATTATTATGTATCTACGAACACGAAGTTTAACGTTGCGTATGCTCGTTTGAAAAACTTGCAGTTCGGTTATACGATCCCGCAGACTTTGACCTCGAAGGCCGGTTTGCAGAAGGTGCGGGTGTATTTTTCCGGCGAGGATTTATTTGAGGTACATAACACGCCAAATGGTTGGGACCCGGAGGAGAACAGCGGTAGCATTACTTCCTATCCGTTTACCCGTAATTATTCATTTGGTATAAATGTCGTATTTTAAAAATTAAAGCGAAAAGTCATGAAAAACTATCGGATAATATTGGGAAGCTTTATTGTTTCCGCTTTGTTCTTGTCAAGTTGCCAAGATATAGACCTGTTGCCAAAAGATAATATGCCGGACGAGCTATTCTGGAAAACCCCGGATGATTTCGAGAAAGAGGTCAATTGGCTCTACACACGTACCGAGACGTTCGGCACGAAGGATACGGATAGCGATATCGCCTATGAGTTGAACGAGAATACGACGAGCAACGGTACGTTGATCGCCCCGAATACGGATGCCCTATGGGACTCTACTTTCATAGACCTGCGTCAGAGCAATATGATTATCGAGAAGAGCCAGACGTACGAGGGCGATCCCTCGGAGATCGAGCGGTATGTGGCTGAGGCCCGTTTCTTCCGTGCTTACTCGCATTTTCGGTTGATGGCGAAATATAACGATATTCCTATCTTGACGAAGGTGCTTACCGTAGATTCCCCGGAGTTGTATGGTTCTAGGAATAAGCAACAGGAGGTGGAAGACTTCATCTTGTCGGAACTCAACGAGGTGTATTCTAAACTACCCTTGCAAAGTGAGTTAAGCTCGGATGAGGTGGGACGTGTAACCCAAGGCGCTGCCTTGGCGTTGAAAGCGAGGGTTGCCTTGTTTGCCGGGACGTGGGCGAAGTATCACCAGCACCGTTCGGACTATCAGCAGTTGTTGCAACAAGCGATCGATGCCGCTACAAAAGTGATCGATAGTGGTGAGTATGCTTTATATGAAGGCTCTGGTGAGGAGAGCTATCGCTACTTGTTTATCAATGCGGGCGATAATTCAAAAGAAGGTATCTTCGACAGTCGGTACGAGACGGATATCCGCCACCATAGCGACGCGTGCCCTGTATATTGGGGATGGCGAGGGACGCCTACCCGTAAGCTGGCAGATATGTATTTGTGTAAGAGTACGGGATTGCCGATTGAGAACGCTAATTCCGGATTTGAGGGATATGCCACGATCAAGAGCGAATACGAGAATCGTGATCCTCGTATGAAACAGACCTTCTTGATGCCCGGAACCGACTATATCAGTCCGCAAGACGGCGCCTTGACTTGCCCGCCGCAATTTACCATACGTCCCGAGACACGTACGGGTTATAAGTTGTGGAAATATATGGCGGAGACTTCCGTTCCTTCTGACAAGGATGTATATGATTATCACATCATCCGTTATCCGGAGGTATTGCTGATATTGGCTGAGGCCACTTACGAGAAAGACGGGGCGATCAGCGATGACATCTTGAACAAGACGATCAATGTGATCCGTTCCCGGAAAGGCGTGGAGATGCCTCCTTTGACCAACGCTTTCGTGAAGAGCAATGGGTTGGATATGCGGACGGAGATCCGTCGGGAACGTACGATCGAGTTAGCGTTCGAAGGCTTCCGCAGGGATGATTTGAGACGTTGGAAGACGGCTGAGACGGAATTGATAGGTGCCATAAAAGGTATTAAGCTGAAAGGTTCGGAATACGAGAACTTGGATGTCTTGAACGAGGGAAATCCCGGTTTGACAGACGAAAATGGTTTCTTGATTGTGGAACCGGCGGAGAATCGTAACTTTGTGACCCCGAAGCATTACTATTATTCCCTTCCGTTGGATGAGTTGTATCTGAACCCGAACTTGGCTCCGAACAACCCGGGGTGGTAGGGTAATGCCTTATATTCCGGTAAAAATGGCCTTGCACTGGTGTAAAATGCCTTTTTAGATCTAAGAAATGGCTTTTCACCCTCGCGAAGTACCTTTTAGATTTCTAAAACGACTTTGCGCTTGTGAAATGCCATTTTTAGGTTTAAGAAATGGCTTTGCACCCTTGCGAAATGCTTTTTAGATCTCTAAAAATGATTTTACACCGGTGAAATGCCATTTCTAGAATATTTTATGAGAGTAAATGAATTTAAAATTGAATCGAATGTCATTCATAAAGAAGATAGGTCTTGTATGCTTTATCGTCTTCTGCTGTGCGGGATGCCGTAGCGCGGGAGAGAAACCGGTTGAGAGTGCGGCTGCTCCCCGTATTATCAACATCATCAATTTCATCCGCCAGACAGATTACCGGGTGGAGAACGCTGATAGTTTATTGTACGAGACGGTTTGTGAGCAAGTGAAATTGGTGAATAAATATGATTTACCGGCAACCTTCTTATTGCAGTACGATGCGTTGATCAACCCATTGTACCAAGATCTGTTGAAAAGTAAACTCAATGATCATTCCGAGATCGGCGCTTGGTGGGAACTTACGCAACCGCAGATCGAGGCCGCCGGGATCAAGTGGCGTGGCGAGCATTCTTGGGTCTCGCACGCGAATATCGCTTTCAGCACCGGATATACGAAAGAAGAACGGGAGCGACTGGTGGATGTCTATATGGCGAAGTTCAAGGAGATATTCGGCACGTACCCGAAATCGATCGGCTCTTGGTTTATCGATGCGCATACCTTGGGGTATATGTACGATAAATATAAGATCGTGGCGTCGTGCAACTGCAAGGACCAAGTGGGGACGGATGGTTATACCCTATGGGGTGGTTACTGGAACCAAGCCTATTACCCGAGCCGGGTAAACGCCTATATGCCGGCGCAGACCGAGGAGGGGCAAATCCCCGTTCCTATTTTCCGTATGCTGGGCAGTGATCCTATTTATCAGTATGATGATGGTCTGGGACAAGAGCGTCAAGGGGTGATCTCCTTGGAACCCGTGTATGAGAAGGCGGGCATGGATCGCCGCTGGGTGGATTATTTCTTGGAATCGATCGTGAACCAGCCTTGTCTGGCCTTCAATTACGCGCAAGCGGGACAGGAGAACTCTTTCACGTGGAGTAATATGAGCAAGGGACTGGAGATGCAGATCCCTATCTTGGACTCCTTGAGGAAGGACAATAAGATCCGGGTGGAGACGCTGGGCGAATCCGGTGCGTGGTTCAAGGAATGCTTCAAGGTTACGCCGGCGACGGCTGTCACTACGTTGACGGATGTCCGTGGAGAAGGCAATAAGACGGTCTGGTTTAACAGCCGTTATTATCGGGCGAACTTATTGTGGGAGAAGGGAACGTTCCGCTTTAGGGATATCCATCTTTTCGACGAGAGCTATAAGTCGGTTTATCTAGAAAAGCCCGGAGACGGGAACCAGTTCCTATTCTATACGTTGCCCGTCGTGGACGGATTCATGTGGAGCGAGGGACTCGATCGTGCCGGGCTTCGGATCGTCCGATTAGACAAGGATGGAGATAAGGAGGAACTTACCTTGGACCATCCGGTAGTGACGGAGATAGGCAAGGATACCTTGGTAGTTTCCGCCGAAGACTCAAAAGGCCATGCTTTCAAGATCACCTTCTATGAGACCCGCTTCGAGGTAGCCGCTCTGTCAAAGGAGGCGGATTTCTCATGGGCTTTAGAGCTAAAGGCCGCAGCAGGGAAGGAGCTACCTTCCACCGTTATAGAGGATAAGGCGGTCAACGCTAGCTTCGATGGTTTTAACTACGTGATCACTTGCGAAAAAGGCCATATAAGGAAACCTGAATCTGGTTCGGATTATGTCTTTAGGATATTTCCGTCGGATCAGGAAATAGTAATAGATTGTACAAATGCGAGAAAGTAATATGAATATATCAGTTTGGAGAAAATGGGCGATCGTATGGATGGTCTCTGTGCTCAGTGGTTTTCAATTAAGGGCGGCGGATCCTGTGGTCGTCCCGGCGAGTATGGAACCGCTGACGATAGAAGGAAATCGTTTTGTCACCTTATGTATCATGATACGTACGACGCCTTGGGAAGTCTCCCGGGATGTCAAGTTACATCCCCGCGATGAGGTGGATTGGCATACGCTTGAAGGAGTACGTGCCTTGCGGGAGGCTTTCGCCACGAATAACCCGAACGGTCGTCTTACATGGGGATTCACGATGAATGCCTTGGAGGACGGACGGAAGAATTACCGGGAGATCCGTGATTATGTAGTGGAGTGCCAAAAGAAATATGGGGATGAGGTTACTTATTTCCCCGGTTATTTTCCTGCGATGTATCTACCCCGTGAGCGGGTAAACCGTGAGATGTCGGAGGCGATAGAGATCATTTCTAAAATGGTAGGAAATGGTTATCGTCCGCAGTCAATTATGGGAGGTTTCTTATCGGCCGATAATTTGAGATATTTGGCGGAGAAAGAGAACATCCATGTGGCGCACGCCGTGATCTGGAGCCAGCATAATATAGACGGTGGTGGTGCTGACGGTTCTCCTTCTTATCCTTTCTATCCCTCGACGGAACACTTCTGCAAGCCGGCGCAGGGAAAAAGCGATTTCATCGATTGCGTGAATCTGGATGGCTGGACGATGGACTTTATCTGTGCCCGCCGTAGCGGACAGACCGGACATGGTATCGATGGATACAACAGCCGTAGAGGTGTCGGCCCGATCGAGACGTACAAAGGTTGGGGGCTCGACTTGGGGCATCGTGAGGTGATGCACACGGAAGCGATTCACTTTGATAAAGGTCTTGAGTTGAATGGCTTTGGCTGGGTCGCCAATATCTGGGAGGCGCAGATGGTACATGAGTTCGGGAAGGATCTCATCTGTGATGCCATGAAGATGTGGGTAACGGGTACCAAGGAACGCTGGCCGGATACTCATTTCGTTACGTTCGGAGAATTTGGCGAACTTTGGAGAAAACAATATAAATCGAACGACGACTGGAACTATCGCTTCGTAGAACGTGGCTCTGGTTTGGGAGACTCTTATAATAATTTGGAGATAAAATGGTTTATGAATAAGGAATTCCGCTTGGCCTTATTACGTGATTGGCATGCGAAAAATTCCCCGGCTTACGTCATCGACTTTACCCGTTATGATTTGCCGGCTCATGAACCTGCCGATCCCAGCCCGGAGAAACCGGCTAAGGATTGGAGCTTGATCAACAAAATTAACCAAAAAGGTCTCCGGCCGCAAGATAAGCCGGTCTTGATCGATAAGTTGGAGAAAGAAGATCAAGATTTGATCCGGAAATATTATCCGGAATTATTTAAATAGTTGGTTTATGAAAAAGATTACCGTTGTTTGTTTAGCTCTTTGCTCCTTTCTTTTTGGGGGAGATCTCTTCTCCGTAAAGGCGCAAATCCTAGAGAAGTTCACATTGCCTACCCCATGGACAGAGGAGGCATTGAAGGCTGAGATTCCTTTACCGGAATATCCGCGTCCACAGATGGCACGTTCGGAATGGTTGAATCTGAATGGTATATGGGATTATATGGGAGGAAAAGACCTGCTCGATCCTGTTACGGCGACCACTCCTCCAGCCTTTCCCGCGAAAGTAGAAAAGATACGTGTGCCGTATCCTCCTGAATCGGAATTATCCGGTATAGCCCGTGGGGGTGATACTTGCCTGTGGTATAGGCGTAGCTTCTCTGTTCCTCAAGCATGGAAGGGCAGGAATGTATTGTTGAATTTTGGGGCTGTAGATCGGATCTCGTCTGTGTTTGTCAACGGTAAGAAGGTGGGTACCCATACGGGAGGGTACGATGCTTTTAGTTTAAATATTACTGATTATTTGAAATCCGGTGAAAATGTCCTTGTGGTAGGTGCTTATGATCCTAACGACGGCCGGGCCGCTTCGGGCAAGAACGGCTCACGTGGAGATTATATTTTTACCTCCGGTATCTGGCAAACCGTTTGGCTTGAACCGATAGAGAAACAATATATTTCTCAGATTAAGCTTGTTCCCGATTTAAAAAATAATCGGTTGGAAGTAATTGCTTATACGGAGGATAAGGAGTTAAAGGTAACGGCTATCGCGGATAATGGTACTTCAGAGGTGGCAAGAACCGAAGGAAATTCCAATATGAGTTTTTACTTGCCTATCCGGGAACCCCGTCTATGGAGTCCAGATGATCCTTTCTTGTATGGTTTGAAATTACAGTTGAAAGATCGAAAGGGTGAGATAATAGATGAGGTATCTTCTTATTTTGGTATGCGTTCTGTTAGTATGGGAAAAGTAGATGGTGTGCTTCGGCCTTTATTGAACGGGGAGTTTGTTTTCCATATCGGTCTTTTAGATCAAGGCTATTGGCCCGATGGTGCGTTTACCGCCCCTACCGACAAGGCTTTGTTATATGATATAGAACTGGCGAAACGTGCGGGTTTTAATGTAATACGCAAGCATATCAAAGTAGAGCCTCAACGTTGGTATTATCATTGTGATAGGCTTGGCTTGATGGTTTGGCAAGATATGCCGAATCTTTGGGAGCCGGATGGTGAGGATTCCGTGGCGGTTCGTAAACAGTTCCGTGACGAATTGAAAGTGATGATCGACCAACACGTCAGCTCGCCTTCTATCGTGATGTGGGTCCCGTTTAATGAGAATTGGGGAGCCTTTGAAGTGACAGACATCACAGCTTGGGTGAAAAAGTACGATCCGAATCGTTGGGTAAACGGTATGTCGGGATATAATTACGCTCCGGGCTATCGGAAAACTTATGGAGATCCCGGAAATGGAGATTTCGTGGATATGCATCATTATGGCAAGATCGAGCCTAAGGCGATCCCCCGTCCCGATGATAAACGTGCTGCGTCCCTTGGCGAATTCGGAGGAAAAGGTCTATTTGTGCGTGGGCATATGTGGCCTGTACGCAATGACGCTTATGAGATGATGTTGAATAGAGAGGTCCTGACCGATACCTATGTATTAATGCTTACCGAGCTAGAGCAGATGATAAACTATTTCGGACTAAGCACGGCCATCTATACGCAGACTACAGATGTGGAACATGAGATAAACGGCTTGGTCACTTATGACCGAAAGGTGGAAAAGATGGATCTGGAGAAGGTTAAATACATCAATCAAGAGGTAATCAAATGTACACGGGCAAAATAAAGAATACCTAGTTCAGTTTATGGGAGTGTCCTCGGAAAAGGACACTCCTATTTTATATATTTGGGCATCTTATTTTTCATCTTATAAAAAGGTTGGTAAATGAAAAAAATCGTTGTTGCTTCCGATTCATTTAAAGGCTCAGTATCTTCTATTGAAGTGGCTGAATGTGCCGAGTTGGCGATCCATAAGGTCTTTCCGGATTGCGAGGTCGTGAAAATCCCGGTTGGGGATGGGGGAGAAGGTACCGTGGAGACTTTAATTACGGCGATGGGTGGAGAAGCCGTATCTTGTGTCGTACATGATCCGTTGATGAGGCCGGTCGAGGCCACTTATGGGATACTGGGAGATAATCGTACGGCGGTTATCGAGATGGCGACGGCGAGTGGTCTTACGTTAGTGCCTGTGTCGGAGCGTAATCCCTTGAGAACAGCGACGTATGGAACCGGTGAGTTGATAAAAGACGCTATGGATCGTGGTTGCCGGGATTTCTTGATAGGAATAGGAGGAAGCGCAACGAATGACGGAGGAACCGGTATGTTGCAGGCCTTGGGTTTTCGTTTTCTTGATAGAAACGGGAATGAGCTGGGATTGGGTGGGCAGATCCTTAATCAGATTTATGAGATAGATTGCTCAAGGGCATTATCGCAATTGCGGGAAACTTCATTTACCATAGCCTGCGATGTGAATAACCCTTTTTATGGCGAGAAAGGGGCGGCGTATGTCTTTGCCCGCCAAAAGGGAGCGGACGACGCTATGGTCCGTTTGCTGGATGAGGGCTTGCGAAATTTTGCGGAAGTCATAAAAAGAACGGGACGAATAAAGATAGACGACATTCCGGGTGCGGGAGCCGCAGGTGGCTTAGGTGGAGGATTTGTCGCTTTTCTAAAGGCCGAACTCAAACCCGGCATCCGGATGGTTCTGGATGCCTTACGTTTTGATGAACGTATACGGGGGGCGGATCTTATTATTACGGGAGAAGGTAAACTGGATAAACAGACTTGCATGGGAAAGACCCCATTCGGAGTGTTGCAGGCAGGTATGGGACAGGATATCCCGGTTATCGTAATGGGTGGTTCCGTGGAGGAGGTGGAAGCGCTTAATACATGCGGGTTTCTGGCGGTCTTGCCACTTCTTCCTTATCCGGTCTCCTTGGAGCAGGCGATGGACAAAGATTTCACCTGCCAGAATATCGGGCGTGCCTTGGAACAACAATTGCGTGTAATCAAATATTATATGAATCACTAACATAGGGATATTCGTGATAAGGCATATTGTTTTCGTTTTGGAGTTTGAAGGTGTTGCGGCGTTTGGTGCCGCCATTTACTTTCGCGTTATCAAACTTGAAAAAACGAATAGGAATAAAAATTATTACGGATATGGAAATGAATAAGACACTCGCTTCGTCCGGCGGACGTATTACGGTAATCGACGCTCTGCGCGGCTTCTCCTTGATTGGTATTTGCTTGATTCATGGGATGCAGCATTTTGGCGCTATGGGTACGATGGCTCCCCAAGCCATGTTCCCTTGGGAAGGGACGCTGGATGAGATTTTTCGGTGGTTTATTAATTACTTGGTGTTTGGCAAGTTCTTCATTATATTTTCTTGCCTGTTTGGTTTGAGCTTCTTTATCCAGATGGACCGGGCAGCTCAAAAAGGTGTTGATTTCCGTCCTCGTTTCTTATGGCGATTGGTATTGTTGCTTGTGATTGGTTTTGTTCATGGTTTATTGGTCCGTGTAGATATTTTGTTGGTGTATGCGTTGCTTGGTTTTGTATTGGTATTGATGTATAAATGGCCGACTAAATTATTGGTGGGAATCACCCTTTTCCTTTTCTTGGGCGGTGCCTCGCTAATTCCCGTAGCGTATAAGGCTGTAACGGCTCCTACCGTCGAGCAAGTGGTGGAAAGACCGGCTACCGCACCTATCGCTCGTGCTGAGGCTCCCCGGCGAGTCCCGACATTAGCCGAGACCATTGAGAACAACGCTTGGGACGGATTGGTAGGAAAAATGAATTTCCAGTTTGCCAGCGGTCGTATCTATCTGACCTTGGGATTGTTTATCCTCGGATTTATCGTAGGCCGGATCCGCTTGTTCCAACGCTTGGATGAGTTCCGTAGCCGTTTGAATTACGGGGCGTTGGTTGCGTTGGTTTTAATCGCCCTGCTATATGTGCTAAAACCTTATATACCTGCCGCATCTTGGCGTGAGGTCTCTATCAATGCGTGGATGGGTGCTACGACAACTAACTTGATTAATCTGATGACGGCTTATCTGTGGGTGGTGTTGGTCTTAGAGGCTTACCGCTCGGTAAAAGTTCAAAATGCCATGAAGCCATTGGTTAGTTATGGGCGTATGGGATTGACAAACTATATCGTACAGTCCGTGACCGGTGTCTTTATCTTCTCCGGTTTTGGTTTAGATTGGAGCCATTTGGGTGTTTTCTTGAGTGTATTGGTCTGCCTTGGATTTACGGCCATACAGATAGCCTTTAGCCAATATTGGCTGTCCGGCTTGCGTTACGGCCCGATGGAGTGGTTATGGCGGACCGGCACGTATATGAAATGGCAACCCATCCGTTTGGGTTAAGCTGGAAAGCATTGTTCTCAAGACAAATTCCGTACAATAAGACCACTGATGAGTCTAGTGTATAAAATGCTAAAAATCAGAGTCAAAAAAGCACGATGATCTTTCATCCAAAACACGTACGACTTTTATCCAAAACATGTACATGTTTTGGATAAAAGTCGTACGTGTTTGTCCCGAATCCTTCCACTGAAAACCAAAGCGCATATAAAAATCTACAAGAAGCTTCACTTAAACGAAGCGGTAAATGAAAAAGCTGTGGATGGAAGATCGTATAATTAGAAATAATATTTTTAATTTTCATTTTAAAATCTCATCTTTGCGATGAGATGGATGTTAAGGAGCGGTTAATAGTGCAAAAATTACGAAATGGCGAGCAAGATGCTTATCGATATTTATATGATCGTCATTATGTTTTACTATGTCAATTTGCCAATGAGTTGGTTGGCGACCCATTTCTAGCGGAGACTATAGTTGGTGATGTGATATTTCATCTGTGGGAAATCCGTGAGACATTGGATATAAATAGCTCTCTTCGTGCTTATCTAATGCGGGCTGTGCGGAACCGCTGTTATAACCATATCTCATCAGAAAAGGAAAAGAAGGAAGTTCGTTTCTCGAAGATTGAGTCTGAGACCTTAGGGTGGGACGCTATGATACAATCGGATGAACAGCCGCTCGGTATATTACTTGAACGGGAGTTAGAGAAGGAGATCATAAAATCAATCGATAGTTTAGGCGATGAATGTAAACGAGTTTTTAGAAAAAGCCGTTTTGAGCATAAGAAAAATGAGGAAATCGCTACAGAGCTAGGAATTTCTGTCAATACGGTTAAATACCACATAAAGATGGCTTTAACCCGCCTACATCAAGATCTGAGGAAGTATCTGATCTTGTTGATATCATTTTTCTCCTTGTGAGAATGAAAAAATTGATGTTTCTCACTACCCCTTGAGGAGAAATAACTGTCTTATATATAAAAGCTGGATATTTAATCTATATGGAAGAAAAGAAATCACATACGAAAAACGAGCGATCATTACCTGATCATGAAGAACAAGAACTTTGGTTCTCTGCTTTGGCTGCCGATGATTCCTGTGCCTATAATGTCGATAAGGCGTTCGATCGTTTTGTTTCTCGTACCCAGCAAAAACGCCGTACGGTATTCAATATTCCTAAAATCGTTTATGGTGCGGCAGCGGTTATCCTATTATTGATCGCTTCTACGATTTCCTATTGGTGGGGTGAGCGGCAATTACAGAACCAGTTTGCGGATATCTTGGTGGAAGCTCCTTTAGGGGCCAAGACCAAGCTGATTTTACCGGATAGCACATTGGTCTGGTTAAACGCTGGCTCAAAGATCGTATATTCGCAAGGTTTTGGGGTGAAAGACCGCCATCTTCGGCTGAATGGAGAGGCCTATTTTGAGGTGAGGAAAAATGAGAAGTTACCTTTTGACGTGATGACGAAAGAATTGAATGTAAAAGTATTGGGTACTAAATTCAACTTTCGGAATTATGACGAGGACGAAGAGGTAACCGTGAATCTGTTGGAAGGAAAAGTTCAGCTAGAGAATTATGTGAAGAAGATGGGAATAAACTACTTATCTCCTTCGGAGAAAGTTACCTTGAATAAACTTACCGGGGAAATGATTATAAGTCGGGCGGAAGTGAAAAACGCTAAGGAATGGACGAATGGCGGACTTTTCTTCGATGAGATGCCTCTATCTGACATTGTGAAAGAACTGAATCGTAGCTATAATGTGAAGATTCATATTGCGGATGAACAGTTAACCCATAATCGCTTTTATGCGTTATTCAATAGAAAAGAACAGACTATCTATAATGTGTTAGATATTATAACTGCGACAAATCAAGTAAGATATAAAGTGGAAGGTGATAGTATTCTGCTTTATGCGAAGTGATAGATAATTGTTTAACCTTAAAATTGTTTTAATATGGAGAATATGGAAGGAGATTAAAAAAGGAGTAACAGGATCATAAAAGGAATCGGAGAATGGGCTAGATCCTCCGACTCATAAATCCTCAAATTACATTATGCAAATGATCTGGATGAGGAATACAAATGTAATCAATCCTCTGAAAGGTCATCATCAATCACAAGTTAAATTACTAAAAATTAAGCTATTTATGAAAGTTGTAAAAAAGGTCATTTATGTGGCCATGGCTTCGTTTTGCTTAAATTTAACTGTTAGTTCTCAGAATATAACATTGAAAATGAGTAATATAACAGTAAAACAAGCGATGGATGAGCTGAAGAGTAGGAGTGGCTACTCGTTTGTATTCTCGTCTGCGGACGTGGATACAGGGAAGAAAATATCCGTGTCTTCGGAAAATCAATCGATCAATGCGGTAATCGAACAAATTTTGCGTGGTCAAGGATTGACGTATGAGATCCAAGGGAAGAATATTATATTGAAGAAGGTCAATGTGTCAGACCAACAAGTACCCAAGAAAAATATCACGGGCTCGGTCTTAGATGTGAACGGAGATGCGATTATTGGAGCGAACATAGTCGTGAAGGGTACGACAAATGGTACGATTACGGATCTCAATGGTCACTTCTCCATTTCTGACGTATCGTCCAATGCGGTACTCGTCCTATCTTATATAGGATATAAGGATAAAGAGATACATGTCAATAATCAATCAGACTTTAAGATTGTCTTGAATGAGGATACGCAAGCGTTGGAGGAGGTTGTAGTCGTAGGTTATGGAACACAAAAGAAAGAAGTGGTAACGGCTGCGATTACCTCGATTGGAGCGGATGATATCGCCGTAAGCCCTTCCGCCGATGTTGCGGCAGGTTTGGCCGGTCGCTTGTCTGGTGTAATTATCAATACTCGTTCCGGTGAGGTTGGAAACGAGGGGACCTCTATTTTTGTCAGAGGAAAAAGTACGTATGGAAGTAATACAGAGCCTTTGTATGTAGTAGATGGTATTGCGAGAACGGAGGAAGATGGTATCTTGTCAAGGATGGATCCCAATGATATAGAGTCGATTTCCGTATTGAAAGACGCTTCTGCTGCGATTTATGGATCAAGAGCTGCAAATGGCGTTATCTTGATCACGACCAAACGAGGTAAAACGGGACTTAAGCCTACCATAAACGTTTCTTACAACCATTCATTTGCCCAACCTACACGAATCGTAAAGATGGCCGATGCTGCAACTTATGCGACCGCACGAAATTGGGCCAATATAACAAAGGGATTAGAGCCTACTTATACCGAGGAAGAGATACGGAAGTTTGCCGATGGGTCAGATCCTTTGAATTACCCGAATACGGACTGGTACAGAACTGTTCAAAAAACATGGACTCACCAGGACAAAGCCAATCTCTCTCTGCGTGGGGGAAGCGAGAGGGTACAGTATTTCATGTCTGGAGGTTTCTTGAACCAAGGAACTCCTTTTAATAATGGATTCACTTATAATAGACAAATAAATGTCCGCTCTAATTTGGATGCGAAAGTAAATGACTATATAAAAATCAGTTTAGATTTATCTGCGAAAAAACTAGGTCGTGTGCTTCCTCGTGATGGCTCCGTGAATGGAGGATCTATGTATTCTCATGTCGCTTTGAATTTACCGACAATTTTAGCGAAATATCCCGGGACAGATTTGGCCGCTCCTGCTCGTGATGGAGATAATCCATTAGTACAAACATCGGGAGAAGCCGGTGAGACAAAGACCGATCGTTGGCTCTTCAACTCACAAGCGAATATCACGATTGATATCCCGTGGGTCAAGGGGTTGTCTTTAGTCGGGAGCTTTGCTTATGATTTTTATCAGCAGAAGTATAAGCAATTTAAGAATGTAGCTTATGTTTACAATTACGATCAAGCGACAGGAGAGTACTCAAAAATTATCGTGCCGACTATCTCCAGCCCTTCTTTAACGGTCGAGGAAAAAAGAACGGAGAATTTGACGGGGAATGTCCGTGCGAACTATCATAACACTTTTAATGAGGTCCATACGATTGATGCGTTTTTTGGCTTTGAGGAGAGCAAGGCAAAGAGTAGTATGTTGAAAGGTTATAGAGGCAATTTCGCTTCGGGAGTGGTTCCGGAATTGCCTTTTGGCGATAGCAATACGCAAACGAATGATGGTTTATGGGGAGAGACAGCTCGTATAAACTATTTTGGCCGTGCGATGTATGATTATGATAATAAGTATATGTTGCAGTTCCAGTTTCGTTATGACGGTTCTCAAAACTTCCCCAAGGGAAATCGATATGGCTTTTTCCCGGGAGTGTCGGCGGGCTGGACTATTTCTCGCGAAGCATTCATGTCGGATATTAACTGGTTGGATAATTTGAAGATAAGAGCCTCATGGGGACAAATGGGAAATGATGTAGTTGATGCCTATCAATACATGGTGTTATATGGACTTACCGCTGGATCTGTTTTCAATGGCGCACAAGTTTCCGGACTATCCCAAAAGAGAGCTCCTAATCCTAATATAACATGGGAAGTCTCGAATTCTTATGATGTTGGTATAGAGTCTCGTTTCTTCGGGGGACAATTAAGTTTCGAGTTTGACTGGTTCAAATCAAGAAGAACAAATATATTATCTAAGCGAAATGCTTCTATCCCGGCTTTTACAGGCTTGTCATTACCCGACGAGAATATAGGTATAGCAGAGAATCAAGGCATAGAATTCATGATTGGTCACCAGAAATCGGTCAACAAAGATTTCTCTTATTCTATTTCTGGCAACTTTACTTATGCGAAAAACAATGTTGTGTTCTCGGATGAGGCACCGATGGCGGAAGAATATCAAAAGGCGGAAGGGCATCCGATTGGAAGTTCATTGCGTTATAAAGCGATCGGTATTTATAGCGAGTCTGACATGGCGGATTCAAATGTTCCTAAACGACCGGGAACCATGGCCGGTGATATCAAGATATGGGACGCCAACGGAGACGGTGAGATCAACTCGCTGGATAGAATACGTCAAGATCTGACCGATATCCCTCAAATCGTCTACGGCGTGAATTTGGGCATTACTTGGAAGCAATTTGATCTTTCTTTATTGTTTCAGGGACAAGCGAAAGTTATTAATACCATACAAGAAACATGGGTCGATCCTTCGTCTGGTGGAGCGGGAAATCTCATGCAATGGTGGACGGAGGATATGTGGACTCCTGAAAATACGGATGGGACGAAGCCTCGCTTAGGTACACCTAATAAAATTAACGGTACTACATTCACAAATATAAACGCCGCATTTTTCAAACTGAAAAATGCGGAAATCGGATATACTTTACCCGTTGCGGTTCGGGAGAAGATAGGTGTTGCGAATGCTCGTGTTTATTTGAGCGGCACAAATTTATTTTCTTTCGACCATATGAGAGGTATGGGAATTGACCCAGAGGCAACAGGTTCCGGGTATGGCGGTTGGGCCTTGAATCCGCAACGTTTGATTAATTTAGGTGTAAATGTTTCATTTTAAATAAATTAATTATATGAAAAATCTAATAATATATGCGGCTTCGGCTATGTTTGCTCTAACGGCTTGCAATGCGTTAGATATAATTCCAAGCGACAGTTATTCAGATCCGGTTGTCTGGCAGGATCAAAATCTGATAAAGATGTACGTTAACGATCAGTACAACGCTCTTGTGGGACAAGATAATTTTTACCGTTATTCTTTTTTCTCTGACGAGGTCTATCAAAAATATAATGATGAAGGATGTAATTATATCAGGGAGAATATTTTAACGTCGGATAATGTAGGATCGGTCAGCGATGTCTTAAACTATTGGAATACTGGCTATGGGTATCTTCATAAGGTAAATATGTTCTTTGAGAATATTGAATCCTCCAGGGTGGATGAAGAATTTAAGAATACGATGATAAATGAGATGAAGTTTATCCGTGCATTCATCTATTTTCGTTTGATCCGTTCTTATGGCGGTGTTCCTATTATAAAGGAGGTTTATGATATCAATAGTGATTGGTCGAATGTCAAACGAAATACCTATAATGAGTGTGTAGAATACATTATCAGTGATTTGGATGATGTGATTGCGAATCTGCCAGATCGGCCAAGCGAGAGAAATAGAGTCGGAGCTAATGCTGCTAGAGCTTTAAAGTCAAGAGTCTTGCTTTATAATGCGAGTGCTTTGAATAATCCGGACAATGATAAAGAAAGATGGCAAAAAGCGTCAGATGCGGCGAAAGAGCTACTAGATAAGGGATATTCATTATGTGACAATTATCGAGAAATGTTTTTTGATGTAACCAACAATGAATATATCTTTGCTAAAGAGTTCAGTGAGACATATTCTCACATGCTGGGCTTTAATTTAGCCTGTACAGGTGATGGTGGCCGAGGATGGGCTACTCCCTCTCAAAATCTGGTTGACGCTTATGAGACTTTAGACGGCGAGATACCGGTGTTAAATTCTGAGAGCGGAGACATAAATCCAAAATCGATTTATAACCCGGAGAAACCATATGAGAATAGAGATCCGCGTTTTTATGATTGTATTTATTACAATGGCTCAACCAGCTTGAATGGTCGTATCGTTGAAACATTTAAGGATGGAGCGGATATGATTCAGCAAGATATGACAATGACTGGTTACTATTGTAGGAAGTTCGTGAACGAGAACGAACCTGTATCTCAATCCCATCATTATACAACTCCATTTCCTTTCTTCCGTTTAGCCGAGATCTATTTGAATTATGCAGAAGCAGAGTTCCAATTAGGACATGAGGATGTCGCTCGGGAATATGTGAATAAGGTTCGAGCTCGTAAAAGCGTAAATATGCCTTCTATAACAGATAGTGGAGAGGCCTTATTGAAGCGAATTTATCACGAGCGACAAATCGAGTTAGCATTTGAGGGACATCGTTTCTTCGATTTGCGCAGGTGGAAAATCGCTGATAATACGCCAATAGTAGGCCTTAATATCATAAAAGATGGTGAAGGGAAATTCTCTTATGAACGATACGTATTATCTTTAGATTCCAGGAAAAATGAATGGAAGGATGCTTTCTTTGTCTTGCCTATTCATTATTCGGAAATTCAGAAGAGCAATGAAAGCTTAGAACAAAATAATGGTTATTAATATGTTGTAGAATGAAACAAACAAATTTAGCAAATATAGCTATCAGTGGTCTACTTTTGTTTACGGGGTGTGCGTTTGGTACACCCCATAATGAGGGAAAAGAGATGGAGGCTAAATTCATATCTCCTCCTAATGAATATCGTCCACAACCTTTTTGGCATATAAATGGGGAATTAACGAAAGAGGGAATTTATAGGCAAATTACAGATGCGTACCAAAAGGATGGTTTTGGCGGTGTGGCAGTATTGTCATTAACTCCTGCCAAGATGTGGGGAGGCAAGGAAATTTGCCCCGGAACGACTCCCGAATATTTGAGTGAATCTTATTTCGATCGTTATCGAGACATTTTAGAGTGCTCAGAGCAGCTAGGCACGGAGGTTATTTTATACGACGATGTGGATTTTCCAAGTGGTGTATTAGGCGGTCGTCTCAAGCAAGAATTTCCTCAATATACGCAAAAACGTTTAAGTAAAAAAGAGTGGGATATCTTAGGTGGGCGGGTGGTCAAGGAAAAACTGCCTGTAAAAGACCTTTTTATGGGAGCGGTCGCTATGAATATGGAGACTTTTGAACGGATCGACCTAACCGAATGTGTGGATAATGAGGGATTGCTCACATGGCAGGCTCCTAAGGGTAAATGGAAGCTTTTGTCATTTTTCTTGGAATACAATGTGGATTCTCGTTTGGATTATATGGATAAAGAAGCCGTAGACCATTTTATATCAATGACGTATGATCAATACAGTGCTCGTTTTAATGAGTTTTTTGGAAAAATCGTTAAGCGAACGTTTTTTGACGATGTTGGTTACTTAGGTAATTCTCGCTATTGGAATGCGGAGCTTACTGCTTTATTTGAAAAACGATATAAGAAAAAAGCTGTTTTATATTATCCTGCGTTATGGTACCATATCGGGGAAGAAACGGAGGCTGCTCGTGTGGCTCTTTATGGATTGCGCGCTGAACTTATGGGGGAGGGTTATCCTAAAAAAGTAGGAGAATGGAGTGAACGACACGATTTAGTGAGTATGGGACATCCACCTGGAAATTACGAGCCGACAGCAGTTGACATGTATGGTGACCCGTTTAAATTCTATCGCTATGTCTCGGTCCCTTTGATGGATGCTATTCACGGTTATCCGTACGGGCGCCCGGGATTTAAGCTGATAAGCTCGGCAGCGGATACCTATAATCGTCCCAATGTTGCCGTAGAGATTTATGGCAATTATAGGGCTGATATGGATTCCTTTATGCTATATAGAGGAGCGATGGAATTAATGGTTCGAGGGGCGAACTTCTTTGTTCCTCATGGGATGTGGTATGACCCAACCATGGTGAAAATTCCTCCATTAATAGGGCATCAAAGTAAATTATTGGGACCGGCTCTACATTCCTATAGTGATTATGTGGCGCGTGCTTCTACGTTGTTGCAAGATGGTAATCGAGTAGTGGATATCGCGATTTTATACCCGATTGAGTCATTGGAAGGATGGTATGAGTGGGATAATCCAACTCGTCCTACTATTGGGAAAGATGTGCCTCCGGGTACAGATTACAACCAGATAGGAGATATGTTGACAGGACAAATTCGTAAAGATTTTACATTTATTCATCCCGAGGAACTATTAAAGGATAAATATCAGATCGTTGATGGGGAGATTCGTCTGACAACTCCGATTACGCACCAAGAATATAAATTGTTAATAATACCTTCATCGTACGTGTTGTCAGTGGAGACCCTAAACAAGATCAAGACTTTCTATGATACGGGAGGAAAGCTTTTAATAACGCATCAATTCCCTCAGAAATCAGCGGAATTTGGGAGGGATAAAGAATTGGTAGAACTTATAAAAGAGATATTTGGTGAGAAATATTCAGAGCCAGGTCTTGATGAGTTTGTTGCTGTATCGAACGAGCGAGGAGGTAAAGCGGCATTCCTTCCTTCAGCGGAAAAAGATCTACTGGCTAATGCTATCGATTTATTATTGCCTTGTCCGGATGTTCATATAAATACGGTGGGCTCGCTTGACCAGCTGGATGCTTTGCATCGTCCGTTGTTGGGAGTAGATGAATATCGAGGCCTTCCCCCGGAAAAATTAGGAATGTTTTCTTATATTCATAAGCAAAAAGATGGAAAGGATATTTATTTTTTCGCAAACTCTACAGACTCTTTTGTTGAGACGGATGTGCGTTTGAAGGGAAAGTTATCTTTGGAAATTTGGAATCCTTATACAGGAGATTTAGGAAAGGAAATACCTGTTAAGTATGAGATAGGTAATGATAATATCGTGTATACAACATTTAGGCTCCAACTATCTCCCGTAAAATCGATTTTTATAATAGGTGATAAGTGAAAAATTCTGATTTGCGATTGAGTTTTTTACTCAATCGCAAATCAGGTAAATCTTAAAGTTAGATTATGCGACGAAATTTTTATAAGCATTATTTTGTTTTAATTATTTATTCATTTTTATTTACTTCCTCAATGCTTTTAGGAAGTGAATCGGATTTCAATAGGATTGAGAAATATTTTAAAAATGTCCCAGCAGATATACAGACTTCTATATATTGGTATTGGATTAATGACAATTTATCAAAGGAGGCTGTAATTAAAGATCTTCACTCAATGAAGGAGAAAGGGATCAATAGAGCTTTTATTGGAAATATAGGTTTATCCCCCAACGAGGCTCCTTATGGAAGCGTGAAAATTTTCACGGATGAATGGTGGGATATTTTACATACAGCTTTAAAGACTGCGACAGAATTAGATATTGAAATAGGTCTTTTTAATAGTCCGGGTTGGAGTCAATCTGGAGGGCCTTGGGTGAAGCCAGAACAGTCAATGAGATATCTCGCCCATTCAGAAAAAAGAGTAACAGGACCGTGCAGAGTTCAAGAGTATCTTGCGCAACCTTCAAATGAATTTCAAGATGTTAAAGTTATAGCGATGCCAGTAAAAAAGGATTATTATGATAATTTGTTGGATAAAATAAATTATACGGTATTTCCGGCTCGCTTAAAAACGAATTTAGATGCCGGAAAAGGAATATCGTTTAATGAAGACGAGGTGATAATAGATATTCCCTTGTCTGAAAAAACGATTGCAAGGAGTCTTATCTTATATCCGGAAGAACGTCCTATAAATGCGACTGTTGAATTACAGATATCAATAGAAAACTCATTCAAGAGCTTAAAGAAATTTACGTTGAATCGGACGAATGCGGCATTAAATGTCGGTTTTGATCCTTATGCTCCTGTAGCTATACGATTACCAGAAATAACGGATAAAAAACTTCGGCTTGTGATGAAGGCCAACAAAGGAAGTGGTATTAAACGTATTTTACTTTCTTCGACACCCTTTGTCGAAAGATTCGCAGAAAAAACATTGGCTAAAATGCACCAGACACCGCTTCCTTATTGGAATGATTATCTGTGGGATGAGCAACCCGAGGTTGTAGATTATTCCGTGGTACAGCCTAATGAGATTTTAGATATTTCTGATTACATGGATAGTAAAGGTATGCTGACATGGAATGCGCCAAAAGGAGAATGGATCATTATGCGAATGGGAATGACACCTACAGGTGTAACGAATGCACCTGCATCATCTGAAGGAACAGGACTTGAGATCGATAAAATGAATAAGGAACATGTGGCAAGTCATTTTGATTCTTACTTAGGAATGATATTAAAGCGTATACCAGAATCCGATCGAAAAACGTTGAAGGTTGTAGTCCAAGATAGTTATGAGACAGGAGGTCAAAACTTTACCGATGGTTTTATTGAGAATTTTAGAGAACATTATGGATACGATCCGGCACCATTCCTACCTGTGCTACAAGGTCACACCATTGGCAGTCCGGATCTTTCTGATAGGTTTCTATGGGATGTAAGACGACTAATAGCGGATAAAATCGCTTATGACTATGTAGGTGGTTTAAGAGAGATAAGTCATAAACATAAAATGACAACTTGGTTGGAAAATTATGGCCATTGGGGATTTCCCGGAGAGTTCCTGCAATATGGAGGGCAATCAGACGAAGTTGGGGGAGAGTTTTGGAACGAAGGTACTTTGGGAAGTATAGAGAATCGGGCTGCTTCTTCATGCGCTCACATTTATGGAAAGTCGAAAGTCTCTGCTGAATCATTTACCTGTGGGGAAGGTTCATATAGCCGTTACCCAGCAATGTTAAAGAAACGAGGTGATTGGTCGTTTGCCGAAGGTGTTAATAACACACTTTTGCATGTTTACATTCATCAACCTTACGCTAATCGTCCACCGGGTGTCAATACGAGTTTCGGTAATGAATTTAATCGTTTGAATACGTGGTATTCTCATCTTGATCTTTTCACGGATTATATTAAACGATCTAATTATATGCTACAGCAGGGCTTAAATATTGCGGATGTCGCTTTTTTTATCGGAGAGGATGTTCCAAAGATGACGGGTGTGCGTGATCCTGAGCTGCCGAAGGGATATTCTTATGATTATATAAATGCGGAGGTGCTGATTAATGATTTATCAGTCAAGGATGGGAAACTAGTATTGCCCCATGGTACATCTTATAGTGTATTGGTATTACCTAAGATGAGAACCATGCGCCCTTCTGTTTTAAAGAAAATTGAAAGATTGGTTTTTGATGGAGCAATAATACTTGGCTATCCCCCTGTTTGTTCTCCTAGTATGGAGAATTACCCGATAGCGGATAGAGAGGTGAATGAACTTGCGAAAAAGATGTGGGGTGATCTTTCCGTAAAACAACGTTCTTATGGAAGTGGAAAGATTTTTACGAACGTAGAGCTAAAAGAGGTCTTTGATGATTTAGGGATTATCCCGGATTGTTTATTTGAAGATGATTCTCCCGCACTCTATACCCATCGTACCGTTGACGGAAATGAGATTTATTTTATTTCGAATCAAAGTGATAAAGCAATCGTCACATTGCCAAAATTCCGTGTGAAAGGTAAAGTCCCTGAATTATGGGATGCGGTTACCGGTTCGACAAGATCATTACCTTCTTTCATAGAAAATGAAGAATTTACACAAGTACCTTTAAAGTTAGACGCATACCAAAGTTGTTTTATGGTATTTCGTAGGCATGGTAAGCCTTTGTCTACCGAATTGGAAGCTAATTTCCCTAAGCCTGAGACTATTGTAGAAATTGATAAGCCATGGCAAGTTACTTTTGAGTCTGATCAATATAAGAGAGGTCCTGTCGAGCCTGTTGCATTTAATAAATTAATAGATTGGACAAGGCATGAGGATGACCGTATAAAATATTTTTCAGGAACAGCCATATACAAAACATCATTTGAAGTTCAAGAGGAGCTAGATAAAAGGCTTTTCTTGGATTTAGGCAAAGTTATAGCAATGGCTAAAATAAAAGTCAATGGTAAATATGCGGGTGGAGTTTGGACAGCTCCTTATCGTATTGATGTGACAGATATGGTTAAAAGAGGGGAAAATGTTCTAGAGATAGAGGTCTCCAGTACATGGATGAATCGTTTGATCGGGGATCTTCGCCTTCCTCCAGAAAAACGTCCGACTTGGGCGCATCATAATTCTTGGAATGTAGATTCTCCATTGCAACCTTCAGGATTATTAGGACCTGTTAGTTTATTATCAATACCTTATTAAAAAGTGCGATTATGAGCAAAAAAATCTTTTTATCATTCTTATTCGTTCTGGGAATATTAAGTGGACGTTTTGACGTTAAGGCAGATAACTCCAATTATTTAAATAATCGCTATCCGCTGATTCGAAAACCTTATATGGAGTTACCATTGGGGAGTATTAAGGCGAAGGGATGGCTTCTTGAAATGTTGGAACGACAGAGAGACGGGGCTTCTAGCCAGATGGATACATTGTATCCGGAGGTAATGGGAGAACGCAATGGATGGCTAGGCGGTGATGGGGATCAATGGGAAAGAGGCCCTTATTGGATAGATGGTTTACTTCCGTTGGCCTATATACTGGATGATGATAATCTAAAGAGAAAAATCCAGCCTTGGATTGAGTGGACATTGAAAAGTCAACGGGAGGATGGTTTCTTTGGTCCATCTAAGGATTATAGTCCAGAGCCTGGTTTGCAGAGGGATAATTCTGCCGACTGGTGGCCAAGGATGGTCATGTTGAAAATTATGCAACAATATTATTCAGCGACAAGGGATGAGAGAGTGATCGATTTTATGACGAAGTATTTCCGTTATCAACTGGCAACTCTTCCTTCCACTCCACTAGGGAATTGGACTTTTTGGGCCGAATTCCGTGCTTGTGATAATCTGCAGGCTGTCTATTGGCTCTATAATATTACGGGGGAGGCATTTCTCCTCGATTTGGGGAATTTGTTGCATGAGCAAAGTTTTAATTTTATCGATATGTTTCTAAATAGGGATCATTTAACCCGCTTTAATTCCATCCATTGCGTAAATTTAGCACAAGGGCTTAAAGAACCTGTTATCTATTACCAGCAGAAGCCGGAAAAGTCATATATAGATGCGGTAAAGAAGGGATTGGCTGATATTCGCAAATACAACGGACAACCTCAAGGAATGTTTGGAGGAGATGAAGGATTGCATGGAAATAATCCAACGCAAGGCTCCGAATTATGCTCTGCGGTAGAGTTGATGTACTCTTTGGAAAAAATGATGGAAATAACGGGTGATCTGACATTCACTGATCATTTGGAGCGCATCGCTTTCAATGCGCTTCCCACACAGATTACGGATGATTTTATGAATAAGCAGTATTTCCAGCAGGCCAATCAAATCATGATTACACGACACCCTCATAATTTCTATGAAGATGCACATCATGCGGCAACGGATATTATTTATGGAACGCGGACTGGTTATCCTTGCTGTTTTTCTAATATGCATCAAGCTTGGCCTAAATTTACACAAAGCCTGTGGTATGCGACCCCAGATAAGGGTATTGCGGCGTTGGCTTATTCTCCTTCAGAGGTGGTAGCCCAAGTTGGTGATGGGCATGAGATCTCAATAATAGAGGATACTTATTATCCGATGGATGATAAAATTCGATTTACGATCCGATTATCAAATTCCGTAAAGGAGGTTACGTTCCCGTTTCATTTACGTATTCCTGAATGGTGTAAAGGGGCTGCTGTTACGATTAATGGCATTACTGATTCAATAAATGGAGGAAGCGATATGGCGATTCTACATCGACCATGGAAAGATGGTGATCAAGTAATACTATCTTTACCTATGAAAGTTGAGAGTAGCCGGTGGTATGAGAATTCTGTAGCGATAGAACGCGGTCCCTTGGTCTATGCGCTAAAAATGGAGGAGAGATGGATGAAAAAGGAATTTGTAGGAAAAGAGAGAAATCAGTTTGGTTTCGATTATTATGAGGTATCTTCCCCTACAAAATGGAATTATGGAATTTTATCTGCCACAATCGAGGACTTGGAGAAAAATAGTCAAGTGACAATAGACCCGGACAAGCAATCTTGCGATTATTTCTGGAATGTGAGAAACGCTCCTATACAGATCAAGCTAAAGGCGAAAGAGATGACTTCTTGGAGAATATATAATGAGATGACCGGTCCTCTCCCATTTTCCACAAGTAAGAGTGAGCAACCAGAAGAAGAGATCGTCTTAGTCCCTTATGGATGTAAACTCTAAGGATCTCAGAGTTTCCTGTGGTGAGATAACGCAGTTCGATGCAATTTTACTCGTTGGTTAATTGATGATACCTCATGATAACATAAAATGAATTACTCCAAAGGTAATTTTAGTCTCCTTTTGGGGCAGGTCCTTTTGAAGATTCTTTGCGAATCCCGAAGATCTTGGTGAATATTGTATGTTTATGTATAATTCTGTTCGAACCCGAATTGGGAACAAAATTCAGCGTATGAGTAATTTTCATATGAATATATGAAGAATGAACAATCTATTCAATGATCTTTTTCTTCATTGCAGGGAGTTTATCGTTGTTTGCTCGTAAAAGTGTGCAACTTGCTTCGCTTGATGGCAAGTTGAGGTGCTCATTCCCCTAGAGGGAGCAGCTGCGCCTTTGCGGAAGATCAATTTGGTGGTGCGGACTTTTAATGACGGTACCGCTTTCCGTTATGAGGTTTTGGCGCAACTGAACTGGGAATCTTATGTTATGTATGATGAGAATACGATCTTCAACCTAGTGGATGATCCGTAAACATTTAATCAACAACAGGTACCGTCATAGTTAAGGTTTTGGATATATATTAGTTATTGTTAAATTCTATATACAAAAAAAGCCCGGTTTAATAATGGTTAGGCTATGCACCTCCCATAGTAAGTGTATTTGGCCTTTCTGTTACTCTTCCTTATATATTCCTGAAAAACGAGTAACGACACAAAAGAAACCTTTTTATTATGAATAAACACTAGTATTCACTAGAAATTGTGGACATTTTTGCAGAAAAAGACTGTCTCTGTAAGTGAATTGAGTGAATGAGTCGTATATATTAAGAAGAATGAATCTTAATATTTAGAATGATGAACACAAGAAGGGATTTTTTGAGAAAGGGGGCTTTTGCGGGCTTAGGAATGTTAACCATGTCGGAATTAGCGAAGGCGGTAGTGAGTAAACAAAATGGAAATGTATCTCCGAAGATTAAATTGGAAAAGGATAGTGTGATTCTTTTTCAAGGTGATTCGATAACGGATATGTTTCGGAAATATGATTGTAACCAATGTAATACACCCGAGCAAATGGGTATGGGATATGCCTTATTTACCGCCTCAACCTTATTGAGTGATTATCCTGATAAGCAATTGAAGATATATAACCGTGGTGTAGGGGGCAATAAGGTATATCAGTTACGAGATCGTTGGGAACTGGATACCTTGGCTATTCAGCCGGATGTGCTAAGTATCTTGATTGGAGTAAATGACTTCTGGCATATATTGATGGGAAATTATAAAGGATCATTAGGGATTTATGAAAGGGATTTACGAGATCTGCTACATTATACGAAGGAAAAACTTCCCAATGTCCAACTAGTACTAGGAGAACCTTTCGCTTTACGTGGCGGATCCGCCATTGATGATGCCAAATGGTTCCCGGAGTTTGATGGTTACAGGGTATCGTTGAAAAAACTAGCCGATGAGTTTAATGCGATATTTGTTCCCTACCAAGCGGCATTCGACGCTGCGTTAAAATTAGCTCCAGCTCGTTATTGGGGAGCGGATGGTGTACACCCCGATTTACCGGGCCGCCAGTTAATGGCAAATGTCTGGTTGGAAGCAACAGGATTAAAAAAGTAAGGTAGGGAGATCGGAGATAATATATTTATTTCTCCTAGAGGTAAGAGGCTGTCTCATAGTGGTGAGGGAAGCCTCTTATTTTGTTATCATACAATGAAAATGAATGATTAAAACGATCGTCTAGATTCGCCACAAAAATATTAATTTTTCTCTGACCTACAATATTCAAAGCTTTCATTTATCTTCTTTTTTCTCATGTAGTTAGCTCTCCATAATGAAGCATATTCAATATTAAAAAAAAACGGTTGATCTAGACGATCGTTTAAACTAGTCGTTTTTGTAAGAAATATTCTCTGTAACTATCTGTAAATGTTATGATAAGGATAGAGTTTCAAATTCTGAGAAATGAAAGTAACAAAGGAAATAATCTCTCGGCTGCAGGAAGGAAATATGCTGGCGTTTCAGTCTGTATATGAATCGTATAGCGCTCATATCTATAATTTTATCTATTCCTTATTGTATAACAGGTTAGAGGCGGAGGACTTGACGCAGGAAGTCTTCGTTAGAATCTGGGAAAAGAGAGGTTCACTGGATATAGATAAGAATTTTGATTCCTATATTTTCACGATTGCCCGTAATTTAGTGTATGACGAGTGGGATTCCCTTTTCCATGCGGAGCTATATATGAAATCCTTAGAAGCAGATTGGGATGAACGGGACACTCCAAAAGTCGAAGAAGATATTACGGTAAATTCGATAGGACAATATATTGATTCTCTTATTGATAAATTACCGGTATCCCGTCGGGAAATCTTTTTGCTTAGTCGTAAAGAGCACTTATCGACGAAGGAAATCGCACAACGTCTGTCCATCTCCGAAAGAACCGTTGAAGCCCAGATTTACCGCTCTCTTCAGTTTTTAAGGAAGTATTTGGCGGAAGAAGGGATCTTGCTTTGGCTCTTATCTTTTGTTGTTAATGAATATTAAATGCGAAAAAAAACGCTTTGCTTGTAAGTAGTCGCTTCGGGCAAAGAGTATATAATCATGTAAAGCGTATGGAAAAGAGTGAATATATCATATTGTTAGAACGTTTCTTGAAAGGAGAGACTACTCATGACGAGGAACGGATTCTGGTGGATTGGTTCAAGAGCGATGTTTCCCGGGATGAATTAAGGAACTATATCCAGCGGAAATGGGAAATTGCGTCTAACAGTTCTATTCCTACGGATTTGAAGGAGCGAATGTTCCGGAAAATACAAAGTCGTATTGAGAGCGTAGCGGTCGAGAAGAAGGACGTTGGGCGTTTTTCTCTTCGGAATATCATGCGTTATGCGGCTATTGGTTTGTTGGTGATCTGTGCCGGTTTGGGAGGACATCTGCTGACAAGGTATTCACGGTCGGTTGGTGTGGAAAAAGACTATCTGGTCTTTGCTGCTAAAGGACAGAAAGCGAGCGTTGTCTTACCGGATGGTTCCAAGGTTTGGCTGAACTCAGACTCAGAAATCAAGTACACAAACCTATATGGAGATGGAGAGCGCATCATATCCTTGGATGGAGAGGCTTATTTTGAGGTAGCGAAAGATAGTCTCAATCGTTTTGTCGTACAAGCGGGCGATTTAGCGGTAGAGGCGTTGGGCACTTCTTTTAATGTAAAGGCTTACGAAGAAGATAATCAAGCCGTGGTCACCTTGTTTCAAGGAAAAGTAAAAACGAGTGTCGGACGAGACGAGGCGTTCTTATTGCCGGATCAAGCGGTTACTTACTTGAAAAACACGGGGCAACTGAAAAAATCCACATTGAATGACGCATATAGGGCCTGTCTATGGCGGAATAATGAGTTGGCTTTTAATGATGAGGCTTTAAGCGAGATCGCCGTATTGTTAAACCGGATGTATAATATCCAAGTAGTATTTAAGAGTGAGAAGGTTAAAGCATTACGATTCACGGGAGTGATAACCAATAATAGCTTGGATAATATTATCGAACTAATCAGTTTGACATCGCCTATTATATATACATCAAAAGGAGATACTATTATTATTGATGAAAAAAAGTAATGCCTATGACGAAGGACGTGAGATAACAAATGTCGGGCTTATATAGCTAAATCAATCGTTAACTTTTGATATGTTTTTGTGAATAGTCCACTCTGCGAAAAAGAGTGGAAGCGTATCATATTGTGTAAATTATACTATTAAAAACACGTGGAAAATGCGTAAAATTAAACAAACGGTACGAACAATCTTATTGTGTGGCTTCCTATTTGCTTATACGGACGCCACTTTGGCGCAGATAACTTTATCTGTGAAACAACAACCTGTTCGTGAAGTTATTAAAGAGATCGAAAGGATCAGTGATTATCGTTTCTTTTATAATGAAAACTCGATTCCGATGGAGAAACGGGTTACGGTAAACGTAAAAGATAGCGATATCGAGAATGTACTTAATTTGATCGCCGATCAGATGGGTATATCGTATGTTATTAAAAACAACCAAATCGCTCTATCCGCTGAAAAGCGAGCGAATGTAGCCCAGCAAACAAGGAAAGTGCAGGGGACGGTGGTAGATGATCTAGGGATGCCAGTTATCGGAGCGAATGTATCCGTAAAGGGTACCACCAACGGTACAATTACGGATATGGATGGTAATTTCTTGTTGGAAGTACCTAACAATGCCATTCTGGAAATTACTTATATTGGCTATCGCCCTCAAGAGATCGCTATAAAAGGGCAGACTCGGGTCGATATTAAATTAGCGGAAGATACTCAAAAATTGGATGAGGTCGTAGTGGTCGGTTATGGTACGCAAAAGAAAGCGACCTTAACCGGAGCTGTCGCCTCCTTGAAGGGCGAGGAACTGGCAAAGGTTAGCCAACCGAATATGAAGGCAAACTTGATCGGTAAGATCCCGGGTGTACGCTATCAGGAGTCTACGGGTGAGCCAGGTGTCGATAGCTCGGATCGATTTAATATTCGTGGTTTTGGAGAGCCGTTAGTTATTGTGGATGGAGTGGAACGTCCGTTTACCCAGATCGATCCGAATGAGATCGCTTCTATGAACGTCTTGAAAGATGCCTCCGCCGCTGTGTACGGTTTCAAAGGAGTGAATGGTGTCATCATTATTGAGACGAAAAAAGGTGAGATGAGCCGCCCTAAAATTAACTATAGCTATTCTATCGGTTTGCAATCTCCGGTAAAGAACCTTGAGATGATGAATGCGTATGAATATGCCTATTACCGTAATCAAGCGTTGATGAACGCCGGACAATCCAAGCGTTTTACGGATGAAGAGGTCGAGAAATACCGTACAGGTTCGGACCCAATCAATTATCCGTCCACCGACTGGTATGCGGAAACGGTCCGCAAGGTTGCCCCGAAACAACAGCATAACTTGAATATCAATGGAGGTTCTGAGAAGATCCGCTATTTCTTCTCGTTAGGATATTTGGATCAAGAGAGTATCTTAAAATCTACCCAAGAGTTTAAGCGCTATAATTTCCGCTCAAATATTACGGCTGAGATCACCAGCAAATTGAACGCTGAAGTGGGCCTAGGCGGTCATATCGATGATTATAAATATCCGTATTGGACGGGCGATGAAGGTATCGAGTTATTTACAGCGATTAAGTCGAACGCTCCGAATGTCCCTGTCTATGCCAATAATAATAAAAACTACTACTATAATTCGGACAATAATGAATTGAACCCGGTAGCCATGCTCGATCGTGACGCTACAGGCTTCAAGGATAAGCGCAATGTCGAGTTTAACGGTCAATTAGCCTTGAATTATGAGATCTTTAAAGGGCTAAAAGCCCGTGCTTTCTTCGCCTATGATTATACCAACTTGGCTCAGAAAGAGATGAAGACGGCCTGTACGTTCTATACCTACGATTCGGTTCAAGATACGTATAACCCGATAACGAAGGTCGCGAAGGGAGAGTTGATGGAGAAAACTCAACCTTATTATAAGACTACCCAGCAATACTCATTGAACTACAAGAATACATTCAATGATTTGCACGATGTGGAAGCTTTGGCTTTATGGGAGTGGAAAGAGACAAATACGAACTGGTTCATGGCTAGACGTTATTATTCGACAACATCGGCTATACCTGAGCTAGATAGAGGTGACGTGGATAATATGTATAATGAAGGAAACTCTGCGGTCTATAAATATGGCGGTTTAGTAGGCCGCTTGAATTATGTCTATGCGGGTAAATATATGGCTGAGTTCAGTTTTCGTTATGATGGCTCTTATAAGACGGCTCCGGATAAACGTTGGGGATTTTTCCCTGCCGTATCTGCTGGCTGGCGTATTTCTGAAGAGCAATTTATGAAAGACTTGGTACCTCAGATGGATAATTTGAAACTACGTGCCTCATGGGGAAGCATTGGTAATGATAGCCAACTAAACGCTAGTCAGTTCGTCAGTGGATGGCAATTTGAGGATCGATTTATATTGGGAGGTGCAGGAAACTCTTCGGCTTCGATTACGAATGGTATGAAAGAAGCGAATTTGGCGAATCCGAATATTACTTGGTATAAGGTAATGACTACGAATGTTGGTTTGGATGGCTCTTTCTGGGGCGGTAAGCTTAGTTTTGAGTTCGATTACTTTTATCGCAAGACGACAGGATATCCGGCGACACGTAACACTTCTTTACCAACTACCTCTGGTATCCCTTTGCCGCAAGAGAATTTGAATAGTAGTGATAACCGTGGTTTTGAATTGTCTTTAGGTACTGTCCAACGGATCGGGAACGTGAATTTACAGATCAAAGGAAATGTGGCTTATGCTCGTGAAAAGGATTTGTATAAGGAGCAGGCATTACCACTGAATCAATATAAGAATTGGAGAGACAATGGCGCATATCGTTGGAAAAATGTTACTTGGGGGTATGAACATATCGGTCAGTTCCAGTCTTATGATGAGATCTATAATTCACCGATCCAAGATGGTAAAGGTAATTCATCGTTACGTCCAGGTGATATTAAATATAAGGATCTGAATGGAGATGGCTTGATTGATGCGAATGATGAGAAAGTGATAGGTAAAGGAACTTTCCCTGACTTAAATTTCGGGTTGACATTAGCTGCGGATTGGAAAGGCTTTGATGTGAATATCTTATTTCAAGGAGCCTCGAACTATACGCAGGTATTGAATGCCTTGACCAGTCCTTTCCGTGGACCGGGCGAGGGAAATGGTTTCCGTGTATGGATGGATAGTTGGCATAAGGCGGATTATAATGATCCGGATAGTGAGTGGGTACCGGGCAAATTCCCCTCTTTACGTATTGAGGGTAATGATAATAACTCGAAAAAATCCACCTATTGGACGACTGATGCGTACTATGTTCGCTTGAAATCTATTGAGATTGGGTATACCATACCCAAGAATCTTTTAAGCAAGGTGGGTATTGAGCATTTGCGTGTATACGCTAATGCGTATAACCCCTTGACGATTACGAATGTCAAATATACAGATCCAGAGGCAATAGAAGGTTGGCAAAGTTTCTATTATCCACAATTGAAAGTATATTCATTCGGTGTTAACGTTAGTTTCTAATAGGATTTAAAAGAAAAATGAAGATGAGAAGAACTATAATTTATTCCTTGTGTTGCGCTTCCTTATTACTTTCTTCCTGTGATTTGGATGTTCCTGTGACCGACCGTTTGCCGGACGAGGAAGTTTGGAAGGATGATAATCTGATAACAGGAGTGTTCTCTAGATTGTATAACCAGATGCAGATGGAACATAACTCCACTTATTTTGAGGGATGGGATGTTTGGAATGTCAGCTTAGTGACCGCTTCAGATGAGGGTACAGGAGCTTACCAAGCAGGGGATCTTGGTACGGGTGACGTTGCCCGTGCGAATTTCAATGATGAGTGGTTTGGTCTGTGGGAGGACGGTTTTAAGGCTGTTCGAGCGACGAATCTGGTATTACAAGAGCTGAATGCGGCCGAGATGCCGGAAAGCAAACGGCAGCAATTGATCGCCGAGGCTCGTTTTATTCGTGCGTTCCATTATTTTAATCTGGTAAAACGCTACGGAGGCGTTCCTATCGTGACAGAAGTGCAGCAATATACCGGTCCGGAAGACTTGTATGGCTTACAAGTTTCCCGTGACAAGGAACAAGAAGTCTGGGATTTTATTCTAACTGAATTAGACGAGTCCGCTTTGGAATTACCGGAGACCCGTGAATCTGTGGAAAGAACCCGTGCCACTCGATATGCGGCTTATGCGTTGCAATCTCGTGCGGCATTGTATGCGGCATCGATCGCTAAATACGGCAAAGTGCAATTGAACGGTATCGTTGGCGTGAATAGCGATGACGCTAACGCATATTGGGCGAAATCGATCGAGGCGGCGGATAAAGTGATTAACTCGGGTAAATATACGCTTTACAACCAGTATGCGGACCGGGTGGAGAACTTCCGGAATATGTTTCTGGAGAAAAGAGGATGTTCGGAGTTTATCTTCTGGAAAGAGTTTCTGGCTACCGATCTAGGCCATTCTTGGGATTTATTGAATGTGCCGTTTAGCTTCGTGCAGAATGGCTATGGCTGCGGGCAGAATCCCACACTCGATTTAATAGAGGCTTTTGAATATAAAGATGGTTCAGACGGTACCTTGAAATTGAAGGATGCTTCCGGTAATTATATCAAATATGACTCTCCATTGGATCTATTTAAGGACAAGGACCCACGTCTTCGGGCGACTTTCTATTTACCGATGGATGAATGTAGGGGAGGGATCGTCGAGATTCGTCGGGGTATTTACGATGCCTCTAAATCTGGGGATGCCCGTTTTATCACCAGCAATAACGTGAACGAGTATTATGGTGAGGAAGGTAACCAAATGAAGATCTTAGGTAAGGATGGCGTATGGGATACCGGGGATGTTGGAAAGACCGGCTTCTATACGAAGAAGTTCTCAGATGAGGGAGTGATGGATATCTCCGGGAATAAATCAGATGCTCCATGGCCGGTGTTCCGTCTGGCCGAGATGTATTTGAACAAGGCGGAAGCCGCTATGGAATTAGGCAAGACGGGCGATGCCGCTACCGCATTGAATATGGTTCGTGAGAGAGCGGGCATCCGTACGCTTTCTGCCGGGGAGGTTTCATTGGATCGTATCCGTAATGAGCGCCGTGTAGAGTTGGCGTATGAGAATCATCGTCATTGGGATTTAAAGCGTTGGCATATCGCTCATATCAAAATGGCTGATTTCCCAACAATGGCGCTTTATCCATGGTATATCTGGGGGGAAGGTAAATATATCTTTACGACTGGTAAGGCTCCGAAGCCTAATAAAGTATTCTTGGAACGTAACTATTACATAAAGATCAAGGATAGCGATATGGGTAGCAACCCGATGTTGGCTCCTAATAATCCCGGTTTCTAATTAATGAAAGGAAAAAGAATCATGAAAAAGATCATATATAATATAGCGATTGTCTTGGCGGCTTCTTGCCTCTTTGCCTCCTGTGAGGATGATAATTATGATGAGCCTAATTCCGGTATCAAAGGCCGCTTTATCGATGCGGAAACCTCCGAGGTTGTCCCGATGCCGGTACAGGGTACCAGCAGTATCCAGATACGTATGTATGAGCGTGACCGTTATTATTCTACGGGTGATGATTACTCGCAGCTTCCGGTTATCACGTATCCCAAGATCGATGGGACTTACGAGAACTCGTGGATGTTCAGTAAGCAATATATCTTGACGCTGGAGCAGACTAATTTCTATCCGGTGGATACGATGGTGGTTGATCTGAACGCTGGTGGACTGACGGATCAAGATATCAAGGTGATTCCCTACGCCCGAATCAAGGTAAACAACGCTGTATTCGAGAACAAGAAGTTGAAGGTATCTTATACGATCACTCGTAGCAAGGATGACTATAAGATAGAGAATGCTTTTTTGGCTTGGCATATCAGCCCTTATATCGATAAGATGTCCGGTAACTCGGAGGAATTGGTGACTGTTGATTATACGAACGTGTCCGATAAGGATATCCTGAATACGATATTAACCCAAGAGATCGGCTTAAGTGAAAGTGCGAGTTTCAACAATAAGGATAAGCAGGCCATCATGAAAGGAAACGGAAATAGGATGTATATCCGTGTTGGTGTAACGACAAACGGTAAGGTTAATTATAGTGAGGTCGTACCTGTAGACGTATCTTTCTAAAAGTACTTTATTCCGGTAGAAAGGGATTATCTCCGACTTATGTGGGATAATCCCTTCCTCTTTTAAGTTGGATAACATTAATCTATAAAGATTCCCCGTAGCTACTATTATTTATCCGGAGTATAAAGCCAACAAGGGCTACGCCGACTTCTACGTGATGACCGACTTGATTCACGAGCCCGAGATGGACTTGGCTTGATTTTGTTTTTATGCTATTTTTGATGGTAGATAATAATACGTTTAATCATCAAAAAAGGAGATATGAGCAAAAGAAAGAATAACCGCTTGGGCAAGGCGGGCATCACATTTTATACCTATGCCACCGAACGCATCCGGGAGAAACGTTTAGCGGGGAAACATAACACCGCCGATTTATATAGGACGACCCGTAATTGGATCTGCGCCTTTCTGGGTAGGAGAAACCTTCTTTTCCCGGAGATAACCCCGGGCTTAATAAGCCGTTTTGTCGCTTATCTGCAATCCGCCGGCTTGCGAGTGAATACCGTGAATACATACCTCAGCAACTTTCGCTCGATTTATAACCAAGCTTGTCGGGATGGTCTGTTGCCGGCTTGCGTCGTATCGCCTTTCGCATACTTGAACTTGAAGCGGGAAAGAGCCGGATCTAGGGCGTTGGGAAACGAGTCGCTCCGGGAGATCGTGACCTTGAAGTCTGAGGAGCCGGATTTGGCGTGCGTGATCGACTATTGTACGTTCGCCTATTTATCTTGCGGCATGCCTTTCGCGGATATGGCTCGCTTGACTACGGCGAACCTGTATGGCGAGGAGATCGTATATCGGCGTAAGAAGACGGGGACCTTAATCCGTGTCGGGATAACAGCGGGGATGCGGCGGTTGATTAATAAGTATGCGGACGCTTCTTCCCCGTACCTTTTCCCTATTTTATCTCCGGGTAGAGAGGTAGGGCATGAGGAATACAAGGCGATACTGCGTTCGTATAATAACTCGTTGAAGAAGATCGGTCGTGCGCTATCTCGTCCCATTCATCTGACCTCGTATGTTTTCCGCCATACATGGGCAACGAACGCCTTGCGGAAACAAGTCCCTTTATCGATCATTAGCCAAGCGTTGGGGCATACCTCGGAAAAAACAACACGTTTTTATCTGGCCTCTTTGGAACAGTCGGAATTGAATCGTGCGAACGCTAGGGTGACGGAAGAGGTGGATTTGCTTTTGGCGGCTGGATGATGCCCTTATTCGCGAAATAAGGGGAGGAGCCTATTCTGCATAAAAATTACCTATAATAGGCTATTTTCAACGGAAGGCTTGGCAAATGTAAAAAATATTATTGATAAACAATCACTTTTATCTATTTATTAAGAAATAGGAATTGAAGGGGATACAGATATCGTATCCTCTAATTAATCCAAATTTATGCTTATTGCGCATATATCGTGGATATGCGGTTAAAAATAGTGGTTATGCGTGTTTTTTTAGTTTATGTTGGACGTGCGATAGGCTCCTCCCCTTATTTCGCGAATAAGGGTGATAAACATTATTAAAAGGTAACGCCCCACTACCACGGGGCATTAAAGACAAAAAACATCATGGCAGAAGAAAAGACCATCTTGACCGTAGATCTTTACGACAACGTGTTAACCGAGAAAACCGGCGATTTCACCGGAAAGATCCGCATTACCGGAACCACGCGAACCTCAGACATCTCGAACCGCATCGTGAAGAAACGTACCGAGTATCGTCCGGAGACAATCACCAACATCCTCGACCTCTCCTACGACGAGATGATCGAGGCCCTCGCCCAAGGCCGTTGCGTGGTGAACAAGTTCGGGCAATGGCTGCTCACTATCAACGGCTCGTTCGACGGGAAGAAATCGGACTTCCGCTCTCCGGAGAATAAGATCACCGTAATGTTCACCCCCAGCGCCACCCTTCTGAAGGCGCTAGAAAACATCTACGTGAACGCCGACGTAGCCACCGTGGGCCCGATGATCGAGAGCCTCACGGATTCCACCACGAACGAGAAGAACCTCCATATCACCCCGAACGCCCCGGCTATCATCTTCGGCAGCACGCTGCTTATCAAGGGGGATGATCCATCTATAGGCGTCTACTTCACCAAGGACGAGGAGGGCGCCACGCCAACGAAAGTCTCCCTTATCGTACGTAACACCAAGAGCGAGATAATTATCCAGATCCCGCAACTCGCCGAGGGGCAGTACTGGCTGAGCGTCACTACGCAGGCAGGTGCGGGCTATTCTCTCGTAAAAGATCCACGCACCTACAAATTTCCCATACTCCTGACAGTTGGCGCGGGAGGAGGAGGCGACAGCGAAAGCCCGGACGAGATCTAGGTGCATAGCGGGATGGGAGAGCCTCTATACCCAGGGTAGGGAACACCGTTGTTCCCACCCATGGGAACCGGGGCTTTCCCACACCTATCAACCGGGGCTTTCCCACCCATGGGAACAACGTTGTTCCCATACCCCTTACTAACGAATGTTAAATCATTTATTCATTATAAATTTATAATTCATGAGAAAACAACTTTTACTAATGCTGATCCTTTGCCTGTCGGCCACGATGGTCTGGGCAGAAAGGATAGATGTGTCCACGGCCCGTAAGGTGGCGGAGAACGTGGCTAACGCGGGTTCGGGCTTGCGCTCGGCTGGAGACTTATCGTTGGTTTATGCGGCGGCACCGGGAAAATCAAGTTCTGCGTTACGAAGCGGGACGGTTGATGGTGCTGTGGACTATTTCGTGTTTAATGTACCGGGAAACAAGGGATTCGTGATCGTCTCCGGTGATGATCGCACTTATCCGGTTCTGGGACAATCGGACGAGGGTAATTTTGATCCGAATAATTTGCCGGACAACTTGCGTGCGATGTTAGCTTTCTATCAAAGCCAGATCACTTATGCCGAACGTAAAGACTTGGAAGCCTCGGTGAATATCCAAGCCGAGTGGGGGCGATACCTAGCTGGTAATTTGAGGGCGGCTTCTACCGAGGTATTGCTTACAACCGCAAGGTGGGATCAAGGAGATCCGTACAATCGGCAGACACCCATCATTGATGGATACCATGCTGTAACCGGATGTGTAGCTACGGCACTTGCCATTGTCATGAGATATCATGAGTATCCGGTAGAGACTGTTACTAGCAGTAATAGAGTAAATGAATATTGGAGTGGACTTCCTGTTTCCTACGGGCCGTATGAGTGGGACAAGATGCCTCTTATTTATAAAGATGGAGAATTTACGGAGGAAGAGGCAAATACTGTAGCGTCCTTGATGTGGCAGATTGGGGCCAATGTTGATATGGGGTATTCTGTTGATGGAAGTGGAGCTAATACAAAGAATGCGATAGAGAGGCTTAACTCTGTATACGGTTATAGTGATGGCTTGCGATACGTTAATAAATCGGATTATCGTTGGACAGAATGGAAAAAGTTGGTAAGAGATGAATTGGAAAGTAATCGACCTGTTATTTACAGTGGGAATAATAGCGAAGGTGGCCATGCTTTCATTTGTGATGGCTATAAGGAAGATGAGGCTTTTCATATTAACTGGGGGTGGGGAGGTATCAGCAATGGATATTTTTTACTTTCCGCATTGGATTCCGACGGCGGGGATGATCCTTACGTTTTATATGGGATGGGAATAGGTATACGTCCTCCAATGGCTGGTGATACGAAAATATATATGTTGAAGTATTTGTCTCTTGAACTATCAGGTCAACTAGCGGTAAATACAGATTTTACGATTAACGTAGGTGCGAAAAATATAGGGAATGCAGAGTTCTACGGTTCAGTGGATATGGCCGTGATCGGAGCGGATGGAAAAATCAAGAAGCGTATCAGTACGCCATCACCAGAGGTTTCAATTTGGATGCAAAAGTCTACATATTGGGATTTCAAATGCCAGCTGACCGAGGCTCTAGCAGAGGGAGAGAAAATTCTTCCGGTTTATTCAAGGGATGGAGAGAATTGGGTAGTCATGACAGGTACGGCTGAGGCTCCTTTATATATTGATATGAATGGAGTGCGAAATTCAAATGATGATCCGGACGATCCGAATGTAAGACCTATAAATGTGAGCATTCGTTGGAATGGTTTTGATGACAAGTATTTGGCAATAACGGGTTTGGATAACTCTGAATATAACGATTACAATACAGATAGGATTTCTTACGGTCTCGCCAATGTGGCGGAAAATGTCATTTTGCGTTATACCTTGAAAGATTATGCCGCATGGAAAGGACAATTGAATGTTTATTATGGTGATCGCGATATTTATAAAGCAAATCAAGGGACAAAGGCCGAGATCGGTACAGATGGCTCTTTCGACGTGCCGGTGAGCCTGGAGCAAATCACTAATGGGTCATATATAAATTATCTCAAGGTGCTGTCTGCCAAGGCTGGCGAGTTGGTTTACGATATTCAAATATATATCGAATCCGATATGGTTAATTCTAAGGGTGGGGTAAAAGATAAATCGATGGTATTTTTGAATCGCATCGAAGGAAAGATTACTCCAGACCCTGTCATTGGAACCGTGAATACGGAAATACCTTTCACTTATACTTTTGATAAGGCAGATCCTTGTCTTGTGGGAAAAGAGGTTAAACTATCTACATCTTTAGTTGCAGAGTCAATAGACCAAATTAAGTTATATTATGTAGATGGCGAACAGAAGACAGAACTTAAACTAGAGACGATTGATAAGAATTATCATTATACAAAAGAGCCATTAGCTGTCGGTAATCTTGCGGAGGGGGCTAGTTATCGGTTCTTGCTAAGTTCGGGGCGGCCAATTACAGAAGATGAATACGCAAATGTGTCTGTTTCTGTTGGGACTGTGGGAGGAAAGAGTGTTCCCACCGATAATAAGAACGCAAGTCTTATCATATCGGAAACTCCGATAACAACCCATAAGGTCCAAGTGAATTTGCAAGATTTGACTGTCCAAGACGAGGTGACAACTGTCATAGACCAGAAGTCCTTGGTGCTTGTATTACTTCCGAGTATGGGATATCAACTTCCATCTTCAGTTACGATTACGATGGACGGGAATACCCTAGATCCGGAAATCTATAGTTATAATCCAGCGAATGGATATGTATATATCAATAGCGTGACCGGCGATATCGTCATCACTGCTAAAGCCGATCCGATCCAAGCCGCCACATATCCCGTTAAGGCTAATTTGTCGAATCTGTCTTCTTCCCCTGCCATCGTAGACGCTACGACCGTGAAAGAAGGAGAGGCATTCTCGTTTACCTTATCGGCGAATAGCGGTTACATGCTTCCGACATCCATTACGATAAAGATGTCCGGTTCCACTTTAGAGGCAGGAAAGGGATATACCTACGATGCCAAGACAGGCAAAGTAGAGATATTGAATGTGAGAGGTGAGGTAGCCATTACCGCTGAAGGAGTGTCTGAACCATCCGTTTATAAGATAACGGCAGAATTGAAGAACCTAACCTCCACGCCGGCCATTACCTCGGCTACGACCGTGAAGGAAGGCGAATCGTTCACTTTCACCTTGAAAGCCGCTACGAACTACAAGCTTCCGGATGCGATCAGTATCTTGAAGGGCAATGACGCATTGACAGCGGAAGAGTTCACCTACGACGCTAAAACGGGTAAAGTCGTGATCAAGGCAGTTTCCGGTGACTTGACCGTGAAAGCTTCCGGTATTGATGATCGCCATTATGAGGTGATACTCAATTTGGCTGGAGTTACTTCCGAACCTGCTTCTTTTGATCCGGTATTAGTTAATGGCAAAGTTGAATTGACCTTGAAGGCGGCTGAAGGTCATATACTTCCAACCACGATCACGGTGAAGATGGGTGATAAGACCTTGGTTGCCGGTACGGATTATACCTATAACACTTCCACAGGAGCTTTCTCTTTGGCGAAGATTACAGGGAAGCTCTCCATTACCGCACAAGGTGTGAAAAAGAGCTATTCAGTTACCGCTACATTGGCAAATATAACTTCCGATATCAAGTCGGACACTAAAGTTCAATTTGGTGAAGCCTTCGCTTGTGTACTTTCCGCAAATGAGGGTTATACACTTCCAACTGAGATCACGGTAACGATGGGTGGTAAAACATTGGTAGACGTAACTGATTATACCTATGATGCCGCTACGGGAAAAATCTCTTTGAAGAAAGTAACCGGTGAGTTAGCGATCACGGCGCAAGGCGTACAGAAGAGCTATGCGGTAGCCCTTATGTTAAAAGACTTGACTTCTGATATCTCGCAAGGCAAGAAGATTAAACATGGTGAGACCTTGACCGGTAAGTTATCTGTAGTGACCCCACAGTACGGGCTTCCTTCCACGATCGAGGTGATGATGGGTGGTAAAGTGCTGGCTGCTGGTTCCGGTTATTCCTATGATCCGAAGACCGGGGAGATAGAAATAAAGAACGTAACCGCTGAGGTTTCCATTAAAGCTTCTGGTGCGGAGATCTTCCAAGTGAAAGAACAGACCGAGAACATAGAGATTAAGACTTCCGGAGAGACTGTGAAAGAAGGAGAGCCATTCAAATGTGAATTAGCACCAGCTACGGGATACAAATTCCCTTATGTCATAAAGGTGATGATGAATGGTCGTTTGTTGAAGCAAAAGAATTTGCTTAGGGCATCAGGTTCTGAGTACTATACGTATGACAATACGACGGGAATAATCGAGATTGAGAATGTGGATGGCGAGATCGTTATTGAGGCGAAAGGTGTACAAGAGGGCTTCTTTGAGGTAATCCCGAATCTTGTTAACCTCACTTCCGATCCGGCTTCTTTCGAGCCTTTGGCTAAGGATTCCAAAGTGGAACTTACGCTGAAAGCAGCCTCCGGCTATACGCTTCCGACATCCATTACTGTGAAGATGGGAGAGAATACGCTAGCGTCTACGGATTATACATACAATTCTGGCACGGGTGCTTTCGCATTGGAGAAGATCACGGCTACCTTGGTGATTACGGCGGCAGGTAATAGGATTCCGGATCCGGAACCAGAACCGGAGCCAACCCCGACCACCTACATGGTGACATTGCCGGTTGTAGAGGGCGCTACCTTGATTGCGGAGTCTTCCACGAATGTGGAATCCGGCAAGAGTTTTGCGTTCACGCTGACTTTGAAGGACGGCTACAGTGCGCCTCAACTGACAGTGAAAGCGAATGGCTCAGTACTTGGTCCGGTATCAAGCGGCCGTTATGTGATTGAGAAAGTAACGAGTAATATCGTTGTTACCGTAACAGGCATCGTGAAAGATAATCCTACTGATAACGCAGAGGTAGATCCCAATGGCTTGCGAGTATGGGGAGAGAATGGACGATTGCATATCCAGACTCCTGTTATGGACACAGCTTGTATCGTTACATTCGAAGGGCGTTTGTATAGGAACTTATCTTTGCCTGTAGGCGAGACTATCACGAGTATTCCACAAGGGTCTTATATAATTTATATTGGCAACCAATCCTACAAGATCCGCTTCTAGCCATTCTTGAGGAATCATAGGAAGGCGAGTCATTTGCGAGTGGCTCGCCTTTCTTGTTTAATAAATCTTAATATTTACCGGGGATATAAGTATCGTAAGCCATTAGAAAGTATATTCATGCGTAATCTCAATTTATTTATCATGAAATGTATATCTATCTACTTTGTGACCCTATTGTTACTGATGTCGGGCTGTGAATCCGGACGGAGGATCCTCTTAAAAGATCTTCGTTGTGAGAACTTGGAGAATCCGGTTGCGATCGACAATACCCATCCCCATTTTAGCTGGAAAATCGAGACAGACGGGCAAACTATGCGGCAAGCGTATTTTGAGATACAAGTAGCCACGGATAGTTCCTTGCTGGCTCAAGGCAAAGCCGATCTATGGAATTCAGGTAAGGTGGAATCGTCCGCTTCCGTGATGGTCCCTTATCGAGGGAAAGAGTTGCGATCTAGTGTGCTGGCCTATTGGAAAGTCCGGGTATGGGGCGATAAAGGGGAATCCTCGGACTGGAGTCTGGTCAATCGCTTTGGGATCGGGCTTTTGGATAAAGCGGAATGGCAAGGGAAATATATAGGGATGCCGGATGAGAAGAATCCGATGTTAAGGAAGAAGTTCGAGCTTCAAGACCGTGATGCCACATTACTCCTTCATGTAAACTCCTTAGGGTATCATGAGATCTATTTAAATGGGAGGAAGGTATCGGAAGATGTTCTCTCGCCTGCGGTATCTCAATTAAACAAAAGATCATTATCGGTGACGTACGATCTTACGCCGTACGCAAAGCAGGGAATAAACGACTTATTGCTCTGGTTGGGCCGTGGTTGGTACAGAAAAGCTACTTTTAATGCCGTTCATGATGGGCCGTTGGTTAAACTGCAATTGGACGAGATTCAAAGAAATGGCACTACAAGTACGCTACTCGTTACGGATAGCTCTTGGGAAGGCCGGGGAAGTATGTATGGTGAGACCGGTACCGGTACTTGGTATCCCCATCAATTCGGGGGTGAATGTGTGGATGGGCGGAAGGCGTTGCCGGATTTGACAACGGCTACGCTCGACGAACTGGATTGGAAGCCGGTGTTGGAGGTGGAGGTACCCGGGATAGAGGTAAGTCCCCAGATGTGTGAGCCTAATCGAATACAAGAGATTATCCGTCCCAAAGGAATCAAACAAATAGGGGACAGTATTTGGCTCGTAGATATGGGAAAGGCGTTAAATGGTTGGGTTGAGCTGAGTTTCCCAAAATTACCGGAAGGCCACCGGGTCCGTATGGAATATACGGATTGGTTAAATGAAAACGAAGATTTCAAGCCACAAGAGGAGAACGGACAGTATGAGGATTGGTATATCGGTTCCGGACAAGGCAAAGAGGTATTCCGAAATAAATTTAACCACCATGCGTTTCAATATATAAGGATATCCGGTTTGGCGAAAGCTCCCGAGGAGGTCACTGGCTATCTGATTCATACGGATTATAAGGATGCCTCGTCTTTCGAGTGCTCGGATCCGGACTTGAATGCTATCTATGCGATGATCAAATATACTTTCAAGAACCTAGCTTTCAGTGGTTATATCGTAGACTGCCCGCATTATGAGCGTATGGGATACGGTGGGGATGGAAATGCCTCTTGTAAGAGTTTCCAGACATTGTATGAGGGCTCTTCCGTGTATATGAACTGGATGCAGATGTGGCAGGATTGCATCCGTGAGGATGGGGGTATGCCGCATTGCGTACCGAATCCATACCCGGCGGGAGGTGGTCCGTATTGGTGTGGCTTTATTATCACGGGATCGTGGCAGACTTATTTGAATTATGGGGATAGCCGTCTGATCGAGCGATATTATCCGGTTATGCGACATTGGTTGCGTTATGTGGATGCGTATACGGTCGATGGATTGCTGAAACGTTGGCCGGATACGGATTATCGGGCATGGTATTTAGGGGATTGGTTGGCTCCGGCGGGTGTCGATTATACGGCGCAGTCATCGGTAGATCTGGTTAGTAACTGCTTTATAAGCGATTGCCTCACTACGATGGAGAAGATTGCGAAGGTATTGGGGAAAGCGGAGGATGCCGCTAAGTATAAAGAGCGTCGCCAACGATTGAACGAGCTTATCCAGAAGACTTTCTATGATCCGGAGAAGAAACAGTACGCTACAGGCTCCCAGATCGATCGGATTTATCCGATGTTGGTCGGCGTGACAGATGAACAGCATATGCCCGAGGTAAAGGAAGGTTTATATCGAGAGACTTTGGAGAATTGTAAGGGCCATATCGGTTCCGGTTTGGTGGGTGTTACGATCTTGACCGATTGGGCGATAAAGAACGGAGAGGCTGATTTTCTCTATTCCATGCTGAAAAAGAGAGAGCTACCGGGATATCTATATATGATCGATCAAGGGGCTTCTACGACTTGGGAATACTGGTCGGGAGAACGTAGTAAGGTTCATAATTGTTTCAATGGCATTGGCGCTTGGTTCTGTCAGGCGATCGGAGGGATTTTGCCGGATGAGGATAGGCCGGGCTATAAACATTTCTTTATCAAACCTCAGATACCGAATGGCGTGACGTGGGTGAGAGTGGCGAGAGAGACCCCTTACGGTACGGCACGTGTGTCTTGGACTATGGAGAACCAATCGCTCTCGCTTGATCTGGAAATTCCTGCGAATAGTACGGCGACTTTTATCGCTCCATTTAACGTATCGAATTGTGTGTTAGATGGGAATAATGTAGAGATATCGGCGGGTTCGATCTTGTTGGAAAGTGGAAAACACACCCTATCGCTGTTTGCGGAATAGGAATCATATGATTCCCTTTTTGTTGACTTATGTTAATAGCTGTTTTTTAATTATTACGCCGTAAGTGTTTTATTCTATTGAAGGGTATATAGTATAAAAGGCTAAATAATAAAAAGGATCTATTACCATGTTTAAATGTAAACAGCTTTTAAGGCGAATATGTGTGGTTAGCTATGTTTTCTTGTTGTGTGGAGGTTTGGTAAATGCGTCAAATCTCGTTTCTAAGACCAATACCCTGATAGGGACTCAAGGTAATGGGTGGGCTTCCGGATATTTGTATCCGGGGGCTACCTATCCCTTCGGTATGGTACAGTTTACCCCGACTTATTTCACGAAACAACTAGGCTTTGTTATCAATCAATTGAGTGGTGCGGGATGCGATCATATGGGAAATTTCCCTACGCTTCCGGTTGCCGGAGCTTTACGGGTTTCTCCGGATAGTATCTTGAATATGCAGACTCCGGTCGGCAAGGAGATCGGAACGGCCGGTTATTACGCAGCCACTGTAGATCATTCTATACGTGCGGAATTAACCGTTACGGAACGTACGGGTATGGCTCGTTATACGTTTTCTTCCAAGGAAAAGCAGGGTACCGTGATTATCGGAGGAGGAGTAGCCGCTACCCCTATCCAAGTGGCCGCTATTAAGATTACGGGTCCTCATAGTTGCGAGGGATATGCGGAGGGTGGTGCTTTCTGTGGAATCCCAACTCCCTATAAGGTTTACTTTGTGGCTGAGTTCGATGCGGATGCGGAGAGTTTTGGTACATGGAAGGAGGAGCGACTACATGCGAATCATACGTTTGCGGAAGGCAGTCACTCGGGGGTGTATTTTACTTTTCCGTTGAAAGAGGGGAATCAGGCGGTGCAGTATAAGATCGGTGTTTCTTATGTCTCGGTGGAGAATGCCCGAGAGAATTTGAGGGTTGAGAATCCCGCTTGGGACTTCTCTGCGGTCCGTCAGGCGACGCAAGATAAATGGAATGAATACCTCGGGAAGATAGAGGTAGAGGGAGATAACGAGGATCGCCAGATGCAATTCTATACGCATCTATATCGTTCATTAATCCATCCGAATGTTTGTAGCGACGTGAATGGGGAATATATGGGGGCGGATAGCCAAGTGCATAAGACAGCCCGAAAATTCTATACCTCTTTCAGTAATTGGGATACGTATCGTACGCAGACTGCTTTGATCGCTATGCTAGCTCCCGAGGAGACCTCGGATATCGTTATGTCTCATTACTTATTTGCCCAGCAATCCGGTGGTGGCTTCCCTCGTTGGGTACTGGCGAATATAGAGACAGGTGTTATGCAGGGGGACCCGACTCCGATTCTTGTAGCCAATGCGTATGCGTTTGGAGCTCGCAACTATGATCCTCGAACTTTACTGCGGACTATGCGTTATGGAGCGGAAGTGCCGGGGGCTAATTCCCAAGGTGTTTTGACTCGACCGGGCTTGGAACAGTATTTGGAGAAAGGGTATTACGACGCTTCGATCTTACTGGAATATACATCTTCTGATTTTGCGATTGGCCGTTTCGCCTTGCAAGCCTGCAATGATGAGCCGGTTTGTAATTGGTATACGCAACGGGCGATGAACTGGAAGAATCTTTTTAATAAGGAGACCGGTTGGTTGCAGTCCCGAAACGAGGATGGCTCGTGGAAACGTTATGACGCGGATTGGCGGGAATCGACATATAAGAATTATTTCTGGATGGTACCTTATGATTTGCAAGGGTTGATCGATAGTATAGGAGGAAAGGAAGCGGCGGAGAAGCGTTTGGATGAGATGTTCCGACGTTTGGACGCTAGTTATGGAGATGAATGGTTCGCCTCCGGTAACGAGCCTAGTTTCCAAATCCCTTGGATTTATAATTGGGCGGGGGCTCCTTATAAGGCGCAACAAGTGATCCGGCGTATACTGAACGAACAATATAGTAGCCGTGTGAACGGTTTGCCGGGCAACGACGATTTAGGATCGATGGGAGCATGGTATGTCTTTGCCAGTATCGGTTTGTTTCCAGAGATTCCCGGAGTGGGAGGTTTCTCTGTGAATAGTCCGGTATTCCGTAAGATTGTTTTACATTTGCCCGAGGGAGACGTGATTATCAAGGGGGGTGATGAGAAAAAAGAGTATATCCATTCCTTAAGTCTTGGTGGAAAGAAGATGGAGGGCACTTGGATCGATTGGTCGGATTTATATCGGGGGGCGACCTTGGTATATAAATTATCCGGGAAGCCGGATAAGACGTGGGGAACTCGGATAGCTCCCCCTTCATATGGAAAATAAATATAACTTAATACTACGAATAACATGATTAAAGAAACATTATTAGTCTCTACTTTCGGCTTATTGGGATTGGTTACCGTAGCTTGCGGCTCTCAAAAGAAAGACCAGACGGCGGAAGCTGTATCGGAAACTATATCGGAAACAGCTTGGTGCTTGGACGGGTTTGAGCGTCCGACAGGAGTGAATCCGGTAATTAAGCCGTTACCAACTAAGTTTTATTGCCCGATGCGGGAAGATTCTGTAGCATGGGAGGAGAGTGACACATTTAATCCGGCGGCTACGATTTACGATGGGAAGATCGTGGTGATGTACCGTGCGGAAGATAACTCCGCTCAGGGAATTGGTTCCCGGACTTCCCGTTTGGGATATGCGACCTCTACTGACGGTATCCATTTCGAGAGGGATACGAAGCCTGCTTTTTATCCGGCTAAAGATAATCAAGCAGAGAACGAATGTCCCGGAGGTACGGAAGATCCTCGTATCGCTATGACCGAGGATGGTACGTATGTCTTGCTATATACGCAATGGAACCGCAAGGTGCCTCGTCTGGCGGTGGCGACCTCAAAGGATTTGAAACACTGGACGAAGTTCGGTCCGGCTTTTGAGAAAGCCTATAATGGCAAATTCAAGGATGAGGCGACCAAATCCGCATCGTTAGTCACGACTTTAAAGGGAGATAAGCAGGTCATTGCGAAAGTGAATGGCAAGTATTTCATGTACTGGGGGGAGAAGAATGTATATGCGGCTACCTCCGATAATTTAACAGATTGGGACCCGCTGTTGGACGAGAATGGTGAGTTGCTTAAATTGTTCTCTCCCCGTTCCGGCTATTTCGATAGCCAGTTGACCGAATGTGGACCTCCCGCTATCTTGACAAAGGATGGCATCGTTCTGTTGTATAATGGTAAAAACGAACCGGGAGAAAAAGGGGATACCGCTTATCCTGCGAACTCTTATTGTGCCGGACAAGCATTGTTCGATGTAAATAACCCGACAAAATTGATCGGTCGTTTGGATAAGCCTTTCTTGCAACCGACGGATGATTTTGAAAAAAGCGGTCAATACCCTGCGGGTACCGTATTCGTGGAAGGTCTGGTCTATTACCGGAATAAATGGTATCTGTATTATGGCTGTGCTGATTCATTCGTGGCTGTGGCCGTATCGGATAAACAATTGAACTTCTAAGTGTCCAAAAGTAAATAAGATGAGAACTAATCGATGGCTTTTTAGTTTGGCGTGTATGCTTTCTGTGTTTGTGTGTGGCAATGCGCAGAAAACTCCTTCCCCTTTTCAAAGGGGTGACCGGGTTGTTTTTTTAGGCAATAGCATAACAGAGGGCGGACATTATCATTCTTATATATGGTTGTACTATATCACTCATTTCCCGGATATGCGGATGCGGATGTATAGCGCCGGTACCGGTGGTGACAGTTCTTGGGATATGTTGGAACGGATCGAGGAGGATGTATATGGTAAAAATCCGACGGTGGTTACGGCTACTTTCGGTATGAACGATAGTGGTTATTTCGAATATAACGACGATAATCCTACGGCTTTCGTGGAGCGGCAAATGTATCGGGTAGATACGACCTTTCAGGCGATGCAGAAGATCATGAAATCTCACAAAGATACAAGGGTGATCATGATCGCTGGCACGCCGTACGACGAGACTTGGCAAAATGAGAAAAATAAGCCTTTTCTTGGAAAGAACGCTACGATCCAGAAAATCATCCGTCTGCAAAGAGAGGCGGCCGTGAAGAATGACTGGGCGTTCGTGGATTTCCACAACCCGGTATTGGAGGTGAACAGGGTACAACAAGCGAAAGATCCGCGGTTTACCTTAATGCAAGGAGATCGGATTCATCCGGATAACCACGGTAATATGTTGATGGCCTATTTCTTCTTGAAGTCTCAGGGATTGGCGGGTAAACCGGTCGCCAAAGTTGATATCGATGCTTCCCGACGTATGGTGTTGGCGAACGAGAATTGTTTCGTGAATGAATTGAAAGTATCAGACAAGGGTACGATCTCTTTTACCTATTTAGCGAAGTCTTTACCTTATCCGATGGATACGATCTCTCGGGGTTGGGAGAAGAAGCATACGCAATATGAGGCGACCTTGTACGCTCCGATTATGGAGGATCTTAATCAAGAGGTATTGCGGGTGGATGGATTGAAAGGTTCGTATAGGTTGGAGATAGACGGGGATTCAATTTCTACGTTTTCGGCCGAGGATTTGGCAAAAGGTATTAACTTAGCGGCGTTAACGAACACACCGCAATATCAGCAGGCCGTTCGGGTCATGCATTTGAATGAGGAACGTTGGAATATCGAGAAACGTTTCCGGGAATATGCGTGGACGGAATTTTATATCTTGAAGCGGAAGGGCATGTTATTTCAGGATAATATCGCCGCTATGGATACGTTAAGGGCGAACCTTCATACGAATATCTTCTTAGCCGGCCATCTGGATAACTACTCCAAGATGATGTATCCGGAGATCCGGGAGGCTTGGAGCCAACAAATCGATATGTTGGTGGATCGTATGTATCAGATCGCCCAACCGAAGGTACGTAGAATAGAACTTATAAAAAAATGATACGACTAGTAAGAAATTTAAGATGGATAACGACCACGGCGTTATCGCTTGCGTTGGTGGGAACTGCCTGTTCCGGTCCGACCCGGACTATCGAGGAGGTTCATTTCTCTGATTATGTAAATCCCTTTATCGGGGCGAGTACGAATACGGAGGCGGCCGGTGCTTACCATGGCTTGGGGAAGACCTTCCCCGGTGCGACTACCCCTTTCGGTATGGTACAGGTAAGTCCGAATACGATTACGGGGGGCGACAATGGTTCCGGATATAGCTACGAGCATGAGACGATCGAGGGATTCGCCTTTACGCAGATGAGTGGTATCGGCTGGTATGGTGATCTGGGTAATTTATTGGTAATGCCTACCGTGGGCGATCTGCGCACGAACTCAGGAAAAGAGGGGGGCGTAACCGGGTATCGTTCCCGGTATGATAAATCTTCCGAGGAGGCCAAGGCTGGATATTATAAGGTATTGCTAAGCGATTACCAGATACAAGCGGAGGCGACAGCGGCTCCTCATAGCGGTATGCTGAGATTCGTTTTCCCCGAGAATAAGCAGTCCCGCATCCAGTTGGACTTAGCCCGTCGTGTAGGAGGTACTTCTACGTATCAGGCGGTTCAAGTGATAGATGACCATACGATCGCCGGACGAATGGAATGTACGCCGGAAGGCGGAGGCTGGGGGAATGGTGAGGGTTCTTCCCGGTATACCGTGTATTTTTATGCGCAGTTCTCCAAACCGTTGAAAGATTATGGTGTATGGAGCGTGGATATCCCGGCAGGGCAGGATCGGCATCGGGAATTCGTGGAGAGCCCGGCTTTCCAGACATTGACAGCGAACGCGAAGATTTCGGAGAGACCAAAGGCATATGAGGGTGAGCACCTCGGGTTCTTTACGGAGTTTGAGACCGAGGCGAATGAGGAGGTTCTTTTCAAGGCTGGTATTTCCTTTGTAAGCTTGGAGGGTGCGGAAAAGAACTTGAAAGCGGAGATCAAGGATTGGGATTTTGATGCGGTACGTTCTCGTGCCCGTTCGTTATGGGATACGGCTTTGGCTAAGATGGATGTCAGCGGTGGGACGGATGAGCAGAAGGTGATCTTCTATACCTCCTTGTATCATACAATGATCGATCCGAGGATTTACACGGATGTGGATGGCCAATATATGGGTGCGGATGGAAAAGCGCATAGGTCTGATACGTTTACGAAACGTACGATCTTTAGCGGTTGGGACGTGTTCCGTAGTCAGATGCCTTTGCAAACGATTATTAATCCGGTATTGGTGAACGATTTGTTGAAGTCATTGACAACGATGGCTGAGGAGAGTGGGCGTGAGTACTATGAGCGATGGGAGTTATTGAACGCCTATAGCGGTTGTATGTTAGGAAATCCGGCTATATCGGTCTTGGCGGATGCCTATGCGAAAGGTATTTGTAGCTTGGATATGGAAAAGGCTTATCGGTATGCGGATAAAACTTCGAGAATGTTCGGGAATGCGGAGTTGGGCTATACCCCGAATCCGCAGAGTATCTCCAAAACCTTGGAGTATGCGTATACGGAATGGTGTATGTCTCAGTTGGCGAAATCATTAGGAAAACAGGAGGATGCGGTTTATTATGCGAAGTTGGCTCAGTCTTACCGGAATTTATATGATGCGGAGAAACATAGCTTCCGCCCGAGAGATGCGAATGGCCGGTTTGAGGCTTGGCCGGAAGAGGGTAAGCTGAAGGAATGGTACGGCTGTATGGAATGCAATGAGCTGCAACAGGGGTGGTTCGTGCCTCACGATATTCCGGGTATGGTGGAACTGATGGGAGGAACGGAACGGGTGATTGCCGATCTGGATACGATGTTCGACAAGACACCAACGGATTTCCTGTGGAACGCTTATTACAATCATGCGAACGAGCCGGTTCATCATGTGCCTTTCTTGTACAATCATTTGGGACAGCCGTGGAAAACCCAGAAATGGTCTCGTTTCATTTGCGATAAGGCGTATAAGAATAAGGTAGAAGGCTTGGTTGGAAACGAGGATGTCGGTCAGATGTCCGCTTGGTATGTATTGGCGGCATGTGGTTTGTATCCGGTTTGTCCGGGAGATACTCGCTATGAGATATCCAGCCCGGTTTTTGAGAAGACTGAGATTCAGGTTGGCGAAGGGAATACATTTATCATACGAGCCAACCGAAATACCCCGGAAAACACCTATATCCAATCCGCTAAATTAAACGGGACGGATTATACGAGATGCTATCTTGATTATAGGGATATCATGAAAGGTGGCGTACTAGAATTGGAGATGGGCCCCGAGCCGAATACAAATTGGGGCGTGAATAATTAATCAGTAAATAAAATAACATGAAACTCAATACTTTTTATAAACAGGGGACGGCTTTAGCCCTCTGTTTAACCCTCTCTTTCCCTGTTTTTGCGGAGAAAGACTTGGTACAATACGTAAATACTTTGCAAGGAACAAACTCGACTTACGAATTGAGTTGGGGAAATACCTACCCGACTACGGCGGTTCCCTATCCCATGAATAGCTGGTCTCCACAGACCGGGAAGAATGGTGATGGTTGGAAATACCAATACTCGGCCACTACGATCCGGGGTTTCCAACCGACGCATCAATGTAGCCCTTGGGTGGGAGATTACGGGGTATTCTCTTTGATGCCTGTGTCGGAATTAGTTGTTGATGAGTCCAAACGGGCGACTCCGTTCTCTCATGATAAGGAAATTGCCAAGCCTCATTATTATAGGGTTACGTTGGAGAATGGCATTACCACGGAGTTCTCGCCAACTACCCGTTCCGCTCATTTCCGTTTTTCCTTTCCCGCGAAGGGAGACGCTTTTCTCGTACTGGATGGCTATACGAAAACCAGTCAGGTACAAATCGATGTAGCGAACCACCGGATCACCGGCTATGTACACAATGGGGCTTTCTCTCCGAAGACACATAAGAATTATTTTATCATTCAATTTGATAAGCCTTTCGTTAGCTATGGTACATGGGAGAATCGTAAGAATACGATCCAGAAGAATAATTTGAGCCGGGAAGGGGAAGGAATCGGTGCCTATGTACAATTCGCGAAAGGCTCTAAGGTACAGGCCAAGGTATCTACCTCTTATATCAGTCCGGAACAAGCGGAGGTTACGATGACTCGTGAGCTAGGTAAGCACTCATCGGTAGAAGTGACGAAGCAAGCGGCTGCTGACGTATGGAACCAGCTATTGAATCGTGTGTTGGTGGAAGGTGGAACCGAGGAGGATATGAAAACCTTCTACTCCTGCATGTTCCGTGCCAATTTGTTTTCCCATAAGTTTTATGAGGAGAAAGAGGATGGTTCTCCTTACTACTATAGTCCGTACGATGAGAAGATTCATGATGGATATATGTTTACCGATAATGGTTTTTGGGACACTTTCCGTTCCCAGTTTCCGCTGACCAATATCTTGCACCCTACGATGCAGGGGCAATATATGCAAGCCTTGCTAGACGCTCAGGAGCAATGTGGCTGGTTGCCTTCTTGGTCGTTCCCGAGTGAGACCGGCGGGATGGTCGGGAATCATTCGATCTCTTTATTGACGGATGCTTGGGTGAAGGGTATCCGCACTTTCGATCCGGAGAAAGCCTTGAAAGCGTATGCGCATGAGGCGATGAATAAGGGACCTTGGGGCGGTGCCAACGGACGGGTTCGTTGGAAGGATTATTATCAGTTGGGATATATACCTTATCCGGAATCCATGGGATCTACGGCACAGACGTTGGAATATTGCTATGATGACTTTTGTGCGTATCAGTTGGCGAAAATGACTGGGAATAAGTTTTATGAGGAGGTCTTTGCCCGCCAGATCTATAATTACAAGAATGTGTACGATCCATCTGTCGGTTTTATGAGAGGCCGTAAATTGGATGGTAGTTGGGCGGATTTCGATGCTTTCGAATGGGGCGGTCCTTATTGCGAGGGGAATGCTTGGCATTACAATTGGTCGGTTTTCCATGATGTCCAAGGGTTGATCGATTTGACAGGAGGTGATGAGCGTTTCGTGGCGAAGATCGACTCTGTTTTCGCTTTACCCGGTATCGTGAAATATGGAACATACGGAACGAAAATTCATGAGATGCTGGAGATGGAATTGGCGAAGATGGGACAGTACGCCCAAGGTAATCAACCGATCCAGCATATGATTTACTTGTATAGTTACGCAGGCCAGCCTTGGAAGACGCAATATTGGATTCGTCAGGTGATGGATCGGTTATATAATAGCTCGGAAAATGGTTATCCGGGTGATGAGGATCAAGGCGGTATGTCTTCTTGGTACGTATTGAGTGCGTTGGGAATCTACAGTGTTTGCCCGGGGACGGATGAGTATGTATTGGGTAGCCCGAAATTCCGGAAAGCTACGATTACGATGGAGGATGGCAAGAAGTTCGTGATCGAGGCGAAAGGGAATAGTAAGGATAACGTATATATCCAAAACGCTACCTTGAACGGGAAGAGACATACACGTAATTATATCCATTACAGCGATATCGTGAATGGGGGCGTGCTGGAGCTTCAAATGGGCAATCAACCGGAGAAGACGAGAGGAACCGCGAAAGAGGATCGTCCTTTCTCGTTAAGTAAATAAGTTTTTGGCTGTAAAATCTGTATATTTGTCCCCGTAGTTCCTTGAAAACAAGGCTACGGGGAATTAATCATTAATGTTCACTGATATGAATTGGATGAAAAAGGTAGCGGTAGCGTTGGTTTGTTTGCTTCCGCTCGGTTTACAGGCAGCGAAGGTAGATACTTTGCAAGTGAAAAGTCCTTCGATGAATAAAAGTATAGAGGTAGTTGTGGTAAGTCCGGATGTGGCCGCGACGAAAGCGTGTCCGGTGATTTATTTGTTACATGGCTATGGCGGTAACGCTCGTACATGGGTCGGTATCAAGCCGGATCTACCTAAGATCGCTGATGAGAAGGGCATCTTTTTCGTATGCCCGGATGGTAAGAATACGTGGTATTGGGATAGCCCTTTGAACGCTGATGTACGGTATGAGACTTTCATCTCGAATGAGTTGGTGAAATACGTGGATTCCCATTATAAGACAGTGGCCGATCGTAAGGGACGTGCTATTACCGGCTTGAGCATGGGTGGACATGGCGCTATGTGGAATGGCCTTCGTCATAGCGATGTTTTCTCCGCTGCGGGAAGTACCAGCGGTGGCGTGGATATCCGCCCTTTCCCGAAAAACTGGGAGATGAGCGTGCAAATAGGCGAGAAGGCGAAATCTCCGGAAAACTGGGAGAAGTACACGGTTATCAATTTGGTTCCAACCTTGAGGAAAGACCAGATCGCTTTGATCTTCGATTGCGGTGACAGCGATTTCTTTTTGGAGGTGAATAAGAACTACCACGAGGCGTTATTAAAACAAGGCATCGACCACGACTTTATCACTCGCCCGGGTAATCATGATTCACAATACTGGAATAATTCTATTGATTACCAGATCCTCTTTTTCTGGAAGCATTTCTTGAAGATGAAGGCCTTGTGATAAGACCGTTTGGCGATTTGACATTCTGACATTTTGTAAACTGAAGTCCCGGAGAACCGATTTTTCCGGGACTATGTACGACTCGTTGCCAAATACGCAAGAAAAAAACAATAATTCGTTCATTGATAATACAATACCGAAAAACCGCCTTTCATTCTAGCGAAAATAATTCATCCTAATTCATATCCATTGACTTCTTCGGGCTATCCGATAGGGTTACGACTGGGTTCTAACCGGGTTACGATGCCTATTCACGATTACTGACAACCCTATTCGTGACTGTTTATAATGCCCAACGGCAGTATTGGCGTCGCCCAACGCGACTATACGTGTAGGCTTTTGTCGCCTTTCGTGCTTAAAAACGGGAATACTCTCACTTAAAAGGGCGTTTTATAGCCCCTCACGTCTACTGGTTGGGGCGATTCAAACGAATGCCTTGTCACGATTCGCATTCGAAAAGAAGCATAAAGAAAGTTTCCCGCTGTTATACTCCATATGTACGCTAATTTTCGTACTTTTGCCTCTTGAATCTTGAATATACGAAAGCGATGAATTATCAGATAGATGCTCCGGGTTCCGCTATCCGGACTACCGTAAAGCTTCCCGCTTCTAAAAGTATCAGTAACAGGGCATTGATCTTGAATGCGCTAAGTTATAGCGCATACGATGTGGAGAACTTATCCGATTGCGATGATACAAATTTGATGGTAAAGGCATTGAACTCGAACGATCGGGATTTTAATGTGGGTGCGGCGGGTACGACGATGCGTTTCCTTACTGCTTTCCTCTCGAAGGTGGTGGGCGAATGGACGATTACGGGAACCGAACGCATGAAGAACCGTCCGATCAAGGTGTTGGTGGATGCGCTGAACGCTTTAGGCGCCCGGATCGAGTACATGGAGAAGGAGGGTTATCCTCCTTTGCGTATTTTCGGAAGCGCCTTGCAAGGCGGAGAGATCTCGCTACCGGGAAATGTTAGCTCTCAATATATATCCGCTATCTTGATGATCGCCCCGTTAACAGAAAATGGGGTTACGTTGCATTTGGAGGGCGCTATTATCTCTAGGCCCTATATCCATATCACCTTGCAATTGATGGAGCAATATGGAGTGAGAGCCTCTTGGACGGAGAATACGATCAAAGTACTTCCCCAAGAGTATAAGCCGATTCGTTTTACGGTGGAATCCGATTGGAGTGCCGCTTCTTATTGGTATGAGATCATGGCGTTATCGAAAAATGCTGAGATCGAATTGTTAGGTTTATTCAAGAATAGCTTGCAGGGAGATGCCGCCGGAGCGAAGTTGTTCGCTCAATTGGGAGTGGGCACTACTTATACGAAACGTGGAGTCGTGTTAAAGCATACTGGAAATATCTGTGAGAAGTTGGTTTATAACTTCGTGAATGAACCGGATTTGGCTCAAACCTTTGTGGTGACTTGCGTGTTATTAAATATCCCTTTCCGCTTTACGGGACTTCAATCATTGAAGATCAAGGAGACGGATCGGATCGAGGCATTGAAGACAGAGCTTCGTAAATTAGGTTATGTGTTGACGGATCGCAATGATAGCATCTTGGAGTGGAACGGTGAACGCAGGGAACCGGAGTCGCATCCGGTAATCGCCACTTACGAGGATCATCGGATGGCTTTGTCATTCGCTCCCGCCGCTTTGGTACGTCCCGAGGGGATAGAGATCGCCCACCCGCAAGTGGTCAGCAAGAGTTATCCCCATTATTGGGAAGATCTTAAGGCCGCTGGTTTCTCTATTAGGGAATCAGCCCTTTAATTTTCAGTTTTCAATTCTCAACTTTCAATTGAATTATGTGGTACATTGTCATAAGTCTTATAGGTCTGGGTGTCGTAGCCGCTATCGCCGGGTATTTCCGGAATAAGAAACTTCAGAAGATGCTGGAACGGGGGGAGATCTCGGAGATCCCCGAGGCACAGGAGATTCCGGAGGTTTGCTGCGGACAACATGAGACTTGCGAGCGGGATAGTTTATTAGCCGCCGTCAGCAAGAAAATCGAATATTATAACGATGAGGAACTGGATCGGTTCCAAGGAGTGGAAGCGGACGCTTACGATGAGGAAGCCGTTGAGGAGTTTAGTGAAGTGCTTTATACCCTCCGGGAAGTGGAGGTGGCCGGTTGGCTCCGTAGCCTGCAATTGCGAGGGATCAATTTGCCAGATGCCTTGAAGGATGAGGCATTCTTGATCATTGGCGAACGCCGTACTCATTAATTTAGGAAACGAATCATATGGATTTATTGCAATATGCCTTTTTTCAGAACGCCTTGATCGGGAGCTTGCTAACCGCTATCGCTTGTGGGATTGTCGGGACTTACATCGTATCCCGCCGGTTGGTATTTATCAGCGGAGGGATCACGCATGCTTCGTTCGGTGGTTTGGGCTTGGGTTTTTATCTGGGAACAAACCCGATCTTGATGGCGATGTTGTTCTCCATCCTCTCCGCTTTTGGCGTGGAGTGGGCGAGCAAGACGCAAAACGTAAGGGAGGATTCCGCTATAGCGGGCGTATGGTCGCTGGGTATGGCTTTGGGAGTGATCTTCATCTTTCTTACCCCGGGGTACGCCCCGAATCTATCTGCTTATTTATTTGGTAATATATTAACGATCTCTACGGCCGATATCTTATGGATTTTAGGGTTGGTGGTATTGTTGATACTCATATTCTCCCTTTTCCTCCGTGAGATTGTTTACGTGGCATTCGATCGTGACTTCGCTGTCACGCAAGGCCTACCGGTAAAATGGATCGAGTATACGATGATGTGCTTTATCGCCATGACAATTGTTCTTTCGATCCGTTTGGTAGGGATTATGCTATTGATGAGTTTGCTGACCTTGCCTCAAATAACGGTGAACCTGTTTACTTCCGACTTCAAGAAGATCATGTGGGGAAGTATCGCGATCGGCTTTCTGGGTTGCGTCTCCGGACTGGTTCTTTCTTATTTCCTGAACGTGCCTTCCGGTGCGTTTATCATCTTGTTTTTGGTGGTCCTCTTTTTGGCCTTGAAAGCAATAAAACCGTTGTTACGGCGTTAATTAAAGAATGAAAAAAGGGTTTTATTACATAGTGGCGTTATTAACGGTACTCTTGCTTTGGTCGTGCAGCACGAAGAAGAACACGAAAGCGAGCCGTTTTTATCATGCCTTTACGACCCGTTATAATATTTATTTCAATGGAAAACAAGCCTTTGACGAGGCACTGAAAAGCCAACAGGACGGATATAAAGAGAACTATTCCGACAGGATCTATATGTATCCGATTAGCGCCCAGCCTAAAGACAAAGCCGAGCCGGGCGGCCCTTTCGACCGGACGATCGAGAAAAGTAATAAAGCTATTAAACTACACTCCATAAAAGCGAAACCGGCCAAGAAACCGGGCTGGCGGAATAATCCCAAACTACGTGCTATCCAAGAACAAGAGGAGTATAACCCTTTCTTAAAGAATAGTTGGCTGATCATGGGACAGGCGCAATTCTACAATGCCGATTTCCTGCAAGCCTCCGCTACCTTTTCCTATATAGCTCGTCATTACGCGAAGGACGAGGAGGTCGTGGCCGAGGCCCGTTTGTGGCAAGCCCGTTGTTATTCCGAGATGGGTTGGTTCTATGAATCCGAGGATATCTTGGATAAGATGAACAAGAACGGTATTCCTGCTTCCGCTTTGAAGCAATATGCGGCGGTGTATGCCGATTATTTGATCAAGAACGGGCAGTTCGAGGATGCCATCCCTTATCTGAAGACCGCTATCAAGGCGGAGAAAAACCGGAAGCAACGTACCCGGATGAAGTATCTTTTGGGACAAATCTATGCGGATCAAGAATTAGATGGCTTGGCTTATAAGACCTTTGGTGAGGTAGCCCGTTCGAATCCTCCGTATGAGTTGGAATTTGCCTCACGTATCCGTCAGACAGAAGTATTCTCGGGTACGAATTACTTGAAAGTGGTGAAGATGCTCGAGAAAATGGCGAAAAGCCAAAAGAATAAGGATTATCTGGATCAAGTATACTATGCTTTAGGAAATGTATACCTCAGCCGGGAAGATACGGTGAATGCCATAAAGAACTATCAACTCGGTATCGATAAGAGTACATTGAATGGAATGGATAAGGCGATCTGCCAGATAAAGCTGGGAGATATCTATTTTACGATGCGGGATTACGTGAAAGCGCAACCTTGCTTTAGCGGAGCCTTAGCCGGAATTCAAAAGGAATACAAGGATTATGAACGGGTTTCTAAATTGTCGGCGATTCTGGATGAATTGGTCGTGCATGTAGAAGCGGTCCATCTTCAAGACAGTTTGCAAGCCTTGGCTAAATTACCGGAAGCGGAGCGGTTAGCGATTATCGATAAGAAGATTGAGGAGGTAAAGAAAGAAGAGGAAGAGGCGAAAGCCTTGGCTGAGAAGGAGGCTTATCTGGCCGAGCAGGAAGCGAAAGGCACCGGAATCGACCGTCCCGGTACGGAAACCAACGTTGTTGTCTTGCCGAACGCGTCCGGTGGAGCGTCTTTCTATTTCTATAACCCTCAGACCGTAGCGCAAGGAAAGACACAGTTCCAGCGTAAATGGGGACGTCGTCCGTTGGAAGATCACTGGCGCCGCCGTAAGAAGGAACTCTCTACCTTTAATGAGAATCTGGATGAGGAGATGCTGGCCGAGGGAGATTCCACCCAAATGGTAGGGCCGGACGGTGAGCCGTTGCCGACCGATTCGATAGGCGGTGATCTGCCGGCTGTTGCCGCCGATGATCCGCATACCCGTGAGTATTATCTACAGCAGCTACCTTTCACGCAAGAGGATATAGACGCTTCTAACATTATTATTATAGACGGTCTTTACAATATGGCGATGATCTATAAGGATAAGTTGGAGGATATCCCCTTATCTGTCGAGGCGTTCGAGAATTTGGAACGCCGTTTCCCGGATAATGAGCACCGTTTGGAGAGCTATTATCAAGTATATTTGATGGCCTTGAAAACCGGAAATACAGCGTTGGCTACCGAGTATAAGAATAAACTAATGAATGCCTTCCCGGAAAGTGATTATGCGGTAGCTGTGGCTGATCCGAATTACGAGTATAATATCCGCATGATGGATGTGGTACAAGACTCGATCTATCAAGCTACTTACGACCGCTATCTGGAGAGCGATACAGCGTATGTACGTAAGAGTTTCCGGTACGTAAGCGAGAAATATCCATTGGCTACGTTGATGCCTAAATTCATGTTCTTGGATGCGTTATCATATGTGCAGGCCGGGGATGCGGAAGGGTTTAAGAATGCCTTGAAAGCGCTGGTCGAGAAGTATCCGAACGCGGATGTCACGGAACTGGCCGGGGAGATGTTGAAAGGTGTTCTTCGGGGACGTGCCTTGGTGCAGGGGGGTGTGAAAGGTATGAGTTGGAACTTACGATTCGGTTTGGGCGAGGATGGTATGTTATCTGCCGAGGATTCGGCCCGTGTATTTAATCCGGAACGGAACACGCCTTATCAGATGCTTTTGGTATATCCTACGGGTAGCGTAGATCAGAACCAGTTGCTATTCGCTGTCGCCGCTTATAACTTCGCGAACTTCATGGTAAAAGAGTTTGATTTGGCTTTGGAGCAGGCCGGCCCGATCAGTATGCTGGCGATTAAAGGATTTATTAGTTTTGACGAGATTATCCAATATTATAAGATGATATACGGTAAGGATGGCTATGCTACGGCCTTGAATAAAGCGGTTGCCGTGTTACCGATCTCTGATGATAATTATGAGACCTTGATGCGCGGCAAGACCTTGGATGAATATATCACCTTCTTCGATGAGAGCTTCGGTGAGGAATTACCGGATCTGGCAGGTCGTTGGAAAGCCCGTATGGAAGCCGCTAAGGAGGAGGAGGCGACTGAAGATGAAATGATCACGGAGGAAGAAGCCGAAGTGCCGGAAGAGGCAGATGAATTGAAACCAGAAGTTGAACCGGAAAAACAACCTGTTACAGAGCCGGAGGAGGAACAACGGCCTGTTCAAGAACCTGTTCGACAGCCCGCTATACCAGTCGTCCCGGATACGATTGAGGTCCCTGCGTTTGACAAACCGGAGATCCAGCCTGTCGATACCCTTCGTAAGGATACGGTTCCTGTTGTTCAGCCGGCGGTTGAGGATCAAGGCATGACCTTGAAAGAAATCCAAGAGATCCGTAAACGGGAAGCTGCCGAAGAAGAAGCCCGCAAGGAAGAGGCTCGTAAGGCTTTCGAGGCCCAGCAAAAGGCGGATAAGGAATTACGTGAGCAGAAAGCGAAAGAACAGGAAGAACTTCTCAAGAAGCAAGCGGAGGAAGAACGTGCCCTGTTGAAAGCGAAGGCTGATCGAGAGAAACAGTTGGAAGCTGATCGCAAGGCCAAGCTGAAACAAGCGGAAGCCGACCGTAAGGCGAAACTGAAAGCTCGTGAGGACCTTCGTAAGGAAAAGGAACGTGCTTATAAGGAACGCCTGAAACAGAAGGAAAAAGAGCGTAAGGAGAAGGAGCGCTTATACAAGCAGAAATTGAAAGAGAAAGAAAAAGCCCGCAAGGAAGCCTTGCGGGAAAAGGAAAAGGCCGCCCGGGAAAAGGCCCGGAAGCGTTAATTGCATTAGATATTAATAGGTAAGAATTTCCAATCCTGTCTCTGTCATCAAGAAGGTATGTTCCCATTGGGCGGAGGGTAGTTCATCCTCGGTGATGACTGTCCAACCGTCTTCCTCGTCGATAAATACTTTCCAAGTACCCATGTTAATCATAGGCTCGATCGTAAAGACCATACCCGGAACTAAAAGCATCCCAGTTCCTTTCCGTCCGAAATGACAAACTTCCGGTTCCTCATGGAATTCCAGACCGACGCCATGTCCGCATAAATCCCGTACGACAGAGAATCCGTTTTTCTCCGCATGCTTTTGAATAGCGTTGCCTATATCACCGACGAATCCGAACGGCTTCGCCGCTTTTATACCGATCTCCAGACATTCCTTGGCGACCTGTACCAATTTCTGCTTTTCCGGAGATACGTTCCCGATCATGAACATGCGGGACGCATCCGAATAATAACCATCTAAAATCGTTGAGACATCCACATTAATAATGTCACCGTCTCTTAGGATCTCCTTCTCACTGGGAATACCGTGACAAACGACCTCGTTGATAGAGGTACATACACTTTTAGGGAACCCCTCATAGTTTAAGGGGGCTGGAATCGCTCCATGCCCTACCGTATAATCATACACCAATTTATCGATAACAGCTGTAGACATACCTTCTTTAATCTCCTTCTGGATTAAATCCAGCACCCCTGTATTGATCACGCTACTTCTGCGGATGCCCTCAATCTGCTCTGGAGTCTTGATAAGCTTGCGGGTGGGTACTAAATGTCCTTTATTTTGGATATATAGGATTTTCTTGTCTAATTCGGTGAGAGATTGCCCTTTGATAGGCTTCCAATTGTTTACTGTTCTACGTGACATATTAATTCGTTTTACTCAAAATGTAGTGTAAAGGTATGACTTTTTAAGATACCCTGTCCTGTAGATACTCTTTATTTATCCAAATAGCTCTTCTTGAAGATATCTATACAAAGAAGGAATAAGGATAATAACAACGGCCCGAAGATGATCCCCATAAATCCGAATAAGGACAACCCGATTACGACTCCGAAGACGGTGATTAACGGATGTATATCCGCCAACTTCTTTTGTAGGATAAAACGAATCAGATTATCGACGTTCGTAATGACAAGCAAGGCATAAATAGTCAATCCCAAGGCATGTACCCAATCTCCGTTTAAAGCCATATAAGCCGCCAACGGAACCCAGACCAATGCGGTCCCTACAATGGGAATGATCGTAGCGATACAAGTGAGAAACCCAAATAACAGCGGATCGGGAGTCTGAAAGATAAAGTAACCGATCACCGCTACGATACCTTGTATAACCGCCAAAAGAGGGATACCTATGGCGTTTGATTTTACGATCATATTGATCTCGTTGAGTACCTCATCCTTGTTTTGATCACTGAAGGGGAATAAGGTGTATAGATAGTTTTCCATTTTTCTTCCGCCTATCAGCATGAAGTACAGAATGAAAATCAAGACGACGACATTTACGGCGAAACTGCTTATGCTACCCACTAAAAACTGTCCGATTTGTGGGAGTATAGAGGCCGCTTTTAATAAGTTTCCTCTATCCAGTACATCAAACCCGGTCTTTTCCTGAACTAGATCCGCTATATGTTGGCCTGTATTTAGCAGTACAGTCGGGTCTAAATTAATATTTTGAGTTTTGTTGATTACCAACCAGATCGCCAATGTGATTGGGATTAAGAAACATAAGATTGTTTCCCCCAGTAACAGTAAAGCTGCAAAAGCCGGTCTCATATTTAGCTTTTCTGTCAGATGGAACATCTGTCCACGCAGCAATATATAGATGGTGAATGCTCCAAGTATACCTCCAAGAAACGGGGTAATCTTAAAAAATAGAATTACCCCTAGTCCTAATATAATGGTGATCAATGAGTATCTCCAGTAATGTTCTTTTACGTTTTCCATATACATTCATGCCCTTATTTATCTAAAAACAAGATAGGAGAAGTCATTGTTTATTGGATTTCTTATTCTTTGGAGAGCCGTTTACCTTCGATGAAGGTCTCTTGAATCTCTATATCGTTGTTGAAAATGATGATATCGGCATCCTTTCCTTTCTCCAATGTTCCTTTACGGTCTAAAATACCCATTAGGCGGGCCGGGCTTTCGGAAGCCATACGAACAGCGTCGTGCAATGGAATTTCCGCTTTCTCGACTAGGGTACGGATCAAACGGATTCCGGTAGCTATACTTCCTGCGATAGCTGAGCGATCGGCTAATTTACATACGCCTTCCTCAATAATTACCCGGGAGTCCGGAAAATGTTCCGTACCGTTATCGCAAGTGGCGGCGGCCATTGCGTCCGTGATTAAGGAGGTACGTTCTACCCCTTTGATTTGATATACCAACTTTAAGATTGCTGGTGGTACGTGGATACCATCGGCTACAACTTCAACGGTCATATCTTTCATGAGATAAATACCTTCTACCGTTCCTTCATGTTTATACTCACGGTCTTTATGGACGGAAGTCATGGCATTGTAGAAGTGGGTAGCATGGGTGAATCCGGCTTCGTATGCTTTTTTCACTTGGAGATAATCGGCTGTGGTGTGGGCTAGTGAAACCAACACACCATGAGCTGACGCATATTTACCGAATACCAAAGCCCCGTCAAGCTCGGGGGCGGCGCTCCAGCGTTTAATACATTGGGTACTGTTTAGTAATTCCTTATATTCTTGGGGATCGGGCGGGTAAATATAATTAGGGTCTTGTCCGCCTTTCATAGCCATATTCAAATAGTTGCCTTCGAGATGTAATCCCATGATACGGGCCCCCTGTTCCGGGTGGTTCATGATGTGCTCGCAGGTCTTGATCGCTTCCCGGAAGGTCTCGATAGGGGCCGCTGCCAATGTAGGATATAAAGCCGTTGTTCCCTGTAAAGCATGTGCTCTTGTGATCGCATAGAACGCTTTCGGGGTAGCTTCTGTGAAATCATGTCCGTTGCCGCCGTGTACATGCGTGTCGATACAGCCGGGAGCCACATAATATCCTTTTGCGTCGATGATCTCCGCATGAGGAATCTCCCGGTTTTGCCCGGTGATATCCACTATTTTCCCATCTGAGATGATGATTTGCCCGTTTGGTAGGAGGCCCGAAGGAGTTAATACTTTTGCGTTTATGATTTTAAGAAATGCGCTTTCCATATATTTTGTTTTTAGTCTTTTGGAATCAGTAATAAGTTATCCTTATAGGACAACGGGGGATTATATTGGATTTCCCGGTTGCCCCTCGGGGTAGCGGATCGTAAGAGTGGTGACTGGCCGGTTATCTCGTAAATAGCTTGTCCTAATAAAGGATCCTTCAAATCTCCGAATTCAGCTAGATCACTCTTGAATTCATCAATAGCTATATCGGGATGAAATCCGTCTTCATAATCAGCTTCCCGATCCTTATTATAAATATGGAAAGTGACGGGAGAAAGTATCCAGCCATATTTTTTAGATTCATTGTAGATCGTCATACCGACGGTCTTGCCAAAAGTCTGCTTACCGATAACCCGAACGTCTAGATAAGATCGTAGCGAGTTAATGATAAGTTCGGAGGCAGAAGCCGTAGTTGAACCTGTCAAAACAAATAGCCGTTGTAGGTTTAAGTTTCCCGCCATGACCTCGGTCGTTTTGAGTAAAGGCAAGGTCTCATTTTTATTGGAGTTTTTATCGTTATACTCCATGATACATAAAGGTTCTCCTAAAACGTTTTCACGGACTAATAGCGAAGCCAGTAATTGGGCGCAATTGACAAGCCCACCCCCATTATAGCGTAAGTCAAGTACGAACTCATTGACGTTGCGGCTTTTGAATTTTTCGAAGAGTTGTTGCAAATAAAGATTATAACTTGTGTCGCTATAATCATATTCATCTGGTCCGGAGGCGAAATGGTTGTACATCAAATAGCCGATTCGCTTATTGCCATATGTGTATACGGAATCTTTTAGGAATGGGGTGTCTTCTACCGTTCGGGATGCGTTCAAGGTAACTCTTCGGGTGGAGACGAATCCCTTGGTGTTTCCTATTTCTTTTCCTAGTTGGAGGGATACGCTGCCTCCGCTTCTCAATACATCATAGTCTTGGATAGAACCCAAGGAGCCGTTTACGCCAAGTATCCAGTCTCCCCGTTTCAATCCGGCTTCTTCGGCGGGTGAATCCTTTAATACATAAAGGACAATGGCTATTTTATAGGTACTGCCTCCGTCTTTAAGGTTGGAAGTCGCGAAATCGAATCCATATGAGTTGTTCGCGTCGTAAATGCTCTTTGTTACGGTCGCTTTCTCTAATTGGGAAAAGTAATGATGACCTTCAGGAAGATCTTTCCCATCTTTATCGGATAACAGGCCCTTGAAGAAGGTCTCCGGATCAAGACTAAAGTCCAAGGAACTTTTATCCGGGAACTCGGAATACCAAAGATAATTCTCTCGCATCGTTTGCTCGATCCATTGATTTACTTCATTGTCGGTTGCCGGAATGTCAATATCATCTTTCTCGCAAGCGGAGAATGCTAAAAGGCCAAGGATAACGATCGTATAATACTTATAATTCATAGTGGATATATATTAAAAACAGCCCTTCTCTCAATAACGGAAAAGGGCTGTTGATATTGTTAAGGACAAATATACGCTATATTTTCTTCTCGATAACCGCTTGAACAACATTTAATACATAATCGCCCAGCTTTTCACTTTCACTAACCATGTCCATGTAATAAACGCCATCTTGATATTGGTACAGCTTATTGTTGATATCTTCGATATTCCGGCTCTTCAACTGGTTACGATAGTTGTTGATCTCGTTCTCTATGTTATAAGAAGGATTGATATCATCATGTACGAGTTCCGGTTTATGCAAAATTAGGTTCATGCGATTTAACGCCCCGGATACCAGCTCGAACATATGATCCAAGTGCTTGTTTTGCTCCTCCGTGAATTCGGATTTGAACTCGTTTCTGCGTTTGATACTTCGGGCAAGGTTATTACAAGAATCTGCTATACTCTCGATTTCCGAGACGGCACGTAGCATGATACGGATTTCTTCCTTACTTTCAGAACTCAAACGGCCTTCCGATACTTCAGTCAAGTAATTTGCGATCTCGATCTCCATGCGGTCGCTGATATTCTCGTATTTCTCGACGCGGCTATAAGTCTTGAGGAAGGTCTCCTCATTCTTCTCGTAGAATAATTCTTTCACCATATTAAACATCCTAGCCGTACGCTCGGCAAATAATGAGATTTCTTTATGAGCTTGTAGGATGGAAAGCTCGGCGGTGGATAACATACCTCCCGTGATATAGCGAAGGCGGTATTCCTCGTCTTCCACCTTGGGCTTGATAAGCGTACATACGGTCTTTTCGATCAAGCTTACGAACCAGATCATAATGAAAGTATTACTGATATTGAATGCAGTGTGGAACGCTGCCAGTTTAAAGGATACCGCCACAGCCGGATCACTGACCTTCATTACATGGGTAACAAACCATGAGACGGCATTCGTGAAAGGGTAGAAGAGCACCAAAACCCACATGACACCGAAAACGTTGAAAACAAGGTGCGCTAATGCGGCTCGTCGTGCTTGTGTGTTTCCGGTTAATGCGGCTAAGTTGGCCGTAATCGTGGTTCCGATATTCTCGCCTAATACCAAAGCGACTCCCAAATGGTAATCGATCCAGCCGTTGGCGCACATAATCAATGTAATAGCCATCGTGGCGGCGGAGGCTTGTACGATCATGGTTAAGATCGCTCCGATAAATAAGAACAAGATGATGGAGAAAAATCCCATATCCGTATAATTCTGCACGAAAGCCAGCATTTCCGGATTCGCTCCGAGGTCCGGGGCGTTTGCCTTTAAACTTTGAAGACCCATGAACAGGAACGCGAAACCAAAAACAAATTCACCAATTGATTTACGAGAGCTTTTTCCTGAGAAGAAGAGTGGGAGAGCGAAAGCTAAAAGGGGAAGGGCGAATGCGGCGATATCGACCTTGAAACCGAGGGCGGAGATAAGCCATGCCGTTACCGTGGTTCCGATGTTGGCACCCATAATGACTCCGATGGATTGGGTCAATGTCAAGAGTCCGGCATTCACGAAACTCACGACCATAACCGTCGTAGCCGATGATGATTGGATGAGAGCCGTTATTAACACCCCGGTGAGCACACCGGTCACTCTGTTTGTGGTCATCGCGGTTAGTATTCGACGTAAACTGTCACCCGCAAATTTTTGTAACCCTTCACTCATGATCTTCATTCCGTACAAGAACAGCGCCAAGGAGCCGATCAGCCGGAGAAAATCAAAAAAAGAATAGTCCATTTAAATTACGTTTAAGTGGATTGTATATCCGATTAATATTCCTAACTTTAGGGGGCGAATTTACAAATAATAACTGAGATAGTATGTCTGAGACAATAACAATTTACTGCAAAAATAATAATACCTACAAGGATGTACCCATTGGTTCTTCGTTGTTGGACATTTATACGGCGGTTGGCGCTCCGCTTCGGTACAGGCCGATGAACGCGCAAGTGAATAATAAGACGGAAAGCTTGAACTTCCGTTGCTGGCAACCGAAGGATATCGAATTTATCGACTATACTCAATTATCCGGATTGAGAACCTATGTCCGCTCGCTTTGCCATATATTTTCCAAGGCGGTGTATGATATTTGGCCGACGGCGACCTTAAATCTGGAACATCCGGTGTCGAAAGGTTACTATTGCGTGATCCATAACGGCAAGAACATCGATCTGGAGACGATCGAGAAGATCAAGAAACGTATGTGGGAGTTGATTGATGCGGATCTTCCTTTCCTCCATAAGAGTGTCCGTACGGTGGATGCCGCCGTATTGTTCAGGGAGCGGGGTATGAATGATAAGGCTCGCTTAATAGAGACGGCGGGATTGCCTTATACCTCTTATTATGAGTTGGAAGGTTATATCAACTTCTTTTATGGCTGTTTAACCCCTTCGACCGGCTATATCCAATTGTTTGACTTGGAACCGTATATGGATGGCGTTTTGCTCCGTATCCCGAAGCAGACCGATCCGATGGAATTGCAGCCTGTCATCAAGCAGGATAAGATGTTCGAGGCTTATAAGGAACACCTTACATTGCAGCGGACTGTCGGCTTAGATAATGTGGGGGATTTGAATTTAGCGATAGAGAAAGGCCGCTCTCAGGATATAATCCTTGTCTCTGAGGCGATGCAGGAAAAACAGGTTGCCAAGATCGCCGAAAAGATCGCCGATGGATATAAAGAGGGCATCCGTATCGTCTTGATCTCCGGCCCTTCTTCTTCGGGAAAGACTACGTTTTGCAAGCGTTTGCAAGTACAATTGACGACTAACCTGCTTCATCCGGTAGGAATTTCCTTGGATGATTATTTCTTGAATCGGGAAGATACACCGAAAGATGAGCATGGCGAGTATGATTTTGAATCTTTGTATGCGCTGGATTTACCTTATTTTAATAAGGATTTGAAGAAGTTGTTATCCGGGGAAGAGATCGAGCTGCCTAGTTTCAACTTTGAGTCTGGCCGAAGGATTTTCAAGGGAAAGAAGTTAAAACTTCGTGAGAACTCGATTTTGGTAATAGAAGGTATTCATGCTTTGAATCCGGAACTGACGGAGTTTATCGATGATAAATATAAATATCGGGTATATGTCTCGGTCTTGACCTCTATCTCTTTGGATAACCATAATTGGATACCGACGACGGATAATCGTCTGCTGCGTCGTATTATCCGGGATTATCGCTTTAGGGGATATTCGGCGGAAGATACGATCAACCGTTGGCCGAGCGTTCGCCGGGGTGAGGATAAATGGATCTTTCCGTATCAGGAGAATGCGGACGCTATGTTTAATAGCGCCATGTTGTATGAGTTGGCCGCTTTGCGGAAATATGCGGAACCGATCCTAGCGCAAGTACCCGAGAGCAATAAAGCGAATGCCGAGGCATATCGTTTGCTTCGTTTCCTTCGCTACTTTAATTATATCCCTACGGAAGAGTTGCCGGGAACTTCCTTGCTCCGTGAATTCTTGGGGGGAGGAAGCTTCAAGTACTAGGTAGAATCAGACTCTATAAAGCCTTTAAAAAAAGACGTACGTGTTTTTCCGAAAACATGTACGTCTTTTTTTGAAAACACGTACGTGTTTTTATGTTACCCCTTTTTGACAAAATGTTTCGGGGCCCGGATTTAAGCTGTTTGTTATTTGGAGGCCGGGCAATGATCCGTCGGGCAAAAGATCATGCACCTTGTTTAGAACTATTATAGTTTAATAGCTGTACTGTTAAAACTAAAAACTTATATTTGCATGTTGATAAATAAGAGGGCGGGTGATTGTCCTGCCCTTACAGTGCAATGATTTAGATTATGTTAAAGCAACAGTTACAACAAAAGTTACAGCAAAAGCTATCCCCTCAGCAGATACAGTTGATACGGCTTCTGGAGCTTCCCGCGATCGAGTTGGAAGAACGTGTGAAGCATGAGCTGGAAGATAACCCAGCCTTGGAGGAAGGAAAAGAGCCTGTTGATGATTTTGAACGAACTGAAAGCGAGGAGGGGGGAGAAGAGATCCCTTCTGTTGATACTGAGACCGACCTTTCTTTGGGAGATTATTTAACGGAAGACGATATACCTGATTATAAGCTACGGGAAATGACCGAGCGTGCGGAACGGAAAGAGGATGTCCCCTTCTCCGTAAGCCAATCCTTGAATGAGTTTCTGTTACAGCAGCTCGGGTTAAGGGATTTACCGGATAAGCAAATGAAAATAGCGGAGTATATCATTGGAAATATCGATGATGACGGTTATTTGCGCCGGGACCTTTCGGCGATAGCGGACGATTTGATCTTCCAAGCCGGACAAGAGGTAGATGAGAAGGAGATCGAGTCTATCTTGAATATCATCCAAGATTTTGAGCCTGCCGGGGTAGGTGCCCGTGACTTGAAAGAATGTCTGTTGATCCAGCTGGATAAGAAGGAGAATACTCCGGTTACAAATTTGGCGATTCGTGTTTTGACCGAATATTTCGAGGAGTTCACCCGCAAACATTACGATAAGATCTTACGAGGTCTCGATATCGATGAGGAAACGTTAAAGAAGGTCATTCACGAGATTACTATGTTAAATCCGAAACCCGGAAGTAGTTGGGGTGGTTCTATGGAAGTGGCGATGAGCCAGATCATCCCGGATTTCGTGGTGGAAGCGCATAATGGAGAGCTTATCTTGAGCATGAATAACCGGGGGGTACCGGATATGCGTATCAACCGGGAGTATGCCGAGATGTTTCAGGATTATACGGCGAATAAGGCGAACCAAACCGCTGAGAGGCGGGATGCCGTACAGTTCGTGAAACAAAAGTTGGATTCCGCCCAGTGGTTCATCGACGCTATCAAGCAACGTAATGAGACCTTGCAGCGTACCATGGAGGCGATTATCTATTTACAACGGGACTTTTTCCTGACAGGCGATGAGGCTACCCTCCATCCCATGATCTTGAAAGACGTAGCGGAGCGTGCGGGATATGATATCTCCACTATTTCCCGGGTAAGTAACAGTAAATATGTGCAAACGAATTTCGGTATTTATCCGTTGAAATACTTTTTCTCCGAGTCTATGCAGACCGATACCGGCGAGGAGATCTCGACCCGTGAGGTGAAAAAGATCATGAAAGAACATGTAGATGCCGAAGACAAACGAAAACCGTTGACCGATGAGGAGTTGGCTACGATCCTGAAAGAAAAAGGGTATGTCATCGCCCGGCGTACGGTAGCGAAATACAGGGAGCAACTGGGGATTCCGGTAGCTCGTCTGAGAAAAGAAATATAAAAGCGTATGAAACTATTCTCGAATATAATATCCTTCGTGTTCCATCCGTTGCTTATGGTGACCTATGGGATCGTGTTGGCGTTGATGTTTACATTTCTCGCCATTTACCCGTTACCTGTGAAGCTGCTGATTGCCGGAGGTACCTTTATTTCGACAGCGATAGTTCCCGGGCTTTTCATCTTCTTATTGGTGAAAAATGGCGCGGCCGGCGATATAGAGCTTTCCGACCGGAAGGAGCGGGTGGTTCCTTATCTGATTTTTATCACTTCCATCTTGGTATGTATCTTTTTCCTGTATAAGATGCTGATGCCGTTTTGGTTGTTAGCGATGCTGATCGGGGCTTGCGTAGCCTTGGTAATCGCCTTATGCATCAATTTTGCTTGGAAGATTAGTGCGCATGCCATTGGTATCGGCGGGTTACTGGGCGGTGTTATGGGAGTGGCGCGTATCCATATGATAAATCCCTACTGGGCTTTTATAGTCGTGTTGATCGTGGCTGGTTTATTAGGTACCTCGCGTATCTTTTTAAAAAGGCATACACCAATGCAGGTATATGCGGGGTTTTGTCTGGGATTTATATGTACCTTTGTAGCCTCATTAATGAGTTATATCTATTTATTCATCTAATAAAAACACTAAAATTATGAATTTTCCTGCAGATTTAAAGTACACAAAAGACCATGAGTGGATTCGTGTAGAAGGTGACGTAGCTTATGTTGGTATTACTGATTACGCTCAAGGCGAGCTAGGTGAGATCGTTTATGTAGACATTACGACAGAGGGGGAGACCGTCGCTCAAGAAGAGGTGTTCGGTACGATTGAAGCTGTTAAGACTGTTTCCGATCTTTTCATGCCGGTTAGCGGAGAGGTTTTGGAAGTAAACGCTGAATTGGAAGACGCTCCTGAATTGGTTAATGAAGACGCTTATGGTAAAGGTTGGTTAATCAAGATTTCTCTTACGGACGCTTCTGAGTTGGAGGAACTATTATCCGCTGAAGACTATCAAAAATTAATCGCTAAATAAGAATGACACCTGTTGTAAGTATTATCATGGGTAGTACCTCGGATCTACCCGTTATGGAGAAGGCGGCTAAGTTCTTGGATGAGATGGAGATCCCGTTCGAGATGCATGCTCTATCCGCACACCGTACTCCCGCTGAGGTGGAGGCTTTCGCCAAAGGAGCTAAAGGACGTGGAATCAAGGTTATCATCGCCGCTGCCGGAATGGCCGCTCATCTTTGCGGTGTGATCGCTTCCATGACGACGGTTCCCGTGATCGGCGTGCCTATTAACTCTACGCTGGACGGTATGGATGCCTTGTTGGCTATCGTACAGATGCCTCCGGGAATCCCTGTGGCTACTGTCGGCATCAATGGCGCTTTGAACGCTGGTATCCTTGCGGTGCAGATGCTTGCCGTCGGCGACGAGCAACTTCAGGAGAAGCTATCCGCTTATAAGGAGGATTTGAAGAAGAAAATCGTGAAGGCTAACGAGGAGTTGGCTAAGGTTTCTTTTAAATACAAAACTAATTAATTGAAAGTTGAAAGTTGAGAATTGAAAATTAAGGAGAAAGTCTCTCTTTAGGTTTTCAGTTCTCAACACTCATTCTCAATTTTCAATTCTCAATTTTCAATTAACAATGGCTTACTTTAATTACAACCGCCGTAAATCATCCGTTGCCCAAATCGGTGACACACCCATGGGAGGTGAGAATCCTATCCGTATTCAATCCATGGCTAATGTATCAACGATGGATACGGAGGCGGCGGTAGCTCAAGCGATCCGTATGATCGAGGCGGGAGCTGAGTATGTGCGTTTTACGGCACAGGGGGAACGGGAAGCCCGAAACTTGGGCGAGATTCGTAAACAATTGAATGAACAAGGGTATACGACTCCTTTGGTCGCTGATATCCATTTTAATCCTAGAGCGGCTGATGCCGCCGCCGGTGAGGTGGAAAAGGTACGTATCAATCCGGGAAACTATGTAGATAAGGTAAAGACATTCAGCCATCTTGAATATACGGATGAGGAATATGCCGCCGAGATCGAGAAGATCCGTGAGCGGTTCGTCCCTTTCTTGAATATTTGTAAGGCACATGGCACCGCTATTCGTATCGGTGTGAATCATGGCTCGCTCTCCGATCGTATCATGAGCCGTTATGGTGATACGCCCGAGGGGATGGTAGCGAGTTGTATGGAGTTTCTTCGCATTTGCCGGGAGGAGAATTTCCCGGATGTGGTTATTTCGATTAAGGCTTCCAATACCGTTGTCATGGTAAGGACCGTGCGGTTGTTGGTTCGTACGATGGAGGCCGAGAATATGCATTACCCCTTGCACCTTGGGGTAACGGAGGCGGGTGACGGTGAGGACGGGCGTATCAAGAGCGCTGTCGGAATCGGTACGCTTCTATGTGACGGTATCGGTGATACGATCCGGGTTTCCTTGAGTGAGGACCCCGAGGCGGAAATGCCGGTAGCGCGTAAATTGGTGGATTATATTAGGGAACGGGAAAATCATCGTCCTATCGAGGCTTCGATGGCTCCCGGTTTCGATACGGTGGCGACATGCCGTCGTATAAGCCGTGTGGTGGAGGGTATCGGAGGTACTTTCCCGCCAGTCGTGATCTCCGATCGTAGTAACGGGGATTTTGAGTTTGATCATTTGTCCTTGCCGGACTATATATATATAGGAAAGGAAGATCCGGATAATTTGCCGGATAATTTCCGTTTATTGGTAGACGCTCATTTTTGGAAAGAGCGTCCGAATGCTTTTCCTTGCTTCATCGCCTCGGAAGCGGAGGAGTTAAAGGATTACGATTGTCCGCTTAAGTTTATCCGTCTGACGTATATGGATCTTACGGATCGTATGTTGGAGATATTGAAAGCGGATAAGACCGTGGTGGTTTTATTAAGTACACATCATCGGAATGGGGTTGGCTCGCAACGTGCGGCTATGCATAAATTGCTGATGGCGGGTTGTGACGTGCCGGTTGTCTTGCATCGTGATTTCCGGGAGACGGATGTGGAGTTGTTGCAACTGAAATCCGCCGCCGATTTCGGTACGCTTTTGCTGGATGGTTTTGGGGATGGCTTGATGCTGCACAATGAGGGATGCGAGGCGGTTGTCTCGGATCGCTGTATGTTCGGGATCTTGCAGGCTACAAGAACCCGTATCAGTAAGACGGAATATATCTCTTGTCCGAGTTGCGGACGTACCTTGTACGACCTGCAAACAACGATCGCCCGTATCAAGGAGGCTACTTCCCATTTAAAAGGCTTGAAGATCGGTATCATGGGCTGTATCGTAAACGGCCCCGGCGAGATGGCCGATGCCGACTATGGTTATGTGGGTGCCGGACGTGGACAAATCAGCCTGTATAAAGGTAAGGAATGTGTCCTCAAGAATATCCCCGAGGAAGACGCTGTAGAACGTTTAGTTCAGTTAATAAAAGAGAACGGGGATTGGGTTAATTAGTTAATTCATTACCTTTGTGGAGATCAAGGATTAGAACCTATTAAGAAGTATGACAGTAAATGAATTGAAATATGTATATATAGAGGAAACCATGAGTGCCTTAGGTAATGAGGAGCTTATGGAAGCGATTCTTGATGCTGTAAGAAAAGTAAAAGTAAAGTTTCAAGAAAGACAAGAGGTTTCTGATAGTTTGTTTGGAGATGTACCGGCATTACCTCATTCGATCGCTCAATTGAAAGAAAGTCTAGGGAGGGCTGAAGAGGATCGTGTCGCTGGACGTTTTACCCCGAGCGAGAAAGTCTTTCAAGAGCTAAGAAATGAATATCCGTTCTTATGCAAGTAGTTTGGCTTGATGAGGCTAAGGTGTTGTTTAAGGAAGCGATATCGTTTGGTTTTCTTGCTTTTGGGGAAAAGGCCGTGATTCGTTTTGTGGACGAAGTGCAGAGAACAAATGAGCGGCTGTCTGTTTTCCCTCGTTTAGGTAAGATTGAACCTGCTTTGAGAGGGCTTGAACGAGAGTATCGCAGTTTGGTTGTTCATAAGAATTATAAGGTTATTTATTATATAGATGATGATATGGTCTTTATCGCTTCGTTTTGGAGCACTCGGTGTAATCCGAATAGTCTCCGTTCGGGAATAAAGAAAATAAGATAATATATGAAAGTAAGAATTATCAATAAATCGCATCACCCGCTGCCGGGTTATGCGACTCCTTTATCTGCCGGGATGGATATCCGGGCGAATTTGTCGGAATCGGTTGTGTTGAAACCGTTGGAACGTAAATTAATCCCGACCGGACTTTATATCTCGCTGCCGGAAGGCTATGAGGCCCAGATGCGTCCTCGTAGCGGGCTGGCTTTAAAGCATGGGATAACCCTGCTGAATACGCCGGGTACGATCGATGCCGATTATCGGGGGGAGATCGGTATCATTCTCGTGAATCTATCTTCCGAGCCTTTTACGGTGAATGATGGTGAGCGTATCTGCCAAATGGTTATAGCCGCTCATAGCCATGTGGATTGGGAACTCGTGGAGACGTTGGATGATACGGAGCGGGGAGCCGGGGGATTCGGTCATACCGGAAAAGAATAAGAATAATAAGGTTAACAAGAATAATAGGATGTTTAAGCAACTGATATATCTCATCTCTTTCCTCTCGTTGGTCGCTGTGCTCCCGGCTGGTGCTACAGAAACGGAGAAGGATCAACGTAAATTCGATTACTTCTTTTATGAGGGCTTGAACTTGAAGAACGCCGGGAAATTTGACGCCGCTTATGATGCCTTCAACCATTGCTTGGCGATTGACTCGACGGCGGCTCCGGTCTTGTATGAGCTTTCTTCTTTTTATGTACAGTTGAACCGTCCGGAGAAAGCGGTCGAGATGTTGAAAAGAGCCGTAGCCAACAGCAAGGATAATTTCACGTATAAAATGGCATTGGCGTCTATCACCCGGAATCTGGGTATGTATGGCGAAGCCGCCGAGGAGTACGAGGAACTGGTTCGTGATTATCCGGAGAAGGAGGAGCTGAATTATTATCTGGCCGATGCCTTGACGCAAGCCGGCGAGATCGGGAAGGCGATCGAGGCTTATGACGCATTGGAGTCGGTTATGGGTATGAACGAGGCGATCTCCATGCAGAAATACAAACTGTACGTCCAGTTGGAGAAACCGGAAGAGGCTTTCAAGGAGATCGAGAAGCTAGCGGCTAAATATCCTATGGAGGCCCGTTACCAGATCGTATTGGGCGATCTTCATTTGGAAAACGGGGAGATGGACAAGGCTTTGGCTTGCTATCAAAAAGCGAATGAGATTGATCCGACTGACCCTTATTATATCGTCTCTATGGCCAATTACTACGAGGCGAAAGGGGATAAGGAGGCCGCCGAGCAACAAATCCGTAGCGCTTTGGTAAACGAGAAGCTGGACGTGGAGACGAAAGTGAACATCCTTTCCCGGTATATCTTGAAACTGCAACAAACGAAGCAGGGAACCGAGAACGCAAACCATTTATTCCAAACTCTTTTGGAGCAACATCCGGAGGATATTGACTTAAAGCTGATGTATGGCGGTCTCTTGATGGCCCAAGGAAAGACAGAGGAGGCGAAATTCCAGTTCCAGTTGGTAACCGAGATGGAACCGAGTAACGCCGGGGCTTGGCAGCAATTGCTGAATTTGGCTTTGAAAGGGGAGGATATCCCGGAGGTCATCCGTATCTGTACGGCTTGTATGGAGCTTTTCCCCGAGTCGCCGGAATATTACTTCTATCTGGGTATCGCTTACTACCAACAACAGAAATATCAAGAAGCCTTGAATACCTATTATGCGGGCTTGAATATCATCCCGAAGGAGAACCTGCCGCTGAAATCTGATTTCTACGGCCAGATCGGTGATATTTATTACCAGATGGGGCAATTGGATCAAGCGTATAAAGCGTACGATGAGGCATTGAAGTACAATGACAAGAACGTGGTCGTACTGAACAACTACAGTTACTTCCTTTCCTTGGAGAAGAAAGACTTGAAGAAGGCGGAGCGTATGAGCGCCCAATGTATCAAGCTGGAACCGGACAACGCCACGTATCTGGATACCTACGCTTGGATCTTCTTCGTACAAGGAAACTATACCTTGGCGAAAATCTATATCGAGAGCGCTTTGGAGAAAGATAAGACAAAGAGCGCCGAACTCGTGGATCATTATGGGGACATCCTTTTCATGAACGGTGATAAGGAAAAAGCGGTGGAGCAATGGAAAAAGGCGAAAGAGATGGGGAAGGATTCCGAGATCTTGAACCGTAAGATCGCCGAGCAACAATATATAGAAGACGAGAACGCGAAATGAAAAGAGACTATTTCTTGACCTTCCTGTTATGTGGAGGTCTTTTACTTTCGATGTTGACAGGCTGTAAATCGTCCAAGAAAGTCGGGACGGTGGAATCCGCTAGCGTGAAGGCTCATAATGAGTTCTTCCAGTCGGTGGAGGATCAATCCTTCCAGTTCCGTACCTTGACGGCCCGGCTGAACGTGGATCTGGATATCCCCGGTAAGCAAATGAGTTCTCGGGTGGATATGAAGATGGTCAAGGATAGCGCTTTCCAGCTGTCGGTACAGCCATTTCTCGGGATCGAGATCTTCCGTATCGAGTTGAGCCGGGATACGATCAAAGTGGTAGACCGCATGAATAAACGCTATATGATCGAGAATTATTCCAATTTGCAAGGACAGACTCCGATCGAGTTCAACTTCTATAATTTGCAGGCTCTTTTCACGAATCATCTGTTTATCCCGGGGGAGCAAGGCGTTTCCCGTAAGCATTATAATCGGTTTAAGCTGAATCAAGAAGGTCCGGTCGCCGAGATCAAGACGAAGGATGCCATGGGGTTATTCTATACCTTTAAGGCGGACGGCGAGGAGAAACTTCTCTCTACCTATGTAGCGGATCCTTCCGATCGTTATGCCTTGCAATGGCTGTACGAGGATTTTCGCTTGGTGGATCGGCAGCCGTTCCCGATGTTGATGGATGTGCAGGTGTTGAAGAACGGGAATCCCGAGGGTGGGGTGAAGATCCATTACTCCCGTATCCAACTGGACGAGCCGCTCAAGTTGGATTTCTCGGTTCCTTCTAAATATAAGCGTATTACCTTTGCGCAAGTATTGAAAACGATTACGAATCTGAATCAATAATCTATCATGAGGTACGTCTGGATCGTTCTATTGGCATTGTCTTTATCTACCGTGGTTTACGGTCAGAAATCCGCCGCTGTCCGTCAGTTGGAGCAGCAGCGCAAGGAGGCGTTGGCCGATATCGAGGAGACGAATAAATTATTACAGGAGACGGCCCAGACTGCTAAAACTTCCCTGAACCGTTTGAATCTACTTTCCAAACAAATTCTTTCGCGTAAGAAAGTCATCAGTTTATTGAATCAAGAGCTGGATGAGATCGAGAAAGATATCTTGAATATCCAAGGCCAGTTGCGCACCTTAAAACGGGAACTGGGCGATAAGCAGACGAATTACGGTAAATCGATGCGAGGGCTTTATAAACGCCATAGCTCGCAAGATAAATTGTTGTTTATCCTATCCGCCGAGAGTTTCTCTCAATCCATGCGGCGTATGCGGTATTTGCGGGAATATGCGGATTGGCAGAAGCGGCAAGCGAATGACATCGTTGAAAAGCAGGCCGAGATCAGCCGCAAGCAAGCTGAGATGGAGAAGACCCGTGCCGAGAAGCGTGTCCTTTTAGGAACTCGTCAAGAAGAGAGTAAGAAGCTAGAAAGTGAGGAAGCTTCTCAGAAAGAGGAAGTCCAGCTATTGAATAAGAGACAAAAGGATTTGAAGGCGGATCTCCAAAAGAAGCGTCGTCAAGCCGAGGCTTTAAACCGACAGATAGAGAAGCAGATCGCCGAGGAGATCGCCCGTGCCGAGGCCGAGGCGAAAGCCGCCCGTGAACGTGCGGAATGTGAGCGTCGTGCCCGTGAACAAGCTGCCGCTAAGGGTAAACCCGTACCGGAGAGTAAAAACGAGCCGATCCGTGAGGAACGTGTGGCGGATACGAAAGGGGGCTATGCGATGACAAAGGCGGAGAAGCAATTGTCCGATAACTTCGCCAATAACCGGGGACGTTTGCCGTATCCGGTGGCCGGAAGACATACGATCGTCTCTACATTCGGCGAGCAACAGCATCAGGAGTTGAAATATGTTCGTACCAGTAATAGTGGTATCGATATCCAGACCTCACCCGGGGCGGATGCCCGTGCGGTATTCAATGGGGAGGTGACGCGTGTGTTCGTGGTGCCGGGGTATAATAATTCCGTAATCGTTCGTCATGGTAACTACTTGACGGTTTATAGCAATTTGAGTCAGGTATATGTAAAAGCGGGCGACCGGGTCTCTACCCGTCAAGCGATCGGAAGGATCTATTCGGATCCGGAGGACGGTAATTCCACGATCCTTCATTTCCAATTGTGGAAGGAAAAGACGAAGCTGAATCCGCAGCCTTGGTTGGAATAAAAGCGGTTGTGATATGTTAAAACTATGATGGGCATTATAAGGCTGTTACGATGCCTGTTGTAAAGATGCTAGAATGCCCATTGTAACAACCTTATAATGCCTATTGTAATTTTCTCGTTTAACGCTCGTTCAATACGTTGTATAACCCATTCAGGTCATCGGCACCTACCAAGTCTACGCCTTCTTTGATGAAGAAGCGTTTGAACTGCTCGGTATCCGGGGCGCCCCACCAACGGAATAGTTTTCCCTCATCGTGGACTTTCCGGATGATCTCACGCATCTTCTGTAGTTGGTCGGCGGGCATCTCACCTTCGCCTTTCCAAGTGAAGAAATCGGAGTAATTATCGCTTATGACCGGAGCGAGGGAAGCAGGGATGCCCTGTCCCAGATCCTTTATTTGTCCGTCGAGGAAGGTGAAGCGGCTGTTCTCTTTCGGCAGGCTGCTCTTCGGACGGTCACCGGAAAGGAAGAAGAGGACGGCACCTTCTTTATATTCGCCGTTATCGACGGAACAGAAATATTCCTTGTAAGGTTCCATCTGTTTCTTTAATAGCTTGTACATCTCTTCGCCTTGTGCCTTGCAATCCACCATCAGGTAGAAAGGACGATCGCTATCGGGATAGACCTTACCTCCATTCGCTTGTATGCGGGCCACGAGCGGCTTGAGGTATAGGTTCTCGAAGGTAATGGCCGGGTTGGGTTCCGGGCGATCATGGGAAACGTATAGCTCGCCATCGATCAGCCACAGATCGGCCTCCACGCAGTTGAAGCGGAAGGACAAGGCGTCCAGCAGAGGTCTCTCCCGCCAATAATCATTGTGCGAGAAGGCGTTGTAATGAATTGCGGAGGAGGCTTTCTGAATCGTCTGCTCCGTGGTTGTCTCCGCTACTTGAACTGTGTCCGATCCCTTCGGGGAGGTGCAAGCCGTACAGAGGGCGAGGGAGGTGATAAATAAGGATAGAATCTGTTTCATATACTAATTGTTTTTTGAGTCCAGTTGTAGAGACGGGGCACGCCCCGTCTCTACAACTGGATGTTTATGGATTTGCTGTCTTATACGGTTCGCGTGCCGGGTTTTACGTTAGCCGTCTTCTGTTTGTCGCCCCAAAGGACGGTTAGTTCCAAGGGGACGTCGCTGGTAATTTCTACCTGCGGCTCTTGGGTAGCGGAAGAACGGGCCTTGACTTTGATCGCTACCAGACCGTCGAGGCCGAAAGGATAACGGTCGATACCATAAGCCTCCGTCAAGTTCACGTCTACGGTCAATTTCTTCTCGTACACATTGGAGCGGATGCCGAAGATTTGCTCGATCAAGCCGGAGATCGGTGCCAGTCCGCCCCAGCCCACGAAATTCGGGCGAGCCATGAAGCCCGGCTCCTCATGCTCCGGAGCGTAGTATTCCCAGAACGTACCGGTATTCTTATACACCTTTAGGACGTTATCGTAATGGTTGCGTGCGATCTCGTAAGCCAATTTACGGTAGCCTTGTTGCAATAGGCCGGTAATCACCATATAATTCGCTCCCGGCCATACGCCACCCTGCCAGTAGCGGCCGTTATCCTTGTATTTAGGATGGTTGGCGGCAAGGGAAGGGACGCGGTGCAGGCGGTTGAATGTCTCCTTGTTATCCAGCTCGGCCACGAAAGCGTCCATGCGTTCCTTGGATAGGACATCGGTCAATAAGGCCCAGTATGCGTAGATTCCCTTGGTGGAGGAAAGGCTTCCGTCGGCGTATTGATCGAAAAGGAAATGCTCCTTCTCGTCCCATAGGTTCTCGTTGATATACTTCTTTAGCATCTTCTGCTCGTCCTCGAACTCCTCGATCTCCTGCCAACGCTCCAGATAGAAACCCATCTCAAGCAGATGCCCGGCGGTGAAGTATTGTTGCAAGCAAACGTCCAGCCAGATCATATGGCCGTGGCTGTATATCGGATTGTATTTCGGTTCCACCCGGGGCATGTTGTCCATGCCGGTACCCCAACCGCTGGTCCAATACGTACCGTTGCGCCACGTATGGTTTAGCTTCAACCATTTATAATAAGCGCAAAGGGCGGGGAATATCTTGTGTAGGCGGTCCATATCGCCGAACTGCTTATAATAGACGATCTCGCTCCAAGGGAGGATATTCGGTCCGGTGCTGGTCGGATCGTAACGCTCGAAACAGTCCGCTCCGTCCGCCTTGATCTCCCGGCAGATGAAACCGTCCGGATGTTGTTTGGCGTAAAAATTATCTAACGTACGTTGGAAGGGGAAGAAGCGGGTACCGAAACGGGCGAACATCATCATGAAGGCGGAGTCCCACATGAAGATATTGCCGTTGTAGGCGACATCGAGGTAACTGCATACGAAACCGGAATCTGGTTCAGGGGCCTTGATGTTGCCGATGCCGATTTGCCAAGCCTTCCAGTACATCTCGATTTCCTTCTCGTGTCCGCTCCAAGTCGGGTCCGGGAGGATTTGCTTGGCCTCCTCGAAGGTTCCGGGCGTGATGGTCTCCGGTCTCGCTGTCCGGAACTCATTCTCGGTCACGAAGGGTTCCTTCAGGTAGGTGTTCTTGTAAGGAAGATTGTACTTGGGTCGTTTCTCTTCCATTTTCTCTTGCGCTAAAAGGTTCCCGGCGGGAACGGAGGCCGCACCTGCTGCGAGAAGGGATTGCTTTAAGAAGTTTCGTCTTGTTGTCATTCCTTATGATATTTTTATTGGGGGAGAGAGGGAGAAGGTGCGCCTCAGTCGGTGAACACGGTCCTCCCGGTCGGGTACCGTAGTACTGCTAGTCAAGTACTGCTGTCCTCTCAGCCAAAGTACTGCGGTACTTGGGCAGGGGTACTGCGGTACCCGACCGGGAGGATTGCGGTACTTGACTAGCGGGATAGCGGCCTGTTATACTCTCCATCGGATGAATACTGTTTGATTATAGATTCAGGAGCTTTTTGATCTTCCAGAAGATATCCGTATTCTCGAAGATACCCGTGAAGTTCTCGGCGCCCGGGCCGAAAGCGTAAACGGGAACCATGACACCGCTGTGGCTACCGGTGGAGAATTTACAGACGATACGGCCCTCGTTCAGATCCCCGTCCACCAAGGTAAGGCCACCGGTCTCGTGATCGGCAGTTACGACAACCAATGTCTCACCGTCTTGGGCGGCCCATTCGAAGATACGTCCGATCGTACGGTCGAAATCATGTGTCTCTTGCATCAACAGGTCGATATCGTTGAAATGTCCGTAATCATCCAATTGGGAGCCCTCTACCATCAGGAAGAAACCTTCCGGGTTTTGTCCCAGCAGATCGATCGCTTTCATCGAGGCACGAGCCAAGAGATCGCCTCGCTCGGCGGGAAGCGGGGTATCTACGGTATCGGTAACGCAGAATACCTTGCCTTTTTGAATTTTCGCCAGTTCCTCCCAGCTACGGGGAGTCTGGTAACCTTTCTCCCTTAATTCCTTGAACAAATCACGTCCGTCTGCACGGTTCTCGAATAGCTTGGAGCCGCCGCCGAATACGTAATCGACGCCACAGTTCACGTAATCCGCTACGATCTCGGCCTCGGCGTCGCGATCCGTATTGTGGCAGCAGAAGTCGGCGGGCGTAGCGTCCCATAGGCGACAGGTAACGGCGATGCCGCTTGACAGGCCTTTCTTGTTCGCCAAGGTAGCCAGAGATTCCAAGGGTTTGCCTGCCGGGTCTACGCCTACCATATGGTAGTTCGTTTTATGGCCGGTGGCCAGTGCGGTACCTCCGGCTCCGGAGTCGGTGATGAGGCGGTTGGCGCAATAGGTTTTCGAGAGGCCGGTGTATTGGGAGTTGTCCAGCCAGAGCTTGCCCCGGTTGGCGGTCCAAGCGGAATACATGTGCATAAGGCTCATGCCGTCGCCGATCATGAGGATCACGTTCTTTATTTTCTTTCCGGTAGGGGGGACTAGTTTCTTGACCTCGTAAGGTTTCTCTAGTACATACGTTTGTTCTTTGTCTCGGCGACTTTGTGCCGCGGCCTCCGGAACGATCATGCCGGATAGCAGGATGGCTAAGGAGGATAGCACGGATAGAGTTGTTCTTCTCATATGATTCAGTATTTAATATTATCAATTTATATAAAGGTTCTCTGTTGGGATCGCGTCTAGTTTGGACATGCTTGGCGTACGCCAGCTCCAGCCTAGGTACTCACCCTCGTAATCCTCGAAATAATGCAAGGCGAAGGGGTGGTAGCCTTTTTGTAAGGGGATGCGTCCCGTCGCTTCGATAGCGGCGTGGGAGGCATCATTGTCCACTACCTTTTCTTTGCCGATATAGAGGACGCTACCGTCATCCGAGCGGGTACTGAACTCATAGACTCCATCTTCCGGGGCGTATATATATCCGGTGAAGATATAACCGAAATGATCCGGCAATTTAGCGTTCAGGATAGAAGGCTCAGGTATTGTTCCGGTCTCGACTACCTTCGCCTTTTGTAGATCGGCTACCCATTGGAACTCTCCTTCGTAATAAGTATAAGCTACCCCATGCTTCGTAGGCTGTATGGATAATGCGGGGCGTAATACGGCTTTTGTGGCTTGGATCGAGTACGTACGGCTGGGTACGAATCCCTTTTTATATCCTTTGGCCTTGATAATCGTGGTCTCTTTTAAGACGAATGGCTCGCTGTATACGGGAGCGTTCTCATCCGGTTCCGATCCGTCAAGCGTGTAATGGATAACCGCCTCGGGTGTCGTGGATTTTAGTTCCGCCGTAATCTCACCTTCAAACAAATCCAGATCATTCGCTATGTAAGGGATAGAGACGGTAGGTTGCTCCGTATAGGAATAGGGAGCGTACTCGGGAGCGGTTCCCCAACGCTTGTCCGGTGTTGCCGAGAGCGTAAAGTCCAGTGTGCCTCCTTGCATCAACTGGTCGTAGGTGATGTAGCAATGCGATATCTCCTCGCCGTTTAAGGTAACCTTCGTGATATACTTGTTCTTATCCGGCTGGTTGGCGGTAATGACCAATGTCTTGCCATTGCCCAGCTTCATGTTCGCCTTATCGAACAACGGGGTCGTTAGGATAAACTGGTTGCTACCCGGACATACGGAGTAGAAGCCGAGGCTGCTCAAGATATACCAAGCGGACATCTGGCCGCAATCCTCATTGCCGATGATGCCTTCCGGCGTGGGCTGGTACATCTCGTCCAGCAAGCGACGGGTCCATTCCTGTGTCTTCCAGGGCTGGCCCACATAGCTATATAGGTAAGCCATGTGATGGCTAGGCTCGTTGCCATGCGCGTATTGACCGACCAATCCGGTAACGTCTACCAGATCGCCGACTACCTCGGAGGTAACCATAAATAAGCTATCCAGATCAGCGATGAACGCCTCCCGGCCTCCGGACAACTGGGTCAATCCATATACGTCATGCGGGGTAAAGAAACGATATTGCCAGGCCGTAGCCTCCGTATAGGAACGTCCGATGGCGAATGGATCGAAAGGAGTCTCCCAATTCCCATCCTGCCGTTTGCCCCGGAAGAACCGGGTACTACCGTCGAATACGTTGATAAAATTCTGGGAGCGCTTGATGAAGGTCTCATAATCATCCATATGTCCTAAAGCTTTCGCCATTTGTGCGATACACCAATCATCGTAGGCAAATTCCAATAGGCAGGAAACCGATTCTTTCTTGATATTCGTCGGGATGAAGCCTTCCTTTATATAATAATCCGCTCCTTTCTTATTCTTCTCCGCTGAGATCTTCATCGCTTCGAGAGCGTGTTCCGCGTCATATCCGCGAATACCTTTTAAATAAGCGTCCGCTATAATCGATGTGGAGTGATAACCGATCATGGTCCCGGTCTCGCCCGCCGATAAGGGCCATAACGGAAGCTCGCCGCTGGCGTCGTACATATCCAAGAGAGACTGTACCATATCATTCACCAAGGTAGTATCCAACAGAGTCATCATCGGATGCCAGGCCCGAAAGGTGTCCCAAGTGGAGAAGGTGGAGAATTGGCGGCGACCTGCCGGGATCGTCGCTACGCTCATGTCGTGACGGCGGTATTGTCCGTTCACGTCGCTCGCTATATTCGGGATGATCTTGCTATGGTATAGCGCCGTATAGAAATTCGTGCGCTCGGCTTCGGTGCCTCCTTCTACCGTGATAACGTCCAGCTCTTTTTCCCAATCGGAGCGTGTCGCTTGATGGATGGCATCGAAATCAAAGCCATAGGAATCCGTCTCTTGCTCAAGGTTCAGACGGGCGTTCTCCTCATTTACGATCGATACCCCGACTTTGCAGACGATGGGTTTTCCGGTAGTCGTATCGAAGGTAAGTACGGCTTGCCGTTCGGAAGGCTGTTCCATGGAAGAGAAGGGTTGCGAGAACTGCGCTACAAAGAAGACATATTGATTGTCTACCCAGCCCCGGGTACGCCGCATACCGGTAAGCTCGTTATCCCCGGTTCGCTTCACCCAGCCCTCGTACATATATTCGTTATCCAATAAATGGTCCATATCGACCACCAACGTAGCCTCTGTCTCTTTTTTATAGGTATATCGGTGTATCCCGACATGCGGGGTCGTGGTAAGTTCCGCTAATACACCTGCCTCCTTGAGATTCACCGAGTAGTAGCCCGGGGAAGCCTTCTCGTCCGAGTGCGAGAACACTAAAGGTGTCTGGAGAGACGGGCGGAATAGGATATCGCCTAGGTCGATACATCCCGTACCGCTTAAATGGGTATGGGAGAAACCCATTAAGGTAGAATCGCTGTAATGATAGCCAGAACAAGCGTCCCAGTTACCTTTCCGGGTGTCTGGGCTTAGTTGGACCGCTCCGTAAGGAGCCGTGGCCCCGGGATACGTGTGTCCGTGAAATCCCGTGCCGATAAACGGATTCACGGAATCGATGGGGGATTGTGGAGCTTGGCTACAGGCCGTGAATAAGGCTATTATTCCTGTACACAAGCAAGAAGAAAGCGTTTGAATTAATCTCATGGTATATTTTTTGTTTAATATATAGTATACAATAGGCAAAGGTAAGCTACCTATTTGAGATATGCGTTTTTACCCGGTAGAAAATAACATGGGCTGTTTCATTTTCTGAGACAGCCCGTAATGAATCTTATTCGTACCTTGATCGGTTTAAAGGAGCCGGTTAATATCCCTCGTTCTGCTTCAATTGACCATTCGATTTAGTAATCTCTTCACTTGGATACGGGAATACCATCATATGCGCTTGATAGGCGTTTTTGTTGGTGTAATCTTCATAACCAATAATCGTGAACGCGGATTCCGGATTCGCCCGGTCTTCATATCTGCGGATACGTGGATGTGCGTTCAACTCTTTATCGGCCAATGTCTTTATGTCGGTATTGGAAGAACGGTTCCAACGCTTTAAGTCGAATAGATGATCTGTAAACTCAAAAGCCAATTCACAACGGCGTTCGTGATATATATCCTTCATCGTGGCGGTGCCGGCAAGCGGTGTCAAGTTGGAGCGTAGGCGGATACGGTTGATGTCTGCGGTTGCTTTATCGGCTTGACCTGTCATTAAATATGCCTCGGCACGGAACAATAACATTTCTGCGAAACGGATGATCGGGAAATTGACACGGACCGTAGGCCAGTCTCCGTTAGCACTCACGGCTCCTTCACCTACAGGGTCTGAGTATTTGAAAGCGTCCATGTATTTATTGATCATGAAACCAGCTTCAAGGTCGGAGGTAGACCAGAATTTGCGTGTCTCGCCGAAGAACGGGAACTCTTGGTTGTATTCCAAGATTGAGCGTACTAAACGGTCATTACCTTTACCATCTTTCGCCATTTCTTCGTAGATGTCGTAAGAGGGCTTCATCTGCCCCCAACCATTATATTTGCCCCATCCTTTGTTCTCAAGGATAATGCCCGGGAATTCGGTACCGCCCGGTAGTGCGCCGCCGATACTCGGAATAGTCCAGAGATATTCGGCATTCCAATAATCTTTCAAGTCAGACGAGAATAGTTCCGCGAATGTAGGAGCTAGATCTCGATTGTAGTTGTTCTCCAATTGATTGACCATCTCGATGACGTTGTTCCATTGGGTAGCATCCCAAGTAGCCCAGTAAGCATAAGTTTTCGCTTTGAACGCCACGGCAGCAGCCTGATGTGCCCGGCCCCGGTTGTCGGCGTCATAGGATTCGAAGTTTGGAAGGTAGGCGATTGCCTTGTCCATATCTTCGATGATCAGTTTATAATTGTCCATAACGGTAGCTTGCTGAGGCGGTATGGAGTTGTCGTAATCGTCGGGGAAGTCCTCGTAACGTACGAAAGGTACTCCTTGTTTATCCGTACCGTACCGATAAGCGATCAGATAATGTGCCCAGCCGCGACTGAAGTAAGCTTCGCCCAAGCTGCGTTTCTCGACGGCGGTCAGCGTCGTTCCCTTTTCTTTCTTCACTAATTCTTGGATGATCCAATTCGCACGGGACATAGTAGAATACATACGGCTGAATACATCTCTTAGAGGAGATTCATCACCAGTATAGGCTAAGGTCGCCAAAGAGTTATAACCGCGTGTACGTCCCCAAACAATGTCGCATGCGGCTCCCTGTTCCCAGAATAATTCACGGCCGTAACAACCCTCTTGATGGAATCTTTCATATAATCCGTCAATGGCATCAATGGCCTGTTGATCATTCAAGAAATAGGAGGTTGTAGTTGCGTTTCCTTCCGGCTGAACGTCGAGGAAGTCGCTACAAGAACTACAAACCAATGCGGATAATGCTAATACTGTAATATATCTTTTCATTTTGATCCTTTGTTAATATGAATATCTTTTAAAATACCCGATTAGTATGTCAATTTGACTCCGACAGAGAATACGCGTGAAACCGGATACTTCAAGGCATCCCAACCGCCGGTTTCCGGGTCCATTCCTGAGTAGTTCGTGATCGTGAAGAGGTTCTCACCGCTAAGGTAAACAGACATCATGCTGTTGCGTTCTTGCAGGTGAGCGCATTTCCTGATAACATCACTCAAGTCATAGGATACGGTGAAGTTCTTCAAACGTAAGTAAGAAGCATTCTCCAGATACCAATCAGACGGTGTGCTAAAGTTGCTATTTGGGTCGTTTTTCGATAAGCGTGGAATATTCGACCCTGTATTCGACGGACTCCAAGCGTTCATGATCTCTTTTGAGCGGTTGAAGTTTCCTTCTACATCGCTTAAAGCCATATATTTACCTACATATAAAGCTTGTGCTCCACCTACGCCTTGGAACATAGCGCTTACGGAAAGCTTCTTCCAAGTGAATCCTCCGGAGAATGAGAATGTAGTTTTAGGTGTAGCGCTACCGCAGTATTGACGGTCTTCATCATTGATAACTCCATCACCATTGGCATCGACGAATTTCAAATCGCCGGCTACAGCGTCCGGTTGGATTCGTTTTCCGTCTTTGTTTACATAAGCGGCTGCCTCTGCGTCGCTTTGAAAAATGCCGTCAGTCTTGATCAGATAGAAAGAGGCCAGCGGTTCTCCTTCGGCTGTTTGATACATATATGGAAGGTTACGATAACTACCATCGAAATATGCATCATTTTTGGTGATACCTGTCCAAACGCCCGGGGTTCCGTCTGTGTTTTTTACCCCAATATCAGAAACCCAGTTCTTTAGATAAGAGAAGTTTCCGGAAACGAAGTACGACCAATCTTTATTTACCTGTTGGTTCCAATTGATTTGCGCCTCGAAACCTCGGTTGCGGACTTCACCTTGATTGACTAACATGGCATCGATACCGATCGTTCCCGGCCAGTTCATCGTTTGCGACTGGATCAAGTTGAACGTGCGTTTGTCGAAATAGTCGAATGCCATGCTCAAGCGATTGTCGAACATGTTCACATCTAGGCCTAAGTCCCATTGCTCGGAAGTTTCCCATGTTAAGTTGGGATTTAATGCGGTAGAGTTATAGACGAAGTTTCCCCAAATCTTGTTCGATTCTACGCCGTACTGTGCCTGCTCCGACCAGAAAGTTTTACCTAATAAGGCGGATTTATAATTGTAACCGATAGATCCCAGATTACCGACACGTCCCCAAGAAGCACGGATCTTCAATAAATTCAGTGTCTCGCTCTTCGGGAAGAAAGATTCATTAGAGATTTTCCATCCGGCTGTTACGGCAGGGAAGTCGCCATAGTTATTATCTTTAGGTAGACGGCCTGCGTAATCACGACGCCAAGAGGCTGTAACGAAGTAACGATCGTTGAAGGAATAAGCCAGACGGGCGATCAAGGATACGTTTGCGTCAGGACCGGTCAAATAATCGGTAGCGGAAACGGAATTCGCATAGGATAGATATTGTAAATAATCGGATTCGTCAGATAAATCTTTTCCATTAACCTCTAGCCCTCGCTTGCTGTAATGATCGGCCGTAGTGGATAGTAAGACACCCAGGGTGTGCATGTCATTAAACGTATTGTCGTAAGTCAATGTGTTTTCCGTTTTCCATGCGTCTGCACGGTAAGTCGTTTCATCCAGATTATTTGTCAAGGAGGGTTTTCCCACCTCGTCACGGATCGGACTGAAGTTCTTATATAGATTATTCTTCAGGTTGTAAGTGAAACGGCTCGTGAACTTTAAGCCGGTAACGATATTCGCTAGTTCCAGACTGGTCGTACTCCAGATGTCACTGGTTCGGTCATAGCGGTTTTCCGCTTCCAGCAAGCGAACCGGATTGACAGCGTCTCCGTGGATATCCGCGAAGTTGGAGCCATATTTGGCGATGTAATCCGGGTCTTCGGTCGTTGTTCCACCGTAAGTACCATCCAGCGGATTGTAAACCGTAGCGCTGGCAGGCATATACATAGCCGCCGCGACAACTCCCGTATAACCACTGTCGGTATCTTTTGAACGGCTTTCGTTGTTTTTCCAAACCACGTCTTCGGTGATGGTCACCCATTTATTCAATTTGAATTTACCGTTGTAACGAAGTGAAAGGTTCTTGTTGAAAGTATTGATCAATACACCTTCATCGTTATCGTAAGCAAATGAAACACGGTTGGAGGCATTCTCGGAACCAACATTCAAGGCTACGTTATGGCGTTGGTAGAAAGCGGTGCGGAAGATCTCGTCCATCCAGTTGGTACGTGTGGTACCTACCCATGGGTTCTTGGTCAAATCCCAACCGGTCGGCAATGTAAGCCCCGCGTTTGCGTAAGACAGTTTTCGCATCTCGAGTTGCTCTTCCGCATTTAACGGCTCGATTACGTTGCTAGCTTTACGAACACCGAAAGTCGCATCATAGCTCAACGAGGTCTTGCCCTCTTTCGCCTTCTTGGTGGTTACCAAGATAACACCGCCGGCTCCGGATTGCGCTCCATAGATAGCGGCAGAGGCAGCATCTTTTAAGACGACAATCGTCTCGATATCATTCATAGAGGCGATGGGTGCGCCGGGAACACCGTCAACAACCCATAATACGTTATCGCCATTCTGTGAGCCCTGTCCACGGATCACGATTGAGGGTGTAGCCGTTGGGTCTCCACCGTTCGCTTGTACGGTAACACCCGCTAACTGCCCTTGCAACATACTTTCGGTAGAGGTAACCGGACGGGCCACCAAGTCTTCCGTGTTGTTCAGCACGCCCACGGAAGCGGAGAGATCTTGTTTGCGTTGCCCCGCTCCATAACCGAGTACGACTACCTCATCCAATTTCTGCGTATCTTCTTCTAGGATGATGTTGAAGGTCGTTTTCCCGTTTATCGGGATACTTTGCGTCATATAACCGATATAACTGATCTCTAAGATAGCGTTTTCCGGAACTTCCAGTAGGAAATCTCCATCGAGCCCGGTGATTACTCCGTTTGTCGTCCCTTTTACGATCACGTTCGCGCCAATTACAGGAATCCCCGCATGGTCTTTGACGATACCGGAAATCTGTTTCGTACTTTGTTGGTAGATGCTGGGACTCGGAAGTTCTAAGCCCGATGATTGCCCAAAGACGGGAGAAGCTTGAGCGGTTTGGGTACCTGCCACTATGCCACATAAAGACATCCCTACGCATAGATGCTTGACAGGGATGAAATCATAAAGCCGTTGTTTCATGTTTGCGTATTTTAGTGTTTATCTAAATCTGCCGCAAAAGTAGGCGTAATATGTGCGAGTATAGTGGAAGGTCTTATGAAGTGTTTGTGAATAAAATGTTGCAAAGCTGTTGCAGCCTTACTGCAACGCACGTGCAGTGTTACTGCGACAGGCGTGCAGTAACATTGCAATGCGGGTTGCAGTAATCAGAAATCAAAGTATCGTTTAGCGTTGTTGTAACTGATGTCCTCCACCATCTGTCCAATGAAGGAAAACTCGGAGGCGGGCAATAAGCCTTTCTCTATCTCATTGCCTAGCATATTACAAAGGATCCGGCGGAAATACTCATGACGGGGATATGACAGGAAGCTACGGGAATCTGTCAGCATACCGACGAAACGGCTTAAAAGCCCGAGGCTGGAAAGCGCATTTAATTGATCTTCCATGCCTTTGATCTGATCGAGGAACCACCAAGCCGCTCCATATTGCATCTTCCCGGGTACACTGCCGTCGTTGAAATTGTAGGCATTGGCTACCATCAACTCAGTGTCGCGGGGATTCAGGTTGTAAACGATCGTTTTCGCTAACAGCCCTTCTTGATCTAAACGGCTGAAAAAGCGGTTCATGGAAACAGCTACCGGCTGATCATCGATAGCGTCGAAACCTGTGTCTGCTCCTAATAACTTGAACATCCGTTTGTTATTATTCCGATTTGCGCCGATATGGAATTGTTGTACCCATCCACTCCGGGCATCCATCACCGCCAATTCGTATAGCAATGCCGAACGGTATTTGCGAACTTCCTGCTCCGTGAGCGATTTACCCATACGAGCCTTGAGGAAGATCACCTCAATCTCCTGCTCGGTATAAGGTTCGGCATAGAAAGTATCCAACCCGTGGTCCGATAACCGGCACCCTTGGGCGGCGAAGAAATCATGTCGTTTTTGTAAAGCCTCCAATAAATGCTTGTAGGTGAGGATGGTCTTATCGGCGGCGGCCTCCAGCTTGGACAAATAGTCATTTAGCGCCTTGATATTATCGATAGCGAGTACCTTGTCCGGTCGCCATGCCGGATATACACGGGTGTGGCATCCGTTTGAACGTATTTTTTGATGGAATTCCAATGAGTCTATAGGATCGTCGGTCGTACAAACGATCTCTACGTTCATCCGTTTCATGATGTCTTGCGCACGATATTCGGGGGTACGTAGTTTATCCGTACAAGTCGCATAGATTTCCTCGGCGGAAGCCGGATTCAAGACTTTATGGATTCCGAATATACGGCTAAGCTCCAGATGCGTCCAATGATAAAGCGGATTTCGCATCGTGTAAGGCATCGTCTCGGCCCATTTAAGGAATTTCTCGTAAGGAGATTTATCTCCGGTGATATATTCCTCGGGAATACCGTTCGCTCTCATCGCCCGCCATTTGTAATGGTCTCCGCCCAGCCATATCTCCGTAAGATCCTCGAATTGGTGATTCTCCGCTATTTGCCGGGGATCCAGATGGCAATGGTAATCAATGATGGGCATCTTCGCCGCATGCTCGTGATATAACTCACGGGCCGTGTCGGTCTGGAGCAAGAAATCTTGATCTAAAAAGCTTTTCATACTTGGCGATACTTTTGAATGATAGATAAGGCGTCGCGGCATAAATCGGTAATGGATTGCCAATCGTTTCCCGCTATCGCTTCTTTGGGAAAGAGTTTGGATCCCATTCCTACGCAGGTCACGCCGGCCTTGAACCAAGCGGATAGATTCTCCTCTGTCGGCTCCACGGCACCGGTCGCCATGATTAGGGTCCATGGCATGGGTGCCTTTATGTTCTTGACAAATGAGGGACCTCCTACATTTCCGGCGGGGAATATCTTGCAAAGGTCGCAACCTGTTTCTTGGGCAAAGCCGATCTCGGATACGGAACCGCAGCCGGGCGTATAAGGGATGAGGCGACGGTTACATATCTTCGCTATCTCCGGGTTAAACAGCGGACCGACTACGAAGTTTGCCCCTAGCTGTATGAATAAGGCGGCTGTGGCCGGGTCTACGATAGAACCTACGCCCAATACTAATTCCGGACATTCCTTGGCGGCGTATTTTACCAGCTCGCCAAATACCTCGTGGGCGAAATCTCCCCGGTTAGTAAACTCGAAGGCTCTGACGCCTCCCTCGTAACAGGCTTTTACAACTTGTTTTGCGATCTCTACCTCTTTATTATAATAGACGGGCACCATTCCGGTTTGGATGATAGCCTGTAATGTTTGTATTTTATTGAATCGAGCCATATTGGGAATTAAAAATTGAAAATTGAGAATTGAAAATTAGCGGGAGACACGGCCGGAGGTGTCGCCGGACATGAGTTTTTCTACTTCCTCTACGGTTACTTGGTTGAAGTCTCCGTAGATCGTGTGTTTCAGGCAGGAAGCCGCTACTGCGAAGTCCAAGGCTTTCTGGTCGTCACCGGGGTAGGAGAGCAAACCGTAAATAAGACCTCCCATAAAAGAATCGCCTCCACCTACACGATCTACGATATGGGTGATGTCATACCGGCGGGATTCGTACAACCGGTTGTCGGCGTATAGCACTCCGCCCCATGTGTTATGATTGGCATTGATGGAGCCTCTTAGCGTGATGATAACTTTCCGGGCACGTGGGAAGTGAGCCATTAATTGGGTACATACCGACTGGAAAGAAGCGGCGTGTACCTCGCCTTCCGTGGCGGCGGCGTCGAAACCTTCGGGCTTGATACCGAAGACTTTCTCGGCATCTTCCTCGTTTCCTAGGATGATATCGCATCCGGCTACTAGTTCCGGCATGACCTCATGGGCTGTCTTACCGTATTTCCAGAGATTTTTCCGGTAGTTGAGGTCGCAGGATACCGTGATGCCCAATCGGTTTGCCGCCTGTATCGCTTCCAAGCATACGTTGGCGGCACCTTCGGATATGGCTGGCGTGATACCTGTCCAGTGAAACCAAGAGGCATCTTTGAATACCTCGTCCCAATCGATCATCCCCGGTTGGATCTCGGCGATGGAAGAATGAACCCGATCATATACCACCTTGCTGGCACGAGCGACCGCTCCGGTCTCCAGAAAATAAATGCCTAACCGTTCCCCTCCGTAAATGATCTTGGATGTTCCGATACCCTGTTTGCGTAATTCCATAACGCAGGCACGGGCGATGTCATTTTTGGGTAAACGGGTTACAAACTCAGTCTCTATGCCATAGTTGGCGAGTGAGGCGGCGACATTCGCTTCCCCTCCGCCAAAAGTAGCGTTGAACTGATTGGCTTGGCAAAAGCGTAAATAGTCCGGAGTAGCCAGCCTAAGCATGATCTCTCCGAAAGTTATGACTTTCTTACTCATGGTGGTATAGTATTATGTTTTTCGCAAATGTAAGGGTTTATTTCGAATAATGTATAGCGTGTGTGCGAAAACATAGGCTTTTTTATTCCACCTCCCGGACAAAACGCCCGATTTCGAAAGGAGTCTTAGGGGCGCTAACACTGGTGTAGAAAGGAAGCAGGTATTTGACAAAGCCTTCTTCTACCTCTAAATTGGGAAATCCTAGTTTATAGATACCAAAGCGAGAATCATAATCCTTGATCGAATCTTCTCGAAGTTCTGTATACCGATGGGATAAATAGTCTGGTTCATAGTGCCAAATATTTAATGTGACCTATTGACAAAGATACGATAAGTTTCTTGATTTAGGATATAGAGTCCGGAAAAACAAAAAAGCCGCTAGTCCCAATATGGATGCGGCTTTTTTTGCTCCTCAATGAAACAATCTCACGATTCCCCCCTTGCAAAGACTTGTTAACCTTAGATCTAAAATACTATGAAAAAAACTCGATGCAAATATAAGGGGTTTTATAATATGCGTCAATAGTATTTGTAACATTTTATTGTAAAAATATCGCAAATAGGTTTCAATTTGATATATATCAAGCTTGTTATTCTAGAATTCCGTACTTTTTGGAATATTATTCATAATTTCGAATAATTCGTTAACAGTCTCCGCACGTAGCATGGCGATCCGTGTTTGCTTGAAATCGGTAATACCTTTGAAGAGCGGAGTAGCTGCCAGATGACGACGAATATGTAAGATTCCTCTACGTTCGTCCAATCGTTCCACGCTTTGCTCCACTTGTTTTTTTAGGATATCCAGATACCAAGAGAAAGGCTCTTGCGGCAATAATTCCCCGGTCGTAAGATAGTGTTTTACCTCCCGGAAGATCCAAGGGCGGCCTATGCTAGCCCTACCGATCATTACGGCGTCTACGCCATAGTCCTCGAAACGCTGCTTGCATATCTCGGCGGAAGTCACGTCGCCATTCCCGATGATAGGGATTTGCATGCGAGGGTTATTTTTTACGGCACCGATCAAGGTCCAATCCGCCTCGCCCGTGTACATTTGCGCCCGTGTACGTCCGTGGATGGAGAGGGCGGCGATACCGCAATCCTGTAGTTGCTCGGCCAGATCCACGATAACACGGTTGTCGGCATCCCATCCTAAACGGGTTTTCACGGTGACGGGGATGTTCACGGCTTTCACTACTTCTTTCGTGATTTCCAGCATCAACGGGATATTGCGTAGCATGCCGGCCCCGGCTCCCTTGCCCGCTACTTTCTTTACGGGGCAACCAAAGTTTATATCTAAAATATCCGGACGAGCTTCCTCGCAAATACGTGCGGCCTCTACCATCGAGGCTACGTCCTTGCCGTAAATCTGGATAGCGACCGGACGCTCATCATCGGAGACATTTAGTTTTTGCTGTGTTTTGTTCACACTGCGGATCAACGCGTCGCTCGATACGAACTCTGTATATACCATGTCCGCTCCGAAGCGTTTGCACATCAAACGAAACGAGATATCTGTCACGTCCTCCATAGGCGCCAAGAATACCGGACGCTCCCCTAAATCTATTGAACCAATCTTCATACCTTCTGTTTGCTAACTAAATAGAGATTACAAAAGTACTTCTTTTTGGGGAATAATTTTTACATCTCGTAAGATGATCGGTGGATGGAACAGGTGTTTTTAATAATCCGGATCATTTATGATATATTGATAGAGCTCGGATTGCCCCGCTTTATTTAGGATCTTGTGCTTCTCCAACTGGAACTATTCTTTCATGATGGGATGGAGGGTTTGTGCTTATAAGAAATCTTCTCAAATATTATTCGTACCTTTGCTACCGTAATATTAAAATATATAACCTTGAAAGAGAAGGATTTTGAAATAATGGCGCCTGTCGGTTCCTATGAATCGTTGATGGCTGCTATACAAGGAGGGGCCGACTCCATTTATTTCGGTATCGAAGGATTGAATATGCGTTCTCGCTCGTCGAATAATTTCACGACGGAGGATTTGCGCAAGATCGTCGCTATTTGCGGGGAACATGGTATCAAGAGTTATCTCACGGTTAATACGGTTATTTATGGTGAGGATCTTCCGTTGATGAGGGAGATCATAGACGCCGCTAAGGATGCGGGTGTCTCCGCCATTATCGCCGCCGATGTGGCCGCTATGAATTACGCGAATAGCATCGGGCAAGAGGTGCACTTATCCACGCAATTGAATATCTCGAACGTGGAGGCGTTGAAGTTTTACGCCCGCTTCGCCGATGTGGTCGTATTGGCTCGCGAATTGAACTTAAAGCAGGTGCATGAGATTTATCAGGAGATCGTGAAGCAGCAGATCAAAGGCCCGAAAGGGGAATTGATCCGCATAGAGATGTTCGCTCACGGGGCTTTGTGCATGGCCGTGTCCGGTAAATGCTATTTGAGTTTGCATGAGATGAACGCTTCCGCCAACCGGGGGGCTTGCATGCAAATTTGTCGTCGTGCCTATACGGTGCATGATAAGGATAGCCAGATCGAGCTGGATGTGGAGAATCAGTATATCATGTCGCCAAAGGACTTGAAGACGATTCATTTCATGAATAAGATGATGGATGCCGGCGTACGTGTGTTCAAGCTGGAGGGGCGTGCCCGCGGGCCGGAGTATGTGCGTCTCGTGACCGAATGTTATAAAGAGGCGGTCAAGGCCTATTGCGAAGGTACCTTCGATGAGGAGAAGGTAGCGGTTTGGGACGAGCGTCTGCGCAGGGTCTTTAATCGCGGTTTCTGGGATGGCTACTATCTGGGACAACGATTGGGTGAATGGAGCAGTAAATATGGCTCCGGTGCTACCCGTAAGAAAGTGTACGTGGCACGGGGTATCAAATACTTCAGCGGAATCGGTGTCGCCGAGTTTGAGATGGAGTCCGGTTCCTTGAGAGTAGGCGATGAGATCTTGGTAACAGGTCCCACGACCGGAGCCGTTATGCAGACCGTCGATGAGATCCGGGTAGACCTGAAACCGGTGGAGGAGACCGTGAAAGGGGAACGCTTCTCGATAAAGATGTCCGAGAAGATCCGCCCGTCCGATCGTCTTTATAAAATGGAGAAAGTACAAATCGAAAAAGAACTACGATAATGAAGGAATATATTTTTAAACTGACAGACAAGGTTCGCGATTATGAGTGCGATTTGCAAGGCGTGGTGAATAACTCCAATTACCAACATTATATGGAGCATACCCGGCATGAGTTTCTGGAGTCGTTGGGTGAGAACTTCGGCGCCATGCATGAGAAGGGCATCGATGCTTTTGTGGCCCGTGTGGATATCCAGTTCAAGAACTCCTTGCGGAGCGGCGATCGGTATACTTCTTGCCTGAATGTATATAAGAAAGGGGTGAAACTGGTGTTCGAGCAAGATATTTACCGGGAATCCGATGGGGCGCTGGCTACTAAAGGAGTCGTGGAATCCGTTGTCGTAGAGAATGGCAAATTAACCAGAGGAGAATATTTCGATGAGATGCTAAAGCGAATAGAATCAAAACAAGCATAAATGACAGACAAACAGATTTACCAAATTGGCCTTACTATGATTAATGGGGTGGGAGATATCCTAGCCCGCCATCTTCTGGAAGCGTTGGGGGATGCGGAGGCCGTGTTTACGGAAAAGCGCCAGTCGCTAGAGAAGATACCGGGTATCGGCGATTCGATTATCGCCGAGATTAAGCGGGCGGATGTGCTCTTACGGGCAGAGAAAGAATTGGCTTTTGCCCAAAAGAACGGTATCTCTATCTATTTCTTGAAAGATATGAATTATCCGGAACGTCTGCGGGAATGCCCGGACGCTCCGGTTTTATTTTATTTCAAGGGGAACGCAGATTTAAACGCCGCCCATATCATCAGCGTTGTGGGTACTCGTAGGGCCTCCGCTTATGGGCAGGAAGTGACCGAGCGTTTATTGCGGGATTTGTCCGTGATTTTCCCGGATCTATTGGTCGTTAGCGGACTCGCATATGGCATCGATATTTGCGCTCATCGGAATGCGTTGAAGAGCCAATTGCCCACGGTGGGCGTATTGGCGCATGGTTTGGATCGTATCTATCCTCCCGTGCATCGCTCTACGGCGGTCGAGATGTTGGAGCGGGGAGGTTTATTGACCGACTTCCCTAGCGGGACGAATCCGGATCGGCAGAACTTTATCCGGCGAAACCGGATCGTAGCCGGTCTGGCGGATGCCACGATCGTTATTGAATCGGCGGAGAAAGGAGGCTCTTTGATCACGGCGGATATCGCTTTCTCGTATGGCCGGGATGTCTATGCCTTTCCGGGCCGGGTAACGGATATCAACTCTAAAGGATGTAATGGCTTAATCCGGCAGAATAAAGGAGGCTTGATCACTTGCGCTGACGATTTAATCATGGCGATGCGTTGGGATGTCGCTCAAAAGACAGACGCGTTACCGGTCCAAACCCAATTATTATTTCCTGAGAACGAGGAGAGTGAACGGATCTTGTCGTTCTTGGAAATGCGAAAGGAATCTCATATCAATGAATTGTCCGTAGCCTTGAATCTTCCGGTACATCAATTATCTTCTCTGCTCTTTGAGTTGGAATTGGATGGAAAGATAAAATCGATGCCGGGAAGCATCTATAAACGAATGAAACCCCTATAAATAATTAAAGCCTGTCTCACGACAAGCCCTAACCAAACTTTGTTAACCTTAAATCTAATACTATTATGAAAAAACCACAATGCAAAGATAAGCTTGTAAAGCCCCTTTGTCAAGGGTTTTGAGTATAACTTGTGTTAAACAACATGTCTGCCCGGTATAAAAAATGTTTTTGAATTTGAAACTATACAGAATAGGCATAAAATCTTCTAAAATTAACAGTTTGGATGTTGTTTGTAATCCTTGATCTTCACAGTGCTTGTATATATGGAGGAGGTTTATCCATACTAAAAAATCCTTGTAAGCGAACTTACAAGGATTTCTGGATTTGTGCGGCTGAAGGGACTCGAACCCCCACGCCGTGAAGCATCAGATCCTAAGTCTGACGTGGCTACCAATTACACCACAGCCGCATTGGAATCGTGTGCAAAGGTAATGCTTTTTTATAAACTTGCAAATATTTGCGTTGTTTTTTTAGCGAAACCTTATTTCTTCTCGGTCTCGGACAAGAGGTGGGTGATCGCCGCCTCGATAATCGTATCTTTACCTTTCTCGATATCTTCTTGGGTCATAGAAACCTTATATGTAGGATCGATACCGAATTCCGTATGCTGTTTGTTTACATCTAGCATGGGAGACGCGGAGAAACGGACACCCCAGCCGTTGGGCAACTCGGAGTTAAAGGGGAAGCCACTACCGCCTCCGGTGCGATCTCCCATCGTCGTTACATAAGGTATCATGCGTACTTTCTGCACGAAATCGTTGGCGGCGCTGTAGCAATGACGATTCGTTAAGACCACAACAGGGCGTAACCAGCGGATACGCTCGGAAGGTGAGAGATAAAGGGGATAAGGTTCGGAAAAGTCATCGTGCCCTTTACCCGTCTTATGTTGGATATAGCCGGTCAGTATCTTTTCCTCCAAGAAACGGGAAGCGATGCGATCGGCGTTTGATAACATGCCACCGCCATTATCCCGGATATCGAAGATCAAACCTTTGCAATCCTTGAATTGATAGAATATGTGATCCAAACCGCTTTCGCCGGCCGAACTGGAAAAGCTACCGTAGTAAATATACCCGATCTGCCCGTCACTCAATGTCGTGTATTTAAGTCCTCCGGCGATCGAGTAGTTCCTTCCGAGATAATTCTCTTGTATGTCCGAGTCGAAATTATCCGGATAATCGAGATACCAATCCCAATAGCGGGACATATTGAAGGTGGATATCAAATTGGTATGCCCGTCTTTCAGCTCGTTTAGCATATCGCCTAATACGTCAAATAGGACGTATTGGTTCATCGTATCGCTTATCTGCGTCTTATAACGGTCGTGAACCTCGTTCCAATCAATGTCCTTGTATTCGAAGAAGCAGTAATTCTCATCCAATATTTTCCAAAGCGCCTCAAAGTTCTCCTGTGGGGAGGCCACGTATTCGTCCGATTTCTCACATCCGGTAAACAGGAATCCGAGAGATATACATATATATATAAGGTATCGTTTCATTTGATTTCCTTTTAATAATAAGCGCTTCTGAACCGCTGGGTATTCTTTAGGCGTTTTCCTCCGAAAGAGATGAATTCTTTCACGAGGCCGATCATAAAAGAGTGAGAGATTATATGAGACTGTATCCCATTGATATCCGTACGGTAAGAGCTGTTTAGGTAACCTGCCCGTATCGTAAAATTACAAACCGGGAAATCGACCGTGAAAAAGTTCTTCATGGCGAATTTATTATGGAAGGAATTGAATTGCACCACTCCCGAAGCATTCCCTAGGTTGAAGATCTCGTAATACGATTGCCCGTAATGGGGGGAGAATAAAACACCGGCGAAGGGGATCGTGAACTGGTAGCGTAGCGTCATAGGATATTCCTTGACGCGTAACTTATAGATCGCCATGGCGGAGATGTTCAAATCGATATCCGCTTTCGCCGAGGCCGGGTTATTTCCGTTGCGGGTATTGTATATAAAACCACCCATGCCATGCACGGCACCACCCGCCAGAAGCTTTAAATCCGGCAATACCGTGGGCAAATGATAATGGTAACCCAACGTATAATCGATAAAGCCCGCGAAATCCGTAGCGGTAGAGGCAGCATTATCCGTGCTAGCCAGATCGACGCTTATGATTTGCTGTCTGGATACCCGATAGTTTGCCAGTCGGACCCTCTTCATCCGTTCATTCATTACCCGTAATCCGGGGCCTGTATATTTCTTATCTTCCATGCTGGGAGATAAATAGGTGTCCATTAGGTTGTAGCTTCCTATACCGACCATGGTTCCGCTGTTGATAGACCAAGGGATCTCGTCTCCATCGGACTGGGCCTTGGCCGGTGACGCGAGAAACAGCAGGAACAAACCAATCAAACAGGTGATAGTTTTCATAGGTTATTCGTCAAACAATTTCATCTGTCCCGTAATTTCATCGATAATATCCGTGGTACTCTGCCCGTCGTCAGTGTCGTTTCCCTCCTCATTGCCTTCGGTATCGTCTGATTCCGATGCGTTTTCGGAAGGGACGAAACGATTCGGTTCCAGCTCATTGATTGTCTCGACCTCAAATGTAGAGATTCGTTTACCTTTGGCTTTGAAGCCTTTCACCGCGATAAATTCGTCGGCATCGAGGACGAGAGCCTCCCGGAAGGCGTCGTGGCCTCCGAAGATCACCTCGATACGAGGATAGACCTCATCCGTAAGCAACATCAAGCGGTTCTTCGGATTCTCTCCTAGGAAATTCTGCTTCCGGGTGTTTACCTCCAGCAGGAATCGTTTGATATAATAATATTTCTGATCCGCGTCGTATAATACGGCAGTCCATATCTTGCTCGGCTGGTATTTCTCGATGACCATGATATTGGACTCGTAGTGATTGCTAAGGTCAAAATTCGTGACGTAGAAATCGCCGTTCGGCAGGATCACCAATATCTGATCGTTGCTATGGAACTCGCCTAGCTCTTCTCCCCGTCCATCGTAATTTAACCGGAGTACGTCCCAGTCGAACCATACTTCCCGGCCTCCCAAGGTGGAAGAGCCTTTCTGCTTGAGGCTGATCTTGTGCACTTCCGCTTTCGTCAGGATATTACCTTGAGAACCCCGTCCCTTAATGGCTATCTCGCTGAAGTTCTTTTCGAAGACGAGTAGTTTCTGCCGGGGTTTGGGTTTCAGGATTACCTTGACGGTCTCCGCCTCTCCGTTCGGGTTTGCGCTGAAGTAAAGGACACGGGAGTTTTCCGTACCTTTGGTCAGGTCGTATTCCCGATCGCGTGTAGCGCCTGTGACGGCGAAGCGTTTGATGTAATTATATCCGAACTTACCGTCCCGGTATATGACGTTGTAAATCGTCCGGTTGTCGTTACGCTTAAATACGTTGACATATAGAATATCCTTACCGATAAAGATCTTATCCGCTACCTTGACGATCTTATAAGTACCGTTGCGATAGAAGATAATGACATCGTCTATATCCGAGCAGTTACATATGAACTCGTCCTTTTTCAGTCCCATGCCGATGAAACCTTCTTGACGGTTGATATACAATTTCTCGTTCGCCTCTACGACCTTGGTCGCCTCGATCGTGTCGAAATTGCGTATCACGGTATGGCGAGGGTAAGCCTTGCCGTATTTCTCTTTCAGCATGGTAAACCAATCGATGGTATAGTCGACGATATGTTCCAGCTTATCGTTGATCTTGGCGATTTGTTCCAAGGTCTGGGCAATGAACTCGTTACTCTTGTCGGAGTTGAACTTTAAGATACGTCCCATCTTGATCTCCATGAGTTTCAGGATATCGTCCCGGGTAACCTCACGGATAAATCGGGGCTTGAACGGCTCTAAACGAAGGTCGATATGGGATATCGCCTCGTCCATGTTCTTGGCGTTCTCGAATTCCGGGTCTTTATAAATACGTTCCTCGATAAATATCTTTTCAAGGGAGGCGAAGAACAGGGCCTCCTCCTGCTCTTGTTTCTGGATCTTGAGCTCTTCCCGTAAAAGCTCCAGCGTACGATCCGTAGAGTGGCGAAGCACATCGCTGACCGTAAGGAAATGCGGCTTGTTCTCCTTGATCACGCAACAGTTCGGGGAGATACTGATCTCACAATCCGTAAAGGCGTATAAAGCATCGATGGTCTTGTCTGAAGAGACCCCCGGAGCGAGATGCACCAAGATCTCTACATCCTTGGCGGTATTATCGTCTACCTTCTTGATCTTGATCTTTCCTTTATCGTTCGCTTTTAGGATGGACTCGATCACGGTAGAGGTTGTTTTTCCATACGGGATCTCCGAGATCACCAATGTCTTATTATCGAGCTTGCCGATTTTTGCACGGACTTTCACCGATCCACCCCGTTCTCCATCATTATATTTGGCTATGTCGATAGAGCCTCCTGTCTGGAAATCCGGATATAATGCGAATTCCTCTCCCCGTAGATAGGCGATGGAAGCATCTAATAACTCATTGAAATTATGAGGGAGTATCTTGGAAGACAGGCCTACGGCAATACCTTCCACGCCCTGTGCCAGCAATAAAGGGAATTTTACCGGTAAGGTAACCGGTTCCTTATTACGTCCGTCGTAAGAAAGCTGCCAAAGGGTTGTCTTGGGATTGAATACGGTCTCCAAGGCAAACTTGGAAAGGCGAGCCTCTATATAACGAGGAGCGGCGGCTCCGTCTCCCGTCAGGATATTACCCCAGTTTCCTTGGCAATCGATCAACAGATCTTTTTGTCCCAATTGCACCAAGGCATCTCCGATAGAGGCGTCTCCGTGAGGGTGGAACTGCATCGTATGACCTACGATATTTGCAACCTTGTTATACCGCCCGTCATCCAACCTCCTCATGGAGTGCAGGATACGTCGTTGTACGGGTTTCAGTCCATCGTTGATATGCGGAACGGCCCGTTCCAAGATCACATAAGAAGCGTAGTCTAGGAACCAGTTTTGGTACATCCCAGACAAATGATAGGTCGTGACACGTGTATCCCCTTTCCCCGGGACTTTATAGTCGGAATGGGTATTCGCCTCTTCCTCCGTAGTCTCGTTATCTTGGGTATCACTATTTATATCCTCAATTTCCTCGTTTTCCTTATCCTCGATATAATCGTCTTCTTTATCTTCCGGTCTCATAAAATCCAGTTCTTTCTACACAACGCTATTACGCCAAATTGCTAACAGGGTGTAAATATAGCAAATATTCGGCAGTTTTTATAAGAATGAGGCTTTTACGAGAGTGAGTTTGCGTTAAATAAAGAGATTTTATAAAATAAATATTTAGGTGGTAGGGGTTTTTCAGAATCTTTTGTCTTATCAATAACAATTGATATTTACATATAAAAGAATAATGATATGAAGAAGCTGATTTTATTTGTGTTATGCGCTTTGAGCGGCTTGGTGGTGAGCGCTCAATCACGCTGGGGGATTACTCCGGAGGGTGGATTTGCTGCGGTTAATCGTGTTGGAATGGGCTCTAGCTGGCGTGCGGGGGTTAAGGTAGGCGTTGGTGTATCTTACCAGTTTGAACCGGGATGGATTGGATTGAAATCCGGTCTATATTATGCGAATAGAGGGTATTCGTTGGGAGATTATCCGAGAACGACGGAGTCTGCTACGTATGTCTTGAAAGAGATGATGACCGGTGGTATCACGCAACATTTTTTGCAATTGCCCGTGATGGCTGATTTCTCATGGAAAGTGTCGAAAGAGGTACGTATGCATTTAGCGGTCGGTATGTATGCCGGTGTATCTGTCAAGAATGATACGAATTGGGGATCTTCGTTTACGATGGGGTATTCGAAGGAGCCGCAGGCGCTTGGTAAATATGTCAAATCTACTGGCCTAGGGTATAGTTATGGTTATGGCCATTCGGGATATGATGAGGCTGAAAACGCCGATCATCCATTTCGAGACGTGAATTCTTTTGATTGGGGATTGACAACTTCTTTTGGTATAGAGGTGAATAACTGGGTGATGAATCTGGGGTATGATCTCTCTCTAGGTGATGAGGGCGGTAACTATAAGATCGATGGCGATAATTTCTCTCTGTATGAGGTAAGAAGTGTCGGTGCCAATTACAATACGATGAGTCTGACGGTTGGGTATAAGTTCAAGCTTTAACGGCAAATCACTCATAGGATACGAATCTGACGAATATTCGGTGTCTTTTTTTAATAGATACGCAGCTTTTGAGATTGTTTGATCATCTATAACTTATAGAAACTTAAATAAATAAGATATTATGAGAATCATCAATCCGATAGGTGGGATCATCCTGCTTTTTGTCTTGCTGGGCACTCTGGGGTGTAGCGAGGACTCATTTCAAGATGAGGCTAAGCCGGTGATTTGTCCTAGTGTTGTTTATCCGGAGGGAGCTAAATTGGCACGAGTTTGGTACGGTGCGGGTATTTCCTCTCCTCAGAGTCTGGCGAAGGAATATGTGTACGATGAGTCGGGACGTATCTCCAAGGTATTATATCCATTGAATACGGAGGATGGAGAAGGATACTTGATTGGCTACGTTGAATATGTTTATGACGAGTGGGGTTTTTTGTCTAAAGAAGTTTACTTCAACAGAAACCTAGATCAGACGTATCATAATTTGTCTACGCTTCATTATAAGTATGATGAACAAGGCCGGAAAATAAAGGAGATTACTGAATATCCGGTTATTGGCAAGAGCAAGGTGACAGTCTTTTCTTATAAGAATAATCTTCTGGAACGGAAAGTTGAGTACGACGAACTCGGCCGGAAGCTTACTTATACGGACTATGAGTACGATGAGACAGGGTTGTTGACAAAAGAAACGATTCGTGATCCCGAAACGTCCGAGGTTTTCCGATATAGCGAGTACCGCAATGAGAACGGATTGAACATGGAGATCATGGTTTATGCCGACCTTCCGACAGAAAAAGAATCCATAGAGCTTCGTCGGATCACGAAGTCCTATGATCAGAATGGCAATCTGCTTCAATTAGTCTCTGAAGAATTGGCTTCTTCTAGCTCCCAGTCGAGTTTCTCGGAGTCCTATGAGTATATTTGAAGGCGTTCGTGATGACTTTATTCGATATGGAATGTCATCACGAATGTTTTTTCCTTCGTATAGGGTGCCTATTCGTCCAATCCTTGTTCGTTCGGATTTCCGGTCTTCATGAAATACCCTTATACAATAAGACCCCTTCCGTAGTTGTTCTCACTCCTTGTACTTTTCCTTCGGTAATTTGAAAATTCTTTTAGTTCTTATGGTTTTCTATATTTGCCATAAATATAACAAAAAATGCAGAGCGTAGCGTAGGGATTAAAAGCAAAAGTGGGTTTCTCTTAGAGGTAACAAAAGTTTCATACTGAGGAAACTTTAGTTTCCCTATAGAGAAACAAAAGTTTTCCGCTTATTAAACTTTTGTTTTCATATGGACAAACTTTTGTTTTTTAGTCTGAAAAACTACAAATAACTAGATGCTAATATTTTATATATGTTGAAAGGAGATTGGATAATGCTATATGGTGAGTGTAGAGGATCGTTGTGTTAGGTGAAGGAAAAGTGGTAAATGGCAGTAAATAGTGGTAGATAGAGCCAGATAATTGTAGATGTTTTTTATCTACCACCATGAACTAAATATCCTAAGGCCAGATGATTGCAGGGATAGTTGTAGATGTTGTAGCAAATAGGCTTATAAACTATATGAGAGAATTGAAAGTTAAAGCGATGAGCGAATAACTTTCAATTCTCCATGTTTCAATTAAATGGTATAATATTGTTCCCATCCTTTGCGAGGCGGTACTCCACATAGCATCTTATTCGCCTCCGGATCGTTCGTGATCTGTTTCGTGTCACGATCGAAGACGAGCTTGCGGTTCAAGCGCTGGCTTAATACGCCGAGACAGAATACCTGACTTAATGGGCCGGCGATAGAGAACGGTGAGCGGGTTTTCTCCTTACCCATACAACTTAGCAGGAAGTTCGCGAAATGGTTAGACGGGCTTTTCGGCACTTCCGGTAAGCGGGATTCCATCTCTTTCGCTTTCTCATCCGGGATGATAGATAAGGTACTTCCATGAGAACCACCCTTGAAGGTTAATTCTTTCGAGTAGATTTCCTTGCCCGGGTTCAACTTCGCCGGTTGTATCTTGCCGCCGGCTACGGTCGGGATATTCGGGTCGAGCTCGGAAACACCGTAACCTTCCGGGACGGAGGGGATATTGTCCAGTCCATCGTACCAAGTGATATCCACGGCCGGCATATTCCCTCTTTCCGGGAATTTAAACAAAAGGGTGGATGACATCGGGAAGAAGAACGGGTTATGGTCTTTCAAATAAAGCGGATTTATTTCTGTAGGCAATCCTAAATCTAGGAATTCATGTGCCGTATCCAAAATATGCGCTCCCCAGTCTCCTAAGACACCCATTCCGAAGTCGTACCAACAACGCCATTGTCCCAAATGGTAGTCATGGTTGTAATCATGATATTGAGCTACGCCGATCCATGTGTCCCAATCCATCGTCTCGGGAACCGGTTCTCCCATAGGCATATGCCTAATATTCGGGTTCCATCCGTGCCAGCGACGCGGATTATTCATATGGGCGGTAATGGCGGTAACATCCTTGATAATACCGGCCTCTTTCCATGCCTTGAATTGGAAATAGTTCGCCTCGGAATGTCCTTGGTTACCCATTTGGGTGACAACGCCGTATTTCTTCGCTCCACGCATCATGATCTCTATTTCTTGGAACGTGCGGGCCATCGGTTTCTCTACATATACATGTTTGCCGTGCGCCATCGCCTCGATCGTGATCGGGAAGTGGGAATGATCCGGCACACCTACGCTTACGGCATCGATCTTGTCCGCCATCCGGTCGAACATCGTGCGGAAGTCTTGAAAACGGGCCGCTTTCGGGAACATGTTGATAATCTCTTGCGTGTGAGGGGCTCCCATGTCTACGTCGCAGAGAGCTACTACGTTACACAGACCTGTGTTATACAATTCCTTGGCGATCTCGCCCCCTCGTTGTCCGATGCCGATGAACGCTATATTTACCCGGTCATTAGCGCTGATTAGCGGGGAAGTAGGTAGAACACGTCCGTGGGCGGGTGTCCAGAACGACGGGATGGCCGATACTGCCGATAAGGCTAGCGCTCGCTTAAGGAACGAGCGGCGTGAGATTTCTTCTGATTTCATGGTATTATCTTGTTTAAATTATACTGTTTGCGCAAACACTAATGATTTACGTCGTAAATATACAAAACTTTCTATAGTTACGGAAAAAATCATTTACTTTGTAACCTCATAAAGGAGACCATGTGCTAATGTGCCACTCAGGCGGGTCTCCGATGGACTTATCATTGGCACATTGGCATATTAACAAAATTGGCAAATTATTAGATTATGGCACAAGAAGATGTATTTAAGAAATTAGTTTCACACTGTAAGGAGTATGGTTTCGTATTTCCCTCCTCAGAGATTTATGACGGTTTGGGAGCGGTATACGATTATGGCCAGTATGGTGTTGAGTTAAAGAACAATATAAAGAAATATTGGTGGGATAGCATGACTTTGCTGCATGAGAATGTGGTGGGTATTGATTCCGCTATTTTTATGCACCCTACTATCTGGAAAGCTTCCGGCCATGTTGACGCTTTTAATGATCCGTTGATCGATAACAAGGACTCGAAGAAACGTTACCGTGCGGACGTTTTGATCGAAGACCATTTGGGCAAGATCGAGGAGAAAATGAATAAGGAAGTGGCGAAAGCCGCAAAGAAATTCGGTGACGCTTTCGATGAGGCTAAATTCCGTGAGACGAATCCTCGTGTATTGGAGCATCAAGCGAAATGGAATGAGATCCATGAGCGTTATAGCAAGGCGATGAACGAGTCTAACTTCGAGGATCTTCGCCAATTGATCTTGGATTGCGAGATCGTTTGCCCGATTTCCGGAACTCGTAACTGGACGGAGGTTCGCCAGTTTAACTTGATGTTCTCTACGGATATGGGTTCTACCGCTGATGGAGCGATGAAGGTTTATCTTCGTCCGGAGACGGCCCAAGGTATTTTCGTGAACTTCTTGAATGTGCAGAAGACTGGCCGTATGAAGATCCCGTTCGGTATCGCCCAGATCGGTAAGGCGTTCCGTAATGAGATCGTGGCTCGTCAGTTTATCTTCCGTATGCGTGAGTTCGAGCAAATGGAGATGCAATTCTTCGTTCGTCCGGGTGAGGAGATCGAGTGGTTTAAGAAATGGAAGTCTACTCGTTTGAAATGGCATCAAGCCCTAGGTTTGGGCGATGAGAAGTATCGCTATCACGATCATGAGAAATTGGCTCACTACGCTAACGCGGCTACGGATATCGAGTTTGAGATGCCGTTCGGATTTAAGGAAGTGGAAGGTATTCACAGCCGTACGAACTTCGACTTAAGCCAGCATGAGAAATTCTCCGGCAAGAAGATACAGTATTTCGATCCGGAATTGAACCAGAGTTACACTCCGTATGTAATCGAGACCTCGATCGGTGTAGACCGTGTGTTCTTGAGCATCATGGCGGGTTCTTACTGCGAGGAGACGTTGGCGAATGGCGAGAGCCGTGTGGTATTGAAGTTGCCCGCAGCCTTGGCTCCGATCAAGTTGGCCGTATTGCCATTGGTGAAGAAAGATGGCCTGCCCGAGAAAGCTGAGGAGATTATAAATATGTTGCGTTTCGACTTCCGTTGCCAATACGACGAGAAGGATTCTATCGGTAAGCGTTATCGTCGTCAGGATGCGATCGGTACCCCGTATTGTATTACGGTAGACCATGACACCTTGAAGGATAATTGCGTAACGATCCGTTTCCGTGACACGATGGAGCAAGAGCGCGTAAGCATCGATAAGCTTCACGATATTATCACGGAGAAGGTGAGCATGAAGAATTTATTGAAAAAGGTAATAGAGTAAACGAATGAAGAAGTACTGGCATATTGCGTTGATGTTGTTTTGCGTGCTCATGATCACCTCTTGTGGGGATGATGATGAGGCACTAGAGGTGGATGAGGTTTGGAAGGTCCAGAATGAGGAGGCTTTTCAAGCCCAGATGCTGGTTCCGGGTTTCGAGCAATTGAGTTCTCAAAGTAATGCCGGATTTATCCTTTACAAGGTCTTGAAGACTGGGGAGAGTAAGGAGCCGATTTATTATACGAGCAAGGTGGAATGTTATTATAAAGGGACGTTTATTGATGGGACGGTTTTTGATGATAAATCGTTTGAGGCTGGTGCCCCTGCCGAGCTTACTGTTTCTGATATGGTAGATGGTTTTGCTACAGCGTTACAGAATATGCACCCAGGAGATCGTTGGGAGATTTGGATTCCTCAACAGATGGGATACGGTGCGGCTGGAAGGAGTGCTTCGGGAAGTGTCATAATAAAGCCTTATACGACTTTGATCTTTGATTTGGAAGTTACAAGGATTGTCAAAGAGTAGGTTCTTTCATTAAGAATAATTACGGCCGCCTCTTTTTAGGGGTGGCCGTTTTTTTATAGTTATATGTAAATCTAGGGAAGCAAATCCCCTATAAACAATTAAAGCCTGTCTCACGACAAGCCCTAACCAAACTTTGTTAACCTTAAATCTAATACTATTATGAAAAAACCACGATGCAAAGATACGTTCGTCAAGACCATTTGTCAAGTCTTTTGCAACTAATATATGTTAAGTAACATATCGATGCTTGCCAAAAAGTGTTACACAACATAAAACTCTATATATTACAATCAAAATCTTCTAATTTTAACGATGATTAGGTCCCTTTTATAGGACTGCTAAAGGGAAAGACGTTCTTTGAGTAGCTTATAGCCAGCGCTACTGGCACGAAGATAGGTTCCATCCTTTAATCGTACTTGATAGGTTTCTTTTCCGAATAGTTCTACTCGCAATATCTGTTCCGTATTAACGATATAAGAGCGATGTATACGAACGAACTCCGGAGAAGGAAGGCTTCGCTCGAAATACTTCATGGTTTGCTCCTTTACGTGCTGACCGGAAGTAGTGAATAAGGTCACATAGTCGCCACATGCTTGTAAATAGAATATCTCTTTTATCGGGATGATATGAATACGTGTCCCGTCTTTTACGGATATACGATCTAGAATCTCCTCCGGAACGGTAGTCGGGGGAGGTGCCGTCTTTTCCTCCATTTGTCTCACGATAAGCTCCGCCTCACTCTTTCTTTCCCGGCTGGCATACCATTGGGATAGAATGATCCATGCCATTAGGCCGAACAGGAATCGAAAAGGAATCGTGATCGAGAATTCCTCCCAATCTTCCAATCCGAATATTTGTAGCAAGATCGAGCATCCAGCTATGCAAGCGATTTGTACGAGTACGGCGAAAGCCACTCGTGCTTGCATGATATGTAACGTACATTGTACATACCAAAGATAATATCCCGCTACGGCGAACAATGCGATGGAAAGTAAGCTATCGACCAAAGTGATGCTCAACGGAAGATCGCCATAAAGAGTTAATAATGCGCATTGGATCGCTATGGCTAAAAGTAGTAATAGGCTTCCCAGCCCTTTATGTAATATGGATGTTGTAATAGGATGTTCTTGCATGATGAGTTTAGTCTCTTAGTTCAAGGCCGCTGAACGACAAGTCTCCACATATGTATAGTGTATGCGTCATGTCGGTTGCTTCTGTCAGTTCCCTCATATCTTGGCATCCAGCCAAGAAAGAACCAACCTTTAGACGAACCAGCCATCCTTTAGGAACGTATATTACTACGCCGCTGAAGGAGCTATCTATGTTTATGATGGTTTCATCAGCCTCTAATGTTGTTTTTTTAAGATCAAGAATCACGTTGCCGAAAGATACGTCTATGTCCGCCCCCTTGAATACGGGGTCCAGTACGATGTGCCTTACCGAGTTGAAAGTGGTGTCAACCGCTACGAAACCGTTATCTGTCTCGTAGTTGATCTCATCGTTAGGCTTTCTGTGCCCGAAAGGGGGATGGTTAAAGGGACGTTTATGCTTTTTCGTGCGGATAGAATCTTTCCGCTTCAGCATGATGACCAATCCTAACAGGATTAATCCTAACGGCCAATATACACGTAAAAAATCGTTCGTGATCCAATTTAACTGCGGGAAAAGGAAATAGACTCCCACGCCTACGAGGAGCATACCTCCTACCGGATTACGGTGGAAAATCGTAAAGATGCCCGACACGACAAGCAGCATCGGCCAAGATACAAGCAAGTCAAATAAGGATGGATCTATCATTCCTAGATTTCGCAGTAAAAATAATATACCGACAATGATAAATAAGGTAGCGATCAGATACCCGTTTGTCCTCTTCTCTTTAAAATCGATGTCATAATCTTTCATATCCATAAGTTCCATTTTTTGTTTTTTATCAAATGTACGGGTTCGTCATTCTATACACAAGTAAATACCGCTGATTTCTATACGAGTATCGGTAAATAACCGAATAATCCCGATTAAAAAAGCCTTTAGTTTGTAAGAAACGTGAATTTGACACCAAAACTTGATAAAAAAACGAGTTTGATAAGATTAGTTGATAATTAAGGAATATCTTTGTCTTTACAACTGCAATAGAGGAATGTAGGGAATGATACGAAATATTATAAATTTAAAGGCAATAATACTTTATTTTGGATTGATTTTATGCTTGATAGCCGGTATGCCGACTCCGGCTTATGGGAGTTTTTCATATCCGGTCAAGGATGAATCGTATGTATTGGTAATAAATTCATATGTGGATGGCGAACGCTGGTCTGGCAATTTATTAAACATGATCTCGAAGTTCGCTACCCCGGAGGAGTACACCCTCCGGATAGATCATATGAGCGTGATGTTGGTTGATACGCCAGAGAAATTAAAAGAGAAGCAAGAGGCCTTCTTTGAAGTTAATAAGAAGAAGCCGGATGGAATTATCTACTTAGGCGTAAATGGATGGGCTTTTATGCGGGATAAGATCCGGGAGAAATGGGGGGATATTCCCACTCTGGTCTGTTCGGAAACGGGTGAAATGGCAGAAGATGAATGCTATTTTAATCAGAGGCATTCCTCTGATAGGGTGATTCCTTTACAAGAGGCGGTTAAGGGGTATAACGCTACGGGATTGGTTATCCCTTATTATGTTAAAGGTTCGATCGACTTGGTTAAGGAATTAATCCCGGGTTTGAGACGTCTGATTTTCATATCCGACAGACGTTATGTTTCCACATGGCTTCGGGATGAGATGGAGAAACATATGGAAACTTCTTTCCCTGAGGGGAAAGTGGATTTTTATACGGAGGGTTCTTGCTCCATGGATAGTTTATTGGCGGTTCTGTCGGAGAAAGATCCGCATCGAGCGACAGCCGTGATGTATTACTCGTGGATTACCGAGAAACCTTTCTTGAATCACTCGTTATTATATAGTACTTTGTATCAAGGTATAAACGGCATTTCTAGGCATCCTGTTTTTTCTTTATATGATATGGGCGTGGAAGAAGGATATACGATTGGTGGATATTATAATAGCGCTAAAACGATTGAGACTGCTCTAATCCCCTTGCTACAACAAGTTTATAACGGTGAAGATATGGGCAAGATTCCGGTTTCGACGGTAAATGATCCTCATAAATATTTGAATTATGCTTCGTTGATAAGTGCGATATCTAATGAAGATAATTTCCCGCGTGATGCGATCTACTTGAATGCACCTCCCTCTTTCTTGGAAAAATATTGGATGCAACTGTTAGGCTTTCTGATATTCTTTCTGGTAGTAGTGTTTTTAGCGTGGCATTACGTGTATCGTTCTAAGCAAAAGATGAAGGAAGTAGAGTTGAGGTTATTGTCCCGTTACCGTGATTTATTTAATAATATGCCATTACCTTATATACGGCAGCGACTGATTCGGGAAGGTACGCAAATCGATGTGCAGGTTTTAGATGTGAACCATGCTTTCGAGGAGAAAATCGCTCCTAAAGATTTTGTGGTAAATAAGCGTGGAAAAGAGATCGCAAATTTGATTGGCGGGAGTTATCCTTTGCTCCTATCGGCAGTGCCTACGGTTTTAGAGAGTGGAAAATCCTTCACTTATGAGTATTATTTTGAGCCGACAGGGCTTTACTATACGATTATCATCATGCCTACCTCGGAAGAGAATGTAGTTGACGCGTTTTTTATTGATATTACGGATATCCATAAATTCCAGACGCATTTGAAAGCCATGAATCATAAGCTGGCTATGGCGTTAGAGGCGGCAGATCTTTTACCGTGGCGATATAATCTGGCTGAAGGGAAGATTATCTATGAGTCGAAAGTACATCCGGGAGATAATATAGAGACAGCGGAGGTGCATACCCATGAGGTTTCGTTGAAGGAATATTTCAGCAAGATACACCCGTCTTTCAGGGCTTGCGTGGAAAAGGCTTTCGATGATTTGTGTAATGGGAAAATAAAGAAAGTACGAAAAGAATATTGTCTGGAGCGGTTGATTCCGGGAGAAGATCGCCATGAGTGGGAGGAGATACAGGTAATGGCCGAATATGATGCTTCCGGTAAACCGAAAGCGTTGATCGGGTCTACGATATCTATTACCGAGCGTAAGCAATTGGAACATGACCTTCGAATGGCTAGGGATAAGGCGGAAGAGTCGAATAAATTGAAATCAGCGTTTTTAGCAAATATGAGCCATGAGATACGTACACCGTTAAATGCGATCGTAGGTTTCTCTAATATCCTTGCCTCGACCGATGACCTTGAGGATAAGAAGGAATTCGCTGATATTATCGAGAATAATAATTCCCTATTGTTGCAGTTGATAAACGATATCTTGGATTTGTCAAAGATTGAGGCGGGTACCTTGGAGTTTACTTATGACTATGTGGATATTAACGCTGTATTGAGGGATTTGGAGCAATCGGCTCATTTGAAGAATAAGAATCCGGATGTACAGATCTCATTTAAGGATTATCTGGAGCCTTGCGTGATTTATACGGATCGAAATCGTCTGTCTCAACTGATGATCAATCTGTTGAACAATGCCATGAAATTTACGCAGGCAGGATCGATCTTATTTGGCTATAAACTGCGGGATGATAATACGTTGTGGTTCTATGTAGAGGATACGGGCTGCGGAATCCCGGAGAATAAACGGAAAGATATTTTCGGACGTTTTGTGAAACTGAATACTTTCGCTCAAGGAACAGGATTGGGTTTAAGCATCTGTGAGATGATTGTTACCCAGATGAAAGGAACGATAGGGGTTGATTCCGTGGAAGGGAAAGGCTCTAGGTTCTGGTTTACATTGCCTTTTCAGCCGAAGAAAGAATTATTGCCTAATGAAGAGCAGAAGCCTGTTACTTTGGAGAAGATCGCCCGAAGTGAGGTTACGATCTTGATCGCTGAGGATAATTCCAGTAATTATCGCCTGTTTGAGTCTATATTGAAACCTGAATATAAATTGATTCATGCATGGAATGGAAAGGAGGCTGTGGAGCTATTTCATCAGCACAAACCGCAGTTGATCTTGATGGATATAAAGATGCCGGTCATGGATGGATACGAGGCTACCGCAGAGATTCGTAAGGTTTCTGCTAGCGTGCCTATTATTGCGGTGACGGCTTATGCTTTCGCCCAAGATGAGCAACGGATCATTAATAGTGGATTTGATGCCTATACGGCGAAACCGATTAATGGGAAGATCTTAAAAGACAAGATATCAACTTTATTGACGCATCGGATTATTCTGATGTAATCGAAGGGCTTTGCGGGAAGCAGACCTTATAAAACAATTAAAGCCTGTCTCACGACAAGCCCTAACCAAACTTTGTTAACCTTAAATCTAATACTATTATGAAAAAACCACGATGCAAATATACGGAGTTACTGTTATTTGTCAATGGTTTAAGTGCTAAATTGTGTTTTGTAACATGTAATAAAATCTAATAGGAACTTATGCCTCATTGAAATCTTTCGATAGAGTCGCATATATTCTTTATACCTCCCTCTTTTTGGATCATCTCGCCTATATGAGCGGCATTTTTCTTATAAAGCGGATTGGTGACCAGATCACAAACCTTGCGTTCGATCTCCTGCTCGCTCGCTTTCGCTATCTTAACCCCTTCCGGCCCTAACCCTAATTGGTGGATTCGATAGGACCAATAGGGTTGATCGATAATCAACGGAGTGATTAATTGGGGCTTTCCCGCCCTTCCTACGCTATGGGTCGTGCCGCAACCTCCATGATGGATAACGCCGTCGCAGTGCGGGAATATCAAATTATGCGGAACCGGCTGCTTCATTAAGAATAAATGTTTATCCGCTTGTAAGGTGATTCCTGTCTTTGCCCAACCGGAACCGATGATGAGCCGATAATCATGTTTCTTGCAAATATCGACCAAGGCTTTGCTGAAACGGTTACCATCCTTGGAACTACAACTCCCGAGGGTAAAAAAGATAATAGGGCTTTGAGCGCTGTCGACGAATGATATCATTTCCTCGTAAGCCTTCTCATCATATTGAAAAGTGTCATTGAAGCAATAGCCTCCGATCGACCATTCGAACGTCCAGTCCGGATCTATGTTTCCTAGGTGCTGGCTGAAAAGCAAGTAATTATATGAACGCTCTCCCGCGTGATAGCCAAAATTGCGGATCGGAGCGAGTCCGTATTTAGCCCGGTTCTTGTTGATCGTGTCTTTGACCATGAAATTGGTCATCCGGTTCATCAACTTCCATAGGATGGCAGGGGTGATGATCGGGTTGGGTTTGGGAAATGGCAATACGGCCGGGGGAATCTTCTTACCCGGCAAGAACGGGGCGTAGGCGGTACGTATCAAGGGCTTCTTGCAATACTCGGCGATACTTGCGACAGCAAATTCCGAGTTGGTCGATACTAAAATATCATGCTCTTTTAGTAGGGGAATCAATTGATCGAACTGTTTATCGATCACGTTCCTCATCCATTTAAGGAATGGCCGGAATTTATGTGAGTTTTGCGCTGCGCTATCGATCATGCCGCCGATATCGTCAAACTGCTGCAATACGTATTTAAATCCGTAGGGTTTAACGGTCTCCTCGAATATTTGAGGGAGATTGATGGTCACCTCATGGCCACGTCTTTCCAATTCGGCCGCTATGGCCAAATAAGGAAGGACGTCGCCTTGTGAGCCTCTGGTTACTAATAGTATTTTCATGCTACGTTTATTTATGGGCTATGAGGGTCTTGTTTACCGGATATTCAGTTGACGCAAACGCTCGATGTCCAGATGGTATTTGGCTTCCATCGTTTGTAGTTTCTGCTCATTGATGGCTAGGGGATGATTCAATCGTTTCGTTTCCCGGTATCCTTTATATACGGAGCGAATCATCTTACGTGGATTGAAAATGACGGATGAGGTGATCCAACAGCCGTGCGTACACCAACAGTTGGCTTTATACCCATGTCCGATAGCGGCTATTTCCTGTTTCATCGCTTCGCTATTCATCACTTTACTTATATCGCAACCATATTCTTTTATATTTCCGAGCGGTTCCCGTAGCTCGCAGGCACGAAAACGTCCGTCGTAGTCGATTACCAAGGTAGTCTCTCCGGCCGTACAATCCATCCCCCAAGGGGTCGGGTGATCTATGTTGCTGGCACGCACATTATATAAGGTACGTATAAGGCCGAGATAGAAGAAGCGTGTGATCGGTTTCCTTAAGCCGGTGGTATCCGCTTCCATCCGATCCGCATAAGCAGAATAGATAGGGGATATGTCATCTTGTATTTTGCGTAGCGTTGACTCGGTTAGGATTTTCACGCCATCGTCACGGGTCATGCCTCTGGCAGCCTCAATCGTATGCGTGGAGGTACGGAAACGTCCGTATACCCAAGTCATGAAGTCTTCTATCTGGTCTATATTGTATTTCGTGATAACGGTTGCTATATTTTTTAAGACTTTGCCGTCATCTCCGAAATTCTCCTGTATCTTACGCAGGGTTTCCAAGGCCTTATAGAAGTTTCCCGGTACGCCTCTCTGTGTATCGTGGGTCGTACTGAAACCATCCAAGGAAAGGCTTACGTTAATATTACAATCCGGGCAGTTCTGGCGGAACCGTTTTACCCATTCGACGATCCGGTCTGGTTTTAAGCCGTTCGTAGGGATGTTCACATCTTTGATATGGTTGTTTTTGTAGAATAACTCCAATATTTCCGGTAGATCCTCACGCAAGGTAGGCTCACCCCCGGATATCCATAATCGATTGAATTGCCCGGCGGTTTCTGATATCTTCTTGATTTCATCGAAAGTGAGGTCGGGTTGCTTCTTATCCATTTCTTGGGCATAGAAACACATCGCGCATTTGGCGTTGCATCGGCCTGTTACGAAAAGGAAGATCGACTCGAGTTTTCTTTCCGTGCTCATTGCCCTGAAAGAACTGGTGGTTCGTTTTTTGTCCATTTTATTTTTGTTTTACCATTTGTCTTATCTGGCGCATGATTTTTTCCTTGTGTTTGATCAACACCCGGAGAAAATAACATAAGAAGCCAAATAAAATACTTATTAGCATATACTATATGATCTTTAAAGGCAAAGATCGACGATAAAATGACGCTAAACAATCTCTATTTGCAGTATTTTATGGTCCATGTTTAAAAGGTAGGTCTATAAACAATTAAAGCCTGTCTCACGACAAGCCCTAACCAAACTTTGTTAACCTTAAATCTAATACTATTATGAAAAAACCACGATGCAAATATACGGACTTTTCAATTCCTGTCAAGGGCTATAATGCTAAATTATGTTTTACGACATATAACAAAAACAAAAAGGCGCCTTTCTTTTAGAGAAAGACGCCTTTTCCATGATATACTAATCAAATATTAGTCTTGTAATTTAGCGCAAATGAACTCGCGGTTCAAACGAGCGATGTTGCTAACGGAGATATTCTTCGGACATTCCATCTCGCAAGCACGTGTGTTCGTACAGTTACCGAAGCCAAGCTCATCCATTTTAGCGACCATAGCTTTGGCACGGCGAGCAGCCTCGACTTTACCTTGAGGCAACAAAGCCAGCTGGCTAACCTTAGCGGATACGAATAACATAGCGGAACCATTCTTACAAGCGGCAGCACAAGCGCCACAACCGATACAAGCGGCAGCGTCCATGGCTAAGTCTGCGTCCTTCTTTGGGATAGGTATCGCATTAGCGTCGGGTACACCACCTGTGTTGACAGATGTGAAACCACCCGCTTGGATGATTTTGTCGTAAGCGTAGCGGTCTACCATCAAGTCGCGGATAACAGGGAAACCTGCGGAACGCCACGGTTCGATCGTGATCGTCTCTCCATCGTGGAAACGACGCATATATAACTGGCAAGTCGTAGCTCCAGTTGCCGGTCCGTGCGGGTGTCCGTTTACATACAATGAACACATGCCACAGATACCCTCGCGGCAGTCGTGATCGAATACGATCGGTTCCTTACCCTCGTTGACCAACTGCTCGTTCAAGATATCCAACATTTCCAAGAAAGAGACACTCTGATTGATCTTCTCAATTTTGTATGTCTCGAACTGTCCTTTCTCCTTCGGACCTCTCTGACGCCAAACCTTAAGTGTTACACTTATATCTTTATCCATGATTCTAATTTTTTCTGAGATTGATGATTATTACTTCTTGTAGTTACGTGTTTGAGGAACAACGAACTCATAGTTCAAATCCTCTTTCAACATGACAGGATCTTTGTCCTCGCCTTGGTACTCCCAGCAAGATACGTACATGAACTTATCGTCATGACGCAAGGCCTCACCTTCTTCTGTCTGGTGCTCCGTACGGAAGTGACCACCACAAGACTCAGCGCGGTCCAAAGCATCGTGTGCCATCAATGTACCGATCTCGATAAAGTCGGCTACACGTAATGCTTTCTCTAACTCTGTATTCAAGTTGTCTGCGTTGCCTGGGATGAATACGTTGCTCCAGAACTCTTTCTTCAAGTCTTTCAGCATCTGGATAGCTTCTTGCAAACCTTTTGCGTCGCGTGCCATACCGATATGTTCCCACATGATATGACCTAGTTTGCGGTGGATAGTGTCTACGGTTTCTTTACCCTTGACGTTCATCAATTTTTGGATACGATCCTTGATGGCCTTTTCTGCCTCGACGAACTCCGGCAGATCCGTGCTGAAGCGAGGAACTTGGATTTGGTCGGACAAATAGTTCTGGATCGTGTATGGTAATACGAAATAACCATCGGCCAATCCCTGCATCAAAGCGGAAGCACCTAAACGGTTCGCTCCGTGATCGGAGAAGTTTGCCTCACCGATAGCGAACAGACCCGGAATGGAGGTCATCAACTCATAGTCAACCCACAATCCACCCATTGAGTAGTGCAATGCCGGGTAGATCATCATCGGAGTCTCGTATGGATTATCGTTCGTGATCTCTTCGTACATATCGAACAAGTTACCGTATTTCTGCTTAACGACCTCTTTACCCAAGCGATTGATCGCGTCGGAGAAATCCAAGAATACGGCCAAGCCCGTGCTGTTCACGCCGAAACCTGCGTCGCAACGCTCTTTAGCGGCACGAGAAGCCACGTCGCGAGGAACCAAGTTTCCGAATGCCGGATAACGACGCTCCAAATAATAATCACGGTCTGCCTCGGGAATATCTTTACCTTTCTTCGTTCCGGCCTGTAGAGCTTTAGCGTCTTCCAGTTTCTTCGGAACCCAGATACGGCCGTCGTTACGCAAGGATTCGGACATCAAAGTCAATTTAGATTGGAAGTCACCTTTCACCGGTACGCAAGTCGGGTGGATCTGAACCATACAAGGATTAGCGAAGTAAGCGCCTTTCTTGTAGCATTGCCATGCGGCGGAACCGTTAGATGCCATAGCGTTGGTTGACAAGAAGAACGTATTAACGTAACCACCCGTAGCTACAACTACAGCGTGAGCGGCGTAACGCTCGATCTTACCTGTAATCAAGTTGCGGGCGATGATACCACGAGCACGACCGTCTACCTTAACTACATCCAACATCTCATGACGAGTGTACATCTTAACCTTACCCAAACCGATCTGACGGCTCAACGCTGAATAAGCGCCTAACAAAAGCTGCTGACCCGTCTGGCCACGGGCGTAGAACGTACGCGATACCTGAGCGCCACCGAATGAACGGTTATCCAACAAACCACCATATTCGCGAGCGAAAGGAACGCCTTGAGCCACGCACTGGTCGATGATTGAGTTAGAAACCTCAGCCAAACGATAAACGTTAGCCTCACGAGCACGGTAGTCACCACCTTTGATCGTATCGTAGAACAAACGGTAAACAGAGTCACCATCATTCTGGTAGTTCTTAGCGGCGTTGATACCACCTTGAGCGGCGATAGAGTGCGCACGGCGGGGAGAATCTTGGATACAGAAGTTCAATACGTTGAATCCCATCTCTGCCAAAGATGCGGCAGCGGAAGCTCCAGCCAAACCTGTACCGACTACGATAACATCCAAACGACGCTTGTTAGCGGGGTTCACCAATTTCTGGTGATTTTTATAATTAGTCCACTTCTCAGCCAACGGGCCTTGAGGTATTTTAGAATTTATTTCAGACATAATGATTTAATTTCAAAAGTTCTTAATTATAAAACCTGTAGCTTGCAATTAAGCACCTACTCCGTTTAGGAAGAAGATGATAGTAATGATCGCGAAAAGTCCGCAAATAACCGTAGCTACGATCTTAGAGATACATTCCCAACGGTTCATCCAGATCGTATTATTCCAACCAATTGTTTGGATAGCGCTCCAGAACCCGTGAGTCAAGTGGAACCACAAAGCCACGTACCAGATCAAATAAAGAACAGTGATCACGGCATTACCTTGGAAGTAATAGTTGATAAAAGCGGCTCCGTCTTGTGGAGATACCATAGCTGACCCCAATGCAACTTCGTGATGACCGATCAATTCGGCGAACATCATCTTATACCAGAACTGGCTGAAGTGCAACAGCATGAACAGGATAACGATCAAACCCAAAACGAACATGTTCTGAGATGCCCATTCCACGCCTTTCGGACGAGCGTTGATAGCGTAACGGTCGTTACCACGTGCCTTACGGTTTTGCAAGGTAAGAATGATAGCGTACACGAAGTGGATCACAACGCCTGCGGCCAATACGAGAGTAGCTGCCACAGCGTACCAATTAGAGCCCAACAGCGAACAAACCATGTTATAAGCCTCTCCGGAGAAAACGGCCGTCACGTTCATCGACAGGTGGAACAATAAGAACAGAACAAGAAAGAGGCCTGATATACTCATTATCAGCTTCTTCCCGATAGAAGAATTAAGTAACCACATAAGATAATAATTTAAGTTATTTAATTGTATTTAGAAATTTCTACTTAAACTATGTAATTATCACGCAAAGGTATGCTAAATCCATATATTGCGCAAACGATTAAAGAAATATTTCTGCATTAATGGGAGAGGTCAGGGCATGTGTCCCGACACATGGAATAATGCGGAAGGAAAAGGCTTTCCTTATGAATAATTTATATACATTTGCCTATATGCGTAAGGATTTGAATGGGGCACGGCATTTTTCTATAGGGATCAAGTTTACGATCTTATTGTTTACGATCGCGATCTTGGTTCTTGTGCTTTTTTCGTATAGGAGCGACAAGCATGGCAACCTGTTCTGGCAGGTAGAGAAATTGATTCCGCATCATCCGGACAGCGCTTTGGTGTTATTAGAGAAAGTGACGGATGTCAATGGATTATCGCTTCGAGAGAAAGCCCGTTATTGTCTGTTATGGACCGAATCACGGGATGAGGCGGGATTGAGGCATACATCGGATTCCATAATCTCTATCGCTACGGATTATTATAGGACGACACGAGGCTGTTACTGGCCTCCCAAAGCGTGGTTTTACCGGGGGAAAGTCTATGAGGATATGGATCAACCGTCCCTAGCTTTGGAATGCTATTTACGTGCGTTGGAATATGAGGGAGGGAATTGGGATTACGAATTTTGGGGACGGTTATATAACCAGATAGGGAGGCTGTACGCCGAGCAGGAATTATATGGCAAGGCTATGTCTTTTTTGAGAAAAGCGAGTGCCCAATATCAGCTCTTGAATGATACGGCCGGACAAGGCCGGATACTGGAGGAAGTCAAGAAATACGAGGCGTTACGGGATTCTATCGGATCGCTGTCAGCGAGAGAATCGATTTATCAGATCACTTCCCGGTATGATGTAAGGCCGGTTCGTGAGGACTTATATAGGAAAGAATTGATGTTATCGCAAAGGGGACAGGAGCGTTATCTGTACGCGTTTATTATCGGCATAATCCTATTTATTTGCTTCCTCCTTTATCGGCGATGGAGAAATACGCAGGAAAACGCTCTTCGAAGGGAAGAAGCCTTGCGACGTTCGATTGCTAGCCAGCAACAACGTATGCGAGAAGAAAAAGAAGAGAATGAACGGCAAATCACCCTTTTGGAAAAAAGAATTACGAAAATAAAGGAAGAAAAGGATCAAGAGTTGATGTTGGTTTCCTTACAATTGGAAAAACAACGGCTGGAGATTTGTAACGAGTCGATTCATAATAAGGAGAGTAAGCATTTATTATCTGTCGCGATCTTGCGGAAATCGGAGGTCTATGAGAAGTTCCACGATCGGGATGCCGGCAAGATTGTCTCTGAGGATTGGGAGCTTTTGGAGGTGCTGTTGAATAAGGCTTATGATGACTTTACCTTACGGCTGAAAAAACTATATCCTGCTATTTCCGATACGGAGTTGAAGGTCTGTATGCTTACGAAGATCGGCGTTCCCGCCAACCAGATCACACGGGTATTGAAATATAATAGTTCGGTACTTCGTCCTCGTCTGTTCCGGAAGATTTTTAAGAAAGAAGGTTCTACGGAGGCATTTGTGGAGTTTATCTCAAGTTTTTGATTATTATGTATTTATAGCGGTCTTGGCAGGTTTGTTCTCATTTTTGTTCTCATTTATCATGTGATTTGTGAGATATGCGGGATATTTTTGGAGGCAAAAAAGCATGGTTATGAAAAGTGTAAAGTTAGCCTCTATCTTGTTTTATTTAAATAGTGTTTTTGTCGTTTCTTGTTTCGTGTCATGCGGTTCTTCGCCAACGGAAGCGTCCTCTCTTTTAACTGCGGATATAAGAGGGGGGATGGATAAACCGGGGCTATTGGGATTAGGCGATGAGATCAAGGGGGTTACTTTTGTCCCTTTAGAGGTGACCACGGATGATGCCTCGTTGATAGACGGAGTTTATGATTATGCCGTGACAGATCGATATATCTATGTGCTTCCCGTAAAAGAGCCCCGTATCGTCCTGTTCGATCGGCAAGGGCGTTTTATCCGGACGTTGGTAAAAGAAGGGCAGGGGCCGGGTGAATTTAGCGGTATTCTGCCATGTATCCAAGTGGACGAACGTAATGACCGCTTTTTTTTATTTAGTAATAATCGAGTTTGGGAATATACGTTGGAAGGTGAATTTATCGGACAATCCACCCATGAGTATTCTGTAATCTATATGCGTCATATCGGAAAGGATCGTTTCGCCGCCATATCATTCCCTTTTCAGCCTTTCAACGGAGGAGGATTCGGATTAGGCCTATTTTCGAGGAAAGGGGATACGATAGCGATCAAGAATGATTTTTATTCCTTTTTATTACCTCATGAGAAGAGCGGGTTCACGACAAGTATCGCCCCCGCTTATTCTGATGCGCAAAACTCCGTGTTGTTTAAGACCGGTAGCAATGATACGGTCTTCAGTATCTCGGCGGATCGAATCAGTGCGGCTTGTGTCCTTGATCTGAAAAACTCGGATGCGGAAGTGATTCGTTCGTTGGATGTTACGGACATGAGTAATTTGCGAATTGAAAAAAAGGATCCCAAGGATATCTTTGTGCAAGATATGATTGAGTTTCCGGCACATTATTATTTCCGTTTATTGTATAACCAAGGCTATTATATAGCCTCTGTGGATAAAAAGACGGGAAAGACACTCGTGGAAAAATGCGAGATGCCGGGTTCTATCTATGAACTGGCGGACGCAAACCTTCAACATGGCATGCAGGGTACGAGAAGTTATCGGAATTTCCCGGTCTGGGGGAGGGTCATAAAAGATGAGCTGGTACAAGTAGTGACCCCGTATGAGCTAAACTTATATAAATCGCTTCGCTCGATCACGATTCCGCAGGAGTTGAACTTAAAAGGAGAGGAGGGCAATCCGGTTTTTGTGTTTTATTCGCTTATCTGACTTCGATATGTATCGCTCGGTTGTACTTCTTGTAATAATCTAGCGATAGAAGCTATAGTATTCATGGTTACTATCTATAGAAAATCTGATTTACTATTGATAGTAATCTGATTTATTATAGATAGTAATTGGATCGGTAATAGGCGTGTATGTATAACTGCGTAGATATCAGCCATATACTAATATTTACGTGCAAAGTGGGCATATTGTGTATTTTAACTGTTCGGTAAATAATCGTGTTCTTTTATCTTTTCTATGCCTTTGATGGCTATTAGTGTTAATTAACGTATTGTTTATATTTATATTACGAGTATTTCGTATATTTGCGAAACCAACGTAATATCCGGATATGCTTAGAGGTTGGTAAGTATGTGTAATAACGGTATAAATAACATTAAAACTGATTGAAAATGAAAAAGGCGATTATGAACACAATGATCATCCTGTTCGCTTTGGCGATGTGCGTAGGATGCGGACAGTCTTCGGAACAAAAAGAAGAAAGTGTTCCGACAGATGTAACAAAGGCAGAAAAACAAGAGCAAGTACAGGTGGAAGCGGAGGACGAAGATACGCTGGAAAATGGAGAGCAGGTATTTAGGGTGGTAGAGGTGATGCCGAAGTTTCCCGGCGGTGATGCGGAGCTTTTGAAATTTATAGCCAAGAATGTAAAGTATCCACAAGAGAGCCAAGAGAAAGGGGAGCAAGGCCGTGTGATTTGTTCGTTTGTGGTAACGAAGGATGGAACGCTTACGAATTACAAGGTCCTTAGAGGAATCTCCCCGGCATTAGACCAAGAGGCGGTTCGGGTCTTGCAAATGATGCCTCGTTGGACACCGGGCACCCAAAAAGGCGAGCCGGTAGCCGTGAAATATACGGTGCCGATCACATTTAAGTTGCAATAATTCACGATTGCAGGTCTTGTGATTCTTATTTAATGTTAATTAACGTGCCTTCCGCATGCCGTTTACGACTATTTCGTAGCTTTGTGGATATACATTAAATAAAAGGATAAGATTTATGGAGAAGCTAACGATGCAGGAAGAAGAGGCGATGCGCTGGATTTGGCGGATCGGTCCTTGTTTTGTGAAAGATGTGCTGGCCAAATACGAGGACCCGAAACCTCCTTATACGACGCTCGCTTCCGTGATCAAGAATCTGGAGCGAAAGAAGTACGTGAAGGCGAAACGTTATGGAAATACGTATGAATACCGTCCTTTGATAGAGGAAACGGAATATAAACGTACGTTCCTTGGCGGCGTGGTAACGAATTATTTCGCTAACTCGTATAAAGAAATGGTTTCTTTCTTTGCGAAAGATCAGAAAATCTCTACGGATGATTTAAAGGATATCATCGATTTGATTGAGAAAGGAAAAGAATAACCTAAATCCCACATACCATGACACCGGAATTTGCCTACTTATTGAAGGTAAATGTAGCCTTTGTACTCTTTTACGCCTTCTACCGGTTGTTCTTCTATAAGGACACGTTCTTCAAGCTACGTCGTGCGATCTTGCTGGCGTTCTTTGGCTTGGCTCTGTTTTATCCTTTGCTGAACATCCAAGATTGGGTAAGGCAACAAGAGCCTATAGCGGACGTGATTTATATGTATTCCGCTATGTTGCCTGAGGCGACGGCGAAAGCGGATGCCGCGGCGTCCGTGGATTGGTATGGATGGTTGCTGGGATCTTTGGGGTTTATTTATTGGGGGATCGTAGCGTTCTTATGCGGACGTTTTCTCGTGCAATTAAGCAGTATCTTATGGTTGGCTCATACCAGTGAGCGTGTTGTTATTCATAAAACTCCGGTTTATGCGTTGCGGAAGGCCGCCGGGCCATTCTCCTTTTTCCGTATGGTCTTCTTGCATCCGGAGAGTCATTCGGATAAGGAAACGGATGAGATATTGACACATGAATGTACGCACGTATCCCAATGGCACTCGATTGACGTGATCTTGAGCGAGATGATGTGTATGGCTTGTTGGTTCAATCCTTTTGTATGGTTATTGAAGCGTGAGGTTAGGCATAATCTGGAGTATCTGGCGGATAACACGGTGATCCAGTCCGGTTACGATAGTAAGAGCTATCAATACCATTTATTGGGATTGGCTCATCATCAGTCCGTTACTACTTTGTATAATAGTTTCAATGTGCTGCATCTGAAGAACCGGATTATGATGATGAACAAGAAGCGGAGCCCGGGTATCGTACGTACGAAATATCTGATATTTATTCCATTGGTAGGGATCTTGATGCTGTTAAGTAATATCGAGGCGGTAGCCCGTTTGACTGTCCGTCTGGCGAATGAGGCTACGGTCTCGAACGCTATGGTGACGGCTACGGGCATTCTGGTTGATGAGACCGGGCAGCCTTTGATCGGGGCATCAGTTGTGGTGAAGGGCGGTAAAGAGGGGACTATCACGGATAGGAAAGGGGCTTTCTCTTTGGAGGTCCCTGCGAATGCGATTTTGCGATGCAGCTATCAAGGAAGGGAGTCCCAAGAGGTCTTGGTTGCTGATATGACAAATAATACTCATTTGTCCTTATCTTCCAAATCCCGTGAGATGAACGAGCAAGTATTTACCGTGGTAGAGAAGATGCCTAGTTTTCCGGGTGGGGATGCGGAGTTGTTGAAATACATAGCCACGAATATAAAGTATCCGAAAGAGAGTCAGGATAACGGGGAGCAAGGTCGTGTAATCTGCTCGTTTATCGTCGGGCGTGATGGTTCCGTCAATAATCCGGAGGTGCTTCGGGGAGTGACTCCTTTATTGAATGAGGAGGCCGTAAGGGTAATAAACACTATGCCTCGCTGGAATCCGGGAATGCAACGTGGAAAGGCGGTCGCCGTGAAATATACGGTACCGATTACGTTCCGTTTGAAAAGTCCGGTAGAAGAAACGAAGGAAGAGACTTTGACGGTAGTGGACGTGATGCCGCAATATCCCGGAGGGGATCATGAATTATTAAAGTTTATCGCTCAAAGCATAAAGTATCCGACGGATGCGCAGGAAGCGGGAGTGCAAGGTCGTGTGATCTGTTCGTTTGTGGTAGATAAGAAAGGAAATATCGTGGAACCTAAAATCATACGGGGGATAGATCCCTCCTTGGATGCGGAAGCTTTGCGAGTCATCGGAATGATGCCCCGGTGGACTCCCGGTCGTCAGGACGGAAAGGCGGTCCGCGTCTTATATACGGTGCCTATTACTTTCCGGTTACAGTGAAATAAGAATAGAGGCTATGTTAGTCGCTTAATCAGTAATCTTAAAAATATACAGATATGAATGCGAAATGTAATTTAGTTACAGTTCTGTTACTTTGTTGCCTTATTTTTCCCGGGAATGCTCAAGAGTTTAATTGGCAAGACTTGGTGAACCGTAAGCAATATGCGGCTGTGATCGCCCGTGCCGATAGCCTTACCCCGGCTGATTCTTCCGATTATGAGGTGATGAATGCTATCGGGCAAGCCTACGAGGGGATGCTTCGTTACCGGCAAGCCTACGACTATTATCGTCTTTGCCTCTCCATGGACACGACTAATCTGGATATTTTAAATACGTTGGCCCGAACGGCTACGAACTTGGGCAAGGCGAAAGACGCTGAGCGGTATTTCCACAAGGTATTAGCGGCCGATAGCCTAAACTTCTATGCTAATTATCAATTGGCCCGGTTGTATTTCCAGTTGGGCGAATATGAGAGGGCGGTTGATACGTATGAGAAACTACAAGCCCGGAATGAGGACAATACGGCCTTATACCGTGCGATCGGCGATTGTTATTCCCGGCTGGAGCAATACCCGTCCGCGACGATCGCCTATTTTCAAGCGTATAACTTGAACCGGGAGAATGCGGGACTGGCGGGTGCTTTGGTAAATACATTATATCGTATGGGTGTCGGTAGTCCGGACTATATATTAGAAGGGGTAGCGATTTGCGATACCGCCTTGATCTACAATCCGGGGAATCGCCAATTATTACGCAGTAAAGCTTTGGGTTTGTATATGGCAAAACAATTCGCTCAGGCTGATTCCATTTACTCTGGTTTGTTGGCTGATGGTGATTCTACTTACCTTACCTTGAAATATGGGGGAGCCTCGAAGTATTATGCCGGTCTGTATATGCCCTCGGTAGATATTCTGGATATGGCTTATGAGCAGGATACGACCTCGGTCGAGGTATGCCTCTTATTGGGTTCCGCCTTGGGTAAGACGTATGACCGGAAGCGGGCTTACGACTTATTTGACCGGGCGGAAAAGGGATTGGAACCCAATCGTTTCTTGGTAAATCAATTATTGGCCTTCCGTGCGGAGACTTACCAAAAGGACGGGAGATACAAGGAAGCGTCCCGTCTCTACTATGAGGCATGGAAGAAGAATCCGGAACGACTGGATTTCCTAGCGGCGATCTCGCATATGTATAGTGAGATTGACGTGTCTAAATTCCAGAGTGAAGAGGATCGTCAGCGAGGTCTTTTTATCTTGGTACTTTATATGAATGAGAGCTTAAAGAAAAAAGCGGACGAGAGGACGATGGTGTTTAGCCGGGCGCTTCTGCAATCCTTCTATGAGGATATGTTCTTCCGTAATGTGGCGGAGGAGACTATGATAGACCCGGATGGGAAAAAGAGCAAGATCTCTATCGTGGATTTGCGTAACCTGATCAATCAATTGCCGGAGGAATCGGAGATGGTCATGGAGATTCGTGCCATGAGCGCCAGAAGCTCGGGTAAGATAGAGGAGGCGGCCCGTCTGCTTTATCGGGCGTGGAAGGTGAAGGGTACTCGTGTAGAATTGCTTCGTGAGATCGCGAACCTATATAGCCATCCGGATATCTCCGGATTCAAGAATGCGGAGGAGCTACAGAGAGGTGTATTCGCTCAAGTGACTTACGCAAAGGAACTGTTGAAAAACGAGTCGGATCTGAGTGACCTGACTTTTACCCGGCCTTTCTTGGAGTCATTAAATTCGGATATGTCCAAACGGGGTATCACGGAGCAAACCATGCTGGCTCCAGATAACCGGAAAAGCCAGCTTTCTATAGATGAACTCCAATCTCTGATCCAACAACTGCCAGAGACATCCGATGAGGTAAAAGAGATGATACGGATGATGAACAAAGAGAAAGCGCTAAAGAGCAAGAAATGACATCGAACGAAAGACTTTAAACATCATGAAAATGAGAAAATTAACTACGAACGCAGTGGCTATGCTGCTCGCTTTAGTCGGATGTATGGGATGTGGCAATCGGTCCGCTTCCTCTGTCGATAACCTTATTAGGGTTGATGTCATGGCCGATTATCCGGAAAAGGAACTGATACTTCAAGACCTTATGGACGTGGAATACATCGCGTTGGAAACCACGGATGATTTTATAACTAAAGGTGCCGTGAAAGCGATCGGAAAGGATATCATGCTGGTGACGAATCGGGGCAGTGATGGGGATATTCTTGTTTTCGATAGAAACGGAAAGGGACTAAGGAAGATAAACCGTTTAGGGCAAAGCGGTGAGGAATACACGCAGCTTACAGGGCTTGTCTTGGATGAGGATAACGATGAGATATTCGTCAAGGATAATCCAGCGAGAAAAATAGGTGTCTATGACTTATTAGGAAACTATAAAAGGAGTTTTAAGTTCACGGATACCAGTTATTATAATTATATATTTAATTATGATCGTGATCATTTGATTTGCTATAAGAGTTATCCATCGGAAAAAGGCAAGCGGGAGTGTCATTTGATTATTTCCAAGCAAGATGGCCGTATCATTCATGAGATCCAAATTCCCTCTAAGGGGACTGAGACTCCGGTTGTAACAGAAGGGGAGTTTATCATTACGCCGGAATTTTATCTTACGTTTCCGGATCGGGATAAATGGATACTTGTCAATACATCGTCTGATACCATATTCCATTACTTGCCGGATGGTAATCTGAGTCCTTTTATCGTAAGAAGCCCTTCCATATCCTCCATGGATACTAAAGTATTTCTTTTTCCAACCGTCATCACCGATCGCTACTGTTTCATGAGAACCATGAGAAAAGAGGTTGACTTTACGACGTTTAAAGGTTTCCTTGGTGAAGATCTGGTGTATGATAAACAAGAAAATGCCTTATTCAGCTATATTCTATACAATGATGATTTCATCAATAAGGAAGAAGTCTCTCTAACATCAGAGCCAAGAAACCCCGAAATAGCTATCTGCCAAACTCTAGATGCCCCGGACTTAGTTGAGGCTTACGAGAAAGGCCAGCTAAAAGGAAAGTTGAAGGAGATCGCCGCAAACTTGGATGAAGAGTCGAATCCTGTGGTCATGCTGCTGAAAAAGAAAAAGTAATATATTGCTCCGGCTGCTACCTTGCTGGAAAAAAGTAAGTTGATGGCTATATTATTTTTTGATAAACACGTACATACCTGATTCATAATACGTAAATCGATTTTAGAGAGAAATGCCTATTAATTCTAGGGAGACTGTATCAAATACTATCTATTGCCCACTTATGTTCCGGAAATAAAATGTTCCTCTCCTGTTGAAATAGTTCTCCGATAACCTATACATTCCATAGCGAATAAGTATTTATTCTTAAATCAGCGCCGTGAACTGTATAAACCACGCCGTGGAATGTGCAGACCACGCCTTGGTTTATACAGTTCACGGCATGGTTTATAGAATAGATGAGATAGCGATAAACTTTATATATAGGTAAACATACGTTTTATTCTAGATGAATCCGTTTGCGTTTTCGAGTAAACCAGCTACATTTGCCGGAAAGAATATCTAGATGAGGAAGTTCCTTTTATTGTGGTTGGTTGGGTTGATGTTGGTGCCTTCTGTGATGGCTGAGCGGAAAAAGGTTGGCTTGGTGCTGGGAGGCGGTGGGGCGAAAGGTGTCGCTCATATCGGGGTGTTGAAGGTATTGGAGGAGGCCGGTATCCCGATTGATTATATTGCCGGAACCAGTATGGGAGCTATCGTTGGTGGCTTGTATTCCGTTGGCTATACTGCCGCTGAGATCGATAGCATGGTACGTTGGCAGGATTGGAGCATGTTGCTAAGTGACCGTGTGAAACGTAGTAACCTTACTTTTCCGGAGAAAGAGAATTCCGAGCGATATGTCTTTTCCCTTCCTTTTGGCCGGAGTAAAAAAGAGATAACGATCCAAGGGATGATAAAAGGTCAAAATCTCCAGAACCTTTTCTCTGATTTAACGATCGGTTATCATGATTCCGTGGACTTCAATCAATTGAATATACCTTTCGCTTGTGTGGCGTTGAATGTGGTGGACGGGCAAGAATATGTTTTCCATCATGGAAGTCTTCCGTTGGCTATGCGTGCCAGTATGGCGATTCCTGCCGTGTTTGCGCCGGTACGTTTGGATAGCATGGTGTTGGTAGATGGTGGGATCAAGAATAACTATCCGGCGGATGTCGCACGGGATATGGGGGCGGATATCATTATTGGCGTAGATCTGGGTACTAGCGACTTGAAACAGTTGGAGCGGATAAATACCCCTTGGGATATCGTAGGGCAGATCATCGCCTTGCATGGTTATGAGAAATACGGACCGAATAAGGAACAGACCGATCTGTTGTTCCGCCCGAATACAGACCCTTATAATTCCGCTAGTTTTGGGGAGACGGCCCTGGATACCTTGATTGACCGGGGTGAGCAAGTCGCCCGCAAGCAATGGGATGAGATTCTTGCCTTAAAGAAGAAGATTGGTTTATCCGATAGTTCGGATATGCACCGAAAGAGATTAGTACATTCCTATCCGGTAGCCCCTACCGATACGTTTCATATCCGGCGTGTCTTGTTTGAAGGTATAGATCCTCGTGATGAGAAATGGTTGACGCAAATCAGCGGCTTGAAAGAGAACAGCTTGCTTACCGTGAAGAAATTGCAGGAAGCCATGTCTATCGTGATCGGTACAAACCTTTACTCGAATGTAAGCTATAAATTGGTCGGCGAGAGGCAGGAGGATTTGGTGCTTACGGTACAGGAAAAATCAAATAGCGCGATTAATGTGGGCTTGAATTTTAATAGTGAGGATATCGTCGCCCTGTTGCTGAACGCTACTTTTGACAATCGGGCTCGTTACCATTCGAAGTTCTCCGTAACGGGAAGGATCGGGAAACGTATGTATGGGCGAGTGGACTATGCGATAGAGCGTAATCCCTTGCGTAACATCAATCTGTCTTACATGTTCACGTACCATGATCTCGACGTCTATAACCGGGGGGATAAAATCGTAAATACGACGTATCGCCACCATTTCGTGGAACTTGGATATTCGGACATGAACTGGCTGAATTTCAAGTTGAAGCTAGGAGCCCGTTATGAGTATTTTGATTATAACTCATTCCTTTATACGGCGGAAAACCAAAAGTATCAAGTAAAACCGGAAGGCTTTATCAGTTACTTCGCTCAGGCCCATCTGGAAACCTTGGACCGCCGTTACTTCCCGAGTAAAGGCGTTTCTCTGCAAGCGGATTATTCCATTTATACGGATAACTTCGTGACTTATAAGGGACATACCTTCTTCTCCGCTTTGAAACTCAGTTTCCTTTCAGTATTGCCGCTGACTTCCCATTTGAGTCTGTTGCCGTCTATCGATGGTCGCGTGTTGATCGGGAAAGATCCGGCTTATCCCTTTTTGAATGTGGTGGGAGGCGATATGCCGGAAAGGTACCTTCCCCAGCAGTTACCGTTCGCGGGGATCAATCGGATGGAGATATTCGATAATTCCGTGGCGATCGTCCGTTTGAACTTACGTCAGCGTATCGGGCAGCGGCACTATATCTCATTGATAGCCAACTATGCGATCCATGAGGATAATTTCTTCGACCTGCTCAAGGAAGAAAGTGTATGGGGAGGCAGCATCGGTTATGCCTATAATAGTATGTTCGGTCCGATGAATACGAACTTCGGATTGTCGAACCGGAATAATAACCTGCAATTTTATCTGAATCTGGGTTACAGTTTCTAATATTTCTTACATTTGTAAGGATTAAAAATAGAAAGTTATGAATGAACAGATCATAGAGTTCTTGACAGAGTTGAGGAGCCATAACAATCGGGAATGGTTCCAAGACAATAAAAATCGTTACGATGCACTACGTAAGGGGTTTATCGATGAGGTACAAGATTTAATAGGTCGTATCTCCTTATTCGATCCCGAGGTAGCCGGGTTGGAGGCGAAAGATTGTTTGTTCCGGATATACAGGGATATCCGTTTCTCTCCGGATAAGACTCCTTATAAATGTCATTTCGCCGCTTACATCTCCCAAGGTGGTCGTGCCAGCGAACGGGGTGGTTATTATATCCATCTGGAGCCGGGAGGCTGCTTGCTTTCCGGAGGTGTATGGTGCCCGCCACCTGCGCTATTAAAGAAACTTCGTCAGGATATATACGATCATATCGAGGAATTTACGGCTATTATCGAGGAACCTACATTTAAGAAAACATTCCCGGTGTTAGAGGGGGAGATGCTGAAACGCATGCCTGCCGGCTATCCAATGGATTCCCCTTATGGTTATATCATGAAGCATAAGGATTTCAGCGTGGTGTCTTATAAGCCGGATAATTTCTTTTACGCTACGGATTGGATGGATAAGGCGGTGGATGACTTTAAATTGTTATTACCATTCAATCGTTTCTTAAACTATACGGTAGATGAATATCTAGGGAGAGTTTAAATCTCCCTAGCCTAAGGAAGTAGGGCTGTTAGTTTCTCCAGCTGCGTCTTTAACTCTTCTTGGGTCGCCTTATCGGTTTCTGTCCGGTAGGCCGCCTGTAAGTTGGGTAAGAAAGGTAAGTAATGGGTATCCGCTATATACCGGGCTGCCCGGATACGGACGGCGGGTGAAGCGTCATAAAGCAATCCTTGTACCCATCGTTTGGCATCCCATGAATGATGTGCTTCCAGCCAATCCAAGGCGGCAACCTTTTGCTCGCTTTCTCCGCTTAAAAGGATTTGAAAGGCTTTTTCTTCCTGCTTTAAATCATCGGTAGCCATTAATGATTCATGATTGAACAGGTCTGGACGTACGGCGGAGGATTGATAAGGGATAAAAGGCTTATTCAAGGTCCAACGTACCATCCGGGGGATCATCCACATCATGCCGGGAGTACCTTCGGGGTGGGCGATGGAACTAAAAACACGCCCTTTCCCGTAGTTATTGGCTACGAAGAATGGCTTACCGTTTGTCATATTAGCCGGGGCGTTTCCTTCCTCATGCACATCGCTTTCCATGATGGCAAGCGTGTTGCTTTGGATCGTATCAGCCGGATTGTTTATAAATACCGGTCCCTCATAGTAAATGACGAAACTCGTATCGCGGTTGGCTAATTCGGGGAATATCTTCTTACCCTCCTCACATAAGGTGAATTTCGCTAATCCATGCCCTCGGTTGTCATGCTCGATGTCGATCGCTTGCTGTCCATTTAGCTGTATACAGGTGTAATCGGGAGTATTCGAGAATAGATAGGCTCCGGCACAGATCCCGACAGCCCCTTTACCTTTAGCGATGAAGTCCTTGATACGTTGTTGATTTAAGGTCCCTAGGTTTAAGTACTGACTTTTGCCACTTCCTCCCGGGATAATAATAGCGTCGATCGAATCGAGCACATTATTAGCTATATCTGCTGTAGTAATGGTACATACCTCCATTTCCGGGTCCAGCCGGATAGCGGCGACAGTTTCCCAAATACAGGTCTGTGCTCCTCCATGCCCATCGAATACACCCACCTTTATCGGTTGAGTACTAATCTCTTTTTTCGTGCTCTTGTTTTCCGGCACTGAGCACTGAACGCATAAAGCCAGATAGGCAAGAAATAAGATGGCGGTCGTTTTCATTTTACGGAGGATTTTAGGTTGTTATTGTTCTCGGGTATAAATCCACTTATCAACCGTATTCTTACTTTTATACCATTGTACATGTTTGCTATCTCCACTTACCCATTTCAATAGATCCGGATAGGCATCACCAATAAAAGCATGTTCCACAGGGTATTTGAAATCATCCGGTATCATTAAGGCCCATATGCAATTATCATTTGAGTAATAACGGTATCTGACCCCTTTGGGGGTATAGCTATAATTACGTTGGTGGATTTCCGTGCGTAAGACCTCTCCTTCCCGCTTTAATACGGTCGTGAAAAGATCGATGTCATCAATGGTCAAATCTTTTAAGGCACCGGCTGCGAACGAAAAGGTGATCAAACGTTCTTGCTTTCCCCTATATGGAAGGTCATTATCTGTATTAATCATTTCATGAAAAGAGAATAATCCATGTATATCATCCGATAGGGCATAAACCGGAGTCTCGGTTTCCGATTCTGGAGTCGTGGTCCAGCCATTTAACTCGGCTTTTTGGATGTCTTTGGACTTTATGCCGGGGAGATGGATGAAAGCTCCGGCCCGCTTAGTTCCACCTAATGCACGGAAAGTCAGTTTTATATTGGCGAATTGTACATAATCGTCTTTCATGGAAGTTTCCATCTGGACTTTTATCACGGCATCATTAAAATCATAATCTCCATAATTAGGGAAAGAGTCTTCTATTATAAATGTATAGGTGGAAGACACGCTTCGGGTCGGGGTACGGCTAACCGGAGTAGCGGTTGTTTCCTGCGATACGGCTAACGAATCGAAAGCACAGACATTATCATTACCCGGTGTTAAGGTGACAGGAGCGGTAACTTGATATCCGGTAGGGGTCGTCAATTGTATGTAAACTTGATCCGACTCTCCCTTTGGATAGATAATTTTCTTATCGAAAAGCGTTTTCTTTGAGCAAACCCCGGTAGCGAGAAGATTCGCATCTTGATCTTCCGGACTTTTATCAAATACTTCTACCAGATAATTATAGGTGCCATCATAGGGGTCGAAAGATTGTACGGTAAGGTGGGATATTTGTATCATCGACCAATCGAAATTAGAGGAAATTGTTACCTTTGAGAATGGATTAGTACCTTCTCCCGGAATTTTATCGGAAGGATCATATACATCCTTTGTACATCCTGAGAATAGGATAAAAAGAAAGGATGTGATAAATAGTTTCATTATTTGTCGCATGTCAAGAAATCAATTTGCATTCTGCCTTCGCAAAGGTAAGAATATATTTATTAATCAATAGATTTTTAATTTATTAAAAAAGCGGTGTCTAAAGTTTTCTTTTGAAAGTTACATCCGGCTGGTGGTAAATAATAGATATTTAAAAATCGGGGGAACTTACGATTTGGTTTACAATATGTCAGTAAACATAGGGGAATCGAAGGGAATGAAGGTCTTGAATGTGTTAAATATTGTGATATTGCTAACGATTTGTCACTTTGCTTTTGGTGATTGTCGGGAAACTTCCTTACTTCGCGGTACAAAATGATAGTAACCTTATAAATTAAAATAGTATGAAGACATCAGTTTGGGGTAAAAGTATTCTTGCGCTAGTTTTTACTTTCATGTGTAGTTTAGCGATAAGCGCAGCGTCTCCTAAAGATTATCTATATGATACAAAAGAGGAGAATGGTAAGATTATCTCTAAAGTGGTATTCTTACAGGAAAACGGACTGTTGAACAAACAGGTAAGATATGAGTTCCAGTACAACGAGAACGGCAAGGTTTCCGAGAAGAAAGCGTTTCGTTGGGATCGGACAAACGACGAATGGGTTCCATTCTATCAGATCACTTATCAATATGATGATCAAAGTGGAGAGATAAAGACAAATTACGGTATGTGGGATAAGAAGAAGAAAAACTTTAGCTTAAATGTCCAGAACATGATTATCCCGAGTACTAATTACGAAGAAATTTTCTCATAATACATACTTTAAATTAAGACTTTCATAGACAAATAAGGGAAAGGGGCGATTTGGTATCGCCCCTTTTCTTGTTTTTATCAGATGATTTTCTCCAAATCTTTCAAATTGTTAGCTACTTCCTCATCCGTTACCTCATAGTTTGTTAGATCACCGGATAGATATTGGTCGTAAGCGGCCATATCGATCAAGCCGTGGCCCGATAAGTTGAACAAGATCGTACGAGGTTTACCTTCGATCTTGGCTTGCTCTGCCTCATGGATAGCCGCGGCGATAGCGTGGGATGATTCCGGGGCCGGTATGATTCCTTCCGCTTGCGCGAATAAGGTAGCGGCCTTGAAGGTATCCAATTGCTTGATATCCACGGCGCTCATCAATTCGTCTTTCATCAACTGGCTGACGATGGAGCCGGCGCCATGATAACGCAAACCTCCCGCATGGATATTCGCTGGAGAGAAATTATGTCCCAACGTAAACATCGGGATTAGCGGGGTATAGCCAGCCTCATCTCCGAAGTCATATTGGAATTGCCCTCTTGTAAGTTTCGGGCAAGATGCCGGTTCCGCCGCTATAACCCGGATATCCTTACCTTCCGTTAGTTTATGGCGCAGGAATGGGAATGTGATACCGGAGAAGTTGGAACCACCACCGAAACAACCGATAACGACATCGGGGTACTCGCCAGCCATTTCCATTTGTTTCTCAGCTTCCAGTCCGATAACGGTCTGATGCAGCATAACGTGGTTTAATACGCTACCTAATGTATATTTACAGTTCGGTGTCTGCATGGCCAACTCTACCGCCTCGGAGATAGCGGTACCTAGGCTACCTTGATAATTAGGATGGTCTGTCAATATCTTGCGTCCGGCTTTCGTACTCATACTTGGGGAGGCAACAACTTGTGCTCCGAAAGTCTGCATGATCGAACGACGGTAGGGCTTCTGGTGGTAACTAACCTTTACCATATAAACGGCAAGTTCCAAGCCGAAAGCTTTTGCCGCGTAAGAAAGAGCGGCACCCCATTGTCCGGCGCCTGTCTCGGTCGTGATATTTGTCGTACCCTCTTGTTTACAATAATAAGCCTGAGCCAAGGCCGAATTCAACTTATGTGAACCGATCGGGCTTACACTCTCGTTCTTGAAATAGATATGGGCGGGCGTATCCAGCGCTTTTTCCAATCCAGTGGCACGAACCAACGGAGTCGGTCGCCATACCTTATAAAGCTCGCGTACTTCATCGGGGATCTCGATCCATGTGTCTGTCGTGTTCATTTCTTGATGAGAGACGCCTTTCGAGAATAGAGGATATAAATCTTCCTCCTTTAAGGGCTGTTTAGTTTGTGGATTTAAGATCGGCAGCGGTTTATTCTTCATATCCGCTACGATATTATACCATGCCGTAGGTATATCTTTTTCTTCTAGCAAAAACTTTTTAGTACTCATTTTCTTTATCTGGTGTTTACAATATTAATCTAATTTGACCTTTAAGGCTTACAACTTGGAAGCAAAGGAACAAATAATATTTCGTTTCTTCAAATTGAATCCATAAAAATATATACATTCGCGGCTTATAAGGTAAGAAAAATAACAAACTGAATTATAATGAGACGGATTACCCTGTTGCTCGTGGGGATGCTAGCCTTATTTTCTACGACAGCGCAAAGAAAAAACTTCACTTACAAATTCTACGGCTTCGTCCGTGGAGATCTTTTCTACAATTCCCGGGCTAATATGGCTCCGATCGATGGGAACTTTTATCTCTATCCTTTGGATAAGAGTTTTGATGCGGATGGCAAGGATTTGAACGCCACGCCGAATGGCAGTTTCTATACGTTCACTTCCCGCTTGGGCTTGGACGTGACGGGTCCCGATATCGGCAAGGCTCGTTCCTCCGCTAAGATAGAGACGGACTTTGGCGGTTTTTCCGGTAGTAATACGATGTTACGTATCCGGCAGGCATACGTAAACTTGGATTGGGGAAAATCGGCGGTATTAGTAGGGATCACGTGGCATCCCTTGTTTGGCGCCGTGATGCCGGATGTCTTGAATCTTTCCACCGGAGCGCCGTTCCAGCCTTTCAACCGTAGCCCTCAGATCCGTTACCAGTATAAGGCGAATAGCCGGGTACAATTGACGGCTTCCGTGTTGTGGCAATTACAATACCTTTCCAGCGGACCGAAAGGCATGAGCGAGGATTATATTAAGAATAGCTGCATTCCGGAGATGTTCGTGGGGGCGGATTTTACCCCTGCGGATGGTTGGTTGATGGGGCTCGGCGCTCATATGATCTCCTTGAAACCCCGTACTTCCACGGAATGGAAGGAGCAAACTTTTAAGGTGAACGAGCGAATGACCGCATTCTCTTACGAGGCACATTTGAAGTATAGCGGAAGAAACTATACCTTTGCGGCGAAAACCTTGATGGCCTCAGCCTTGGATCATACCGCTTTATTGGGCGGTTACGGGGTGAGCTCGGTGGACTCCCGTACGGGCGAGCAGGGATATACGCCTTTTCGCCATTCTACGACATGGGTGAATTTCGCCTACGGAACGAAATGGAGACCGGGAGTTTTCGTCGGATATACGAAGAATTTGGGAACCGGGAAGTCCTTGGTCTCAGCGGATAAGGTGTATGGTATGGGATTGGATATCGATCAATTAATAACCGTCAGCTTAAACGTATCGTATAATTTACCGCATTGGAAGTTCGGTTTCGAGTATTGTCCGGCGACAGCTTATTATGGCACGACCGACTTAGAGAGCGGACGTATCGAGCAAACACATGCGATAACGAATCATCGTATATTAGGTTTGATGATGTGTTATTTTTAAAGATAGATTGACCGGAATGGAAATGAAACGCAACTTGCTTCTTTTGATCGGCCTATGTATGGCGGTATGCGTACAGGCGCAAAAGAAAAACTTCTCTTACAAATTTTACGGACAGGTACGTGGAGACTTGTTCTATAATTCCCGTGCGAACGCCGAGATCGTGGATGGTTTGTTCCACCTATATCCGAAGGACGTGGCGTTGGATGCGGATGGCAAGGACTTGAACGCTAGTCCGAACGGTAGTTTTTACCTGCTTTACTCCCGTTTGGGAATCGATGTACAAGGACCGAAGGTTGGTTCGGCCAAGACTTCCTTGAAACTGGAGGCCGATTTCCGGGGTTCGGGTAGCAATTGGGCGGTGCTTCGTATCCGTCATGCCTATGTGAATCTGGATTGGGGCAAGTCCGCTGTCTTGATCGGACAGACGTGGCATCCGCTATTTGGCGAGGTCTTTCCACAGATGTTGAATCTTTCTACCGGCGCCCCGTTCCAGCCCTTTAACCGCAGCCCGCAAATTCGTTATCGTTATACGGACAATGGATGGCAATTGACCGGGTCGGTTCTATGGCAGTTGCAATATCTATCGGCCGGCCCGAATGGAAAGAGTGAGGAATATATCAAGAATAGTTGCGTACCGGAAGTCTATCTCGGGGTGGATTATAAGAAACCCGGTTGGCAGGTAGGAGCCGGTATGGAAATCTTGTCGTTAGTGCCGAGAACGCAGAACGAGGTGGATGGCAAGATTTATAAAGTCAGCGAGCGGGTTACTTCCGTATCTGGCGAGGCGCACGTGAAATATCAGGACGCGAATTGGTTGGTGATGGCGAAAACATTGCTGGCTTCTAACTTGACGCAGACTTGTATGTTGGGTGGTTACGGCGTCACCTCTATCGACCCACGTACCGGCGAACAGGAATATTCACCGTATCTTTTCTCTACTTCTTGGTTGAATATCGTGTACGGAAAGAAATGGAAACCGGGTTTGTTCTTAGGCTATTTGAAGAACTTGGGAGCGAATGAGGCACTGGTAGGCAAAACCTATGGCGTAGGTCTGGACGTAGATCAGGTATTTACGACCAACCTGCAACTTTCGTATAATCTTCCGCACTGGAAATTAGGTGTTGAATATAGCCCTTCCATCGCATGGTATGGCAATGTGGATTTGCAAGATGGCGGACGGATTCATGACACACATTCGATAACCAACCATCGGGTATTGGGCGTATTGATTTATACGTTTTGAGAAGGCATGGAGGAATTACGCTAAGCATAAAAAAGCGGGATAAGAGTATTCTCTTGATCCCGCTTCCACGTATATAGAATTTACAAAGTTGTCTGTTATTTGATATTACCCACCTTTAGCAAGTACTCGGCGATTTGTACGGCGTTCAAAGCGGCGCCTTTCTTGATCTGGTCGCTCACGGTCCAGAATGTCAAACCATTCGGGTTGCTGATATCCTTACGGATACGGCCTACGTAAACCGGATCGTGATCCGCTACGAACAACGGCATCGGATAATCCTTGTTTGCCGGTTCATCCTGCAATACCACACCCTCAGCCTCGGCGAAAGCCTTGCGAGCCTCTTCCACGCTGATCGGACGCTCTGTCTCTACCCAAGTAGATTCGCTATGCGCGCGCATAACCGGTACGCGAACACAAGTAGCGCTCACCTCGATATCCGAGTGCATGATCTTACGGGTCTCGTTATACATCTTCATCTCCTCTTTCGTATAGCCATTTTCCGTGAATACGTCTACGTGAGGGATTACGTTATATGCCAATTGATAAGCGAATTTCTCTACTGTAGGCTCCTCGCCCTTTAATAATTGCTCATATTGTTTTACCAACTCAGCCATAGCGGTAGCGCCTGCTCCACTGGCAGCTTGATAAGTAGATACGTGAACACGCTTGATATGAGATAAGTTCTCGATCGCCTTCAACGCTACAACCATCTGGATTGTGGTACAATTCGGGTTAGCGATCACACCACGAGGACGATTCAAGGCATCCTCCGGGTTTACTTCCGGTACGACCAATGGAACATCCTCGTCCATACGGAACGCGCTGGAGTTATCGATCATCACCGTACCATGTTTCGTGATCGTCTTCTCAAATTCCTTGGAAGTACCACCTCCGGCTGAAACAAAAGCAACATCGATTCCCTTAAAGTCGTCGTTATGCTTCAGTTCCTTAACGGTATACTGTTTACCACGGAAGGTATAAACACGTCCGGCACTACGAGATGAGCCAAAAAGTACCAGCTCATCCATCGGGAAGTTTCTCTGGTCGAGTACACGCAGGAACTCCTGTCCTACGGCTCCACTTACACCAACAATTGCTACTTTCATTTTGAGCACTGATTTAATTTGAATAATGTAAAATAGTTATAACTTTGCTGTCTGTAAAGGGCTTTCATATTTTTGCCTTTTGCGCCCTATTATTTACAGTTGTAACTTATTAGGGTGCAAAGATAGAGAAATTTATAACTAAAACGATATAGCTATGAAACAATTATTATTAATTCTTGCGTTTTTACTTCCGCTTTGCGCTTATCCCCAGTTAAAAGAACCGTTTAATGGACCGGAGATTACATCGGATAACCCTTGGACGGGTGATTTAGATTGCTTTGTGATTGAGAACGGATGGCTGGTCTCACGTGCGGATCCTACCCGGAAAAGTGTTTCCATAGAAACTCCTCTCGTTTATTCCGCTACAATGGAATGGGAATTTGAGATTCGGATGGATTTCAAACCAAGCGATCAAAACCATATCCGGCTACATGTTTATTTAGATGATCAGAGGATGCTTGGATTAAAAAACGATTATTATGTCCAAATCGGCAGTAATAAGAAAACGATAACTTTTCGGAAACATACCGCAACGGAGAAGAATCCAAAGATCTTAATAGAGAAAGCGCTCGATGTCTTGTTGGGAGCCGTGGATTTGAAAGTGAAACTTACTTTAGAAAATCATAAGATATGGAACTTATATGTGCTAGAGAAGGGTAGGTTTGTCTTGATAGGGAGTTGTGAGTCTGAAGTTTCTTCTTCATGTAAAGGGGGACAACTACGTTTTGAATGCCGCTATTCTAAAACTCGAGTAAATGATTTTGCGTGTAACTACATCATTATATCCGATAATATCTCGATCGAACCAGAGAAGCCGGATACTCCCGAAGAGCCAGAAGAACCCAATGAGCCGTTGGTTTTTCCGCGGCTTCTTGCTATCCAACCGATCTCCGAGTCTGTTTTCCAATTACAATATAATCTTCCGGTGGATATCCGTGAGGCGATATTCTCTATATCGGGTATCGGTAATGCCTCTCGTATGACCTATGCGGATGATATGCGGATCCATGTGAATATCAGCTTTGATAAGGAGTTGAAGGTTGGTATGGGTTATGATTTGTTGTGCTCGGGGTTAATGGATCTTGAGGGAAATAAGATTCCGGAGAGTTCTACCGAGATTCGGTTAGAATATGAAGAAGAGCCCGACGCTCCGGAGGAACCAGAAGTGCCGGATACGCCTTCTTTCCCCGCCGGTAGTATCCGTATTAATGAGGTGATGGCTGATCCGAAAGGACAAAAGGCTTTTCCGGAAACGGAGTATGTGGAACTTTATAATACGACGGATAAGGCTATAGAGTTAAATGGTTGGTCATTCTTATATGGTAGTAAGCCTACGGTATTAACAGCTTTGCTTTTGGATGCGGATGGATATATCGTGCTTTATCGGTCCGGTAGGGATATACATATTGACGATTCGGGACAAGATATACCCTTGGATAAATTCCCGGCGTCTTTGGCGAACACGGGGAAGGAGCTTGCGTTATTAGATCCTTCCGGTAAGGAGATCGACCGGATTGCCTATGAGAAAGCGAAAGCCGGTATCGCTTGGGAACGTTCTGAAATCGGTTTTTATTTATCAACGGATGAGCGAGGAGGCACGCCGGGTTCCGCAAACTCTTCTCCTGACGATGAACCAGAAGATCCGGATCGTCCGGACACTCCCCATAAACCGGGTATCCCCACGGACATTATAGTCTTACCCAATGAGATCGTTTTTAATGAGTTGTTGCCGAATCCTTACCCGGAAGGGAGTGAGTATATCGAGCTTTATAATCGTTCGGACCGGACATTGTCTTTGGCTGGACTGTCTGTTGCTACCCGCAAATCCGATGGTACATTGAGTACGCATTATCCTTTATCTTCTATAGTCTCTCTGGTAGAACCACAAGATTATGCGTTGCTGACTAAAAGTATAGAAGGAGTGAGCGATTTTTATCTGATATCTTCGCCGGATGCTTTGCATGAATTAAAACTTCCGGTCTTGGCAAATACCTCCGCTACGCTAGTCCTGTTTCGTACGGAAGATGAGGTTATGATCGATGAGATTCGTTATTCCTCTAAATGGCATGCCCCATCCGTGAAAAATGAGAAGGGGATTGCCTTGGAGCGGATTAATCCTGATAGCGATACGCAGGATGAGATGAATTGGACTTCGGCTTCGGCCACGGCGGGATACGGTACGCCCGGCTATCGGAATTCCCAATATGGAAAGCAAGATGAAGGCGAGGTCACGGGCATAGAGTCTCCCGTTTATTCTGAGGCAACGAAGGAATATACGATCTCCTACCATCTTGATGAATCCGGCTATACCTGTAGGGCCTGGATATTTGATATCTCCGGAAGGCGTATCAGTGAGGTGGTAAATCATGACTTATTAGGGATAGAAGGTGAATTGGCTTGGAACGGCCTTGCGGTGAATGGTTCCAAGGTGAGAACAGGAGTCTATATTTTCTATGCGGAACTCGTTCATCCTCAAGGAAAAATTGAACGTTATAAAGAAGTTTTCCTAGTGAAATAGAATGGGATGTGAAATATAAATACTATTTTTGTCATGAGTGATTTTGAAAGAAGGAGAGAAAAGAATAAAGAGGCACGAGAGTTAGTGAAGATACGGAGGGAGAATATCGCGAAGTATTTCTTTGACCTGTCAAAGTTGACATTTGCGGCTTTAGTGTTGGGATTAGGTGGAGCTTTCTTTAATATAGGTAATTGGGAAAGGTTATCATATGTTGATACTATACCTTTGATCATTTGGTATATTTTTGGAGTTGGCTTAGTTGCTACCGTATGGTTCGCATATATTGGAAGTTTAATACTTAAAATAGATTAGTATGATAGTAGTGGCTGTGTTTTTTACAATTGTTGCTGCAATAGCAGGGAGTATCTTACTATTTCTTCACACTCCTCGCGGAAAGCGTTGGATAAGAGGTGATTAATAGACCGCTTTATACCACTCAAGATCCTTGTACCACTCATTTAGTTTGGGCAAGGCTTCTTGGGGGATGTAGATAGATAAGCCGCTATATTTATTGACCGGCAGATAGCTTCCATACGGATACGGATAAGCGTAAACCGCCTTGGGTGTAGTAGCCTTGTAAATAACCGCCTTTTCCATGCTCCGCTTGAATGCGTTATATTGCTCTTCCGTGGCCAGACGGCTCACGTAATCATCAAAATCATATAAGGCATGATAATTCGGCGTCAAATACTCCATGATCTGCAATTCGCTAACGGGTACGGCGAAAAGATCTCTTTCCGTCTTATCATGGAATAGGGTACGGCAAGTAGCAGCCAATTCATCCAACTCATCGCTTTTCATGACCGAGATCGTTCCTGCCTCACTTTGATAATACGTATAAAACTTTGTCGCTATCCCCACCACATCAGCTTCTTTCTTGAACATATCCCCCATTATCGATTGATAAGGGAAGCCGTTCGCCAATATCTCCGTTGGCGAGCCGATAATATAATCCGCACATCCCCGGAAAGCGTAAGCTACCTCGGCACACGACATATAACAAGCGTCGAACAAAATAAAATCAAAATGATACTTCGATAAAGCGGAGGCCAGATCATTGATCTCCATGAAATTATTTTTCCCGTCTTGCCCGAAGGAACGCAAATAACTATAGATATCAGAAGGCAGCCATCCTGTTCCGTGACTCCACAGCACCAACCCGTAACTATCCGCCGGATATTCCTTTTGTACCTTGTCGATTATTTGCGTCAGCGTCTCGGTAGAGGCCGAGTTCTGGTTCGAGTCGTAGGTCTCGAGCACGATCTGCCGGATGGTATCCGCTTCCAGCTTTAATTGAAAAAGCTGGGGAGCCTCGTTCTGCTTATCCGTATAGATCAACAAATTGCCGTTGTTCAATCCATCTCGCTCAATCCCTTCCTTTATCGCCCTCAGGTTTTGGCTCACGTATCCACTCAAGCTATTATCCCCCGCGAAATAGATAAGAACCGTACGAGGGGCGGTAGTAGGGATAACGACCTCCTCTTTATCGCAAGCGACAAACGAAAGGAGTGACAGGAAAAAAATCACGATATATTTAGCCTTCATGAGTCATATTCTGGATTTATTTTACAAAGATAACGTTTTTCATCCGTAAATCATGGATATTATATAAGTTAACGTACAAATGAACTGATAAATAATATTTATATTTGTACGGTTTTGTCTCTTAAATAAACAAACCTAATGAACCGGGAGATATGAATAAACTATATTTACTGTTAGTATTTCTTTTGTCAACCTTTATGGATATTCAAGGACAGGTCGTGGCCGTGAAGACCAATGTGCTTTATGATGCGATCACTACGCCGAACGTAGGGGCGGAGGTTGCGTTCAACAAGCATTGGTCGGTTGAGGCATCGGGGTATTATAACGGTTGGACATTCTCGAGCGATAAGTCCTTTAAGCATTGGATGATACAACCAGAGGCGCGCTACTGGATACACGAGCGTTTCAACGGACATTTCTTCGGGGTTCATGCCCAGTATATGGATTACGATTTCGCCGGTTTGAAGCTCCTGTATGGGATGGAGAAAAAGAATAGTTATAACGGTAACGCTTATGGCGGCGGTATCTCTTATGGTTATCAGTTATACGTGTCGCCCCGTTGGAACGTGGAGTTCACGGCGGGTTTCGGATACTTGCATTTCGAATATGATAAGTACGCTTTTCCTAGAGGAGATGCGCCTATCGGCAAGTTCCGCAACGAGTATTGGGGATTAACAAAGGCGGGTATCAGTATCGTTTACATCATCAAATAAAGAGATAAATCTATGAAGACATTCATTTATATATGCTTGCTTGTGATCGGCCTTGTTCTTCCGGCAGGAGCGCAGGTGCCTATACAATCTTACCGGGGGCAAGTCTCCGTGAAGCAAAACCGCATCGAGCGGGAGGGCAACTCCTTGCGTCTAGACCTAACGATCAGTGTCTGCGGACTCTCCGTGGGACGATATCAAACCCTGTCCTTGATGCCGATGTTGCGTAGCGACAGAGATTCCGTAGTCATGGCCCCGGTAGTACTAAACGGGGCAAACAAGCAAAAAATGTACGACCGTACCTTAGTTTTCGAAGGCAAGAAAGCCGCCGATGGCGACGCTTATACGGTAATCAAGAACACCCCGGAACTGATCCGGGAAATCCCCTATGAACTATCCATTCCATACCACCCATGGATGAAGAACGCCGCTCTGATCTTGGTTGGGGAGTTGGATAATTATGAAGGTGCGCCATTACGAACATTCGTAAACGTATTGACAGAACATTTGGACATTCCGTAAAATAGTTTTTAACGCATTCCGTTATCCTGCAAGTACTGTCGAATAAGCGTAGGCGTTAGACTTGGGTATGGGCTTGCGCCTGCAATGTGTTCTGTATCTTTCGCTATGTTTCGGTGTTGAAAAATAGCTCGATGCCATATTCGTACATTTCTTGTACTTCTGTGTCACTGGCTCTTTTCACGAAAGTTTCCCCATTCCTGAAGTCAACTAGGTAAATGGCAAGTTTGTCACTCGGTAATTCCAGAAAGTCGTTAACCACATAAGGACTGTGTGTCGTTATAAAAAACTGGTTTCTGTCCGATTGGATAATATCCTGCGTTACCTTTGATATGAAAGGAGGGTATGAGTGGGCTTCCGGTTCTTCAAAAACTAATGCGGACTCACTGTTACTTTCAATAGCCGCTTTGTAGAAAATCATACGCTGCAGGGTATCGGCTATGGAATGAAATGGAATTAAAAATATCTCTCCCGGTTTCTTTTCTTTCATTACTTTAATCTCCTGGCTATTGGTATCGAAGACATATTTCAAGCCATAGTCGTTGAAAATAGTTCTTAATTCTTCTTTCAACTTGGGCATCATGGAAACGATATTCATCAAATTGCTTCCTCCCGGAGGTAATAGGAAAGGGATCGGTAATTTCTCCTTATCGAATGCTGGTGGATAGAGATAGCATTTGAAAGGATTTGCAGGTTTTCATATTTTCGGATTATGTTAAAGATTCCATATTCTGAAAAACAATCTATCCATGTGTATGTTTTCTTTTAAAGAATATGAATCAATAATTTGATTATCATGAAGATTTTAATAATAGTTACTAGCACAGGGACTTTTGCCAATGGGAAACTCGCGACCGGATTATGGCTTAGTGAGTTTACTCATATCTATCATAGTGCAAAAGAAAGCGGCTATGACATAACGGTAGCCAATCCGAAAGGAGGTTATATTCCTATTGATCCCGAAAGTTTAAAACCAATTTTTTTAGATGAAATGTCCGAAAAGTATTGGGAAAAGCCAGAATTCAAAAAGCTGTTGGATCATGCAAACAGTTTGGATAACCTGTTGGAACAACAGTTTGATTGTGTCTATTTAGCCGGCGGACACGGTGCGATGTATGACTTTCCTGACAATGAAGCTTTAAAGACTATCGTAAGGAAACAGGATGAAAGTGGCAGGATAGTGTCGGCCATCTGCCACGGGGTCAGTGGGTTGTTGAATGTCAAACTATCCAATGGCGAATATATGATTAAAGGCAAAAAGCTGACGGGATTCAGTTGGTTTGAGGAAAGTCTTGCCAGAAGAAAAGAAGACGTGCCTTTTGATCTTGAAGCGTTGTTGAAAGAGAGAGGAGCGGATTATGAAAAAGCATTGATACCTATGACTTCAAAAATAGTTGTAGATAATAATCTGATTACTGGGCAGGACCCGTTCAGTTCTAAAGAAATGGCGAAGGTCGTTATGCGGCAATTAAATAAAGCACGATAATAAATGGCTGAAGTAATCAGCCGGGAATAAATGTTTAATTCAAGTCAGTATCATTATGAATTTAGATGAAGTCCTTCATCATCGTCGTTCTGTACGGGTGTATGATAAAGAGAAACCAATAGATACGGAAAAGGTAAAACATTGTTTGGAACTGGCTACATTGGCTCCTAACAGTTCTAATATGCAATTATGGGAATTTTACCATATTACAGAACCTGAATTATTGGCAAAAATTTCAAGGGACTGCCTTGGTCAGAAAGCGGCTTCTACCGCTTCACAAATTGTCATTTTTGTGGTTCGGCGTGACTGGTACAAGAAACATGCGCGATTCGTACTCAATTTTGAACGGGAGAACATTCGTCGTTACAGTCCTAAAGAACGTCAGGCCAAACGTATTAAGGATCGGGAAATATATTACGGTATATTGATGCCCTTTGTTTATGCCCGGTTCTTCGGTATTCTCGGATTGCTCAGGAAATTGTTGGCTAATATAATCAGTATTTTCCGTCCTATGATGCTTGAAGTTTCCGAGAATGACATACGTGTGACAGCCCATAAATCCTGTGCGCTTGCCGCACAAACGTTTATGATTGCGATGGCAAACGAAGGCTATGACACGTGCCCCTTAGAAGGGCTGGACAGCCGTCGGCTAAAAAGGACATTGAAACTACCTCATGGTGCTGAAATAAACATGGCTATTCCTTGTGGGATACGGGATGGAAATAAAGGCATTTGGGGAGAACGTTGCAGAGTACCTTTTGAAGATGTTTATCGTAAACTTTAAGGCCTCCTTTTTTAAGGCTGGAATTTTCACTCACAAATAAAAAGTACAAATATCAAGTATAAGTGGTAGATGTTGTAGATGTTCGCATGAGCCGTTAATTCCCTATCTCGCAAAAATAAGTGACTTGTATCCATTGGCCATTCTGAAAGTGGATAAGTTGAAGGACGGCTCGATGGCTGTTGATGGTGAGGTTGGCGGTAATCTGCTCCGTGGTGAATGAGTGGTGAGCGTATTTGGCAGTGTGGTTGATGATCTTGTTGGCATACGTCTCTTTTCCTTCCTTTTCCCACGTGAAGATAGCGCGATCGAAATCTAGCGTGAAACGATCATGGAAGGTGTTTCCTTTCCAAGTCTGGCCCAAGGGCTTGATGCCTTGTGGAGTATCAACGCATTCTGTTATCCGGCAAGTGTTGTCGGATAAATGTAGGTGATAGACTTGGGCATGGGCTTGCGTGGCAAGTAGGAGCCATAGCGACAAGACGGGTAACAGGAGGATCGTCTTCATTTAATGGATAAGGGCAACCTGTCTCCATCGGTTGCCGGGCTAAAAATACAGAAGCGTGGAAACTATTGATATTACCGCATTGAGGCTCTCGACTGCCCTATCCATGTAATAAACAATAGCCCACGCCATGCTGTTATATCGTCCAGAGCGATTACTGGTAAATATAGCACCGACGTGAGCGTTCATTGTCTATTATCCATGGATATGAAATTGTCGAGATTTCAATGCGGGATAATATCTTTAAACGCTCTTCGTTAACTTATGTCCTCCTTCAGTGACCTACGCTTAGATATGAGGGATTATCGCAAATATAGGAAGAATAATTGATATTCGTATGCTATGTGAGGAGAAGTTTCCTCGCAGATTGACATTTTGACAAAATGTAAACGGAAGTCCGTGAGAGTCGATTATTTCGGGCGGATGTACGTCTCGCTTCCAAATACGCAAGAAAAAAACAGCAAAGGTTTGCCTTATAGCTACTTATCGAAAAATGGACTTTTATTCTAGCGAAATTAATTCATCATAATTCCTGTTTTGCCGGATGTTTGGGCGATTCCATAGGGTTACGATAGGGAAATCATTGGGTTACGACGCCGTTCTTAATAGGTTATAACCCTATTCTTGGCCGCTTACGATGCCTAACGCGACTATATGTGTTGCCTAACGCGACCTATTGTGTGTGAAAAGGGGTACTTTTGAGAGGTAAAAGGCGGTTTATGGGGATGCCTTTGGTGTTGTTTCGTGATTGTGGGGGGAAGGGATTGTTACGATATATGGCTTATATTGAGCAAAAAGATGGAATGGAACTTGTTTTGCTGATAAAAAGTCTTTGTGATTATCTTGTTGTAAGAGTAAAAGAAACTGCTTAAGTTGTTTCTATTATGAGGCTGTATCAAATAATACAATATGATAGTTATATTTGATGCAGCCTCATTGATTTATTTATTACTTATTAATTTCTGGTTTTTCCTCTGTAGTATCCCAAGGACTAACAGTTGCGCTTAGTTGAACATCGCTTAAGCTAACATCTATAGTGTAATTATATACTTTATTTTTGTCCCACTGTGTAACGGAACCATATTTAAGAGCTATGTCTTTTGCTTCGCCATTAAATGTGACAGATTCATTAAGATTACTATCTGTAGTTGTAACAGTATATGTAATAGCTACCTTTGCATTTTCTATTGATTGAGGTACCATTAAATATGCTTGATCAGCAGTAATAGTATTATTTAAATCTGTAGTTGAAGAAGTCCATGTTCCTGCTGCACAATCATATGTTCCACCGTTCTTGATGCCGGTTAACGTGATAGTATTGATAGTCACAGTACTTCCCTCTGCAATTGTTTGGGCTGAGAATTTGACTTTAGATAGGACGTGTTGAAAGGTAAGAGAAACTGTCTCTTTACTTTTATCATTAGCTACGGTTGACACTAAAAGATCTGTAACTCCATTCTCTGAAGAAGGTATAGTAAACTCTATTTTAGGTAAACCTGTTGATTGGTTTGTGAAGTCAGAACTTACAGATACTCCATTAGTTTCTGTAGGAAATGGGTAATATCCAATGAATGAAACTTTTTCAGCATTAGGCCAGTATTTAACAGGAGAATAGGTGTAATTTGTTCCATCAAAGGTTACTTCTTGATTAAACATAAAGTTTGGCGTGGCAGTAGCTTTGGAACTCTCCCATGTTGCATCTTTAGTGTGATAGGCAAAAACTCCGAATTTAGTATTGGCAGTTAAAGTATTTTCTTCTACTGCGGCTTTTGTCTGTTTCCCTACATAAGTAGTGAAATTAATCGCATTATCACTCTTAGCTACTAATGTGCCAACCTCGTCTTCGCTTGAGCAGCCCGCCAATACTACTAGGCTTAATGCTGCGATGAATAAATTTGTCTTCATAATGTTTAGTCTTTTAATGTTGTTTTATGTTGTTACTATTTATCATTCTATAGTTATGCGGGGATTACGATATTCGTCTCATCTCCCCAATTGTCTACTGTTGCGTCGAATCCCCCTTCGCCGCCATTCTTTTCCGGCTCCACGTTTGGCAGCTCCAAAGGAATATCCTCGGGAACTTCTTCCTTATCGGGATCAATTTTCGTACCCAGCACCACTTTCACCTCTTTCGTCTCATTATTGATCGCGGCACGTGGAGCTATATCATATTGCTTCGTAATGACCGTTTTGTTATCGACCAATAAGATGGAGAGCGTAAGCAAATTGCTGGTCTCGTCCGTGGCCTTCGATGTGACGTTCGGCCTGCCGAGTGTCAAGTAAGAGCCGGATAAGATACCGTCGGTCGTTGAGTTCTCGTGAAAGGTCTTTTCCGAGAAGTCCACGAGTTGCGTCGCTACGCTACTCCCGGTCTTTCTATCCGCTATCCAATATGTATCCGCCATCCCTTTAATCGATCCCCTCGCTGTCCGTACATTATGCAATCCTTTTATCTCTAAAGACAGATGAGCCGTAAAGATTACCTTCTCGGGCCGGCAAGCCAAGGAAAACTCCTTTCCCTCCTTAAGGTTCGTCCGTATCATCTCTTGCGTCACCTCAAAACCCTCCAATGTAGCTACCGCTAAAGGTTCCGGATCGTAGATCAGCCGCTCTCCCTCGGTGGGCGTGTACCAATCGCTATCCGTCGTCTTCATCACGATCCGCAGGGTGCTGTATTGATCTTGACCCTCGATCGTGAGATAACTGTATTCTTCGGCCGCTTGGTTAAATACCACTACGTTATAGATCCCTTTCCTCAATCGCACCTCGTCGCCCGTCACCGTGTTGGTAAGGAAACGGCTTGGCTCCCCTCCATCGACCGGGTAAAAGAGCGCGGTCATACCATCCGGGTCGATACCGCAAGGACCCCAATCTATGTCGAGGCGCACCGCGCAACGGTCTACATACTCGCCGATCATAGTCTCTTTCGAGCATCCCGCCAATCCCATGACAAGCGAGATCAAGATGATAAATAACCGGCTCTCTCTCATCGGATACTCGTTTTCTTTAGCCCGTCGATATTGTTCGCGATCCCTTTCCTTTCATTGCTTAGATTCAAGGAACTATCCTTCGATAGGAAAAACGGCGACAAGGTCAATTCCTTATGCTTCTCCGTGTCCCCCTCAACCTCTACCGAACGGATCGTGGCGACATATAACGGGATCACCTCGTCTTGACATGCCTCCAGATCCTCTAGAGAGGAGATATATGCTTCCGCTTCCTCGAACTTCGACATATTACGAAAACCTATGTTTTTCGCGTCGTAATTGAAAACCAATACATTATATTTATCCGGTGGTAAGAACAGGGTGATGCCATTGGCGTTCCCATCCGTCTGTATCATCGGCCCGCCCTCCGACGGGTAGATACAATAGCGAAGTTTCTCCGGTACCGGGGAACCTGCTACCACGCTATCCCAACGAAGGGTGCAAGTGATGTAGCCCGTGCCTCTTTTCTCCGGTTCCTCGGATCTCTCGCAACTACATTCCAGCACCATGCCGATAATGAATAAAATCGCGATAGAGATCTTTAAGATAATACTTGTCTTATTGTACCTATACATTTTATTTATCTTTGAAAATCAATTATGATTGACCTTCTGAACGCAAATGTATAGGGAATGCTAAAGGGGTGAATTGTTATTTTTGTCCAAAGAGTTGCAAAAGTTGAGAGATTTTAAAAAAATCATTGAATATTATGTATTTTCATCCTTTAAAGAACGGATAGAGCGGGGAGATTGGCCGAAATTCGCCCTGCAGAAGTGCGAGAAGTTGGAAAGCAACTCGAAACCATACTTGTAACAAATCTCGGATATGGAAAGCTCTGTCATGATAAGGTCGTTATGAATGTCTTGGCATTTGCGTTTCAGCATCCATTGATAAGCGGGCTCTCCGAACGTATCCTTGAAGATACGGCGGAAGGTGGGTACGCTGTAGCCTCCCAATTGGGCGAAGGTCTCCACGTCTTTCGCCTTTTGGTAGTTCTGCATCACGAAATACTGGAAACTGTGGCTATACCGGTAAATCGGGGCGTAAAAGGCGGCTAGCTCCTTGATGGGGTAGTAGCAGTTCAACAAGTAGACCATCTCCGAGCGTTTGGCTTGCATCAGTCCGGAGCATCTTAAATCATCGTTGAGGTAGAGCTTCATGCCCTCGATGAAGAGTTGTATCGGCGGGACCATCGTCATGACGATGGGTTGCTGGCGTTCGTTCTCCACGATGGAGATGCCTTTATTGAAACGGTTGTCGCATATGTTTTGCGGACGCTCGAAGAGATAGATGATACATTCGGTGTAGTCGAGTACCTTGCACTCCACTTTCGAGCCGATCGGTTGCAATACGAACTGTCCGCCCCGGAACGTAGTGTCCGGGTGCTCCTCGCTGTTCAGCCAGATCTCTCCCTTGATCAGGAAGAATACCATGTTCTGCATGCATCTTGTCTGAGGGATCACATACCCTTTCGGATAAAGACGATACTTGAATATATCCCTCTGGTAGAAACCACAAGAGGAACAATCGGTATATTTGGTGCAGCGATGGTCGGTTAACATAATTGGTGTCTTTATAATTTTACTTTCTTTGTCTTGCCCTCGCTCTCGTTGTGAAAGCGATCTACGGCGGTCACTACATAGCGATATTTTACCTTTCCTTTCTCGTAAGGCATCAAGTAGCCGGTTTCCCGGGTGATAGCCACGATCTTCGAGGGATCGCTCGTGTCTATCGGCTCCTTGTCGTTAAAGCGATAGACCACGAAATAGGAGGCTAGCTCCGGATTCGTGGGGCTTTGCTCCGCTTGCCAATGTAACAAGAAGCCTTTAGGTGTCCATTCGGTCTTTAGCTTGCTTACGTCTTTTGGCGGACGGTTATGCATATGGGTATAGGCCGGGATAAGGGCCGGGTAACGGTGGTAGTTCCGTTTCAGGCTGTCGGCTACGCCCTTGTTGTTCCATAGAATCTCGTTGGCGGGCCAGAAACAATTGCCGCTCACGTGAGGCAAGGCACGCTCATAACGCATCTTGCGGGTTAATTGGTCCGCTTTCATGGTGCGGGCCACGTCTTGCCCGATATATAAATGACCTCCGTTGGCGTTTTTGTCCCACCATTTGATAAGCGTGATGTAATCCGCCGCCGGGTGTCCGATCTCCCAATAGATCTGGGGGATGTTATAATCGATCCAACCTTGCTGTACCCAATAGGTGATATCGGCGTAGAGGTCGTCGTAGTTTTGCAGGCCGTTGGTATTGCTACCCGATCCGTCCGCGGTACTTTTCTTGTTGCGGTAGATGCCGAAGGGACTGATACCGAAGCGTACCCAAGGCTTGGTGAGCAAGATGGTACGTTTCAATTCCCGGATCAGGGTATTCACGTTCTCCCGGCGCCAATCGTTCCTTTGCGCCTCGCTGTATCCTTTTCGCAAGCCGTATTTGCGGAAGCTGTTATCATCCGGGAAAGGCATACCCGCTACGGGATAGGGATAGAAATAATCGTCCATATGGATAGCGTCCACGTCGTAACGGCCGACGATATCACGCACTACCCGGCAAATAAACTGACGGCTTTCCGGCAATCCCGGGTCGAAAAGGATTTGTTTATTATAAGTGACAAACCATTCGGGATGCTTATGATAGATGTGGGAATCGGCGAAACGGGTGTTTCCCGCCGTGCTCGCCCGGTAAGGATTCAACCAAGCGTGAAACTCCATGTTCCGTTTATGGCATTCTTGGATTAGGAAGGCCATCGGGTCGAACTCACCTGCCGGGGCTACGCCCTGCTCTCCGGTGAAGAAGCGACTCCACGGCTCGATATCGGATTTATAGAAAGCGTCCGCCTCGGGGCGCACCTGAAAGATGATGGCGTTGATGCCGCATGCTTGCAGGTAATTAAGCTTGCGGATGAAGTCTTTTTTCATCCGGGCGGGAGTCATATCCTTGTATTCGCCTTGAAAAGCGGTCTGTATCCATGCTCCCCTAAACTCTCGCTTGGCCTCCTTGCCCGTACTCGTAGCCGGACGAGGCTTCTCGCGAACCGTAGAACATGAGGTTATCGCACAAAAGAGAATCGCTACTAAGAAGCGAAAATATTTAATGTACATGGGTGCCTTGCTGTGTTTGTCTATGAAATTTTCAACAAATGTAGAAGATTCCCTGTAAATATGAAATATTTCACCCTTGTTATTTTATTTACTTGGCAGTAGGGACGAGGCACACCCTGTCTAACTGTGTGAATTAGTTCGATGAAGATAGGGCAGAATCGGTTAGTTTTGGCTATCTTTGCGTTAAAGAAAAAGATAAAGGTAATATGTCTGAGAGCAATTCGATTTTCATCAAGGGGGCACGTGTCAACAACTTGAAAAATATAGATGTAGAGATTCCGAGGGACAAGCTGGTGGTGATAACCGGGCTGTCGGGGAGTGGAAAATCATCGTTGGCGTTCGATACCCTTTATGCGGAGGGACAGCGCCGGTATGTAGAGAGTTTATCCGCTTACGCCCGCCAGTTCTTGGGAAGGATGAGTAAGCCGGAATGCGACTATATTAAGGGAATACCGCCCGCTATCGCTATCGAGCAGAAGGTGAATACCCGTAATCCGCGTTCCACAGTCGGTACATCTACCGAGATTTATGAGTATTTACGCTTGTTATATGCTCGCGTCGGGAAGACGATATCGCCAGTTTCCGGCACCGAGGTGAAAAAACATCAGGTGAGCGATATTATCAAGGAGGTCATGCGATACCCAGAGGGGACTCGTTTTGCCGTATTCGCCCCGGTTGTCTTGCCGGAAGGCCGGGATATGAAGGAGCAGCTGGAGATCTTGCGGAAAGAAGGATATGCCCGTCTGTCGGTGAATGATACGGTATATCGTATCTCGGAGGTACTGGCGAGCGAGGAGTTGCTGTCTTACCCGATCGAGTTGTTGGTGGACCGCCTGACGGTATCGGACGATAAGACCTTGAAAAGCCGTTTGGCAGACTCGGCCGAGACCGCTTTCTTTGAGGGCCATGGTACCTGTTTGATCCGTATTTATATGGAGGAAGGGGTAGTCGTGAAGGAATTCTCGAAGAAGTTCGAGGCGGATGGCATGATATTCGAGGAGCCTACCGATATGATGTTTAGCTTTAATAATCCGTTGGGCGCTTGTCCGACTTGTGAGGGGTTCGGTAAGGTGCTGGGTATCGATGAGAATCTGGTGGTGCCTGATAAAAGCTTGTCTGTCTACCAAGGAGCCGTGGTTTGCTGGAAAGGTGAGGTGATGGGGGAATGGCTGAAAGACTTTATCGTGAAGAGCGAGAAATATAACTTCCCGATCCACCGTCCGTATTACGACCTGACACAGAAAGAGAAGGATCTGTTGTGGCATGGGGCGAGAGGCTTACACGGTATCGACGATTTCTTTAAGTTCGTGGAAGAGAATCTTTATAAGATACAATACCGGGTGATGCAAGCCCGCTATCGGGGAAAGACGACTTGCCCGGTTTGTAAGGGGAGCCGCTTGAGACCGGAAGCGCTGTATGTGCAAGTGGGCGGTAAGAATATCGCCGAGCTGGTGACGATGCCGGTTTCGGAGGCAAAGGCTTTCTTTGATCAACTGGAACTGGACGAGACGGATGCGGCGATCGCTAAACGTTTGCTCACGGAAATCAATAATCGCTTGCAATTCCTGTTGGATGTGGGGTTGGGTTATCTGGCTTTAGATCGCCTCTCGGCCTCTTTATCCGGAGGAGAGAGCCAACGTATCAATCTGGCTACCTCGTTGGGTAGTAGCTTGGTGGGTTCGTTGTATATTTTGGATGAGCCGAGTATCGGTCTGCATTCCCGGGATACGGATTTGCTGATCAAGGTATTGCGACAGTTGCAAGCCTTGGGGAATACCGTGGTCGTGGTGGAGCATGATGAGGAGATTATCCGTGCGGCGGATTATATCATCGATATCGGTCCGAAAGCGGGGCGTTTGGGGGGTGAGGTTGTTTATCAAGGCGATGTGAATAACCTCCGGAAATGTACCGATAGCCATACGGTACGTTATTTGACGGGAGAGGATCAGATCGAGATCCCGCCTTATCGCCGTCCGTGGAATAATTATATAGAAGTGACAGGGGCTCGGAAGAATAACTTAAAGGGCGTGGACGTGAAGTTTCCTTTGAACGTGATGACGGTGGTTACCGGCGTGAGCGGTTCGGGTAAAAGTTCCTTGGTTCGTGATATTTTCTACGAGGGCGTGAAACGCCATTTGGATGATGCCGCCCGCCTGACCGTAGATTGCTCCGGTATCAGTGGAGATTTGAATATGATTCAGGCGATTGAGTTTGTAGACCAGAACTCGATCGGAAAGAGTTCTCGCTCGAACCCTGTGACGTATATCGGCGCTTACGATGAGATTCGTAAACTATTCGGCGAGCAGCCTCTAGCGAAGCAGATGGGATATAACGCCGCTTATTTTTCCTTTAATAAAGAAGGAGGTCGCTGCGAGGAATGTAAGGGCGAGGGCAAAATCACGGTAGAGATGCAGTTTATGGCGGATATCACCTTGGAATGCGAGGCTTGCCACGGCAAACGCTTCAAGCAGGATGTATTGGATGTAGAGTATCAAGGCGCTAATATATACGATGTGTTGGAAATGACCGTGAATCAAGCGATCGAGTTCTTCGAGAAAGGTTCCGGCTCCCAAGAAAAGAAGATCGTGAAACGCTTGAAACCGCTGCAAGACGTGGGCTTGGGCTATATCAAGCTGGGACAGACTTCCTCCACTTTATCCGGTGGTGAGAACCAACGTGTGAAACTGGCTTATTACTTAGGCCAAGAGAAGCAGCAACCTACCTTGTTCGTTTTCGACGAGCCTACAACCGGTTTACATTTTCATGATATCAAGACTTTGTTGAAAGCTTTCAATGCCTTGATCGAGAAAGGTCACTCCGTGGTAATTATCGAGCATAATATGGATGTGATCAAATGCGCGGATTATGTGATTGATTTAGGACCGGAAGGCGGAAAGGCCGGCGGACAGCTGGTTTGTGCCGGCACACCGGAGGAGATAGCGGCTTGCGAGGCATCCTATACCGGTAGGTTTTTAAGGGATAAGTTATAAAGAGACGATATAAAGACAAATGTAAATAGCTCCTGCTCGAATATTCGGATAGGAGCTATTTCTTTTAAGAAGAATGGGAGCATTCCCATTAATATCCTGGGTTTTGCTCGATGATTCCATTTTTCGCAAGGTCTATAACCGCTTGCGGTATCGGGCCGTATTCGTGGGTCCCTTTGATGAAACGGGCATTTTGGAGATGAGAGCGGAATGTCTTCTCATGCTCGAAATAAGTGTTCATCACGTCTGAGGCGATTCCCCAACGGACTAGATCAAAGAAACGTTCACCTTCTAAGGCGAATTCCAGACGTCGTTCGGTACGTAAGGCTCGGATCGCCTCCTCTTTGTCGGAAAATGACGGATATAATCCGATCCGGTATTTGGCGGCATCCGCTGTCCCGTCAGCGGTTTTTACGGTCTGGCTGTTCATGGCACGCTCGCGAACTTGGTTGATGTATTTCAATCCGGTAGCCAAATCGCCTAGTTCGATAGCAGCTTCGGCACGCCACAATAACACGTCCGCATATCGAATAATATAAACATTCAATGCGTTTACGTATGGCCAGATAGCCAAATAGTAACTTGAGTTCTTGGAGACAATACGTTTTTTCGGGCTATACGGACCGTAAACCGTAGCCTCACGAGGAGTCCAGTCATAGAGTTGGACATCTAGGAACATGATTCCGGGGCGGGCTACCGTGTGGTCTAGGCGGGTGTCTACATAATCATTTTCCGAAACGTCTATGCCGTCTTCCAAAGGCAAGCCGTTGGAGTCGGTCTTATAAGCGTTTACTAGGTTTTGGGAAGGACGAAGGAAACCATAGTTGGGATAAGGGCCTCCCGGAGGTAACAAACGGTCGCCCGGATTTCCGTTGTAGTTGTTCGGGGAGCCATCGTTGATAGAGGCTTGGACTGAAAATAAAATTTCAGGGCAGTTGTCATTTTCCGGCAAGAAGATATTCCGGAAGTCGGGGAGTAGCTGGTATTTGCCGGAATTGATCACCTCATCCGTCGCTGTAGCGCATTCCTGCCATTTGCCTTGGAACAAGTAAACTTTAGCCATATAAGCCCGGGCCGTCATCTTGCATGGACGTGCCACATCCGGCTGGGAATCCGGGAGACCTTCGTAGGCGGCCTTAAAATCATTCAGTATCTTCTCCCATAATTGATCGGATGTATACTCCTTATTCGAGATAGAGGCGAACGCGGAAGGATCGCTGACACTCTCGTCGAAATATGGGATCTGGTTATAGATGATCTTTAAGTTGAAATAGAAATGGGCACGCAGGAAACGCATCTCGGCGATACGGGTCTCCTTTTTATCATAATCGCTGCCTTTGAGGATACGGATCGCTTGGTTACAGCGGTTCACGCCCTCGTATAAGGCTAGCCATTTCCGATTGTAATCTTGGATAGTCGGGTCGATATGGAAGATTTCCATCAAGTGAACCGGGTTCTGGTCTCCCGTACCACCTCCGCCTTTGTAGGTATCGTCTGAGATCACATCGCCAAATTGCCAGTTGGAGCATCCTGAATTCAAGCCGGAGCTGGCATCGTCCATCTGCCCGTCTAGGATGGAATAGGCGGAGATAATCAATCCCTCGATGTTATTGGGATCTTGTGCTTGTTCGGGAGTCAGTTCGCCTACAGGTGTCTCTTCCAGAAAATCGCTGCATGATGTCAATGCGAATACGGCACAGGCCGCTATAATCATTTTCTTCATATTCTTGTTTGTTGTTGTTTGATGATTAAAAACTTACGTTTACTCCAAAGGTGAAGGTGCGGGATAACGGATAGATGCCGCGGTCCACACCCATATCTAGGTTACGGTAGTCACTGGAGTAACTTTGCAATCCCACTTCCGGATCGATACCGTCGTATCCGGTGATCGTGAATAAGTTGGTTGCTTGCGCATAGATATACAAGCTATTGAACTTAATCTTGGATAGGATGGACTGAGGTACGGAATAACCGATTTTCATGTTCTTTAAGCGAACGAAAGAAGCGTCTTGCACATAGTAGGACGAGGGCCGGATGTTATTGTTCGGATCGTCCATGGTGACACGGGGTATATCCGTATTCGTGTTGGTCGGTGTCCATGCGTTAACGACACGGCTGTTTTTGTTGTATTGCGATTGATTGTAGAAATCACCCACATAACGGGTCAAGTTGTATACATCGTTTCCGAACATTCCCTGAAAGAATAGACTGAGGTCAAAATTATGGAAGTTGACTCCTAATGTAAGGCCTGCCGTGACATCGGGGAGCGGGTTACCGATATAGTCACGGTCGTTACCGTCTATTACGCCATCTCCGTTTACGTCTACGAACTTGATATCACCCGGTTTTGCGTTAGGTTGGAGCAGTTCGCCTTTATTATTGGTATATGATTTGATCTCCGCCTCGCTCTGGAATAAACCGTCTTCTTTATAAGCGTAGAAAGAGCCGATTGGTTGTCCGATGGCGGAACGAGAAACCTCTTGATCGAAGTTGAGGGAGTGAATCACGCTGGTAGGCAGTCCGATATAGGAGACATCACCGTCTAATTCAGTCATCTTGTTTTTGATAGCGGACATATTGAAGGCGACATTGAACCCGAAATCTTTATTGATGCTCTTATTGTAGCTGACCTCAGCTTCGAAACCCCGGTTACGCATTTTCCCGACATTGTCCCATACCGTTTGGTTCGTACCCCCCACGGTACCGATCAAGGGACGCTCCCATAATAAGTCCTTGGTATCTTTGTTAAACCAATCCAGCACAACGGTTAGGCTGTTATCTAGGAAGCCTAGATCCAGCCCGACATTAGTTTGCGTGGTGGTCTCCCATTTCAGGTTTGCGTTACCGTAACGGGTTTGGGTGTATCCGGTTGTCACGGAACTTTGGCTACCGTCGATCGGATAGTTGGAGTGGTTCGGATTACTCATGTAAGAATCGATCGTAGAATAAGCCGGGATATCAGAGTTGCCGTTTTGTCCCCAACCTATGCGGACTTTCATGTTGCTGATAGCCGGAATATCATAAAACGGTTCGCTACTGATACGCCAGCCTGCGGAGACAGCCGGGAAATTACCCCATTTATTGTTACCAAGTTTAGAAGATCCGTCACGTCGGAACGTGGCTGAGAATAAGTAGCGGTTGTCGAAATTATAATCAATTTTACCGAAATAAGACATCATCTTGGAAGTAAAGGCAGAACCTGCGTTCTTCTGGGAGCCGCTATCGCCCGCATCGAGGAAATGGAAGTTATCGTCATCCGAGGCAAAGCCTTCACGGGAGGCGGAGAAGTATTCCTCTTGATAACGGTTTGTCTCGATACCTAATAAGGCTCCGATCGTATGTTTATCGAATGTCCGTAAATAGTTTAACGTGTTCGTGAATACCCAATTGAAGTTCCAACGGTTTTGCGTGCTCAACGTACTCAAGGGTTGCTGGGTGTTCAATTCGTTGTATTTGGCCTTGAAGCTTCGTTTATACAGGTTTTTGTAATCCGCTCCGAAGTTGGTCTTGAAATAAAGTCCCTCTAGGATATTCAGTTCGGCGAATAGATTACCGAATAGACGGGTGGTACGATCTTTATTATCCTTATTACGGTATAATTCGCCTAACGGGTTGGAGATGTCGGCGATCGGGTTGCTGCCGAAATTCCCGTCCAGATCGTAAACAGGGGTAATGGATACGGTCTTATAGGCGTTGTATAACATACCTCCCAGTGCGGCGTTATTGGTGACCGAGGTTCCCCACGCATGTGATAATGTGGCGTTCTCACCGATTTTCAAACGATCGTTGAAGAGCTTGAACTCATTGTTGAAACGTCCGGATATACGTTCGAAACCAGTATATTTCATAAGACCGTCTTGGTTGAAATAGCCTAGGGAGAACAAGTGGCTGCTAACTTTATCTGCTTTCGCCAGAGAGAGGTTATAGGACTGGACCATGGCTTTTTGCATGATCTCGTCAACCCAATCCACGTCTCCCGAGGGAAGACGGTGATCTGCGTCAAGGAATTCCGGGATTACGGCGGTCTCGCCGGAGCCATACACGTCGCTTACTGGTGATTTCCCGTCGTTACGCTGTGCCTGCCATAATAAGTCGCCATATTCTTGGGCGTTTAGCATACGCATCTGTTTTGCCGAGGTTTGTACTCCCACGTAAGCGTCTAGGTTTACTCGGAAAGTACCTTCCTTCCCTTTTTTTGTACTGATGATAACCACGCCGTTTGCCGCACGTGCGCCATAGATGGAAGCGGAAGAAGCATCTTTCAATACCTGCATACTTTCGATATCATTCGGGTTGAGAAAATTGATGCCGCCCTCTACTGGTACGCCATCGATGATATAAAGCGGATCATTGTTACGGATCGTGCTGAAACCGCGTACACGTACCGCTACACCCCCGCCGGGCATATTATCCGGGATTACGTTTACGCCGGACAATTTACCTTGCATCATTTGATCTACACTGGATACCGGGGTATCTTTCAGGTCGTCTACCTCCAGTACGGAAACAGCACCGGTAAGGTCTTTTTTCTTCTGTACACTATAACCTACCACGATAACCTCGTCTAGGTTCTGGGTGTCATCCTGCAATTGGATCGTGAGGGGAGAACCATTCCCGGCTGGAATCTCCTTGGTGTTATAACCGATATAAGTAACGACCAATATGCTTTGCTTGTTTTGCAGCGAGAGAGAAAATTTGCCGTCAAAATCGGTTACGGCTCCATTTGTAGTCCCTTTCTCAATCACGTTAGCCCCGATAATTGGTTCTCCGTTCGTATCGGTGACTACGCCACTTACCGTGAATGTCTGTTGAGTGATCGTCATTCGTCCAGTAACGTTTGGCAGATCCTCCGCCGATGCCGCATTGATTGGCTGTAAGTATGCTACGCCTAGCAAAAGAGCGGGAATCGCCATCGTAAAGTAATTTCTGTTGTCCATCCTTTTGTCCTTAAAATATATTAGAATTAATCTATTTTTTCAGAACGCAAAGGACGTGTGATTATATTACGATGATATGTCTATGTTATTAAAAATGTGTTCACGATTGTATTGCCTTTCAGGGATATGACGATTAGGCTACGATTACAAAAATGATATTGACTGTCTTTTGCGTATTGGTTAATGACGTTTTAGTACTAGTGAATAAAATGTAAGAATTATGAAAGTAACTCATTTTAAGAAAGTAAGCGAAACAAGTGGTGTGTGTGTCCTGTTAAGATTGTACTTATTTATAATCGAATAATTTATACTGTGCGTAGTCTTTATGAGACATTCAAGTAGCCTGTGAAGGCGAAAAAGCAGTAATATTAATACTAGTGTAATAAAATAAAGTTCATTCAGCCTGTTCTTCTGTGAAGAAAAACAGGCTGTGTTTTTATTGCTTGGCAGGATCGTCGTCTTTATTCCACTTGTCCCGCATTCTCAAGCGCTTGACTTGCAGATAGCGTAGAAGGATGATGATGACGAGCGTAGCGCCGATCATCAAGAAATATTCGGTATAATTGTTTCCGGGATTGTTTCCCGGCCAGCCGATGATACTCATTACGATTAAGTAAACAAGTAAGGCAATTGTTGTGATATTGATCTTCTTCATATTCGTTTTATTCTAAAAACAGGGCAAAAATATAAGATTGTTTCGGGCTTTAGGAGGTTAAAACGCATTTGTACTGTGCCCGATAATGTTCTGTTTGAATAATTAAGATATATAAACCTTGTGGGAGGGGAATCGGGAGGATAGGGTTCCCTGCCTGTACCGCTTGCGTGAATACTAATATGCCTGCCGGAGTAAACAGTTCGACTTTACCGGGGGATGGAAGATTAGTAATGAATAAAGTCTTGTTCTCTAGCTGATAGCTTAATTCCGGAAATGAAAAGGCTTGATTGGAAACAGGGGAATCTTGTCGGGCTTGAGGTTCCGATGTCGGGAAAGATATGGGTGCGTTCGTTGATAATAATTTATAATTGGCTGGTTCGGATGTATTATATACAGATAGGCTGGTACTTTTATGCGCTTTGACAAAGAAAGCGGAGAATGGAGGGATGGCGAAATCGCTACCGATCACGTAGGGTTGGTAGGTGGAGCCGTCATATATATAAATGTATCCGTCTAAGGCCGAGTTTGATTCTATTTGACTAAGAGATAAAGGAGCCGGCAGAGGATTACCGCATAGATACCAGCCGTTGTGATTCTGGTTCTGGCTTTGGTTGTTAATGCTTACCGGAATAGAGGCTTGACCGTTTTTTCCGAAATCTATAGGGATATCTTTTGCTTTCGAGGAGAAACGAAGGTTCTGACGATCGGCGGAAGCGTCAATAGCGATCAGGTATCCCTTGTTCTTCTTGAAGATGGGCTGGGATGTATTGATTATTGTTTGTGGTATGACTTCCCAGTTGTTGGAAGGGCTTTGTGAATTAGCTCGCTTTTCTCCGTTATAGGTTTGTACGTAAAAGTAATTACCGTTTGTATCGCTTTTGTCATCACCCAGTTGGAAATCCGGGTCTATGCCGGAAGCGAATACATCGAAGGGGAAGGAGATAAAGTACCATTTGCCTTTTTGAGCGAAGGTCTTCTCGATCGTTATTTTGCCGGAGATGTTAATAGTTCCAGACGATCGCAAGGTGGAGGAAGACGCCAAGGTTCCATCATTAGGATAGATGGTAAGGTTATTTGCGGATAGATTTCCGGTTGGTAAAATACGGATGTTTCCATCGCCAATAAAGATATCTTTACAGCTGATATTTGTATTTATGGAGATATTACCGTTAATCAAGGCGTTGCGGTGACGGTAGGCGGGTAGGTGGCTCCAGCGATCCTCATGGTTCCAATCGCTGTTTCCGGTAAATAGGGAATAGGTAGGAATCATTCCATGGGCATAGACACTGTCTACATAATAATAGCCGTTTTTGGTATTGGCGGCCGGTGCGGGGACGATAAGATCTAAGCCCGGAGGATTGTTTTTTATATCTGTGGTTTTGAAAGGATTAATGCCACTCTCTCCTATGGTTGGAACTAAGGAGGGATAACTTGTTTCCCCTTTTCGATAGGTTCTGGCTCTCATGCCTTCTCCTTCTACTAGAAGGATGCCCCCTTTCCGTATACTGATTTTTATATCTTGATGATCTGTTAACGTGAAATGCTCGAAAGCCACTTGTGTATTCATTGGCATTCGTAACCCGTAGTTTCCGTGGCTGTTAGGAATATCTTTCACGCCGGAGATATCTTCAATAAGGGCTTCACCTGTAATGGCATAATCCCAATTATCAGTCGGAAGTCCCTCAAATGTCTGCATCCGAAACGTATCTCGAATAGATATATTTGCGTTACTTTGCACAAAACTTTCCCATGTAGACGGATTTGAAACTTGTGACTGGATAAATTGTTGTACGAATAGGAATGCCGTACAAACGACAACGCATCTGGATAGATGCCAAATTCTCTTTTTCATAGCTAAGTTGATTTATATTTGTAAATATGTTCGCAAATATACGTAAATAATTGAAATAATATATCTTTGTGGCATGAAAGAATTTATCATATCTGAGGCACAGACCGAAAAGGCCGTTTTGGTGGGTTTGGTTACCCCCGAGCAAAATGAGCAAAAGGTTAAGGAATATCTGGACGAATTGGCTTTCTTGGCCGATACGGCAGGGGTGGATGCGGTAAAGCGTTTTACCCAGAAAATGGATTACCCGAATTCCGTCACTTTTGTCGGGACCGGTAAATTGCAGGAAATTAAGGAGTATGTGGTAGAGAATGAGATCGGCTTGGTGATCTTTGATGATGAGCTGAGTCCGAAGCAACTCCGTAATATTGAGAAAGAATTGCAGGTGAAAATCTTGGATCGTACGAGCTTGATCTTGGATATCTTCGCTAGCCGTGCGCAGACCGCCCATGCGAAGACACAGGTGGAGCTTGCACAATATAAATATATGTTACCCCGCTTGACTCGTCTGTGGACACACTTGGAGCGTCAGCGAGGCGGCGTAGGTATGCGTGGTCCGGGTGAGACACAGTTGGAGACTGATAAACGTATTATCTTGGATAAGATCGCACGATTGAAGAAAGAGCTGGTGGATATTGACAAGCAAAAAAGCGTACAACGGAAAAACCGGGGTAAGATGGTACGTGTAGCGTTGGTCGGATATACGAACGTCGGTAAATCTACCTTGATGAACTTATTGAGCAAGAGTGAGGTCTTTGCCGAGAATAAGTTGTTCGCTACGCTAGATACGACCGTACGCAAGGTCATTATCGAGAACTTGCCGTTCTTGCTGTCTGATACGGTCGGATTTATCCGCAAGTTACCGACCGAGCTGGTGGAATCTTTTAAATCGACCTTGGATGAGGTACGGGAGGCGGATTTGCTGGTACATATCGTGGATATCTCACACCCGACTTTTGAGGAGCAAATAGAGGTCGTGAACCGTACGTTGGCGGAGATCGATAAGACTGAGAAACCGATGATCATGGTTTTCAATAAGGTGGACGCATTTACCTTTGTCCCGAAAGAGGAAGATGATTTGACCCCTCGTGGTCGTGAGAATATCGATCTGGATGAACTGAAACGTACGTGGATGGGAAAATTGCAAGATAATTGCATCTTTATCTCCGCCAAGGAACGTACGAATATAGAGGCGTTGAAAGAGATGTTGTATGAACGGGTCAAACAAATCCATATCACCCGTTTCCCCTACAATGACTTCCTCTTTCAGCAATATGATGAAGAGTAGAGTCTTACAAAATTAGTACCAATGAATCATTTGAGAAATTTGCGGCCGGATGAGATCGCCACCTTGCGATCTCAGGCTTGCCGGGCCGATGATTGGAATCAAGTTTGGGTTCCAGAAGTGTTTGATATTGAATATGTGAACCACGTACGTTTTTCAGGAGTGGTTAAGTTAGGAGCCTTTCGTAAGGTGTTTACCCTGCCGGGAGGATTGGTAAAGCATAGCGGGCTTCGTCATGTTACCCTGCATAATTGTACGTTGGGGGATAACGTGTTGATTGAGAACGTACAGAATTATATCGCTAATTACCGGATCGGTGATGACTGCTTTATCCAGAATATAAATGTTATGTTGGTGGAAGGCAAGGCTACGTTCGGGAATAATGTCGAGGTGTCGGTCTTGAATGAGACCGGCGGGCGTGAGGTTCCGATTTACGATGGCCTGTCGGCTTCATTGGCTTATATTATAGCATTGTACCGTCATCGTCCGGCCTTGATCGAACGCTTGCGGGATATGATTACCGCTTATACGGAGGGTATTGCCTCTACGGAGGGAACGGTTGGCGATAAGGTCAAGATTGTCAATACCGGTACGATCCGTAACGTGAAGATTGGTGATTACGCGACCATAGAGAATAGCGCACGTCTGGAAAATGGTTCCGTAAATAGTAAGAGAGAGGCCCCGGTATTTATCGGGGATAGTGTGATTGCGCAAGATTTCATTGTCTCTTCGGGAGCCAAGATCGCAGATGCCGCTAAGATTATCCGTTGCTTTATCGGACAGGCTTGCCAAGTGACGCATAACTTCTCGGCCCATGATTCCTTGTTGTTCAGCAACTGCGCTTTCGAGAATGGGGAGGCTTGCGCTATATTCGCCGGGCCGTTTACGGTGTCTATGCATAAGAGTAGTTTGTTGATAGCGGGAATGTATTCGTTCTTGAACGCGGGAAGTGGCTCCAACCAGAGTAATCATATGTATAAGCTGGGACCGATCCATCAAGGGATCGTGGAACGTGGTTCCAAGACGACCAGCGACTCGTATATCCTTTGGCCGGCCCGTATCGGCGCTTTCTCTTTGGTAATGGGCCGCCATCATCATCATAGCGATACTTCCGATATTCCATTCTCCTATTTAATAGAGAAGGATGATGAGACTTACTTAGTCCCGGGAATTAATCTTCGCAGCGTAGGTACGATCCGTGATGCCCAGAAATGGCCGAAGCGTGATAAACGTACGGACCCGGATCGCTTGGATATGATTAACTATAATCTATTGAGTCCCTATACGATCCAGAAGATGCTGAAAGCAGTAGATATCTTGAAAAACCTACAAGCATTGGTTGGAGAGACTTCCGAGATTTATTATTATCAGAATACTCGTATAAAAGGTTCCTCCCTCCGGAATGCGTTGAACTTTTATGGCATGGCAATTAATAAGTTCTTTGGTAACTCGTTAATCAAGCGTTTGGAAGGTACGACCTATTATTCTATGGAAGAGGTCTGGGAGCAATTACGTCCTACGGAATCCAAAGGCTCCGGAGAATGGCTGGACTTGGCGGGCTTGATCCTCCCGAGGGAACCGCTAGATGCCTTGTTGCAAGATATCGAACAGGGGGAAATCGCTTCCTTAGAGGATGTGGAATGCTTTTTCCGTTTGGTTCACGGACGTTATTATTCCTTGGAATGGACATGGGCCTACGAGATGATCGAACGTTATTATGGGGTGGATCTCCGTTCGATTTCCGCCGCGGAGATTATTGATCTGGTTCGTCGTTGGCAAGAATGTGTGATCCGCTTGGATGAGATGCTTTATGAGGATGCCCGTAAGGAATTCTCCTTGACTTCTATGATCGGTTTCGGTGTGGATGGTTCCAACAAGGAAAAGCAACAGGATTTCGAGGGTGTTCGAGGAGATTTCGTGAATAATCCGTTTGTTATCGCCGTGCAGGAACATATCGTGAATAAACGGGCGCTTGGGGATGAACTGATCGAGAGGTTGAAACCTTTAGTATAAAGCTTATGAAACCATTATTTCAAGAACTGCCATTCCCGATAGATAGTCACATTCATTTCTATGTGGAGGATCTACCGCATTTTATAGTGCCTTGGCACTACCATCCGGCTATTGAGATAATGTATATCACAAGTGGTACGGGTACTCGCTTTGTCGGGGATCATGTGGAAGGATATTTCGAGGGCGATGTTTGTATGATCGGCCCTCAACTGCCACATGAGTGGAGAAACGACCCTGTTTATTTCGATAAGAGTTCCGGCTTGCGGGCTACTTGTATTTGCTTGTTCTTCAAGCGTCAGATTTTTGAACCTAATTTAATCCGTCTTCCGGAGATGAGTAATATCCGGGAATTGATAGAGCGTTCCCGTAGAGGGATTAAGTTTGTGGGTAAGTCCCGGAAGAAGATTGCCGAGCTGATCAGCCAATCCGCCAATGAGACGGGAGCGAGTAGGGTGATCAAATTGATTGCTTTACTGGAATTAATGGCGACTTCCGAAGAATATGAGATATTAGCCAGTACGGGGTTTACGGAAACGGTCAACTCGGACGATTTCGAGCGTTTCAATAAGGTCTATAAATATCTGGTGAAGAACTTCACGTCTCCAGTGAAACTGGAGGAAGTCGCCGCTTTGGTAGGCTTGACTCCGACCGCTTTTTGTCGTTATTTCAAGAAACGGACCAAGAAAACTTTCGTGGAGTACCTGAATGACATGCGCATAGGACACGCGAAAAAACTATTGATAGAGGGAAATCTGAAGATATCCACGATTAGCTCCGAGGCCGGATTCAATAATCTATCCAACTTCATCGGCCAATTTAAGAAAACCACGAATATGCTTCCATCCGAGTACCAGAAAAAATATAAGGAGCGCCTGGACGGAGAATAAGGGCAGGATTTCATAGTTGTTTGGAAAAATACTAAAATAAAGCCCAAGGTATTCGATCTATTTTTGCGATATAAGTTGTATCGTAAAATAGAATATCATGGAACATAAAAAGATTGTGATCCCATCCTTATCATTTTTCCAAGATGAGTTAAAGGGGGAAGGTGTGGTAAAGAGCCGGAGAACTTTAGGCGAGCTTGCCGGAATTTTTGAGAATCAAGATGCTTATTCCCAATTACCATTAGATCAATTAGCATACGAGGTATATAGTTATTTACCGGAGCGGGAAGGCACTCCGGGAGGGCTTTATTTTGGTATTACTCAATTATATCCGGGAAAGGTGGGAGATGAGTATTTCATGACGAAAGGCCATTTTCATCAACAAGAGGATCGTTCGGAGTATTATTGGGGATTGGAAGGCGAAGGTATGTTGATCTTGATGGACCGGGAACGGAATACGTGGGCGGAAAGGATGATGCCGGGTAGCCTGCATTATATACCGGGCGGTGTAGCGCACCGGGTAGCTAATACTGGAAATAGCGTCTTGTCATTTGCCGCGTGCTGGCCTTCGGATGCCGGGCATAATTATGAAGAGATCGCGAATAAGGGCTTCTCGGCCCGATTGGTAGAAGTGGACGGTACCCCTAAATTGCGATAGCTTATGTATACGATAGCGATAGATTTAGGGGGGACGGTCGTAAAGATCGGACTATTGTCTGATGGTGAGATCGTAGACTGTGTGAGATTACCTTCCCGTCTGGCTCTGGGATTAGCTCCGAACTTACCTAAGATAAAGGAGGCGATTGATCGGTTGTTGGCCGCTTGGCGTATTGATGTGGCTGCGCTTCGTTGTATCGGCCTGGCTTTTCCCGGGCTGGTAGATCCAATTCATAACCGGGTAATCTCTACGAATGAGAAGTATGATGATGCCTGTTCGATCAGTCTGGATAAATGGGCATGGGAGAATTGGGAAGTTCCTTTCTGCATGGATAATGACGCTCGTTTGGCCGTAGCCGGAGAATGGTGGCAGGGTGCGGCCCGGGGAAAGAACAATGTAGTCATGATGACAATCGGAACCGGTATCGGTACGGGAGTCGTGATTGATGGACGGCTCCTGTATGGACAGCATTTTCAAGCGGGTTCTTTGGGTGGGCATTTTGTGCTGGATTATAAGGGCCGTCGGTGTTCATGCGGGAATAACGGCTGTGTAGAAGCTCTGTCTTCCTCTTTCTTCTTACCGACCATTGTCAGGGAGCATGCCCTTTTATCGGAATCGTTTAAACGAGATGCGGATGTCTATGATTTCAAGCGCATTTTTAGGTTAGCGCAGGAGGGGGATGAAGATGCTTTATTAATTAGGAATGAATGTATGGATATCTGGGCGTCGGCGATAATAACCTATATACATGCTTATGATCCGGAAGTCGTGATTCTAGGTGGGGGGATTTTAAAAAGCCAAGAGGTGATTATCCCTTATATCAGCAAACGAGTGGATGAGTTGGCTTGGTGTCCTTCCGGGAAAGTCCCGATTGTGCCGGCAATCTTGGGCGATGACGCCGCTTTATTCGGTTTGGAGTATTTCATGGTAAAACAACAGCAAAATGAACGGATTTGTATTTGATAAAGGAATTGATATAACACCGGTTCAATCGCCTATGGGGTTTACCTATGGGGCGGGTGTATTTGGTCCGGAGGTCGAGATTCGCCGGCTGGAAGATATACGGGCTAGTTTGCGTGATCCTCAATGCAAGGGACCGGAGCAGGTTTACTCGATCGCTATGGATGTCGGCAAAGAAGAACATCGTGCGTTGCTGAATAAGTTACATTTGTTATTCGGGGTAGTGACATATAGTGCTGGTAAATTGGGGCAGGAGCCAGTCAGAAGTCAAGGGCATATTCATAAGATATCTCCTTATAGCGGTTGGTCTACGCCGGAGATCTATGAGATTTGGTCGGGAGAGGCGATTATTTATATGCAGGAGTATGCGGAGGATCAGCCCGGTCGATGTTATGCGGTACATGCCTTTCCGGGGGATGTAGTGATCGTTCCTCCCTATTGGGTACATGCGACGATTAGCGCGAATCCGAGATTGCCTTTGACTTTCGGAGCGTGGTGCGATAGAGATTATGGTTTTGTGTATGAGGGGGTTCGTAAACACAGGGGAATCGCTTGGTTTCCTGTATTTAATGGAAGCGATGAATTAGAATGGATCGCAAATTCGATGTACGATTCCTCTCATTTGATTTGTAAATCTCCTTCGGATTATATTTCTTTAGATATTCGGAAAGGGGTATCTATTTACAGACAATTCGAGGAAAATCCGGAGATTTTCTTATATGTGCCTAATCCGGCGTTGAAGGCGGAGGTATGGCGTGATTTCGAGCCTTGAGTTTATAGATGGATTAAATACACAAGAAAAACATGAAAAACACGAGCTATAGATATTGGATGATTTATGTAATAGCGATTGTCGCCGCTATGGGAGGACTATTGTTTGGCTTTGATACCGGCGTGATTTCCGGGGCGATTCCTTTTTTCCAGAAAGATTTTGGTATAGACGATAGTATGGTGGAGGTAGTTACTTCCTCCGGTTTGCTGGGAGCTATTCTGGGAGCGCTGTGTTGTGGTAAATTGACGGATCGCATAGGACGTAGGAAAGTCATTTTGACTTCGGCTGTTATTTTCGCTTTCGGTGCGTTAGGATCGGGTTGGGCTCCGGACATTTACCACTTGATTGCCGCCCGTTTATTCTTGGGAGTGGCTATCGGGATCTCTTCTTTTGCTGTACCTCTTTATATTGCGGAAGTTTCCCCGGCGAAGTCACGGGGGATGTTTGTCGCCATGTTCCAATTGATGATTACGATCGGGCTTCTGGTATCTTATCTTTCGGATTTGTATTTTGCGGATGAGACGTCTGTTTCATGTTGGAGGCCAATGTTTTATGTGGGGGTGATTCCCGCTATTATTTTGTTCGTGGGTATGTTGCTGGTTCCACCATCTCCAAGGTGGTTGATGTCTGTTGGCCGGGAGGAAGAGAGCCTATCCGTCTTAAAGATGGTCGAGCATCCGGATTTGGTAAATGCCTCGTTTGAGCAGATGCGGAATGAGATGCGAAAGAATGATGAGCGACAAGGATGTTTTAAGGATCTGGCCCAGCCTTGGTTACGGAATGCGTTAGTTATCGCTATCGGTATTATGTTTTTCCAGCAATTTGTAGGTATCAATACCGTGATTTATTATAGCCCTAAAATCTTTTTGATGGCCGGTTTCGATGGTGCGGTCTCTGCGATTGGGGCCTCTGTCGGGGTAGGTGTTGTCAATTTATTATTCACGTTGTTGTCTGTCTACTTTGTAGATCGGCTGGGAAGGCGTAAACTTTATTTTCTGGGGTTGAGCGGTATCGTGATTTCCTTGTTGCTACTCGCTACCTCTTTTATATTCGCCGCTCAATTAGGGGATTCTGGGAAATGGCTTTCCATCGTCCTTATTTTCTTATATGTGGGATTTTTCGCTATCAGCATCGGGCCGTTAGGTTGGTTGATTGTGTCGGAAGTGTTTCCACAAAAGCTAAGAGGGTTGGGGACTTCTCTCGGCTCGTTGTCCGTATGGTTTTTCAATGCGATCGTATCGTTTACTTTCTTCAAGATATTGAAGGTGTTTTCAATATCGGGAACCGAATTAACGATCAATGGCGAAAGCCAAGGGAATCCGGCGGGAGCGTTCTTATTTTATGCGTTCATTGGAATTGTGGCGATTATTTGGGGATATTTCTATGTACCGGAAACGAAAGGAGTTTCATTGGAGAAGATCGAGGCTTTTTGGAGAAAAGGAGGACACCCGAAAGATAAAATAATATAATATGGATAGAAGAGTATTTATTAGACAAACAGCAGTTGCGGCATTAGGCGGCTTAGTGGCTTTTGATTTATCAAAGGCATCAGCTAAAAGTGAAATGGCTTTTGCCGGGAAAGGAGAAATCTCGCCCCGGGCAATCACCATGTGGGATTTTTCTTGGTTGGAGAGGCGTTGGCCCGGAGCCGGTTATGAGGACTGGGACCAAGTATTGGACGAGCTCTCGGAACGGGGGTATAATGCGATACGTATTGATGCTTATCCTCATTTAATAGCGGAGAATCCAATGAAGAAATGGTTACTTAAAGAAGTTTGGAATCAGCAAGATTGGGGAAGTCCGGATATGAATGAGGTACAAGTTCAACCGAATTTGAACTTGTTCTTGTCGAAATGTAAGGAGCGGGATATTAAGGTCGGGCTTTCTTCTTGGTATCGTCTCGATGTGGATGAGGTTTGCCTGAAATTGGATACACCGGAGAAATTGGCGGATTGCTGGCTGACAACCCTTCGTTCGATCGAAGAAGAGGGGCTATTGGATACGATCCTTTATGTGGATCTTTGCAATGAATGGCCCGGTGATTCATGGGCTCCTTTTTTCGCTAAGACATATCCGAATGTCGGTTGGGGGAATTGGTATAAGGAGGAATCCTTACGATGGATGAAAACCTCGTTGGGGAAGATGCGACAAGTATATCCGGATATGCCATTCTTATATTCTTTTGATCATGGGGATGTCAAGAAATATGAAGAGGTGGATTGCTCTTTTCTTGATTTGTATGAGCATCATATTTGGATGGCCCAACAGAATGGTGGAGAATTTTATAAGCTGGTGGGATATGGCTACAATCGTTTTTCACCGGATGATTATAAGAATGTGGTGAAAAATGCGGAACGGGTTTATCGGGAAAGACCTGAATATTGGCAGAAATTGTTGACTGATAAGATCGAGCTTATGGCTTCCGTGGCCCGGAAGAATCGCCGTCCTCTCGTTACGACAGAATGTTGGGGATTGGTGGATTATAAGGATTGGCCTTTATTGAAATGGGATTGGATAAAGGATCTTTGCGAGTTAGGAGCTATTACGGCTGCCCGTACGGGTATGTGGGTCGGTGTAGCGACCAGTAATTTTTGCGGACCTCAGTTTGTTGGGATGTGGCGGGATGTGGAATGGCATAAACGCTTGACTTCCATCATCCGTTCTTCTCCGATTGATGCGTCTCTCATGAAGAATAATGAGGTAGCGGCCAAATTGTTGAAACGACTTTAATCTTGGGATGGTATGTATTACGATCATTCTTATATTTTGATAAGATTCTAAAAGCAGGAGGTAAATTTCTATAAAGTTTATGTCTTTAATAATTGTAACTTGCCTTCGTGAAAGAGTTAAATAAATCGGATGTCATGAAAAGAATAATTTTAATTATGTGTTGTTTCCTATCTGTATTCGCTTGGGCCGATGATGGGAGGACAACGATCTCATTAAATGGGGAATGGGATTTCGATCAAACGGAACTGGCTTTTCCTCCACGGAAATATACCCGTAAGATACCGGTTCCGGGATTGGTGCATTTAGCGAGGCCTAAAATCTCTCAATACGAGAAATTCTTTAAGAAACCTGACGGCGTGGAGCTGGTGGAACAGTTTAATTTCTTAGAGAGAGATTATACGCCGATGTATAATTGGTATAAGCGGAAAGTATTTATCGATGAGAAATTTAAGGATGAGCAATTATTCCTTACGATAAAGAAAAGCCAATATGTTACACGAGTCTTCGTGAATAGGCATGAAGTGGGGGCTTCTATGGAATGCTATACTCCAATGGATTTTAATATTACGAGTGCCGTAAAATATGGTTCGGACAATGAGATATTGATTCAGGTGGGCGACCGGGCGTGGTTGCCTAGCGAGGCCGCCGGCGGAACGGATAAGGAGAAAGTCCATTACCTACCCGGAATCTGGGATGACGTGTTCATTACGGCTACTGGTAAGATGCGGGTCGATAAAGTTTTATTCCTGCCTTCTCTGGCTAAAGGATTGGTGACAGTTAAGACCTTGGTGAGAAGTTTGTATCCACCCCAAATGTTGTATGGGGATAAAATGAAGGATTCTTGTAAGATTGAGTACTGTGTCAAGGAGAAGACTACAGGGAGGATAGTAGGAAAGAAAATGATTGAAGGTGAGGCTAAGCGGGATAATAGGACTTATTTCGAAACGAGTATCTCTTTGGATAATCCGAAGGCTTGGACTCCTGATTCCCCTTTCTTGTACGAAGGTGAGGTCTCGGTGTATGACCAAGATGAGCTTGTAGATCGTTATTCCGTGAACTTCGGTATGCGTGATTTTTCGAGAAAAGGTAAATTCTTTACGCTTAATGGGGATAAATTCTACTTACGAGGCTCCAATATCACGCTTCAACGTTTCTTTGAGGACCCGGATTGTCAAGCGTTGGCTTGGGACCGGGAATGGGTGAAGAAGCTGATGGTAGACCTGCCAAAGTCAATCGATTGGAACGCTATGCGAATATGTGTAGGAATTGTACCTGACTTCTGGTATGACCTTTGCGACGAGTATGGTATCGTATTACAGAATGAGTGGCTATATTGGCAAAATCATGGATGGGATGAACAGGTACGTAAGGAGTATACGAATTGGGTATGGAGCGATGGGAATCATCCCAGTATCGTGATCTGGGATGCGATCAATGAGAACTGGGACAGTTATATAGGAAATACGCTGATTCCCAAACTAAAGGAATTAGACCCGACCCGGATCTGGGATGCCGGTTACATGACATCAGATCAGATGGGGACGAACGATGAGATGGATGAGCCACACCCTTATCGTGCGCTTACGTTGATGCATTCCAGCGAACTGAACGACTATTTCAAAAACAATCCCTATAACTTAGGTGCATTGCATGAGAATTGGGTAGGTTTCTCTTCTATACTAGATGCGGGCGTTCCTCAGTTGGTGAATGAGTACGGATGGATTTGGTTATGGCGTGATGGACGGCCCTCGAAATTGACACTTAACAATTACAATTACTATCTTGGCGAGAATGCCACTCCGGAACAATGTCGTGAATTGCAGGCATATTGGTTGGAACTTGAGACGGAATGGCTGCGTTCGGAACGTTCGGTAGGCGGAATCTTGGCTTTTTGTCATTTGACCAATAATTATGGTTTCACGGGAGATTGGTTCATCAATGATATCAAGGATTTGGAACCTTCACCGGCTTTCCGCTGGTTCAAGCATTGTTTCGCCCCCTCGGCAGTCTTTATCGATTTAGCGGATCGTCGTTATACCAAACATCTCGAGCCCTTGAAACCGGGTAGTGATTTAGTATTCAACTTGGTAGGGGTGAACGACTTGAATAAGGAGTCGTCTGGAAAAGTTCTCTTGAAACTACTAGACGAGAAAGGAACTATTATTTCGACACAAGAAGAGTCTATTGTGATTGAACCTTTTGGCAAGCGGCTTCAACCTTGCCTTCTGAAATTGCCCTCAAAATCAGGAGGCTATCTTCTGATAGCCGAGTATCATGAGAAGGGGAGGGCGAAACCAGTACTTAGTCGCCGTTATCTAAAAGTAGGCGATGCGGTAACCTCTTTCAAGGATTACTTTGAGTATACATTAAATTAGTTAGGTTAGCTTTTATATCCAATTTCCTACGGCGGCACTCCTCGTGAGTGCTGTCGAGGGGAATGCTACCCCTTTTTTGAAAATACTCAGAGTCCGACTAACCAAAAAGTAATGTTAGGAATATTGTTTAAACCTTTAAATTCGAATAGTTTATGAAAAAGAAAAGTAAGGATCAGCGATGGCGTTGGATATGTGTCGGGTCATTATTGCTCGCTTCCTTAAATGGCAATCTGGAGGCAAGCGGCCTTTCCCATCCTAATGTAAATCCGGTGGAAGTTTCTCAAGCGACAAGAAAATTGCGAGGAACGATCTTGGATACAAATGGAACTCCGGTTATCGGTGCGAGTATTTCCGTAAAAGGAACTACTACCGGTACGATCTCTGACATGAATGGCGTATTTACGCTAGATGTGAAAAATGGCGATGTATTAGAAATCTCGTTTATAGGCTATCTCTCCCATACGGTTAAGGTCGGTACGCAGACTGATTTACAGATTGTCTTGAAAGAGGACACGCAAGCCTTGGATGAGGTGGTAGTGGTTGGTTATGGCGTTCAGAAGAAGAGCGTGATGACAGCGGCCATCAGTCGTGTCACCTCCGATGATTTGGAGAAGCTGACGCCGACCCGGGTAGAGGATGTGTTACGAGGAAAAGTCTCGGGAGTAAGCATTATGCAGAATTCCGGACAACCGGGAGCCGAGTCGAGAGTCCGTATCCGTGGTACAGGAACTATCAATGATAGTAACCCTCTGTATATTGTGGACGGAATGCCACTTGAAGGAGGTGTCGATTATCTGAATCCGCAGGATATACAATCTATCGAGGTCTTAAAAGATGCCGCTTCTGCCGCTATCTACGGTTCGCGTGCGGCTAATGGTGTTATTCTGGTTACGACAAAGAGCGGGAAAAAAGGAAAAGCGGTTGTCAATTATGATTTCTCTATCGGTTGGCAAAATCCTTGGCGAAAAATGTCGGTCTTGAATGCCACCGAATATGAGACAATAATGAATGAGGCTTACGTGAATGCCGGGATGGACCCTATTTACGATGATCCTTCGAAAGCAGGTGTAGGGACGAACTGGCAGAATGAGATTTATAACGAGAATGCCCCGATCATGAATCATCAAGCGAGCATCAGTGGGGGTGGTGATAAGGGAAGCTATTTCCTCTCTTTTGGTTATTTAGATCAAGAAGGAATTGTTGGAGGAAAAGATAAGTCGGATTATAAACGATATAGCTTACGTTTCAACAATACCTATAATGTGTTTGAGAATAAGGCGAATAAATTTTTCCGTAGTTTCAAGGTCGGTACGAACCTAGGATATACACGGATCATATCCAAAGGTATTTCGGAGAATGACAACTTCTCCGGCCCGTTAGCAAGTGCGGTGATGACTCCACCGAACGAATCGGTCTATCTGGAGAATCCTTCGGCGGAAGATCTCGCTTATTACGAGAAAAATTATCCCGGCTATGTCAAGGATGATGAAGGCCGCATCTATAACGTGATCGAGAATCAAGAGATCGTGAATCCGGTCGCTATGATGCAGACCTTAAACAATAACAAGGACTGGGATAAATTTGTAGGTTCTGTTTGGGGTGAATTGGAAGTATTCGAGAATCTTACGTTTAAGACCTCTCTCTCCACGGATATGGCTTTTTGGGGCGAAAGGAATTGGTTCCCAGTTAGCTATTTGTGTTATATGGTCAAGACTGAGAAATCGAGGGTGGAGCAAACGATGAATCGTGGCATGAAGCTTCTTTGGGAGAATACGTTGAGTTATAAACGTTCGATCGATAAACATAATTTCGCCGTTTTACTGGGAACCTCTATGGAACGGTATGATAGTAAAAAGGTAAAGGGAACAGCATTGAATTTACGAGCGGAAGATGATCATAAAGCATGGATCGATTTTACCAATAGTGCCTCTCCCGGCGATCAGCATTCGGAAGGTGGTGCGACAGAGCATCGGATGGCGTCCGTTTTCGGACGATTAAACTATAATTATGACGAAAGGTATATGCTAGAGTTAACCCTTCGTCGGGACGGTTCCTCTAACTTCGGCCGGAATAATCAATATGCTTATTTCCCTTCCGTCTCCGCAGGCTGGACGTTGACTAACGAGCCTTTCATGGAAAATAAACCGGGATGGCTCGACTTTCTGAAAGTGCGCGGGAGCTGGGGCCAGAACGGAAATGAAAAAATCGGATCGTTTGGATATACTACGACAATGACCGGAGGAAATAACTATAGTTTCGGGGCTGGCTCGAACGGTGTCATCCATAGCGGAACAAAACCTACTTCTTTGGCCAATCCTGATTTGCGTTGGGAAACCTCGGAGCAATTGGACTTTGGATTTGATTCCCGCTTCTTTAATAACTCCCTTTCTTTTAGTTTTGATTGGTTCAAGAAAGATACAAAAGACATGTTGATGGAGCGTCCGATACCCCTATATGTGGGAAGTGGCTCGCCTTTGTCGAATGTCGGGACATTGACCAACCAAGGTATCGAGCTTGAAGTCGGTTATAAATTAAGTGTAGATAAAGTGAATCTATCTTTCTTGGCGAATGCTTCTTATGTGAAGAATGAAATCAAGAATCTGGGAAATCAAACAGGATATATCGATAAGGAGAGTTTACCGACTTTAGGTACGGTATCAAGGAACCAAAATGGTTATCCGATCGGTTATTTCTTCGGATATAAGGCGATTGGGGTTTTCCAGACACAAGAGGAGATCGATAACTATATCAGTCCTGCTACCGGTAAGCCTATACAACCGAATGCGGTACCCGGTGATACGAAATTTGAGGATTTGAATGGAGACGGCGTGATCAGCGATGATAACGAGGACCGTACGATGATAGGCAAACCTAATCCGGATTGGATGGTTGGACTTACTGTTGCGGCTGATTGGAATGGCTTTGATTTAAGTGCCTTTTTCCAAGGTTCTTTCGGGGCGGATGTTTTCGATGCGTTACGCCGTTATGAGTTGGCGGCGGTCAATTATACGTCGGATGCTTTGGAAAGATGGACAGGACCGGGCACCTCCAATTCGATGCCAAGGATTGTCTTGGGTGATACGCCTAAGAACTTCCGTCCGTCTACTTTGTTGGTTCACGATGCTTCTTTCTTGCGCTTACGTAATTTACAGGTAGGTTATACGCTGCCGGCCCAGTTGACCCGAAAAGCTTATATACAACGCTTGAGGTTTTATGCGTCGTTCGATAATTTGTTGACTATTACGGGATACAAGGGAATGGATCCGGAAATCGGTTCGACAATGGGTATAGATAAGGGTGTATATCCTCAAGCCCGGGTTTATACATTTGGATTGAATTTGACATTTTAATCATTAAAATTAGTGTTATGAATAAATATATTTATCTGCTAGCCGTTGTATTCGGACTAAGTGGCTGCAATGATTTTTTGGAGTTGTCTCCGACGAATAAGGTTATCGAAACGGATTATTACAAGACACAGGAGGATTTGACCGAGGCATTGGTCGCTGCCTATGACCCGTTGAAATGGAACGCTTATAATGCGTATAGCTCTTATGAACTGGTAAGTAATATCATGTCGGATGATGCGGAGACCGGTGGATCGACGGTATCGGATCAACCGCAGTTGCAGCGAGTGAATGATTTTACCAATTGGGTGACACCGACAAACTTACCCGAGGGTTTATGGGGGCGTTCGTATGAGGGTGTGAACCGTGCGAATATCGTGATAGAGAAATGCCCTCTTCTTCCGGAGGGGACGATGTCGGAGGAGCTTCGTGATCGTTATGTGGCTGAGGCTCATTTCTTGCGTGTATTTTATTATTTCCAGTTGTGGCGTTTCTTTGGATACATACCGTATTACGAGACGAATTTGGGATTGGATGATATAACAACTGTCCCTCAGTTACAGCCGGATGAGGTCTATGCGAAATTAATCGAGGATTTAGATAATAATGTTATTGGGAAGTTACCTAAGATAGTCCCGGCTAATGAGAAAGGACGAGCTACGAATGGTGCCGCTATCGCGATGAAAGCACGTATCGTTTTATATCAGAATGATGATACTAAAATGAAGGAGATCGCCAGCCAATTGAAAGAACTAATTACCGATCCTGCCTATCAATATGATTTGATCCCGGATTATAAAGTTCTTTTTGATGATGAGTATGAATGGTGCAAAGAATCTGTTTTTGAAGTCAATTATACGGAAATCGGGAACTCGAATGATTGGGCAGGCAAGGCTAATCAAGGTAACTCCGATATAATAATGCTAGGAGCCAGAGGTTTGAAAGATCCTAATAATGTATATGTGGAAGGTTGGGGTTTTGCGCCTGTAACAAAAGCATTGAATGATGCGTTTTTACCAAATGATCCTAGAAAGTGGACAACAATCATAGATCATGAGGAGTTTAGAGCGGAAGGCGGGACGGTTAGCTCGGATGTGAATCAATATACAGGATATAGCGTACGCAAATATCATCCTCGTGCGGGGTATTCTTCTACGGTTGGCACGGAAGCGCTGAATTATAAGAACAATTACCGTGTAATTCGTTTCTCCGACGTATTATTGATGGCATCGGAAGCTTTGTTGAGAAGTGGAGGTAGCGTAGGCGAGGCACAGGATTATTATGCGAGAGTCGTTAAACGTGCGATGGGGGATGATTATAAGGTTCCGGCGGTTTCATTGGATAATATCTATAAGGAACGCCGTTATGAGTTTGCGATGGAAGGTATTCGTTATTGGGATTTAGTACGTACGAACCAAGCAAAAGATTTTATCAAAGGCTGGGATGATACAAAGAAATACTTGCCGATTCCTCAGTCGGAGATTGATAAGTCGGATGGCCATTTGGTACAGAATCCTCATTTCTAAGAATTGAGCTGTATTTACATTTGTTCATTTTAGGAGAACCTGATAGCTTTTAATTTGTTGATAATTAGATATGGATGTGTGATCATTTGTCCACATCCATGTTTTTTGTCTTTAAGTAAATAGTTTAAATCGATAAAATATGAGATTAAAATAGAGTAATAACGGTACACGAATACCCATTTGCGACCGCTTACGATCCCGTTCGTTGGCTATTCACTTACGGATCCAAAAAGAAGGACATTTCTTTTTAGATGGGATAAGCTTGTATTCCAGATCTTTTTATGTACATTTGAAGCCACCCAATAGTGGGGTAACTAAAACATGATATGACTATGGAAAAGAAAACAGAAAAAGAGGAGAAGTATATGAAGGAATTACAAGATCGATATATCCGTTTCGACTGGGCCATCAAACGCCTACTCCGGCAAAAAGCGAATTTCGGAGTGCTAGAAGGCTTTCTTACCGTGTTCTTGGGCGAGCAGATCAAGATTGAGGAGATATTGGAGAGTGAGGGATACCAGCAAATGGCCGATGAAAAATTCAATCGGGTGGATATCAAGGCTAAGAACACAAAGGGAGATATCATCCTTATCGAGATCCAGAATACCCGCGAGCTTTATTATTTGGAACGTGTGCTTTATGGCGTGGCGAAGGCCGTCACCGAACATCTTCATTTGGGACAGGACTATTCCGGGGTGAAAAAGGTCTATTCTATCAGTATCCTTTATTTTGATATAGGCGTAGGAACCGATTATCTGTATCACGGGCAGAACCAATTTGTCGGCGTGCATACCCATGATCATTTACAGGTAAATACCAAGGAGAGGGGTGCGATCGTCAAGCGTCTTCCCTCGGAGATCTTTCCGGAGTATATATTGGTCCGGGTGAATGAGTTTGATAAGGTGGCCGTGACCCCCTTGGAGGAATGGGTGCGATACTTGAAAGATGGGATCATAACTTCCGGAACGACAGCCCCTGGCTTGGAAGAGGCACGAGAGAAATTACGCTATTACTCAATGTCTCCCGAGGAACGTTATGCTTATGACGAACATCTGAATGCGATTATGATCCAGAATGACGTGTTGAGCACTGCTAAGTTTGAAGGACGGGAAGAAGGATTAGCAGAAGGATTAGCAGAAGGCAGAGAAGAAGGACTAATAGAAGGTCGAGAAGAAGGCCGTGTGGAAGAACGTCTAGAAACAGCTCGGCGTATGCGGTCTGATGGGCTTTCGATGGAAATGGTCGTGCGTTATACTGGTTTGTCAGAGGAGGAAATAAATAATTTATGACATCCTTGAGGCTTTGCTAGCGGAGTAGGATCGGTTCTTTTAAGTTCTTGGCCTGCTCCTCGGATGATGTTCCAGTATCTCTTTGCGAAGGAATTCCCGGTCGATATGTGTATATATCTCGGTGGTGGTGATTTTCTCATGCCCCAGCATCTCTTGGATAGCGCGTAAGTTGGCGCCTCCTTCCAGCAAGTGGGTGGCGAAAGAATGACGGAAGGTATGGGGACTTACGTTTTTATGGATACCGGCGGCCTCCGTCTGTTGCTTGATGATATGAAATACCATGATACGGGAGAGGGCCGTTCCTCGCCGGCTTAGAAATAAAATATCCTCGAAGCCTTTTTTAACCACGACCGAATTCCGGTCATACAGATAGTTTTTAATTTCCCGCAAAGCAACTTCGGAGATAGGAACAAGCCGTTGTTTGCTTCCTTTACCCTCTACCCGGATGAAACCTTCCTTGGGATATATATCCGAATAACGCAGGCCAGTAAGCTCCGATACGCGCAGTCCACAACTATATAAAACCTCCAGCATCGCACGGTTCCGCTGTCCCTCGGGAAGCGTGAGGTCTATTGTGTCGAGAATGCTATTTATCTCGTTGACGGTTAATACTTCCGGCAGCTTCAATCCGATCTTGGGAGACTCTAACAATTCGGTCGGATCATTTGTTATATAATTGTCAAGCAATAAGAAACGATAGAACGATTTGATACCCGAGATGATGCGTGCTTGCGATCGGGGATGGATACCGATGTCACGTAATTGGGCGATGAACTGTTGCAAGTCGTCGTAGCTGATCTCCTTAACGTCCTTTTTCTCATCCTCTGCGAAACGTAGCAATTTGTCAAGATCTGTCAAATAGGCGTCGATGGAGTTGGCAGAGAGCGATTTTTCTAATCGTAAATAGGTGTTATATCGGTTTATTATATCTTTTCCTTGTCGCATTGTCGGTATGTCGTTATGAATGTGTCAAATAAAATCCTTACCTTTGCCGGATAATTCCGGCCTCAACGGGCGGTACAAAGGTAATAAACTTACAATTAAGAATGAAGAAGATTCAGATCATCAATGGCCCTAATTTGAATCTGTTGGGCAAGCGAGAACCGACAGTATACGGAAATGCCTCGTTCGAGGACTATTTGAGCGAGTTACGTGCCCGCTTTCCTCAGTGTGAGATATCTTATTATCAAAGTAATGTGGAAGGAGAGATAATTAACAAGATCCATGAGGTGGGTTTTGAATATGACGGTATCGTGTTGAACGCCGGCGCTTATACGCATACTTCCATTGCGTTGCACGATGCTATCAAGGCGGTTACTACGCCAGTCGTGGAAGTGCATATCTCGAATGTGCATGCCCGTGAATCGTTTCGTCATGTGTCGATGATATCGGCGGCATGCAGGGGAGTGATTCTTGGGTTTGGGCTGGATTCGTATCGGTTGGCGATCGAATCGTTTATGTGATAGAAGGTTTAGAAGGTTATCAAATAGAATTAATAATTAGGTTATAATAATTTAAGGTATATGTTAAAGCATACGAAGATTGTTGCTACAGTTTCCGACCAGCGCTGCGACGTTGCGTTCGTTGAGGCGTTATATAAAGCGGGAATGAATGTGGTGCGCCTGAATACGGCTCACATGATGGAAGAGGGGTTGACCCGTGTGGTAAATAACGTCCGTACCGTATCCGACCGTATCGGTATCTTGATGGATACAAAGGGGCCGGAAGTACGTACCACGACGACGGTAAACAAGGAACCGATCCCTTTCAAGACTGGAGAGATCGTGAAGGTAATCGGTAATCCCGATCAGGAAACTTCGCATGATTGTATTTGTGTGTCATATAAGAATTTCGTGAACGACTTGGCGATTGGCAGCGACATCCTTATCGATGATGGTGATCTGGAAATGAAGGTTACCGGGAAATCCGGCGATTGTTTGCTTTGCGAGATCCAGAATGACGCTACGCTAGGTAGCCGCAAGAGCGTGAATGTGCCGGGCGTACGTATCAATTTGCCTTCGTTGACTGAGAAAGACCGTAATAATATCCTTTGGGCGATCGATCATGATCTCGATTTTATCGCTCACTCATTTGTTCGCAACAAACAGGACGTATTGGATATCCAACGTATCTTGGACGAGCGTAACAGCCCTATCAAGATTATCGCTAAGATCGAGAATCAAGAGGGTGTAGACAATATCGAGGAGATTTTGGAAGTGGCTTATGGCGTCATGATCGCTCGTGGTGACTTGGGTATCGAGGTTCCGGCCGAGAAGATCCCGGGTATCCAGCGTATGCTGATCCGTAAATGCGTGGAGGTGAAGAAGCCGGTTATCGTGGCTACGCAAATGCTTCATTCCATGATTAATAATCCTCGTCCTACTCGTGCCGAGGTTACGGATATCGCCAACGCTATTTATTATCGTACGGATGCTTTGATGTTAAGCGGTGAGACGGCTTATGGAAAATATCCGATCGAGGCGGTACAGACCATGACGAAAGTGGCTCGTGAAGCTGAGAAGACTAAGCTTTCCGCGAATGATATCCGTGTGCCGATCGAGGGGAATGATTTAGACGTGACTTCTTTCTTGGCGAAACAAGCCGTTAAGTCTTCTTCTAAATTACATGTGAAGGCGATTATCACGGATAGTTATACGGGTCGTACGGCACGTTATCTGGCCGCTTTCCGCGGAACCTCTACTGTGTTCGCTATATGCTATAATCCTCGTGTGATGCGTATGTTGGGTCTTTCTTATGGGGTATGGGCGGTTCATCAGCCGTACAACGACAGTCGTAGGGGATATTTCTATGATGCGTTGAACCAGCTGATCCATAGCGGACGTATCACTCGCAACGATATGGTAGCGTATTTGAGCGGTAGCTTCGGCGAAGGTGGCGGTACCAGCTTTTTGGAGATTAACAACGTAGGAAAGGTGCTGGATGCCGGCACGCAATATCAGTTGCCTACTTTTAAAGAGTAAGAGGAATGTTTACGGGCGAGATTGATGCGTATATTCTTTCTCATATAGATGAAGAAGGGGATTTGCTGTCGGCGTTGAATCGCGACGCCAATGTGAACCTTCTCCGTCCGCGTATGCTATCCGGGCATTTGCAGGGTAGGATATTGAAGATGTTTTGCCGGATGATTCGTCCGAGAAGAGTCTTGGAGATCGGGACTTATACGTCTTATGCCACTTTGTGTATGGCGGAAGGCATGGAAGAGGGGGCGTTGATCCATACGATCGAGATCAATGACGAGATGGAGGATTTTATCATGAAATATCTTTCCCGCTCGCTACATAAGGACAAGATAAAAGTCCATTTTGGGGATGCGATGGAGATTATCCCCCGTTTGGATGAGACGTTCGATATGGTTTTTATCGATGCCGACAAACGCCTGTATTCCGAGTATTATGATTTGGTATTCCCGATGGTCCGTCCGGGCGGCTTGATTCTCGCGGATAATACGCTTTGGGACGGTAAAGTGGTAGAAGAAGTGCATCCTTCCGATAAACAAACGAAGGGAATACTGGTTTTTAATGAAAAGGTTAAGCAAGACGATCGGGTAGAGAAGGTGATCCTCCCTTTACGTGACGGCTTGACGATGATCTGGAAAAAGTAAATAATAAAGCGTATGGAAAGTACTAGATTACAAAAGATCGAACGCCTTCTTCAGAAGGAGTTGAGTGATATATTTCAGAAGCAGACGCAAGGAATGCATGGCGTATTGGTCTCTGTCAGCGTAGTTCGTGTAAGTCCGGATTTAAGTGTGGCGAGAGCTTATTTAAGCATTTTCCCGTCGGATAAATCGCAAGAGCTATTGGAGGCTATACGGAGCAATACGAAAGCGATCCGTTTTGATTTGGGGCAACGTATTCGTTTGCAGGTTCGTAAGATTCCAGAATTGAGCTTCTTTATAGACGATTCATTGGATTATATCGAGAATATCGACAATCTTTTGCATAAGTAATCAGAGGAGCCTTGAATCTTCCGTTCTATATAGCCCGGCGATATCTCTTTTCGAAGAAGTCGCACAATGCCATAAATATCATATCGATGGTATCGGTATGCGGGGTTGTTGTCGCCACGATCGCCTTAGTATGCGCCTTGTCGGTCTATAATGGTTTCAACGATTTGGTCTCTTCTCTCTTCAGCAATTTTGATCCGGAGTTGAAGATCATGCCTCGGAAAGGGAAGGTTTTCGACCCGACCTCGGAAGAGATACGTAAGGTGAGGGAATTGCCCGGCATTGTTTGTTTTAGTGAGGTATTGCAGGACAATGCCTTGGTCCGTTATCGAGATCGTCAGGGTGTAGCTACCTTGAAAGGTGTAGACGAGCAATATGAGAAACTGGCGCAGATCGATAGTATCTTGATCGATGGAAAATTCCTTCTGAATGACGAGGTGGCGAATTACGCGAATATGGGGATCGGATTGGCTTTCTCGCTAGGAATAAACGCAGGCTTTGTCTCTCCGCTGGAGATCTACGCTCCGAAGCGGGAGGAGAAGGTGAACATGGCGAATCCGGCTTCTTCTTTCAATTTGGAATATGCTTATATCGGTGCTGTCTTTCGTACGGACCAACAGGTTTACGATGATTCATATATGATCGTGCCTTTGTCATTGGCCCGTTCTTTATTTAATTATGATAAAGAAGTGACAGCGGTGGAATTGAAGGTGAAAGATAGCGGAGATATCGCTCCGGTAAAGAAAGAGATTCAACGTATCCTAGGTGATCAATATATCGTGCAAGACCGTTTTGAGCAACAAGAGGCTTCTTTCAAGATGATGCAAGTCGAGAAATGGATGACCTTCTTGATCCTTACTTTTATATTGGCGATCGCCTTATTCAACGTGGTGGGTTCTTTATCCATGTTGATGATCGAGAAACAGGAGGATGTGAGTACACTGCGTAATATGGGGGCTGATGACAGTCTGATCCGTCGGATTTTCTTGTTTGAAGGCTGGATGATCTCCGGTTTTGGAGCTTTGATCGGAGTCTTGATCGGGGTTGTACTTTGCTTGCTACAACAAGAGTTTGGCTTTATAAAACTAGGGGAAGCTGCCGGAGCGTTTATTATAGAGGCTTATCCAGTACGTGTAGTCACGGTGGATATAATAACAGTCTTTGTAACGGTATTAACGATAGGCTTTTTGGCTGCGTGGTATCCTGTACGATATCTTGCTAAGAAGTTGAAAATTGAGAATTGAGAATGAATACCGCTTGCCGATAATTCTCAATTCTCAATTCTTAATTAGTTGTATTCTTTTCCGTATTTGATTTTAGCGTCGGCTACGAATTGTTTGATACGTTGTTCGTCATCCTTCTTACAAATCAATAATACGTTTCCGGACTCAGCCACGATGCAATCTTTTAGCCCTTGGATAACGGCTAGACGTTTCGGGTTATTTAATGCGATCACATTGCCGGAGCATTCGTATAGCATTGCCTCGTTATTTTTCAATACTGCGTTCTCATTTTCGTCTTTATTCGCTAGGTCGAACAAAGATCCCCAGCTACCGAGGTCGGCCCAACCGAAATCTACACATAGCATATATACGTTGTGTGCTTTCTCCATGATACCGTAGTCGATGGATATATTTAGGCAATAAGGGAAATTCTCTTGGATGAACGCTTTTTCTTCCGGGGTATTAAATTTATCCTTACCTAGATCGAAACGGCTGCTGATATCCGGGAGATATTTAGAGAACGCTTCCAAGATCGTATTCACGTTCCAGACGAACAAGCCAGAATTCCAGAAGAATTCTCCACTTTCCATAAATACCTTTGCCAACTCGAGGTTCGGTTTTTCAGTAAAGGTCTTCACCTTGGTGAAATCATCTACTACCGTATCACTGCTTTGGATATATCCGTATCCTGTTTCCGGGCGGCTAGGCTTGATGCCCAAGGTGACCAACGCACGGTTTCTCTTCACGAAATCCAACGCCTTTTGAACGTCCCTCAAGAAAACATCCTCTTTTAAGATCAGATGGTCGGAAGGGGCTACGACAATATTGGCTTCCGGATTGCATGCCTTAATATGATAAGCCGCATAAGCGATACAAGGAGCTGTATTGCGACGAGCCGGTTCCAAAAGGATTTGTTCTTCCGCTAATTCCGGCAACTGCTCCTTGATTAAGTCCGCATAAGATTCGTTGGTAACGATGTATATATTTTCAGTAGGGATGATTTTTGCGAAGCGATCAAATGTCATTTGCAGTAAAGACCGTCCGCTCCCAAAAAAATCAAGGAATTGCTTTGGGTAACTTTCTCTACTGAAAGGCCAGAAACGGCTACCGATTCCGCCTCCCATGATGACGCAATAATTATCTTTCATGATATTGGCTGTTATTATGATTATACGTTTACAAATGTAACGAAATAATCTTTCTATGCGAAACAATCCCGTACATATTCCCACTGTGAAAAAAATATTTGAAAATTTTCACCCAAACGCTTGCGGGTTTAAAAAAAAGCTGTACCTTTGCAACGCATTTGAGAAACAAACCTACTGCTAAAGCTTAATTAAAAATGCCCAGATGGCGGAATTGGTAGACGCGCTGGTCTCAAACACCAGTGGATTCACTTCCATGCCGGTTCGATCCCGGCTCTGGGTACTGAAGTTGAAAAGCTTGATTGAGTAATCAGTCAAGCTTTTTTTGTATGTAATTATTCGGCAGGACTATCCACGGCTAGACAATTTTTGTATTTTTGCTCAACTCATGAATTTATAAACAACAAGGTGAAATATCCCATTAAAACAGAAAGATTAATCATACGGCTTGCTGAACCGGAAGATGCAGAAAGCATTTTTTCTTACCGTTCTGACTTTGCGGAAAATAAGTATCAGGGATGGTTCCCTGATTCAGTTGAAGAAGTCCGTGATTATATTAGCAATATGCCGGCGACAATGGATATTGCCAATATATGTTTTCAGTTTACCATTATTCTTGCAGATGAAAACAGGTTAATTGGTGATATGGGAATCAGCTTTACCAATCACAACAATATGCAGGCTGAACTTGGATGTACGCTACATAAAGATTATCAGAAAAAAGGTTATGCTACAGAAGCATTGAAAGCAATGGTTGATTATCTTTTTGGAACGCTCGATAAACATCGGATTATAGCCTCAGTCGATCCGAGAAATACAGCTTCTATCCAGTTAATAGAGCGATTGGGGTTCAGAAAGGAAGCTCACTTTAAGGAGAGCTATTATTTGCGTGGGGATTGGGTAGATGATATAATTTATGCGCAGCTTAAGACCGAATGGGGTAATAATGATAAATATAGCAAAGAAGAGATAATGATAGACCCCCAAATTATTACCTTGCAATTTAATGAATGTATCAGTAGGGCTGACATTAACGCACTATCCAGTTTAATGACTGAAAATCATGTTTTTATCGATATGGCAAACAATCGAATTGTAGGAAAATCTGATAATATAGTTAAGGCATGGAAGCCGTTTTTTAGACTTTATCCGGGATATCGAAACATTTTCGAGAGCGTAACAGTAAATGGTTCTATGGTTATTATGCAGGGATATTCCATTTGTTCAGATCAGGTTCTAAATAATGTTCATGCTATTTGGGTTGCAGAAATAAAGGAAAATAAGGTTAATCTATGGCATATCCATCCGGACACGAAAGAGAATAGAAATAAGTTTGGTATATAAACATGAAACAATGAGTATTGGAGAATATAAATGAATATAGGTTACAAGGTTGGTGAGTTGATTTATGATGCAAATATATATGATGGATTAAATACCTTTCTATCTGATTTGCAATTCTACAAAAAGTGGCTACCGAAAAATAAGGAGGCTGAAATACTTGAACTGTGCTGTGGTACAGGCAGACTTACGATCCCCATTGCCAAAGATGGATACAGCATTTGCGGAGTAGATTACACACCCTCAATGCTCGAACAAGCAAAGATGAAGGCTATCGAAGCAGAATTAGTGATTGATTTCATAGAAGCAGATATTAGAATGCTCGACTTGCAAGAAAAATTCGACCTAATCTTTATTCCATTTAATTCAATCCACCATTTATACAGAAACGAAGATTTATTCAATGCGTTAGGATGCGTTAGAAATCATCTCAAAGCAGGAGGCTTATTTCTGTTAGATTGCTTTAATCCCAACATCCAGTATATTGTCGAGAGCGAAAAAGTGCAGGCAGTAATTGCCGAATATACAACGGATGATGGACGGGATGTGTTGATAAAACAAACAATGCGTTATGAGAGTACAACCCAAATCAATCGCATAGAATGGCACTATTTTATCAATGGCGAGTTTCATTCAATCCAGAATTTGGACATGAGGATGTTTTTCCCTCAAGAATTGGATTCATATCTGGAACGGGCTGGATTTGATATTATTCACAAGTTTGGAAGTTTTGAAGAAGAAGCATTTAACGATAATTCGGAAAAACAGATATATGTTTTAACCCTTAATGATAATAAGGTATTATACGAAAAGATACAAAACCAAAGATGAAAATGGACTTTAAAATCAGAATAGCGCAACAATCTGATAGTGCTGAACTGAGAGATTTATATAAGAATACCGTGCTTGTAGTAAACAGGCGTGATTATTCACAGGATGAAGTTGAAGATTGGGCATCATGCGGAGATGATCTTTCCAATATAGAGGAAATGATAAAGACTCACTATTTTATTGTGGCTGTTAATCAACTGTCTCAGATTGTAGGTTTTTCATCCATTACGCCGCAAGGCTATCTGCACTCTATGTTCATTCACGCAGACTTTCAAGGCAAAGGCATTGCAACTATGCTTTTGGAAGAAATAGAACGATATGCTATTACAGAAGGTATTATACAAATCACATCAGAAGTGAGTCTAACTGCTCGTCCATTCTTTGAGAAGCAAAAATACGTGGTGAAGAAGGAACAAAAACGACAGGCAAATAAATTGAATTTGACTAATTTTTGGATGGCAAAAACCTTATCTGTAATAAAACCATATCATGGTCGTATTCCTGCTTGTGGTGTGTTCTGTGGCGGTTGTCCAAGCTACACACGAGATGAAAAAATTTGTCAGGGAGCAGAGGAAAACAAAACCCGCTGTGAAAAATGTAGAACATTTTACCTGTGTTGCGTTGAGAAAGGAATAACACACTGCTACCTATGTCATCTATTTCCTTGTACTAAGTTCAAAGGTTTTACAAAACGTTGGTTAAAGTATGGACAAGACTTTATTGAAAATCAGAAATTTTTAAAGCAGGTGGGTGAAATGGAATTTTTGAGGTTTTATAATGAAAAGGTTACAGATTAAGTTTAGCCCATTTCTCTTGTATATCTAAAATGAACTAAACCTTTGTTTTTATTGAAAGTTGTTAGCCTATCTCCTTTGAAAGAAATCTCTTGATTTCTTCCTCACTGGGCAACTGGATTTTATACTTTTGTACAAAAATATTTGGGTCTAATCCTGCTGTGGCATAACGAACTAAAGTATCTCCTTTTTCAGTACAAAGCAAAATACCGATTGGTGGATTATCATCGGGCTGCATTACTTCTGCTTTGAAGTAGTTTAGATACATATTCAGTTGGGATGCATATTCATGGTGGAATTTGTCAATTTTTAAATCCACTATGACATGGCATTTCAATATGCGGTGATAGAAAACGAGGTCAGCAAAGAAGTAATCTTCATCTATCAGTATGCGTTTTTGGCGAGCTTCAAAGCAGAAGCCGTGTCCCATTTCCAGAAGGAACTTTTGTAAATTATCAAGGATGGCTTGCTCTAAATCATTCTCTGTAACTAATGCCCGTTCATTTAACCCTAAGAACTCTAAGGTCAAGGGAGTATTTATTACATTCGCAGGCTGTAGTTGAACTGCCTGTTGCTGTACTAATGCAGAAAGAGCTTCTTTGTTTTTAGATAATCCACTACGCTCGTAGTACAATGAATCAATCTGCCGTTCCAGTTCTTTTGCAGTCCAGCATCCCCTAATCGTTTCCATTTCATAAAAGGCACGTTTAATAGGATTGTCAATAGCAGATATTGCATTCAAATGCGTAGAAGATAATCTGTTAAATAGCTTTTCAGCAGCCAATTTCCAGTCATTATTTGCAATTTCTGAAACCATTTGCAATTTGGCGGTTACTGACCGCCGAATCTCTGTTTCAAATTCGGCGGTCGGCAACCGCCGAATTCCCGAACCCGACATAACATAGCCTAAAACCTCTTCTTTCAACTGTGGATAAACAAGATATAAACGTCTGAACTCCCGGAATCTACGTTTGTTAAGTCCTTTGGTATTTAGTTGTTTTTCCAACTTCTTCAAAAGCTGCTCACCATAGGCTGCACGGTCTTCTCCGTTTTGTTCAAATTCCACGATATAACAGCCCATAAGCCAGTTACGGGAAGTTAGTGCAAGGTTTACAGAGTGTGCTGCTTGTGCTTACAGCGTGTCTTGAATGGCACTTCTCCGTATGTTTCAGCCCGCTATGTCCGAGCAAACTGGCTACTGTTTTAATATTAGCACCATTGTTAAGGATATTCACTGCAAATGAGTGACGGGCACAATGGAATATACACGGCAAAGCAAGCGACAGCGAACAGGTAAAAATTAAACGTAAACCGTTAGAAATAAGCGGCATTTCAGTATTCTGCCAAGTTGAGAAAATGCAAACCACAACGGAATATTGAGGTTGTTCAGTTACCAAACCGTTAGCCGGGCAGTTACCGAAACGGGAACAGGTAACGGAAAGCGATAAAAAGAAATCCTCACCGTTTTGTTTGCACTCATACACAGTGTTTTGCATATCAAGGGACGCTTATATGGCAAGTAAATTTGCACTTAAAAATATAAGCGTATGAAAGTAGTGAAATTCAAGGTGCTGCTCTACCTCAAAAAGAGCGGACTGGACAAGTCGGGCAAGGCTCCCATCATGGGACGTATCACGGTGAACCGCACGATGGCGCAGTTCGGTTGCAAGCTGTCCTGCACACCCGAATTGTGGAATCCCCGTGAAAGCCGTCTGAACGGCAAGAGCAGGGAGGCGGTGGAAACCAATGCCAAAATAGAGAAGTTGCTGTTGGCGGTGAACAACGCCTTTGACAATCTTGTGAGCCGTAAAGTGGATTTCGATGCCACCGATGTGAAGAATCATTTTCAAGGCAGCATGGAAACACAAATGACCCTCATGCGAATGACGGACGTTGTCTGTGACAACCTAAAAGCCCGTATTGGCATTGACCGTGCGAAAGGGACTTATCCCGGCTATCACTATATGCGCCTGACACTTGGCGAGTTCATCGAGCATCAGTACAAGGTCAAGGATTTGGCATTCGGGCAGCTTACAGAACAATTCATCCACGACTATCAGACATTCGCCATGGAAAACAAGGGATATGCGATAGATACCGTCCGCCATCATCTTGCTATCTTGAAGAAGATATGCCGTCTGGCTTATAAGGAGGGGTATGCCGATAGAATCCACTTCCGGCATTTCGCCTTGCCGAAGAAGACTGAAACGACCCCACGGGCATTGAGTCGTGAATCGTTTGAGAAAATCCGTGACGTGGAAATACCTGCTTACCGTAAATCCCACATGCTGGCAAGGGATATGTTTCTCTTCGGATGCTATACCGGGGTCTGTTATGCGGATGTTGTCTCGATTACCCATGAGAACCTATATACGGATGAGGACGGGGCTTTGTGGTTGAAGTACCGAAGAAAGAAAAACGAACTTCGTGCCAGCGTGAAACTGTTGCCCGAAGCGATTGCGCTGATTGAGAAGTATCACAATGAGGGCAGGGACACACTGTTCCCCTTGCTGCATTGGTCAAATCTCAGAAGGCACATGAAAGCATTGGCGGCACTGGCGGGCATCAAGGATGACTTGTGCTATCATCAGGCGAGGCATAGTTTCGCATCGCTGATAACGCTCGAAGCGGGTGTGCCGATTGAGACCATCAGCAGGATGCTGGGGCACTCCGATATTTCCACCACTCAGGTATATGCCCGTGTCAGTCCGAAAAAACTGTTCGAGGACATGGACAAGTTCATAGAAGCGACCCAGGATTTCAAATTAACCCTATAAACCCAACAATGATATGCGAAGCACATTTTCACTATTGCCCTACATCAACCGCAGCAAAGTGAGGGCTGACGGTACGACCGCCGTACTCTGCCGTATAACCATTGACGGTAAACAGACCGCCATAAGCACCGGTATTTATTGCCGCCCCGAAGATTGGAACGGCAAGAATAATGAGATAAAGACCATCAGGGAGAACAACCGCTTGCGGGAATACCTGCGTCTGACGGAAGAAGCCTATGCCGAGATACTTAAATCGCAAGGCGTGGTCAGTGCCGAGATGTTGAAAAACCACATTTCCTTGAACAACATCCATCCGACCACCTTATTGCAAATGGGTGAATGGGAACGTGAGCGGTTGAAGAAGCATTCCGAAGAGATTGATTCCACATCTTCCTACCGGGCTTCAATGTACTATCAAAAGTACCTGACGGATTTTATAGCGTCTATCGGGAAAAAAGATATTCCTCTTGAAGAAGTGACTGAGGATTTCGGCAAGTCCTACAAAGTCCACTTGAAGAAATGCAAGAACTTCGGGGTGTCACAGACCAACCATTGTCTGCGTTGGCTGAACCGGCTGTTGTACCTTGCAGTCGATAAGGAGATTATCCGTGTAAATCCCTGTGAGGACTTGGAGTATGAGCCAAAGCCGGAGGCAAGGCACAGGTACATTAACCGCGAGGAGTTCAGGAAGATACTTTCCACCCCGATGTATGACAAGCGGATGGAACTGGCAAGACGAGCATTCATCTTTTCGACCCTGACCGGGCTGGCGTATGTGGACATCAAACTTCTTCATCCCCATCATATCGGGACAAATGCGGAGGGCAGACGGTATATCCGCATCAACCGCAAGAAGACAAAGGTGGAGGCGTTCATCCCCTTGCATCCCATAGCGGAGCAGATATTGTCGTTGTATAACACAACTGATGATGAGAAGCCCGTGTTTCCTCTTCCCAACCGTGATGCCCTATGGTTTGAGGTTCACGAGTTGGGAGTAACCATAGGAAAAGAGGAAAACTTGACCTATCATCAAAGTCGGCACAGCTTCGGAACATTCCTGATTTCTGCGGACATTCCGATTGAGAGTATCGCCAAGATGATGGGACACTCCAATATCAGGACGACACAGGGATATGCACGGATAACCGATGATAAAATCTCTAAGGACATGGACAAGCTGATAGAGCGCAGAAAGGAAATATCGGCTGGCGAAAAGAAGAAACAGTAAATAATCATCATAAAATAAATGAATTATGAGCAGAGGAATAATCACAATCAGTGAAACGGGTGCAGTAACCATACCGACCGCACCTGTATGGATGACCCAATTTGAAATTGCCGACCTGTTCGAGGTATTCTCGTGCGACATCCGCAAGGCGATACGGGCAATCTACAAGAACAAGGAATTGAGCGAAACTGATACGATGAAGTATATCAAGCAAACTGACGGCATCAGCTATGATGTGTATAATCTTGAAATGGTTATAGCCATTGCATTCAGAATATGTAGTAAAGAAACCCTCTTGTTCAGACGGTTTGTAATAGGTGAAATATGCGCCACCAAGAAAGGAAGTCCGGTCACACTATTTGTTTCCTATGGCAAGGGTAGCAACCTATGGTATAGTTGAGGTTCATCCTGTCAACCACTTGTTCCCTATGCTCGGATGCAAAGGTAGCGTGTGGCTCTGACGGCATTGGCAAGGTCGGGCGGCAGAGCCGTTTCGGGCAGAATCTTCCTCAAACGGATTTGAGCGTATTCAGCCTGAAAACCTTGCCGCTGCCAGCCACACGCATTTAGGGCATCCGGCAACGGAAACAAGCGACTGATGGGAAATCAGAAGAAAGAGAAGGAACGGCTTACAGACGAAACTAAAGATTGATGCTTCATCCGTAAGCCGTTCCTTTTTCTTTTGCCGAAGTTCCATTGCTGCCGCAAGCATGGGCAGACGGCAAACTGCGCTCCTTCAAGAAAATCAGGTTGCCGTCAGTCTGTAAGCGGAACGATAGCCGTCAGCCAGCATCCTTTCGATGTCGGATTCACGGTAGAGGATTTTACCGCCCAACTGAATGTAGGCGATACGCCCCTCGTTACGGTAGTCCTGAAGCGTCCGGCGGCTCACTTTCAGCCGTGCCGACACCTCCTTGTCGGTGAAGAAACGTTCCCCGTTCAGTGTCGGGCGGTAATTGGCTGTCAGATGCTCTACATTGTCCAGCAGACGGTCGAGGCTGCCCATGAAGTGGATTATCCACCCGTTGTCTTTGTTAATCAGTTCGTTCATATTACTTTGGATTTAGTGGAGTTATTGTCATTACTCTATTCGGTTATCAGATAGACCTGCCTTTGAACTTCGCTTCCTTTCGCCTGTCCTCCACGATGGAGACGATACGCTGCACATCTTCGGGACGGTAATAGGTCTTGTGGTTTATCTGCGAATAAGCCAATGTGCCGTTGTCCCGAAGTGTCTGCAAGGTTCGTGGGCTGATGTTGAGCATCCGGCACACGTCCTGATTGTCCATCCATTCACTCATTTTCTTTTCGCCGTGCCTATGGCAGATGGCATCCATACGGCTGACGAAGCGGTCGAACTTGGCGACCAGTTCCTCGAAGGTCTTTCTCTCGATTGATACGATTTCCATATTGTCTTTCTTTTAGTTGTTACTGTTTCTTTTGCCGCAAAGGAATATATAATCCGTTACCTGACAATAGGTTCCCCGAAAGTGGAAGCGTGTTGCGCTGATACGGCAGTCATTGTCCGGGATGCTGACTTCCCTTTGGCGGCTATCATTCCTTCTCCTGCAAAGAAATACATAATCCGGCATCCGGCAATGGTTTCAATCAGGTCTGGCAGCAAGTGGCACAGGGTGGTAGAGGTTGGCATTGGCTGGAGGCAGCGGTTATCCTCTTAATTCTAAAAAATAGAAAGGTGGCAAGGGGAAAAATAAGGGCTTAATTCAAATTCGCCTACAATTGAGTCTTTGCCCTTTCGGGCATATACATCCGGCAAAACGGTGAAGTCCTCACCGCTTTATCAACCGCCATAATGCAAAACCACACAAAATTGCCTAAGAGAATCCAAGTGCTTGACTGACTGTATTAAAGCACCTTACTTTGCTCCCGATAATCGGTCAAGGTGTTTACCAAGACCACAGTTAATAACTTAATCAATTTGTTTTTTTACAATGAAGAGAGAACCAAACATCACAGAGCAGCAGGCTCGTGAAATCGTGGAAAAGATGGGACGCAGGGAATCCTACACTCCCAAGTCGATGAATGACATCTACAGACGTATCGGTCTGGAGCCGGATGAGCTGGAACTGCCCGGCAATACCGTTACGGAGGAAACGGAGACCGCTATGGCGGATGAACCGTCAAGTGAGGCGGTCGAGAAAACGGCAATGCCGCAGAAGCGTGTCAGCAGCAAGCAGCGCAGGTTGTCGTTGGAGGAGTACCGCGCCACCTACCTGAAAGTCCCGAAACTTGTCAACCGCAAGCCCGTGTTCGTCAGCGAGACGGTGCGTGACGAACTCGACAGGGTTGTCCGCTTCCTCGGAGGAAAGGGCATGAGCGCATCGGGGCTGATTGAAAACCTCGTCCGCCTGCACCTCGACACCTATCGGAACGACATCGAGCAGTGGCGCAAGCTCTGACGGGATTACAGAAAGTCGGTTGGGCTGGTGAATACACTTCATCGGCTTAACCGATACCCAAGATGAGTGAGTACACCCGGAAACAAATCCGACAGGCGGAGGATTTTTGTGTCCTCAAAGACACAGCAAGATATATTTTCAGTTACCCGAATAATTCTAAGTAACTGAAAATCCTTGCACCGCCGTGGGCAGAATTATCCTCCGCAGTCGGATAATTTCGGGGTTCATTAATCAAAGATTAAACAATGGATAAACCATAAAATTGAAAGAATAAGAAGAATGAAAAAGAAGACTAAGTACGGGAGAAATCCCAAGTTGAACCCGAAGACGCACTGTGTGATGGTGCGCTTCGATGATGTGGAATGGAACAGGTTCCTGACGATGTACGAGGAATCCAACGTGTATGCGAAAGCCGTCTTTCTCAAGGCGCATTTCTTCGGGGAGAAGTTCAAGGTGCTGAAGGTGGACAAGACGATGCTGGACTACTACACCAAGCTGTCGGATTTCCATGCCCAGTTCCGCTGCATAGGCACGAACTACAATCAGGTTGTCAAGGAGCTGCGCATCCACTTCTCGGAGAAGAAAGCGATGGCATTGCTCTACAAACTGAAGAAGTGCACCATTGACCTTGTGAAACTGAGCCGGGAGATTGTGGAACTTTCGAGGGAGATGGAAGCTAAGTGGCAACAAAGACGGGATGATTCTATGGCATAGTGGGATGTCCCTCTGATACGCAGTCCGGCAAGTGAACGAAGTCCAACGGACAACTTCATTGCCGACCATATTGTAATCGGGCGTCCGGGGCTGTCTGTCAAGGATGAAAACCGGTCCAAAGGATTGAAAATATAACCTTAGGAATTTTATCTGAAGTATTAATAAGGGCTATCCCAAAAGGTCTAAAAGTAAATTTTATCCTTTCTGCAAGTATCTGTAGGATGGCAACTGCATTTTTTTCTTTTTGGGCAGCCCTTATTAAAATTTATTCTTATTTTAGGTTATATACATTCATATCTATTTATGTAAAAAAATTCCTGCTGATCTTGTTTATGTCTTGTCAGTCACCATTTGCAAAACCATATTTGACCCTCAAAGAGGCTGAATTTGATAAGTAACTTGCTACATACTCATAATAAGGAGCTAAATAGAGCACGAATGGGAAATACACAAATGCCCAACTAAAGAAGATATTGGCCAAAATAAACGCTATACTGAGAGAGAAACTTGATTTTTCAACTTCCTAAAACGGTGTTGTTCAAACATTTCTACTTATTTGTACTTGCCAGTTGAACCTACGCTTCCCTAATAAAATGTCTATGGTAAAAAGTTAAAAAATCCTCCCGCTTCTGTTAGATATATTTTTTTGTGTAATTTTGTAATCGTTATGCGGCAGTAATAATATACATATTAATACGAGTTAGTAATCCTGTAGTTCTCACATGCTACGAGGAGGTATTAAAAGGTGCGTTTCGACAATGCATCTATTGTAGTATATTATTGCTTAATCCAAATGAATATTATAAATTTAGGAATTCTTGCTCACATTGATGCAGGAAAAACTTCCGTAACCGAGAATCTGCTGTTTGCCAGTGGAGCAACGGAAAAGTGCGGCTGTGTGGATAATGGTGACACCATAACGGACTCTATGGATATAGAGAAACGTAGAGGAATTACTGTTCGGGCTGCTACGACATCTATTATCTGGAATGGTGTGAAATGCAATATCATTGACACTCCGGGACACATGGATTTTATTGCGGAAGTGGAGCGGACATTCAAAATGCTTGATGGAGCAGTACTCATCTTATCCGCAAAGGAAGGTATACAAGCACAAACAAAGTTGCTGTTCAACACTTTACAAAAACTGCAAATCCCGACAATTATATTTATCAATAAAATTGACCGTGCCGGTGTGAATTTAGAGCGGTTGTATCTAGATATAAAAACAAATCTGTCTCAAGATGTCCTGTTTATGCAAACTGTTGTCGATGGATTGATTTATCCGATTTGCTCCCAAACATATATAAAGGAAGAATACAAAGAATTTGTATGCAACCATGACGACAATATATTAGAACGATATTTGGCGGATAGCGAAATTTCACCGGCTGATTATTGGAATACGGTAATCGCTCTTGTGGCAAAAGCCAAAGTCTATCCGGTACTACATGGTTCAGCAATGTTCAATATCGGTATCTGTGAGTTGTTAGACGCCATCTCTTCTTTTATACTTCCTCCGGCATCGGTCTCAAACATACTTTCATCTTATCTTTATAAGATAGAGCATGACCCCAAAGGACATAAAAGAAGTTTTCTAAAAATAATTGACGGAAGCCTGAGACTTCGAGACATTGTAAGAATCAACGATTCGGAAAAATTCATCAAGATTAAAAATCTGAAAACTATTTATCAGGGCAGAGAGATAAATGTTGATGAAGTGGGTGCCAATGATATCGCGATTGTAGAAGATATAGAAGATTTTCGAATCGGAGATTATTTAGGTGCTAAACCTTGTTTGATTCAAGGATTATCCCATCAGCATCCCGCTCTCAAATCCTCCGTCCGACCAGACAAGCCCGAAGAGAGAAGCAAGGTGATATCCGCTCTAAATACATTGTGGATTGAAGACCCGTCTTTGTCCTTTTCCATAAACTCATATAGTGATGAATTGGAAATCTCGTTATATGGTTTGACCCAAAAGGAAATCATACAGACATTGCTGGAAGAACGATTTTCCGTCAAGGTCCATTTTGATGAGATCAAGACTATCTATAAAGAACGACCTGTAAAAAAGGTCAATAAGATTATTCAGATCGAAGTGCCCCCCAACCCTTACTGGGCCACAATAGGGCTGACTCTTGAACCCTTACCGTTAGGGACAGGGTTGCAAATCGAAAGTGACATCTCCTATGGTTATCTGAACCATTCTTTTCAAAATGCCGTTTTTGAAGGGATTCGTATGTCTTGTCAATCTGGTTTACATGGATGGGAAGTGACAGATCTGAAAGTAACCTTTACTCAAGCCGAGTATTATAGCCCGGTAAGTACACCTGCTGATTTCAGACAGCTGACCCCTTATGTCTTCAGGCTGGCTTTGCAACAGTCAGGTGTGGACATTCTCGAACCGATGCTCTGTTTTGAGTTGCAGATACCCCAAGTAGCGAGTTCCAAAGCTATTACAGATTTGCAAAAAATGATGTCTGAGATTGAAGACATCAGTTGTAATAATGAGTGGTGTCATATTAAAGGGAAAGTTCCATTAAATACAAGTAAAGACTATGCCTCAGAAGTAAGTTCATACACTAAGGGCTTAGGCATTTTTATGGTTAAGCCATGTGGGTATCAAATAACAAAAGGCGATTATTCTGATAATATCCGCATGAACGAAAAAGATAAACTTTTATTCATGTTTCAAAAATCAATGTCATCAAAATAATGGAGCGGTCAGGAAATTTCTATAAGGCAATACGGTTGGGATATATACTTATCTCCATTCTTATCGGATGTATGGCATATAATAGCCTCTATGAATGGCAGGAGATAGAAGCATTAGAACTTGGCAATAAAAAAATAGACGAGCTCCGAAAAGAAATAAACAATATCAATATTCAAATGATAAAATTTTCTCTATTGGGTGAAACAATACTGGAATGGAACGATAAAGATATCGAGCATTACCATGCACGGCGTATGGCAATGGACAGTATGCTCTGCCGTTTCAAGGTCACCTATCCAGCAGAGCGCATCGATAGTGTGCGCAGTCTTTTAGAGGATAAGGAACGACAGATGTTCCAGATAGTCCGGTTAATGGATGAACAACAATCTATTAACAAGAAGATAGCCAATCAAATTCCGGTTATTGTGCAGAAAAGTGTGCAGGAACAGTCCAAAAAGCCAAAACGAAAAGGTATCTTGGGCATCTTTGGCAAAAAAGAGGAAACACAGCCAACGGAAACCACGTCCATGCTTTATTCACTCAATAGAAACGTAATCAACGAACAGAATACGCAAAGCTGCCGATTGTCAGAACAAGCCGATAGCCTTGCAGCTCGTAATGTTGAACTTAACAGGCAGCTGCAAGGATTGATATTCCAAATAGAAGAGAAAGTACAAACCGACCTGCAAAATAGGGAGACTGAAATAGCCGCTATGCGTGAAAAGTCTTTTATGCAGGTAGGCGGTTTAATGGGTTTTGTCCTTTTGCTGTTGGTCATTTCCTATATCATCATACACCGTGATGCAAGGAGTATCAAACAATACAAGCGCAAGACAACGGATTTGATAGGGCAATTGGAGCAGTCCGTGCAACAAAATGAGGTACTCATAACCTCCCGAAAGAAAGCGGTATATACTATAACCCACGAGTTGCGTACACCGCTGACGGCAATAACAGGCTATGCCGAACTGTTGCAAAAAGAGTGCAGCAATGGGAACAATGTGCATTTCCTTCAAAGCATACAACAATCCTCCGACCGTATGCGGGCTATGCTCAACACTCTGCTGGACTTCTTTCGCTTGGACAACGGTAAGGAACAGCCCAAACTGTATCCTTGCCGTATTTCCACGATCACGCATACCCTTGAAACGGAGTTCATGCCCATTGCCATGAACAAAGGGCTTTCTTTGACCATGAGTAACAAAAGCGATGCCGTTGTACTAATCGACAAGGAACGAATCATCCAAATCGGGAACAACCTATTGTCAAACGCCATCAAATTCACAGAAGAAGGCGGTGTTTCGTTGACTACCGACTATACAAACGGAGTGCTGACACTTATTGTCGAGGACACTGGTACAGGTATGACCAAAGATGAACAAAAACGTGTATTTGGTGCATTTGAACGCCTTTCAAATGCTGCCGCGAAGGATGGTTTCGGGCTGGGACTTGCCATCGTGCATAATATAGTGACGATGCTTAGTGGTAAAATCCGCTTGGAAAGTGAGAAGGGTAAAGGAAGCCGTTTCACGGTGGAAATTCCCATGCAGATTGCCGAGGAAGTTCAAGACCAATCAATACAAACCTATATTCGCCAAAAGGATAGAAACCTCAATGTTATCGCCATTGACAATGACGAAGTGCTGCTCCTGATGCTGAAAGAAATGTATGCGCAGGAAGGAATACACTGCGACACCTGCACCGATGCGGCGGAACTGATGGAAATGATACGTCGAAAAGAATACGACTTGTTGCTGACGGATTTGAATATGCCCGGTATAAATGGTTTTGAGCTGCTGGAACTTCTGCGCTCGTCCAACGTGGGCAATTCACAGACAATCTCCGTGGTCGTGGTAACCGCTTCGGGCAGTTGCGATGCGAAGGAACTTTTGGCAAAAGGCTTTGCCGGATGCTTGTTCAAGCCGTTCTCCATATCGGAGCTGATGGAAGTCTCGGACAAGTGTGCCATAAAAGAAACACTGGACGGAAAGCCGGACTTTTCAGCCTTACTGTCTTACGGTAATGAAGCCGTCATGTTGGAGAAACTGATAACGGAAACTGAAAAGGAAATGCAATCGGTACGGGATGCAGCAGAAGAAAACGACCTGTAAGAACTTGATGCCTTGACACACCACCTGCGCAGCTCGTGGGAGGTGCTACGTGCCGACCATCCGTTGAGGGAACTTTATAGATTGCTTCATGGTGATGCGCTCCCGGATAGTGAAGCGTTAAGCCATGCCGTGACCGCCGTGTTGGACAAGGGAGCGGAAATAATCCGGCTGGCAGAAGAGGAAAGGAGAAAATACGAAAATGGATAAGACAAGAATAATCGTGGTGGAAGACAACATCGTGTATTGCGAATATGTCTGCAACCTGCTGGCACGGGAGGGCTACCATACCGTGAAGGCTTACCACCTATCGACAGCGAAGAAACATCTGCAACAGGCGACGGACAATGACATCGTGGTTGCCGACCTGCGTTTGCCCGATGGCAACGGTATAGACCTGTTGCGCTGGATGCGCAAGGAAGGAAAGGTGCAGCCGTTCATCATCATGACTGACTATGCTGAGGTGCATACCGCCGTGGAAAGTATGAAACTTGGCTCAATAGACTATATTCCCAAACAGCTTGTGGAGGACAAACTTGTCCCCCTTATCCGCTCCATACAGAAAGAGCGGCAGTCGGGACACAGTCGGATGCCCGTATTCGCCCGTGAAGGTTCCGCCTTTCAGAAAATCATGCACAGGATAAAGTTGGTTGCTGTCACCGACATGAGCGTGATGATATTCGGAGAGAATGGCACGGGCAAGGAGCATATCGCCCACCACCTGCACGAAAAAAGCAAACGAGCGGGAAAGCCTTTCGTGGCGGTGGACTGCGGTTCGCTCTCCAGAGAACTTGCGCCGTCGGCATTCTTCGGACATGTCAAAGGCGCGTTCACGGGTGCGGACAGCACAAAGAAAGGATATTTTCATGAGGCGGAAGGCGGCACGCTGTTTCTGGACGAGGTGGGCAACCTTGCGTTGGAAACCCAGCAGATGTTACTCCGCGCCATACAGGAACGGCGTTATCGCCCGGTCGGTGACAAATCGGACAGGAGTTTCAACGTCCGCATCATCGCCGCCACCAACGAAGATTTGGAAATAGCGGTGAGTGAAAAGCGTTTCCGGCAGGATTTACTCTACCGTCTGCATGATTTCGTAATAACCGTGCCGCCGTTGCGCGACTGTCAGGAGGACATCATGCCGCTGGCGGAGTTCTTCCGCGAGATAGCCAACAAGGAACTGGAGTGTAATGTGAGCGGTTTCAGTTCCGAAGCCCGAAAAGCGTTACTGACCCACACATGGCCGGGCAACGTGCGGGAGCTTCGGCAGAAAATCATGGGTGCGGTATTGCAGGCGCAAGAAGGTGTTGTAACGAAAGAGCATCTGGAACTTGCCGTGACGAAACCGACCTCCCCCGTCAGCTTCGCCCTTCGCAATGACGCGGAGGATAAGGAGCGGATAATGCGTGCGTTAAAGCAGACAAACGGCAACCGGTGTGCCGCCGCCGAACTGTTGGGAATAAGCAGAACAACTCTATACGGCAAACTTGAAGAGTATGGACTTAAATATAAATTCAGGCAACCATAGCCGATTTTATTGAATTTGACTATCTGCAAAGGTTTATTATTCAAAAAATAATGTTACCTTTGCATTTAGGAAAAGCGTTCTTTTGAATTACTGCAAAACGAAGTGAAATACAGAATTTCGCTGGTTTCTAAATCGTTACCTATCAAGCTGCGAAAATTTGCAAGTGCTTGAATTTTAGCAAGAAAGAAAATTTGATATGTCTTCTTACGTGCCAGCTTATGTGCTTGTCTATTCCGGATCTTTTCACCCAACGTTTTACTGATTTACAGCAGCTTTCATAGGATGGTAGATTAAATATAAGCACATCTTTGTTGCCATCCGCAAGAGGTTCACCAATAATAGAGACCAAACCGTCATTCAAAGGAATGACTACTCCACTAGCAGAAGAATGCCCTTTGGTCTTATTCTGTTCAAACTTCAATAGCTTGTTTGAGTAGTCTACATTCTTATATGTAAGGTCTTTCAGTATCACATCGTGTTCGATGGCATAGCGTATCACTTTCTTGAAACGCTGATAGATACTTTTTGCTCCCTCGCCAACGCTACGGGATTGCAAATAGTCCACAAACAGAACCATCATATCCTTAGTGATAAATTCGGGTTTGATGTTGCATTCATATAATGGGCACTGTTCTTTCAGAAAATCCTTAAAACGACTGAAGGCAATTTGCATCATACGCAGGTCTTTCTTAATATTTATGGCTAATCAGTTAAAGAAATCCCTTTCTTTGGAGATTGAACGGTTCAATGCTTCGCAGAAGAAAGGATTTAGCTTTATGTTTTGATGTAAAATGCTTTTTCATAGTTCCTCTATAATAGAAGCTCACGCTAGTAGCCAAGAGGTAGTGTGGCATGTTTAGAACATGTATTCCCAAAAAGAAGAAGGAATCTGCTCTTTTGTCGAAAAAAAGTCTTATGTTTACGCACGATATGAAAAACAGGGTTTATATAGGCCCTGATATCAGTAAATAACCAACCTTGACATGTGTACAAACAGAGATAAGGCTATCTCTTTTGGGCGGGACGGCGGAGATGTCTGCCGTTTCGTTTTTTGTCTATGAGCCAGTGACGTGGTTGCTGACGAATCGTTGCCTCAAGATATTTTTCTGCAGATTCATCGTTCATATATTTCCAATATTAATCAAGTAAACGCTCACCCGATATTTATTGGGGACAGACTTAATTCAAAGGGATAAGACAAGAATCGCGGATGTCAGCTTAATGCGATGAATGGTATCTTTTTGATTGAAATACCTTCTTTTTCACGACACGGCTCTCTGGCTATAAAAGCCAACGAGCGTAAACGGGGAGCGCGAACAAGCTGCCACAACCGCTTTTTAACACGATAAGCGTCGCTTTTTAACGAATATATACGTATCAACCTACACATATGGCTGTATCAACTCACACATATAGCAGTGTCAACCCACACATATAGTCGCGTCAAGCTACACATATAGTGGCGTAAGCCTACACATATATAGGCATCGGCCCTCAGATGCGGTAGCGTTGGGCATTATTACCGCCTAACGACCGTAAAACATGAACTAGGGTGAATTATTTCGACTGGAACGAAAGGCCGTTTTTCAGCAAACAGCTATCAAATAGAGAATTGCTGTTTTTTTCTCTCGAATTGGGAAGCGAGACTCACTTAGGTACGGAATAATCGATTCTCCGGGACTTCAGATTACAAGTTGTCAAAAAGACAAATGTGTCACTTGTATCTATAGTTTCTCTACCATTTCCCGATAACCATCGGGGGAGAGACGGCTAATGTATAATTTATGCCTTGTCAGGTGAATAACTTACGGCTTGTTAAGTGAATAACTTACGGCTGGGGGTAGCCGTAAGCTTACGAGTCTGGAAGTGGTTAGTTATTCACTTGGGAAGCCTTTCTCAAGTGAGTTGGCCTGTTGATTAACAGGATATAAGACAGCGATTTATATGGCAATGGTTATTCCATGATCTCATCTGTTGGCCGACTTGTCTTAGGCTGCCGGCTGAAATATAGATGAGCCTGAAGATACCCCCAATGATTATCGGGTGAGCCTATAAAATACCTATAACTCGAAGCTAGCGGTACTATTAGTACTTTTGTGTCAAAGAGGAAGCTTGATTCAGATCTTATGCTTTGATAGGTTTACATTATTTTAATGTACGCCTGTACATTATATATAGTTAAATACATTGATGTTTAACAATACTTTGTGGGATAGAAACGACTAGTCTAAACGATCGATTTTTCTAGTCATTTGCAAAGGTACGCGTTTCTTCGATACTTGCAACCCTTCCGGGTTATTTTTTTATCGCTTATTCTCTTTCTTATCAATAGGATAGGTTATCCTTTACGAAACAACCGATTCCTTCAACAAACCTCCCCTTTTCGCCCTTTAAAAACGCAAGATCTAAACGATCGTTTAGACTAGTCGTTTTCGGGTAAGACAAGGGGCTAAACGACGGGATGGACTTTAATTAACACTATTATTAATATTAAATTTTGAATTTATGAACAAAAGGATTTTTACCTTGTTAACAGCTGGTTTACTGCTAGGTGGACCTGCTTTTAATGCTGCGTATGCCGCTGATGTCGATCTTACGGATAAGACCGTGATCTCCTATAGCGAGAATAAGACAGCTCTTGCTAATGGCTTGAGTTTCTATTTAGGTGCGTCTAAGACTACCTTATTAAAGGTAACGGATGCCCTCAAAACGAAGGATGGTAAAGAGGTTGTTTCTTTCGAAAGTACTACGGCTTCAGAAGTAGCTGATGCAACTGTATTTACGATCCGCAATTATTCCTCTAGCTCTTTTGAGTTGTGGGCGAATGTTGATGGTAAGGAATATCAAGTGGCTGTTGCTACAGATGGAAAGGACTTGACTTCTGCGTCAGACAAAAAACTTTCCGATTTGCAAACAAAATTTACTACGGCGACTGCTAAGTTGAATTTTAAAGGTTTGTATACGGTTACAGTGCCTACAAATCAGGTGAAAACCGATTTGAAAGCATTCTCGTATGAAGGAAAAGTCAATGCTGATTATTTGAATGACTATAATTCGACTGGCACAACATTATCTTTCGATTATAAGACAAATGAGTTGGTTGGAAACTTGTTTGATAAGGTAAAGCCGGTGACTTTCTCTGATGAGATTGCAGAGACTGGTGCAGGCGAGGCTAAGTTGGCTGCTGGTACTTATTTCGTAAGTGGTGATTCTAAGAAGGTTGATGCTTTCTTAGGTAAGGTTAATGCTGAGACTCCAGTTGCTAACGATATCTTGGCTGCTGCTCAAGATGTTAAATTCTTGGCTGTTAACCCGAATCCGAAATCTCGTTATGATATCAATGGTAAGCAAGATAACGAAGGTTATTCTTTGTATTGGATGAAGGGTGCTGTTGCGACATCCGCTGACTCTACAGCCAATGCTGCTTTCACTATTACTGCGAAAGATGCATTGAATGAGGAAGGTAAATTAACTTTGAAAGTCACTTTCAAGGTGGATGAGGCTGCGGCTGGTACAGAGGTATATGTAGCGGCCGTTAGACCTTCTGTTTCTGATACGAAGACTTATGTGACTACTGTGTTATCAGGAGAAAGTACAAAAACGAATTATACCCCTATTCACCCGCAATTAGGCTCAAATTCTTATCTTAACGCTTCAGTATTGTTGAAGAAGAATGTTGAGAATGTGGTTAATATCTACTTCACTAGTGCTACTACGAGTAAAGAAGATAAGCCTGGTATTCAGACAGAGTATCATAAATATTTGACCATAAATCCTGCTAATGGTTCAGATCTAAGTGTTGCCGCTTATAATAACGTGGACTTCACTATGCCGGTAGCTCAATGGATTGTCGCTGGTTTTGATGGTAAATACACATTTACATTGAAAAACCGTGAGACTGCTAAAGAGTTGGTATTGCGCTTGCAGCCTAATGGAGAAGAAGGTGGATATAAGGTAGAGAAAGCAACTTATGACGGAGAGGACGTAACAATCTCTGGAGATGAGACTAGCGCATCTAATGGTGTAACGGATGATTTAGCGCTGAACAAGACTTCCGTTAAGTTCAACACGATCGCTACGACTCGTACGGACGGATATAAGGTATTCACGGATACTCAGATCGCTGAAGGCTTTAAGATGACATTCAATGGTAAGGACGCGTTATTCGGAGAGAAAGCTCTTTACGCTATTGATGACAATGCTACTAAAACAATGAAGGCTTCAACCAAAGAGGAGAATTTAATCGTTCTTTATCCGGAAAGAATAAAGGGAGCAAAAGATCATTCTACTAAATCTCTGCAAGGTGTTGAGGATTATGTGATAAGCACAAATGCTTTCGCTTATTTGAATGATAAGGGAGAGGTTGTCATGAAGGCTGATGGCGATACATTGGTTGTTCCGACTTATGTTTTACGCTATACGGAAGCCAAAGGTGATGATGCTAAATATCTTGGCGCTGCCGCATCTAGAGATAAGGCTGCTGATGCCGCTACAGAGTTCGCTGTTGTTAAGAATGCCGCTGGCGCTTATTCTTTAGTTGCGGTGAGCGCTGTAACAGACGGTAAGCTTAGCTATGATGGCTCAACTGGTAGTAGTGCAAAAATGGCTAGCGTAAATACTACTTCTATGGCTATTACTTATGCGGCCAATCGTTACCAATCTGCTGATGATATTAATAAGACTTACGCTAACGTTGAGGTTTTGGACGCTAATCCGTTCAACCCGTCATTGGCCGCTAAACCTCGTCACGCTTCTTTCGACAATATGTTAGGTTCTATCAATTATCAGTTGAATAAGAATGGCTTCAACGAGGGCATCTTGTCCGCTGAAAGCATGATCTTCTGGTTGGATACAGCGGATAGCAAGGCTAAGACTCCGTCATTCTATATCTCTAAGGGTATTGAGGTGGCTGAAGGTGAAGAAAAACCGGCTGAAAGAATGTTCATGTTCAATCCGACAGATTCTTTGCATTATTTCGTGGAAGGTTCTGCTCAGGAATATACGGACGAGAAATATTATTTGGAAGGTTCAAGCAAGTCTGAGACGAAGGTTATCTTCCGCCCGGCTATCCTTACGGGGGTTGATACAATCACTACTACCGTGAAAGGTGAGACCGTTAAGGTTGTTAAGGAGCTTAACGATGACAAGAGCGTGAAATCAACAGATCGATTGGATGCGTTCAAGTTTAATATCACACTTGCGGAGGGAGATGATGAATATTTCGTTTCTTCTCAAAGAAAGGTCAAAGAGGGTGATGTTTATAAGACAGCTTATGTATATGCTTTGAATGGTATGTTAGGTTTAACAACAAATCCAGAAAAAGCAATGGTCTTCACGCTTGGCACAGAGGTTCCGACAGCCAACGAATCTATCGACGCAAAAGAATCCTCTATCGTTGTAGTAGGTGGCAACGGTGTCGTAACGATCCAAGGCGCTGCTGGTCAGAACGCTTATGTACGTACTGTATTAGGCCAGTCTGTAGCTGAGACTGTTCTTACATCCGATAACGCTACAATCGCTGTACCTGCCGGTATCGTATTCGTTACGGTTGGCGAGGAGACTGTGAAAGTTGTCGTTAAATAATTGAATATTCAAAGTAAAGGAATAATGAAATAAGATAATCAACAATTCCCGTGAGGGTTTCGATCCCAAGTAATCCGTGACGGATGAACAGGCGGGAGTTGGATTAATATTAATACTAAAGTAATAAATTAAGAGGTCCGTAAGTACCTCCGTGAGGATGGAGTACGGATAAAGAAACAAGTCTCCGGCAGGCGTAAGCTTTGCTGGGGACTTCGTATTTTGCGACCTTATTTATGTGTAACTAATGAAAAAAGAACGGTCTAATAACGTGAAAGATGGGGCCTTTTTGTATTTTTGCGGAAATTAGGAGTAATAGTAGTATCAAAAATAAGCTCAAACAATTAATGTCAAACTCAAAAATCTCAGCGGCCGCATTTGCGGACACAAAACCTCATTATGACCTTCTTGATGGATTGAGAGGTGTCGCAGCGTTAATGGTTATATTTTATCATGTATTCGAAGCCTTTGCTACGAGTCCTATTGATCAACAATTTAATCACGGTTATTTAGCCGTTGATTTCTTCTTTATCCTGTCTGGGTTCGTGATTGGTTATGCTTATGACGACCGGTGGAAAACCATGACAACAAAGGATTTTATCAAACGTCGATTGATCCGTTTACATCCGATGGTTGTCCTAGGGGCCGTTTTGGGAGTTATTGCGTTTTGTATACAAGGGTGTGAGAAGTGGGATGGTACGCATGTCTCTATATCCATGGTGATGCTAGCTTTGCTTATCAACCTTTTTTTGATACCGGCTGTACCCGGTTCCGGGCCTGAGATCCGTGGAAATGGTGAGATGTTTCCTTTAAATGGCCCTAGTTGGTCTTTGTTCTTCGAGTATATCGGGAATATTATGTATGCCTTGTTTATTCGTCGGATGTCAACGAAGGCGCTTATGGCACTTATTGTCTTGGCGGGAATCGGATTGGCTTCGTTCGCTATATTCAATTTTTCCGGTGCTGGGCACCTAGGTGTGGGGTGGACGATGGAAGAGTACAATTTGATCGGTGGCTTTTTACGAGTGTTATTTTCTTTCTCGATGGGATTGTTGATGTCGCGCGTCTTTAAGCCCATTCATGTCAAAGGTGCTTTTTGGATCTGTAGCCTGGCGATCGTCGTTTTACTCTCCATGCCCTATGTCGGTAATGGTGAGACCTTATGGATGAACGGTATCTATGATTCCGTATGCGCGATCCTGATATTCCCTATGCTTGTTTATCTGGGGGCTTCCGGGAAGACAACCGATAAGCATTCCGCCCGTATTTGTAAATTCTTGGGAGATATCTCTTATCCTTTGTATATGGTACATTACCCTCTTATATACTTGTATTTTGGGTGGGTGAAGAAGGAGAACCTTACATTTGCCGAGGCGTGGCCGGAAGCGTTGGCATTAGTTATCGGAAGTATAGTATTGGCTTACATTAGTTTGAAACTTTATGACGAGCCGGTTCGCAGATATTTGACAAAGCGCTTTTTACAGGTACGCAAATAACCTGCCATAACCGTATGTGCCACCCAACACATACGGTGTATCGGTGAATAAGCGGATCAGAATGGGTATTAGTAGCGATTTGCCCATTCTAAGATTGTCGGACTTTCGACATCAACCCCGAACTCTTTGGCTTTTCTCAAGATATTATGAGCTAATTCCGGCTTTTGCTGATCGGTAGCGTATCGAAAATAGGATTCGGCCGCCCGTACGTGTGTGGCGTCCGGCATAGGATATTTTCGTTCTTCGGGTAATCCGAAATCAGAGTCGTTCAACTCTTTGCGTTCCTCCGTGTCAAGTCGGTCGGAACCTTGTTCTCTTTCTCTTTCCATCGTGATAATTTTTTAATGATCTGTTTATGAAACGTTTCGATGGAAACAATCACTTCTCGCTAAAAAGTGTTGGGAAAGAATTAATGTTTATCAAATAGATCTGATTCATAAAGAAAACATGCCTCGCAAAGCTCATAAGAACACATCTTTAGTTTCATCCTTAGAATCGGAAACGGATTGCCTTGCTCATCCGTCTCATCCGTCTTTATCCGCTATACGATCTAAGAGGATAGACACATGTCTGCCGTCCATCAAGCCATGATGAGCCGTTACGGAGATAGGGAGCATCCGATGCCCGTTCTGCTCGATCAGCTTTCCGGTGGAGATACGGGTAGCGGAATCGCCTGTACGGAAAGAGGAAGCGTGTTTCATCTCCGTGAAGGCGATCCACGGAACCGGGGAGAAACGGACTAAGTCTTGCCGGTCTGATTCCCTATCTTTGCAAAGGCCTGTGAGAGCTTGCACACGTTCGATCTCTTTCTGTGCGTTTTGAAGGAACAGTTGCCTGTCCGGTGTATATTCGAAGAAGCCGAAGCCGAATGTACCGTCTTCCCGCCCGATCGTTGTTCCCACGTGGATTCGGTCGAAGCAGACAGGGATGTTGTCGATGATCCGGTACCGGAACTCTTCCACCTCATTAACGGCTGTCATAATCTTATGTAAGGAGTAGAGGAAAAAAGAGGCATGATCCGCTTTCGCCTCTTTATAGATGGAGGTCACGTCTATCTGGGTGGTCAGTCCGAAGAAAGGGTCGTCCATAGAACCGAAAAACAGGAAATGTTCTTTCCGGTTCCAATGCTCTAGGTCAATAGGATGCTTCATGATTCTTTATTTGTTGGGTTTACTATTTTGTGGAAAGCGATGCGTTCCGTACCATTCGCGATGTAAATGATACCGCATTGCTTGAAGCCATGCTTTTTCAATAAGTTTTGCATGACAATATTATCCCGGTGTGTATCGATACGGATATTATCGCAATGAGCGAATGCCCATTTTAGACATTCGGTCGAGATCCCCTTTTGCTTACCGTTGGAGGCCATGCGATGGATCACGGCATAAGGTTCATCGTTCAGCCATTCGCCTTCATAGATCTTTAGGTAAGTAGGGTCGATTCCCTCGATGTAACAAAAGGTCCCCACTAACTCGCCCTGCTCATTTTCGCATACGAAACTATGGCTGGCCTTGATCTCGTTGGAGATCAATTCCTCGGAAGGATATCCATTGATCCATTGATTGCCATTGCCATGCTCTTGCATGAACCTGCGTGCGTAATCGTAGATTGCCATTACCTCGGCCAGATCTTCTTGTCGTGTTTGTCTGATATTCATGATCGGTAGAAAAAGTTATCCCGCAAAAGTAGTATATTATTGTTATCTTTGCGAATCTAGTCGAAAAATATATAAACCAATTAAATCAAAATATCATGGAACCATTAAAAATTGCTACCGTGCAGTTCGAGACACGGGATAACGATAAAGTGTATAATCTTTCTATCATCCGGGAGATGTGCCGGAAAGCGTCGGTAGAGGGAGCGGATGTAGTGGCTTTTCACGAATGCTCGGTTTGTGGATATACGTTTGCCAAGGACTTGTCTCGCGAGGAATTGTTGGCTATTGCCGAACCGATCCCCACGGGGGAGAGTACGCAAGCCTTGATCGCCATCGCCAAAGAGTTTGGCGTCACGCTACTGGCCGGATTCTTTGAGCGGCATGGGGATCGTATCTATAAAGCGCAAGTTTGCGTGGATGGCAATGGCTTGAAGGCAAAGTACCGCAAGCTACATCCGTTTATTAATCCGAATATCTTGCCGGGCGATCAATATGTGGTTTTTGAGATCAAGGGATGGAAATGTGGCATATTGATTTGCTACGATAATAATATCATAGAGAATGTCCGTGCCACGGCCTTATTAGGGGCGGATATCATTTTCATGCCTCACGTGACGATGTGTACCCCTTCCCCTCGCCCCGGGGCTGGTTTGATAAATCCTATGTTATGGGAGAACCGGGCAAACGACCCGACTTCCTTGCGACAGGAGTTCGATGGCCTGAAGGGACGTGCTTGGCTTATGAAATGGCTTCCCGCTAGGGCGTACGACAATGCGGTATATGTGGTATTCTCCAATCCGATCGGGCGTGATTATAATGAGATCAAGAACGGTTGCTCGATGATTCTGGATCCTTTCGGCGATATCGTGGCGGAATGCCGTAAACTGGGTGATGATTTCGTGATCGCTACGGCTATCCCTGAGAAATTGAGACAGGCTGGAGGATATCGTTACCGAAATGCCCGTCGTCCGGAACTTTATGCGGATATTATCGGCCAACCGCATGAGTCCAATCAAAAGGTAGCATGGTTAACAGAAACAACAAATAGCAAATAAATAGTATGCAACAAACAACAATCTCTAAGTCACCTCGTGTAGAGGTGGTGGATGCGCTACGTGGATTCGCTGTCTTGGCAATCTTATTAGTGCATAATGTGGAACATTTTATCTATCCGGTCTATCCGGACCCGGCTACGCTGCCGGGATGGTTGAACGTATTGAATGAAGGCGTGTTTACGGTGGTATTCGCTTTGTTTGCCGGGAAATCGTATTCTATCTTTGCCTTGTTATTTGGTTTTACCTTTTATATACAGTATTCGAACCAGCAGGCGAAGGGAAAAGACTTCGGTTACCGCTTCCTTTGGAGATTACTGCTGTTGACGATCTTCGCTACGTTGAACGCCGCTTTTTATCCGGCAGGCGATGTTTTGCTGCTGTATGCGATCGTGGGCGTTGTTTTGTTTATCGTGCGTAAATGGAGCGATAAGGCTGTCTTGATAACGGCTATTATCTTTTTATTGCAGCCGGTGGAGTGGTATCATTATATCGCTAGCCTGTTTAATCCGGATTACCAATTACCCAATTTAGGAGTAGGGGAGATGTACTCAGAGATGGCGGAGCATACCAAGCGGGGGGATTTATGGAATTTCATCTGGCAGAACGTGACGTTAGGACAAAAGGCTAGTTTGCTCTGGGCTGTTGGTGCCGGCCGGTATGTACAGACCTGCGGGTTATTTATGCTGGGAATGTTGATCGGGCGCAAAAAGTTATTTATCCCCTCGGAGGAGAATTCCCGTTTTTGGATAAAGACCTTGATCATTACTGCGATCGCTTTCGGTCCTTTATACCAACTGAAAGTATTGTTGATGGATACGGCGGACAGCGCTATCGTGCGCCAGACGGCAGGTGTTGTGTTTGATATGTGGCAGAAATTCGCTTTTACGTTCGTATTGGTGGCTTCCTTTGTGTTACTGTATCAGCGCGAGGCCTTTAAGCGTTTTACCTCTATCTTGCGCTCTTATGGAAAGATGAGCTTGACGAATTATGTGACACAATCTTTTGCTGGTGCGTTGATCTATTTCCCGATCGGCTTGAATCTGGCTCCTTACTGCGGTTATACGGTCAGCATGTTCATCGGTATCGCCTTTTTCTTTTTGCAAGTACGCTTCTGTAAATGGTGGGCTGAAAGACATAAACACGGACCGTTGGAAGGTCTTTGGCATAAGTGGACATGGGTAGGTTCTAAATAAGGATCAGATTATCTGGTGAAATGAGATGGGGTATGTCCCGTCTCATTTCATTACAGACAGTTCTCACTCCATAAAAGGTTTGGCATATTTAATCATTCCATGCACGTTCTTGAGTCCTTCCGGTGCCAACTCGACAACCATGCAATATTCGCTGGGGACATCGAATGGGAACTCAATGCCGAAATCAATCGCCCTTTTATATCCGAATCTCGGATAATAATCCTTATGTCCTAATAAGACGGCCGATTTATAGCCTAGCTCTCCCGCTCGCTTATGCGCTTCACGGATCAAAGCGCTACCAACGCCAATCCTTTGGTACTTCGGTACCACCGAAACCGGTGCTAGCCCAAGAGAGATCACGCTTTGGTCTTCTGATACGATTTCCACCTTACTCATCATGAGATGCCCTATGATTTCGCCGTTTAATTCAGCGACTAAGGAGAGCTCCGGAATATAAGCGTCCGTTTTTCGTAAACGTTCTACAAGGTACGGTTCGCTTTGATCACTGTCCTCCACGTCACGGAAAGCAAGTTCCACGACTTCCCTTACTGCTTGAAAGTCGTTCTCTTGCTCTGGTCTAATCTTGATTTCTTTATTCATATGTTGCGTATCACCGGTTATCGCTCAGACCCGTATCGTGAGTCCGTTTTTATCTTCTGCGTCGAACACTGCGTACCGGAGCGGATTTTTCTGCTTTCGGAGCCTTGACAGTGGGAGCTTTCTTTTCGGAGGCAGGTTCTTTGGTTGTAGTACCTTTTCCTCTTGCGGCGCTCTTTCTGGCTTTCTTCGCGGCTTTGCTGTCTACCGCTACTTGAGTCGTATCCGGTTGATACCAGAGTGATTTCTCAAAGCTGGTTAATTGACCTTCGATACGAGCTTGCTCGTTCTTTAAGGAATCCGGTGTCGGGCAATACGCCTGCAATGGCAGATTCATCAAGTTTTGGGTCTTGATGATATCCCCCTCGAACATCCGGCGACGGAAATAGTCATCCATCGTAAAAGTCATGGCGTTATTCATATTAGACGTCATGATGTATGAATTGCTGATATACGGACGTATATTCTCGTAAGGAAGCCAGAACATAGGCATGGTTGTCTCTCCCATATCACCTGTAGAGGTAAGGATCGGGCAAATCGCCAATATCTTGACATCAAAAGCGGAATTATTCTGGTCGAAATACCATGCTTCTTTTACATAGTAAGACCGTACGTCGGCTGCAGGTATATCGCTTTCATTGATTACGAAAGTCGGTTCCTCACCCGCTCTCCCCGGTATCTCCTCATAAAGGATGTAGAAGCGATCCAGCAAATCCTTGAAGTTGATCAAATGGGCTTCGTCAAACTCCTCGTATCCGTCCAGATACTCATAGGCCTTGATCTTGTTCTCACCTAAAAGCTGGAAGATTACGGAGAAAAGATTCATCTGTCCGTTCATCGGGCGGGTCGGGTAATAAAGCGGAGCGTTCTGTTCTTTCATCAAGTCCACCTGCCGGTAGATAATACGCATCCAGCGAGCGTTCCCGATCTCTTGCGTCAAACGCTCGTTCATATCTTGGGCCCGTACGGTCAGTTCGGGTAAACCGGTATCTTTCTTATCGTTTCTTTCCCCACGGCTGGCTTGAGGCGAACGGCGACGCGTTTGTTGTTGCTGCGTAGCATCGTTCTCTGCTTCTTCTTGCGCGTGAAGAGGCATCGCTGTTAAAAAAGTGGCGGCCAAAGCGGCTATGTAATACAGATGTTTCATACTGCGAATCTTAATTTACGATTACTTCGATAGTCGGTATGGTACGTTCGATACCGTCCGGACCTTTCGCGACTACACGGGTGATATAAAAACGTTTACCCTTACTTAAATTGCGGATATAGTTTTTCTGACGTTGCGAGAAGTTGGTTCCTTCGGCCACTTCCGGGATAGCGTTACCCATGGAGTCGAAGAAAGTCAGCTCAAAACGTAATACCGTATATTTTACATTTAGCAAATCATCGTCGATAGCGGCCAGAATACCGTCAGCCTCTACCAAGCTACGTTTGGCGATCATACCTCCCTTGAACTTACGGACGTTACCGTTTTGATCCTTATACTCGATATAAGGTAGGGGATCGGGGAGGGCACGCACGCGGAAGGTAGTCTTTGCCATCTCTATGTTCCGGCCATCCGCCATACGAGCGTTTACCGTGATCACGGCTTCCGTTCCTACTTTAGACGGGCGGGCTTCCCAACCATCCTTGCTGCGGGTTAATGTGCCGTTCGTCATGGTAGCTGTCACATTACCGCTCGGTACACCCGGGACGGCGATACGCATCGGGTTGGCGATACCGGCATATAATACGTTCATCAATGTCGGGGCCACGGTAGCTGTCGGCTCGGTCACGAAATACTCGCTCTCGAAATCCCGGCGCATGATGCTGCCGTCGCTATTCGGCATCTCGATATAACCTTTGATCGGGAATGTCCCGGCAGCTCCGGTATTCACCGTGAAGACTCCTTTATTCTCGTAAGGTAATTCTTTTCCGTTTACATAGATCGTAGGACGTTTCGTGGAGTCTACCGCCGATAATACGATATTCGCCTTGTACTGGCTTCCTCGCATTACGATCTGGCTTTCCGGGATTACCTGCGCCGTGATCTGGTTCACACGGTAATCGCCAACGTCTACGCTATTCAATAAGTTCGATAAGACCTCACCTTCGGCGTAGCGAACGTCACTTTGCATTTTTGTTAACAGGGTAACAGCCGCCGCTACCGGCATATTCTCGAACAAGGCCTCTTCCCAAGTACGGGTATTGATCCCCGCTTTATGAGGGGGAGTCGTGCTTAGGTTCGCCTCCAATACGGCAGTCTTCGCCGAATCTTCGATAAAGCCGCCCATCCAGATACGATACTTATCGATTTCCGCTCTCAGCTTTTTACCTTCTCCGCTTACAGGAGAGAGCATTACACGGGAAGCGGCTTCCAAATCATCCTTATGCTCGATGCTGTTTACGTTGGCATTCTCGCCATCAGCTACCTTAGCGATACGGATCTTTAAATCTTGTATATACGTATAGAGGCTATCTGAGGCTTTTTTCACCTCACGGGCCTTCAATGCCCACTCACCCACTTTCTGGGGATTCTCTTGGTAATAAGCTTCCATCTCGTCCGCTACGATCTTGTTTCGGCGGGAGGAGTTATCGATAGAGGTTCGCAAGCTACCTTCCACCAACTCAAAACCATCCAGCACCTCCGACGACACATTCAGTGCCATCATGGCGATGAACACCAGATACATCAGGTTGATCATCCGCTGACGGGGAGAATTGGGATTATTTGATATTCCTGCCATATTTCTTTACTTCATTGGGTTGTTTGTATACGGAGCCTGTTGTGGCTGTTGGTAACCATAGGGTTGCTGATATTGCTGTTGGTAACCGGGCTGTTGTGGCTGCTGATACATCGGTTGTTGAGGTTGTTGTTGCGGCTGCGCCGGTTGTTGGTAGCCCATATTCACGGTCATCGCTTGCAATAAACGACTGTATACTTGGTTCAATTCGGCCAGTTGGCGAGTCATCTTTTCCGTCTCGTTACGGAATACGGAACTATCTACCACCGATCCGTCATACATCTCACGGATACGATTCAAGCCACTATTGATGTGTTCGATAGATTCGATCTGCGAACTGATACTCTTCAACTGGATCTCATAGATGGTATTCAATCCGGATACGTTACGGTTCAATTGTTCCATCTGGTGTACGTAACCACGGGAGTTTTGGTTGATGCCATCGGAATTATCCGTGATACTCTTATAAGAGTTCAACAGTGTATCGGATACGTTCGTAAGCGAATTAGTCACTTGGCTGAAACGCTCCATGTTCTCAGACATGCCAGATAATTGCTCCAGATATTTTTGGGTAGCTTCCGTCAATTCCGCCATCTTGGAAATTTGCTCGGCCGCTCCGCTTAATTTCTTGATGCTCTCGGATAAGTTCTTGGTATCTTCTTCCGTCACGTCCAGATTACCTGCGATATTCAAGGAACCACCTCTTTGCGCGTTCGCCTTAGACGCTACCGAACCGATATTTATTCCCCCGGCTATCTCATCGTCTTCTACATTATCCGTAGAATTGATCATGGTTGAGATCGGCGTACCGGTGAAATCCGGACGATCCATCGGGTTCTTTGATTTCAATACGGGGAAAACATCTTCCCAATGATATTCCTTGTTCGGATGCTCGAACGCCGAGATAAAGAATACGATAGACTCGGTGATCATCGCCACGAACAAGATTTGGTTAGCGTATGGTATATGTAATAACTTAAATAACGCACCGAGGATTACGATGGACGCACCCCAACTATACAGGAAGTTCAATACTCGTTTTCCTCTTTCGCTGGAGAGGAACATCTCCAGTCTGTTTTTATATCTTCTATATTTTCCCATCGTCGTATTATTGTCTTAAATGATTCAAAACTTTAAATTTATAATTCCCGCTTATTTCTTTCCCTTGGAGCGAGAGAATCCTATTTGGGTACGTGCGCAACGGAAACCGATGTAAGAACGGCTCTCGTTCTGGAACTCGAAAGTACGCATGTCCGAACGGATAAATTGTGAGACATCTTTCCAAGAACCTCCTCGCACTACTTTCTTTTTCATGGCGTAGGGATCGTTCTTGGCGGCGTTGTAACGCAGATCCGGGTTCATGTCGCTCATTTGGCTCGGGCCAGACTCGGAGTAAGACGTTGAGGTCCATTCCGCCACGTTTCCTGCCATATCGTATAACCCGAACTCATTCGGGGCGAAAGAGCCTACACGAGACGTAATCAAATGGCCATCCTCCGTATAATTACCTTTACCCGGCTTGAAGTTACCTAAGAAACAGCCTTTGCTGTCTTGAAGCTCGTCGGTAGACCAAGGGTACTTATTCTCGTTCTTACCTGTACGGGCGGCATATTCCCATTCTCCTTCGGACGGAAGACGGAATGGCTCTACCAATTGTCCCGGTGGCAAGCTCAAGGATTCTTTGTATAAATTCGTACGCCATACGCAGAAGGCAGTCGCTTGTTCCCAAGAAACACCGACTACGGGATAATCATCGTAACCCGGATGAGAGAAATACATACGGGTATATGGCTCGTTGTACGCATTCTTGAAATCGTTCACCCAGCAATTCTCGTCTGGGTAGATATTGACGATACGGGTATTCAAGAAATCCCATTCGCTGCTTAACGGGCGGGTGATCGTCTCGTTGATTACACGTCCTTCATCATCGATGTAAGCGGTGTCCTTGGAGATCATGACTACCTCGTTCGGATCTACCTGAATATCCGTATTACGAACCCGGTCCGCCGGGTTCAACTGATTCTTGCGGAGGGCGGCGGCGGTATAGTCGTACCACTCGTATTTATAGATCATTTGTTTAGGGTCCAAACCTTTCTCTCCGGTAACGGGATTCGTGTAATAGACACTTTCTATCGCACGTTGCTCATCCTCGTTCGCCCGTCTCCAAGGAATCGGACGGTTCCAGTCCAAATGCGGAGTGACAGGTTCCCCGTAACGGTCTTCCGTGATCTTGAACAGATCGTTGCCTCCATAAGCCGGGTCCGCCAAGCGTTCACGGATAATAGAGTCTCTCACATAATAAACGAACTGGCGATATTTGGCGTTCGTTACCTCTGTCTGATCCATCCAGAACGCATCGAAAGAGACCCCTTTCGTCTCCGGCATGATTCCCCACAAGGAATCCTTGTCGGCGGGACCCATCTCGAACGAACCTCTTTTAACCAAGACCATTCCATACGGCGCAGGTTCATTGAACGCTACCGATCTGACACCTGTCACCTCACCGCCGGCACTCCGGAGAGATTTACCGCAGGAGGTAAGCAAGGCTACCGTTACAAGTACTAATAATACTTTTTTCATATACTATAATATACGTACACTTTTATGTCTATTTTTCCCTGTCTTCGTCTTGTTCAGCTTTAAGGCATACTTGACACATAGCTCGTGGCTACCGCTACTTGCCCGGCCTAGGGCCGTGGTCGGGAAATCAAAGGCGTAACCCGCATGGAAACGACCTAGCTTTACGCCGAACATGATGCCCACCGATTCATTCACCCGATAGGAAAAACCACCATTAAACATCTTATTATATTCCAGCCTAGCGGTAATATCCGCATGAAAACTTTGCATGTCTGTCAGCAAGAACACCGAGGGCTGTAATTCTATCAACGGATTCTTTAATTGAATATTGTATCCACCCATTAAATTAAGTGAACGACCTATATAGGTATAGGCGTTCTCGTCCAGTTGAAGCTCCGGTTGGGTGATATGCGTCATGCCAAACCCGGCGTAAAACCGTTTATGGGTATAGTAAATACCGAAGTTCATATCCAACCCCATGCCGCTGACCTGCTCTACAGGAATGGCGGCGTCGGTCTCTTGATGGTATTCGGACTCAACCTTTATCACCTTGGTTCCGTCGAACGACTGGTTGACTAAGCCGATTTGCAGACCGCCGCTCAAGACTCCCCCGAATAATTTATACTTATAGGCGTATTGCGCCCCTACATGCGTATTCTGGAAAAGCCCGATCGCCTCGGTAAATACAACCAATCCGACACCATGATTCGTCTTGCCTAAAGCGAGTGGCATATCCGCGGTAATGAAGAACGACTTGGGTGCCCCATGTACGCCGATCATTTCCAAGCGGGCGAGAGCCAATATATTCAAGTCCTCCGTAGCTCCGGCCACGGCCGGGTTATAATACGGTTTCGCCATGAAGTATTGACTTAAGCGTGCGTCATATTGCGCCCGTACGATTCCCGCACAAGTACACAAAAGGATCAAGATCGAAAGAAGACGTCTTCTCATTTAAACATTCACTTCACGTTGTAACTACAAACGCAGCAAATCCGGATAAATTGTATTTTCACAAAAAAACAACGAGGCAGGGGAGCTCGATCGTCCGCCACCTCGTTCTTCTATTTCTTAATTTTCAATTTTCAATTCTCAATTGAACTAGTATTCTTCCTCGTTGAAGAAGAAGTCTTCTTTACTTGGATAATCCGGCCAGATGTCTTCCATGCATTCGTAAATCTCGCCTTCATCTTCCATTTCCTGCAAATTCTCAATCACTTCTAATGGCGCACCAGAACGTTGTGCATAGTCAATAAGTTCATCCTTAGTCGCAGGCCAGGGTGCGTCTTCCAATTTTGAAGCTAACTCTAATGTCCAATACATAGCTGTCAAGTATTAATAACCGCCGAAGCGATTTGGTTCTCTATTTTTCCGCGAAAATATGACTTTATTTATTATACGCAAGTATAATCCCAAATAATTTCTTTACCGTTATTATTTATGCATTCTTTTCGTGCCAGAACGAAGAAATAATCCGATAAACGGTTCATAAATATCAATACAGGCTCCTCAACGGGGCAATTCTCGGCCAAGCGATAGATTTGTCGCTCGGCACGACGGCAAACGGTGCGGCAAACGTGTGCGAGGGCGGCCGAGCGGCATCCTCCCGGTAGGATGAACGCGTGCATTTTCGGCAGCTCGTTATCCAGACGGTCTATCTCCCGCTCGATACGCTCGATGCTCTCGGGCGTTACCTTGCTCTCGATTTTCAATTCCGTGGTCGCTTGATCCGTGGCTAGGTAAGAACCGATCGTGAATAGCTTATGCTGGATGAATGATAAGAAATCAGTATCTTTCTCATCATTCAAGGCCGTGATTAATAATCCGATAAAGGAGTTCAGCTCATCTACGGTGCCATAGCTCTCGATCCGATCGTGCGCTTTCGACACGCATTGTCCACCTACCAGTGAAGTGGTTCCTTTATCGCCTGTTCTGGTATAGATAATACTCTTCTTCATATCTGACTTGTTTTGAATCCTAAAAATAAACAATATAATCTCGTTTGTGCAATTTCTTGTTGAATAAGACAATCCCTAGCGAGTAAAGATCTAAGGTGACCGTCACTTCCGGACATGCGCAGATCTCTTCCCAAAGTTCACGCATCTTACGGCTCGCCTTGATTCCCTCAAAAACGAATACCGTATCGTTGTGCGCGTATTTCATACATTCATTAAACAGCCAGAGGTTGTTATGTTGTTCATATAAAGTGTTGAAAAAAACAAAATCTAAGCTATTTATGTCATTTAAGGCTTGGGGAAGCAAGTCCTTATAATTACCGATACGCAAATCGACGGGATTACGTCCCTCTTTAGCGAATGCTTGACGGGCAATCGTGGCGAATTCCGGTACATTTTCCAAGGCGATACATTTCAATCCCGTGGCATAGGAGGTTAGATATAAGGTAGACAGCCCCATCGTGGTTCCTATCTGGAGGATATTCTTGGACTTGAAATAGTTTGTTAAACGGAATAATAAGGCGCCATGCTTGGGCCGGATGGATTCCCGTTTTACGATCTCGCTGATGGAACGGGTCTTTCGTTTCCCTTTGTTCTGCCGGTCTGGATAGGTGATCTCTCCTTCCCTGAATAATAACTGCTTACGTAAAAGCTCTATATCATAGAAACTATAATAAGAGCATTTTTCCTCGATGACCTTCGTGATGAGGTTAAAAACGAAAGGCGAATGTACTCCGAATCCTTTACGGTAACGGATGCTGCGGTACAAGAGCGATCCTTTTCGTAATGTATTAACCTTTGGTAGTATTTGCATTTCTTTTTGTCATTGGGCAATGAGACCTTGCCATTTACCGCGAACTTACATAAAAAAACGCAATTAGCATAAGCCTCTAGTCATTAAACGGGGTTATAATGACTTGTGTCATGCGGATGGCACAGCCGTGCCATAAAGGTGGCACCAGCGTGCCATCGCAGTGGCACAGTCATGCCATCAGCGTGGCACTAGCTTTATCTTAGAAACTGGCTTTCTCCGGTTCTGGGCGGATATAGGTTAATATCTGCCCGCTTAATTGAAGCAGCGAGATCTCACAGATCTTGGTGGAGTATTCCGCCACGGAAAGACGCTCCTCCGCTTCCAGCAGACTGTTTTGTGCCTCACGCAATTCGATACCAGACAACTCGCCAAGTTTATAGCGGTCGATGGCGATCCGGTAGTTCTCTTGGGCGGCTACGAGGTTCTCTTTCTCTAGGCTCCATAGGTCGAGGTTGTTTTTATAGGCCATCCAGAAGTTGCTCATGTCCGCACGCAGGGCAAGTTCCAGTTCTTGGATGCGCAATTGCTGGTTCTCGATTTGGATGCGGGCGTTGCGTTGCTCACGTTTCCGGTTGAAACCATCGAAGAGGCTCATACCGATGGTCACGCCGTAATTAAGCCCCAGCCGTTGTTGGAGGTCGTAATTGCCCACTTCCGTCCAGTTCGCCGTGTAGCCGTAGCCTGCGTTTAGCTTGACATAGGGATAATAGCGGCTTTTTACCTTTTTATAATCAAGCTCAGACAACGTCTGGTTCTTTTGGGCGATCAGGAGTGAGGCGTTGGCTTCGAGGGTATTCTTCCATAGATCTACCTCGTCGAGGAACGGGTTCGGGTAGATCAAGGAGTCCTTGATCTGGATTTCCTCCTCCACATTATTTAATGCCATCAACTCGTTCAGGCGGATACGGGAGGTATGCACGACCTCCAATTGGTTTAATACCTTGGAGCTATCCGAGTTGAAGTCCACTTGAGCCTGTTGCAAGTCCAGACGGGACATGGAGCCGATATAATACCGTTCTTCCACGATCCGTAAACGCTCCTTGGAAAGATCCAAGGTGGAACGGAGGTTACGCAAACGGATTTTCTGCCGGATCAGGTTGTAGTACTCGCTGGAAAGGTTGGCTACGAAATCCTCGATGGTCATGCGGGTGTTCAATTCCCCCATTCGCTGTAATTCTTTCAAGCGAGAGTATTCGGCTTGGATACCGAAACCGTCGAAAACCGTCCAGTTAACGTTTAGTCCGACGTTGCCCGTCTCGCTGTTTATACCATTCGCCTTCTCGATCGATCCGTCTTGCAGGCTGTTACGGTTGTTATTGATATTTCCGCTGAATCCGCCGCTCATATCTACGGTAGGCAGATAACCGGCGTTTCCCGGGGTGGCGTTATTGTCGCTGATCTGTTGCTCGTTACGAATGATACGGATGGAGTAGTTCTGCTCTAATCCGGTTTCGATACACCGTTTCAGATCGAATAGTTGCTGCGCTTCCGCTATAAAGAGGGAAGAGAAGGCAAATAATAAGGTATATACATATTTCTTCATAAATCTACAACTTGGTGTTTTGTTTTTTTCGGTTGGTGGATATAAATGAATACATGGCCGGTACGATAAACAGGGTCAAGAAGGTCGATACCAACATTCCGCCTACTACCGCTACACCCATGGCGATACGCCCTTGGGCACCCTCGCCCGTAGCGTATACCAATGGCACCAAACCGAGGATGGTGGATACGCTAGTCATCAAGATCGGGCGCAGACGCTGGGTCGCGGACGAGCGGATCGCTTCCGGCAAACTAAGTCCCGACTCTTGCCGCTGATTGGCGAACTCTACGATCAAGATACCGTTCTTCGCCACCAAACCAATCAACATAATGATACCGATCTGGCTGAATATATTCATCGTGATACCCGAATAACTCATGAACATCAGCGCACCGGCGATAGCCAAAGGCACGGTGAACATCACTACCAACGGGTCCTTGAAACTCTCGAACTGGGCGGCCAACACCAAATAAATCATCAACAAGGCCAAGATCATGGCGAACATTAAACTGGAAGAACTCTCACGGAACTCTTTCGACTCGCCGGAAAGAGCGGTACGGAAGCTACCATCCAGCACCTCCGAGGCGATACGGTCCATCTCGTCCAGACCATCGCCGATCGTGTATCCTTTATTCAATCCACTGGAAACCGTCGCCGATACGAAACGGTTATAGCGATACAATTGGGGCGGCGCCACGTTTTCCGTAACCTTAACCAAGTTATCCAGCTGGATCATTTCCCCATTGTTACTACGTACATAGATCGATTTTAAATCGACAGGGGTATTTCGTTGCTGGCGGTTGATCTCGCCCAATATCTGGTATTGCTTACCATTCATATAGAAGTAGCCCATACGCTGTCCGCTCAACGCATATTGCAAGGTCTGGGCGATGTTGCGGGTGCTGACGCCCAATAAGGAAGCCTTATCCCGGTCGATCTCGATACGTGCCTCCGGCTTGGTGAAGCGCAAGTTCACGTCCGCCATCTGGAAGACCGGGCTCTCGTTCACCTTTTGCATAAACGTAGGCAGGAACTCTTGCAGTTTATCCAAGGTCGGGGCCTGCAGTACGTATTGGATAGGCATACCGCCCCGGCGTCCGCCGAAGGTGGATTGCTGTTGTACGAAGGCGCGGGCCAAGGTCTCTTTGCGGACTTCTTTCGACAAGGTCTCGGCGATCTCCATCTGCGAGCGTTCCCGTTCCTTGATATCGCTTAATATGAGGTTTAGCGAACCTCCTCCTTCCCACGAGCGGGTCATGATGGATTGCTTCTCGGGAGCGATGGAGTCGGCTATTTGCTCGATACGGTCCGCGTAGTCGCGGATAAACTCGAAGGTAGCCCCTTCCGGCCCGCGCATATTCACGGAGATCATGGAACGGTCCTCCAAAGGCGATAACTCGGAACGAATGTTCTTCCAGAAGTACCCGATCGATCCGAAAAGAAGGATAACGATAGGGATCGACCATATCTTATGGTTCAAGAACGCGTTCAACGACTTGGCGTAGATCGTGTTCAATCCCTCGAAGAACGGCTCGGTCTTCCGATAGAACCAGTTTTTCTTCTCTCTCCTCTTCAATAGCTTGGTAGCCAACATCGGTGTAAATGTAAGGGCCACGAACGAGGAGATAGCGACCGAACCGGCGATCACGATACTGAACTCCTTGAATAAGCGCCCCGTCATACCTTCCATAAACACGATCGGCAAGAATACGGAGATCAGGGTGATCGTGGTAGATACCACGGCGAAGAAGATCTCTTTCGATCCTTCGATACCCGCCTCTTTCGGCGACATGCCTTGCTCGATACGTACATATATATTTTCCGCCACCACGATCGCATCGTCTACCACCAGACCGACCGAGAGCACGACCGCCAACATCGTCAATACGTTGACGGAGAATCCGGAGATATACATCACGAAGAAAGCTCCTACCAACGATACGGGGATAACGACGACAGGAACCAGCGTGACCCGCCAGTCACGGAGGAACAAGAAGATAATCAATACGACCAAGAGGAAAGCCTCGTAAATCGTCTGTTGTACCTCGCCGATAGAGGCCCGGATAAAGCGAGTGTTGTCATACATCATCTCGATCGTGACATCTTCCGGTAGGTCTTTTTGTAATTGCTCGATACGCTTGTAGGCTTCGTCGGCGATCTCGATATGGTTGGCTCCCGGTTGGGGGATGATAACGGTCATAACCATTGGCTCGCCGTTCTTCTTCAGTAAGCTCCGCAAGTCCTCGGGAGCTACCTCCGCACGTCCGATATCACTGAAGCGCACGATGTTGTTGTTGTCTTCCTTGATAATTAAATCGTTGAATTCCTTGGCGGTATGCATCAATCCTAAGGTACGTATGGATAAGGAGATCGTATTTCCCTCGATACTACCGGAAGGAAGCTCCACGTTCTCGTTATCGACGGCGTTTTTCACGTCCATCGGGGTCACTCCGTAACCCGCCATCTTGATTGGGTCCAACCATAGACGCATGGAATACCGTTTTTGTCCCCAGATATCCACGCCACTCACGTTCTCGATGGTCTGCAAGCGCTCTTTCACCGTTAGCTCGGCGATCTCGCTCAACTCCATCAACGAGCGTTTGTTACTTCGGATGGCGATCTGCATGATCGGGGAGGCGTCGGCGTCCGCTTTCGATACCGTAGGCGGGTCGCAGTCGCGGGGAAGGTAGCGTTGGGCACGAGATACCTTGTCACGTACGTCGTTTGCCGCCGTTTCCATATCCACGGACAACTCAAACTCTACCGTGATGCGGCTGCTGCCTTGGCTACTCACGCTACTCAATGAACGGATACCCGGGATACCGTTGATATTCTGCTCCAACGGCTCGGTGATCTGGTTCATGATCACGTCTGCGTTCGCTCCGGGATAAGACACGTTGACCGAGATAATCGGCTGGTCTACGCTCGGGAACTCCCGGACGCCAAGGAACCGGTAACCGATAAAGCCGAACAGGAGGATGACCAGCATCATCACTGTCGAGAGTACGGGCCGGTTTATACTGGTTTCTGAAATATTTGCCATCGTTCTTCTCCTTATTCAGTCAAGTTATCAATAGAAACTTTCATGCCGGTACGTAACTGCATCACGCCGGACGTGATCAGCGTATCGCCCACATTCAACCCTTGCAATACCTGTACACGGCTCTCGGTTCGTATACCGATCGTGATCTCTTGAGGCTCGGCCACGCCGTTCTTATATAAGTAAACGATGTCTTTTCCCATCTCGGGGATAACGGCCTCGCTGGGGATGGCTAAAGCGTCCTTGATCTCCCGCTTGCTGATCTCGACGGAGGTATAACGGCCGGGTAAGATATTCTCGCCCGGATTCGGGTAAGTGGCACGTACTTTCAAGGTACGGGTTGCCATATCTACCTTGCTTTCCACGGCGTAAACGGTCGCCTTATAGTTCTGCATCATACCGTCTTTCTCCATGCGGAACAGGATCGGGGTTCCGTCTTGTACCTCGGCCGCGTAGCTCTCGGGGATGGAGAACTCGATTTTCAAAGGGGATATCTTGGTCAACTTGGCGATTACGGAAGAGGAGGAGGTAACGTACGCGCCCTCACTCACGGAGCGAAGTCCGATGATCCCGTCGAAAGGAGCCCGAAGCTCTGTCTGGGCGATATTCGCTTTGACCAGCTCGATATCTGCCATTAGCTTCTCGTATTCGGTGGCTACTTGCTCGTAGGCTTCTTGGCTGACGGCGTCTTTCTCCAGCAAGGTACGTTGGCGATAGACACGATCCTTGGCTAAAGGAACTTGGGCTTCCAGCTTCTTTAGCTGGGCTTGCAGCGGCTTGTCATTGATTTTAGCCAACAGATCGCCCGCCTTTACGTGGCTACCTTCCGTGAAATAGATGGCTACCACCTTACCGGAGGACTCGAAAGCCAAATCCACCTCTTCGTCCGGAAGGGTACTTCCGGTACTCATGATCTTATCGGTTAATGATTGGTATTTCAATACCTCGGCATTGATGTTAAGTGTCTGGTTTCGTAGGCTCGTGCCCGATGTGGGTACGACGGAAGCGGCATCTTGGGATGCCTTGAACTTGTTTTTCAATTGAGGGTAAGCAATCATTCCCGCTATCATTAATAAGATAGCCGCCGTAACTCCCCATTTCGCTCTCTTTGTCATCATGTTCTCGTATGGTATTTACTGATAATTTACACTCGTTACTCCAAAATATATAACTAAACGCAAGTTTAGACTGCCCTTTCGTAAAAAGGTTTAATCAAAGATATTATTTTTTTGAGAGATGAATTCTTGATTGGGAAGAACGGGAAAAATAAGGGAATTCTGTCTAAAGTATCCATATGTTTCTTAATACGAAAGGCATAGTTTTGGCTTTTAAAAAAACACGTACGTCTTTTCCAGAAAACACGTACATGTTTTTGGAAAAACTCGTACGTGTTTTTTGGGGATATAATGGTGATAGGTGGTGTAAGGCAACGCCAATAGTGCCGTTAGGTATCGTGAGTAATATGGCGACACCGATACTCACACAAGGTGCGCATGAAGAAAGTATCTTAGTTTCATCGCCCCATGCACCTAAGATACTTCGCCAATGAACTTAGGATACTTTCTCAATGAAACTAAGATTCCTTGTTTTTGTATTAAAAAATAAGATTGGCTACTGCCCGAAGTTCTTCCTATTTCGCATGACTAACAGATACGCCTATCCCGACTGAGTTTCTACTGCCCCGTTATTCACTAGACAAGCCTTGAATTATATGTTTGTGGTATTCGCTATGATCACCATGTGAATATTTGTATTTTATATTTATTATGCGGTTATGGATGGATGCCATGTATAATGTACATGCGTACATTATATAATAGGTAGAAACGACTAGTTTAAACGATCGATTCTTTTAGTCATTTGCAAAGGTACGCGTTTCTTCGATACCTGCAACCCTTCCGGGCTATTTTTTTATCACTTATCCTCTTTCTTATCAATAGGATAGGTTATCCTTTACGAAACAACCGATTCCTTCAACAAATCTCCTGTTCCGACACTAAAAAAACGCAAGATTTAGACGATCGTTTAGACTAGTCGTTTACTAATGACGATTAGCCATCGAGAAGAAGGTAAGTGCTTAATTAACACTATTATTAATATTAAATTTTAAATTATGAACAAGAAGTTTACTATGCTTTTGGCTAGTGCCATGCTTGCGACTGCTTTCTCGGCAGGGGCAGCTGTAGACGCTAAAAAAGGGGATGCGATCTTGTTGAAGTCTGGCACTGATAATTTGTCAGCTTTAACGGGGACTAACTTTGGGAAATTGGGCCTAACCAATACTCCTGTCGATCTTAATGATTGGGAATTAAAGGGCTTAAATGGTGCTACTTGGACTGTTTCTGCAAAGAAGAACACTCTAGGTAGAGATATTTATTCTTTTGAGAATAAAGCTACAGGTTTAACGCTTGCTGTTGATCCTACCATAGCTATTGATGCAGATAAGGCTGGTGTCGGTGCGAAAGCTTTGACTTTGGGCGGTACCGCATCAGAGTGGGTGGCTGAAGGTGATAAGTTGGTTTCTTATTTCACGGGAGACTCTGTTGTTTATATCGCAAAGAACGGAGGTGATCTTTATTTGGAAAAAACAACAAAAGCTAAATTAGGCTCATCTAAAGCTATTGATCTGTCCTCTGCTAAGAATTTTCCTGAATCAATGATTTTGGATGCAGCTGACTTGAACACGTTATTGCAATCAGTTCCTACTGCTACTTTCTTTGGTTTGAATATGAACCCTAGTGTCTCTACTGGCAAAGCAAATCGGTTGACAGACACTCCTCTTAAGGCTACGGACGTAAGTGGTGCTGGTAATTGGGTAACTTTACAAGCCAAAGATAAAAAAGTGAAGGTTGATGGTGAGGATCAAGATGCCTATGTTGTCGTTGATACCGCTTATTATGATGGTACTGAGACTAGTAAGTTCTTGCAACTTAATTACGATGCTTTCAAAGCGGACAATCGTGAAGAAGGTTCTTATTACTTTAAGTTTACTTATAACGCAGCTAAAGATGAATTATATATTCAAGTTCAGAAGGTAGCTTATAAGCTTACGAAAAATGCAGGTGAGACTGATGCGGACTTTGCTAAGTATATCAAAGAGAATAACAACAATTCTTACTGGAGCATTCAAGATGAAGAAAACCCTCGTACGTTAGCGACCAAAACTGATAAGTTTATCTACATGGCTAGATTGGCTGGAACGAATGTCTTGACTATCAATACGGATGAGACAGATCTAACTGGTACTTCTGCACCTGTAGCTATGGCTAATGTTCAGAAAACAGTTGTCAAGCTTGGCACGAACTTCTCCGGATTGACGCTTACTACGATCCCTGATGGCGTATATTTGGTACAGTACAAGGCCTCGGCAGGAAATCCGAAAATCAAACAAAATGGTTTATATGCTTTGGCAAACTTAGCAGGAAACTTGGGTTGGGCTAATTTGGCTCGTAACCAAGAGTTCAAGCATATGCCTGCCGCTCAATGGGTAGTGGATAAGAATGGCACTTCTTCTACTGCTATGGTTACGATTGATAATCGTGAGTTCAGTGATGTTTCTAATACAAGTGTTCTTCCGTCTCAAATGACTCAATTCTATGCGGTGGAAGGTAGTGATGATGTATTCTATTTCAATGGTAGTGTAGCTGATACTTTGAGTTTTATCAAAGTTGATGAGGCATTGGTTAAGGATACAAAATTAGGTTATAAGTATGTAACGGCTGAAGAAGCTTCTGTTCAGACATATTTGTTCAACTATTTGCATGGGCTGGCGTTGAATAAATATCTGTATACTCCGGCAGGAAAAGACTCTATTGTTCGTGTAGACGAGAATGGAGAGAAAGCGAACTTCCGTTTGACTTTGATCGCAAAGGATGACAAATATGGTTATAAGGATGGTTTGGTAAGAAACGCTTACTATGTTTCTGACGGAAAAGGTCGTTATATCTCATTCGACGGTGTAGCGAATAAGTATATGATGAAATCAGTTCCGACTCCTTTCTTCTTGAAAGAGAACAATTGCATTGACGGTACTCATTATTATACTTTGGTAGAAGCTAATTTGCGTTCTGAGGTATTGGTTAAAGAAGGTAACAATGATATCGCATTATCTTGGTACCCTGCTTCGGAAAATGGTAAAAAGGTTGCTGATGCTAAGACTTTTGCTGCACTGAATACAAAGGAGGTAACTCGTAGTTATGAGCAACCGGATGGTTCCACCGTCACAGTAAAATATTACGCCGATGCAAATGGTAATATTGCGAGCGCTCCATATTATGATAAGGATGGTAATCGTTTGATTGTGGATGGTAGTGAAATTGGTGATGTATATGCTTATAAAGCAAAGGATGGCGTTGTATCATTACAAAAAGCATTCAATTCGATTTCTCGTTCAAATTCTTGGGACTATGCATCTGTAAAAGTATCTGTTGACGACAATACTCTTGATTTGACTGAGGGTACTTTAAATGATAAGTTCTATTCAGAGATCCGTACCTCTGCATTCGCCGTATCAAAAGACGACTCTCCATTGTACCGTCGTTTCAACAACGCTGCGTTAGGCGAGAGTGAAACCGCTGATAGCTTGTTCTTCGTAGAGAAGATCCGTAAGGAATACTTGATGGATGAGTGGAACAAGAACTTGACAGACAAGAATGTAGATTACGCTGGTATCTGGAATAAGGAGAAAGCTGACGGTAAATTAGGATTCATCGTTGATACTGCTTGGGTTAACCGTGGTAATGGCGATATCAAGCCGCAATATTTGATCTCTGTCGCTCGCAATGATCAAGCCGGTACTCCGGGTATTCCTTGTACGTATGAGCATAATCATTTTGATAACGCTGGTAATCCTGTTGACGCAGCGCATTGCTCTCATGCAACTCAAGGTCATTCAGGCTTCGACTACGGTAAGTATTTGGTAAGCTTTGGCGACTCTGCCCTTATTAAGGGCCATGAATTGAAGGTTCCGTATATGGATATCGATGGTGGTTATACTCGCGTAGGTTTTGTTAAGGCAATCCACGCTGGTGACAGCTTGTTCGTCTTGACACAAGGTTTTGAGAACATGGATCCGGCTACATTGGATACAGCTACGATCATCAATGCTTATAAGAAGAGCAAGAGCGAGAACTTTATCGTGAATTTACAGGGTGACAACCACAAGAACGTAACTTGGTCATTCCGCTATGTAAACCCGGATAAGGCTGGTGCTGTAACGGAAGAGGGTGCTGATAACGAATTCTTGTTCGAGTCGAACATCTATAACGAGGCAGGCGTTGCTTCTACTGGTAAGGCTACTAAGGGCTTCGATAAAACCGTTGCCGGTTCAATCGCTCCTTCTTACGCCGCATGGTTGAAGATGCAGAATGGTTGCTTGGTATTGACTCGTGGTGATTCAGAGTTTAGCGCAGCTAAGACTGGCTCTGACGGTGCTTTGATCTTCAACGCATACCAAAAGACTGACGCTGAGGATATGGTAACATCTATCGAAGGCGCTAACGCTGAAGGTGTATCTATCATCGCTGGCAACGGTACTGTAACTGTTCAAGGTGCAGCCGGTAAGTCAGTAGTTATCACGAACATCTTAGGTAAGGTAGTCGCAGAGACTGTTCTTACATCTGATAACGCTACAATCGCTGTACCTGCGGGTATCGTAGCGGTAGCTGTTGATGGCGAGGAAGCTGTTAAGGCTATCGTAAAATAAGATTTATAAAGAAATAAAATAAATCGAAAATACATTCCCGTGCGGGTAACCAAGTACTCCGTGATGGATGAACAAGCGGGAATGGATTAATATTAATACTAAAGTAATAAATTAAAGTTCATCCGTCGTTACCTCCGTGAGGAGAGAGGGCGGTAAGAATAAGTCTTGGTTGGCATTGTATATGCCGCCAAGACTTTATTCCATATGTTGTATTGTTAATCTAAAAATTAAAGGATATGCAGTTTAGTTGGTGGTACCTTTTTGTTTCTATCCCTGTGATATGGTCTTTATGGATAGGTTTCCGGGTCTTTAGGGGGATAAATAAACCAAGTGATTTCTTCTGGTATCCGGAAGGAATGTCATCAGAGAAGTTGAGGGATTCTTTGACCGCATCGAATATCAGTGTAGGTTCTGCTATCTTTGCGTTTTTGAGCTTTGGATATTCTTATAAGCTTGCCGCTTTTATCTCTCCTTTGACATGGCTGCTGGGTTTCTTTATCTTGTATAAGGTATTTCCTCGTATAGAAAATTCGGAAAAGAGAACATTGCATGGCTTCTTGGCCAATCGTTATGATAGCCGATTTATCGGTTATTTCGCTTCTTTGTTATCGATCATCGGATTCTTGGGTACCTATGGTATAGAAATCTTGGTTGGGATAAAGATCGCTAAAGTCCTTTTCCCTAATGTCTCCTCTATTTATATTATCTTGGGTTTGAGTCTGGTAGTGTGTACGTATACTGCACTAGGAGGTTTTAAGGCTGTTATTGATACGGAAAAGATGCAATTGTGGTTTTCATACGTCGGGATTGCTGCCGTTTTTGGATTCTTAATATCTCATAATGAGAATGTATTGAGTCTTGAGACATTGGCTTCGGACCATTGGGGATTTTCAAACTTATCAGTGTTATTTGTCCTTTCATTAATTGTGGTGAATGTACCTTGGCAGTTGATCGATATGTCCGTTTGGCAACGAGTCTGTTCCATGCGAGACCAAAAGGATATAAAGAAAGGATTGTCACAATCTATTTACTCAATTGGAATCTCTTGGTGTGTGTTGATTTCATTGGGTGTTTTACTGAATTATTTTCCGGACTTTACGGCTCCTTCGAATAATGATTACGGTTCCTTGCTATTGAGTTATCTCCAAGAACCTTGGGCGTTTGCTCTGTTTGCGGCGGGCTGCTTTGCCGCATTAGTGTCTACGGCAGATACATTATTGATTGCTTCTATACAGACTTTTGTTTTTGATATATTGTATCCTTCACATTCATTGAAGACGATAGAAGATACAAATGACCCGGAGAAAATGAAGGGTTTATTGCGCTATGGAAGGAAAATGGTTTATTTATTCGGACTTATCAGCCCTTTGTTCATTTACTTGGTTAGTATTGTGATACCGGGTGTTCTGGATTTGTTTTTTTTAGTTTATAGTGCTCAGATCATATTGCTTATACCGATTTGCGTGGCGATATTCCGTAAGGATTGTGTACGGATGAGAAAGTATGCGATATTCTCTCTTTCTGCTGGTTTCTTGGCTTCTGTATGCATGATGGTGTGGATGCTTTTTCATCCGGTGGAATACGTTTATCTGTCGGCTCCACTTGTTTCGATTCTGGTTTCTGCGATACCTTGGTTTTTTATTAAGAAAGGAGAGGGTTATGATACTGGAGTTAACAAAAGGTGAGATTTTCGAACTAATGGTTTCAGCTTTAGGAGGATTCCTATTGTTATGTAAATGGATGAAATCTACGAATATGCGAAAAGTAAGGGAATACCTTGAAAAACAGCCCTTAGATGGGCTTTCGGATTGCAGTTGTTTGGGGGATTTTATGAAGCGGTCTTCTTGTAAGAAACTGTTTAACTATTATTTTTTATATAGGCTTGTCTCCATTTCTTATTATTTGCTGCCGGTTGTTTTTTTGTTCTTTTTTCTTGTTGATGCATTTTATTTGTATAACTATTTTCTTGTTGATGGATCTGAAGTATTCGAGAAAGCTTGTGTTCCGATGCAGCAAAGTGTATTGATATTTATTTTTGAATCAGTGGTTGTTATGTTCCCTCTTGTTTTAGGAGAGTGGATTAAAAGAAATACTTATGAGCCTCTTGTATGAGCGACGATTGGAGTCTTGCTATATAGAACGAATATATCCGTATTCGGAATCGAATGCTTTTTTAGGAGTGAGTATTTGCTCTCGTTTATTTTCAGAGAAGACTTTGGTTGCTCTGTTTGATTGGTGCAAGGCAAATGTCAAATCTGTTTATGTATTAATAGCCGATGAGATACAAATGTACACTTTTATGGCTTCTAAAGGTTTGGAACGAAAAGAGGCTTGTGCGAAAGCTTTGCAAATAGGCGATATAAAGTATCGATTCATAGAAAGGGTTATCAAGAAAGGTGACTATGACAATGTTCGATTGCTTTCTTGGAAAGCGGTAGCCTTAGAGCCTCGATTCAAGACTTTATTGCAAAGACTTAGATTATTATATGGAACTGAAATCCTTTTTCGGCGGGAAGTTATCAAGCAGATTCTAGAACGTAACAGGCGGTTGCCGGAAGGTTTTCGTTTTGCAAGGATCGACTCTTCTGATTATGATCTAGCTTCTCTTTATATACTGAACGAACTGGCGGTTATTTTATATTTCCATTTATATTTTGATCCAGCGTGCCAATATCAAATCTCACCTTTACCTATGACCCCTTTATTGGAAATCTTGTATGACGGTACTTTTTTGAAAGACTTGCTTGTCCCTAAAAAGGATATTGGTTATATAGAAATTATGGGGGAGAAGGATCTCACTGGCAGAATGATTAAGGTTAATACAAAAGGGGCGCCCTTATAGATAGAACCGCCCCTCCTTATAGTTGTAGATAACTCCTTTACTTTTTTGTGAGTTCGTTATAGCTTATGTATAACTTTCATTAACTGCTCGCCCAAGCCAATTGTATAGCCTTGAGAGACAAATACGACACGGTTGAACGTATCGGCGATCAAGAAGATCGGCAAGGTATTGGCGTTTTGCAATTTCATCGCTGTAGCCATCTCCTTTTGGATCGCCCCGTCGATATCCAGACCGTATGTGATCGTGCCCGGTAAATCGCCGAACTCTTTCGGATCGAAGTTCTTATAGCCCTTCTCGTCAGGGAAGAGAAGCACGATGCCTCGTCCCCAATCTTCTAGTTCCTTCTTCACGGCGGCGATATCACGCATCGCATGGTTTGTCGGTTCTTGGCGGGAGCCTAGAAGCGCTACGATATAGTAGCCACGTCCGGTAGTAGCTAGCAAGCTAGTTTCCTCGCCGTTGTCCGCACGTTTGAATTTATTCTCGGAGTTGAAATTACCGATCACCTGTATCTCGTCCTTGCTTTCGCGCATCTCCAATTGGATCGGGGTGGTCTTGTCTGCCTCCACATTGAAAAACTCGATCTCGGCCAATACGCTACCGTTTGCCATACGAGTACCGGTCACTAACATATAATTACCTTCATCCATGGATAACGGTTTCTTCAGTAATCCGCTCCAAGTATCTCCCAAGCCCATATCCACATTACCGCCTCTCTCGAAATTCAAGGTCTGTAAAGTACCGTTCGGCAAAACCTTGGCGATCGTGAAGTGACTGTAATATTTCGGGTCCTGCAGCGCCTTGATCGGTTGGTAAGAAGCGATTACCTTGCCTTGTTTAGCGGTCGTCTGTACGGCAGCCTCGAAATCGACGTCTACCCAAGCGTTGTCCTTGAAGTACTGGATCTTGCGGGCTACCGGCTCGATACGTGCCGGAATACCTAAGCTACGAGCCACGGCCACGAAGAAGATATTACGGGAGCCCTTATCAGCGATACGAGATTTCCAGACACCCATCGGCATGATCGGAATACGTTGCGCATTTAGTGCGTCGTTAATGGAGACGTTATTCTTCACCCAATCCACCAATGCCTGTGGATTCTCTACGGCTTGTTTCGCAAGGGAAGGCTCAATATTCGCGGCGAAGAAACTCTTATAAGGAGTCAGGAACTCATTGGCCACACGAGGATTCATGATATATTCATTGAACCATTCGCTTTGAACGGCCGGCGTATTATTCAAATGATCTGCGAAGACAGACGCTGGTGTATCACGTAGATCCTTAGCGGACACGACATCCAATAATGCCATCGCCTGCGCACGCTTCTCGGCGGGAGTCTCCCGTAAGAACTTCTCGATCTCCATCCAGTTACCACGGCTACCAATCATGAAATCCTCCGTCTTCATCGGGTCGATACCCAATTCTTTCGCTAAAGCCTCCGCTTTCTCTTCCGTATAGAAAGTGGCTACATATTTATTACGGATAGCGTCTTCCTCCAATAAACGTTTGGCGTTCGCTTCCTTTTGCTCCGGTGTAACTTCCGCTGGGATAGAGCCATCCACCGGTGGTATGATATCTAGGGCGATCGTCTCCACATCTCCCGGTTTTTTGTTCAAGGCGATCGTAACCTCTCCGTCTTTGCCGAAAGAGACCTTGCTGTAGCCGAATTTGCCGTCCTTGCTGGCCCATACCAACATATCCCCTTTTCCGGCGGATAATGAGCATTTGCCATCCGCATCCGTCTTCTTGCGGGCTACACTGTTAAACTCGGCATAATTATAAATCTTGAATTCAACCAGAGCGTCCTTCACTGGCTTGCCATTGGCATCCGTAACCGTGATAACAGCTTTAGCCGAAGGCGCGTAATTATCGATCACGTTGATCTCGGTATACCCATCGGTACGTTCCATGACATCCTCCGGGCCATTGTATTTACCGAATACTTTCGTATGCATCAACATACCCCGGTAAGCAGGGCCGTTGAACCAACCCAGATTCAATACCGGTTCGGGCTCGCAAGCGCCGAGGAAATACCATTTACCATTCACCCAAGCTTCTACCCATGCGTGGTTATCATCTGTATGCGCCCAGCGAGGCGTATATACCTGACGTGCGGGGATACCCACGGAACGTAAAGCGGCTACCGTGAAGGTAGACTCCTCACCGCAACGACCGTAAGCGGTCTTTACGGATGCCAAAGGGGAACTTGTGCGCCCATCGGAAGGAGTATAGATAACCTTCTCATGACACCAGTGATTCACTTCCAGTACGGCGTCGTACAACGAGAGACCCTTCACCCGGTCTTTCAACTCATCAAAGAAAACCATGCGGCTTTCATCCAGATTCTCATTGTTGATTCGTACCGGCAATACGAAATGGCGGAAGATATCCTCTGGGATGCTATCGCCCCAAGGCATCTCATTCCGTGCTTGGAAAGAGGAACGGATGTTTTTCAAATAGAAATCGCCACTATAGTCCGTGATGTCTCCAATCGGCATATAGGCGTACATGAAGGTTAACGCCTCCCTCTCTTCGGGAGTCATTTGATCGTTAAATACTGCGAAAAGGTCTCCGTTAGGCAGAGCGGCCTGTTTCGCTTGGAAATCGTTCTCGACCTCAGCTCGGTAAGCGGCGTCGGTAATAAAATGTTGTTGGTTGTTACAGCTCGTCCATACGAGTAATGTGAACAACAGCGTAAATAGATGTTTTTTGTTCATAAAGCGGATATGTATGTTTGCCAAAAGTAATGATTCTATGCGAGATAGAAAAATTCTCGAACAATTTGTAAGAAAGATTTGTTTTTCTATAGAAAGAATAAATCTGGTCTTCCTGTAAATTTGGGACCGGATTTCTTCTTTTTGTGTGATTATAATTACAAAAAGTTTACGAACTTTGTAACAAAGTATCAAATCACTAATCATAAAACCCGTTTTGCGTATGTTTCAAAATCCTGAGCAAGTGCTATTAATAGCTTCTGTGATCCTGTTTTTAAGTATATTCGCCGGTAAGGCCGGTTATCGTTTCGGCTTACCCGCTTTGTTGTTGTTCCTTGGTGTGGGAATGTTGTTTGGCAGCGATGGTCTGGGCATCCAGTTCAGCGATCCGAATGTGGCCCAGTTTATCGGCATGTTGGCGTTGAGTATCATCTTGTTCTCGGGTGGTATGGATACGAAAGTTGCGGAGGTCAAACCTATCGCCTCGCAAGGTGTGGTATTGGCTACGCTCGGGGTGCTGGCCACGACTTTTATCACGGGCGGGTTTATCTATTGGTTATTTGGTTTATTTGGCAAATATGTTACGTTGACTTTCCCGGAATCTTTATTGCTGGCGGCGGTCATGTCCTCTACGGACTCAGCCTCGGTTTTCTCCATCTTGCGCAGTAAAGGGGTTTATTTGAAAGAGCGTCTGCGTCCTACCTTGGAGCTGGAGAGTGGTAGTAATGACCCGATGGCTTATATGCTTACCTTGCTTCTGATCGCTTACATACAAAGCGGAGGTATGAATATTTGGGAGGCCGGGCTATCCTTGGTCATTCAATTATCGGTGGGAGCTATCGCCGGTTTCTTATTGGGGAGACTGGCTGTGTTGATTATCAATAAGATCGATATAGATAACGAGTCTTTGTATCCGATCCTTTTATTGGCTACGGCTTTCTTCACCTTCGCCGCTACGACCTTATGTAAAGGTAATGGCTATTTAGCGGTTTATATCGCTGGTTTGGTGGTTGGTAACGCTAAGATTGTTCACAAGAAAAGTATGGGGACGTTTTTTGACGGTTTCGCTTGGTTGTGGCAGATCGTGATGTTCCTTACGTTAGGCTTGCTAGTGAACCCGCATGAGTTATTACCGGTGACGGGTGTAGGTGTTATGGTGGGAGTCTTTATGATCTTGATCGCCCGTCCGATTAGCGTGTTCCTTTGTTTGATACCTTATAAGAATTTCTCCTTCAAAGGTAAACTGTATATCTCATGGGTGGGATTACGCGGGGCGGTTCCTATTATTTTCGCTACTTACCCGATGATCGCCGGGATCGAGCATGCTAGTATGTTCTTTAATATCGTATTCTTTATCACGATTCTTTCTTTGCTGATCCAAGGAACCACGGTTACCCAAGCCGCTAAATGGCTGGATATGGTGGATGAGCCGGAACGAAAGGATGAGTTTGGCATCGAGCTTCCCGAGGAGATCAAGAGCGCAATGAGCGAGATCGATATTACCCCGGCGGTATTATCCCATGGAAATAAATTGATGCAGCTGACTTTACCCGATCATACCTTGGCGGTAATGGTGAAACGGGAAGGCCGCTATTTTATCCCGAAAGGAAATACGGAATTAAAGGAGAATGATAAGTTGTTAATGATTTCCGATAATGACGAGGCGCTTTTGCAGGCGTATGATTCCTTGGGGGTGAAGGATTATACGATGAAGAAGAATTGAAATAATGTGCCAATGTAGGCAATGTGCCAATGCGAATACTCTTTGTGTAGAATAAGCATTGGCACATTATTTTATCGTACCGGGAACTCGGTTATACGTAAAGTGGTACAGCCATAAGGAATTAACTCGATCGTCTCTTCATCACCCATCGGTTCGTTGGCTTGCATGAAGAAATTTACGGGGCCGGCGGAACCTTTGAACATATTCCATGAAGGTAAGATCCGTCCCTTTGTTTTGATCGTGATAGGGGCATTCTCTAGGTTCCATGGGTAAGGGGCTATGTTCTCTGCCTTTCTAACGACGAAATTTTTCTCTAGTTCTTCTTCTTTCAGATATTTGCGAATCAGGGAATAATTCCATGCTGAAGTAGAGGTGACCTCATAATACCATTCTCCTTTATGTGAAGACTCCGGGCGTTGATCAACCTTGCGTTCCCATTTCTCATCCATCTTTAGGGAATACAATAATGGACCTCGTTCGATGACAACCGCATCGTCATACCAATTGCTTGTGGATATACGCATGGGTAGCTCTAGCTGGATATGATCGCCATCTTTCCATTCCCGGTTGATTCGTACGATTTCGCCAGAGTGAGCCGCGATAGAGACAGCCTCGCCATTTATCGTAATCACGGGATTATTACACCAAGCGGGAATACGCAAGTGAAAAGGGAAAAAGGCTTTCTTGTCTTTCTTGCTAGGGAACGATAAATTGAAATCGATCTTTTCTTCAAAGGGATAATCGGTCTTCTCTGCGATTTTAACCGTGATGTCGTTTCCCACTTGGGCAGTCACTTCCGATGGTGCGTAGATAAGTGAAGCGATGCCATTATCGGCGGTGGCAAACCATAGATGTCGTGTGAATTTAGGCCAACCTTGATGTAGATTGGAGGTACAACAAGGATAACCGCTCAATTCTCCGAAAACAATGTCTGTGTCCTCGTGTGGTGAGACAAAGTTACGTCCTTCGCAAGTGATCGCTACTTGATTGACTTGCTGATAATATTGTCGTGCGGAAAAGTCATCCTTGATCTGTGTTGGCAGTACATTGTATGCGACTTTCTCTAAATGATCAGCCCACTGGACATCTCCGGTTATCTCTAACATTTTCTCGAGAGAGAACATCATCTCGACAGCGGTACAGAGTTCCGATCCTTGTGTCGGGTTACCGAAACGTAAAAGTTCATCTCCCGCCCATAATCCTGTAGGAAAACCAATCGTATGGCGCATTTTCCGTACAGCTTCCTTAACCGCTTCCAGATTTTGAGGATTATGGCTCTGTTGGTAATAAATGACAGGTTCCTTGAATCCTTGGGCGAGATTTACACAATGCAGGCTGTTTTGCCGGGCTAAATGATCTTGGTTCAAGAACACGTCGGTCCAATTGAAGGTTTGCTTATGGATTAACTCTCCTAACTCCAGAAGGAAAGGATCCCCCGTGATATTATAAAGCCAATATACGACCATCAGATTATCCCCTCCTCGTTGTTCAGCCCAGAAAGTCCATTTTCCCAGAGGACTTTTAGGTAGTTCAGAAAGCTGGTATTTGAAATAATTAGTGAGGAACGAGATAACTCTTTGATCGTTGGTAGCGGAATAATATTGTTGCAGAACTTTGAGCATAACCATTTTGGGCCACCAATCTTGTGCGTTATCCCGTTGTAAGCCGGGTTCATAGTCTCTGTCTGTATCTGGCCCGAAATATCCGTTAGGCTTTTGAGAGGCCAATGTCCATTCAACCCAAGGCTTTACTTTTTGGATCAAGGCCTCATCATTCATGATGTAAGCCAAAGGTAGTAAGCCATCTATCCAGTATGGGCCTCGTTCCCATACGTCTCCATCTCCGCCTAACCAACCGTTACGCGGTCCCATTACTTTCGTATAGATAGAATCCAGATGGCCGGTCATTCCCGTACACATTCGTTCCATTTGGATTTTTAGCCAACCCGCAGGTTTAACATCCCCAATAGGCAACTCTATATAAGGCTTAGAGGCTAATGGATAACGATTGTTCGGGTAATTAATGTTGATAGAACCTTCATTTCCCGGCAAAGTGGCAGAAAAGGAGGTAATTGAGATTAGGCTTGATAATGTTATCGTTAATAAATACTTCATTTTGATGCTTTTTTAGTTATTCGTTATAGGGGATCCATACCCTCATTTTTCCTGCTTTACGGTTATCCCACGCATAATAGGGAATGAAGGTAGCAGATTGTGCCCTACCGTTTGTTTTAATTGTTTTTATCCCATTCAATATATCGGAAACGAAGGCTGTCTGGAATGTTGTACTTGGGCTCAACTGGATTTGATCGAAATATTCCGGGTTGTCTATTTCTTCCATGCAGTATACAAGTGGCCCTCGTTGAATCGCCCGTTTGCCGAAATTTTCCTTGACATGCGGATCTGCCGCAACAATTTCCACGGGCATATCCATATCTAGAGCGATTACATCTTGCGATTTCCAATCCTTGATTACCGCATAGCCTTTTTCCTCAGACACGTTTATTCTCTTACCATTGATACTTAAATCATAGGTTTTGCACCAATTCGGAATGCGGAGGCGTATCTCTTTCTCCAAAGGCTGAGACGTAGAAATTGTTAGTTTTACCGATCCATCCCACGGATAGTCCGTTTCTTGTGTTAATAGGATATCAGTCTCTCCTATCCGTATTTGCCCCGTATTTCCGATATATAGATTTACCCATAACGCATCATCGGAGGAGGCGTAGATATAATTTCCGATAGAAGGCAAGAAGCGTGAAAGCTGACTTGGGCAACAAGCGCAACCATACCATTCTTGTCTATGGTGATCACCCTTAGATTCCAGCGGATTGACATAGAAGAAACGGTCTCCACCCAAGGAGATACCGGCAAGCGCACCGTTATATAAAGAACGTTCCAGTACGTCGATGTATTTAGAGTCTCCGGTAAGTTGGTTCATACGTTGGTTCCAAAGCACCATTCCGACAGAAGCGCAAGTCTCGCAATAAGCATCTAGGTTCGGTAAATCGTAATCCTCCGTAAACCCTTCGTTATCCCGGGATGAACCGATTCCCCCGGTGATATACATATTGCGGTGTACCACATCATCCCATAGACGATCTATGGCGGCTATATATCCCGTATCATTCTTCAAGGCAGCCACATCAGCCATACCGCAATACAAATACATACATCGTACCGCATGCCCGGAGATATCGGTAAGTCGCCGGACGGGAACGATATCTTGATAGTAAACCGGGTCCCATTTACCTTCATCACCCATAGTGCCGTGACCGTGTCCACGTTCCTCCAGCAGCCAATAAGCGAAATCCAGATATTTCTGCTCTTGGGTGGTTTGATAAAGCTTGACAAGCGCCAGTTCTATTTCCTCATGTCCCGGTACCCAATGTCTTTTTCCCGGACCGAATTGGCTCATCATATGATCTGTCATGCGGATACATACGTCTAATAACTTGCGCTTTCCAGTAGCTTGATAATACGCCACTCCAGCCTCAATCATATGTCCGGCACAGTACATCTCATGTTTGTCCATATTGGTCCACCGTTTATCCAATCCGGTGAGTGTATAGAAGGTATTGATGTAGCCATCTGGTTGTTGGGCGGCAGCGAATTTATCAATCCATTCGTCCGCCTTCTTCTCCAGCTCGGGATCCGGATTGTTGATCAGGCTATAAGCCATACCTTCTAACGCTTTATATACATCGGAATCATCAAAGAAAATGCCGGAATGCTCTCCTTCCCCTTTCGCTGCATTCTCGAAATTACGGATACGCCCGGTTTGATTCTCTATTTGATCGATACAGACAGGCAAGGTCGCCGAGACATGTTTACTGAGTCTGGGTGACCAAAAGTTATCATTGATTTTCACATGAGAGAAATCGATCTGCTCGATCATTTTCAAAGGCTGTTCCTTTATATCTTCTTTAGAGGTCTGGCACCCTTGCAAAAGAAAGGCAGACGCAGCGAGTAAAAGGTATTGCTTCATATAGCTTTAGAAATTGAGATTAAAGGAGGGTATGTCAATATAGAGACATACCCTCTATGTTATTATTGATAATTCGGATTTTGTTCCAGATTCGGATTGGTATCTACTACTTTTTGAGGTAAGGGAAATACCGTTTTATAATCTCCATTCGGCTCATGAGATAACCATTTAGCTTTTGTGAAATGACCGAAACGTATCATATCTCTCCGGCGATAAGATTCTCCAGCGAATTCCCAACCTAGTTCATCATAGAAACGTCCGAATTTTTCCGGATAAACTTGATTTTGCGAAGTTAATACATAGTTTTCTACCGTACCGTATTTATAACAGGATTTTTCTTGTAATTGCGCTCCTGAGACAATTGCTTTTTCAGGATGTTCTTTAAAAGCTCTTTTTCTGACCATACTTACAATAGACGCTGCTTGATCTGCTTTCCCAGTACGTAAAAGGCATTCTGCTTTCATCATATGGACTTGCGTAAGTCTGAATAAGACCAAATCATTATTTAGTTCACTTCTGGCTCCCATCTCAACCTCATATTTTAACCAGCGATATCCTTCTGCCTCACCAGTGAAAATTCCGTTGGGCATTTTGTTGACGAAGATAAGCGGTTGTCCCATTAAGTCATAAGAGCCTGTGAGAGGTGTCCGGTCAGATGCGTATTGGGGACCTCCTAGCCAAGTCGCATTTAAACGTTCGTCATCTGGATCATAGGTGTCGATGAATTGAGGTATTCCTTTATAGGCCCCAGCTCCCCAAGGGCTTCCAACTAGATCATACGTTTTTTGGTTTGCTCCGTGTAAGGCGGCTAAATGATAGTTAAATCCAGTGGCAAATATTTCATCATAAGGAATGACTAATATATTTTCTAATGAGTTTTCATTGTGTGCCTTAAATGGATCGCTATAATTAATGTCTAAACTATATTTTCCGGAATTAATAATATCATCACACTCTTGAATACAAGCATTCCATTGGGGATCACCTGTATATACTTCTGCGTTCAAATATACGTTAGCGAGGAGGGCTTTAGCTCCCCATAATGTGAATCTTCCATAATTAGATTCATTTTTCTCTGTTGGGAGATCGCTGAAAGACTCTTTTAGTTCTTTGACTATAAAATCATAAAGATCCTTCCGGGATGTTTTTACAGGTAATTCTGAGGTGGGTTCCGTGACTAAAGGAGCATCTCCAAAATTATCCATGATGTACCAGTAATAGAAAGCACGTAATGCTCGAGATTCAGCGATCATGGCAGCCTTGTTTTCATTAGCGGCAAAAGGAAAATCATCTTGGTTGATAATGCTGATAGCCCGGTTTGCCAAGATAATTCCGGAATAGCAAACTTCCCATAAACGATTCACTTGTAATTGTTCGGAGTTCCATGAATGTTGATGCATTCTACGAAATACACCTCCATCATCCCAACCGGAACCATTAGCGGGGAACACTGCGGCATCGGTACATATTTCTTGACTCAGCATTGGAGCTTGTCCGGAACCGCAATATCCCCAATCTTGAAGATTGGTATAAGCGGCACCAACTACTTTAGTTGCGTCTCCAGCTTCATATTTATAACTATCTTCAGTAATGTCAGAGAAGATTTCTTCGGTTAGGTCTGTGCAGGAAATAAAGTTCAATGAACAGCAACCTAATAATAAAATATTTATATGTTTTTTAATTGTATTCATGAGTTTATTTATTTTAAAAAGTAAACATTGCGCCTAAAGTAAAGGAACGTGTAGAAGGGTAACGGCCTAATTCATCACATCCGGGATTAAGTCCTTGCGTATTAACCTCAGGGTCTAATCCACTGTATTCTGTAAATGTGAATAGGTTATTACCGGTTGCGTATATACGTATCCTTTTTAAATAATCATTCTTAAGTTTTAAGGTATAACCAATGGTGATATTATCAATTTTCCAAAAGTTTCCTCTTTCGATGAAATAGCTAACATATTGAAGTTCCTGTTGGTCGTTTAGTACAGTCTTTCCGTACTTCGGTTCATAAGCTGTGGCAAGCAAATTTCCCCGGGTCAAGTTTACAGGACATTCATAAAACATGCGGGGGTAGTTGAGGATGTCATAGTCGAATGCACCTCGCATAGTTATACCTAAGTCGAAATTTTTGAAGGTAAAACTGTTATCCCAGCTTAATAGGTGTTTGGGCAGGCCATTTCCAATAATTTTTTTATCTTCTGCTTGTTGCTCTGAGATCGGTTTTGGATTACCGTTTTTATCTTCAATAATCCAACGTCCTTCGTTATCTATATCAATAGTTTTAAAACCGTAGAAATTACCAACCTCACCCCCTTCAAATATTCGATGGGTATATTGTTGGATAGGTTCGCCAGTCCAGCCATCTTCTATATAACCGGATTTTAATTGGAATTCCTCGTTTGATAGGGCAACCAACTTATTTTTGTTGGTCGAATAATTAAAGCTAGTTGTCCATGAGAATTCTTTTGTTTGTACTGGGATTGCACTGAGGTGTATCTCTAGTCCTTTATTTTGCATAGTTCCTGCGTTTGCGAGGATTTCCTGATATAAATAAGGAGGAGTGGCTACTTGATAGTTCCATAGCATATCTTTTGTCGTGCGTTTATAAAGGTCTATAGATCCACTGATACGGTTATCAAGAACGCCGAAGTCTACTCCTAAGTTCCACTCTTCTTTTTTTTCCCAACGCAGGTTTGGATTTGCGTTACTTGAAGGTTTTAATGAAGGAAGCCAGCCAGAACCAGTATAGAGATTCTTATCGCTGGTCAAGCGGCTTAATGACATATATGGATCTTCAGGAATTGAACCCGTTACACCAAAACCTAAACGAGCTTTCAAGCTACTGATAAAACGTAAGGAGCTCATGAATTCCTCATTATGTATATTCCAACCTACGGATACAGCCGGAAAATTTCCCCATTTATAATTAGCTCCGAATTGTGTAGCTCCTTCATGACGGATACTGACAGATGCTAAATAACGATCATTGAAACTATAGTTGATACGAGCAAATACACCGATTAACTTAGACTTGTTTTTTTCAGACTTTTCCTCAACTTCTCCTCTTTTTAAGGCAGCTCCAGCGCCCATATTATTATAGCTATATTGATCGGATGGAAAATCCCAGTTTTGCATCCAATAATTTTCATAGGTATTGTCTTGATAAGAATAACCCGCTAAACCAGTAAGATTATGAGCACCAAAATTATTTTTGTATTGGGCTGTGATCTCTAACAGATTATCGATAGAAGCTGTTGTTCCACGAGAAGCAAACCCGTTTTTGCCATTGCGGACAGTTGATATGTGTTTTTTAGTTTCAGCATATCCGCGGGTTTGATTATAAGAGGTTCTCGACACTAATGCTTTTACGAAAAATTCATCCATGGGAGTCAATGTAACGGTTCCGAATGTACGTAATTGGGTACTTTTATTCTCGCCATTACTTTCATATAGCGCAGCTACCGGATTCATATATCCGTTCATTGTCGGATGTTCAATCCAGTTTCCGTTATCGTCTTTCGGACGTTCAGTTGGAATATTGATTAACGCATTTCGGTAAATTTCCCCATTGAAGCTTTTGCCATCTCCTAAGGCTGTATATCTTTGTTCTTTACCCATGATGTTTAAATTAAACTTTAATAAGTTATCCCACATAGAGTGGTTGATTTCCAATCGTGTGGTTAATACTCTATTGTCTGAGCGTTTGATAATGCCTTGGCCAGACTTATAGTTTATGTTTGCGATATAATTAGAGTTGCGATTACCTCCGCGTAGACTGGCATTAGTTACGTAAGAAATAGGAGTCCTTAATATCTGGTCTAGCCAATCTGTGTCGTAACCATAATCAATAGCGCCGGGTTTCCCTTGTTTTACTAATTGACGGTATTGATTGGCATCCATCATATCTAATCTTTTTTTGATTTGCTGGGTAGTGACATAAGCTTGAATATCAATAGTTACAGGTATCTCTCCTTTCACTTTTTTTGTGGTGATGAAAATAACACCATTATTTCCTCTGGTTCCATAAATGGCGGCGGCTGAGCCGTCTTTTATAACATCTATGCTTTCGATATCTTCTGGTGCAACAGTGCTCATATCACCCGGAACTCCATCGACAATAACTAATGGCACCCGGTCTCCTTTTAGTGAGCCGATACCACGCAATACAATTTGGGATGAAGACGTCGGATCACCATTTGGCATGACAATGCCAAGTCCCGCAACCTTTCCTTGAAGCAACTGGGCTGCGTCTTGCACTGAACCTTGAATGAATGTTTCACTTTTTATGCTGGAAATAGATGAAGTTAATTCCCCTTTTTTCTGTGTACCGTAGCCAACCACTACCACCTCGTCTAATTGTTGCGTATCTTCTACTAAACGAATATTGATTTGTTGTTTCCCATTTACAGGAACATCTTGTGTCAAATATCCGATATAGGAAATCTGCAAGATGGCAGAAACAGGAACATCTAACGTATAATTACCATCTATATCTGTAATAGTTCCGTTAGTTGTTCCTTTTATAACGACGTTAGCACCGATAATAGGTTCTCCGGATTTATCTGTAATTGTTCCTGAGACCTTATTGTTATCCTGTTGTTGTTCTGCTTTTTCATCTTTCTTCATCAACATGATATTACTGCCTTCAATCGCATATCCAATATTCGTGTTTCTGAAAATTTGTGACAAAACATCCATTACCGTTTGGTCTTGAGCGTGTACGGATGCTTTACGGTTTAAGTCGATTTCATTTGTATTATAAATGAATAAATAATCAGTTTGCTGTTCTATCTGTTCTAAAATTGAATGCGTAGATTCATTATTAGCATTGATATTGATGCGCATCGTTTGTGAATGTACGGATGCGAGTAAGCTGAAACTGAATACAAATAATGCAATGAATGTTAATCTCATTATTCGAAATGTTTTGTCTTCTGTGTTAAAAGGGGACATAAAATGCCCGTTACAAATTTTTTTCATACATTTGTAATGTCTTATTTGTTAGTACTAAATGAATTTATTTTCGCAAGTCTGGTACTGACTTACGGAAGGGGGATGTTGCAGCATCTCCCTTTTTGTGTAATTTGTGCTGTTAATTGTTTGTTATGTTTTCATTCTCTATATTCTGTATTTAAAAGGTTAACGACTAAATATTTATTTTATCACGATTAGATTCGTCTCTTCATTTTTTGTATAAGTGAATTTATGTTTTAATTGTAATACTTTCAATACATGGTCAATTCCGTCTTTGATACGGAATTTGCCGGAATAACGGTATTGAAGTAAGGATGGTCGTTGAACATCAATTTTAATATCATAATAAAGCTGTAACTTTTCTATTAAACTTTGGATCGACTCGTCTTCGAAACAGAATAATCCCTCTTTCCATTTAAAGTAGTTGTAGTCAGGAATATGGGATGTATTTAATCCTTCCTGACTTGCGATCGCCATCTCGTTCGGCTTTAGGCGTAATCTTTTCGGCATAGTTAAGGAAGATATTTCTACGCTGCCATTTAATAATGCTGTCTCAAATAAAGGACTGTTGTGATATGCCTTAACATTAAATTCGGTACCCAATACATGAATTGCGTATTTTTCGGTTTGTACGGTAAAAGGACGTTTTTTGTCATGATGTACAGAAAAATACCCTTCTCCGTTAAGTTCTACGTTCCGTTTATTTGTGCCGAATTTATTAGGAAATTTCAATGTCGAGCGAGAGTTGAGCCAAACATGTGTCCCGTCCGCTAAAGTTAACTCAGCTCGCTGACCTGTGGGTACATGGATGGTTTGTATTTGTATATCCTCTACCTTTTGTTCTACGAATTGTTTAGTAACAAAGATTCCAATTAAAAAGATCGCTGCTATTTTTAGTGTTTCGATTGCGATACGTCGAATTGTTGGAATGAATTTTTTATGAAGTGTTTTTTGCTCTGTATCCGTATGCCAAAGTGAAATATCATATAATTTACGTAAAGCCAGAAATTCACGCATGTTATCAGGACTTTCGTCCAGCCATGACACTACTTTCAGTCTCTCTTCTTCGGAAACCTTACCTCTTATGTACCGTTGTAGTAATTGCTCCATGAATGTCTGTTAATTTATTTTCTATTATAAAAACAACGCTGTGCGCTAAATCCCTAGTGGAAAAATGAAAAAAATTAAGAAAAAAGAAAATAAAATAAGGGTAGATAGTCTTTCAAGTTGATACGCAAAGCTTTTAAAGCCTTGGTTATGTGGTATTCTACACCTTTTATGGTGAGGTTTGTCTCATCCGCTATTTCTTTTACGGTTTTATTCTCGAAGCGGCTCATCTCGAATATTCGATGAGTTTGTTCTGGTAAGTTTTTTAAAGTTTTGTGGATGATCCTATTGACCTCATCAGAGAAGATCTCTTTCGGATCGCAAGCCTCGAGTGTGGAAATTCTAATGCTTAGTTCTCTATTTTTTATTTCCTCTAAATTTTCAATAGCGGCATCATGTATGGCTTTATGGCGTAAATAGTTAAGGGCTTTATTTTTCAAAATCGTGAGCAATAAGGCTTCTGTTATCTCGTTTTCTCCAGCAGAGACCAGTCGCCAATATTTTACAAGCGATTCAGCTACGATATCCTCAGCCACCATGTCATCATGTACATATGATTTGGTGAACAGGAATGACCGTCGGTAATTCCGTTCATAAATGATATTAAAATCGTCTCCTTTCATCTTCAATACAGATTTAGCGGTAAAAGTAGGAATTTTTGATAGAAAAATAGTTAAAGTAATCATACTTTCATTTTCCCCGCTTTCCGGTTATCTCAAGTATAATATGGGATGAAAGAAATTGATTGTTATCCATTTATCGCATTGATAGTAAAAGGTTAGAGTGGAAAGAGGTCTTGAATACGGAATTCAGACTAAGTTCTATTTACTCAAAATAGTTGGGGTTATCTGTTTTAATTTTAGATCATTATGAGGCGGTGTCTATATGTGGAGACGGGGCATGCCCCGTCTCTCTCTAAATCCGTTGTTCCTTACCATTCACGATAAATCGCTTGATAGGTTGTTTTACCGGTCTTAATAGGTAACTCCAATCCTTTTCAGTTGTATCTAACGTGATTTCCAATCCATCTTCCAGTTGTTTTACTTTATAATTAATCTTATTATTTCCAACAGGAAGATCTTTCATTTCAATAAAGTCCCAATCTGATGGTAAATTAGGACTTAGGGTCAAGGTCTTTTTATAGGCTTCTGGTTGTATGCCATATATATAACGAATCAAAGGTGTTGCTATACCATAGATGGTCCATGCTTGAACAGGGCAGCCATAATCAGGCATCATCTCATTAATTGATCCCGGAAGTGTACGGCCAAATGTATCGACGATGCGATTGATATACCATAAAGCCTCATCTACACGTCCGTAAGCGCATTCGGCCATCGCTTGTACGCCTGTTGCGATAGTCATCATGCGATCTCTTTCGACTGCGGATAAATAAGGACCATATTCGCCGCAATGCTCTTTTCGTACTTTATCCAATTGCCGAATAGCTCTGTCTTCTGAGGCAATATGAGTTTCTATTGGAGTGCTTATTACCCAATTCTTGTTAGTTAACCATCCTTTCATAATACCAGTTGGATACGCTTCAAATTGTTTATACATATCCTCATACATTGCGATATGCTTTTTCTTGCTATCCTCATATTCCTGTAAGGAAACCTCGGCAACATCCCACCTGTATTCTGTATTACGAACCTGTTCGATAGCACCTTTAGTCGTTTCTAAGGCTTGCTCTCTCGTTCCATAAAAATCACAATAAATTTCTAAATCCTTATCCCAAAATAGGTCGTTTATCCTTTCTTTCAAATCGATTGCTTGCGAGGCGCACTCACTGGCAAATGCTTCTTCTCCCATTATTAAGGCAATCTGCGACATAACTTCCAGTGCTTGCTGGGTATAAACAGAGACATCAATCAATTCCGCATTTAATCCTCTAACTTCCATGATTCCATACCCTTCGGGGAACATATTCTTATTTGTATCCATATCTTTCAAAAGGAAGTTCAGACCTTTTTGCATATAAGGATACATATCTGCAAGGAATTTGTTATCACCAGTCCATTTATAAACATTCCATACAGCGATGACAAAATGAGCAGTCTCTTGAGTATTTCCTTTGTGGCTGACGAATGCGTTGAATGCCATTTCATGCAAAATACGGCCATTCCTATTGGCTTTCTCTGACATCTCTTTGATAACTCTCAATGTCTCTTTTGCTAATTTTTGGTCACCTGTAGCGACAAGGCCTTGTAATGAATAAGAATTATCACAACCGAATAACCATGGATATTCAATTGCGCCCGCTCCCAGAAAGCGTCCTGCACTTTCCATATCTGCCGCAAGCCATTCCGTATTGATTTTGCACCAGTTATAAACCTCTTGTAACTTTTTATCTGGAATGTTAATCCGTCCTCTCTCTAATAGTTGGGTGTAATACATTTTTTTATCTTCCAACATTTCGGAATGGTTCGCTAAGATGTCTTTGTAACTTTTTAGGGCATCCTCCTCACTGTCTTTTGATCCTGCGATGACGAAAGAAAGTTTTTTCTCCTGATTCTTAGGAAGTGTAATCGTATAAGTAGAAGAGGCACTTTTACCCGTTCCTTGCGTATTTATATAAGTAGGAGTATCTAGTTGATAAATACTCGTATGTTGATCCGCTCCCCAAATCACGTTCCAGTTATTACCTAAATCTTTCGCTTTAAAAATGGCATCTTGGGCATCCCAGTTCACGACATCATTTGCGTCTTTTAACCCGATTGTCCCGGATGACCATACAGGCAACAAATCTGTTTTTGCGACAAAATCAAAAAGGACTGTTTGCTCTGAATCCGATACATTTTCGATGGTATAGGTAATAACAACACCATTTTCTCCTTGTGGGCAAAATTGGAAACGATTGACACGGATACTATTATTAAATAAAGGAGCGTACTCAAATTTACTTCCAAAAGGATAATTCGTATATTGTATTGCGTTTTCCAACCAACAAGAATTACCTTTATTATCTGTCATTTTTACCCAAAAGCCATCTAATAGCTTGATCAAATGATTCCAAACTCCTCCCATCTCTCCGGGAGTATGTCCACCAAGATCAGGGAAGTTTCCATCTTGCGTACCTATTATGTAGGTTTTATCTCCTGCTGTCAGATAAGGATTTTTTTCTTGACCCGCTTGATTCGAGATTCCTTCCATGATTGTTTGTATCTCCTCATCTTGAGTGATACTTTCATTTGTTTGACAAGATATAAATCCCCCCAGTAAACAAATGCATAGATAAAGTGACTTTAGATATTGTGTCATATTCAAATCTTTTGTGGATAAAAGTGGAGGGGATATTATGATACCCCCTCACACTTACTATAATTAATATCCCGGATTCTGTGTCAACGTCGGTTTACCATCGACATAGCTTCTATCTATTTCAGTTAGAGGAATAGCGTAATAGCGATGGTTCTTATCAAAAACGGCTCCATTTAAATATTGGATATGTCTTTTTTCTCTTTCGATATATTTATTTAAAAAATCCTCAGCGATATCCCAACGTACCAAATCGAAGAAGAAATGACCTTCTAACGCAAGTTCCAAGCGTTCTTCAAATCGTACACGTTTTCGTAATACATCTTTACTTAGTCCTGCCCATGAATCCTTATAGATATCCACTTTATAATTGGCGGCAGCTGGACCATTGCCAAAAGGTGCTTCATCTCCTAATCTCACGTAAGATCCGTCTTTTGCCCTTTGACGAATCATATTGACATATTCTTTTGCTTTCTCAGGGTTACCAACCTCTACCTCACATTCCGCAGCCCACAATAATACTTGGGCGTATCGAATAATATTGAAATTCATTGCGTTAAATTTTGCTGTATTGTCATAAGCGTATGTAGCAAGTTGGTTTTCTAATATAATCCATTTTTTTTGGTTATAAGGACCTGCGCTGACTTGATCCCTGATCCAAGCTTTTCCCGGGTGCAATCCCCAATCATGATATGGAACGCCTCTACGACCAACGACCCAGTCTAATCTCGGATCTACAGGGGTTTCCATATCCGGTTCCCATGCCTCGCTAGATTCGATATCTTGGTCGTTTTTGAATTCATGGTCAGCGTAAGTGTCAATCATGGGTAGGCCATTTTCGTCTACTTGATAGGCATTTACTAAGTCGAAAGTAGGTTGTTGGAATCCGGCTCCACTTAAGTTTGGTTGATCTGGAGCATTGGGATAAGATAAGTCGAAACCACGTTGGCTACGATCGTAACCAGCTCCCGCTACATTTACCGCTACCTGGTTAGACCATACCACTTCTGCGTTATTGTTTTGCTCCGCATTGAAGTTATCAAAATAATTGTCAAGTAACTTATATTTTCCGCTAGTGATGACTTCGTCTAATAAAACTTTTGCTTCGCTATATTTTTGCTGGAATAAATAAGCCTTGGCCAAGAACGCTTTAGCGGCGTTTTTCGTAGGTCTTCCAGGCTCACTCTGATTATCCGGTAAAATTCCGGTAGCAAAAGAGAAGTCTTCTTCAATATTAGGCCAAATATCTTTGTCATTGGGAACCCTTCTTTGCGGATCTTCTACGTATTCATCAATATAAGGGACCATGTTCCAGATTTTTTTCGCTTCAAAATGATAATATCCTCTTAGGAAACGGGCTTCTGCTCTAATTTCCATTTCACTTTCTTCTGATAAGCCATCAATTTTATTATCATTCAGCATACGAAGTACGTCGTTGCAACGCTCAATAGCTCCATATACCAGTATCCATTTATCCCGGATACGACCATTTTCAGCAGTAGCGACATAACGCTCCATCTGTAGCAGTTCGCCTTGATCGCCGGTAGTACTTCCTTTATGGATATTTCCAGCGCACATATCTCCATAGAAGACATTATCCGGCCCACTTGTTATTCCCCAAACTCCGTTGATAAATCCGTTTAATGGACTATAGCAGGCAATAAGGAGTTTATTCACGGTACTTTCATCTGTTAATACAGACTCATTCAATTTGCCTAATGGTTGTTTATCCAAAAAATCAGAACAACCATTAAACAGGCTAACAGCCATCGTGACGGTTACCCATGTGAACGTTTTTTTCGCTATATGAAATAGATTTTTCATGTTTGTTTAATTTTAAGTATTAGAATGATAAATTGAAACCAATGGAGAATACGCGTGCTAGTGGCATATTATTCATATAATCGACACCCATATTCTTGTCATCGCCGTTCTTAACCTCGGGATCAATGTTGTTATACTTTGTCAATGTCAATAAGTTTTCCGCATTCAAATAAACACGACATTGCTGGAGTCCAATTTTCGAAAGCGTTTGTTTTGGAAGGGTATATCCTAATTCTAATTGTTTCAAACGAATATAAGAACCATCTTCAATTAAGTATGAAGAAACCTTACCTGCCTCATCATTTGGATTCAAGATATTGATCTCCGGCAGTTCCGCATTTCTGTTTTCAGGAGTCCAAGTATTCAATATACGGGTACTTTTATTGAAATAATCTCCCCAGAAATCAAGGCCATCCCTACCGCCTTTCGATGCGAAACAAATATCATTTCCTTGACTGCCTTGGATATAAAGAGACAAATCGAAGTTCTTGTAATAGAAGCGTGAACTCAAAGAGTACTCGAAATCAGGGTGAGGATTACCGATATAGGCCCTATCTTGGCTGTCTATTTTTCCGTCATTATTCACATCTCTATATTTCCAACGGCCGATTGCTTTGTCTGACTGTTCTACATGCGAGTCGACCTCGCCTTGTGTTTGGAAAATACCATCGATCACATAGCCATAGAAAGAGGAAATCGGATGACCTACTTCTGTTCTTGTATATGTGTTCGATATGAATTGATTTGAAGCTAATTTCTTTACCTCATTACGATATCCGGACAAAATGAGCCCTAATTCGTACCGGAAACCATAGTCTGTCGTATTCTGGAAATTGATATTCAATTCATATCCATTATTTTGCATTTCACCGATATTCATAAATGGGGCACTTGCCACTCCTCCGGTAGAAGGATAAGTAATTCTTTGCAAGATGTCGGTAGTATATTTATGGTAGAAATCGAATGACAAATTCAGTTTATTATTAAAAAGACCTGCGTCGATACCAATGTTTGTTTGTGTAGTCGTCTCCCATTTAAGATCCGGATTACCAATGCTCTCCTTACTGATACCTTGAGTGACAGAGTTTGGATCTCCCGCTATAGGATAGCTGCTAGTTGAGATATTCGTATAATACATGGACGCAAATGCGTAGTTATCGATATCCTGATTTCCTGTCAAACCGTAACTGGCTCTGATTTTCAAATCACTAAGAATATCTTGCCCTTTCATGAAGTTTTCTTCCGTAAGTCTCCATGCGGCGTTTACCCCTGGGAAGTAGCCATATCTATGATTCGCACCAAAACGTGAGGACCCATCTCGACGAATAATAGCCCCTAAATAATATTTGTCTTTATATTGATAATTGACACGTGCGAACAGAGAGAACAAAGCGTATTCATTTGCGTTGCCTGTATTGTCCTTGTTGGATTCGCCAGCGTCAAGGTATCTATAATCGGGATCCTCGATAATAAAATTACTTCTATAAGCAGAGAGATTCTCTATTTTAGAACTAATGGCTTCTGTACCTAGCAAAACATTCAGATTATGTGTTTCACGAAATTTTTTCGTGAAGGTCAAAGTATTGTTCCAAACCAATTCTGATTTACGGCCTCTTGCTTCCTTTAAAGAATTCACTAGCGTATTTGCGTCTCCTTTGTTCCAATAAGTTTTTGGATTGAACTCTTTGGAGCCGCTATCCTCAACGTTTACGCCGACATTTGTCTTGAATTGGAAGTATTTCAAGAAATTGATATCCAAATACAAATTACCTAACAAGTTGAGGTTGTCATTGTAATTCTCTCTTTGATTATAAAGTTGGGCTACCGGATTCTTGGAATCACCTAAACCATTAGCTTTTGTTCCGGCCCAATTACCTTCTACGTCGTAAACCGGAATAAGCGGAGCCATACGTACGGCCTCATGGTCTGATTTGCTTCCTTTGTATTTAGAGTAAGTTGCGCTTAGGTTTGATCCTAATGTAGCGAAGCTCAAAATCTTAAATTGAGAATTGGCTCGTAAAGAGAAGCGATCATAGCCCGCCCATTTTACAAGAGCTTCTTGTTTATAATAGTTTGCGCTCAAGAAATATTTAGACCCATTGCCACCTCCTTGTGCGCTGATATCAATGTTTGTAGTCGGTGCGGGGCGATAAACTTCATCAGCCCAATTAGTTCCGATCTTATTAGCGCGCATAAATTGATTTTCCGCAGTATTATAAGTGCTGAGATCTACCTGGCCTTCCATGGCTCCTGCCGGTAGAATATAATCAGGAATGACGGGTGTAGCTCCGTTGCCATATTGGTCATGCTGTGGTGTTAACCCGGCGTTTCTCATTGCGTTCCACAAGACTTCTCCATATTGTTGGGAGTTTAGCATTTCCGGCAAGTTGGTGGGAAGTTGCACGCCTACGTTTACTTTTACGTCAACGGTAGGTTTTCCTTCTTTACCTTGCTTTGTCGTGATTAAGATAACCCCGTTAGCTGCTTGGGAACCATAGATAGAGGCGGAGGAAGCATCCTTCAATACTTGTACAGACTCTATACTTGAAGGATTTATTTGGGATGCGATCTCGCTTTTTGTAGGAAAACCATCAATGACATACAACGGGCTGTTATTATTCAGTGTTCCGACACCTCGAATACGGATAGCAGGAGCATCGCCAGCTACGCCGGAAGTTGTTACGGACACACCGGATAACCTACCTTGAAGAAGGTTCTGTATATTCCCGGATGATTGAATAGATAAATCCTTCGTAGATATGGAAGAGATAGATCCGGCTACGTCTTTCTTGCGTTGCGTACCATAACCGATAACAACGACATCATCCAATGCTTGTGCGTCATCCTTCATGGTAATTTGGATGTTCGTCTGCCCTTTGGTAGGGATTTCTTGTGTCTGATATCCGATATAGGAAATTTGCAAGATGGCGTTCTCGGAGACCATAAGGCTGAAATTTCCGTTAATGTCGGTGATTATACCGTTTGTGGTTCCCTTCACCACGATATTTGCTCCAATGATAGGTTCACCAATTGCGTCTTTCACAACACCGGTAATTCTCCGGTTACTCTGTTGTGTAACAGAAGTGTTTTTTCGCATTAACATGATGTTATTACCCTCCATCGCATATGAGATGTCTGTTTGGGTAAAGACAGATGATAACACATCTGCTACGGTTTTATTTTGCGCCTCTACGGAAACCTTACGATTTAGATCTATTTCTTTGGTGTCGTACACAAAGAGATAGTCTGTTTGTTTTTCGATTTCGTTTAAGACAATTTGAGTGTTTGCATTGTTCACATGGATATTGACCCGTGTATTTTGCGAATTAACAGATGCAAACATTCCTGTGGTTGATAGAAATAGTGTTATAAAAGTTAACTTCATAACTCTTTTTGTTTGATTTTTCATACATTTGTAACTCTTGAATTTGATACTGATGATTTAAGTGCATGTGGTATTGATTCTTTCCGGGGAGTGTTGCCGCATTTCCCGGTTTTTATATACCGTTTCTTTTTTGATATTTTTTATCTCATAGGCATACATGATTTATAAGGTTAACATTCTGTTCTTACTTTATGATTATTAGATTCTTATCGTCATCTTTGATGTATGTGAATTTATGTTTTAACTGAAGTACTTTTAATACATGCTCTATTCCATCTTGAATACGAAATTTGCCGGAATAGTGATGTTTCAACAATGAGGGACGTTGGATCTCAATCGTAGTATCATAATAAAGTTCTAGTTTCTTTATTAGATCTTGGATTGATTCATTCTCAAAACAGAACAGGCCTTCTTTCCATTTAAAATAGTCGCTATTATTAATTGTAGATTTCTTGAGCATCCTATTCTCTATACTAACGATTTCATTAGGCTTGAGTTGTAATCCATTTCTTAAATTAGGGGAACTGATTTTTACACTACCCTTTAAAAGGGCGGTTTCGAACAAGGATGTGTTATGGTAAGCTTTTACATTGAACTCTGTACCTAATACTTGAACATCATGATTTTGGGTATGTACGGTAAATGGACTATTTTCATTGTGCTGGACAGAGAAGTAACCTTCGCCGTCTAATTCCACGTTTCGGGTGTTTGCGCTGAATTGTTCAGGAAATTTTAGGGTTGAGCGAGAGTTTAGCCATACATGCGTACCATCGGCTAAGGTGACCTCTGCCCGTTGTCCGGCAGGGACATGAATGGTTTGCATTTGTTTCTTGTTCGATTGTTGTATCTGCAGTTGTTTGCTTCCCCAAAAGCCGATTAGAAAGATGGCTGCGATTTTTAAGATCTCGGCCATTATCTTCCGTATGGAATAATGTACTTTCTTTACGGAATTTGTCTTATCTGTATTGGCTTGCCAAAGTGAAATGTCATATAATTTGCGTAAAACCAGAAATTCACGCATGTTTTCAGGGCTTTCGTCTAACCATGATGCTATTTTCAGTCTTTCTTTCTCTGAAACCTCTCCTTTTATGTATCGTTGTAGTAATTCCTTCATGGTATCTATTAATTTTGCTTTATAAATAATAAACGATGCTGCAAGATAGATCCCTAGTGGAAAAACGAGAAAAGTCAAGAAAAAAGAAAATAGAATAAGGGAAGATAATCTTTTAGATTGATACGTAATACTTTTAAAGTCTTGGTAATGTGGTATTCTACTCCTTTTACGGTGAGGTTGGTTTCTATAGCGATTTCTTTCACTGTTTTGTTTTCGAAACGACTCATCTCGAATATCCTGCGAGTTTGTTCGGGCAATGATTGTAGGGTGCGCTGAAGGATTGTGCGTATCTCTTCCCGGAAAATTTCTTCTGGATCGCAAGCCTCTAAAGTGGATATGCGGATGCTTAGTTCTCGCTTTTTTATTTCTTCTAGATTTTCGATCGCAGCATCATGTACAGCTTTATGGCGTAAGTAGTCGAGAGCTTTATTTCTCAAGATCGAAAGTAAAAGAGCTTCTGTTGCTTCTCCTTTTTGGGTGGAGATTAGTCTCCAATACTTCACAAGAGAATCGGATACGATATCTTCTGCTATCATATCATCATGTACGTATGATTTAGCGAACATGAACGATCGTTGATAGTTTCGTTCGTAAATAATGTTAAAATTGTCTTTTGCCATTATAAGCTGAGTAATAAAAATAAGATTACATGACTTCTGGAGTAAAACTAAGTTCTTCAAAGTTCCCTAGGAACTATATTCGGTATTTACAAACTACGCTTCTTCCTAATTCACATATTGTATCTACAGAGCGTAAATAGACTAACCGGTGGGACTTTTATGCCCTGAAATCATATAGTTATGTCAATAAAATATAAGACAATATTGATTTAGAATAGAAAAGATTGTGTTTTGCTAAAAGAAATCAATATATTTGCCTTATCTTTTGGAGTTTTAACATAAAAGGCATTTGGCACTAAATAGTCATGAACATAGTTCCTAGGGAACTATTTTCTTCATTCCTACAGAAGACAAAAGTTTCGTGCCGAAGAAACCTTAGTTTCCCTATATAGAAACAAAAGTTTCCTAAGCGGAAAACAAAGGTTTTAGCGGTATAAAACTTTAGTTTTTCATGGATAAAAACTGTATAAGCTTATATGTTAATGTTTTGTCTGTATAAGGAAGAGACCGTATGATGATTGCGGCAAGTGTGGAGAGATCGTTCTGTTTAGAGATAGAAAAGTAGTAAATGATGGTAGATAGGGCCTGATAATTGTAGATGTTTTTTATCTACCACCATAGGCTAAACCGTCTAAAGATAGATGATTACAAGGATAGTTGTAGATGTTGTAGATAAATTGGATATTTTTGAACCTTAGTCAGTAAGAGAGAGTACTGTTCGTGAGTTGATGAAGGAGATCTCCTCATTGGCTATTCGCTTATCTGGATTTGGGAAAATTACGAGATCAAATACGAAACATCCCGTTTCTTTCGTTGTTATATGGAGGATTATCCATATATTTGTAAATAAACTAGGTAAGCTTATGGCAGCGAAGAAAGATAGAGTACTTTGGGCTGATGACGAGATTGATTTGTTGAAACCGCATATCTTGTTCTTGCAGGACAAAGGGTATGAGGTCGTTCCGGTGGTGAGCGGGCAAGACGCTATTGACTGCTGTAAGGAACAATCGTTTGACATTATTTTTCTCGATGAGAATATGCCCGGCTTGACAGGATTGGAGACGCTGTCGCATATCAAGGAGATCGCTCCGAATGTGCCGGTCGTGATGGTGACTAAAAGTGAGGAGGAAAGTATCATGAATCAGGCGATCGGAAATAAGATCGCGGATTATTTGATCAAACCGGTAAATCCCAACCAATTGCTTCTCTCTATCAAGAAGAATGTCCATAAGAACGTGATTATCTCCGAGACGACCACGGTGGGTTATCAGCAGGAATTCGGTCGTATAGGTATGCAAATCAATGATTCCTTGACCACAGACGACTGGATGGAGGTCTATAAGAAACTAGTGTACTGGGAATTGGAACTGGAAAGCAGCCAAGTGGCAATGACAGATATGCTCCGTATGCAGAAGGAAGAGGCCAATAACGCTTTTGCCAAATTCGTGAAGAAGAATTATGTGGACTGGATACAGAATCCGGCCGATCGCCCGTTGATGAGCCCCGACCTGTTTAAGAAGAAGGTTTTCCCAATGTTGGATAATGACGAGAAGGTTTTCTTTATATTGATCGATAATTTCCGGCTGGATCAATGGCGGGTGGTAAAAGAATTGCTTACTGAGTATTTTACGTTTGACGAGAGCTTGTATTATAGCATACTGCCAACCGCCACGCAATATGCCCGCAACTCTATATTCTCGGGCTTGATGCCTTCGCAAATAGAGCAGATGTTTCCGGATTTGTGGGTAGATGAGGAGAGCGAGGAAGGTAAGAATTTGAATGAGGCTCCATTGATTCAAACCCAGATCGATCGGTTCCGTAAGAAATATACCTTCTCATATAATAAAGTACACGATTCCCAATATGGAGAGAAATTGTTGGCTACGATCCCTTCTCTTACTCGTAATCAACTGAATGTGATTGTGCTGAACTTCGTGGATATGCTTTCGCATGCTCGTACGGAGAGTAAGATGATCCGCGAGTTGGCGCAAAGCGAGGCGGCCTATCGCAGTTTGACTAAATCATGGTTCCAGCACTCTTCTACGCTTGAGTTGTTCAAACGAATCGCCGAGCGGGGAGGAAAAGTAATCGTTACGACCGATCATGGAACGATTCGGGTAACGAATCCGATCAAGGTGATAGGTGATAAGAATACGAATACCAATCTACGCTATAAGGTAGGCAAGAACTTGAACTACAATCCAAAAGAGGTATTTGAGATCCGGGACCCGGAAAAAGTAGGGCTTCCCTCCCCGAATCTAAGCAGTAAGTATATTTTCGCCTACGGAGAGAATTTCTTCGCTTATCCGAATAATTATAACTACTACGTATCCTATTATAAAAATACATTCCAGCACGGAGGAATCTCGATGGAGGAGATGTTGGTGCCGTTTATTACGATGGAACCGAAATAAATATCGTTTTTTTGTTCGTGGATGGTAGGTTTTGTTTAATTTTGCGAAAAAAGAAGTATGTTTATCCATAATGAAATACGTAAGAATCTTTCCTTGTTCTCTGATATATGTAAGAATCATGGGATAAAATCGTTGTATGCGTTTGGATCTTCAGTGACAGAGCAATTCAATCCACAGAGGAGTGATATTGACTTGTTGGTAGAGATGGAGGATATGGATCCTTTAGAAAAAGGAGAAAAATTACTTTCTTTATGGGATAAGTTAGAAGATTTCTTTCAAAGAAAAGTAGATCTACTGACTCAGAAAAGTTTAAAAAATCCATTTCTTTTAGAGAATATAGATAAAACAAAAATTCTATTGTATGACAATAAAAGAAAAGAAGTATTTGTCTGACATGATGAGGGCGATAAGCTTGATCGAATCGTTTACCGCAAATACTAGATCTTATATGGAGTATACAGTGGATCTAAAGACGCAAAGTGCGGTGGAAAGGCAATTGTCCATTATAGGTGAGGCTCTAAATCAATATGACAAACAACCGGAACGTATATCGCTAAACAATACACGGCAAATAGTTGGTTTTCGTAATCGGATTATACATGCTTATGACAGCTTGGATGACACATTGGTTTGGGCGATAGTCGTTAATCATCTGCCGGCCTTAAAAAGTGAAGTGAAAACATTATTGGAAAATTGTTAAGTTAGATAAGATGAGCACTATAAAAATAGAAAGTTTGGATAAGATCCATGAGGCGGCCAAGGAGTTTATCGCCGGGATGGATGATCGTACGGTCTTTGCCTTCTATGGTCCGATGGGGGCCGGTAAGACTACCTTTATCAAGGCGATCTGTGAGGAATTGGGTGTGGAGGACGTGATCAACAGTCCCACATTCGCTATTATCAATGAGTACCGTAGCGATACGACGGGAGAATTGATTTATCATTTTGATTTTTACCGGATCAATAAATTGAGTGAGGCCGAAGATATTGGAACGGAAGACTATTTCTATAGCGGAGCTTTATGTTTTATTGAATGGCCGGAGAAAATAGATGAGTTGTTACCCGGAGATGTGGTAAATGTCACGATCTCGGAGAATCCGGACGGTTCACGTACTGTAGAGGTTAAGTAAGTCTATGGATCCTTCCGAATACTTTATCTTATCCTTGTTTATCGCTTTGGGATTGTTCTCAATCGTAGCGGCGATCTGTAATTTTGATTGGTACTTTAAAACCAGCGGGGCGATGACTTTCGTGAACTGGTTCGGTCGTGGCGGCGCACGTATCTTCTATGCGTTGTTGGGAATCGGGCTGATCGCTTGTGGGGCGCTGGGACTTATGTATTGGTGATAAAAAGTAAATTATACTTACTTGTCCTAGTAAGTATAATCAAAATGCCTAAGTAAGTATAACTTCGTTGTCTGATGAAGTTATACTTACTTTGAAAAAGGCCTTATTCCGCTAATTGGAAATCGAGTTGCTTACGTTCCAGATTCGCTTGCGCTACTTTGATAGTGATAGGGTCTCCCAAACGATATTGACGTTTCTTGCGACGGCCCAATAAACAATAATTCTTCTCATCAAACTCATAGTAATCGTCATCCAGATCACGGATAGGTACGAGTCCCTCGCATTTATTCTCGTTCAGTTCTACGTAAAGTCCCCATTCGGTGACACCGGAGATAACGCCGTCGAATACCATGCCGAGCTTATCCTGCATGAATTCTACTTGCTTATATTTGATGGATGCACGCTCTGCGTTGGCGGCGACTTGCTCCATGTTGGAACAATGATCGCATAAATCCTCATACTTCTTTTGTATAACGCTACGGCCACCAGCTAGATAACGTTCCAGCAATCGGTGTACCATCATATCCGGATAACGGCGGATAGGAGAGGTGAAATGTGTATAGTATTCGAAAGCCAAGCCATAGTGGCCGATATTCTCCGTGGAGTAACGGGCCTTTTGCATGGCACGGATCGCCACTGTCTCGATCAAGTTCTCTTCCGGCTTTCCTTGTACATTGTCCAATAAGGAGTTGATTCCTTTGGAGACATCCGTCTTCGTGCCGTCTGTTTTCAACTTATAGCCGAAGCGACGGATAAAAGAGGCGAAATTCTCCATTTTATCTGGGTCCGGAAGCTCATGGATACGATAAACAAATGTCTTCTTAGTCTTTCCTTTAGGAGGACGGCCCACGAACTCTGCTACGGTACGGTTTGCCAATAGCATGAACTCCTCGATTAACTTATTAGCGTCTTTTGAGACCTTGAAATAAACACGGACTGGTTTCCCTTGTTCGTCGATCTCGAATTTAACCTCATAGCGGTCGAAGTTGATAGCGCCACTCTTGAAACGACGTTCCCGCAATTTCTTGGCAAGGTCGTTCAAGGCTAGAATCTCCTCTTTATAATCTCCCTCGCCGGTTTCGATCACTTCTTGTGCCTCCTCATAGGTAAAGCGGCGGTCGCTCTTGATGATCGTGCGGCAGATCCGGGAGTTTTGTACCACGGCATCGCTATTTAGTTCGAAGACAGCGGAGAAGCATAATTTTTCCTCGTCGGGACGTAAAGAGCATATTTGGTTGCAAAGTCGCTCGGGAAGCATCGGTATCGTACGGTCTACCAGATAAACGGAAGTCGCACGGCTTTGTGCCTCTTTATCGATGACACCGTCCGTTTTCACATAATGTGTTACGTCGGCGATATGTACGCCAACCTCCCAGTTCCCGTTATCCAAACGGCGTGCGGAAAGGGCGTCGTCGAAGTCTTTCGCGTCCTTCGGGTCGATCGTGAAGGTTGTTATCCCCCGGAAATCCTCCCGGTTCTCAATTTCCTCCGGAGAGATCGCTTCCGGGATCTTATCCGCCGCTTTCTCTACCGAGGAAGGATATTTGTAAGGCAATCCGAATTCGGCAAGGATCGCGTGCATCTCGGCGGTATTCTGTCCGGCGATACCTAATATATCGATGACCTCACCCAGTGGATTCTTGGCTTCATCCGGCCATTCCACGATACGTACGATCGCTTTGTCGCCGTTCTTGCCCCCTTTCAGTTTATCCTTAGGGATGAAAATATCGTTAGCCAACGTCTTGTTTTCCGTAATCAAGAAGGCAAAGCCTTTAGCTACTTGAAGTTTACCTACGAAAGTACGCTCCTTGCTCTCAAGGATTTCCACGACCTCACCTTCCGGCTCGGCACCTTTACGTTTGGCGAAAAGCTGTACTTTCACCTTGTCGCCATCCATGGCATGCCCGGAATTACGTTCGGCGATAAATACCGGCGTACCTCCGTCTTCGGGGATGAAAGAATTCTTTCCATTGCTACGGCGTGCGAAAGTTCCTATGGCTAGGGTGCCCAATCCGTTGAGACGGTAACGGCCACGGTCGATCTCGGTGATGATATCCTCGGCGGACAAGTCATACAGGATGTCTACCACCTGCAATTTCTGCACTTGGTTCTCGACTCCGATGATCTTGCTGATTTGTTTATAGTTGAAAGGTTCCTTGGGAGAGGATTGGAATACGGAAATGATGGCTTGGATCATCGCTTCTTTTTTCATACGTTTACCAACACCCTTTTCCTTTTTTCCTTTTTTCTCCTTATTGTTATCTTTTTTTGCTGGTCTATTCTTTGCCATTCTGTATAATTATTTGCATTTGTTTTTGTGGAGACGGGGCACGCCTCGTCTTTTGCACGCCATGTCTACAAAGGAAACAATTTAAATTGATATTTGGTTGACAATTGTGTTAATTAGATTTATTAAGCTCGCGGATTCTTAATGGAAACAATTCGCCGGCACCCCTTTCGCTCCGGGCTTGCAACAGAATACGCTACCGCTTAGTGGATATTCCTCAAGCTGTTCCTCACTCAATCCGGCACGGGCAGTCGTTATATAAAGCGTGTCGAGCTTATCCCCTCCAAAAGCGCATGACGCTACGTGGGGGGCCGGTACGACAATTTTTGTCAACAGGTCGCCGGTATAGGGATTGTAACAATAAACACCGCCACCTCCCCATTGAGCCACCCAAAGGTTGTCGTTGCAATCTATCGTCATTCCATCCGGGGAGCCGGTGCCCTCGGGTATATTTACGGCTACGCCATCGTACAATATGTCACCGGAGCTATCGTCATACCGGAAACGTATGATCTTACGGGTAGGTGTGTCGTTGTAATACATGTATTTCTTGTTGGCGGACCATACGATCCCATTGGAGATCGTGACTTTTGTCAACTTTGTTTCGACGGTTCCGTCTGCCCATACACAATAAAGGCTGGCAGCCCCTTTAGGCGCGCCAAATCCCATGGTGCCGATCCATAAGCGTCCGGACGGGTCGCATTTCCCATCGTTGCAACGAATCTTCCCGTTATTGTCCGGGATTGGGGCGATAGATGCCGTGTTCCCATCCGTTAGGTTTACACGTATGATCTCGTTTTGTAAAGCGACGACTACCGTACTGTCCGTTTCCGGTACGACGGTAGAGACCATGCGGTCGAACTGCCATGAACGGCAGTTTTGCAAGTCCGGTATATACTCATATAACGTCTTTCCTTCAATATCTACCCAGAAAAGTGTATTGCGATCGGGATGCCAAATCGATCCCTCCCCTGTAGTAGCTTCCGCCCGAAACGCCAGATCGGGGCTGATTATAATAGGATCGTTTATACAAGAGGTTCCTTCAAACATGATAAATGCCAATATTAATTTAATAACTATTTTTTTCATGGTATGCTATGAATCTGAGTTTACAAAGGTATAAATTTGTTTTATAATGCCATGATAAAAGATTATTTATGTAACTTTGCCGCTTAAATAAAATTACCGATGAGCGTAGAGATAAGAGAAGTTACCAGTAAGAAGGAGCTTAAGAAGTTTGTCAAGTTCAATATCGAATTATACAAGGGTAATCCCTATCACGTACCGGGTTTAATAGAGGAAGAGATGATGACGCTGGATAAGAAGAAAAATCCGGCGTTCGAGGTGTGCGACGCTATTTACTTCCTTGCCTATAAGGACGGGAAGGTGGTAGGCCGTATCGCTGGTATGGTGAATCGCCCGAGTAACGAGGCTTGGGGACAGAAACGTGCCCGCTTTGGTTTCGTTGATTTTATTGATGATGACGAGGTGGTTGATGCCCTTTTCGGTGCTGTCGAGAAATGGGCCCGCGAACAAGGCATGGAGGAGATCCACGGTCCGATGGGCTTTACCGATATGGATCACGAGGGTATGTTGATCGAGGGTTTCGATCAGATCGGTACGATGGCTACAATTTATAATTATCCCTATTACCCCAAGCAAGTGGAGCGTATCGGATACGGAAAGGATCAAGATTGGCATGAATTTAAGATCTATATACCGGATGGCGTTCCCGAGAAGCATTTGCGTATCGGCGAGATCGTGAAGAAGAAATACGGATTGAAGGTGCTGAAGTTCAAGAACGCTAAGGAGATTATGCCTTACGCCCGTCCGGTATTCCATACATTGAACGCGGCTTTCGCTCCCTTGTATGGTTTCGCGCAATTGACCGAGAAGCAGATCGATTATTATATCAATATGTATATCCCTATGCTGCGTTATGATTTGGTAACGCTGATCGTAAGGGAAGAGGATAATGCGGTGGTTGGCTTTGGCATCTCCCTGCCCAACCTATCGAGAGCCTTACAAAAGGCTCGTGGGCATATGTTACCCTTCGGGTGGATTCATTTGCTGAAAGCGTTGAAGAGCAAACCGAAAGTAATCGACCTGTATTTGACAGGAGTCTTGCCGGAATATCAAAGTAAAGGCGTGAACGCTTTATTATTTAATGACTTGATTCCTGTCTATAAGCGTATCGGTGCCGTTTACGCCGAGAGTAACCCGGAGCTGGAGACGAATAGCGCCGTACAAGCGCAATGGGATTATTTTAAGCGAGAGCATCATAAATCAAGAAGAGCATATATTAAAAAGTTATAAGAGATATGGATGAGCTGAATTCAACGATACAACAACCTACGGAATATAACGATGATGACATCAAGACACTGGACTGGATGGAGCATATCCGCCGGCGTCCCGGTATGTATATCGGAAAACTGGGGGACGGTAGCTATGCCGATGATGGTATCTATGTGTTGTTGAAGGAGGTGCTGGATAACTCTATCGACGAGTACATGATGGGGTATGGCAAAAGTATCGAGGTGACTATCGAGGAAGGTACGGTAGCCGTACGGGATTATGGCCGTGGTGTCCCTCTGGGTAAAGTCGTGGATGTGTCTAGCAAGATGAATACCGGCGCTAAATACGATAGCAAGGCGTTTAAGAAATCCGTGGGTTTGAATGGTGTGGGTATCAAGGCTGTGAATGCCTTGAGTAGTTATTTCTTGATAACCAGCTACCGTGACGGAGAGTGTAAGCGGGTGGAATATAGTAAAGCGATCGTCACGGAGGAATCGGATATCCAACCGACCGGGGAGGCGAACGGTACGCAGGTGTTTTTTGTCCCGGATCGGGAGATCTTTAAGGATTATCATTATAAGGACGAGTTTATCGAGGGGCTATTAAAGAACTATGTCTTCTTGAACTCGGGACTTTCCATTATTTACAACGGCAAGCGTTTCTATTCCCGCAACGGTCTGGTGGATTTGTTGAACGAGAATATGACCACCGAGCCTCTTTACCCGATCATCCACCTGAAAGGGGAGGATATAGAGGTGGTTATCACGCATAGCAACCAATATGGAGAGGAATATTATTCGTTCGTGAACGGCCAGCATACCACCCAAGGCGGTACGCACCTTTCCGCTTTCAAGGAGTCTGTAGGTCGTGTCATCAAGGAATATTACAATAAGAATTTCGAGTATTCGGATATTCGTGCGGGTATCGTGGCCGCTATCAGCATAAAAGTGGAGGAGCCTGTATTCGAGAGCCAGACAAAGACCAAGCTCGGCTCGAAAGATATAGGACCGGACGGCCCTACGGTAGCGAAGTTTATCGGTGATTTCATCAAGAATGACCTGGATAACTATTTGCATAAGAATATGGAGACTTCGGAGCTTTTGCTGAAGAAGATCTTGGAGTCCGAGAAAGAGCGCAAGGCGATCGCCGGTGTTACGAAGCTGGCCCGCGAGCGTGCGAAGAAAGCGAATTTACATAATAAGAAACTAAGGGATTGCCGGATTCACCTGACCGATTCGAAAGGGGATTTGCTAGAGGAAAGCAGTATCTTTATCACGGAGGGTGACTCGGCTAGCGGTTCTATCACGAAGAGCCGTAACCCGAATTACCAAGCTGTATTTAGTTTGAGGGGTAAGCCTTTGAATAGTTATGGCTTGACAAAGAAGATCGTTTACGAGAACGAGGAGTTTAACTTGCTTCAAGCGGCCTTGAATATTGAGGATGGCTTGGAAGGTTTGCGGTATAATAAGGTGATTATCGCGACAGATGCCGACGTGGACGGGATGCATATCCGTTTATTGTTGATTACCTTCTTCTTGCAATTCTTCCCCGATTTGATTAAGCGTAATCATGTTTATATCTTGCAAACCCCATTATTCCGAGTACGTAACCGGCAGAAGACGTGGTATTGTTATTCAGAGGAGGAACGCTTGGCTGCCATAGCCGCTGCCGGGAAGAATCCGGAGATCACCCGATTCAAAGGTCTGGGAGAGATCTCTCCCGATGAGTTCAAGCATTTTATCGGCAAGGATATACGCCTTGATCCGGTGACAATGAAGAAAGAGGACCTCGTGAAAGATATGCTCGAGTTCTATATGGGGAAGAATACCATGGAGCGACAGAACTTTATTATCGATAACTTAGTGGTTGAAGAAGATGTCATCAATTGAAAATAAACGTATTGCGCTTTTTCCCGGTACCTTCGATCCTTTTACGATCGGGCATCAATCCTTGGTAAGGCGTGGGTTGGAACTGGTGGACGAGATCGTGATCTCGATCGGTATCAACGATAAGAAGCTTACCTATTTCTCCTTGGAGAAGCGGATGGAAGCGATCTGGAATCTATACAAGGATAATCCAAGGGTGAAAGTCATGTCATATAATCAATTGACGGTGGATTTCGCTAAAGAGGTCGGAGCCGGCTTTATCTTAAGAGGAATCCGTACGGTCAATGATTTCGAATATGAGAAGACGATCGCGGACGTGAATCGTAAGTTGACGGGTATCGAGACTTTTATCTTGTTTACGGAACCGGAGCATACGCATATTAGCTCAAGTATTGTCCGTGAGTTGTTACGCTACGGCAAAGACATTTCCCAATTCGTCCCTAAAGAGACGAGATTGTATTGAAAATTATGAAACGAATATATCTGATGAAAAGAATCGTCTTATCCCTGCTGATCGTTCTAGGTGTGTTTACCGGAGCGACAGCGCAAAAAGCGAATATGGATGCCCGGAAGCTCCAATTGGCTTTATTCGCTATATCTAATCTATATGTCGACTCTACTAGCGAGACGAAGTTGGTGGAAGACGCTATAGTCGGCATGTTGGATAAGCTAGACCCTCATTCCAATTATATGGACCCGGAGGAGACGAAAGAGATGACCGAGCCTTTACAAGGCAATTTCGATGGTATCGGCATACAGTTCAATATGTTGACGGATACGCTTTACGTGATTCAGGTAATCCCCGGAGGTCCCTCTGAGAAGGTGGGGTTGATGGCGGGCGACCGTATTATCCAAGTAGACGATACCTTGATCGCCGGCGTGAAGATGAAGACTACCGATATCATGAAGAAACTACGCGGACCGAAAGGTACCGAGGTGCGTGTGAAAGTAAAGCGAGGCAAGTCGCCGGAATTGATGGATTTCAAGATCGTTCGCGGTAAGATTCCCGTGTATAGTCTGGATGCCGCTTATATGGCGGATAAGAATACCGGTTATATTAAGTTGAACCGTTTCGCCGCTTCTTCCGCCGATGAATTCAGGGAGGCGTTGGAGAAGCTCCGGAAACAGGGCATGAAGAACTTGATTCTGGATTTGCAGGGAAATGGCGGGGGATATTTGAATATCGCCATAGAGTTAGCGGATGAGTTCTTGGATAAAAACCGGTTGATCGTTTATACGAAAGGGAGTAAGCAACCTCGTGAGGAGGCGAACTCTACCGCTCGTGGACAATTCCAAGAGGGACGTTTGGTCGTTCTGGTGGACGAGTCCTCGGCTTCGGCCAGCGAGATCGTCTCCGGCGCTATTCAAGATTGGGACCGTGGAGTGATCGTAGGTCGCCGTACCTTTGGCAAAGGTTTGGTACAGAAACCGATTCCCCTGCCGGATGGTTCCATGATTCGTTTGACGGTTTCCCGTTACTATACACCCACCGGACGTTGTATACAAAAGCCTTACGAGAACGGGAAGATGGAGGAGTACCACCATGATCTGATCGACCGTTATAACCGGGGGGAGTTGATGAGTGCCGATAGCATTCATTTCCCGGATTCAATGAGGTATAACACCTTGGTTTCCGAGCGTACCGTATATGGAGGTGGAGGTATTATGCCGGACGTGTTCATCCCGGTAGATACGACTCGCTATACGGATTATCACCGGAAACTGGTAGCTTCCGGTTTAGTCAATCGGGTGTCCATGAATTATCTGGATCGTAATCGGAACCAGATGATGGCTAAATATCCGAAGTTCCAGCAGTATAAGCAAGATTTCGTGGTCGGAGAGGATATCATGGAGGAGCTTCTGAAGATGGCCGGCGATGAGAAGATTGAGTTTGAGGAAGAGCAATATAATTGTTCGAAGCCGTTGATCATGCTTCAGATCAAGGCGCTTATCGCACGGGATCTCTATGATATGGCGCAGTACTTCCAGATTATCAATGATGATAATCCGAGTTACCAGAAAGCGCTTCAGATTATTAATAATAAAGAAACTTACAATAGGCTTTTAGGACGTTAGCCAACGTAAACAGATAAGGGTATGTATTGGACGCTTTTTCTGACATTCGTGAAAATCGGTATGTTTACCATCGGAGGTGGATACGCCATGTTGCCGCTTATCCAGCGGGATGTGGTGGACCGGGGATGGATGACGAAAGAGGACTTTATCGACGTTTTCTCCGTGGCCCAATCGTTGCCGGGTATTTTCGCCGTGAATATAGCGATCTTCGTGGGTTATAAACTGAAGAAGACATGGGGCGGTTTTGTTTGTGCCTTGGGTACGATTCTCCCTTCTTTTGTAATCATGCTCTTGATCGCGTTATTCTTTACGCAGGTAAAGGATAATGTATGGGTGGAGAAGGCGTTTATGGGATTGCGTCCGGCGGTGGTCGCCTTGATCGCCGTGCCTTGTCTGACAACCGCACGCTCTATCAAGTTGAGTTACGTGCAAATGATCATACCTGTCGGGGCGGCATTGCTGATCTGGATGGGTGGGGTGTCTCCCGCTTGGATTATCTTGGCGGCTATAGCCGGAGGTTTGGTGTATGGTTTAAATAAGAAGGGCTGATATGATTTGGTTGCAATTATTATATGTATATCTGAAGATCGGTATATTGGGCTTTGGTGGCGGGTATGCGATGTTATCCTTGATACAAGCCGACGTGGTGGACCGCTATGGTTGGATTTCCTTGCAGGAGTTTACCGATATTGTCGCTATCTCTCAAATGACACCCGGGCCGATCGGTATCAATAGCGCCACCTATATAGGGTATACGGCGGTGCATAATGCGGGGTATTCGGAGACGATGAGTATCCTAGGGTCTTGCCTGACGACATTCGCGGTATGTCTGCCCTCTTTCATATTGGTTCTCTTGATCTCTTATTTCTTCGCTAAGTTCCGGAATAATAAATATGTAGAGGCGGCTTTCCTTGGATTGCGCCCGGCTACGGTCGGTTTGATCGCCGCCGCTGCCTTGCTATTAATGAATAAAGAGAACTTCATCGACTACAAGAGCTTCTTGATCTTTGGTGCCGCCTTTATCTTGACTTGGAAATTCAAGATACATCCTATCTTGATGATTATTTTGGCAGGTATCGCCGGGGTTATTTTGTATTATTGAGGATCAAATCGGCTCAATTTGAGCTGATTCTTTAAGAAGAATGACTACTTTTGAGCCGATAAAAGATAGGTGGAATGGCGTTTATCCTTACTTCTTGCTCGATATAACGCAAATCCGCTGACACACCTTTTGTGCGGAGGTAGCGAGATCGTGGGAAAGAAGTGGTGATAAGCGTGCTTTTTCGTTAAAAAGAGGCCGATTTGGGACATAATAGGTGACGAGACAGCTTGCGAGAGGACGCATTCCTTGATGCGTATACTTGCGTTAGACGTTGTGAGTGGCTGTGCATTGGGTTGTGAGTACCCGTGAATGGGCATTCGTAGCCTGTTACAACCTTATCGTAACACTGTTTCACCCTTTTTCTTGTCTAAATAGATGAATTAGGATGAATTCATTTCACTGGAATAAAAGACTGTTTTTGGGTATTCGTCTATTAGCGAGATGATTGCCGTTTTTTTCTTTCGTATTTGGGAGTGAGCCGTACCTTTGCCCGGAATAATCGATTCTCCGGGACTTCGGTTATCATTTTGTCAAATTGTCAAATCGATGGCCTTATAAATATATATCCGCACGCTTTCCTGTCGATGCAATTGCCCGTTTAATCGGTGAAAACAGCCCCTTTTTCTAGTCTGGTTGCCCATGTTTTTAAGGTAATATAGTTTTGCTTTCGTAAAAAGATAGAAAACGAAGGCAATATGAAACAATACGCTTTATTATTCGCATGTCTGTTCTTCCTCTGTGTGGGGAGTAAGGCACAAGAGCAACCTACCCGATGGACGTTGCGTGCTTGCTTGGATTACGCTTTGGAGCATAATATCCAAGTAAAGAAAAGCAAGGTGTCGCATCTTTCCGGTATAGAGGATACGAAGCAGGCGAAAGCACAGCTTTTCCCTTCCCTTTCGGCTTCGGTTACCCAAGGATTCGTGAATTATCCTTCGAGCGACGCCGCTACGAATAATAGCTATAGCGGTAATTATGCGCTGAACGCTAAATGGACGCTTTTTGATGGAGGGCAACGTGTACAGGCGATCAAGCAACAGGAAATACAAAATACCGTCGATGAGCTGGGTATCGAGCAAAACGAGGATGATATCCAAATCTCCTTGATACAGACCTATATGCAGGTACTATATGCGATGGAGTCCGTTCGTATCAACCAAAATACGGTCGAGGTATCTACGGCGCAACGGGATCGTGCGGTGGAGTTGCTACGTGCCGGTTCGATCTCGAAAGTGGATTTGGCTCAGTTGGAAAGCCAGTTAAGCACCGATAAATATCAATTGGTCGTAGCCCAGACGAATCTAGACAATTATAAGTTGCAATTGAAGCAATTACTAGAACTGGATATAACCGAAGAGATCGAATTGGTGATGCCGGAGCTTACGGAGAAAGATATCTTAACCCCGCTTCCGAGCAAGCAAACGATTTACAATACCTCTCTGGCCGTGATGCCGCAAATAAAGAGCAGTGAGCTGGCCGTGGACATCGCCGAGCTGGAGAAGAAAAAGGCGAAAGGTGCTTTCCTTCCTTCGCTCTCCATGAACGCCGGGCTGGGTACCGGCCATCTTTCCGGAACGGATTACGCTTTCGGTAGCCAGGTCTGGAATAGTTTCAACGAGAGTGTCGGATTGACGATCAGCATCCCTATCTTCAGTAACCGTCAGTATAAGACGGCCTATAACAAGGCGAAATACGCGATTACCACCAGCCAGTTGGAGTTGCTGAATACCCAAAAACAATTGCTGCAAACCGTGGAGGGGATCTATCTGGACGCTACCTCGTCGCAGACCCAATATACCTCGGCTACCGAACGCTTGAGTTACGTGAAAGAAAGCTATAACTTGATCGATGAGCAATTCAGCCTCGGTATGAAAAATACGCTTGAGCTATTGACGGAGAAGAACAATTATCTGACCGCCCAGCAAGAGCAGCTACAAGCGAAATACATGGCCTTGATGAGCGTTCAATTGCTGAATGTTTATCAGAAGAAGCCGGTTGCGGAGAATTATTAACCCACTAATGGATATATTTACTCCACTCTCTTTTTTCAAGGTTACCCTGCGACGGAGGTCGTGGGGGGCCTTTTGAACAAGAATACAACGTAAAACAGAAATAAAAAGAATCAGAATATGGACAAGAAGAAACTAATCATGGGCGGTGTTGCCGTTATCCTCATTGCGGGGGGCGTGTTCCTTTTCACGGGCAAATCCTCGAAAGGCGGGATCAAGCTGGAGACCGCTAAAGTAGGGCGCAGCACGATCACGAATACGGTTACGGCCACCGGTACGGTAGAGCCCGTTACCGAGGTTGAGGTAGGTACGCAGGTCTCCGGTATCATCGATAAGTTGTACGCTGATTATAACGACGTGGTGAAAGCCGGCCAACTGATCGCCGAGATGGATAAGATCAACCTCCAAGCCGAGCTTCGTTCCGCCGAGGCGCAATTGGCGAGCAGCAAGACGGAGTTCGAGTATCAACAGAAGAACTACGCACGTAGCAAGGTGCTTCACGAGAAACAATTGATTAGCGATACGGATTATGAGACGGCTACCTATAATTACGAGAAGGCGAAGGCCGCTTACGACCAGAGTCAGGCCTCCATGGTAAAGGTAAACCGTAATCTCGAATATGCCACGATCACGAGCCCTATAGACGGAGTGGTTATCAATCGGGCTGTTGAGGAAGGACAGACCGTTGCCGCCGGCTTCGAGACCCCGACGCTGTTTACCATTGCCGCCGACTTGACGAAGATGCAGGTAATAGCGGATGTGGATGAGGCGGATATAGGTAATGTGGAGGAAGGCCAACGGGTTAGTTTTACGGTGGATGCCTATCCGAACGATCAATTCGAGGGCGTGGTTCGTCAGATTCGTTTAGGGGACAGCGAAAGCACTTCCAGCGCTTCTTCCAGTACTTCTTCTTCCACGGTTGTTACGTATGAGGTAGTAATTACGGCGGATAATCCGGACTTGAAACTGAAACCTCGCTTGACGGCAAATGTCACAATTTATACGTTGGAACGTGCGAATATCTTGACCTTGCCGAACAAGGCGCTTCGTTTTATCCCCGAGCCCGCCATCATGGAATCGTTGGGTATGACCGTGACGGATCCGAATGCGGAGGTACAACCCGGAAAACGCTTGGTTTGGTCCCGCCAAGGAAATACCTTGAGCCCGAGGCAGATTACGGTCGGAACCAGCAACAACAGCGTGACCGAAGTAACCGAGGGCTTGAGCGAGGGCGATGAGGTAGCCGTAGATTTAGCGAGCGCCGCCAACATGCCGGAAGTAGGTGCAGGAGCGGAGCGTAGCCCCTTCATGCCGGGCCCTCCGGGAAGCAACAAAAATAAGAGATAGTTTGCGTCATGAAAGAAATTATCACATTAGACAATATAAAACGAGACTTCCACGTAGGCGACGAGACCGTCCATGCCCTGCGAGGCGTGTCGTTCACGATTCGCGAGGGGGAGTTCGTTACGATCATGGGAACCTCCGGCTCCGGAAAGAGTACGTTGCTGAACACGCTGGGTTGCCTTGATACTCCTACGAGCGGGGAGTATTACTTAGACGGAGTATCCGTGCGCACCATGAACAAGCGGCAGCGAGCGACCCTCCGGAATCGCAAGATCGGATTCGTTTTTCAAAATTACAATCTGTTACCGAAGACGACAGCGGTAGAGAACGTAGAGCTTCCTCTCATGTACAATCCTACTTATAAAGCGGCCCAACGTAGGGAGAAGGCGGTCAACGCTTTGATCGCCGTGGGCTTGGGAGACCGACTGATGCATAAAAGTAACCAGATGTCCGGTGGCCAGATGCAGCGTGTGGCGATCGCCCGTGCCTTGGTGAACGATCCGGCGGTGATCCTTGCGGATGAGGCTACCGGCAACTTGGATACCCGTACCTCTTTCGAGATCTTGGTGCTCTTCCAGCGCCTGCACGCCGAGGGACGCACGATTATCTTCGTCACCCACAACCCGGAGATTGCCCAATACAGCAGCCGGAATATCACGTTGCGCGACGGTCATGTAACCGCCGATACGGTGAATACGAATATCTTGAGCGCCGCTGAGGCTTTGGCCCGCCTGCCCAAGAATGATGATTAGAATAATGAATTAATGTGGTAATAGCATATTATTTAGAATGAATACGACGAATTTACTAAAGATAGCCCTCCGGGCCTTGGCCAACAACAAGCTGCGGGGATTCCTCACGATGCTGGGTATCATCATCGGCGTGGCTTCCGTGATCACGATGCTGGCCATCGGTCAAGGCTCGAAGCGGAGTATACAGGCGCAGATCAGCGAGATGGGCTCGAACATGATCATGATCCAGCCGGGAGCCGACATGCGTGGCGGCGTACGCCAAGACGCCTCTGCCATGGAGACGCTGAAGCTACAGGACTACGAGGATATCGTGAACGAGACTCGCTACGTCTCCGCCACCTCGCCCTCCGTGAACAGTAGTGGGCAGGCCATCTATGGCGCCAATAACGCCCCGACTACCGTCTACGGTATTAGCCCGGATTATATGGAGATACGCCGATACGAGGTGGAGGATGGCGATATGTTCAGCGATCAGGACGTACAGACCGCCGCCAAGGTATGCGTGATCGGGAAGACGGTGGTGGATAACCTTTTCCCCGGCGGAGAGAATCCCGTCGGTAAGGTGATCCGTTTCCAGAAGCTACCGTTCCGGGTCGTGGGCGTACTGAAAAGCAAAGGATACAACAGCATGGGAATGGACCAAGACGACCTGATCTTAGCTCCATACACAACTATTCAAAAAAAGATCTTGGCCATTACCCATTTGCAAGGCATAACCTGCTCGGCGCTCAAGGAGGAGTACACCGATCAAGCCATAGACGAGATATCGGAGATACTGAGGCGTAACCATAGGTTGCGGGAAACCGATGATGATGATTTCACGATCCGGAGTATGCAGGAGTTGAGCACGATGTTGACAAGTACGACGGATATAATGACGACGTTGCTGGCTGCGGTGGCTGGTATCTCTCTTCTCGTTGGTGGTATCGGTATCATGAATATCATGTACGTGAGCGTGACGGAGCGTACGCGGGAGATCGGCCTCCGTATGAGTATCGGTGCGAAAGGCATGGATATCTTGGCTCAGTTCTTGATCGAGTCTATCCTTATCAGCGTGACCGGAGGATTGATCGGCGTGCTTTTCGGCGTGGGAGCTGCCTTGATCGTGAATGTCGTGGCGCATTTCCCGATCTATATCCAGCCGTGGAGCGTACTGCTCTCTTTCGTGGTATGTACGGTGACGGGCGTGTTCTTCGGATGGTACCCGGCCAAGAAGGCGGCGCAGCTCGACCCGATCGAGGCCATACGCTATGAGTAGACGGATGCTCACTAGATAAGGCTACATGGCTCATATAACGGTAGGAATGACTATATTTGCGTAGCACTAAAGAGGATAATAAGATGAATGACACACCACAATCTCCCCCTATCAAAGGTTTGGGAAAGTTGATACACATCGCGGGATGGGGTATCCTGTTCTGCTCCCCTTTCTTCTTCACGGGGAGGGAGTCGCAAGTCACGTTCGAGGGCTATTTCCGGAGCATCATCGTGCCGCTTTCCTTCATGCTCGTCTTCTACTTGAATTACGGGTGGCTGGTGAGGCGGTATTTGTTTAACCGCCGGACAGGGCGTTTCCTGTTGATCAATCTATTGCTTATCGGGGCTACGATGCTGTTCGTGCATCTCTGCATGCGCTATTTCTATCCGCCGGAGATGCATCATCCGGCTCGTCCGCCCCGCCCGTTGAACGAGACGGTGGGGTTCTTTCTCGTCAACGCCGTTATCTACTCCTTGGTAGCCGGCCTTAGCGTGGCGATCAAGATGACGGACGGATGGTACCGGGTGGCGGCTATCCAGCGGGAACTGGAGAAGGAGCGTGCCGAGGCGGAATTGCAGAACTTGAAGAGCCAGCTTAACCCGCATTTCCTGTTTAATACGTTGAATAATATCTATAGCTTGATAGCGTTCAGCCCGGAGAAGGCGCAGGAGGCGGTGCACGATTTGAGCCGCTTGCTTCGCTATGTCTTGTATGAGAGTAGCCAGCCTTTTGTCCCATTGGAGAAGGATTTCGACTTCCTTCGTAATTATGTGGAGCTGATGCGTATACGCCTGCCCAAACATGTGGAGCTGAAAACGAATATCGTCGCTTCCTCCCCGGGAACCTTGATCGCCCCCCTGTTGTTTATCTCCTTGGTCGAGAATGCGTTTAAGCATGGGGTGAGCAATAATAAGCCGTCTTTCATCCATTTGGATATCCATCAGGAGGGGGCGGAGGTAGTTTGTACTATTGTGAATAGCTATTTCCCGAAAAGCCCGGATCAAGATAAAAGTGGTTCCGGTATCGGGCTGGTGAATCTGGAGAAACGCTTGGGGCTGCTCTATTCGGGGCATTTCTCGTTCCAATGCGGTCGGGAGGGGGATAACTATTCTTCTTATCTATCAATTACTATAAACGAGACTGAGATATGAGATTGACTTGCGCGATTATTGACGATGAACCTTTAGCGGTTAGCTTGCTGGAAAGCTACGTCTTGAAAACTCCGTTCCTGGATTTACAAGGGACTTATAATAGTGCCTTGGACGCTCTTTCCGACTTACGGGATCGGCCGGTGGATCTGCTTTTTCTGGATATCCAGATGTCGGAGTTGAGCGGATTGGAGTTCTCCCGTATCTTGAACGCCGATACCCGTGTCATTTTTACGACGGCTTTCGATCAATATGCCGTGGATAGTTACCGAGTAAACGCGCTGGATTATTTGTTGAAGCCAATTAGTTATCCGGACTTCCTTGCCTCGGCGAATAAGGCGTTGCGATGGTATGAGTTGCTCCGTAAGCCGGTGTCTTCGGAAGAGAAGGAAGGATCCGCGCCAATCGCGGAGAAGGGCGGGATGGAGAGTATTTTCGTCAAGAGTGAGTATAAGCTGTTGCAAATAGAGCTGCGCAAGATATTATATATTGAAGGATTAAAGGATTACGTGAAGATATTCGTGGAGGATGAGCCCCGTCCGGTCCTTTCGTTGATGAGCATGAAGAGTTTGGAGGATATGTTACCTTCGGATCGCTTTGTGCGTGTTCATCGCTCTTTTATCGTCCAGCCGGAGAAGATCAAGGTGATCGAGCGGAATCGGATTGTCTTTGGAAAGGAGTATATCCCGATCTCCGACAATTATAAACAGCATTTCCTAGAGATGATAGAGCGTAGATCGATCCTGCCGAAATAACCGCTGGTTAGTTGAACAACTGGAGCAATAATTTCTCTATCGCTACGGTCATAGGACGTCCGTCGCAGGAATAGTTGTTTACGAATAGGGCGATGGCGTATTGCTTATCGCCTTTGTTTATATATCCCGCATATCCTTTTACCCGGCTCATGCTTCCGCTTTTAAGATGAGCTTTTCCTTGGAGGGATGAGCCTTTTAAGAAGTTCCTCACCGAGCCTTCTACCCCCGCTACGGGCAATGATTCGTAGAAGGCTGTGTGTTGTTGTGAACAGGTTTTCATATAAATCAATAAATCAGCCACAAAAGCTGTTGATAACTTGTTGGTAACCGCAAGACCGCTACCGTCGTACATCCAGACGCACGAGAGGTCGAGTCCTTTCCCTTGCCAATAGTCCCGAAGCACCTGGATACCCCGGTTAAAAGAAGATATGACCTCTCCCTTACGGGGCGTATATCGTAGGCCGATCGTCTTGATCAAGGCATCGGCGAATAAATTATGGCTGACATGATTGGTCACTTCCACGATTTCCCGAAGCGTAGGGGAGTAAGTGGTAACAATCTCGGTCCGTTTCCCGGGTTGCCACCTACCGGCTTCCCGCAAGATACGGAAACAAGACGGTGATTCGCCGACCGTGATCCCTTCATGTTCCAATTGCCTAGTGAGATAATCCGCTAGGAAAAGAGCCGGGTCGGGAATATCCCCTTTGAGCGGATACCATTCCCGGTTAGCGGGGACAATGCCATATAAATAACGATCCGTGGCGAATGGCGCCCCTACGATAAAAGAACTATCCGAAGATACTTGCTGGGTCGTTAAGTAATTATGGAAATGGATGCCGGATAATTCCGGTTCGGTTCCTTTCAACTTCGGGCGGGTTCCGGGAGCTCCGGTTTGCAACCCTAATTTATAAAGATTGTCGAATACGCAAATCCCATAGCTTCCGGCACCATAATAACTACCCATATCTTCGCCAACCCATTTAAGGGAAGTGCCTTCCGTGTCGAATATACTTTCATCAGCGATTACGGCTCCTTGTATTTTATGGATACCCACCTTCTTCAAGGCGGAGATCCATTCCTGTAGAAACCGCTTATGATCCGGGGCGAAATGCGCTGAGCCAAGGCTAGGATCTCCGCTTCCCTTGATATATAAATTGCCTTTTAACAAGCCGTTCTCGATGGAGCCGTCGTATTCTAATGTTGTGGGAAAGCGATAATCCTCGCCCAGTATCTCCAATGCGGTAGCGGTCGTAACCGTTTTCATGACCGAGGCTGGGGTCAGCTGCCGGATTGTATCGTAAGCGAATACCGTCTCGCCACTGTTAACCTCTTTCACGATCAAGGAAAATGAAGCTCCTTCCATATAAGGCTTGCGCAGGAATTGCTTGATAGGTTGTGGAGTCTGTGCCCCCACTGAAAGGTATAAGCAAGAAATGAGGAAGAAAAAGGATATTTTACGTATCATGATGTTTATATATTCTACTTTATTCTATCTTTGTCGCAAGCAAAGATATGAAAATAATATGAATCCACTGTTTGACAAGCCTTTTACGTTTGACCGTGTAATACGCATAGTGTTCGGTATACTGGTCATCTCAGGAATTATTTATTTGATAGCCTTATTACGAAACGCTTTGTTACCTTTCCTGATCGCTTGGTTACTGGCTTATATGATGCAACCGTTCGTAAAGTTCTTCCAATATAAATTATGTTTTAAGAGCCGCATCTTATCGATTATGGCGGTATTGGTGACTTTAGGGCTATTGATAACGTTGCTGGTAGTCATGGTCATTCCTTCCATTGCGGCTGAGGCGGATAAAACGCTAGAACTGATCCGCACACATGATCCCGGTGAAGGTCATGTCCCTTTGATCCCGCATTCATGGATGGAATATCTGGAAAGTAATGTGAACTTCGCCCAGATCATGGAGTTATTGAGTAAGGAGAATTTGTTGAAAGCGGTGAAGCAGATTGCGCCCCAGTTATGGTCTATCTTATCGAACACTTTCTCAATCCTTTTCAGTATCACGATCGTGTTCGTGATCTTGCTTTACTTTATTTTCATCCTTTTGGATTATGAGAAGATCGCGAATGGTTGGATCGATTTGATACCGGAGCGTTACCGTCCGTTCCTGCAAGGTTTGGCTGAGGATGTGGAATACAGCATGAATCGTTATTTCCGCGGACAATCGTTGATCGCTCTTTCTGTAGGGGTTCTCCTCGCGATCGGCTTTAAGATCATTAATTTCCCGTTGGCGGTCACGTTGGGTCTGTTTATCGGCGTGCTGAACTTAATTCCCTATATGCAGGCGATCGGTATTATCCCGATGATTCTATTGAGCTTATTGCGTTCGGCCGAGACTGGCGAGAACTTCTGGTTGATCTTTGGTATGGCTATTTTAGTCTTGGGTATCGTACAATGTATACAGGATTTATATCTTACCCCTCGCATAATGGGTAAGGCTATGGGACTGAATCCCGCCATCATCTTACTCTCATTATCCATCTGGGGAACGATCCTAGGCTTTATAGGCTTAATAATAGCCCTCCCATTGACAACATTGTGCTTATCCTACTATAAACGCTTTATCTTGCACGAAGATAATGAGTTAGATCCCGGAAACCTTGCTCATCAACCTAAGCGAGAGAAAATAAATTCAGATTTAAGCGCAAAAAAATAGCCATGCCTATTGCATATTAAAAAAATACTCCTACCTTTGCACCCGCATTACAGAAGTAACGCACAGGATGATTCGCTAGCTCAGCTGGTAGAGCACAACACTTTTAATGTTGGGGTCCTGGGTTCGAGCCCCAGGCGGATCACTGAAAACAAAAGAAAAATCAAGCAAATCCCTGATAATCAAGCATTATCGGGGATTTCTTTTTTCTGGCAGGTAGCAGAAAATAGCCGTTTCAAGCATATTATCGGTGGAGAAATCGTGGGACTAAAATTCAATCGAAAAAAGTCCCACGAATTTGCATCTTTCTCGCTGATTCATAGTATTTTGCATAGCACTACTTTGGAAGAGAATACATAGTTTTGTAACTCTAAAAACGATGTAAAAATGGCTAGAAAATCATTTTCGGTTTTGTTCTTTATCAAAAAAGCCAAATTATTAAAGAACGGAGAAGCACCTGTGTGCATGAGAATTACTGTAAACGGCTGTATGGTAGATATTTCTATCAAAAGAAGTTGTCCCGTAAACCTATGGAATCAAGCAAAAGAGAATTCAAAAGGAAAAGACCGTATGTCGGTGGAACTGAACCATTACATAGAAATCACACGCTCACGCATACACCAAATTTATAGGGAATTGGAAACTTCCGACAAGGTTATCACCGTTGATCTTGTGAGAAAGTTATATTATGGTGTGGACGAAGATAACAAAACGCTATTGCAGGTATTCAGGGAGCATAACGAACAAATCCGTAAGCTAATCGGCAAAGACTTTGTTAGTAAGACGGTGCAACGGTATGGAACCACTACCCGATATTTAGAGGAATTCATTAAGAAAGAATATCAGCTATCGGATATTGCCTTGAATAACTTAGAAGCGAATTTCATTTCTAAATTTGATGCTTTCTTGAAGATTGAAAAAGGCTGTGCGCAAAACTCCGCTATCACCCGATTGAAGAACTTGAAAAAAATTATCCGCATTGCTTTAGAAAACGATTGGATTAAAAAAGATCCATTCGCTTACTATCGCTTCAAACTAGAAGAAACCGATCCTGAATTCCTGACGATGGACGAGATTAAAATCATTCTTGCAAAAGAGTTCAGTATTAAACGAGTAGAACAGGTGCGAGATATTTTTGTTTTCTGCATCTTTACAGGTTTGGCGTTCAGCGATGTTAAAGATTTATCGCATGAACATTTGGTTAAAGATAATAGAGGAGAACTCTGGATAAGAAAGAACCGCCAAAAGACAAAAATTATGTGTAACATTCCTGTGCTACCTGTGGCTGCTTCTATTCTTGACAAGTATAAGGATGTGGCAGAATGCACTGGAAAACTCCTGCCTGTATTGTGCAATCAACGCATGAACAGTTATTTAAAAGAAATTGCTGATGTGTGCGGAATTCAGAAAAATCTTAGCACTCATACCGCCCGTCATAGCTATGCCACAAGTATTTGCCTAGCGAATGGCGTAAGTATGGAAAACGTAGCTAAAATGTTAGGTCATGCAGATACCAGCGTAACGAAACACTATGCACGGGTGCTGGATCAGAATATTCTAAAGGATATGCGGAAAGTTAATAGCTGTTTGTCGGAATTGGCTATATAAAAAGGTAGTAGCCAATATAGAAAAAGGATTGGGAAGAATGAATTTCATTTTCTCAATCCTTTTCTATTAAAGTAAGTTTTCCAGAACTCAATATGAAGCATTGACAAAGGTAAGTTCCGTATTTAGCCTATTCAAGTCCAAGCCTTCGGTTTAGATAAAAATCTTCCTCTCATTACATTCGAGCGTATTTTTATCTAAAGACTTGCACAGACTAAATGCTTCACTTGAAAAGTCAATGATTCAAATTAAATTCCGAAAAACAACGGTGGCAGATTACTCTTTCCAGCTTTCGAAGTAATGCGTTTGCAGGAGTTTATCAATATCACTTTGCCGATAGATGATTTTCCCTTTTATCTGGATAAAGGGGATTAGCCCTGTATCTCTCCATTCTTGCAGGGTTCGCAGACTGACATTCAGTTTCTTGGAAACTTCATGGTTGGAAAGAAAGCGTTCCCCGTTCAGGTGGGGCTTATAGTGTTGTACAATAGATTCAATACCATTCAGCATCGAATCGAGCGAAGAAATAAATTCTTTGACTTGTGGTGTATCTTTATTTATTAGTTCCATGATTGAAAGATTGTTTTATTGAAATATTGATTTCAAGATTGCTAGATACTTGGTTAGTTGCGCAGATAGTCACCCAGTGATGAAATGTTAAGTACATCTTTTCCCGGATCATAATCCATACAGAGCCGTTTAGATGCAGCGGTAATAAAATACTGGCTACCATCATCTTGCTGTATCTCATAAGTAGCGGGAGAAGCTTGTTTAGTGTTTTCCGACATATATATAATAGAAAGAAGATAATCGTTGTCATTCCGGTAGATGATAACCGTAGGATTCAGATTAATGCTTTCCCATGTGCCAACAATGGAGAACAAGTTGAAAGACGGATAATCTTCTTTAGTTCTTTTCATAAGGCATGATTTGTTTGGGTGATTGATTCTGTGTTTCACTGTCCCCAATAATTCTTTCAATATCAGAAGACTTATAATAAATCTTGCTCCCGATTTGAGAATAAGCCAGTCGCCCGCTACTTCGGTAATATTGCAGTGTTCGCTTACTAAAGCCTAACAACAAGCACACTTCCTGACTATCCAGCCAGTTTTCTACTTTCTGGGTATGAGTATTGCACAAACTTTCTATCCGTTTGGCAAACTCCGTGAACTTCTCGTAGACATACGAGAATGTTCTTTTTTCGATGGTTACTGCTTCCATACTCTTTTAATTTTTAATGGTTTATAAAACGTGTTGATTCTATTTCAACAGCAAATGAAAGAAGAATCAAGAGCCGTTTTCCAAACTGTCCGGAAGTGGTAGGATAAAGCTACTAATGTCTAACTACCTAAATGTATATATAAGAATCTGCGCAAGTTAAAATACTAAACTCATTATCAGAATCACTTAATAAATACAGATAAAAGGACGCAAAAAACTAGTTATGAGCTTACATCATAGTCTATAGCCTGTTTTTAATTGGCTACATTATTGTAATGCGGAGATTAAACATTATATTTACGGCAAGATATTCAGCATACAACATAGATGTGAAATGAAAGAAAGTGAAATTCTATATCCGTCACTATCACTTTCCCAATATATTAAATATTATTGGGTGCTAAAAACCGATGAAGTAGAACCTGTAATGATTCAAACTATTCCATCGGGTTGTATCCATCTTGTTTTTCACCGAGGTGATAACTTGAACATCCACGCAAAAGGTTTACAACCGAAGAACTTTATTCGGGGACAATTTTCCATTTATGGGAGTTTAATTTCAAAGGGTAATATTGATATGATTGCTATTATATTTCATCCTTTGGGATTAAACCCTTTTATACAATGTCCTATGAGTGACTTATATAACCGTTACATAGACATTGAAGATTTAGAGGATATAGAATTAAACCATCTTAAAAATTCCATTTCCAGCGAAAGAAACGTTCAGACTTGTATTCAGTTTATCGAACTTTTTCTCATGAAGCGGCTGATTGATATAGATTACAATCACAAAAGGGTACAGAATTCTATCAGCCAAATAATCAATCAACCGCAAATAGAGGTGAATACTCTTGCTGAAAGTGCTTGTTTAGGATATAGGCAGTTTAAAAGAATATTTACCAACCATGTAGGGATGAGCCCTAAAGAATATTACAGAGTAGTCCGTTTTCAGCGAGTTTTGTATCTATTACAGAATAATCCGGAAATAGAGATTGCAGATCTGACTTATTCCTGTGGCTTTTATGATCCCTCGCACTTGGTAAAGGACTTTAAGGAGTTTTCAGGTTGTTCGCCAACTCAATATTTATCTTCCCATTCTCCTTATTCTACATTCTTCTCCGAAGACTGTAGGCTTAATGTTATCACATCCAATCGTTTTGCATAGCTTCGATTTGTATAAAGTCAGTTTTTTACAAGTGAACGATAGGCAAAAGCCTTATTTTTGCAGAAGAATTTAAAACTGAAACATGATGCAAAGAACTAATTTTAGCTATATAACCGATGGAATTGCAAAGGTTATTGAAACGGAAGAGAGGTTGTTAAACGACTTGTCTGTAGAAGTGATAACACAAAGAAGAAACAGGCAGAATCGCACCATCAAGCAGATACTCGGTCATTTGATTGATTCGGCATCTAACAATCACCAACGAATGGTGCGCCTGCAATACAGCAAAGACCTGCTTTTTTTCCCTGATTATCGTCAGGATAATGACCTGTGGATAGCTCTGCAAGATTATCAAAATGCAGATTGGGCTAACTTAATCCAATTATGGAAGTTTTATAATTTACATATCATTCACGTTATTCATTCCGTAGATGTAACGAAATTAGATAATTACTGGTGTGATTTTGAAGGAACTAAGGTTACACTAAAAGAAATGATAGAGGGCTATTTAGATCATTTACACTTGCATATGAAAGAAATTCATGAATTAGCTGAAAGCACTATTCTATAAACTATGCAGTTATTTGCGACAAGTATAACATATTGGAGTATAATTCATAGAATATTTTATCGAACTCGTGAAAAAGAGTTACCCATCAAATTTGTTTTCAGAAAAACATTAAAATATATCGTTATTTAAATAGAAATCGCTATTTTAGCACACTGAACCAATACACTCTATATGTAGATACACGGATATTCTATCCATACAAACTTTTTGTTGTAGCAGAAAACCTTTCTGTTACTTGTTTGCGTATCATTTCCTAACATTTTAGCAATATTATTTTTAGCCCGAAAAAGGTGGGTAAATTTCTATGTTTGTAATGGATAGTTGTATTTCTTATCCTATTATGGGATTTTTATAATAACAAATATTCAAAATACAAATGAGAATCATCAACAAAAAACCAGTTCTATTTAAAAAGTCCAATCATAATATTTGGACTGATCCTTATATTCAGCAGCAAATATTAAAAAAACATCTCGATTTTCAGTCTGATGAAGCTAGCAGAAGGCAAGAATCTATTTTAAAGATAGTGAATTTTGTTCTTAAACATTCAAAACCTAAAAGTCATTTACTTGATTTGGGATGTGGACCGGGATTATACACCTCACTTTTTGCAGATGCAAATTATATTGTAACAGGTATTGACTTTAATAAGTCTTCAATAGAGTATGCTAAAAGAAAACGGAATGGAATAAAATACATTCTGAATGACTACATTAATGGTTACCCCAATGGCAAGTACGATACTATAACCATGATCTATTGTGATATGGGAACTCATTCCGATAGTGACCGTGATCGATTACTGGATAATATATATTACTCTCTTACTAATGGCGGAACTTTTATTTTTGATGTTTTCTCGGAAAGAATAATTAGTGACAGACGGGAAAATAAAAATTGGGAATATGCACCTCACGGTGGTTTCTGGGATGAAAATGAATATCTGCTTTTGAGTCAAACATTCCATTATCCTAAGAACAAAGTATTTGCATATCAACATAACTTGGTACTCGAAGGAACAATCAAACATTTTATTATTTGGGAAAGATATTATTCAGAGAAAGAAATAACAGACATATTAGAAAAGGTCGGATTCCGCAAAATAACAATTTATAGAGATTTACTCGGTAAGAACAATTTCACATCAAGCAGTGAAATTTTCATAGTTGCAGAAAAGTGAAATGTTTGATTATATGTAACCTATCCATTTAAAGTATAAGTGAAACGTTTCTTAGAAACAAAGTTATTCAAACTACTCTCTTGCTCTGTTAATGGCAATGAGATTGACCATATAGAATTATCAATGGCTTATGATGATTTTGTACGGCAACTCCTTTTGTTTTGTCAGGAAGAACAGAATATTATATTATTATGCTTTGCTATAAATTACACTGTAGCAGAGGTAAAAGAATTGAATATGCGTCTAGAGTTTGAGGATGATAAATCTTCACTTGAAATCCGGTTGTTAATAATTAAGGCATTAAGTATATTGGATTCTACTTTTAAGGTGATACAATTCCGTTTGGATAATCCTGATTTATTTCCGATAAACATAGAAAATAGTTTTGACCCTGATGTGTATTTAGCTAATGATGTTGATCTGATTGACATAATGGAATTGATATGCGGTTTATTTTATTCACACTCCGTAAAAAACAAGATGGGAAATCCTGTGAATTTTTCAGAACTGGTACGGGTATTTGAGAAAGGAATGAACTTCAAATTTGCAGACATATACAAGAAAAGGGATGATGTTTTTAAGCGTAAAGCCACAAAACTGACAGAGTTTCTAAATGAATTAATAATCGCTATCAAGATAGAAAGTAAAAACAGAGGGTATTTGTAAATCAGTAGCTTATCAATAATTCATAGGGGAATAGATGATCTACTCCCCTAATTTATTTGCGCCCGTTTGCTGAACTTTGCTTTATCAATCGATTGGAAATCTTAATGTTTAACTTAAAAATGAAGCAAAATGTATATAGACAACGAAGACTTTGAAAAATGGATGGAGAAGTTATCCAAGAAACTCACTGAAATAGGGCAAGACCTAAAATCTCTTATAAACACCGATAAGGTACTGGATGATAATGAAAAGATACTCGACAATCAGGATTTAGCCTTTCTATTGAAAGTATCTTTCCGAACGCTTCAACGTTACAGGGTAAGCGGACAACTACCCTACTTTACCATCGGAAAGAAAACCTATTATCGAGCGAATGATATTCGGGCATTTGTTCGTGAACGTGCCGACTCTCAAACCTACAAACAATTTGAAAAATCGAATCAATTAGAGAATCAGCCGTGAAAGCAAAAGGTAGCAGAGGAAAGAAGCCTATGTTTAGGCTATTTCTCTATGTTACCACCCCAATTTAGCAGAAACAGCTACGCCTTCCGGCTTCGCTCGTTTCGCTAAATTGAGCAAGAGGGAACTGGACAAGTCCTGTTCTTCCCTCTTGCCCTGCGGGGCAAAGCCTTCGGCTTTAGCGTGTTACAAGAACACGCTGTAATGACACCTGTAATAAGTATTTTCTTTTAAATGCTTATTATCAAGTATTTATTTATTCATGTTTCTATAAAAAAGTAATTACCATGCCAAACAACAGTCGGAAAACGATATTCACTACAATTTCTATAGACAAGGAAACGGCAGCTTTGGTGGAGAAGATATGCAAACGCTATTCACTGAAAAAGAGCGAAGTTGTAAAAATGGCGTTCGGATATATAGATAAGACACATATTAACCCATCGGAAGCACCTGAATCCGTAAAATCAGAACTGGCGAAAATAAACAAGAGACAAGATGATATTATCCGCTTTATCCGTCACTATGAGGAAGAACAACTGAATCCCATGATACGGGCAACAAATTCTATCGCTTTGCGCTTCGATACTATCGGAAAAACTTTAGAAGCTCTTATTCTCTCTCATCTGGAAGCCAGTCAAGAGAGACAAACAGCCATACTCAAAAAACTAAGTGAGCAGTTCTGCAATCATACTGATGTGATAAACAATCAGTCCAAACAGATTAATGCACTTTACCAGATACATCAAAGAGATTATAAAAAGCTGTTTCACCTAATACAACTTTATTCGGAACTATCTGCTTGCGGTGTGATGGATAGTAAAAGAAAAGAGAATCTGAAAACCGAAATCAGTAATCTGATAAATACCTAGGATTATGCACATAGACTTTGCTCCACCATCAAACGGAACATATAATAATGCTGGGAGTTGCCGACAACTCGCTAATTACATGGAACATGAAGATTTAGAACGAATGGAAAAGGGCTTCTATACCGAAGGCTTTTTCAATCTGACAGATAATAATATCTATAAATCAACCGTTATAAAAGATTTAGATAGTAATATAGGGCAACTCCTAAAAACGGATGCTAAGTTTTATGCTATTCATGTCAGCCCATCGGAAAAAGAACTCCGAGCGATGGGTAATACAGAACAGGAACAAGCCGAAGCAATGAAACACTATATCCGTGAAGTGTTTGTTCCTGAATATGCTAAGAACTTTAATAAAAAACTATCTGAAGCAGATATAAGGTTTTACGGGAAGATACATTTTGACCGTAGCCATTCCAACAACGAACTGAATATGCACTGTCATTTGATCATTAGCCGAAAAGACCAAGCCAATAAAAAGAAGCTATCCCCGCTTACTAATCATAAGAACACCAAGAACGGAGTAATCAAAGGTGGCTTCAATCGTGTGAATCTGTTCCAACAAGTGGAACAGGGTTTTGATAGACTGTTTGGCTACAACCGCCAAGAATTAGAATCGTTTGATTACCGCAACACTATGAAGAACGGTTCTATCTCCGAACAGCTTAGACAGCAAGAGCAAGAACTTCAATCCAATGACAGAAAAATAGGAATCAATCAAAAAAACTTGCTTCTTACCAATCTTGAAACTTTGGAAGCTAGAAATCAAACTCTCAATACAGATACTCATATTACCACTAACCAAAAGATAAACAATTCCGACAAACAATCATCCCATCAAGCTAACAGTCAATTGTTTAACTCGTCAATATCCTTTTTTTCTACCAAAAGTGATTTATTATCATCTTCTAGCATATCAGAAGAGGAAAAAGCAAAACATAAAAAGAGAAGAAAATATAAGCGAAGATGATGAAATCAATCAAAATTACTTTTATTCAAAAAAAACACTCCTATAGAGCTTATAAGTTAATCTTATTTTATAAATTTGTAAAAGTGACATTAAACTAAGGTAAATATAGAACATCTACGACTATGTGGCAAGATAATATTTCAAAGAACGATATGCTTGGATTCGATTTACATGCTCGAATCATAATTGCCCTTTTACAAGAGCAAAAAATGTTACCACTAACTTTGGGCGTTTTTGGAGACTGGGGAAGTGGAAAATCCAGTATTCTTGAAAAAATATATGAAGAATTAAAAACGAAGTCTTTCCAAGACAAAGGAATCTTTACAATTCAGTTTAACGGATGGACTTTTGAAGGTTATGATGACGCAAAAGCCGCCTTAATGGAAGCAATAGTAAAAAAGATAGAAGACGAATTTAAAACTATTGAGGAGGTAAAATCTGTTGCTAAAAGACTATACAAGTCAATAAACTGGATGCGTGTAGCAAAGGTAACAGTTCCTATGGCTACCGCCTATTTTACAGGTGGAGCTTCTATCATTCCTCAGATAATATCTAATTTAAAAGAATTTAAAGATTCTCCTCAAAAAATAATAGACTTACTTTGTAGTGATAAAGCTGAGGATAAAATAAAGGGATTTATAAAAGAGAACCCAGACACTCCTAGTCAAGAAAGTCAATCCATACGCGAATTCAGAAAAGATATGACGGAATTATTAGCCAAATCAAATATAAAAGAATTAGTCGTTATAATTGATGATTTAGATCGCTGTCTGCCAGAAAGAATTATAGATAATTTAGAAGCTATAAAATTATTCTTAAACGTTGATAATACAGCATTCATAATAGGAGCTGATCCTAGAATAGTAGAAAGTGCAATAACACATCGATACAAAGATAAGTTTCCACTAAACCCTAGTATGTCAGATGGAGAAGATGCTATGGACAAAAAAATTGTTAGAGATTATTTGGAAAAACTGATACAAATTCCTTACAATCTTCCTAAATTATCTGATACAGAAGTAAACACTTATATTACTCTACTTTTCTGCGAGAATGCATTTTCGCATGAAGAATTTGAATCAGTTTACCTTGATTTTTTGAATTTTAAAGAAAAAAAGAGATACTCTGCTTATGATATTAAAATAATCAAAAGTCGATTAGGTGATGAAATTATAAAAAAGTTAGATGATGATTGCTTGCTAATCTGCCAATTATCAGGTTTAATTGCAACTTGTTTAAAAGGAAATCCAAGACAAATAAAGCGTTTTCTAAACATGTATATGTTAAGAAAGAAAATTAAAGATGCTGCACAAATGAAAGATATAAATGAAACTGTGCTAGCTAAACTAATGATATTGGAATATAAATCTCCATCACTATTTGGAGAAATATATCAGGACTTAAATCCTAAAACTGGTAAATCTTCAAAAATCAAGAAATATGAAAAAGCAGAAACTAAAGATTTGCCGCAAAATTGGAAGGACGAATCTACAATACAATGGTTACAGTCAAGTCCCAAATTAGCAGAATTTAATTTATTGGATTATTTTTGGTTATCACGAGATAAACTAAGTTCTTTATCTTCCTTGTATATGACTGATCCTGAAATTAGAAGTTTGTTTATTGAACTATCAGCTCCAGAACTTCCAGAACCTGTCATAAAAAAGATAGTGGATGAAAAACTCAGAATTTTAGATAAAGAGAAACAACTTTCCTTTTACACACTTCTATCGAATAAAATAATAGAAGATCCTAGTAAAAGAGGGTTGTATCATTTATTTGAATTTACAATAGATCTTGAAACCTGTAAATCATCCTATCAAACAACAATATCAACATGTGGATCAAAAGTTCCACCTGCAGCAAAAAAAGCATATGAACGTCTTTTAAATCCTAAAAAATAATGGGCACATCAACTAGTTACAAAGGCTTGAAAGGAACTCCCGGATGGAGAGAATTAAGTACTACTGTTACATCTTCGTGTGGAAGCAGTAAAGATAATGCAGCTCAAAGAGCTTTCTGTAAACATGCGAGCTTTGTCAGAGAGAATAGAAGGGGAAATCATGGAGGGGGAAGTGGAGTAGGACATGCAGGAACTAAAGCTGCCAAGAAACTACAATCTACATTTTCTTCAATTCGTCAAATAGGGCTAAGTCAATCATTAGCCTCATGGGGAATGCTTCTAAACGAACATTCTCAGCCCAAAGATGTCATTAACTTTCTACTTGAACATGTATGTGGTAGTGCTTCTTCTTTAGACGAAGTTGCTGCAAAACAAGCTGAAAAAATGTTATTAGAAGAAATTTGTCTTGATGCCGAGTCAATTCAAGATCTACAAGACAAGTTTCAAGAAACACTTCAACAGTATTCAGATATTCAGTTACTTGTAAGATATTTCACATATTATCTCTTCACGCATTTAAGCCAAAGGTTCTATGAAAGTTTGGTGAGAAAAAAGGGAAAAGACAATGCCGGAAGACTATTTCAAGATATAAAAGATTATATTAAAGAATGTGTCATAGATGTTTCCGCTCAACATGATTTACAAAGAGTTAATTGGAATAATGCTGAGGGGCTTGATATAGAAGAACGTATATTTAATGAAACTTTAAATGCATTTGCAGATTATGAGAATTAATATAGAAAACATTGAATCATACAATGGTAAAATCCAATTTCGACTTTCAGCAATAAATGAAAATCGTTCTTTTAATGGTCTTTTAACAATTGCGTTGAAAGATTTATATGCATATGCAGGTAGTATTGAAGGAGAAGCATTCGATTTGCTCTTACTCGCATCGACAGTTTATGGAATCGATATACTTGTAAAAAGAGAATATATTGCTTCTGATAAATGGAGTAGAGATTTAGAGTTTACGCTTCCTGTAGCAGACCCCGATAAATGGGAAAATGTGCATGATAAAGTAAATCAATTATTGCATTTTCTAACAGCTGACTATTGGAGTGTTGATTTTGTAAAACGAGAACAAGAACTTAATATACCGAATTATGAAATAAAAAATATATCCGTAGATTCTTATAAAAAAGTATGCTTGTTTTCTGGTGGTATGGATTCTTTAATAGGAGCTATTGACTTGCTACATGATAATGAAGATAAAATTTTGTTTATATCTCATTATGACAGTATTTTTAAAGGAGCAAAATCTGACCAAGACAAAATTATTCCTATTTTAAAAGAAAAATTCCCGGAATCATTTGATCATATACAGACCCGAATAGATATTAAAGGAAGTTCTAGAGAAACTACATTAAGAAGCCGTTCTTTTATGTTTTTAAGTCAGGCTATATATGTAGCTAGTAATCTAGCCCCCAATATAGAAATTATACTACCAGAAAATGGAACAATTGCACTAAACCATCCTTTAACAGCATCTAGATATAGCACTTGTAGTACTCGTACAGCTCATCCTTATGTTATAAAAGAATTGAATGAGATAGCTCAAATATTAAGTTTACCTAATAATATAATGAATCCATATGAGTTTAAAACAAAAGGCGAGATGGTGGAAGAGTGTGCAGATAGAGAATTATTTAAAATAACATATCCTTTATCTTGTTCATGTGCAAAAAGGGGGACAAGAAAGGATATTCGTGAAAATCGTCATGCTATTAATTGTGGAATATGTATGCCTTGTATATATCGAAGAGCAGCTCTACATAAAATTGGGCTAGACACCGAAGATATAGGTACAAATGCTTTAAATCCAAATGACTTAATAAGGGATTTAATGCACATACCTGATATGCCTGCTTTCTTGGACTTTTTAGCACATGATCTTTCAAAAAAAGAGATAGAAGCTAATCTGCTTTGTAATGGTTCACTTCCTTTGAATGAGCTTTCAAATTATGCAGATGTTGTAGTTAGAGTAAGAGAAGAGCTGAAAAAATGGATTGAAGATAAGGGAAATGAAGAAATAAAACATAGAATTCATATATGATTATTGATACTCATTGCCATTTTGATATGATGAAGTCTCCTGAATCATATATTCAAGAAATAGAGAATAAAGGGAACATAGTTATTGGCATGACTAATATGCCAAGTCATTTTAAGATGGGAGTTCCTTTTGTTAAGAAATACAAGCATGTCAGACTTGCTTTAGGGTTACACCCTTTATTAGCAAGTGAACAAGATAATGAGTTGGAGCTTTTTAAGCGACTATTACCACAAACATCATATATAGGAGAAGTTGGGCTTGACTTTTCTAGAGATGGTTATTCAACAAAAGAAAAGCAGATTAAAAATTTTGAATTTGTTCTTCAATGTATAGTTAACAAAAACAAGCTGCTCAGTATCCATTCCAAAAGAGCAGAAGAGACTGTTTTAGAATTATTGAAAAGATACCATATCTCAAATGCAATATTTCATTGGTACAGTGGAAATCTATCTACGCTAAACAAAATATTAGAATATAATTATTACTTTTCCTTAAATGAAGCTATGATCGAAAGTAGTAATGGTAAAAAGCTAATATCATATATGCCATTAAATAGAATCTTAACAGAAACAGACGCTCCATTCAATAAAAAATGTAATATTAATAACGTAATTGCTTATTTGGCAAAAGAACACAATCTAAGTATAGTGGAAATTGAAAGTACAATTAAAACAAACTTCTATTCATTAATCGATAATATACAATAAAATAAAATCATTATCTTTGCCCTCAGTATTCTCCATGAGCAAACTACCGCAAAAGCACGTAGCAAATTAGTGGGTTAAATCATGGGATATGCTTGAAGCTAAAAATATAAAGTTTTAAATATCAGCACGGTAACTCTCTTAGGAGAATCCCAGGCGGATCACATAAGAACAAAGCTAAAAGAGATAAGTCCTGCAATATTAACGTATTGTGGGACTTTTTTATGTTTTAGTCTTGCTTGAAAGCCCAAAAAGGCGCACGAAAAGATACGGTTGAGTATCCAAATCGTACCCCCTTCCCCGAAAAACAAAAAGGGGGTACAATTGTCGGAAAGTCCTTCTGATAAACTACGTGGAGGTCTTCTATTTAATACCAAAACTCATGATCGAATACAGAACTAGCTTTTTTATTTGGTAGATAACCTATTTACTTATTTCTCCAACTTTATAACCTACGATTCCAAAAGACTTGTGTAGCGCCGGGATTAACCACATGATCAAGCCGGGTAGTCCCCAGCGTTTTTTCTCTTCGCTGATGAAATAGAATCGTTCGATCAGTTTGAGCTTGGGGAACCATTGCTCGATTGTGTGCGGATCGTTTAGTCCGAAATGGAAACGGGCTTTTGTCCGTTTTACCGATTCATGCTTGTCGGAGTTGCGGGCGGCCCATTTACTGACGAAATCAAAATATATCTCGCATCCGGGAAAGCGTTGGGCGAGGTTTTGGATAACAGATTTTACCTGTTCCTCATTGAAATACATCATTACACCTTCCGCGAGGAAAAGGAAGCGGCCGTGAGGATGTTTTTGTCTCAACATATCCATCCAGTCCGTCTCGAGCATAGAGCCTTTGATCGTGAGATCTTTAGCGGAGGCAGGGAATAGCTTTTCACGCAAATTGATTACTTCAGGTAAGTCTAGTTCGTAGAAGGTCGCTTGGTTATGGTTGGAGACACGTTGGAAACGGCTGTCTAATCCGCAACCGATCGATACCACTACCGGATCTTCAGTTACCTTACGGTCGATGAATCGCTGGACCAAACGATCGAAATGGCGTAGGCGGATAGTGGTTCCGGTAGTACTCATCGTGATTTTACCAAACTTGGCGAAATCATAATCTATTTTCTCAACAAGCTCACATGCCATCGGGTCTTTTAATATCGCGTCTTTCCGGTGACTTTCGTGAGCGCGTGATAGTAAGGGAATAAACAAGGTCTCCGCGATGTCATCCTTTATCTCTGGTTTTATTTTATTCATAATATACCTATTTATAGGGATTGATTATCCGGTACAAAGATGGGATCTTTGCTTTTGGTTTATTTACGCAAGAAGGAAGTGTATTTTAATCAAACGGAAAAATGGTACACATAGAACTCTCATCTCGTGGAAGAGATACGATCGCTTTAGAAATGCCGGATATAAGTTATTTTTCTACCAATCGTTCAGGAGGGCTAGAAGAGAACTGTTGGGAGGCGGAGAACAAATTATTGACCTATCGTATCAGTGATTTCAGATGCAGGGATTTTAATGTGACAAGATACCAGATCTATTGCAAGGAGGATTGTTGCATGCGTTCCCTAAATGTCGGTAACTCGTTTATGGGACTTTCTGTTGTTCGTCAGGGGATCGTCGAATGCTTTTTGTCGGAGACACGGGATAAGCGGATTTGGCGGAAAGGGTATACGAATATGATCGTAAGTTCTGGTATCAAGGAAGAGCGGAATCTGTTCCGTAAAGGAGATACTTTTGGTATGACAAGTATTCTGGTGTCGCCGGATTTCTTCCAACATTTGTCGGAACGTTATACGGAGTACTTCGGGAGTGCTTATTTGCGATTCGGCAGGGGGGAGACTTTCTTTATCGCTCCCAAGAATCTCTCGATTCCAATCGCTTTATCTGTGGCGTTGAATGATCTTGAGGTCTCTCAGATGATGGGAAATGCCTCGCCAATGTATCTCGAAGCAAAAGTAACCGAGTGCTTGTCTTTATTTATGCGGGAGACGGAAGGTAAAGAACCGGTTAACGCAAAGATAGTAGGCTTTTCCGATCGGGATAAAATTTATCAGGCCCGGGATATTATATGTTCCGAATATTTGAACCCGCCTTCATTACATGATTTGGCTTTACGTGTCGGAACTAATGAATGTACTTTGAAAGCGGGGTTTAAAGAAGCGTTCCGGACGACCGTGTTTAACTATCTCTTTGATTATCGTATGAATATAGCGATTCACTATCTTTTGGATACCAATAAATCAATAGGGGAAGTTGCCGGCTTGGTCGGTTATGAACATCAAGCGCATTTTTGTACTGCCTTTAAGCGGAAGTTTAATGTCACCCCGTCTGAATATAGGTTGAAAGCGTAGTATAGACCATCGACTTTTATTTCCCGAATCGGGAACTATCCACCTCTTTATGCTCTTTAGCTTTAAAATCTCCGAATTTATAGATAAAGGATAAGGAGACTCGTCTGGAATCCGGGATCATACGCATATGTAAGTCTTGTGTTTTGTATTGGAGATTAAGATCTTTTGGGACCCATGAATTAAACATGTCATCCACTTTTAAAGAGATCTCCGCTTTGCCGTTGGGGGAGATCCATTTCAAGCCGGCGTCTACGTTATACATACTGCTGATCGTCATTGGCCTTGAATGTTGCGGGTAATATAAGAACCGGATACTTCCGCTTTGATAGTAGGCTTCGATGAGATGTTGAACGTATTATTTAATTCGGCATAGAATGCCAGATTATCTTTATTGAAGCTTATATCATGGTAATTATCACATTTCATCTTGTCATAATAACCGTTTAACGTTAATCTGGAATCAAGCACGGAGCCGGCTTTGAATGGTATCATTACATTTAGGCCTAGCTTACTGGAATAGTCGAAATTCAGTGTCTTATAGATAAGAACTAGTCTCTCGGAGGATTGATAGGGGAGCTGGTTGAAATTATTGTCTATATAATTTGCGTATAGCGTGAAAATGTATTTGTTTTTTAGGATGTAGTTCAATTGGGCAGAGTAGAGTCTGGACGGCCTTAAATCCGGGTTACCTTGTATCTCGGTATATCCATTCAGATAAGACACCGTATTCTGCATCTCCCAATAGCTGGGATAGGTCTTGTCTGAAGAAACGGATAATTGCAGGATGTGGCTGGGGTGGGCTCGGTACGTGATTTCCATCATTGGGAATAAGCTCCAATAATCAATCTCCTTATGTTTGTAATACTCTCCGGTCAAAGAGGCGTTTACGGATAGGTTATCAGAGAAGCTTTTGGAAAAGCCGGTATATAAATCATATACATATTCATCCAGTTTACTGTAACTATTAGAGATGGACCAATCGTGTTTGCGCAGTGAATGATATACCTGAGAACTTTTGTCTGAGGCGAAGCTGAATTTTGTCCCATAGTTGAGCATCCAGCCTTTTCCTAATTTATGGTTCTGGTCCGCGTAGACGGAGAGCCTACGGATGTCTTGTTGTGATTTAGCGTTGAAGGCATCTTCTTTCCCGGCTTTCTTCTCTTGGTAATATTGTGTCGTAAGATTGATGTAAGCGGTAAAATCAATCCCTACATTAAGGCCGAACCCGGAGGCATAGTCGAGCGCCAGATTATGCATCTGGATCGGTTTGTCGGATTTCTTTCTGTTTTCGGAATCCGAATAGGTTCCTACAGAAGAGGTGAAAGGATGAGTCCATTGCTGGATCTCTGAGGTATAGGCGAAGCTTAGTTTGTTCTTATCGTTCAAGAACCAATCATTGCCTAGGCGTATGGTATGGACTGGGAGCCGGGTATGTCCTCTGTCGAATTGCTCGATCTCGTAGGTCTTACCATCGAATAAATGGTGTGATAAGATATCCTCACCTGTCCGTTCCCTGTGGTAGCCGAAGGAGTACATGAGATCGGTAGAATATTTAGGCGCGTTGTAAACGAGAGTAGCGCCACTTTGGTAATTAGCGTAATGCCCTTGGTTGTATAGAGCATTGACTTGTCCTTGCAGTTTGGGAGTCTCGGAAGTACCGTTATTAAGGACCAGATTAATCACGGCCCCGCGTACATGATATTGGGGTGGAGCGCTATACATGATCTCTGCTTCTTGAATACGTTCTTTGGGCATATTCTTAAGCAGATTCTCCAATTGGCTCTCACCCATATTGGTGGTCTTGCCATTGATGATAACCGTGACTCCATTTGTTCCGGCAAGTTGTATTTTCCCGCTTTGTTCCCGCACTCCCGGTAGTTCTAGGATCGCTTCGTAAGCGCTAACGGCCATCTTGTCTTTTAACAAATGCGGCATGCTGTAGGTTATTTTACCATCGACAACCTTGGCTAAGGGACGCTCTCCGGTAACAGATACTTCCGAAAGCGTCTGGCTTTTCTCGTTCAGTTGTATATTGCCTATCGTAAGTGAGTCATAAGTGCTTTGATACGTTTCATACAGCAGATGCTGGACGGTTAAGAGGAAAGGGGATATCTCCGCTTTGACACTAAAAGAGCCCAAAGAGTCCGTATAGGTGGAGTTTACATATACTGAATCGTTCGTTTGTATAATCACGACCGCTAGTTCGATAGGATGGTTATTTAAGTCCGTAACCCTTCCCGTAATAACTTGTGCCTGTGTGAATGTGGTAAATAATAATCCTAAAAAGATAATCCAGCTTCTCATATCATCCTCGATTTAGTCAACATTCCTGTGCATATTTCGCAAATATACTTTTCATTAGGGAATCTACCTAATAAATTCTACTTTTAGGACTTAGGGGATTAGGATATATTTGATAGCTTTGCGGAGGAATGGGGTTCGTGCCTCTTTCTCGAATAGATGATAACAATAAAAGTAAATGATAATGAATGAAAAAATGAATACTCCATTGGGTAGCGCTTTTCCCAAGGAACGGGTTCGTTATGCGATGCTTTCTTTCTTTTTAGCGCAAGGTCTTTGTTTCTCTAGTTGGGCTAGCCGTATTCCGGACGTGAAGGATTTCTTTGAGGTGAATTACGCTTTCTATTGGGGGTTGGTCTTGTTCCTGATCCCGGTAGGTAAGTTTGTGGCGATACCGTTAGCGGGTTATTTGGTGTCGAAGTTGGGAAGCCGTATTATGGCGCAGGCCAGTGTGTTGGGATATGCCTTGGCCTTATTCGCGATCGGTACGGCACATAATATTTATCTGCTGGGTGTCTATTTATTCTGTTTTGGGGTGTTCTGGAATCTTTGCGATATATCCTTGAATACGCAAGGGATTGGTATCGAGCGGCTCTATGGACGTACGATTATGGCCTCATTTCATGGAGGTTGGAGTCTGGCGGCCTGTTTAGGAGCTTTGATCGGGTTTATCATGATCGTATCCGGCGTCACTCCGTTCTGGCATTTTACGTTGATTGCATTATTGATTGGAGTGACTGTTTTGGTAAGCCGGAAGTATTTGCAGGAAGACGTGGCGGTTGAGTCACCGGAGGAAGAGAAGGAAGCGGAGAAGAAAGAAGCTCCGGCATTGTTGAGCTTTATCCGTAAGCCGGAAATGCTGTTGATCCAGTTAGGTATCGTCGGACTGTTTGCCTTGGTGGTGGAAAGTGCGATGTTTGATTGGAGTGGACTTTACTTCGAATCGGTACTACAAGTTCCTAAATCCTTGCAGATCGGTTTCTTAGTGTTCATGGTGATGATGACGGTAGGCCGTTTTCTTACGAACTCCGCCTATAGTGTTTTAGGAAAGCAGAAGGTGTTGCAATTGGCGGGTTTCTTTATTTTTGCCGGTTTCTTTATCTCAGCCATGTTGGGCGGTATGTTCGAATCGATGACGGTAAAGGTGATCGTGAATTCCTTAGGCTTTATGTTGGTAGGCTTGGGTATCTCGTGTATGGTGCCTACTATTTATAGCTTGGTGGGTGCTAAATCGAAAACTCCGGTGGGAATTGCCTTGACAATCCTTTCTAGCATCAGTTTTATCGGCTCATTGATCGCACCTTTGTTGATCGGGGCGATCTCGCAGGCTTTCAATATGAAATACGCTTATATCGTGGTCGGCTTGTTAGGGCTTTGTATCTTGCTAATGACTACATTCTGCAAAGCATTCAAGAATAATTAAAGATAGAGAATTGAGAATTGAAAATTAGGAGAGAGCGAATAATTTTCAATTCTCAATTTTCAACTACTCAGGCATTCGTTGTTCCGCTGTCTCTAAGCATCGCAACACATCTTCCTTAGTGCCGTTGAATGGGCCTATTCCTTCGATTTTCAATGTTGTCATAGCTGCCGCGAAACATCCGGCTTCTTCTATGCTTGCGCCTTTGGCACGTTTATAGAGATATCCTGTCATATAAGTATCACCCGCTCCGGTAGCGTTTACTACTTCTTTCGGTATGTAAGCGGGGATTTTATGGAAAGTGGAACCGTCGTAAATGATAGATCCCATGCTTCCGAAAGTCAGCAATACCTCTTTCACGCCCCAATCGTAGATAACTTTTCCTGCGTTCACGGCATCGGTATATCCGGTTAACACCTCCATCTCATGTTCGTTAGCCTTGAGGAAGTGCACGTATTTAAGTACTTCTTTTTTCTCTGGCCAATCCACGGCAAATACATCCTTGTCTCTTACTTCCCGTAGATACCCTTGCGAGTCAATCGATACTAAGCCTTTCCCCGCTAAATACTTTACCACTTCCAAAGAGAAATCATCGGCAAGCAAACTACCAAGGTGGAAGATCTTGGAGTCGATGTTCTCCAGATACTCTACGGTGAAAGGATCTGCTTTCGCCAATACACGTTGCGTACGGTTATCTTGGTTCTCTCCATAAATATTCTCGAAATAAACGGTGTGCTTACTTGGCATCACGGCAACGTCGATACCTTCGGCTCGTAGTTCCTCCACCGTTTTCATCTCAGATTCAGCCAAGGCTGTCACTAGAGTATAGTCAATATCATCGAAATGTTTTATCGCATGCGAGAAATAAAAGGAGGTTCCTCCCGGCATATGGACGGTATTCTTAGGTGTCACTACCTTATCCAAGGTGATGTGTCCTACGCAGCAAAGTTCGTGTGTATTCATTTTTTACTCAGTTTATTATAAAGCGACAAATTTATGAAAAAAGAGTTCAAGTACATAGGATAGTCGTTATTTTGACCAATAAAAGCGTAAACGAGGCGCTTCCATGCAAGAGCGAAAGTATTTACATATAGTAGAAACGAAAGTGTTTACCTCTAGAAGTAAAGTCATTTACATATGGAAGTAAACAGCGTTACATCTAGTTGTAAATGTAATATGCTGATAATCCGTATATAATACTGTTGGCGGATAATGCTCGGTGTATCTGCTGGAAATATTCAAATTCACCTTATCCGATAAGCATGCTTATTTGGATTTAGAAAGAAGAATTGATAATCAGTCAACGACATAGATAATATATAATGTGCGCTCGTACATTATAATATATGCAATACGCATAGAGGTTATACTACTATATAGGTGATGTATATTTTATGTGCGATGGAATAGAATGTGAGTGACTATGCCTAAATTTACTTCACAGATTTTACTGTTATTTTCTAAGGTACTTCACATCTTAGAGAACCTTCTCCTGAAAAACTTCACAGGGTTGAAAGTTGTTTCCTGAACCGGTTCACAGCGGCAAAAATACCGTTTTTCTTTTTCCATGCAAAACAACCATGAAAAAACCACTGCGGAGGAAGCCTCGCGGCTGGAGGCGCAAAGCCTCCATTGAGCGATCACATACAAGTCAGAGCTTCTCGGAACCTGACAGGTGGGAGCATGTCCCTGTTGCTCCTATGCGGTCTCCTATTGTTGTAGAAGTCTATGATCCTCGCCAACAAATCCCTTGCGGCCACCACGTCCGGGGGGCGTTTCATCCTGTAGAGCCATTCCTGCTTGATGATGCCGTTGACCCGCTCGGCGATCGCGTTGTCGGTAGGCTTGTAGTCCTCCGTCATGCTGATCGTGGCTTTAATGGCCTGTAGACGATCAATATATTGATTACAACAATATTGAACGCCGCGGTCGGAGTGGTGGATCAGTCCATCGAACCCCAGGGGTGACACGTGCGAGATACCCATCTCCAGAGCCGTCACGGTATTGGAGGCGACCAGGCTGTCGGAAAGGACCCAGCCTATGATCTCATGCGTGAACGCGTCCGTCAGGAGATGCAGGTAGGCCACGCCCTCATCGGTGTCGATATAGGTGATGTCGGCCACCCACAATTGGTTGATCCTGTTGACGGTCAATCCCTTGATCATGTTCTTGTACTTCCTGTAAGGATGGTTGGAGCTTGTCGTGTGACGGCGCTTCCCGGGCTTCAGCATCAGGTGTGACTCATGCATCAGCCCGTAGAACCAATCCCGGCCACGCATCCCGTCCGGATAGAGTTCCTTGAGCATCAGGTACAGCTTGTACGCCCCGATGCCCGGAGCCTCATGCCGGATATCCCTCACGGTGTCAAGTATCTCTTTCTCTGACAATTCCCTGCGCATACGTTTCTCCTTGCTCACGGAGTAATAACCTTCTCTTGTCTTGCCAAACAGCCCGCTCAGGCTACCGATCGATTCCTTGGGATGCCTGAGCCGAAGGTTGTCTACCGCTTGGCGCCAGCTTTTTTTAGCAGGTCGATGCCATATTGTTCCCGACCGATCTTAAGAAGCTCATGCAGAGCCTCATTGCGCAACTCTGAGTAGGCCAACGCCTTGCGTAGGCGCAAGTTCTCCTCCCGGAGCCTCTCGCTCTCCGTTTGGGGACCGGTCGCCTTGGATGATTCGGATTTCTTTCGTGCCATATATACCTGATGCTCTAACTCTGTCAGATCGGACGGTAAAGATAGCGTTTTTGACTCAAAATAACGTTCCCAGCGACTAAATGTCACGTAATCAACCGAATATTTCTTACATAGGCTGTACTTGGTTGAGCCACTCTCATAATACTCCTTCAGCATACGGAGCTTGAACTCCATGCTGTAACTTTTACGTTCTCTTGCTTTGTTTGACATCTTACACACGTTCTTTTAATTGTTAATTGCGTGTGAAGTAAATCTGTATCATGTCAGAGAAACGACTAGTCTAAACGATCGTTTAGACTAGTCGTTTTATGCCCAATTTGAAGGGGCAAAATATTGAAGAGCTTTTAATTAACACTAGTATTAATATTAATTTTAGAATTATGAACAAAAAGTTTTCTACTCTTGTAGCTGGACTTGCAATGATTTCGGCTGTTGCTTCAGCCCAAATCACCAAAACAGACGGTTACACCATGTTGAAGTCCAGTTCTTCTGATTATTTAGCTGTTTATGGAGCTAAATCGGACTCTGTAGTGGTAAAAACATTTAGCAATTTGGCAACTGCTCCTAAAGCTTCTATTGACTCTGCTATGTGGAAGGTTACTGAAGCTGGAGTTGATGCTACAGGAAACAAGCTTTACAGCTTCACTAACAAAAAGACTGGTGCTGTATTGTCTTTCGCTGCAAAAAAAGATGCTAAACCTAATTTAGCGGCAGGTGTTGACAAGTGGTCTGTAACTACTGACGGCAAGATTTCTGCTTATTATTCTGCGAACGGATCTTTAGGATTGGTTGTGTCTGGAGGTAAGTTATCCTTGGGCATTGCTAGTGCCGCTACAGCATTCACTTCGGAAGTAAATTCGGCTTTGAAGGCTCGTACTTTGGCTGCCTCTGACTTAGGCGATGGTTTCACTGTATTCTCTTTGAACTTTGGAGAGGCTTATCAAGAGAACATCTTTGAGGGCAAAGAATTAGTAGCTACTCAGTTGACTGGTGCTGATGCTGATTATGTACAGTTGCAGGAAGTTGGCGCTGATAAGATCGGTGAAAAGGATGCTTACTTCGGTTTGGATACAACTAAGTACACGATCGCTGGGCAAAAGGATGTATTTGGCTATAAATTCGCAAAAGACTCAACTTGGTTGGATAATGGTTATCATACAGTATTGAATGGTGATTTTCAAAAGTTCAAATTTATTCAAGACTTATCAAACGATAAAGTCGCTGTTTATGTAAAGAATGCACCTGTTTATAATACAACTACTAAGAAATTTGAAGCTGCGCTTACAGGTACTGCTGCTGATGTTCAAGTAGTATATGCTCAGGTAACCAATTCAAAGGTATTGACAGTCTCTAAACTTTCTGGTACTCCTTCTACAATCGAGCAAGGTGTCGCTCCTTCCGTAAAATTAGGTAAGGGCACTCCGGCTACATTGCCTACTGGTGATGGTGTTTACTTCATCAAGGTTAAATCTGGTGATGAGTTTAAGTATGTTTATGCTCCGGCTAGTGGATCGGAATTGAAGAAGCATGCTCCTAATGCATATAACCCTGCTGGTCAGTTCTATGTAGTTTCTCAGTGCGGTAAATACCAATTCGTTGAACGTAACTTCAACCAAGGTCTTACAACTGCTGCCGCTCAGATCTATAAGGTAACAGGTAAAGACGCTTACAGAGTGGATGCTGTAAATAGCGCTGCTTCTGCAAGTTTAGCGGCTGGTACTGAATTCTATTTCGAATATCAGAAAGATATCAAAGCCGGTGGCAAGGAATACAACTATATGGCTACGAAGTATTTGGACAAGGTAGCTGTTGATAACTTCGCTTATACATTGAACTTGATCTCCGGTACGGAGGGTGTTGATGATTTGTATACAATCGTTGACGGCGTATTGAAGGTTAAGAAAACTACAGCCGAAGACGCTGCTAAATTCAAGGTTGAAGTAATTAAAGATAAAACGGGTAAGGTCTGGACTAGCAATGCTGATGAACACAAAGCTGGTGTAGGTGCTATCGCTTTAGGTGATACTTTAGCTACGGCTACTTATAAACTTTACAAGCAATATACAAAAGAGTATGTTGTAGCTAAGGATAATGAATTTAAGTTGGCAAAAGAAGATAATACAGCTACTCCTGCAGTTGCTGGTTCTGAGTTCACATTCAAAACAGCTAAGGGCAATGGTTATTTATTGTCTACAGGTGATAAGATTGTGGTATTGGATGTTAATACTGGTAAGTTGATCTCTGCTGCAGCTTCAGCTGTAAATAACAACTATTTTGACTTGGTAGTAGAGCCATCTCCGGACTACGCTACATTGAATGCTCCTTCTCACATGTTGGTTAAATCTGCCGAGGCTGATGGTAAAGCTCTTTCCATGAATCCTAAGTCTTTGTTTGCGGAGGTTAAGTTGGCAGGTCAAGAAGAATATATCGACAGCTTGTTTGGTTTGTGGATTGATACTGCTTGTGTAAAAGATGTAACTAGACCTACTTATTACATCACAACAGGTAATGGGTTAGACTCTGCTGCTATCGCTGATGGTTACAGATATTTCTTGGTAAATCCTCAAGATTCTGTTTATTCTGCGGTTAAGGGTGATGATGATAAATATACATCTAAGACAAATGAAGGTAGCGCTTATTGGAATGCTACAGAAGGTTTGGTGAAAGCAGCTTTTGTTAAAGCTATCGTTTATGGTGAGGATTCTTTAGCTATTGTTCGTGAAAAAGCAACTGCTGTTGATACCTTGAAGACTATGTCTGTAAATCCGGCTGCAATGGCATTTGTTACAACTGCAAATAATACATTGAAGATCGAGAATAAGACAACAAAGGAGATTGCAAACGAAGATGATGCAACTAAGACTGATCGTGAAGATGTAACTTCTTATTTGAAAGTTATCAACAACGTATTAGTTTGGACGGATAATCGTGACGAGGCTCATGAGTTCGTTGCTGAGGCTACGACATTACACCCGACATCCAACGATAACGTTGAAGAAGGAGCTTCTGCTATCTCTGTTATCGCTAACGATGGTACTGTAACAATCCAAGGTGCCGCTGGCAAGTCTGTTGTTATCTCTAACATCTTAGGTAAGGTGGTTGCTGAGACAGTTCTTTCATCTGATAACGCTACAATCGCTGTACCGGCAGGTATCGTAGCTGTAGCTGTAGAGGGTGAGGCTGCTGTTAAGGTGGTTGTTAAATAATTATTTTATTCGAAATGATACGATATCTCCTTGTCCCATATTAGCGGTTCCAAGGAAGTGAGGCTGCTGTTAAGGTGGTTGTTAAATAATTATTTTATTCGAAATGATACAGTAGAGGCGGGCACGTCCCGTCTCTATCTAAATATATTTAATTAAATAATTTCCACGCAACAAAGTATCCCGTGATGGGGGAACGTGTGGTTAATACTAAAGTAAAAAAGTTCTTCCGATAGTATTTCCGTGAGGAAGGAAACCGGATAAAAAATTGCTCCCGGCGATATGAAGTGCACCCCAAAAGTTAGACACAAAACTTTTGGAGTGCATTTTTTATGAAGCATAGTTTTGAAGAAAAGCTGAATGTGGTAAGTGAAATTACATGTGGTAAAGGTCTTGAAACCATTTGTCGTGAACATCATCTTGACAAGCATCAGGTTCGCGGCTGGTTATCACGTTACAGGGCTTATGGAGAAGAAGGCCTTCGCAAATCAACAAAGGGTTACCACTTTAGTCCTGCAGAAAAAGAAAGAATTATTTTGGAACATATCAAGGATGGTGTAACTTTGCAAGAGTTAAGCCTTCGTTATGATGTGAACCGCAGCACGATTATATCGTGGTTGAGAAAGGTTCGGTCAGGAGGCTCACTATATGACGTAAAACGGCGAGGTCGCCCTCCCAAAACTCCAATGGCAAGACCAAAGAAAAGAGATCCACAGACAGAACTTGAGAAGCTTCAAGCAGAGAACCTCCGTCTGAGAGCGGAGAACGCGCTGCTAAAAAAAGTGAAGGCCTTAGTCGAGGAACAGAAAGCCCGAGCACGGCTCAATGGGCAAAAGCCATCAACGAACTAAGGTCGAAATATCCTCTTGGCTTGTTATTGAAGCTGAGAAAGATGGCTCGTTCCGTGTTTTATTATCATTTGAAGCGCTTGAAAGCAGACGGTAAGTACGCCATGGAGAAAGAAACCATAAAATCTATTTACCATGAGCATAAAGGCCGCTACGGCTATCGCCGGGTAACTGCGGAGATGCGTAACCGTGGAGTTGTCATAAACCATAAGACTGTGCGACGCCTAATGGATGAGATGTGTCTTAAGAGTAGAATCCGTAAAGTACGTTATCGCTCGTATAAAGGAGAGGTCGGAAAGATTGCCCCCAATATAATAGCAAGGAACTTTGCTGCCGAAGCCCCTAACCGCAAATGGGCTACTGATGTGACACAGATAAATATTGGCTCGGTCAAGCTTTATCTATCATCGATACTGGATATGTTCAACGGTGAGATTATATCTTATAATATCTCTCGCAGTCCGAATATGGAGCAGGTGTACGATATGCTTGACAAGGCTTTTGCTAGGTTTGACAGCCTTGACGGACTTATTCTTCACTCCGATCAGGGCTGGCAATACCAGCATTTCGGCTATCGTCAGCGCCTTGCGGAACATTGCATTATACAAAGCATGTCCCGTAGAGGGAACTGTCTTGACAATGCGATGGCTGAGAACTTCTTCGGTATCATGAAGTCTGAACTTCTATATGCAGAAGAATTTGAATCGCCAGAAGCCTTCATGAAGGCTCTGGATGAATATATAGAGTATTACAACTATAAAAGAATCAAATCCCGATTAAAAGGAAAGAGTCCGGTGCAATACCGAACTCTTTCAATTACTGGATAATGTTTAACCCGTCCAACTTTTGGGGTGCACTTCAATATTCGTATCGTCGGGACTTTTTTATGGTTCGGAAAGCTTTTACATAAATAAATGCGTATATTGCGGCAAGCTTATAATTTTAGAGTTTATGGAATATACCTTACTGATACTTCTATTACTGATCATGATTTGGATAAACTTGCGTAATAAGATATCCAAATCACAAGAGAAAACGGAGGAATTGTTGAAAGAGATCGCTGCCTTGCGTAAACGTTTGGAGAATAGTCCGGAAGTTGTGGACGAGATAAAGGAACCGGAGCCTGAGATCTTGAAAGAGCCGGAAGTTTTCGTACAACCTGAACCGGTAAGGGCGATTGTCGAACCTGCTAAAAATCCTCAACCCCAGAAGGTGCGGAAGCCTGTCAATTATGAGAAATATATCGGTGAGAACTTATTCGGTAAAATCGGTATCCTGATACTCGTCTTGGGTATGGGGCTTTTCGTGAAGTATGCGATAGATAAGGAATGGATAAACGAGACCTTGCGTACGATCCTTGGCTTTGGGATGGGTGGATTACTTCTATTCGTGGCTTGGCGTTTGAAGGATTCCTATCGTACCTTTAGCTCTTTGCTGGCGGGAGGCGCTTTCGCGATCTTCTATGTAACGGTGGCGATCGCCTATCATTATTACGGGCTGTTTAGCCAAACGGTCGCTTTTATTCTGCTTGTGCTGTTTACCGGATTTATGTCGTCTTTATCTATACTCTATAATCGTAGGGAACTGGCAATTATCGCTTTGGTGGGTGGATTTATCGCTCCATTCTTAGTGGGTAGCGGAGATGGAAGTTATTGGGTGCTGTTTACCTATGTCATGATCTTGGACCTAGGAATGTTCGGGCTATCTATCTATAAGAAGTGGGGGGAATTGCCTGTAATTTGTTTTGCCTTGACTTGGATCGTCTTTGCGGGTTATACGTATGCTGCGGATCTGGATTTGATGGGAAGTGTCCAATTAACGCATTTACTTATTTTCTCTATCGCCTTCTATTTGATCTTCTTATTATCGGTCGCTTCCATCGTGCGAATCAATATCCGGGGGATCAATCAATATTTATTAGGAGTGATCGGATTGAACAATTTCGTATTCCTGTTCTTTGCCCTTTGTCTCCTGCAGAATATGGAGCTTGAGCGGAATTACAAAGGTCTGGTAACCCTTTTTGTTGCGGCTATTAACTTCGCTCTTTTCTTTTGGATCAAACGGAAAGGGGAACCTTTCACTTTCTTGATGCATACGTTATTGGGTATCGCTCTTACGTTCGTATCGGTGACGATCCCGATCCAACTGGAAGGGACCTTTATTACCTTGTTTTGGGCTTCAGAGGTAATAATTATTCTCTGGTTCTATAGTCGTTTCCGTCTGCGGGTTTACGAGATATTCGCTTGGGTACTTCCGGTCTTGACGCTGGGCTCTTACGGAATGGATGTCTTCCACGGATGTATGGAGGCTCGGTACGGAGATTCTTCCCTATTTATAAATGGCTTGTTCGCTACCGGTATTTTTACGGGGCTATCGTATTGGGTAGACGCTTGGTTGGTACGTCCGACAAGGATATCGACGAAAGGGCCTCTCTTGACGGGATGTGTCGTATTATATATAGCCTTTGTTTTCGATTTCTATTCATATGTAGATCCTTCGATCGTGTCCTTTAGCTATATCGAGACATTTACGGTGGCGGTTTTATTTGCTGCGAATGTTTTATTAGGGAAAAGCTATTTGCCTGTGTCAAGAAATGCGGGGGGATACGGACTACTCTTGGGGCTATCTTTATCCCTGTTCGGAGGAATGTCTTTGTGGGTCGGGTATGATGATCTCTTTATTCCCCGGTTCCTGCTATGGGTTTCCTTGCTTTTAATCGGGGGGCATATTTTTGTCTTGGGGCGGTACTATTATAAGTCATTTGACGCAAGAGAAAAGCGTACGCATGGGATGACCTTATATATTTGTTTGCTGTCTACGATATTACTGGCCGTGGGAACGAATAATTTGTTGAATCAGTTGGGCTTGCCGGATGAATTAAGCGCAGGCTTCTCTATCTCGTTGAGTCTTGCCGGCTTTATGCAAATGGCGGTGGGAATGCGATTGCACCTGAAGGTTGTCCGGATGATTAGTTTGGCCACTTTCTCGATCGTATTGCTAAAGTTGGTGTTGGTAGATCTGTGGCTCTTGCCTACGATCGGGAAAGTGGTCGTCTTTATAATCTTGGGAGTTATCTTATTGGTTCTCTCCTTCTTGTATCAAAAGTTGAAAACTGTCTTGTTCGATGATAGCTTATAGGATATCCACTAGTTTCTCCAGCCCCATGCTATGAGAGCCTTTGATCAAGATATGATAGCCCTTTAACGGCTGCCTCCGAAGCTCCTCCGTCATAGCCTCTGTGGTAGCGAAGGGGGAGAACTCTTTGCCTACCTTGGAGAAATGCTCGCCGCAGAGGAACACCTTGTCGAACTGGCCTTTCTTGATCTGTTCGACAACCTCCGCGTGTAATTCGTTGCTAGTTGGTCCAAGCTCGCGCATATCTCCAAGGATGATGGCTTTAGGCTGTACGGGCATGGTGATGAAATTGTCCAGAGCTACTTTCATGCTACTCGGATTCGCGTTGTAAGCATCGATAATCAATTCGTTATTATCGGTTTTCTTGAACTGAGAACGGTTATTGGTAGGCTCGTAAGCGGCGATAGCACGGCTGATACGCTCTGCCGGGATCTTGAAGAAGCGGCCTACGGCGACGGCGGCCAATACATTATCTAGGTTATAACTACCGATCATATGTGTTTCGACGGTATGCAACTTTCCTTGTTGCTTCCAATTGAACACTAAGAAAGGATCGCAACTGACTACCTGTCCGGACGCGAAAGCATCATCCCCGTTTCCATATGTGATTTGTTCGATGCCTTTGGCGATAGACTGAAGGTACTCGTTCTCTTTCTTGATAAATATCTTGCCTTTGGAGCGACGGATATAATCATATAACTCCCCTTTTGTCCGGATCACACCCTCGAAAGAACCGAAGCCTTCCAGATGGGCACGGCCTACGTTCGTGATGATGCCATAGTTAGGATGGACGATATCCACTAATTCCTTGATGTCTCCCGGATGGCTGGCGCCCATCTCGATAACCGCCATCTCATGGTCATGAGTCAATCGGAGCAAGGTCAAGGGAACGCCAATATGATTATTGAAATTTCCTTCGGTATATAGCAAATTGAATTTCGTTGAGAGTACGGCAGCCAATAACTCTTTGGTCGTGGTCTTGCCATTCGTTCCGGTAATTCCGATGATCGGCAACCCCAGTACCTTGCGGTGATGGTGCGCTAATTGTTGCAAGGTCTTCAGCACGTTATCAACAAGGATCGTGCGTTCGCCTATATAATAATCGGGATTGTCTATGACGGCATAGACACAGCCGGATGCCAAGGCTTTCCCGGCATATTGATTTCCATCGAATTTATCGCCTTTTAAGGCGAAGAAGATAGAACCCTTCGGACAGTTCCGGCTATCTGTCGTTATTTGAGGGTTATGTATAAATAAATCATAGAGGTCGATAATACTCATGACTGTATCGCGTTAAATATTTATTCCTGTCTAATTCGGGGCAAATGTAGCAATTAAATAAAGAATGAAGAATCTAGAAGGAGATTTTAAGAGAGAAACCTGTATCTTTGCTGGAAATAAGGAAAGATCATGTTAGATAAAACGCTCAATATTAGAGGGACACTCACTTCTTTAGCGACGCCGTTGGTGATGGGAATCTTGAATATTACCCCTGATTCTTTTTATGCGGGCAGCCGCAAACAGACCGAGACCGCTATCGAGGACCGTATCCGGGAAATCTTATCGGAGGGAGGAGATTGGATAGATATCGGTGGTTATTCATCCCGTCCGGATGCCGCTGAGGTTACGCCGGAGGAAGAGATGCGCCGTTTGGAGTTTGCCTTACATATATTAAATAAGCATTACCCGGATATCCCGGTGTCCGTAGATACGTTTCGTGCGGGGATTGCGCGTCGTTGCGTAGAGGAATATGGAGCAGCTATCATTAACGATATCTCCGGCGGTGAGTTGGATGCGGATATGTTCCAAACGGTAGCGGATTTGAAGGTGCCTTATATCATGATGCATATGCGTGGAACCCCTCAAACTAGGCAGAGGCATACTGATTACCCGGATATGATGGAGGAGATCATGCTGTACTTTTCCCGGAAGGTACGCCAGCTTCGGCTTTTAGGGGTGAATGATATCATTCTCGATCCCGGCTTTGGTTTTAGTAAGACGTTGGAGCAGAATTACCAATTGATGAGCCATTTAAAGGAGTTCTCTATTTTTGAGTTGCCTTTATTAGTTGGAGTCTCCCGTAAAAGCATGATTTATAAATTACTGGGTGGAACCCCTGCGGATAGCCTGAACGGAACGACTGTATTGAATACGTACGCTCTCTTGAACGGCGCTAATATCCTTCGTGTACATGACGTGCGGGAAGCAGTGGAAGCCATTCGCGTCATAGGTCAAATGACCAACAAATAATTTTCAATTTTCAACTTTCAATTCTCAATTAACTATGTGGATGCATTTCGGTATAAAAGACTTGATTGACGTATTGCTGGTGGCTTTCTTCCTGTACCAGACCTATAAATTGATGAAAAGCTCAGGCACATTGGCTATATTCAGTGGAGTCGTATCATTCATCGTCGTATGGATATTGATCTCGCAGGTATTGGAGATGCGGTTGATGGGGGCCATCTTGGATAAGTTTATTAGCGTAGGTTTCGTGGTTTTGGTAATCCTCTTCCAAGACGAGATCCGCCGTTTCCTGTTGGCGTTAGGTTCGCATCGGGGCTGGAAATTCCTAGGGAAACTTTTTTCCAAGCGAGGAGGCGATCCGGAGAAAGAAGGGAAGTTTGTCGCCCCTGTTGTCTTGGCTTGTATGAATATGGCCCGGAAAAAGACGGGTGCCTTGATCGTGATCCAGCAAGATATGGACTTGGCGATCTATGAGCATACGGGCGAAATGTTCAACGCCGATGTAAATGCCCGCTTGATCGAGAACATCTTCTTTAAGAACAGCCCGTTGCATGATGGTGCCATGATCATAGCCGATAACCGGATCAAGGCGGCCGGTTGTATCTTGCCGGTCGCCCAGAACGCTACCCTTCCCAAGGATATGGGATTGCGCCATCGTTCCGGGTTGGGGATGTCATTGGAGACAGATGCGCTGGTTATTATTGTCTCGGAGGAGAGAGGAAAGATCTCCGTGGCCCATAAAGGTAAGTTAAGTGTGAATGTGACAGCGGAAGAACTGCAACAAATACTCTCCGGGGAGCGGGAAGTGACGAATTACTGTTAAAAGATCTGAAACTGGTATCTCTATCTGTAATTCTTTTGCCTATTTTGTAAACTCTATATTGCATTATGCCTAATTTTGTAGCCGGATTACGAGTACAATTATTAAATAATATAAAATATCTTCCGCTATGGATTTAATGCAAGACATTATTGCGTGCGCTAAAGCTGACAAGCAGCGTATTGTTCTTCCCGAAGGTACCGAGGAAAGAACTCTTAAAGCTGCCGACCGATTACTGGCCGACGGTGTAGCAGACATTATCTTAATTGGAAACCCCGCTGAGATCAAGGAGTTGGCGGCAGGTTTCGGACTGAACCACATCGGTGAGGCAACTCTTGTCGATCCGAAAAATCACGAGAAGAAAGCCGCGTATGCAGACTTGCTTTTCCAACTTCGCCAAAAGAAGGGTATGACTCCCGAGAAGGCTGCGGTTTTAGTTGAAGATCCTTTGTTCTTGGCTTGCCTGATGATTAAGTCGGGTGACGCTGACGGTGAGATCGCCGGCGCTGAGAATACGACGGGTAATGTATTGCGTCCTGCTTTGCAAATTATCAAGACGGCTCCGGGCATGAAGTGTGTTTCCGGTGCGTTCCTTATGTTCACGAAGACTCCTCAATATGGGGATGATGGTATTTTGGTATTTGCCGATTGTGCGGTTATGCCGAATCCGAACGCGGAAGAGTTGGCTAGCATCGCTGTCGCTACCGCCGCTACGGCTCGTAATATCGTAGGCGTTGAGCCTCGTGTGGCTATGTTGAGCTTCTCTACGAAGGGTAGCGCTTCTCACGAGATGGTAGACAAGGTAGTGGAGGCTACTCGCTTGGCTAAGGAGATGGCTCCGGACTTGAAGATCGACGGAGAGTTGCAGGCCGACGCGGCTTTGGTTGAGGCTGTAGGTAGCAAGAAAGCTCCGGGTAGCGAGATCGCCGGTAAAGCGAATGTTTTGGTATTCCCGACTTTGGAGGTGGGTAATATCGCTTATAAGCTGGTTCAACGTTTGGGTGGCGCTGAGGCTGTCGGTCCTATCCTTCAAGGTATGGCCGCTCCGGTGAACGACTTGTCTCGCGGTTGTTCCGTAGACGATATTTATAAGATGGTAGCGATCGCTTGTAATCAATCCATCGGTTTGAGATCCGCAAAATAATAGATAATCCTAACGACTTAATAATATGAAGATTCTAGTATTGAACTGCGGTAGTAGTTCTATCAAATATAAGTTATTCGATATGACCTCCGGTGAGGTTATGGCTCAAGGTGGTATCGAGAAAATCGGTTTGCCGGGCGCGTTCCTGAAATTGACGGATAAGGAGGGCAAGAAGGTGGTTATCGAGAGAGAGATTCCCGGCCATCAACAAGGCATCGAGTTTATCTTGAGCGTATTGACCGACGCAACTTATGGTTGTATCAAGGACTATAAGGAGATCGACGCTGTTGGTCATCGTTTGGTACATGGTGGCGAGGAGTTCGCTTCTAGCGTATTGATCAATCAGGATGTAATCAATAAGGTAATCGAGTGCTCTGATCTGGCTCCGCTTCATAACCCGGCTAACTTGAAGGGTGTTCGGGCGATGGAGGCTTTGATCCCGGGTATTCCTCAAGTAGCGGTGTTTGATACGGCTTTCCACCAGACCATGCCGGATTATGCGTATATGTACGGTTTGCCTTACGAGATGTACAAGAAATATGGCGTACGTCGTTATGGCTTCCACGGAACCAGTCATCGATATGTATCCCGTCGTGCTTGTGAGATCTTAGGTGTTCCTTATGAGGATCAGAAGATTATCACGGCTCACGTAGGTAACGGTGGTTCTATTACCGCCATCAAGAATGGTAAGAGCGTGGATACTTCCATGGGCTTGACTCCGGTTGAGGGTCTGTTGATGGGTACTCGTTGCGGCGACGTGGATGCGGGTGCTTTGTCTTTCATCATGGATAAGGAAGGCATGGATGGTGCCGGCCTTTCCGACTTGATCAATAAGAGAAGTGGTGTTGCCGGTCTTTCCGGTATCTCTTCCGATATGCGTGAGATCGAGGCTGCCGTAGCTGCCGGAAATCCGCGTGCGATCATGACCTTGAACGTATATAACTACCGCATCAAGAAATATATCGGCGCTTATGCCGCCGCTATGGGTGGTTGCGATATCTTGGTTTGGACCGGTGGTGTCGGTGAGAACCAATGGGCGACCCGTCGTGCGGTTTGCGAGAACATGGAATACATGGGCATGAAGATCGATGTTGAGAAGAACGAGGGCATGCGTGGCGAGGAGATGGTAATCAGCACTCCGGACAGTAAGGTGACTATCATCGTCGTTCCTACGGATGAGGAATTCATGATCGCTGCCGATACCTTGGAGATCTTAGATAAAAAGTAACCAGTAACGTTTCATATAATTTTAGCTAATCCTCGCAGCTTACAAAACACGGGATTAGTGTTTAGATCGCCCCGACACCGGTTGGGGCGATCTTTTTTATGCGAATATCGGATTATTCGTTACTTTTGCGGAATTACATATTAAATATATACAAAACATGGCTCAATACAAACGTATCTTATTAAAATTAAGCGGTGAGTCGCTGATGGGTGGTAAACAATATGGGATCGATGAGGTTCGCTTGAATGAATATGCGGCACAGATCAAGGAGATCGCCGAGATGGGTGTACAGATCGGTATCGTGATCGGTGGCGGTAATATTTTCCGCGGGTTGAGCGGCGCTTCCAAAGGTTTCGATCGGGTAAAAGGAGACCAGATGGGTATGCTGGCGACGGTGATCAATAGCTTGGCGCTTAGCTCCGCTTTGGTCGCTCAGGGCGTGAAGGCGAAGGTACTGACGGCTATCCGTATGGAACCGATCGGCGAGTTCTATAATAAATGGCGTGCGATCGAGTTGCTGGAACAAGGCAACGTGGTAATCATGTCTGGCGGTACGGGTAATCCGTTCTTTACTACGGATACCGGATCTTCCTTGAGAGGCATCGAGATCGAGGCGGATGTCATGCTGAAAGGTACCCGTGTGGACGGTATTTACACCGCTGATCCGGAGAAAGATCCTACGGCTACCAAGTTCTCCGATATTACGTATGATGAGATCTATACCCGGGGCCTGAAGGTAATGGACTTGACCGCTACCACGATGTGTAAAGAGAACAACCTCCCGATCATCGTATTCGATATGGACACCAACGGCAACTTGAAGAAAGTGATGAGCGGAGAGAATATCGGGACACTGGTGCATAATTAGTGCCATTAACCGATGACATGGCAGTGCCATCCGTATGGCACTGTCGTGCCACAGGCATGGCAAGGTTGTGCCAGCCCTGTGGCAAATACGTTAGACCTTTATTCTTGTATATGAAGCATCCCTTTTTACTAGTATGGTTAACCTTGATCGTATTGTGTGGTTGTACGAGCTCGGGGAAACAGAAGAGGCACGTTATTGGCCTCTCCCAATGTATGCTGGACGATGCTTGGCGGGAAGCTATGATTAACGATATGCGTATCGAAGCCTCTAACTATGATGATGTGGAAATTATTATAAAGGACGCGCAAAACAATAACGAGACACAAATACAACAAATACGAGACTTGATCCGCCAAAAGGTGGATGTCTTGATCATCTCCCCCTATCAATCCGAGCCGATCACGGCAGTTGCCGAGGAAGCGTACCGTGCCGGAATCCCGACGATCATTACAGATCGCAAGGTAAATACCGATCAATACACCTCTTTTGTCGGGGCGAACAATTATGAGATCGGACTAGCGGCAGGCAATTACGCCGCCCATTATCTTCCCCCGAACGCTATTATCTTAGAGATATGGGGACTCACGCAAACCTCCCCGGCGCAAGAGCGACATAAAGGTTTTGTCGATGCCTTGCGAGAAAGGGAGGATCTTTCTTTCCGTAAGATAGAAGGACAATGGCTGGTCGATACCGCCCGGATGGAGCTTCGGAAGTTAGAGCATCCCGAGCAGATAGATTTCGTTTACGCCCATAACGACATGATGGCCATAGCCGCCCGGGAATACTTTATAGCATGGGATTCCATCCGAGGACGGGATTTGCGGATTATCGGCGTGGATGCTGTGGCGGGTGCCGGTCTGGAAGCCGTGGAAGATGGACGGATCAACGCCTCTTTCCTCTATCCGACAGGAGGGGAGCAAGTGATTCGCACGGCTATGCGTATCATTCAAGGGGAGCCGGTGGATAAGTTTATCCCTCTTCGTACGGCTCCGGTAGATCATCAGTCTGCCCGCACCTTATTGTTGCAAGCGGACCAACTCCAGAAATATAAGCAACGTATCGAGGCGCAGCGTTCCCGCATCGACGGTTTGTCCGACCGGTTTTATTTCCTGCGAAACTCTTTAGGGGTGATCTCCTTATTGATGATCGGTTTTATCGCCCTTTCCATTTACGCCTTTTACATAAACCGGAAGATGAGGCAGGCGAATCGTAAGCTAATCTCCTTGAACGCGGAGATGAAAGAGGTGACGGCGCAGAAACTCCAATTCTTTACGAATGTCTCCCACGAGGTACGTACGCCCTTGACCTTGATTCTCGCCCCTTTGGATCGCTTGATTGTCTCGTTGCGGGAATCTCCTTACGCCTCGGATCTAGGACTGATCCAGAAGAACGCCAACCGTTTGTTGCGTGTGATCAACCAAATATTGGATTTCCGGAAGGTGGAAGGCAAGCAAGAGAAACTAGCGGTACGGGAAATCGATTTGGTTCCTTTCGTTGGCGAGATCAAATCTTATTTTGACAGTATGGCCTCGGTACGTGCGATCTCCTATACGTTCACTTCTTCGATAAAACAATGTACGCTATGGATCGATCCGGACTTATTGGAGAAGGTATTTTTCAATCTTCTCTCGAACGCTTTTAAGTTTACGCCGGGGGGAGGTAGCGTGCGGATAGAGCTGACGGAAGAGGGAGGCCGGGTCTTTATACGGGTTATCGATACGGGAAGTGGCATCCGTCCCGCTAACCTTCCGCATCTGTTTGACCGTTTCTATACGGAGGATCGGTCGATGGGAACCGGGATCGGATTACATTTGGTAAAGGAGTATATAGATATGCACGGAGGGGAGACCCGTGTGGAGAGCGAGCCGGGACAAAGGACTACCTTTACGGTCTGCCTACGGAAAGGAAAGGCGCATTTCGAGGATAGCGACCTGATGGAAACGCCCGTATCCCATCAAGCCTACGAAGCCTCCCGGTTGGACGACTCGGAAACCAAGGAGATGCTTTCCAAGACCTATCCTTATACGATACTGATCACCGAGGATGACGATGAGGTCCGCGGCTTTTTGGAACGTGAGCTTAGCCTTCATTTCAAGATCCGGACGGTCGCGAACGGGAAAGATGCCTTGCGGGTATTGGAAGAGGAGGAGATATCATTGGTAGTAAGCGATGTGATGATGCCGGAGATGAATGGTTTCGAACTTTGCCGGACGATCAAGTCGCAACTTCCCTTTAGCCATATCCCGGTGATCTTATTGACCGCCTTGACCGATGAGCGTCAACGGATTTTCGGAATAACCGGCGGGGCGGACGATTATATACAGAAGCCTTTCCATACGGATTACGTGAAGATCAAGATTATCCACCTATTGCAAGAACGCCAGAAGTTACGGGAACGTTTGTTGGAGAAGCTGCGGGATAATAAGCTCCTTCTGTCCGAGCCGGAAAAGGTGGAGAGTATCGATGATACCTTCTTGCGTAAGTTCGCGGAACAGATCGAGGCGGTTTATGCGGACCCCGAATATAATGTGGAGAAACTAAGCGAGACCTTGGGATTATCCCGGGGGCACCTTCACCGGAAGATCAAGGAGCTGACCGGAACCGCACCCGTCGAGTTCTTGCGTACCTATCGCTTGAATAAGGCGACCCAGTTGTTGAGGCAGAACGCGTATACGGTGAGTGAGGTCGCTTACCGAACCGGTTTCTCCTCGCCCGCTTACTTCTCTAAATGTTTCAAGGCGGTCTACGGGGTTACGCCTACCGAGTATCAATAACATTTGTACGATCTTTATCACAAATGTCATATCTCCCCATCTTTAGGGGATAAGTGCTTTTCTATCCGGAAGAATCCTATTAATTTTGGCGGAGAATCAAACTGTATTATCCTTTAATCCGTTCGTTTATGAAACAACAAACAAAGAGACTTCTTAAGAGTTTATGTATGGCTGTCGGTGTCGTTTTATTAAGTGCTGTCGATCCGTTGGCCGGATATGCGACAGAACGTACTATAGATATAAAGCATCTGGGCGAAGGACAAAGCATTGTCCGTGTGGATGCGCAAGCCAAGTATTTGTTGCTTCCGGTCGAGGAGTCCTCGCCGGAATCCAAGTTATATATGATTGTCGATAATGACGTGGTACGGACTTTCAATGTTCGTTTGGCGGTGAATAAGGTGGATTATTTCGTTCCGGTAGATCTATCAGGGTATGCGGATAAGCATATCTCCTTCAACTTCCAGCTTGCCCCGGAATCGGCTCTTTGCTGGAAAGAGATGAAGCTATCCGATCAGTTTGATTCGTCTAACCGGGAGAAATTCCGTCCGGCCTATCATTTCTCGCCGGCTTGGGGATGGATGAATGATCCGAACGGCATGGTATACAAGGATGGTGAGTATCATTTGTTCTATCAATACAATCCGTATGGCTCGATGTGGGGGAATATGCACTGGGGGCATGCGATCAGCAAGGACTTGATTCATTGGGAGCATCAACCGGTGGCGATCGCTCCGGATGCCTTGGGTACGATCTTCAGCGGTAGCTGTGTGGTGGATAAGGATAATACCGCCGGTTTTGGCGCTGGCGCTATCGTGGCTTTCTATACCTCGGCCAGCGACCGGCAAGTGCAGAGTATGGCCTATAGCTTGGACAACGGCCGGACGTTCAAGAAATATGGCCGGAATCCGATCCTTACTTCTACGCAACGTGATTTCCGTGACCCGAAAGTCTTCTGGCATAAGGAATCCAATAAATGGATCATGGTGCTCGCCGTAGGGCAGGAGATGCAACTCTATTCTTCTCCCAATTTGAAGGACTGGACGTATGAGAGCAGTTTCGGGGAAGGACAAGGAGCGCATGCGGGCGTTTGGGAATGCCCGGACTTGATCGAGCTTCCGGTGAAGGGTACGGAATTGAAGAAGTGGGTCTTGATCTGTAATATCAATCCCGGCGGTCCGTTTGGCGGCTCCGCTACCCAATATTTCGTAGGTACGTTCGATGGGAAACAGTTCGTGAATGAATCTCCGGCCTTGACCAAATGGATGGATTACGGCAAGGATCATTACGCTACGGTAACTTGGAGTAACGCTCCGGAGGACCGGAAGATCGCCTTGGCTTGGATGAGCAATTGGGAGTACGCGAATAACGTGCCGACCTCGCAATACCGGAGCGCGAACTCGGTTCCTCGCGACTTGGTTCTTTATACGAAAAACGGGCAGACGTACTTGAGCAGCACCCCGTCTCCCGAGGTGTTGAAGTTGAGAGGGAAAGCCCAGAAGAAAGGTTCCTTCAAGGTAGACCGTTCCCATGAGGTCAATCCGATACTTTCCGATCATATGGGAACCTATGAGATCGAGATCAAGTTTAAGAATAACGGAGCCGATATCATGAGTTTCCAATTGTTTAACTCGAAAGGTGAGGAAGTGGAGATGCATTATAATCTTCTGGATAATACGTTCACGATGGATCGCCGTAACAGCGGGGCTACGGATTTTAGCAAGACATTCGCCACGGCTACCTCGGCCCCGATCTCCGCCGCTAAGGAATATACCTTACGTTTGTTGGTAGACAATTGTAGCATAGAGGCCTTCGACGGGAATGGAGAGTTTGTCATGACCAACCTAGTCTTCCCGGAAGAGCCGTATAATCGCATTAGTTTCAATGCGAAGGGAGGAGCGTTTACGGTTACGTCATTAACCATTTATCCCTTCAAATAATTAAAAACAAAATATATCATGGAAAAGAGTAAACCTGTAGTAGTAGGCATTGGTGAATTATTGTGGGATGTTTTCCCGGAAGTGAAGAAAGCCGGTGGAGCGCCGATTAATTTTGTGTATCACGCTACCCAATTAGGAGCGGAAGGTTACGCGATCAGTGCCGTGGGCAACGACGTGTTCGGAACCGAGATTATTCAGGAATTGGATAAGAACGGTATCGATAGTAATTATATCAGTACGGTGGAATATCCGACCGGAAGCGTGATGGTAGAGCTAAAGAACGGCATCCCTTCCTATACGATCATCGAAGGTGTGGCATGGGATCATATCCCTCTTACCCAAGCGTCTATCGACCTGATGAAACGTGCGGACGCCGTATGCTTCGGAACATTGGCGCAACGTGCCGCGGAATCTCGTGAGACGCTTCGTACCTTGCTTTCTTATATGCCTAGTCATGCCTTGCGCTTTTTCGATATCAATATCCGTCAGCATTTCTATTCGAAGGAGCTGATCGAATCGTTGCTCGAATTGGCGAACGTATTCAAGATCAATGATGAGGAATTGGAAATGCTTCGCCCGATGTTTGGTCTGGAAGGCACGATAGAGGATATGTGTCGCTGGTTCATGAAGAAATATGGTTTGCGCTATTTGGTACTTACGGCCGGGGCGGAGTATAGTACGATCTTTTCCGAGGAGGAGGTCTCTACGATTCCTACCCCGAAGGTACAGGTGGTAGATACGGTAGGCGCCGGCGATTCTTTCTCCGGGGCGTTTATTTCATCGATCTTAACCGGAAAACCTTTACGTGAGGCACATGAGAAAGCGGTAACAGTAGCCGCTTATGTTTGTACGCAGAGTGGCGCATGGCCTGCTTACCCTAAAGATTTATAAGCCATGAGCGAGAAGACTTCATCCTTGAAATTGATTCCCGTGATGTTGGCGTTCTTCGCCATGGGATTCGTGGACTTAGTGGGAATCGCCTCTAATTACCTGAAAGCGGATTTAGGCTTGAGTGATTCGGAGGCGAATATCTTCCCGTCGCTCGTGTTCTTCTGGTTCTTGATCTTCTCCGTCCCGACGGGAATGTTGATGAACCGTATCGGGCGGAAAAAGACCGTGCTATTGAGCTTGATTGTGACCTTCCTTTCGCTAATGATCCCGATCTTCGACGACGCGTATATGGTCATGTTGATATCCTTCTCCCTGTTGGGTATCGGCAACGCTTTGATGCAGACTTCCTTGAACCCGTTATTATCGAATATCGTAAGCGGGGATAAACTAGCTAGTTCTTTGACATTCGGTCAGTTCGTGAAGGCGATCGCCTCCTTCTTGGCGCCTTATATCGCTATGTGGGGGGCTACCCAAGCGATACCGTCGATGGGACTCGGTTGGCGTGTCTTGTTTCCGGTCTATATGGTGATCGCCGTGATCGCTATCCTGCTATTGGGAGCTACCACTATCCATGAGACCAAAGAGGAGGGGCGGCCCTCCACCTTTGGCGAATGTCTGGCTTTGCTGGGCAAGCCTTTTATCCTGCTTTGCTTTATCGGTATCATGTGCCATGTGGGGATCGATGTAGGGACGAATACGACCGCCCCGAAGATCTTGATGGAACGTCTAGGCATGACATTGGCCGACGCAGGCTTCGCCACGAGCCTGTATTTCATCTTCCGTACGGCGGGATGCTTCTCCGGGGCTTTTATCTTGCGAAAAGTCTCTCCGAAAGGATTCTTTGCCTTTAGTGTTTTCTTGATGTTATTGGCGATGATCGGTCTGCTGTTCTTCCATTCGAAAGAGATCATCTATGCTTGTATCGCCTTGATCGGCTTTGGAAACTCGAACGTCTTCTCCATTATTTTCGCCCAAGCCCTGCTTTCTATGCCGAATAAGCAGAATGAGGTGTCCGGTTTGATGATTATGGGACTGTTTGGCGGCACGATCTTCCCGATCTTTATGGGCGTGGCATCCGATATGTTGGCTTCTCAAGTAGGGGCGGTGCTGGTGTTGTGCGTGGGTGTAGCCTACTTACTATTCTTTACGTCTAAGTTAAGTAAACAGTGAAGGTGATAAGCTTTTATACGGTACTATAAATCTTTTGTTAGGGAGTATTTTAATTATATGTTTGCGAAGTTGGAAATCTTTATTACTTTTGTTAATTAAAAGATTCGCAAACAAAAAACGTATATTTATGATAGATACGAAACAATTGATCAAAGCAGGGGAAGAGAAGATGACGTTCGCCATTGAGTATCTGGACGAGCAATTGTCTCACATTCGGGCTGGTAAGGCTAATCCGAAAATCCTCGATTGTGTGAAGGTAATGTATTATGGGGCGCCTGTTCCTCTTACTAACGTGGCTACGGTGACGGTTCCGGACGCACGGACTATCATGATCACTCCGTGGGAGAAGAAGATCATCCGCGATATTGAGAAAGGTATTCTGGATTCTGAGTTAGGTATCACGCCGGAGAATAACGGTGAGGTGATCCGCTTAGGTATTCCTCCGTTGACTGAGGAGCGTCGCCGTCAATTGGTGAAACAATGTAAGCAGGAGGCGGAGAATGCGAAGATCAGCGTTCGTAACGCTCGTCGTGACGCTATTGAGGCTTTGAAGAAAAGCATCAAGTCTGATGGGGTTCCCGAGGACGTAGAGAAAGACGCCGAGGCAGAGGTTCAGAAAATCCATGATAAGTTTATCAAAAAGATCGATGAGCTTTACGCCGCTAAAGAAAAAGAAGTAATGACCGTTTAAATAATTGAAAGTTGAAACTTGAGAATTGAGAATTAAGGAACCCCATTGAGTCCTTATTCCAATTCTCAATTTTCAATTCTCAATTTTCAATTCTCATGAGGGGACTGGTAATAAAAAACACAGGTAGTTGGTATACGGTCCGTACGGAAGACGGGCGAGATATAGAGAGTAAGATCAAGGGTAACTTTCGTCTGAAAGACATAAAGAGTACCAATCCGGTCGCGGTAGGAGACCGTGTCGTAATCGATATTAATAAAGAAGGAACCGCTTTTATTACAGAGATCGAGGAGCGTAAGAATTATATCATCCGTCGTGCCTCTAACTTATCGAAGCAATCGCATATTATCGCCGCGAATTTGGATCAGGCGATGCTGATCGTTACGGTGAATTATCCTATAACAACAACGATATTTATCGATCGCTTCTTGGCGACCGCCGAGGCTTATCGTGTCCCCGTTAAATTAGTTTTCAATAAGATTGATCGTTATAATAATGAGGATCAAAGGGCGTTGGAGTGTTTAATCGAGTTGTATACCTCGATTGGCTATCCCTGTTCGACGCTATGTGCCCGGACCGAGGAAGGTTTGGATGCCTTGAAAGCGGATCTAAAAGATAAGATTACGCTTTTGTCCGGCCATTCGGGTGTCGGAAAATCCACGATTATCAATAAACTGGTGCCGGGGGTGAATCTCCGTACCGGTGATATCTCCGAATATCATAACAAAGGAATGCATACGACCACCTTTTCCGAGATGATTTCTCTTCCCGGGGGAGGCTATTTGATCGATACTCCGGGTATCAAAGGATTTGGAACGATCGAGATGGCGGACGCTGAGATCTCCCATTATTTCCGGGAGTTGTTTAAATACTCGGAAGAATGCCGTTTCAATAACTGCACGCACCGTCATGAACCGGGCTGCGCCGTCATTCAAGCCGTTAACGATGGGCTAATCAGTGAGTCCCGCTATAAAAGCTATCTAAGTATCTTGGATGATCGCATGGAAAGCAAGTACCGGGAAGAATTCTAACACTTTATTACAACATCAAACGGCCGGCAGGCTCATACCGGTGATTTTCCGGTATAGATCGAGCGCATATACATCGGTCATGCCGGAGATATAATCGAGTACGCATTGTATCTTGCCATATGTAGTAGGAGCTTTCGTGTCGTATTGCTCCGGTATCCGTTGTAAGAGCAGCTTGCTGTAAGCATGCTCTTGGTTCATCACGGCCTCGGTCAAGCTGTCGATCAGATGGCTGAAAATATGATAACCGGCTAATTCAATGTCGAGCACTTCTTTTGCCTTATATATTTTCTTGTATGCTGTAGCCGAGCAATTAGCGTAAGCCTGCTTGGCTTGATCGCATATGTTACTGATTAACGGAGTGCTGTAGGTACCATTGAGGATGCTTTCCTCGTTCTCTAAAAAGACACGGGAACATTCATCTACTAATAGCCCGATAATACAAGAACGCAGATAGGCGATTTGCTCATTGGTATCGTCTACCATATGCATGACCTTGCGGATATGCTCCAACCGCTCTCCTTCGAAAAATCCCAATAATAGTTGTATGGCCTCTTCGGTGGTCAGGATATGTAGTTTGCAAGCATCTTCTATATCCATAATTTGATAGCAGATATCGTCTGCCGCCTCTACTAAGTAAACTAACGGGTAACGAAGAAATTTGTCCGGGGCTTCCGGGCTATGTCCGATCCCTAGCTCTTGGGCGATTTGCAGATAGCTTCCCTCCTCCGATTGGAAAAAGCCGAATTTCCCTTTCTTTCCTGAATAGATGGATGCGTAAGGATATTTGATGATAGAGGCTAATGTGCTATATGTTAAGGCAAATCCCCCTTTTCTGCGTCCAATGAACTGATGGGTCAGCAACCGCATGGCGTTTGCGTTACCTTCAAAATGGACGAAGTCTTCCCAGCGTCCCCGTTCCTTCCGTACTTTCTCTTCTAGTTTTCGCCCATTCCCTTCGGAGAAGTAAGCGGAGATCGCTCTCTCTCCGGAATGCCCGAATGGAGGGTTTCCCATATCATGGGCAAGGCAAGCGGCTGATACGATGGAACCTATCTCCGGGAAGTTGATACTGCCATCCGGATATTTTTGCATAAGTCCTTTCGCTACGTTATTACCCAATGAACGTCCTACGCATGATACTTCCAGACTATGTGTAAGTCGGTTATGTACAAAGATACTTCCCGGAAGGGGGAACACCTGTGTCTTGTTTTGTAGTCTTCGAAAAGGGGATGAGAAAATCAAACGGTCATAGTCACGTTGGAAATCAGTTCTCTCATGTTTCCGCTCGTGATACTCTTCCATCCCGAAACGCTTGCCGGATAATAGCTGGGTCCAGTTCATAGTCAATACATTAATATATATATCGCAAATGTAGAGATAATCTGTGCAAATCATTGAATATTTGTGGAAGAAATTAGAGTTAATGGTTAATTTCCTGACTGAGTTGTTTTCGAAGCTTGTAAATAGAGCTGTAATTTTATTCCAAGATGATAGTCAGATAGCGATTGGATGTTATAGGAGGAAGAAGATAATGAAGGAAAATTATGTTAATTGAAATTTGTTGTTAGTTTCATTAGAACTAAATCAAATTAACATATTTAATTTATTGAGGCATGATGAAAATTTGACTATGTGTTATCGCAAACACCTGAAAAAGTGAGGAACATACTGATTTTTGTTACGTTTTAACTTGTATGTATAGTTATTATATATATATTTGTCTGTCAAAATATGAAAAACGACTTAGTTCTAATGATACTACGTTGTTATTATTATTTAAAATAGAACCGTTTGATTTTAAATAGAAAGAGATTTCCGTATGAACATAATAATAACTTTAAACAAAAAAGAGTAAATGCCTATGCACTAAAAAAGAAAGAAAAGAGAGCCCGATCTCTCTAAAAAGAGTATGAAAATTAAAAAAGCACAAATGTAGAATCACTTAAATCAAAAACGATTTTTCATGAGAAAGTCATTTATCTTATTATTGGCGTTTTTTCTGTGTGTTACAGGATATGCACAGAAACTAACGATTAGTGGTGTCGTCATTGACAAGGATCTAAATGAGCCACTAACAGGAGTGAACGTGTTAGTAAAAGGTACGACAACCGGTACCATTACTGACTTTGATGGAAAATATACCTTGGAGGCTGACGCAAACTCTATTTTGGTATTCTCTTATTTAAGTATGAAAACGATTGAGGAGCCTGTAAATGGCCGTACGAAAATCGATGTTACGATGGTTTCAGACGCAGAGGCTTTGGATGAGGTTGTCGTAACGGCGATGGGTATCAAACGTGAATCAAAGACTTTGACTTATTCCGCACAAACGGTAGGCGGTAAGGACTTGAACGAGATTAAGAATGTGAATATGATCAACTCTTTACAAGGAAAGAGCGCTGGTTTGCAGATTACCCCGAACTCTACGGGTGCGGGTGGTTCTTCCAAGATCTTGTTCCGTGGTAATAAATCTATTAGTGGTAATAATCAGCCGTTGATCGTTGTGGATGGTGTTCCTATGATGATGAATGTCTCGGATTCACAGATTGATGGATCTTATGGTGGTGGTCGTGACGGTGGTGATGCCATGTCTACTATCAACCCGGACGATATCGCTCAGATTACCTTGTTGAAAGGTGCTTCCGCCGCTGCTTTGTATGGTGCGGTCGCTGCCAACGGTGCCATTATGGTTACGACTAAGTCATCGCAGTCTGGAAAAGTCGCTATAAATGTATCTAGCAATACGACGGTTGAGACTCCGATGGTGTTACCGAAGTTCCAGAATTCTTATGGCGTAAGTAACCAAGGAACGTTTAGCTGGGGCGATAAGCTTGCTTCTGCTTCTCCAAACTATGCGAAGGATTATTATAATCTTGGCTATACGACCAACAACTCTATCTCGTTGGCTGGTGGTAATGATAATATCTCATCTTATTTTTCTTATGCGAATGTATCTTCTAATGGTATTGTTCCGGAGAATACATATATGAGCCATAACTTGCTAGCGAAGGTTGGCTTTAACCTATGGACAAAACTTCATGTAGACGTGTCCGCTCGTTATAATAATCAGCATATCGAGAACCAGCCGACTGCCGGTTATGTGGGTAATCCTACTTTGGGCGCTTACTTGTTTCCAAGAGGAGAGGACTGGGATTATTATAAGAGTAACTATGAGGTGTACGATGGGACAAGAAATATAAATGTACACAATTGGACAAATACCGCTCAAGAGCAGTTCTCCAATCCATACTGGATGTTGAATCGCCAAAAACCGGTTTCTTATCGTAATCGCTATGAGTTTGGCGGTAGTGTCAAGTATGACATAATGGAAGGTCTTTCCGTTACAGGTCGCCTGCGCTATGAACGTGGTGATGAGACATGGAACTTGAATGAATATGCGTCTAGTACGGCAGGCCGTAACTTGCTGGGTACGATGAAAGACACACGCGTGAATAGCGAGCAGACTTATGGTGACTTGTTGGCCCAATATAATAAGACTTGGGAGGATACTTATTCTTTGTCTGTAACTGCAGGTGGAAGCTACCAAAAGACAAAAAGTTCTTCTTTAGAATTGATCGGTTGGGGTGATTCTCAGTTCTCTGTTAACGATGCGGGCGTGATTACAAGTGGTGCTTACTATCCTAATATCTTCTCTCCGGCTAACTATTATAAATTACAGACTACAAAGACTTTGGCCGAGAAACGTTTGAATTCAGTGTTTGCTACTGCCCAATTTGGTTATAAGGAAGGTCTGTTTATCGATGTTAGTGCCCGTAACGACTGGTCCTCAACATTGGCGTTTACAGATGGTGTTTCATTCTTCTATCCGTCTGTTGGAGCAAGTGTTTTGTTGGATAGATTTATTGATTTCGGCAAGAACGTGGATTTATTCAAGTTACGTGCTTCTTATTCTATTGTAGGTAACGATGTGCCTATCGGTGTGACCAACGAGCGTTATACATTAGGAGATCAAGGAGCGTTGAATCCGCCGGAAAAATCATCTTTCCGTACGTTGAAACCAGAAAAGACAAATTCGTTGGAAGTCGGCTTTGATGGTACATTCTTCCAGAATCGTTTCAACGTAAATTTGACCTATTATAAGACAAATACCAAGAATCAATATTTTGACATCTCCGCTCCATGGGAAACTGGTTTGAAGAGCCGTTATATTAATGCTGGTAACGTACAGAATCAAGGTTTCGAGGTTAGTCTAGGTTGGTATAATCAATTTACGGATAATTTCAGCTGGAGCACGAACTTTAACTTCTCTTACAATAATAACAAGATTATAGAGTTGGCCGACGAGCTTTCCGAGTGGAACCTGACAAGTTATTGTACAGGTGCCAAAGTGCTCTTGAAAGAAGGTGGGCATTTCGGAGACCTTTATGTTCGCGACTTACAACGTGATGATAACGGAAAGCCTATTGTCTCTGATACCGGTGCCCCTGTATTAGCTGGATCCGATAATAAAGATCTTGTTTATGCGGGCGATATGAATGCGAAAGTGAACATGGGTTGGACAAATACCTTCCACTATAAAGATTTCACGTTGTCATTCTTAATCGATGCGAAGGTTGGCGGTAAGGTCTTGTCGATGACTGAGGCTACCATGGATGGTTGGGGCGTTTCCGAACGTTCTGGTTTGGCTCGTGACGCAGGTTTTGTAGAGGTCGATGGAGTACAATTTGACCCGCAATTGTATTATTCAACTACCGGTGGTACAAGCTACAACTCTAATATCTTGACTTCCCAGTACGTATATGACGCAACTAATGTTCGTTTGCGTGAGTTATCATTTGGTTATACCTTCCGCAACTTGTTTGGCGCAGGTAAAAACTTGACCGCTTCTATCATTGGACGTAACTTGTTCTTCTTCTATAAGGATGCTCCGATGGATCCGGATGTAGCTGCTGGAACGGGTAATGGCTGGCAGGGTATCGATATGTTTGCGTTGCCGACAACCCGTAGCTTTGGTTTGAACTTAAAACTTAATTTCTAAATCTTACAGGTATTACTTATGAAACTAAATAGAATTCTAAAATATGCGGCTGTATCAGCTTTAGCTTTTAGCACAGGATTAACAACCGTGAGCTGTACAGACGATTTTGAGACATTGAATACCGATCAGTATGAGGTAGACCCGAACACTCTTCCTTTCTCTGCGCAGTTTAAAGAACCGCTGTCTTATGTATATGCTCCGCAACAGAACTTGTTCCAGTACTGCTTTAGTTTGAACGTAGACTTGTTTAGCGGTTATTTCATGACACCACATAATTTCAATGGTTCCGGTAACGTGGATTATGCGTTGAATCGTAGTTTTTGTGGAGGTATGTACGAGAATGTTTATTTGCACATATTCAATAATACACGTCGTTTGATCGCCTCTTGTGACGAACAAGGATTGACAGACTATGCGGGAATGATGCGTGTTGTTCAGGCTTATGCGGTCCAGATGTTGACGGATGTTTACGGCCCGGTAGCTTATACGTCTTGCATCGAAGATCCGACAAATGGTGCTTCGTTCTCTTATGATACACAGCAGAGCATTTATAACTCCATTTTCGAATTGTTAGATAAAGCGCTTCAAGATTTCCAGAGTCCGAAATCCACATTGGAGGAGAGACAGTCATTCGACTATTGGTGTAATGGCGATTTGGATATGTGGATTCAAGTAGCCAATCAATTAAAGCTACGTGCAGCCTTGCGTATCGTGAAGGCCGACCCGACTTTAGCTAAACAAAAAGCTGAAGAGGCTGCCAAGGGCGCTATCTTAAAGCAGGATGTATTGATCAATAAGAGTTTGAGTAATGAGCAAACTCGTATGTTCGAATGGGGAGATAGTGGCATGAACGCTAACTTAACCACGATACTGGAAGGATTCCAAGATCCTCGCTTACCGCTGTATATGACGAAGAACCAAGCTGATGTTGAATGTGAGGATGGGAAGACGATTGCATCCGGTACTCAATATTTAGGTATTCGTGGCGGCTGTGACTTGCCTGCTAAACCGAATCAATGGGGTAACTTCTCGAAGATCGTTTGTTCTTATACAACAGCTTTACCGGTAATGATGGCAGCCGAAGGTTATTTCTTGCGTGCGGAAGGTGCGTTGCGTGGTTGGAGTAACATGGGAGGTACGGCGAAGGAACTGTATGAGCAAGGTATCCGTGTTTCTATTAAGAATCAGTTGGCTTATAAGGGAAGTCTGGCCGGAGTAAGTTCAATTTCAGAAACAGAGATCGATGCCTATATCAGTGGCACGACAACACAAAAGGACTTCGTCGACCCGGTTAATGGTCAAAACAGCATCAAGGCTCAGAATGATATTACGGTTAAGTGGGATGAGAGCGCGACTAATGAGAAGAAATTACAACGTATCATTACACAGAAATGGATTGCGAACTTCCCGTTGTCTTGCGAGGCTTGGGCGGAATTTCGTCGTACAGGTTATCCGAAATTATTCCCGAACCGCGTGAATAAGAGTAATGGGGATATTGATACGAATGAACAGGTTCGTCGTTTATTGTATTCCGATAATGAGGATAATACGAATACCGTGGAATATCAAAAAGGTATCGAACTGCTGAACCAAGAGAATACGGGTTCGATCTCCGGTGATAAAGGTGGTACTCATGTATGGTGGGATAAAGCTGGTGCAGGTAATTTCTAATTGGCATTAATAGGTTTTATTGTTAAATAATATGTAATGAAAGGGCTTCTTCGAGTTTGCGAAGAGGCCCTTCTGAATTTTGTAGTACTTTAGAAGGATAAATCTAAGATTATATGATGAACAGATGTATTTATTTATTTTGTTGGCTTTGTCTGGCTTGCTGGTTAAAGCCCGTATCTGCAGAGGAGCAAGCCTTGTTGGCGATTCCTGAGCCGGGAGAGAAAACCTTGATTCACTCAGATTGGTATGCCCGGAAAGCGAATGAAGTGAAAATGGATGGGAACCGGTTGAGCGCGGCGCCTTTGGATAAAACAGGATGGTTACCAGCCCGTGTGCCAGGCACGGTATTGACTACACTTTTGGAGAACCATATGTATCCGGCTCCCGAGTTCGGCTTGAATAACAATCTGATACCCGATATACATGAGGTCGGCAATGATTTCTATACTTATTGGTTTACTCGTCAGTTTACTATCAATAATTTACCAGAGGGACGTAATGTCTGGTTAAATTTCCGGGGCATTAATTATAAGGCGGAAATCTTTTTAAATGGTAAGCGGATCAATCGAAATACCCATGAGGGCATGTTCTTGAGGAAGACTTTTAATATAACCCCTTATCTTCGTACGGATGCCCCCAATGTATTAGCGGTATTGGTTTATCCACCTACACATGCCGGAAATCCGAATGGCGGACAAGGTGGCGATGGGCAGATCGCCCGGAATAATACGATGCAATATACGCCGGGCTGGGACTGGATACAACCGGTACGTGACCGGAATACGGGTATTTGGGATGAGGTCTCTATTACGACAACCGGGCCGGTATGCCTCTCTTCTCCTTATGTCGTGACCAAGGTACCCGGCGTACGTGATCCGGAAACGAAAACTCAAAGGGAGGCTTTTGTGAATACTTCTGTCGAGCTAGAGAATACCGGGAGCACTTCCTTAAAAGGACTATTGGTTTGTGAGACGAACGGAACCCGCTTAACCCAGCCGGTTACTTTATCGCCATTCGAGAAGAAAACGGTATCCTTGAATCCTTTAGCGGTAAAGAATCCTCGTTTATGGTGGCCTAACGGTATCGGTGAGCAGCCTTTATATGATATGAACTTCTCTTTTGAGATCGGGAATCAAGTGAGTGACCGTGAACGGTTGCGTTACGGTATCCGGGAGATTACTTCCGATAAATGCCCGGATAACGGGGGACGCCGTTTCTTCGTGAACGGACAGAAAATATACGTCACGGGTGGTAACTATATTAATTCCGATTGGCTGCTTCGTCTTTCTCCGGAACGTTATCGAGATGAGGTACGTTTCCATGCGGAAATGAATCTGCGTATGATCCGTGTATGGGGAGGTGCGTTGGTGGAACGGCCGGAATTCTATAACGCCTGTGATGAGTTCGGTATCTTAGTCTTTCAAGATCTGTGGGGCAGTGGTGATTGCAATGGCGCTTGGGAGGACCCGACCAAGATGGATTCCCGAGAGCGTCGTTGGGAATATCCCGATAATCATGATTTATTTATCGCCTCCGTGGAAGATCAAGTGAAAATGATCCGTAACCATCCGAGTCTTTGTTTCTGGTGTGGGGCGAATGAATGGCCTTTAGCTAAAGATATCGATCAATGTTTGAGAAAGGAGGTTTTCCCCCGGTTAGATCCGGAGCGTCTTTTCGTGAGTTTCTCTACAGATACGTTGTTTACCCGGAATTATTTGGGGGATAATGGGGATGGTCCTTACGGTATACAAGAGCCGGAATGGTTCTTTAGCTTCCGTTCGCATCCGTTTAATCCGGAAGCCGGATCGGTTGGTTCCCCGGAGGTCGAGAGTATGCGGGAGATGATGACGGAACAGGATTTGGCCGGTTTCCCAAGGAAAGGTTTTACTCGTAATTATACGTGGCGGTATCATAAGGATCTGGGCTATGGCGATCATCTGGAGCGATATGGGGAGGTGAAGGATATCGAGACCTATTGTAAGTATGCCCAAGTCGTGAACTATGACCAATATCGTAGTTTTATGGAAGGCTGGGCCTCTCATATGTGGGATTGGTATACGGGTATCTTGATCTGGAAAACCCAGAATCCATGGACATCCTTGCGGGGGCAAATGTATGATTGGTCTCTCGATGTAAATGCTTCCTTGTACGGAACCCGGAAAGGCTGTGAGCCCTTACATGCCTATTATAACCCGGTAACCCGTAAGGCGGGATTGTTGAATACGACCCTGAAAGATTATACGGATTTATCGATTGTAGCCCGTATCTATAATCTGGAAGGTAAACTGCTTTGGGAGAAAGAGACGAGAGCGAGCGCCAAGGCGAATACGGTACAGGAATTATTGGATATCCCCGTTCCGGAAGGGATCAAAGGCGCTTATTTCTTACGGCTGGCTTTGAATGCAGATGTCCCCAATATTTATTGGCTGACAACCGAGCCGAAAGACTACACCAGCTTATCTCAACTTCCGAAGTCAAGACCGGGAATCAAGACCGAGATCAAGAAGGAAGGATCGAATTTCGTAGGTACAGTCCGTCTGAGCGCTGATTCGCAGATCTCGTTCTTCAACCGTATCAAGGTCTTTGATAAGGAGACAGGCAAACGAATCTTACCGGTACATTATTCGGATAACTATATTACGCTAATGCCGGGTGACCAACAAGAAATAAGCTTGGAGTTCCCTGCTAATCTGCCGGAGGAGCGAATACAAATCGTGGTGGATAGCTACAATTCTCCTTTGCCTTGACGTACGATCTCGAAATTATCCGTCGTGCAATCTATAACCGTAGAGGCTTCCAATCCTCCGAAACCGCCGTCGATTACGATATCCACTTGATGCTCGTATTTCTCGTGTATCAATTCCGGATCTGTCGTATATTCGATCACCTCATCCTCGTCACGGATGGACATGGTTAGGATTGGATTTCCCAAGGATTGTACCAATGTACGGGTAATGTTATTATCCGGTACACGGATTCCGACTTCTTTCCGGTTCTTGTAAATCTTTGGAAGCTCGCTGCTGGTGGGTAAGATAAAGGTGAAAGGACCGGGTAGATGTTTCTTCATCAGCTTGAAAGCGGCATTGCTTACCTTGGCGTATTCACTAAGATTAGACAGGTCGTAGCAGATGATAGACAGGTTGCTTTTCTGTGGATTAACCCCTTTCATCTGACATATTTTCTCTACCGCACGCACGTTTAACGCATCGCAACCGATCGCGTAAACCGTGTCGGTAGGATAAACGACAAGGCCGCCGTCCTGCAGGACTTTGACGACCTTGTCTATTTCTTTTTGATTCGGATTCTCCGGATAGATTCTCACTAACATATTAGCCGTAGATAATGTGTCCGTTCTCGTCTGTATATTCCTCTAATCCTTTACTATATTGGTTCATGGCCCGGAGGCTCATACCCATGCTTGAGAAACCACCATCGTGGTATAGGTTCTGCATCGTTACCTTGCGGGTAAAGTCGGAGAACATCATTACGCAATAGTCCGCGCACTCGTCGGCGTTGGCGTTACCCAGTGGACTCATTTTGTTAGAAAAGTCCATCAAGTGTTCCATTCCCTTCACGCCACTACCTGCGGTTGTCATTGTCGGGGATTGGGAGATCGTGTTCACACGTACGCCTTTCTCACGGCCATAGATGTAACCGAAACTACGGGCGATAGATTCCAGCAGGCTCTTAGCGTCCGCCATATCGTTGTATCCGAAGAACGTGCGCTGGGCGGCCACATAACTTAATGCCACTACGGAACCATTCTCGGCGATAGCGTCTTGTTTCTTGGCTACCTGTAGCATCTTGTGGAAAGAGATAGCAGAGATATCCAACGTCTTTTCCAGCATTCCATAGTCCAGATCATCGTACGTACGTTTCTTGCGTACGTTCGGGCTCATACCGATAGAATGTAAAACGAAATCTATTTTACCACCTAATATTTCCACTGACTTCGCAAATACGGTCTCCAGATCCTCTACGCTGGTTGCGTCCGCCGGGATTACCTGCGCATTCAACTTCTCCGCCAAAGCATCTACCTGACCCATACGAACAGCGATAGGCGTATTGCTTAACGTGATAGTCGCACCTTCCTCTACGGCTCTTTCTGCCACTTTCCAGGCGATAGACATATCGTTCAGAGCACCGAAGATAATGCCTCTCTTGCCTTTCAATAAATTATGACTCATACCTCTTGTTTATTAATTACGGCACAAACATACACAAAATGTGCAACATACGCAAATGAATATCATAGCCTGACATTTGAATATGTGCCTTGATATTAAAACAAGGTAGAGCTATTCTTTGTTGGCGGCTACTTCTTATTCCCGGAAATAAACCCTCTTTACCCGAGGCGAGATAGAAGTTAATATCTCATAAGGGATTGTTTTCAGTTTATCCGAAAGTTCGCTCACCGGTAGTTCGTCGCCGAAAATAATTACGGCGTCGCCTTCTTGCGCATGGATGTCGGTGACGTCGATCATGCAAGCGTCCATGCAGATGTTGCCGATAATCGGACAGCGTTGTCCATTGATCAAGACTTCCCCACCTCCGTTGCTGAAGTGGCGATCCAGTCCGTCGGCGTATCCGATCGGGATGATAGCGATCCGGGAATCACGTTTCACATAACTCATACGGCTATAACCGATCGAATCCCCTGCGGGTACGTTTTGTATTTGTAAGATCGTTGTCTTCAAGGTGCTGACATTCCGTAAGCCTTTTTGTCCGGATGCGCTTACTCCATATAAACCGATACCCAAACGTATCATATCCATTTGATAAGCGGCGAAACGCTCGATTCCCGCGGAGTTTAGGATATGTTTGATTACCTTATACTCTAACCCGCTTTCTAGTTCCCCTGCGGCTTTGGTGAATTTATCCAATTGTTGATGGGTAAAATCATCGAAGACGTACGAGTCGCTTCCGGCTAAATGAGAGAAGACCGAACGGGCGATAACCCCGGATTGCGCTCTCAAGCGTTCACAGATCGCCGGGACATCCTCCGGTTGAAACCCTAGGCGATGCATGCCGGTATCGATCTTGATATGGATAGGGTAAGAGGTGATCCCTCTGCGCTCGGTCTCCCGGATCATGGCATCCAATAGGCGGAAGCTATAGACTTCCGGTTCCAGATGGTTCTCGAACAAGACATTGAAACTGCTGAATTCCGGATTCATGACGATAATGGGGATCGAGATGCCTTCTTTACGCAATTCGGCTCCCTCGTCGGCTACCGCCACGGCCAGATAGTCGCAACGATGTTCTTGAAGGGTCTTCGCCAACTCGTAAGAGCCGGCTCCATAACCAAAAGCTTTTACCATACAAACCATCTTAGTCTCCGGCTTTAGCTTGGAACGATACTGATTGAAGTTGTGTACGATCGCGTCCAGATTTACCTCTAGGATCGTCTCATGCACTTTCTTCTCCAACAACTCGGAGATCTGCTCGAAATGGAAATGGCGGGAACCTTTAATCAAGATCAACTCATCCTTGAATTTCTTGAAGGAAGGAGACTTGATAAATTCCTCGGTGGTCGTGTAAAACTCCTTCTCGATCTCGAAGACGGAAGCATATTCCTTTAAGTCGCGGCCGATACCGATGATACGATCTATCTTCTTACGGCGAACCAAATCGGCGACCTTCTTATATAGAGATTTCGGCAAGGTGCCCGATTGAAGGATATCGGAGAGGATTAAAGTGCTCTTTAATTGCTTGCCTACCCGGCGGCTTTGTTGGAAATCGAGCGCGATATCCAAGGAGTTGATATCCGAGTTATAGGTATCATTTATCAACAGGCAATTGTTGATACCTTGCTTTACGTCCAATCGCATAGCCACCGGCTCAAGATGCAAGAATTTCGTTACGTCGTTTACGCTGGTGGGTTTTAGGTAAAGCATAACCGCCATACAATGGATCACGTTCTCGATAGAAGCGTCGTCCGTGAACGGAATGGTAACGACCCGGTTGAAGCCCAGTAAAGTACAGTGAATGATCGTCTCAAACTCTTTCTTATCGATAGACTCGATAAACAAAGGAGCCTCGGAGTCCGTACGGCTCCATGCGATCGCTTTATGGGAAAGGCAAGCCGATTCGATACAATTGGCGATAAATAAATCATCCCCATCATAAATAATGGCTTCGCAATCATTGAAAAGCGTCAGCTTCTCCATACATTTCTGATTGGAGGAGAGGAAATTCTCTTGATGAGCCTCCCCGATATTCGTGATGATACCGATCGTGGGGGCGATAATGGGTTGCAGGCGTTCCATCTCGTCCGGTTGTGAGATACCGGCCTCGAAGATGCCCAGTGTATTTTTCTCGCTCATCTGCCATACCGAGAGAGGAACCCCCAACTGGGAGTTGTAGCTCCGGGGCGAACGTACGATGTTGAACTCGTTATGCAACAGTTGATAGAGGAATTCCTTTACGATCGTCTTTCCGTTGCTACCGGTAATGCCGATCACGGGGATGTTGAATTGCTTCCTGTGGTGGGTGGCCAGCTTTTGTAAAGCCCGTAACGTATCTTTTACGATCAGGAAGTTTGCATCCTTCATGCTCTCGAACTCCGGTAGCATATCGCTTACCACGAAGTTGCGAACACGAAGTTTATAGAGTTCCTGTATATATCTATGTCCGTCGTTCGTCTTGGTTTTCAAGGCGAAGAAGAGGCTTTTTTCCGGGAAGGAGAGACGACGGCTATCTGTCAACAGCAAACTGACCGTATCGTCAAGCAATTGGTTTGTTTTAGCACCGATAACTCTTGCTATTTCTTTAATTGCGTATTCCATTCTTTTATTTTAGTTTAGACTTTACTATTTCGATCTTTTTTCTGATATCAAAGGAAGGAATTTTCTCGCTAATTCGTTCCATCTTTAACAAAGTTTGAAGTATAAACCGCTTATAGGCTTCGCTATCCGGTTGAAAGGGCTTATGGTTAATAGCTTTTTGGATATCGCCCCATTCTTTAAGGATTGCCGAAGTGTCTGTGGATAAGAAATTTTCGATAAAACGTTGCCAAATATAATCAATGGCCAATGGGGAGGGATGGAGCATATCGTCCGCATAGAAACGATAATCCCGGAGCTCGTCCATAAGGATCTCATAAGCGGGGAAGTAGGCGATTCGGTCGGGATAATCTTTCTGTAAGGCATCCGTGGCTAGCAATAGGGTGGCTTTGCTGAGTTGGTTCTCGTGCGCCCCGTCTTTCCAGTGGCGGATCGGACTTACGGTAAATAAGATTTTCAAGGCGGGATTTTGTTCCCAAAGGGCTAGTAACAGAGGTTTCCAGTCCTCGACGATCTCTTGCGTGGATAATCGTTGCCGATCGAACATCTTTTCCGGTAGCTTATGGCAATTCGACACGATTCGCCCGTCGCTCTTGAGGCGGTACACGAAAGCGGTTCCCAACGTGATTACCAACCGGGTCGCTTTTCGCAGGAAATCGGAAGATTGGGATAAGCGGCTGTTTATATGGTCTAGGCATTCTTCTTCCGAGGAAGCGGAGAAACGGCTATGATGGGTAAAACTATGGTATACGCCCTCATGCCGGAATAAATCCCCGGAGGTAAAACGCTCCGGGCGTAGCAGCATCCGCAATCCTTCCGCTACGGAAGCCGGGTTATACAGAGTACCGAATGGGTTTATATCTACGGAGAATTTATTCTCTTCCAGCTTCCGCCCGATATTCTCGGCGAAGCAGGAGCCCATCATCACGACCCGGTCCTCATACGAGAAAGAGAATCGTGCTTTCGGCAATAGGATTCGGGTATAAAGTTCCATATTTACTTTTTCGCAAAAGTAGATATATGTTTACGGAAATGCAAATAAAGAACCTTATTCTCTTCCGGTTTCCTTCGAGATCATTTCATTGTATAAATCTACCGGCCCCCAATGCCACATCTTTGTTTCTTCGTTTTCCAGCCGTTTGTAAGTATCGGACGAATATATCTGTTTTATGGCATCAATCAAACTGATACCTTTGTTTGTGGTCACCATATCTGCCAGCCAGCTCACTTTCGATGGCAACAGTAGATAGAGATTGCTTTGATTAATTTCTCCTATCATGACTTTATCTCCTTTGCTTCCATGAATGTTATACTATCTAGCGACCGCTCTGTGTGAAACAGATATTGATCTACCAATTTGTATGTTTGCAATTCCGAAATGAGTGCCTGTTTGCTCAATACTTGTCCTTCATAGAGGGCGAATGCGGCGTATACATGATCATTGGCAACAGGACCATATACGATGTCGTAGTCATGTGTATATCCTTGCTTTGTGCGGTTAAGCATTACGAAGTCTACCCATTCTGCGGTTGGTGTTGGAAAAGAGAGCGTTTTCAACGTGTACATGGCTTGCTTGTCAAATTCGTAAATATTGACGTATCCTTTGCAGGTTTTGCTTTCTCTCATTTTACGTTGAACCCATCGTTCCGCTTGTTCGTATGAAGTGGTCGCATAAAAAACTGCGCCATAATCGAGACGGCGGTTTGGCTCTCTTATTTCAGGACTGCAAATCTGTTCTATACTTCCGTGATATATTTTCATTTTGTGTCCTCTTTCTTTCTGAGATTTATAAACTCATCGATGTTTGCCAAGAGCCATTGGTAACTTTGTGTATGCAACACATCAAAGAAATCACGCAAGTATTCCAATACGCCATACTTGCTGAACTCTTGCATGACTTCCTCTCCACTCAAGCCCTTGGCATTTTTGTACTGCTCAATGCAGAATGAGATAAAATAGGCTATATCTTGTTGTTTCTTGTCCATAATATTCTTCCTATTTAATTTACTGCTTTTATCTACTTTATCACGGTATCATCTATACAAATATACGGCATTCATTTCTAAGTGCCATAGTTTTGTACATATTTCCTTTTGAGAAGCAAATAAACATCGTTAACCCTCGTTACCTTGTCTCATGGCGGATCCAACAGGAATAACCTTGGCCCGGTCGTGTTACCGGGTGAGGTCGAGAACGGAAAAGCATACGAGCATGTGTCAGCGAAATCTTATGTAATCTTTCCTTTTGATTGAAATATTCCCTTATCGGTGACAATACCTTTGTCTGATAATCTCCAACGAGAGGGAACATCGAGCGTAAATAGGCGATTAAACCTCCTTTTTGACGTAAAAAGCGGTGCTTTCCATCGAAAATAGGCATCGGAATCCACACATATAGTCGCATTAACCCACACATATAGTCGCATTAACCCACACGTATGGTCGCGTTAACCCATACATATGGTCATGATAGGCTACACATATGGTCATGATGGGCATCGTGACCCCTCAAGAATGGGCATTGTTACCTCCTTACGACTGGGTGGTAAGGGGTGAAACATGAGCTAGGATGAATTAATTTCTCTAGAATGAAAGGCCCTTTTCTGTTAAGTGATTACTTGATAGCTGATTGCTGTTTTTTTCTCTCGTATTTGGAAGCGAGCCGTACCTTTGCCCGAAATAATCGCCTCTCCGGAACTTAGGATTACAAATTGTCAAAAAGACAAACGTTCTAAGGATTAGTTGAAATGAAACAGGCGAGGACTTTGCCTATGTCCTCGCCTGTGAGCTTAGATCTGATGTATAGTCAGCTGCTTCTAAGCTTCATCTCCCATCGTTGCCATATATTCTTTCCATAAGGAGTCTATGTCGTAATCATTGCCGAGCGCATATTTCACGCCACCATCGAACGACCAAGGAATAACCTCTAATGTGCTTCGGTTGAACTTCCGCAGGAAATCCGGGCTCTTGGTTTGCGTAAGCCATGCGAGGAAGAAGCCTGTCGTGCGGTAACCATCCATATAATGGCCGCCTTTGGGACGATCTTCCAAGGTAAAACCGCCGTTCAGGTATCTTACGGCATCCGCCACACCTTCTATCATAGCCCAGAAAGTCTTATTAGTCCCATAGCTACCTATGCCTTGAGGCTCCAATTGGAAACCATGCGTCAGCTCATGGTATAATACGCCACGGGTCTCGTAATCCACTTTCGCGGTGTCATTATTGGCAAAACTTTTCTCGATCCATTTCGTGCTGTATACGATACTGATGGAAGGGGGCGCTCCGTCTTTTGCGGATACCCCGTCGTATTCCTTTAATGTATAGTGGATCTCCTCGATGCCCGGGATACTATCTTCCGGAGTGAAATAAAGCGTCTCTACGACCTTGCGGGCGTGCTTGGTAATATAAGCTTCCGGATCAGGGATAACGGCGGCATAGATCGCCGAGCCCTTAGCCTCGGGGGAAAGATTCTTGAAATCGATCTTTCCGATGTAATAATTATCCCAAGGATTTGAGGTGGCTTCCGCTACTGTAGCCGCCTGTTCCTTTTTGCCGGAGCAAGCGATGCAAGTCCACAGCAGGAAAGCACCGCTGATTAATTGTTTATACTTCATGAGTCTTGTCTGTTTTTTCTGATAAAATGGGTTAATCCGTCAGTGAATAAGGGCGATCCTCTCCGTTGAACAATCGCTTTTTGTTCGGGCTGGAAGTCATCTCGAAAGTGAGCGTTCCACCGTTCATGATGTCATCCTGCGTGATGTATCCTTTGGTATAGGGTTTCCCGTTTAGCTTTACCGCTTTTACATAACGGTTCTTGTCGCTGACTTTATTGGCTTTTACCTCGAAAGTCTTACCATTCTCCAAGCGGACCTTCATATAGGGAAGGTAAGGAGCGCCTAATACGTATTGATCCGTACCCGGGCAAACCGGATAGAATCCCATGGCGGAAAGGATATACCAAGCGGACATCTGGCCGCAGTCGTCGTTACCGCAAAGGCCGTCGATATTGTTGCGATACATCTTATTCATGATCTCGCGTTGCCAGAATTGGGTTTTCCAAGGCTGGCTGGTCCATGCGTATAAGAATGGGATGTGATGGCTGGGTTCGTTGCCGTGTACATAACCTCCTAGTAATCCTTCTTTGGTTACGTCTTCGGTCTCGGCAAAGAACTCATCGGGAAGATGCATCGTGAATAAGGAATCCATTTTAGTGATGAATGCTTGCTCGCCTCCCATCAACTGAATCATACCATTGACATCTTGAGGGACATAGAAGGAATAATTCAAGGCATTTCCCTCGATAAACCCTTCACCGTGCGTGCTTAACAAACTGAAGTCCTCTTTGAATTTACCATTCGTATAACGGGGACGGGCATATCCGATCGAGGTATCGAATACATTCGCGTAATTGGACGCACGCTTTTTATAGGTATCGGCCACGGATCGGTTTCCCACTAATAAAGCTGTATTATAGATTGTCCAATCATCATAAGCATACTCCAAAGTCAAGGAGCCTGCGCTACCGTTGCGATCTAAAGGAACATAACCTAATTCCATAAACTCTTTGGTTCCCTCATAATACGGAATCGTAGAGCTGCTGATCATCGCTTTTAACGCGGCGTCTTTATCGATCGGTAATCCTTTGGCGATAGCATCTGCCAAGACAGAGACGGAATGATAACCGATCATGCACCAGTTCTCGTTTGCCATATGGCTCCAGATCGGCAAGGCATGATGAACGCTTTGCTCGCAATGTTTCAACATAGATTTGGCGATATCCGTGTTAACTTGTCGGTTGATGATATTGAACAGGGGATGTAGGGCACGATAGGTATCCCATACGGAAAAAACCGTATAGTTCGTGAATCCGTCCGCTTGATGGATATTATGGTCGAGTCCGCGGTATTGACCGTCAACGTCCGTATATACGCAAGGATTGATCATCGTGTGATACAAGGAGGTGTAAAGCATAGCCAATTGATCATCGCTTCCTTTCGCGTCGATGACGGAGAGCGCTTTATTCCAAGTATCGGAGGCTTTGGCGGCTAATTGGTCGAAGTCCGCACCGGAAGCCTCGGCACGTAGATTTTTCAAGGCTCCCTCGGTGCTGACTCCGGAAAGGGCGACTTTCACTTCCAACTCATCAGACGTTTTCGGATCGAAATCAAAATAAGCGACGATCTTACGTCCTCCGATATCCGGGAAGTTCTCTTTCATATTGAACTTGGCATAACCGCCCCGATAATTAACTTTCGCTTTCTCTTCGCATCCGTAATGCGTGATCGGTTTGGAGAAAGACATGGCGAAATAAGTATAGTTGGTACGTGCCCAACCGTTTGTGATACGATAGCCGGTTACCAGCGTATCGTTCTCTACGCGAATATTGGTCCAAAGAACTTTGCCGTCATAGTTATAGATCCCGTGAATCATATCAAGGATAATGCGTTGGTTCTCACTGTTCGTAGGGTATGTGTATTTGTGGATGCCGACCCGTTGGGTGGTGGTCAGTTGTGCCTTTACGCCATAATCGGTGAGCATCACCTCGTAGTATCCGGGACGGGATATCTCGGTGCCATGCGAGAAACGGGAACGGTAACCGCCATCGGGATTCGTGGCCGTTCCGGGGTTTAGCTTCAACGTTCCGGTGGTAGGCATAATCAGGATGTCTCCTAGGTCGGAGTGCCCGGTACCGCTGAAGTGGGTGTGGCTGAAACCTACGATGCTGCTATCCTTATGTTGATAGCCGGCGCAATACTCGTAGGAGCGAGGTTGGTATTTACCGTCTACGTTGTGCGGTATGGTATCCGTATCCGGACTGAGCTGCACCAATCCGAAGGGTACGCAAGCCCCCGGGAACGTATGTCCCATTCCATTCGTCCCGATGATCGGGTTTACAAGATCGACTACATTGGTCTGTGCGATCGCTACTGTTGAGCTGGCTGCCAGAAAAAGGCAACACATCGATTTCTTGAGATTTATCATGTCGTATCAATTAGTTAGAAAAGGATGAAACATAAAAGGCCACCTTTGATAGTTCCAAGGATAACCTTTGATAGTGACAAAGGTAACCTTTTATATTTTCAGATCAATAAGTATAGTAGTCCTCTATCATTGTCAAGTGCTAATTTGTTAATAATGGATTTCTACTATACTTAGTTGATATTTAGAACAATGAGTTAGCCTCGTTCGGAGATAAGTTTGCGTTAGCATCCAATTGTCTTTGCGGAATAGGGAAGATATTACGCTTCGGTTCGTTGGATGCAGTCTTGTCCCACCAAGAAGTGGTTACGAACTTGTTGAAACGAACCAAGTCTGTACGGCGGATTCCTTCGAAAGCAAACTCTCTACCTTTTTCGGCCAAGAACTCATCCATGGTCAGAGTAGCGGTCGTATATTTCGCTTTCTCCCAATCCTCTGCCTTGAAAGAACGTTGACGAACGCTGTTGATCATATCTACCACTTCTTGCGTTGCTTTGCCCCCGTTCTTACGCATCAAGGCCTCCGCTTTGTTATAGATAACCTCGGAATAACGGAACATCACCCAGTCGTTGTTCATATCGCCGGTAGTACCCGGTTGGATCTCATACTTGATAGAGCGAGCACCGCTGTTTTCTTCGCCCTCGGTCATGGACTTAATGTAGTTTACGAATACCAAATCCTGCCCATTGTACTCCTCTGAACCTTTCAAAGGCTCTGCGGTCGTGTCGTAGTAGTAATTACCGTTTTCATCTACTTTGCGAGGATATTGCTTACCGATCAAGAAACCCTCAATTTTTCTCAAGTCGTTGTCAGCGAATGAGTCATAAAAGGTAGGTTGCGTCACCAAGCCGTTCCAAGGACCGGATTGCAAATCCCAGCCAGTTTGGTGTGCGTAATGCAACCAACGTTGATACCAACCCATTCCTTTGGCATATACTTCATCATACACGATTGACCAGATAATCTCGGTAGATCGCTTGTCGTTATCCGCACGGAAAGTGTCGTTCCACTTCTTATCCAATGCGAAACCTCCCTTAGCTAATTCATCGCAAGCTGCGATACAATCATCCCAGCGTGCTTGTCCAGTATAAATTTCCGCATTCAAATAGAGACGAGCCAATAATGCGTAAGCCCCCCATTTGGATACACGTCCGTAGGTCTCTGTTTTACTCTCTGACAAAGAAGGAATACTCTCGTTTAACTCTTTTTCGATCCAAGCGAATAACTCTGCGCGAGATTTGGAGGAAGGATTGATTTCACCGATTTTCTCGCAAATTGGAGCCGTACCGAACATATCCATCACATACCAATAACAGTAAGCGCGATATACACGCATCTCCGCTTGTGCTTGTGCTTTAGACATTGGAACTTGGAGTGCTTCAAAATCTATATTCTCTGTATCTGTAAGGAAGTTGTTAGCATATCCGATACCTTCAAATAATTTTTTCCAAGCATCCACTACTTGACCATCCGTAGGAATCCATTGATGGCGGTGTAAGCGAATCCAGTCTCCATTGTCATAGCCGTGGCGACCTTTTTGAGGCCATGCGGCACAGTCGGAAGATAACTCGTTACATGACCAAGGCGATTGGGCTACTTGCATAGTTCCACAGAAGTGTCCCCATGGACGCATCATGGCGGCCATTACCTCGCCTGCATTGTTGTAATAATTCTCAGCGATTACCGAGCTATGTATTTCCTCTGTCAGGTCCGTACAAGAGGTAAATGCGGTAGCTCCCAGCAATAATGAAATTGCGCATATATTTTTTAAAGCTTTCATTGTATTGTCTTAAATCTATTGTTACTTAATTAGAATCCAAAATTAACGCCAAACGTGAAGGTACGGGTGGTGGGATAAGATCCGCGCTTCTCTATACCTGCTTGTAGTCCTGTTACGTTTACGTCAGGGGTTAAACCAGAGTATCCTGTAATAGTCGCAAGATTGGTGACATTACCATAAATACGTAAGTTGCGCACATATTTATTATTTTTGAAGTTGAATGTATAACCTAGTGTCACGTTATCGATCTTCAAGAAGTTCCCTTTCTCTAGATAATAAGAAGAGAACAATGGTTGCTCTGTTACCTTGTTCTTCAAGGCATCCTTGTATACGTTTGTGCCAGACTGATCAATATTAACAGTCGTTCCGAAATAAATAGCACCCTCGTTCAATACGTCATAATCAAACATACCGCGCAGGAAGAAGCTGAAGTCAAAGTTCTTATAGGTAAATGTGTTCTGTAAGCCAGCCTTGAATTTCGGCAAACCATTACCGATAAAGGTACGGTCAGCGTCAGACAGACCTTCCTTTCCGTCTATGTCGCGAAGATTCCAAGTTCCGTCCGGATTGATACCATCGCATACATAACCGAAGAATGACGCGATCGGCTGTCCTTCTTGTAGGCGGTAAGCCTTGCCCGGGTTACCCGGAGAGGGCAGGTCATATTGATCCTCGTAAGAAGATTTGTACACGTCGTTAGACAAAGATGTCAATTTATTATTCTCGTATGAGAACGTGAAATTAGCCGTGTAAGAGAAATCCTTAGTCTTTACGACCTCTGCGTTTAATGCTAATTCTATACCTCTATTTCTCATCGTGCCTACGTTGGTGGTGATCGTGTTGTAGATCAAGGATGGCTGTTGGGCATTGTAGCTACTGATCAAGTCGCGAGTCGTACGACTATACCAATCGATCGTACCATTTAGGCGTCCACCTAGCAAGCCGAAGTCGAAACCGATGTTCAAGGACTCATTCTTCTCCCATTTCAAATCCGGATTCGGGTTGATATTCGGACCGTAAGTGGCGGTTAGCCATGAACCGGTGTAAGCGTTCCAAGCTCCAGCACCTGTGCCGTAGGTAGCGAGAGACATATATGGATCGGTAGGTAGACTACCCGTGATACCGAAACCGGCACGGAATTTCAATACGTCGAATACTTCTTGGCTCTCCATGAAGTCCTCACGAGAGATCATCCAGCCTGCGCTGACAGAGGGGAACCAAGCCCATTTGTTGTTCGCTCCGAACTTCGTGGAACCTTCACGGCGGATAGAGGCGCTGGCCATGTATTTACCGTCGTAATTATAGTTGGCACGGGCGAAGAAGGCGATCAGTTTGCTGGTCTCTTTTTTACTCTTCATCTCGGCCTTACCATCTTTTAGGTAACCGCCGGCTTCTAGGTTATTGGTACCGAATACGTCCGTCAAGAAGTTCTTGTTCTCGGCGCTGAATTGCTCGTATTCAAAATCTTGGTAACTGTATCCCAGCAAACCGGTAATATTGTGTACGCCGTTGATGGAAGTATTGTAGTTTGCTGTCCATTCAGTAGTACGATTGGTATTCTGATAATATTCTTTTTTGGCGCGTCCGTTTGTACCGTCTTTATATTGGCTATATTCCTCACGCATACTATAATCGTTAGTTAATGCGTCGTTCTTCTCCATAGCGAAGAAAGCGGCGGCTGTCAGACCGGGGATAATCTCATATTGAGCCTTGAAGTTCGCCAATAAATTCTTGAATTCCTTTTTCTTGGTACGCTGGTATATGCGGGCTACCGGGTTGAAATCTTCGTAACCGCTGTAAGTTTCCCAGAAGGAGCCGTCTTCCTTATAAATAGGCATCGTCGGGTTGATACGGATCGCCTGGTATAATATGCCGTAATTAGGGATATCTCCTACCTTATCCACATCATCGGAAACCGCGTCCACTTTCACGAAAGAGTTTGCTAGATTGAAAGAAAGCTGTAGTTTATCATCAAACGCACGGTGGTTCACGGCGATAGAGCCATTGATCGTTTCACGGCTGGTGTTACGGATCATACCATCATTCTTTTTGTAATTTAAAGAAGCGCGATAGTTTGTCTTACCATTACCACCGGTAGCGGTCAAGTTGTGTACATGGGTGAAATTACTCTTATTCAATAAAGCGTCGTAATGGTTATCCCGTCCACCAAAGTCGCGGATATTGGCGTTGTTGGTTTCCTTGCCATAAGCGACGAACTCGTCTCCATTTAAGATTTCCGGCCGTTTATAAACCGCCTCGTGCATGATATATCCTGAGTAATCCACTTGAGTAGTTCCGGCTTGCGGACGTCTCGTGGAGACGATGATCACACCGTTATTACCCCGGGTTCCGTAGATAGCGGCTGCGGAACCGTCTTTCAATACGTCGATCGCCTCGATATCCTCGGGTGCGATAGCGTTCAAAGAAGTCATATTACCCGGCATACCGTCAATAATAACGAGAGGCTCATTGCTACCTTTCAGAGATGAGGCACCACGCATCTGTACTTTTACCTCGCCATTAGGGTCGGTGCTACCACGTGATACAGTCAGACCAGCTACACGTCCTTCCACCAATTGCATCGGGTTCACTACCGGTGCCTTGTTAAAGTCGGATGCTTTCACGCTGGTAACGGATGAGGTGATCTCACCTTTCTTTTGGGAACCGTAGCCAACGACTACTACCTCGTCTAGTGTCTCAGAGTCTTCAGCTAAGACTATGTTCAATGTTTTTTGCCCGGTATAACGAACTTCTTGGGGTTTGAAGCCGATGAAGGAAAATACCAATGTGCTGTTATCCGGCACATCCAAGGTGAAATTTCCGTCAAAGTCCGAAGCTGTTCCGTTCGTGGTTCCTTTCACAACAATACTAACGCCAATCAGAGGTTCACCCTTTTGGTCTTTTACTACACCTTTAATGGTTGAACTTTGCTGTGCGATCTGATGAATCTCCATGTTTCCCATTTCAGGAACAGTAGAATCTCCGGCCGCATAAGAGGACTGAAACATTAAAGATAAACAAAGTAACAAAGAGGTTCGTCCACCTAATAAAGTCAGGCATTTCCTCGTCTTACCTTCACTCTTTTTTTCCATAAAAACATTAAATTAAAAGTTAATAATGTGCTTCCCGAAGGAAGAATACACACAAGCGGTTTGCTTTGCTATTCGACAGCAATATTAATAGGTCTTAACGAATTGAAGAGTGCTTTGAAATGCCAAAGAAGTGTCATGAAATGCATATAGCAGATTATGATACTCTTTTGGTAGATTATGACACTATTTAGGAATCAATGATTTATGCCTCTTTTGTGCGGTATTCTTTAGGAGTCATGTTATATTTACGGGCAAACTCCCTATAGAAGTATGATTTGTTAGAAATCCCTACATTATAAATAATTTCCTGAACGCTCATGTTGGTATTTACGAGTAATTGCGCTGCATAGTTTAACCTATAATCCTTTATAAAATCACTCGGCGTCATGGTAGATATTTTCTTGAAACGGCGATATAAGATGCGGGTGTTTATATTCAGTGCGTCCGCTACCAGCTCGGGACCGAGTCCTTCCTTGCTGACATTTTCTTTGATGATAGCGGTTACGGCGTCAAGGAATTCCTTGTCTTCTTGATGTAATAATTGCCCTTCCGTATATTGATAAGCACTTTCCGGAGAATAGAAATACTCTTTTAATTCTCTTTGATTTGTCATCAATCGGTTCACGACGGATAGGAGAACTGTTGGCGAGAAAGGCTTGGTTAGATAGGCATCCGCTCCTATATTAAGTCCTGCCGCTTGCTCTTGGTCTGATATTTTGGCAGATACGATAATAAGCGGGATATGACGGGTATATCTATTTTCCTTGATAAGAGAGATCAATTCCAATCCGTCGATATTAGGCATCATGATATCGGTGATGATAAGGGAGGGAGTGTATTGCTTGAGGAATTCCAGAGCCTCCTCCGCATTATAAGCTTCCTGAACCTGATATTCGGAAGAGAGGGTTTCCGTGATTAGCCAGACGATGTCTTTATGATCGTCGATAACGAGTATCATCGGTTTATCTTCCGTCTCTTTTTGTGCCGTATGTGAGATTTGCGGCTTTTGTATATCCGTGTTTGGGGAAGGAAGCGATACGGGAATATCTTCGTCTATCGTGTCGTCTGAGCTCTCCTCTACGATGCCAAAAGGTAAGGTAACTGTAAATTCAGCATATTGGCCGACCTCACTCTCTATGTCGATTTTACCACCTAAGGATTGTACGAGGCTGTGGCAGATAAATAAGCCGAGGCCATTCCGTGCCGTATTTTGCCTGTTATCGTCGTTATCCATCGTGCCAAGGATACGATATCGGTCGAAAATATTTTGCATGTCTGCCTCCTCGATTCCTTTGCCGGTGTTGTAAACTTTAAGGACGAGGAAGTTCTCCTCCTCATGTAAGGAGATACGAACCGTGCCCCCGTCTTCCGTATACTTAAATGCGTTGGAAATCAGATTTGCTAGGATCTTCTTGAAATAGACGGAATCCGTATTCCAATAAAGCTCTTTGGGAGCATCGATCTTGAATTGGATTTGGTGTTGCTCGGATAGTGGGTAAAACCATTCGAATTGAGTTCGCAAAAGAGAGGATACGGATACTCTTCGGATGTGCGTATGACTGAATCCAGCGTCTTCCGCTTTCCGGAAATCAAGGATTTCTTGGATAAGCCCGTTCAGTTCCTCTACATTTTCCCGGAGGACTGAAGTGTATTTTTCTAATGTCTTGTCTTTTGAGGTGGCGGCATAGGCTTGGATATAATTCTCCACGCCATTGATCAAGGTAAGCGGGGTGCATAGCTCATGCGTAATGTGGGTAAAGAAATTCAGCTTGGACTCGTATAGCTTCTCTTTTTGCTCCTCCTTGATCTTGTCTGCGATCTGCTTCTGTTTCTTTAGTATTTGGTGATGGATACGATAGGTGGCGATGATGAGCAAAACCGTACCGATAAAAAGATACGTGAAAATGGCTAACGAGCTTAGATAAATAGGAGGTAATACCTTGATAGGTAGAGTGTATTCTTTTGCTGACGAATCAATGACATCGTTGCGATAACGGACTTTCAGCAAATATTCCCCGTACGGTAGGTTCCTGAAAGTTACCTTGTTTGTCTTTTGCAATTTTTCCCAAGAGGAATTATAGTTGACCAACTGATACGAATACTCGTAATTCTCCCCGTTGATGTAATCCGGAGCGACGAACGCAATCGTTAACGATTGCACATCAGCCGGAACCGTTACACCGTTCCGGCTGATGTCCTTATATAATGGAAGGATTTGTTTATCCATTTGCAACTCGAAGAAACTTAATTCGGGTTGATAGGTATGCTCCGGCTCCGTTTGTTTATTTACCCAGACTAATCCGTTGATGCCTCCAAAGAATAAACGCTCGGAGTATGGGCATTTCCAATAAGCGTCATCAGAGAATTCCGTGACGCTAAAGTAAGGCTGATGATAATTATGGAAAAAGTTGTTCCGGGGATTATATTTGGTGAGACCTTTATTGGTACTAAGCCAGATACAGCTATCGTTCCCCTCATGGATACCATGGATCATGTCGTTTACGATCCCGTCGCTTTTATCGAATTGGCGTAAACGCATCTTTCCCCCTCTGAATTTAATCCGGGTGAGACCGGAGCTGGCGCCTGCATAAAACGTGGAATCTTCGGTCTGGCATACGGAAAGCACATCTCCAATGGCCGGGTTTCTTAAATTGTTGGTTTGCAGGAATTCATATCCTTGATTGAAAATATTGAAACGAATGACTCCGTAACCGCCACGGCTCCCGAGGAACAGGGTAGAGTCGTTGTCATATACCATCGATTGGATTTCTTTACAGATGTTCTTTCCGTTTTTTAACGGGAAGGTTTGTACCTTCCCGATTGTAGGTACGGCTTTATCTATATGTAAGGTAACCTTTTGCAATCCGTTACCCGTTGTCGCTAGCCATAATGTGGAATCATCTACCTCGCAAATAGAGTGGACATAGCGTAGAGGGGTGGTGTCTTCTCGTTGCGGTATCGTTTTTATTCGTTTCTCTTTATACGAATAATAGGTCAGTCCCGGGCCTTCCGTGCCAATCCAGATACATGGATGGTACTCGCTTTTTTGGAAGCAATACACACGGTTGCTGGATAGGCCGTCGGCGGTGGTAAAATGCGTGATAGCGCTTTGTGGGATCATCTTTTTGTTATGGTAAGTGTCATACGCTTGTATCCGGACAATACCGTCTCCTTTTGTCCCGAGCCAAAGGGATTGATCATCGTCTGTATATAAAGAACGTATGGGGTTCTGTATATTAATCGGTAAATCCTTGAGTAAGATAGAGCCGAAAAGATCGGGTTTGTCATAAAACATCCGTATACCTTGCCCGTCTGTTCCCAACCAGAGAATCTCCTGCCTTTTATCGTTCATTAGGCAAAAGATACCGATGCCCATATTTATCGTGTTTTCCGGTTGGCTTAGGTCTAGAATATTGCCGTTACGGAAAACGATATACACATTGGATTGGAAGGTGCATATCTTGATGATGTTACCATATTGTTTTGTCATTTCAGGCAGATCGAACAGGAATTCTTTCCCCTTTCCGTCTACATGCTGTCGATATAATTTATTGTCGGTATCTACTATGAAAATATGATTATTCTCGTAAAATGCGGATAAGATCGGTTTATTATGGAATTGGCGTTCTTCCGATAGCAAATTAAAAGTAGTATCGGAGAAATCCGGAGTCAACTTTTTCAGTATGCCCGAGGCTAATAATAAATAAAAATGTCCGTCCGTCCCGGCGAATAAGGTACGTACGGTTTGAGGGCCTACTCCTTCTCTCGGCAGGTCCCGGAACCCATCGCTAGATGGGGTGTAGCAAGAGATTCTGTTTTCCTTACAAATAGCGAGCGTGATGCCGGATGAATCGGAGGCCAATAGATCGCATTCCATGTATCCGGGGAAAGACTCGGTGACTTTCCGTTCTTTTAGTGAGAATTTATTGATACCTAAAGAGGTTGATATCCATAAAAAGCCGGGTTCTGCGTCGGATATTTTGTGAATGATATTACTACAAAGAGAGTTTTTGTTATTTAATTCGAAACGATATACATACGTATCTTTTCCGTTGTATAAGTTAAGTCCGTCGTAAGTCCCGATCCACAAATAGCCATCCGGATCTTGATGCATGCAAATAATAGCGTTATTTGAGAGATCAACCATAGAAGTTTTATGCAATACGGTTGAGGCAAATAGGTCTGTTTGCGTGATCAATATAAGGAAACTGGTTAACGCTAGAATAAGCCTTGTGAATCTCATGTATTTAAGATTTAGTGTTTGTTTTCAGCGCAAAGATAATATCTTTATGAACGAACAGAAAAGAATTCACTTTTTTGTTTACTTTTGCAAAAAGCAGGGCTTTCGTATAAATTAGAATGTCTGACGTATGATAATACGAAATAAAGTAAGTGACAGATGGAACAATGTGAAGAGAATTCTCAAGAAAATGACGATGTGATAATAGAGAAAGAAATTTCTAAATTAATAGAAGAACAGCGTTTATTTACGGAGAGTATATATGCTTGTCTGCCGGTGGATATTGAAATTTATGACGCACATGGTGTGCTGCGTAGTATAAACGACCATGCGTTGAGGATGTATGGTGTGGATGACCGGACATCGGTGGTGAATATAGTCAATCTTTACAAAAGTCCATTTGTTGATTCAGAACTTTTAGCTCGGATACAATCGGGTGAAGATATTTCCTTGGAGTTTGAGTATGATTTTGATCGGGTTAATAAGGATGCATATTATTCTTCCTATAATAAAGACACGATGATCTATGGGGTTAAAGTTATCCCGATATGGAGTAGAAAAAAACATCTTATCGGACATATATTACTCGCAAATGATATGACTTCCGTGAAAGAGGTGGAATTCCGTACGGAAGAAAGCAAGAAAAATCTGGAGATGGCCATGAAAGCGGCTAATATGGCTTCTTGGGTATATGATGTGAATAAAAAGGTTTTTAATCCATTATATGGACTAACCGTAGCCAAAAAAAATATGCCAATGGAGGCGGTACTGGATATTTTGCATCCCCAAGATCGAGCTCCGTTAATCCGGCTCTTCTCTCAATTGATAGGAAATGAGATAGAACAAGGACAAATGACTTTGCGTTTCTATAACGAGCAAGAAGAGATGTATCGTTATTATGAGAGCCGGATGCGCCTATCGACAGAACATCGTGGAAAATTGCAGATCATCGGGACACAAATGGATATAACCGAAAGGTTGCAAATGGCCAAGAAAGCGCAGGATCTGATCGCAAAACGTGATCTGGCCATGAAAGTCAGTAATATTGTTCATTGGGATTTTGATGTAAATTCCCAGAAATTCGAATCTTATAATGATCCGATCAACGATTACGTTTCAGATCGGTTATTGACCGTTTCGGAGTATATGGATGTTATATACCCCGAGGACCGGTCTGTTTTTTACGACGCAATGCAATCCCTGATAGCTGGAAAGAATGTCACCATCAATTTTACCTGTCGCATACAAACCAAGTATGATGAGACTTGGCAGTATTGTGATTTTATGGGTGTCCCTTTCGATCAAGATGAAAATGGAGATATAATACGCTATACGGGATTCAGGCAAAACATTCCTAAGATCCAGCAATTGAATCGGGAACTTAAAGAAAGAAATTACAAGATAGAGCTTTCTTTCAAGACGGTTGGTATGTCGTATTGGGATTTTGATGTAAAAAGCCTGAAATTCAGTGCTTTTAATGATCCTATTAATGATTTTTATTCGGAAAAGACAATCACTCCCGAGGATTATTTGAACGCTACACATCCGGATGATGTGGTTTTTGTGCGGAAATATATGGAGCATATGTTCCGGGGCATAGATAAAGATTTCAACGTTAAATATCGTTCCAAAACCAAATGGGATGACGAGTGGCAGACCTTATTGGTTACTGGAATCCAGGTTGAAAGAGATAAAGAAGGCCATGTGACTCGCTATACCGGTATTACGATCAATAATACGAAGTGGGAGAAGATGATTCAGCAATTGAAGGAATTAAAGGAGAAAGCGGAACTTTCGGATCGTCTCAAGTCTGCGTTTCTCGCTAATATGAGTCACGAGATACGTACCCCGTTAAACGCTATTGTTGGTTTTTCAGAGTTAATGGTAACTTGTGATGATCCGGAAGAAAAAAAAGAATATATAAATATCATCCAATCCAATAATGAGTTGTTATTGCGATTGATCAACGATATCCTTGATCTTTCCAAGATAGAGTCAGGCATAATTGAACGTAGGAAGGAGAATTTCAATCTGGCTAAGGTTTGTAATGAGTTATTTGTTACGATTCAGGCGAAGATGACAAATCCGAATGTCGAGTTACGTTTAGATGGTCCCAACTCGGAGTGCTGGGTACTTCTGGATAGAAACCGGCTTAAGCAAGTATGGATGAATTTCCTCACTAATGCGGTAAAATGCACCAAATCCGGATATATTAAAATGGGATATGGCATTGAAAGGAAAGGTCTTCGTATCTATGTTGAGGATACGGGAATCGGTATACCGGATGATTTGCATGACAAAGTATTTACCCGTTTTGAGAAATTGAATGAGTTCTCGCAGGGTACCGGACTTGGCTTGACGATCTCCAGAGCTATCGTAGAAGCGGCAGGGGGAGAAGTGGGCTTTACTTCAAAACTTGGTGTCGGATCTACTTTTTGGGCATGGTTGCCTCTTCGCCCTTAGGTCTGACTCCCCATTTATTGGTAATGTCCTTTTAAAATAGTGAAGGATGAGAAGCTTTTTTATCGCAATTTATAGGGATTTTAGAACTGGTGTAGCATATGTGACAGAAATATGACGATAATTCTCCTACCTTTGCGGCGGTAAAAATGTGGTATTAGATAAGATTGTTTATGAAATTTGAGAATGAGTGCTGGGATCACTTTAAGGGTGAGACCTGGAAAAGAGAGATCAATGTAAGAGATTTTATCCAGAGTAACTATACGCCTTATGAAGGGGATGATTCCTTTTTAGTCGCTTCTTCCGAGAAGACCCGTAAGGTCTGGAACAAGCTGACCGAGATGTTTAAGGTCGAGAGGGAAAAGGGAGTTTATGACGCCGAGACAAAATTACCTCAAGGGATCGATGTATATGGCCCGGGCTATATTGATAAGGAGAATGAGGTGATCGTTGGGTTACAAACCGATGCTCCGCTGAAACGTGGTATCTTCCCGAAGGGCGGTATCCGTATGGTTGAGAATAGCTTGGAAGCTTATGGTTATCATTTGGACCCGATGACGAAAGATATCTTCACGAAGTATCGTAAGACGCATAACGAGGGTGTTTTCTCCGCATATACGGAAGAGATGATTGCCGCACGTCGTTCGGCTATTATCACCGGTCTGCCCGACGCGTATGGTAGAGGACGTATTATTGGTGACTATCGTCGTGTCGCTTTATATGGTACGGCAATCTTGATCGAGGAGAAAAAGCGTTTCTTGAATCGTTTGGATATCCAAGAGATCACGGAAGAGATCATCCAGAGCCGTGAGGAGATTTCCGAACAGATCAAGGCTTTGAAAGCGTTCGAGAAAATGTGCGCTAGCTATGGCTTTGATGTGACTCGTCCGGCACAAAACGCTCGTGAGGCAGTTCAGTTTGTGTACTTAGCTTATCTGGCGGCGGTAAAAGACCAAGATGGCGCGGCGATGTCTATCGGACGTACTTCTACGTTTTTGGATATTTATATCGAGAAAGACATCCGTGAGGGTAAGTTGACCGAAGAGGAGGCGCAAGAATTGGTAGACCAGCTGATCATCAAGTTGCGTATCGTTCGTTTCTTACGTACGCCGGAATACAATGATTTGTTCTCCGGTGATCCGGTTTGGGTAACAGAGTCCTTGGGCGGCCAAGGAGTGGATGGCCGTTCTTTGGTAACAAGAACTTCCTATCGTTATCTCCATACATTATATAATCTAGGTCCGGCACCAGAACCCAATTTGACGGTTCTGTGGTTTAAGAACGCTCCCGAGAACTGGAAACGTTTCTGTGCCAAGGTCTCTATCGATACGTCGGCTATCCAATATGAGAACGACGATTTGATGCGTCCGGATTATGGAGATGATTATGGTATCGCTTGTTGCGTTTCTCCTATGAAGATCGGTAAGCAGATGCAGTTCTTCGGAGCCCGTGCGAATTTGGCGAAATGTTTATTATATGCGATCAACGGAGGACGGGATGAGCGCAGCGGCGTACAGGTAGCCCCGATGTTCGAGCCGGTTCGCGGCGAGTATCTGGAATACGATGAGGTGATGGCTAAGTATGAGCAAATGATGCGCTGGTTGGCGAAAGTGTATGTGAACGCCTTGAAGATAATCCATTATATGCATGATAAATACGCATATGAGGCATTCGAGATGTCGCTTCACGATGGGGATGTAGAGCGTATCCGTGCGACAGGTATCGCCGGTCTTTCTATCGTTGCCGATTCGTTGGCTGCTATCCGTGATACGAAAGTACGTGTGATCCGTGACGAGCGTGGCTTGGCGGTTGATTTCGAACGTGAGGGCGAATATGTTCCTTTCGGTAATAACGACGATCGTACGGATAGTATCGCTGTAGAGATCACCGAGAAGTTCATGGAATATTTGCGTCAGCACGAGACCTATCGCCATGCGAAACCTACGCAGTCCATCCTTACGATCACCTCTAATGTGGTATATGGTAAGAAGACTGGTACGACACCGGATGGCCGTATCGGTGGAACTCCTTTCGCTCCGGGCGCGAACCCTATGAACGGTCGTGATACGAAAGGTGCTATCGCTGCGCTAGCTTCGGTAGCGAAGCTTCCATTCCAGCATGCGCACGACGGTATCTCTTATACTTTCGCTGTTTCTCCGGCTACGTTGGGAAAGGAGCGTGAAGTGCAGATCAATAATCTGGTTAGCTTATTGGATGGCTATTTTACTCCGGATGGAGGTCAGCATCTGAATGTTAACGTATTTGATAAGGATTTGTTGATCGACGCTATGGAACATCCCGAGAAATATCCGCAACTTACGATCCGTGTATCCGGATATGCGGTAAACTTCGTGAAACTGACTCGTGAACAACAGTTGGATGTTATTTCAAGAACCATTAACCATTCACTGTAAGTGATAAAAGGTAAGATACATTCATTAGAGAGTTTCGGGACCGTAGATGGTCCCGGAATTCGCTTTGTCGTTTTTATGCAGGGCTGCCCGTTGCGTTGCCTGTATTGCCATAACCCGGATACTTGGAACCCGAAAGGGAAGGTGAAATATCAGATGACTCCCGGCGAGCTATTGACGGAAGTCTTACGGTATAAGAGTTTTATCGCCCGTGGGGGGGTGACTGTTACCGGTGGGGAACCTTTATTGCAACCTGAGTTTCTGAAAGAGTTTTTCCGTTTGTGCCAAGAGCAAGGTCTTCACACAGCTTTGGACACATCTGGTTTCGTATGTACCTCAAAAGCTTGGGAAGTCTTGGATTATGCGGACTTAGTGTTATTGGACATCAAAACCTTAAACCCGGATTTACATCCGTTACTGGCGGGTGTCAAGCAGGATAATACGCTTCTGTTCTTGGATGAATTGGAGAGACGTGGCATAGATACTTGGATTCGCCATGTTATTGTCCCCGGATATACGGATAATGACGAGTGGCTGGAGGCGTTAGCTCGGTATGTCAGTTCATATAAAGTGGTTCGCAAAGTGGAATTATTGCCTTATCATACGATGGGAACCTATAAATATGAGCAATTAGGCCTCGATTATCCGTTAAAGGGGGTGGAACCCTTATCAAAAGAACGTTTAGATAATGCGAAAGCGATATTCTCTCGCTACAAACCAGAAAATAACAAGGCCTGATCTCTCGATCAAGCCTTGCGATTATGCAACAGCTAATCAGGGAAAACAATCTAATCCGATTAGCTTTTAAACGATAGTAATAATTTTTTGCCTAGACTAACCTTGACTATTTAATATGTGTTTGTTTTGTTATATGCAACAAATATCTATTTTTGTAAGGAGATAAAAAATGATATAGATCAGAAAATGATGAATAGTATGAAGACACCACAAGAAATAGCCGAAATGATATCCAAACGTTTTTATCCATTACCCGATGCGGATTTGGATTCTCTGGCCTCGATCATAGAATCAAGTAAGGCTGCGAAAGGAAAATTATTGTTGGATAACGGACAAATATCTAAATATTTATATTATGTGGAATCGGGATTATTACGCCAGTTTTACTATAAGAATAAACGTGATATTACCGAGCATTTCTCCTGTGAGGGAAATATCGTTATTTGTATAGCCAGCACATTCCAAAGAGAACCGACGCGTTTATTAATCGAGGCATTGGAACCGACGGTTTATCACCGGATCTCTTTTTCGGAATTTAGCGATTTATTGAAAACATCTTTAGCTATTAATAGATTGTACCAGAAAATACTGGAGTGGGCTTTGATGCTTTCGCAAGAGAAAGCGGACTCTTGGCGTTTTGAGTCGGCAAGAAAACGTTATCTGCGTTTTCAACAGGAATATCCGGAAGCAGCGAAACGTGCTTCTGTCAATCATATCGCCTCGTATTTATTGATGACACCCGAATCTTTGAGCCGGGTGCGGGCGGGAGTGTTGTAGCCTCTACCTACATTCAGGTATTATTGAGGCGAAAATAGCAATTTGTGGTGATTTCACGGTTCTAGTAATCCATCTATATTTGCGTCAGTTTAAAAAACGTAGAAGCAATGAAAATAGAAAAGATTACAGGACGTGAGATCCTAGATTCAAGAGGTAACCCGACAGTAGAGGTTGATATTTTACTAGAGTCCGGCGTTATGGGCCGTGCGTCTGTGCCTTCCGGTGCGTCCACCGGCGAGAACGAGGCTTTGGAGTTGCGTGATGGCGACAAGAAGCGTTATGGTGGTAAAGGCGTATTGAAAGCGGTTGAGAATATCAATACGATTATCGCTCCGGCATTGAAGGGGATGTCTGCCTTGGATCAGATAGGTATCGATCATGCGATGTTGGCTTTGGACGGTACGAAAACTAAATCGAAACTAGGTGCGAACGCTATCCTTGGCGTTTCTTTAGCTGTAGCGAAAGCTGCCGCAAATTATTTGGATATTCCTTTATATAGATATATTGGTGGAACGAATACCTACGTGATGCCTGTTCCGATGATGAATATAATCAATGGCGGTTCGCATAGCGACGCTCCGATCGCTTTCCAAGAGTTTATGATTCGTCCGGTAGGTGCCGCTTCTTTCAAGGAAGGCTTACGTATGGGCGCTGAGGTATTCCATGCGTTGAAAAAGGTATTGCACGATCGTGGGTTAAGTACCGCTGTTGGTGATGAGGGTGGTTTCGCCCCGAATTTGGAAGGTACGGAAGATGCCTTGAACTCAATTATCGCCGCTATCAAGGCGGCTGGTTATGAACCGGGCAAGGATGTGATGATCGGTATGGATTGCGCTTCTTCTGAGTTTTATAAGGATGGAATCTACGATTACACGAAGTTTGAAGGAGAAAAAGGAGTGAAACGTACTTCCGACGAACAAGTGGATTATCTGGAAAAGCTGATCAACGAATACCCAATCGATTCCATTGAGGATGGTATGAGTGAGAATGATTGGGCTGGTTGGAAGAAACTGACAGATCGTATCGGTAACCATTGCCAATTAGTCGGAGATGATTTGTTCGTGACAAATGTAGAGTTCCTTTCAAGGGGTATTAAAGAAGGTTGCGGTAACTCAATCTTGATCAAGGTAAATCAGATCGGTTCCTTGACGGAGACACTGAACGCTATCGAGATGGCTCACCGTCATGGATACACGACCGTTACTTCACACCGTTCCGGTGAGACGGAAGACGCTACGATCGCCGATATCGCTGTCGCTACCAATAGCGGACAGATCAAGACGGGATCATTAAGTCGTTCGGACCGTATGGCTAAATATAACCAGCTGCTTCGTATCGAGGAGGAATTGGGAGACCGTGCCGTATACGGATACAAAAGAATCAATTAAGTATATAAAGTAAATTATAATCGCTAATTATGTAGTAATCCAAAACCCAAGATATTGAAGGGCTTATCCGTGAGGATAGGCCCTTTTTATTGATTGATAAAGTATTATCTATAACCTCATAAAATATATCGATTAGGAAAATTGTTTTAATGAAGAAATATGTTATATTTTTGTATCGGAAATAAAAACAAATAGTATTCATTTAAAAATAGAAACAAGTATGGAACCGATTATTAATTCTCAACTTCCGGAGTTTAAAGTACAAGCTTTTCAAAATGGTAATTTCAAGACTGTAACCAACGAGGACGTCTTGGGTAAGTGGGCTATCTTTTTCTTCTACCCGGCCGATTTTACATTTGTTTGTCCAACAGAGTTGGTCGATATGGCTGAAAAGTATGAGCAGTTTAAATCAATGGGAGTAGAAATTTACTCTGTAAGTACAGACTCTCATTTTGTACATAAAGCTTGGCATGACGCTTCCGAGACTATCCGTAAGATCCAATATCCGATGTTGGCGGATCCCACTGGAGCACTGAGTCGTGCGTTTGGTGTGATGATTGAGGAAGAGGGTATGGCATACCGTGGCACTTTCTTGGTAAATCCGGAAGGAAAGATCAAAGTGGCCGAGATTCATGATAACAATATCGGTCGTGACGCTTCCGAGTTACTTCGTAAAGTTGAAGCCGCTCAGTTTGTCGCTTCACATGATGGTGAGGTTTGTCCCGCTAAATGGAAGAAAGGGGAGGCTACCTTGAAACCTAGCATTGACTTGGTAGGGAAAATCTAAATAATTAAGAGTATAGATCGTGTTAGAATCAATATTAAAAGAACAATTAAAAGGTATATTCGCAGGGTTAAATGCGAATTATACCTTTGATATATCGATCTCTCCTGCGCATGAAAGTAGACAGGAATTGTTGGATTTATTAGGTGATGTTGCCTCTTGTTCGGATAAAATATCTATGCAGGTATCTGATGGGGAGGGATTGGAATTCATTTTATTAAAGGATGGAGCGAAAACGGGGATTAAGTTTCGTGGAGTACCTAATGGACACGAGTTTACTTCCTTGCTGTTGGCGATCTTGAATTCAGATGGGAAAGGCAAGAATTTTCCGGACGAGAGTATTTGTAATCGTGTTAAAGCCTTGAATGGCCCGATACATCTGACGACCTATGTCTCTTTGACTTGTACGAATTGCCCGGATGTGGTACAGGCATTAAACGCTATGACGACTTTAAATCCTCAGATCCATCATGAGATGGTAGATGGGGCTATCAATCAGGCGGAAGTTGATGCCTTGAAGATACAAGGCGTCCCCTCTGTCTTTGCGGATGGAAAACTGATCCATGTAGGACGTGGGGAATTCGGTGAATTGTTATCGAAGCTGGAAGCTCAGTATGGAATCAATGAGAGCCTGACAGAGAAGACGGTAAAACGATATGACGTGGTTGTGGTCGGTGGAGGGCCGGCTGGTGCTTCTTCCGCTATTTATTCCGCACGAAAGGGGCTGAGTGTCGCTGTCGTGGCGGAGCGTATCGGCGGGCAGGTGAAGGAGACGGTAGGAATTGAGAATCTGATTTCAGTTCCGGAGACAACAGGTACCCAGTTGGCTGACAATCTGCGCTTGCATATGCGGCAATATCCGATTGACCTGCTGGAGCATCGTCGTATAGAGAAGGTTACGATAGAAGGAAACGAGAAGGTTTTGTCTACGGCTGGAGGTGAGATATTCAAGGCTCCGGCGGTTATTGTCGCTACGGGCGCTAGCTGGCGTAAATTGAATGTACCGGGTGAGACAGAGTATATAGGACGTGGAGTGGCTTTTTGTCCTCATTGCGACGGTCCGTTTTATAAGGGAAAACATGTCGCCGTAGTTGGCGGTGGAAATTCCGGTATCGAGGCGGCTATTGATTTGGCGGGGATCTGTTCGAAAGTAACCGTTTTGGAGTTTATGGATGAGTTAAAAGCGGATCAAGTCTTGCAAGAGAAAGCGAAGAGTTTGCCGAATGTCGAGATCTTTGTTCGTTCACAAACAACCGAGGTGGTTGGAAATGGCGACAAGGTAACCGGTATCCGTACAAAGGATCGTAAGACAGGGGAAGAGCGTGTTATTCATTTAGACGGTATTTTTGTTCAAATCGGCTTAGCCGCTAATAGTGGTGTCTTTAAGGAGATTGTCGAAACAAATCGTCCCGGTGAGATCGTGATTGACGCACATTGCCGGACGAATGTCCCGGGTATTTATGCAGCGGGCGACGTTTCCACCGTACCCTTTAAGCAAATCATTATTTCTATGGGAGAAGGCGCCAAAGCGGCCCTTTCGGCCTTTGAAGATCGGGTACGTGGTGTACTCGGTTGATGAAATACCTACAAATAGGTAATTTTTGAACAGCGTATCTCTTTTATCGGTTATATTACTATATTTGCGATCGAGAGAAAAGAGATGGATAGATTAAGAAAATATCTGAGGATATTACTCCCTGCGCTGTTCATAGCCTATTTGGGATGTATTATCGCGTTTACCCACGTTCATATTGTCAACGGGGTAACGATCGTCCATTCTCACCCGTATCATAAAACGGACGATGGTCGTCCGGACCATGAACATGGCTACGCCGAGTTTCAGTTGCTTCATCAGTTATCTGTCTTGCAGATAACAGGTGCGGCTTTCGTCGCTATTCTGCTGGCGGCTTTTTATTCCTTTATCCGTAACTTATCTTTCGCTCCGGTCTATCCGGACTATATCGTTCCCTTCCGGGGAAGACGTACGCTTCGGGCTCCTCCCATATTCTGATATTGTGAGATTAATAACATTGTATTACTTATCAGAATAAATTAAAATGAATAAATTTTTCATCTTTATACTATGCCTGTGCTGTGCCCTAACGGTAGCTCAGGCCACGGGAGAGGACCGTCTAAACGACTCAGACGCAAATGTTTTCGGACATGTATTGGATAAGAAAACAGGGGAACATCTTCCCTTTATCAACGTATTGTTAAAAGGTACCACGATCGGTACGACCACCGATAACTCGGGACATTATTTCCTGAAGAATCTGCCGGAAGGTAAATTTACGCTAGAATATAAAGCGCTCGGGTATAAGACTATCTCTAAAGAAGTGACCCTAAAGAAAGGAAAAACCTTAGAGATTAATGTAGAACTGGAAGAAGACCAGATCGCCTTGGATGGCGTGGTGGTATCTGCGAATCGTGCGGAAACTTCCCGCCGGTTGGCTCCCACATTAGTGAATGTATTGGATGCGAAGGTTTTTACTACGACCAATGCGGTGAATTTGGCACAGGGACTAAATTTCCAACCGGGTGTACGGGTAGAGACGAATTGCCAGAATTGCGGTTTCCAGCAAGTCCGGATCAATGGATTAGACGGACCTTATACCCAAATACTGATTGATTCACGTCCCATATTCAGCGCTTTATCCGGCGTATATGGGCTTGAGCAAATACCGGCGAATATGATCGAGCGGGTAGAGGTGATGCGAGGAGGGGGATCGGCACTGTTCGGCTCGTCCGCTATCGCCGGGACAATTAATATCATCACGAAGGAGCCCTTGAGAAATTCCGGGGAATTGTCGCATACGTTAACCTCGATCGGTGGGACATCCGCTTTCGATAATAATACGACCCTAAATGCCTCTTTGGTATCGGAAAATGGGAAAGCGGGCTTATATCTTTTTGGCCAGAACCGTCATCGTTCCGGTTTTGATCAGGATGGAGATGGTTTTACGGAGTTGCCTAAATTGAAGAATCAAACGGTTGGTTTCCGTTCGTACCTGAAAACGAGTACTTATAGTAAATTGACATTCGAGTATCATCATATGAATGAATACCGCAGGGGAGGAAATCTGTTGGATCGTCCGCCTCATGAAGCGGATATCGCCGAACAGTTGGAGCATTCGATTGATGGAGGAGGTCTGAAATTCGATCTTTTCTCCAAGGATTACAAACATAAATGGAGTGTTTTCACTTCTGCCCAGAATACAGACCGGGATAGTTATTACGGGACGAACCAAGATCCGAACGCTTACGGCAAGACTACGGACCTGACGGTTATGGCCGGTACGCAATATGCTTATAGTTTTGATAAATTCTTATTTATGCCATCGGATTTGACTGCCGGTTTGGAGTATAGTTTCGATCATTTGAAAGACGAGATGATCGGGTATAATCGCTTTACGAATCAGAAGGTGCATATCGAGAGCGCATTTTTGCAGAATGAGTGGAAAAATAAGCGATGGAGCTTCTTGATTGGCGGTCGTTTGGATAAACATAATATGATGGATCATGTAATATTCAGCCCTCGTGCGAATATCCGTTTTAACCCGACGGAAGATATCAATATCCGGGCTAGTTATTCCTGTGGTTTCCGTGCCCCGCAAGCGTTCGATGAGGATATGCATATCTCGGCGGTCGGCGGAGAGGTCGCTATGATCCAGCGTGCGAAAGATTTATCCGAGGAGAAATCGCAAAGCTTGAGTGCTTCGGTCGATTTTTACCATCGTTTTAAGAATGGTATCCAGTTGAACTTCTTGGTGGAAGGTTTTTACACCAGCTTAAGTGATGTGTTTGTCTTGGAAGATATCGGGAAAGATGAGCAAGGCAATCTGATTAAGGAACGTCGTAACGGTTCCGGGGCGAAAGTGATGGGATTAACCTTGGAAGGAAAGTCGGTGTTAACTTCATGGCTATCTTTGCAAGCGGGCGCTACTTTCCAGCGAAGCCGTTATAAAGAGGCCGAGAAATGGAGCGATGACGAGAATGTGCCAGCCGAGACAAAGATGTTCCGTACGCCGGATATCTATGGTTATTTTACGGCTACTCTCACGCCTTTCAAACGTTTCACGGCTTCCCTGTCGGGAACTTATACGGGAAGTATGTTGGTGCAGCATTTGGCGGGATATATACCATTGGATAAGGCGGTGGAGACTCCGGATTTCTTTGATATGAATATCAAGCTTGCGTATGAGTTCCCGCTTTACAAAGAGCTGAAACTAGAAGTAAATGGGGGCGTGCAGAATCTGTTCAACGCTTACCAATCCGACTTTGACCAAGGTAAGAACCGGGATTCCTCCTATATCTATGGCCCGGCTAGCCCGAGAAGTTATTTTGCCGGTGTAAAGATGAGCTTTTAATCATGTAATGCCCTTTGAAAAAACATGTACGTGTTTCCGAAAAAAGACGTACGTGTTTTTTTGAAGGCAAAATAAATAAAAAGACAGTGTTCCCAAGCGTATGATCGCCCTACGGAAACACTGTCTTTTTTATGGGATAAATCGGGATGTTTTATTTAACGAACGGAGCGGCTTGCAAATAGGCGGCGCTCTTCTCTACGCCCTCGAACTGGGTACGGCCTTTTTTGTCACCTTCCAGTTCCACGTAGTAGCCGAGGATACCGATCTCGTACGCTTTTTTGAATATATTCGGGAAATTCATCATACCGGAATCACCGATGATCCAACGATCCTTGATGTGCAATAACTTAAAACGATTCGGATAATTCTCCATCCATTCCACGGGATCTTGCTGCCCCATAACGGCCCAATATACATCCAACTCGAACATAACCTTATCCGGATCGGTATTTTTCAGGAATAACTCCTCGATATAAGTACCCTTAGGAGATGCCCACGGATTCGGGTTCTGTTCCGGTTTCTCGCCGGCTTTCAATACCCGTTTGAACTCATTGCTGTGATTATGGTAGCCCCATAGGATTCCCGCTTTCTTCGTGATCTCTCCGGCACGGTTGAAGATCTCCGATACTACTTTGGCGTCATCCTCGTTTTCGATACGGGGTAAACTCGGTTGTACCATACAACTAACACCTAGCTCGGCATGAATATCGGTTGCCTTTTTCCAGAACTCGTCGAATTTGGGCATATTCTCTTTCGTATACTCGCGAACGGAAGGGGTAAGATGTGAGCTACTGATTCTCAAACCGGCATCATCCACCATTTTCTTATAATCCTTGGAGGCGATGAATGTCGTATTTTTAGGATTATAATCACCGAATTTACCTGTGTCTTCCCTATATCCGAAAATCTCCAGATCGGTATATCCCGCTTTTGCCAATCGGTTCAATCCGTTAGGCATATCTTGCAGTAACTCCTGTCCGAGCGAATAGGTTTGCAACCCCATCTTTTTCCCGGCGGTTGCCGAGGATATCGCATCCGTGGCGGGTATGGATCTGGTGGGATTTGAAGCCATTACTTTTTGGCTGGCTATGCCCCCTAAAGTAAGTAATGAAATGTTTCTCAAAAATGTTCTTCTGTCTGTCATGGTGATAAAGAATTAAAATTAAACATCTGTTTCTCGCAAATATAGTTAACCTTTTTGAAGTTTATTAAGAAAATGTCTCTCAAAAACTTGCGATTGGGTTTAAATAGATTTAAAATTTGACATAACTCAATTTTACGAACTTACTCCATACATCCAATTACCTGAATAAGGGGATTGTTTGGTATACCTCCGTGGATTTTTAATGTGATTTTACCCATTCTTAGGTATTGTGGGGCGGTAGTCTCTGATCGTAACTTTGCAACGTTTTAAATAACATAATTGATTAAATGATGATGAAGAAAATCAGAGGGCTTTTCCTCTCCTTTTTACTGTTGCTTATTTCCATCTCGGCTTTTTCTCAACATAAAACAATGATATCGGGTAAAGTCCTGTCCACGGAAAAAACAACCGTGGATTTCGCTACCGTTTATCTAAAAGGTACGAATTACGGCGGGACTACGAATGAGGAAGGTATCTATCATCTTCAAGCTCCCGCGGGAGAATATACATTAGTAGTATCGGCTATCGGATATAAGACGGTAGAGAAACCCGTGAAACTGATGCGTGGGGAACGGACGAAGATGAATGTGGTAATCAGCCCTCAAGCTACGGAGTTGGATGAGGTGGTTGTCGTTTCTAATGGCGTGACCCGGCTCAAGCGTTCTGCGTTCAATGCCGTGGCCCTCGATACGAAAGCCTTGCAAAATTCAACCCAGAACTTGAGTGAAGCCTTGGCTCAAGCGCCCGGAATGAAGATCCGGGAGTCCGGCGGTGTCGGCTCGGATATGCAACTGATGATGGATGGATTTACCGGCAAGCATATCAAGATCTTTATCGATGGGGTTCCGCAAGAAGGTGTCGGCAGTTCTTTCGGACTGAATAACATTCCGGTGAATTATGCCGAGCGTATAGAGGTCTATAAGGGTGTGGTACCGGTGGGTTTCGGAACAGACGCTATCGGAGGTGTTATCAATATCATCACCAAGAAGAACCGGAACAAATGGTTCTTGGATGCTTCTTATTCATACGGGTCTTTCAATACGCATAAATCTTATGTGAACTTCGGACAGACTTTCCGGAGCGGACTCACGTATGAGATCAACGTTTTCCAGAATTATTCGGATAATAATTACTATGTGGATACTCCGGTGAAGGACTTTACGACCGGAGCGATCAATAAGAAAAAGATCGAGCATGTGAAGCGTTTTCATGATACGTATCATAACGAGGCCGTTATCGGGAAAATCGGTTTCGTGGATAAGAAATGGGCGGATCGTTTGATGTTCGGGTTTACCTATTCACATATGTATAAAGATATACAGACGGGCGTACGCCAAGAAGTGGTGTTTGGCGGCAAATATCGGAAGGGATACTCGATCATGCCGTCGTTGGACTATCGCAAGCGTGATTTCTTCGTTAGGGGCTTGGATGTGGTATTGACGGCGAATTATAATAAGAACATGACGAACAATGTAGATACCTCTTCCTATGAATATAATTGGCGTGGCGAGATGCGTCCGCTCCGGATGCCCGGTGAGCAATCTTATCAGAACACCCGGTCGGATAATAATAACTGGAACGGAACCTTAACGGCTAACTACCGTATCGGTAAGGCGCATACGTTCACGTTCAATCACGTGATCAACGCGTTCCGGCGTTCGAATCAGTCTCTTTTGAACGAGGACTCGGAAGCGAACGCTATCCCGAAGGAAACCCGTAAAAATATCAGCGGTCTTTCGTATCGCTTGATGCCGACGGAACATTGGAACTTGTCTGTGTTCGGTAAATATTACAACCAGTTTATCGCGGGGCCTGTCGCTACTTCCTCGGCTCAAGATGACTATATACGTACGACCAATTCGGTAAGCGCGATGGGATATGGGGCTGCGGGAACTTACTTTATCTTGAAAAGCTTGCAAGCGAAATTATCCTATGAGAAAGCCTATCGCCTGCCGACCAATGAGGAGATGTTTGGCGATGAGGACCTTGAGACCGGCGATATTTCCTTGAAACCGGAGAACAGCGATAACGTGAATCTGAATTTAAGCTACAACGAGACATTCGGTAAGCATTCCGTATATGTGGAAGGCGGATTGATCTACCGAAATACGAAAGATTATATCCAACGGAATATATCGGATTTGAGCGGCGGTAAATATGGCGCTACCTATGTGAATCATGGTCGTGTAGAGACCAAGGGTTACAATATCTCGGTTCGCTACGGTTTCGCTAACTGGGTAAGCGTAGGAGGAAACTTTACGCAGATGAATGTGAGGGATAACGTGAAGACGGTTACCAGCGGGACGAACCAAGAGAGCTTGACATATGGCGCACGTATGCCGAATCTTCCTTATCAGTTTGCCAACTCGGATGTGACTTTCTATTGGCGTAATTTGTGGAAGAAAGACAATACGCTAAGTGTCACTTACGATAATTTATATATGCATAGTTTCCCGCTGTATTCGGAGGCAGTAGGCAGTGAATCCGAATTTGTGGTACCAACTCAATTCTCGCATAACCTGACACTCTCTTATGGTATACAGAACGGGCGTTACAATATCTCTTTCGAGTGCAGGAATCTCACGAACGAGAAATTATACGATAACTTCAGCTTGCAGAAGGCTGGCAGGGCTTTCTATGGTAAGGTGAGGGTTTATTTCGGTAATTAATTTAAAGTGTGACTATCTTTTATTTATCAATAATTAATTCAAAACATAATAGATTAAAACAACATGAAGAAGAATTATTTAATGACAGGTCTTGCCGCCGCGTTATTGGTTGGGGGAGTATTTACTTCTTGTAGTGACGACGATCCTGTAAACCCGGATAACGGAGGCAACGGGAATGGAAATGGCGGAGGATCGACCTCGGAGGCGGTTTCGAGCTATGTAGTCGCCGCTTCTGTCGGTGACGCAAATTACTTGTTGACAGCCGATACGCTGGGTGATGGCTCTATCTCCGCTAAAAACAACGGACTCACTACGGAAAGCGGTACGCAATGGATCTTCTATAAGGACCTTAATTCCGCAACACTATTATAAAATATTTTTTTTAAGTACCTGAGCAACAAAAAGTTGCTCAGGATTTTGCCATGTCAGAGGATTCACTTAACTTAGTGTTGCAAAAAAATAATCAAACAAAACCTCATCAGGCATGGCAAAAATACAAATAAAATCCGAGAAGCTCACTCCTTTTGGAGGAATATTTTCAATCATGGAGCAATTTGACTCCACATTGTCATCTGTAATCGACTCGACACTCGGTCTAAGGTGTAGCTCGTTCGGTTATCAGTACAGTGAAATCGTCCGTTCCCTCATGAGTATCTACTTCTGTGGTGGCTCATGCATTGAGGATGTCACTACTCATTTGATGAACCATCTCTCGCTCCATCCGACACTTCGTACTTGTAGTTCTGATACTATCCTCAGAGCGATAAAGGAACTGACGCAAGGAAACATCTCATACACATCAGATACGGGTAAGAACTACGATTTCAACACGGCTGACACACTCAATACCTTACTGCTCAATTGTATGTTTGCATCCGGCCAACTGAAAGAGGGCGAGATGTATGATGTTGATTTCGACCATCAGTTCATAGAGACTGAGAAGTATGATGCAAAGCCTACATACAAGAAGTTCCTTGGTTATCGCCCTGGCGTGGCGGTTATTGACGACTTGATTGTTGGCATTGAGAATAGCGATGGTAACACCAACGTTCGTTTTCATCAGAAGGACACGCTGAAGAGATTCTTTGAGAGATTTGAGCAGAACGGACTTACAATCAATCGTTTCAGAGCTGATTGTGGATCATGTTCCGAGGAAATCGTGGAGGAAATAGAGAAACACAGCAAATCCTTCTATATCCGCGCAAACCGCTGCAGTTCGCTCTACAATGACATCTTTGCTCTTAGAGGCTGGAAGACTGAGGAAATCAATGGCATTGAGTTCGAATTGAACTCTATTCTTGTTGAGAAGTGGAAGGGTAAAGCATACCGACTTGTGATTCAAAGACAGAAACGGATGGACGGTGTGCTGGATCTTTGGGAAGGAGAATACACATACCGTTGTATCCTGACTAACGACTATGAATCTTCCACAAGAGAAATTGTCGAGTTCTATAACCTTCGTGGAGGAAAGGAACGTATCTTCGATGATATGAACAATGGTTTCGGGTGGGACAGATTGCCCAAATCCTTCATGGCAGAGAACACTGTGTTCCTTCTTCTTACGGCACTTATCCGTAATTTCTACAAGGCCATTATCCACAGACTTGACGTAAAGAGGTTCGGACTCAATGCAACAAGTCGCATAAAAGCGTTTGTCTTCAGGTTTGTCTCTGTACCAGCCAAGTGGATCAGAACATCAAGGCGGTATGTGCTGAATATCTATACCTGTAATAATGCTTACGCAGATATTTTTCAGACTGATTTTGGATAACGCCTACAACTTATGGGTATGATACTGCGTATTGCCTCAAGTCGCATAGTGGGGCAAGGGGATATTGTGGGCAGAAGTGGGTATTTCAGCCTCAATTTATCTGCTAATTCAGTGATGAGAGGACGTTTAGACGCAAGAAGGACGCTGAAGAGCTTAGTTGCGGATTTGAGGAAGGATAAATATTTGTATCGTTTGGTTTACAACCAGGGAAATGCCGGTGTTACTTCTTCATACGTACTGAATGCGGAAGGTAAGATTAAAGAGCGTGATAATACTTACGAGATCAAGCGATTTACTTCTTATGGTATCTACGGCGACTATATCATTACATCTTCTACCGGTGATCTGGGTGAGGAATATGCGGACGAGAATGGTTATCTGCCTAAAGGCTTCTTGCTCTCTTATCTGGATGTGGCCAAAGAGACGTTTACGACAAACACGAATACGATCTTGTCGGAGAATTATTTGGGAAATGGCGAGTTCGTTACGTTAGCGGGTATTCTCCAAGCGAACGGCCGGATCTATTCCGCGGCTATCCCGATGGGATTGAGTAAGTACGGCGTGAAAGCGGAGGAAGGTAAATATGTTAAATACCCGGAGCTGGTAAAGACAGAATCCGGAGGAAGCGGTAGTGGCGCTTACGAAAAAGGGGAATTGCAATGGACGCAATATCCGAACGAGGCTTGGGTCGCTATTTATGCGAACGAGAAATTCAAGAATCCGAAACTGATAAAGACGGATAAGATCAGTTATGCTTGCGGACGTAACCGTTCTCAATACTACCAGACCATTTGGACGGCAGACAACGGCGATGTGTATGTGTTCTCGCCCAGCTATGCCAAGACGATGACCGCGGAGGTACAGAAAACGACTTTGCCGGCCGGTGTAGTTCGTATTAAGGCTAACGCGGAGGAGTTTGATCCTGATTATTATTGTAATTTGGAGGCACAGACGGGTGGTAAGGCATTCTTGCGTTGTTGGCATATCACGGAAGATTATTTCTTGTTGTTGATGTATGATCGTCCGTTGACTGAATCCGGATTCGCCGCGAAAGAGTTGGCTATTTATAAAGGAGAGGATAAGAGTCTTACTTACGTGAAGGGGCTGCCTTCCACGGATGTTATTTCCGGATTTGGCAATACTCCGTTCTCGGAGGATGGTATCGCTTATATGGCGGTTACGACTACCGATGGGAGTCAACCGGCCGTGTATCGTATCGATCCGAAGACAGCTACCGCAACAAAAGGTCTTACCGTTGAGGCAGAGCAAATCAGTGGTGTGGGTAAATTGACTGCCGCTCAAGAGTAATAAGCAAGTATGAGTCGGACTCACATTCTTTTAATATTCCTCCTGCTCCCGCTAACCCTGCGGAGCCAGGAGGATATTTGTATAGGAAAGGAACTGGTTTTGTACTCTACCGTATTGCAAGAAGAACGGAGTTATTGGATACACTTGCCGGAGCATTATAATATGGATACGAAACAATGCTATCCGGTTGTTTACCTGCTAGATGGAGATTCTTTCTTTCATTCGCTGGTAGGCATAAGGAAAACGTTGGCATCCGGTAGAGGTAAATATCTACCTCCCTGTATTATTGTCGGGGTATTAAATACGGATCGGACACGTGATTTTACGCCTACCGCTTCAGCCGCCGGACGGGATGGTAAAATCTCCATAGATGCGATTCCGCAAGGAGGGGGAAGTGAGGCTTTCAGTAAGTTTCTTACGGAAGAACTTCGTCCTGCTATCGATAGTGCCTATCGCACGAACGGCTGGAATATGCTTATCGGTCATTCGTATGCGGGGCTTTTCACCTTGAATACGTTTCTTCGTCATACGGAATTATTTGATACCTATCTAGCGGTCGACCCTAGTTTGTGGTGGGATCAGGGGCGGTTGGTCCGGGAGGCGGAGGCTTTGGTTGCAGGCCGGAATTTTAAAGGGAAAAGCCTGTATATCGGTGTCGCGTCTAAAAAAAGGACGGACCGGGTGGACATTCATCTTGACAAAGTGAGTTATCTTCTTTCGGAGGTTTTGCCACAAGCGGAGAACCTGCGTTTCTTTAGTAAATCATTTCCCGACGAGAACCATGGAACGGTAGCGGTTCCGGGTATATATGACGGGATTAAACAATTATTCGGAAAATGAGAAAATTCTTTGCGAAAGTACATTTATGGCTATCGATACCTTTTGGCTTTATTATTGCGATTGTCTGCCTGACCGGGGCGATTCTCGTCTTTGAGGCAGAGATATTAGAATTAGGCTACCCTTCCCGTTATTTTGTAAAGGAAGTAAAAGGGGAACCTCTCTCGCCTGCCGCCTTGATAGAATCGGCACGCCAACAATTACCCGATTCGGTTCGAATAAACGGTATTCGGGTATCGTCTGAACCGAGACGAACTTATCAACTGGTATTACCGGGGAAAAAGGCCGCGGGTTTTATTGATCCCTACACCGGGGAGGTGACCGGGATGGATGACGGACAAGGTTTTTTCCTGAAAATGATGCGTCTTCATCGTTGGTTACTTGATGAGTATAAACGGGATGGAAGTTTTTCTTGGGGAAAATCAATAGTTGGCTATGCGACTTTGGTCTTGGCGATTATTATTATAAGTGGAATCGTAATTTGGTATCCTCGTAATAAAAAAGTATTGAGAAACCGGTTGAAAGTAAAGACCAAGGCAGGTTGGTTCCGTTTCTTCTATGATTTACATGTCTCCGGGGGATTCTATGCGGCATTGCTCCTGCTTATCTTAGCGTTGACCGGATTAACATGGTCGTTTGGTTGGTATCGAAATGCCTTTTATAGTGTCTTCGGTATTAGTGCAAACCCGCCTCAAGCGCATCATGCTCCAGCTTCTTCCGGCGCGAAGAAACCCGCGAAGAAAAAGACGGATTACACACAATGGGCTGAGGTGTTATCGGCATTGAAAAGCCATTATCCGGACTTTAACTCAATCACGATCCAAGATGGCTCCGCTACGGTTTCTACGGCCCGTTATGGGAATACAAGAGGAAGCGACCGTTACTCCTTTGATCCTGCTACGGGTGAGATTACGGAAGTTCAATTATATAAAGATCTCCCAAAATCGGGGAAGATAAGAGGATGGATTTATTCCGTACACGTCGGCTCGTGGGGGGGAATGACTACCCGTATATTGACTTGCTTAGTTTCCTTGTTGGGGACGATCTTCGCGATAACCGGCTATTATTTTTGGATAAAGAAACAATTCAGGAAACTGAGATGAAAAGAAAGAGGTATGTTTGACCCACATACCTCTTCATAAATCTAAACCAATCAAGTTGAATACGCAAACGTTGTAATATTAAGGTTAAACAGTTATGTATGTAAAAGTGTGCGTCTATTCAATTCCTTCTTTCCTTATAGATGCCAACCACTGGTCGATCCGCCCTTCTGTTTGATCGTCTTCATTCATTTCATCCAAAGGAAGTCCGACGAACATACCGTTTATGCAGGCGGTGGAACTGTCAAATGAATATCCCGAAGCATCTACAGCGCCAATGAATTTGCAACCTGTATTTCGCAGGTCGGAATAGATCGTACCGATGGCGTCACAGAAAGTGTCGCTAAAAGAGGCTGAGTCTCCGCAACCGAATAATGCGACGGTTTTCTCACTTAAGTCCAGCTTTTTCAGTTTCCCTAGATAACTATCCCAATCATCTTGCAAATCTCCGGCGCCCCAAGTGGAACAGCCCAATAACAAGATTTCATAAGGCGCTACATCAGCGGGAGAAGCGTTAGATACGTCATGAATATCTTTGTCTTCCACACCCAGCTTCTCTGCGATACGTTTCGCGATCCCTTCCGTCGTTCCTGTAGACGAGCCGTAGAATATTCCTATAGTCTTCATTTCTATTTGTTTTTATAGTTTGATAACGAAAGCAAATATCCGATATCTTATTAGTCTCGGCAATACCTATAAATATGTATTTTGACGGTCGGGAATACCCACGAATGGCCAGCTTAAATCACCACTCAATAAACTTACCTCTTTGCCTGCGTTTCTCCAATTCCTCTTGCAGATAACGTTGGCGGTCTTTGGCGATGTAACGACGGGCGAAGATATTGGGGACGGCTACGCCTAAAGAGATACAAAGGATGATGAGGGCGGAGTTAATACCATTGGAGAAGGCGTTCGTAACCTCGCCGATCACCCCGTGAAGGTTGATAAAACCTAATAACGAGCGATACATCAATACTCCCGGGATCATTGGGATAACAGAAGGGATCGTCAATACATGGTTCGGTACATGGAACCAATGAACCGCTTTCACTGCGATCAGGCTGACAACGAAACTTCCCATAAACGAGCCGATCACGGGACCATAGCCCAGCTCGAAGTTCACGAAGTTCCGGATGCATACGGCGATAATACCGCCTAAAGCAACCACCCATAATAAACGGCGTTGGATATTGAATATCATAGAGAAACCAACGGCGGATATGGCAGCCGCTATCGCATATACGTAATACGGATCATGCGGGACCATACTTAATTCGCTGAATTTATGGTCGATCGATACGTCGTTCATCACGAGTAAGCGCAAGGCGAACGCGATACCGAAAGTCATTGCCGCTACCATCATCACCGTGTTTGCGGCACGGGTAATACCGACCAGCAAGTGATTATCGATCATATCGTCTACAAAATTAATCAAAGGTACGCCCGGTACGATGAATAGGGCACAAGCCAGTAACGGGAGATACGGAGTACCGGATATTCCCAGAAAAGATGAGGCATATGCTAGACAAGTACAAATAAAGGCGGCAAGAGCGATCCCCATGTAGGCGTTAAGGCCAGCCTCTACACAACGGGCACGCACCCTGAAACCGATAAAAGTACAGATCGAGGTTAACAAGAATGCGATCCAGTCTCCTCCAAATAACTTACAGAAACCTCCACAAGCGAATCCTGCTCCGATCGCTACGATATAAGGGGTATAATTCCGAGGTTGGCGAACTATCTTTTCCAATTCTTCCTCATATTTATCCAAGGAATAATCTTGCTCGATCGCCCGCCATGAGAGCTTGCTGACCTGTGATATCGTTGTCATGTTAATACCATGTTTCTCGCATTTCTGGAATTTGGAGAATGAGTTTCGCTCATCGCTTACGTTCACCATAATCATGGTCCATCGGATATCGATATGCAATTTCTCCTCGGGAATCCCCATAAAGGCGGCCACCCGCTTCATGTTGCGCTCGATACGGTTCGTATCGGCGGCACTTTCCATCAACAATTTTCCCGTACGGAGCAAAAGATCCAATTTGCGCCGTAATAACAATACTTCCTTGTCTGTCATCATCTTCTTTTTGTTCTTATATATGTGTTCTCTATACCCTAACCCACGAGGATATGAATCTTAAATGAATGGCAGGTCTTCTGACTGACTCCCATTCTAATGCCTTCCCGGCTTACTAGGCCAGTGGCGAAAGTAGTATTAGAATGTTAAAGGAGTTTCACAGCAGCGGGACTGTACCGGATTCTCACCGGATTCCCTTTTAATCCGTATGCCCGAACGAGCGTACGGAACCAATTCGGATGCAAAGGTATGAAATCATGCTAATATCCGTCTCGCTTCAGTAAGAATAATTATCCGGATACTTATATATTCTTTGTTGAATGCGCTTCTATTCTATAAATCACGACGTGGTCTGTATAAATCACGCCGTGGATTTTATAAACCACGCCGTGGTTTGTACAGACCACGTTGAAAATTGAGGAATAGATGCTGATGTAATTCTCTTTATATATAAGAGAATGGATGTTTATTTCTTGTTCCGTACAAGATTTTATGCATGTGTGTGCCTTAAAAGCCTTAAATAAAAGGATCGTACTTGTATTTTACGATTTCCTTTTTATTTAAAGAAGCTTGTACGTCAATTAACCGTTGGTTGCTGCTTCCCCGGAATAAAAGGCTCTCATCCCGAAGGGTTTGTTTGTAGCGGCCATCTACCAATACGTCGATATAGGATAATAAGGCGGCTTGTGCCGGGTTCTTTATCAGGTCCTCGAATTTATATCCCGTGTAGCACCAGATCGTCTTTTGGCTTTTTTCCTTGATCGCCTTGGCTACCTCGGTGAAACCTTCCGGCTGGAACATGGGATCTCCACCACTGAAGGTGACGTTGGCGAACTCGTCAGCCAGCACTTTCTCCACGATCTCTTCCGTTCTTACTTTCTTCCCTTTATGGATATCCCATGATTCGGGGTTGTGGCAACCCGGGCATTTGTTCGGGCAACCCGCCGCATAGATGGCGGTCCGGAATCCCGGACCGTCTACGGTGGTATCTTCGATGATATCTATGATAGACAACATGGTAATTGAAAATTGACAATTGACAATTGAAAATTAGTTGTGGGTGATGCGGTCGTTCAGCTCGGATAGCTTGGCGTTGTTCCAACGGTCGGTGGTTCCTACCAAGTAACCGGTGATGCGTTGAAGTTTGTCCAAGTGTTTGCTGCCGCATTTTGGGCAGGCTTCCAGATTCGGGGTGGAGTTCTCGTAGCCACAATCCAGACAACGGTTACGATTATGGTTTACGGAACCGTATCCGATATTGTATTTATCCATCATATCCACGACACGCATGATCGCTTCGGGGTTATGGGTAGCGTCGCCATCCATCTCTACGTAAAAGATATGGCCGCCACGAGTCAAATCATGATAAGGAGCTTCCACTTCGGCTTTATGACGGGCACTGCACTTATAATATACCGGGACGTGATTAGAGTTCGTATAATAATCCCGATCCGTGATACCGGGGAGCGATCCGAACTTCTTACGATCTTTTCCCGTGAACTTGCCGGACAAGCCTTCAGCCGGAGTTGCCAGTACGCTATAATTGTGTTGGTATTGCTCAGAGAATTGGTTGGCGCGATCCCGGATATACGTAACGATCCTTACGCCTAAGGCCTGCGAATCCTCATCTTCGCCATGATGCTTCCCGGTAAGGGCTACCAAGCATTCGGCCAGTCCGATAAAGCCGATGCCCAAGGTGCCTTGGTTGATAACGGAGGCAATCGAATCGTTAGGCTTCAATTTTTCTGAGCCTAACCACAAGGAAGACATCAACAACGGGAATTGCTTCGCATAAGCGGTTTTCTGGAACTCCATACGCTCATGCAACTGACGAGCCGTAAGTTCCAGCATATGATCCAGTTTAGCGAAAAATAGGGCGATACGCTCTTCCTTATTCTCCACCTGCATGCACTCGATAGCCAATCGTACGATATTGATCGTCGAGAAAGATAGATTACCTCGTCCGATAGAAGTCTTCGGTCCGAAACGATTCTCGAATACACGGGTACGGCATCCCATGGTCGCTACCTCGTGGATATAGCGCTGAGGATCGTCCGCATTCCAATCTTCGCTTTGGTTGAAGGTCGCGTCGAGATTCAAGAAGTTCGGGAAGAAACGACGGGCGGTGACCTTGCAGGCCAATTGGTAAAGATCGTAGTTACGGTCTTCCGGCAGATAGCTTACGCCTCGTTTCTTTTTCCATATCTGGATCGGGAAGATAGCGGTTTCGCCGTTACCTACGCCTCTGTAAGTACTTTTTAATAACTCCCGGATGATGCAACGACCTTCCGCCGAGGTGTCGGTTCCATAATTGATGGAGCTGAATACCACTTGGTTGCCTCCACGGGAATGGATTGTGTTCATATTATGGATAAAAGCCTCCATCGATTGGTGTACACGGCTTACCGTGCGGTTGATGGCATGTTGTATGACGCGTCTATCACCGCTTAATCCATCCAAGGTCTGTGTCTGGTAATCGTCGATAGGCTTATTATATAAGTGGGAGAAATCCTGTCCGTATAAATCCTCTAAGGTCTTTACTTCCTCGATAAAGCTATTACGTACGTAAGGAGCTAGGTAGAAATCGAACGCCGGTATTGCCTGTCCGCCATGCATCTCGTTTTGGGCGGTCTCCAGAGAGATACAGCCAAGGATACTAGCGGTTTCGATTCGTTTAGCCGGACGTGATTCGCCATGACCGGCGGAGAACCCGTATTTCAGGATGCGATCCAACGGGTGTTGTACGCAGGTCAAGCTTTTAGTCGGATAATAATCTTTATCATGAATATGGAGGTAGTTGTTAGATACGGCTTCCTTGACCTCTTCGCTCAATAAATAGTCATCGACAAACGGCTTGGTGGTCTCGCTGGAGAATTTCATCATCATGCCGGCGGGTGTATCAGCGTTCATGTTCGCGTTCTCACGGGTGATATCGTTGGATTTGATATTGATAATCTCCAAGAACATATCCCGTGTTTTCGCCTTGCGGGCTACGCTTCGCTGATTCCGGTAAGCGATATATTTCTGCGCTACATCTTTCCGGCTACTGGCCATCAATTCCAGTTCCACGGCATCTTGAATCGCCTCTACGGTCATTTGAGGTTCTCCCTTGAATGAGATATGATCTGTGATCTGGCGAATCAGTTGCATATCTTCTCCCTTGTCTGTATGCAACATGGCTTTACGGATAGCGGTTACTATCTTCTCCTCGTTGAAGCCAACGATACGCCCGTCCCGTTTAACAACTGTCTGTATCATGATGTCGATTAATTTGTGATTGATTATGCGTGCAAAGGTATCTTATTACTCCATATGATTTTCTTTTTGGAAAACTTTTTGCTGATTAAATTATGTTAAGGTGTTAATTTGTAGTGCGTTGTAAAAAGTTTTGGAAAACTTTGTGTCTTGTATGATTGCTTTTGTTTTCCTTTTTGGCGATGTGGTGTGTTATAAGCTTCTCTTTGTAAAGCTTTTAAAGAACATAAGCCGGGATATATTTTTGTTTATATAAAATAATTCATACTTTTGCCCCCGTTTTGGTGATGACGTAAAAACCATCCGGTTTCGTCATAAAGAGGGAATCCGGTGTGAATCCGGAGCAGTGCCCGCTACTGTAAGCTTTTTAAAGTAGAAAACATTTCTCATACCACTGTCTGTAAAAGACGGGAAGGTCGTTTTCTACGAGGTAAGTCAGGAAACCTGCCAAGCGTTTTTATTGCTGTTTTTCTCGGGGTCAGGAAAGCGGAAATATACATAATAACAAATCGTTTATGAAAAGAAAGTGTTTGTGCGCGGCTTTAGCTGTAAGTTGTGCGATAAACGTATCATTTGCGCAGGTACGTTTACAGGGTAAGGTCGTGGATGAAAGTAATGAACCAATTCCGGGTGCGAATATCCGCGTGTCGGAATCCTTGAATGGTACAACCACGGATGCCAGCGGAAAATTTGAGCTGAACCTTCCCGATGGTAGACATCGTATTCGTGTGACTTACCTTGGCTATGAGCAAGGCGTGTATCAAACGGATCACTCGGAAAAAGATGTCGTTATTAAGCTGAAAGAAAAGTATGTGAATATCGATCAAGTGGTGGTAACCGGTACCGGTTCGCATCGCCGCATGAGTAATTCCCCTATTCCCGTGAAAGTGCTTACGGGAAAAGACTTGAAAGAGGCGAGCGTAACCAATTTCCAAGATGCGATGACCAAGCTGAATCCGAGTATCGTATTTATGGAAAACGGACAGGGGGCTACGATGAATATGAACGGATTGACAGAGAAATACGTGGTTATCTTGGAAAACGGTAAGCGTTTGGCCGGCGATGATACCTATTCCCGTATCGATATGTCTAACGTAAAGCGGGTAGAGATATTGAACGGGGCCGCTTCCGCTTTGTATGGTAGCGACGCGATCGCCGGCGTTATCAATATCATCACGGATGATTCCCGCAATAAGGTGAACGTGACGAGCAATAGCCGTTATGGTAGCAAGAACCAATTCTTGCAGTCGGTCAACGCGGACGTGAATGTAGGGAAGTTCGGTTCATATACTTCTTATCAATATCAACGGGCCGATGGTTGGCAATTAAATCCCTATACGGAGAGTAAAGGCGAGTTGGTTCCTACCAATAAGCAAGCTTCCGAGGGATTTCACCGGAACGTGATCAACCAACGTTTCACGTACGACGCTACGGATCGTTTGTCTTTTTATGTGCGTGGCACTTTCTTCGGACGTTCCAGCGATCGTCCGATGCCGATGGATAAAGTGAATACGACCAACTATGATATGAGAAAAGAGACGTTCACTTATGGGGCGGGCGCTCAATACATGATTAATAAGAACTCTTATTTGAACGCTGATTATCTGTCGGACAATCATAGTACGTATAAGGATTTCTTTGATGGAAAGAAAAGCGGAGAGAGTGATATGACGAAACGGATTCATTACCATAACTTGAATGTCAAGGGAATCTTTCGTTTGGGCAAGTATAATAAGCTTTCGGCTGGTACGGAGTTCATTAAAGAGTTACTGAGTAGCGAGACGGATAACATAGCGGGTAAAAGTATGTACACGACCGCGCTTTATGCGCAAGACGAGATCAATATCAATGAGCATTTCCAAGCGTATGCGGGTTTGCGCTATATTTACCATGAGAATTTTAAGAGTTATGCGACTCCTAACGTGGCTTTGCTGTATAAGGTAGGCGGTTTTAATTTCCGCGGATCGTATGCGGCTGGTTTCCGTACACCTGAATTGAAAGAGCTGTATACGGAATCGGAGAAGAAAGCGTCCGGAGCGACTCGCCTTACGATCGGTAATCCGGATCTGGACCCGGAGAAGAGCGACAATTTCACGTTGAGCGCTGAATATACGATGCGGTATTTCTCTTTGTCCGTATCCGCTTTTATGAATAACGTGCGTAGCATGATTAACTATAAGATGTTGGATACGGCGGAACGGGATGCTTATAACACCACCCATGGTACGGATTATGATGAGATACAGATGCGTGCGAATATCGATAAAGCGAAGATCAAAGGTATTAACGTAACCTTCAATAGTTATCTGGGAGCGGGCTTTACCTTGAATGGTGGCTATAGTTTCATGGATGGAAAGAACGTATACGAGGATGAACCTTTGGATAAGACCGTTAAGCATAGTGGTACGGTAGCGGCTATGTGGTCTCATACTTGGAATAAGTATAAGCTGAACGTGAATTTTAACGGACGTATCCAAGGGGAACGTTATTCTACTTCTTATGGATACGCACCGAAATATTCCTTGTGGAATCTCAATACGAGCCATACGTTTAGAGCCGGCGATTTCTTGTTGGAACCGGGAGTAGGTATCGAGAACCTTTTTGATTATGTAGATGATCGTCCCTTTAATTACAATTACGCTACATTGACCCCGGGCCGTACCTATTACGTCAGCCTTCTGGTCCGTTTCAAGCAGTAAACTGTCACATGTCAACTATCAACTAATATAATAATGTATAGGGGATTTTTACGATCCATGTTTGTTTGTTCACTCCTGCTTGGGTTCGCCTGTTCATTATGGGCGAAACCCGGGCGGGAGTTTTACGCTTCCGATATCCGGGAGAGCATGGAAAAGGGAGATAAGTTAGCGATCTTGATGGTACATTTCGGGAGTGCTTACCCGGAAGCTCGTACCCAAGTACTCGATGTGATGAACAAGCGTGTCAAGGAGGCTTTCCCAGACGTGGAAGTCCGGCAGGCTTATAGCGCCCGTAGCGTAGTGAGTCGGTTGAGGGCGCAAGGTGTTTGGGTTCAGTTGCCGGCGGACGCCTTGGTGGAGTTGCGTGATCAAGGGTTTACCCATGTAATTATCCAACCGACTATCATTATAGAGGGTGTGGAGATGGAAGCGATCCGCAAAGAGGCGGAACAGCGAAAAGGTTTGTTTAAGGATTTGCGTGTAGGTAATCCCTTGTTATATGATGATACCGATTATGAGGCGGTGATGAAAGCGGTTTCCTCACCTTCTGGAGTGACTAAAAATGGGGCTAAGTTATTGGTGGCGCACGGAACTTATCATGCCAGTAACTCGGCTTACGCGAAATTGGGGTATATGTTCCAGACCAAAGGAATGAAAGATTATTATACCGGAACCCGTGAGGGTTTCCCTACGATCGAGGATGTAGGTGAGCAAATGCGCCAAGCCGGTCATAAGCGTGTGCAGTTGATTCCTTTTATGTTCGTACTGATTCGAGGTACGGAAAATACGGTTACGGATTTCTGGCAGAAAGGGCTACGTCAACAGGGTTTCGATGTGGATATTTATTTAAAGCCTCTAGGTGAGAATCCGGCGATCCGGTCTTTATTTATCGATCACATCCGTTTCGCCATGAAATATAAACGGGCGACGATTTTTGATCGAAAGAAATTATATACACACTGAACAATTGAGAATTGAAAATTAGTGAGTACTTACTGAACCAATTTTCAATTCTCAATTCTCAATTATTTACTGGTAGTCTTCTCCGGTTTCCCAAGCCTCCGCATCATTATATAATGCTTTTAGATGGTTCACCCAGATCTGACGAACAGCGTCGTAATCGCCTAAGCCTATGATCTTACAGTTCTCTAAACTTCCGTTATGGCTTTCTTTCGTGTCAATCTTGAAGCCCATCTTCAAAAGTTTTAGTCTCCAGCAAGCGTCGGCGTTAGGAGCGGCAGCGCTGAAATCATCATCCTCCTCGATACCCCAAAGGTCATTATGCGCATGGTCTCCGGCAATAGACATGAACGGAGCTAAGGAGATCGTGATCTCTTCCGGTTTTAAGTTATGATCCTCGCAGTATTTGGTAAGTTTGGAATAGACACATTCCTCATTAGGTTCGCCTTCTTCCGGCCAGAACAACATATCTCCGTAATCAACGGTACCTACGAATACATTTTTGTTAGCGGCCAAGGCTTGCATAGCCTCTTCTGTTTCCGTGTATTTCGTATTTGCGTTATAGTTTTTATCCGGGTTACCATGTCCCATTAATAAAAGGATGTTCTTGTTATCAGCCAATTTATCACTGTAGTGGCTGTATAGGACTTTCGCTACGGCTTCCACATCCTCTTTGTCGTACACCAAACAAGGGCTTTTTACGACTTGAACACTCGGGAAAGACTCGATCATGAATTTCTTCTTCACGTCCGTATTCATCAAGCTTAGGTATTCCTCACCCGGGATGATGTGTAAGGACTGTACCGCTACCTTCTTGTAACCGGCATTTCCTAGAGCTTGTAACCAAAGATCCGGTTGATAACGTGCGATACCGGTCTCTGCCTCTACACGATTCACGCAAGTACGGGAGGTAAATGACAAATAGATGTCCGCGTCGGGAAATGCGTTCTGGAAATCGGCCAATGTTGCGTCGTAAGTCTTGATAGACTCTTTGAATGTGCTACCGAATGTACACAACAAGATCGCCGTGTCATGTTTCTTACTTGCCTTTACGACTTCTTCCGCCGGGTTTGCGGTATTGTCGTCGTCTCCATCATCACAGGAGGTAAAAACTGCGCTTGAGGCAAATAGACTCGCCGCAAGCAAAAGGTACTTAAATTTGTTCATCGCATTTAACTTTTAAGATTGTTTATAGTTTATGTTTATTCTGAAATTTCACGATAAAGGAGGCGTACCAAGTCCGTCCGGGAGACGTAGTTCCACGATGGCGTCCGAACGGGGTACGATCCACATAATCGAAGATATTATCGATACCGACATTGATATCTAGGTTCCATTTTTTCTTTTTCAATACGTTATGACGGGTATTCAATCGCCATAGCTGATAACTTTTTCCATCACCGTCTGTGATATAAAAGCGGGTGGATTGGTACCGGCCGAACAAGGTGACATCCAATTTATACTTTTTCCACGCATGGTTCCATGCTAGTTTCCAATTGGCATTATGGAATGAGGTTCCGTTGATCGGGGTGTAGAGCATATAATTCGGGTCGGTCGGATCATTCGTATATTGCGCTTTGGCATCCGTATAGCTATAGCCTCCACCAATAGCCAAGGAAGATAGGATTTGATAGGTGAGCGATATATCTCCCCCGAAAGAGCGGGCTTTGGATAAGTTCTTGTGTTGCATGCTGGCCTCGATCTCATCCAATCGGTCTTCGGCGCTTGTCGGGATCTCGGTCAGGGCGATCATGTTCTTGATACGGTTGTAGAATCCTGTTACCGTGATCTGCAGGTTCGACGCATGATATTCTACGCTCGCCGAATAATAATTGGACTTTTGCGGTTTTAAATCCTTATTACCATAATAATGTTTCCACGGGCCGCCGCCGATCTGCGTGATATAATCATCGTGCAACTCCTTTAAGGTAGGAGCCTTAAATCCATTTGAGTATGTGGCTCGGATATTGAAGTCGCCTAGTTTGTACATGGCGGAGACTTTAGGGGTAAACGTAGCCCCGAACTCTTGGTGCACGACGAAGCGCCCACCTACCGTCACATTCAACCGATCCGTCGGGTTCCATTCGTCTTGTACATAAGCGGAAGCCGTAAATACGGAGGCTTTCCCGTTCTCGATACGCCGGGGAGATTTCAAATGATCGTATTGATATTCGAGTCCGGCGCTTAGGATATTGTTTTCCCCGAGGTGGAATACGCTTTTGGCTTGTCCTAGGAAACGTTGTTGAGAGGTTTCCAGAATATGTTCCCCCGGATAACGAGTAATACGTAAACCCGTCTCCGGATCGAAGAAGTTCGTGACATCTTTATGATGGTAATTATAGAAATAGCTATAGTTACCATAAGTTAGGTCTACCGAAAGAAAATTCAGTCCTCCCAATGCGTATTTAGCTCCTCCGGCCACATCGAAGTTCCGGTAGAATTGATCATAGGTATAATACTTGAATGCGCCGTGCGGACGATAATTCCATTTCTGGTAAAAAGAGCCATCGGCCGAAAGGCTCAGCCGGTCGTTCACTTTGTAGGTTAAGTTCTCCCTTAACGTAAAGTTCGTGGATCGGTTTACGGTTCGTGTCACGGTTCCATTCATTACCTCGTGATGGTCCCATTCTTGGGTCGTATTTCGCCAGCCGTCCGTATGGGTCGTACTAAGTGAGGTGGTGGAATTCACTCTCTTATGCCCAAAGCCGATTTGTACGCTTTCCAATATATCTCCATACGATCCGACACGAGTCGTATTCGATAGGCTCACTTTATCCCGGTTCTTTTTCGTGATAATATTGATAACACCGGCGATAGCGTCCGAACCATACAGGGAAGAGGCGGCACCTTTTACGATCTCGATACGCTCGATATTGGCGGGGTTGATAATACTCAAGTCGTTTTGTCCGCCGGTATCTCCGTTGATCCGTTTGCCATTGATAAGGATCAAGATGTAATCGTTGCCTAATCCGTTCATCTGGATGCCACTACCCATGTCGCTCGGATTAAAGGTGATGGAAGCGTTCAGCCCTTCCAGAATATCTTGCATACTGCGTCCTTGGTAACTGTCAAGGGCTTTGCCAGTGATTACCTCTGTTTGCACAGGGGCGTCTTTCAGATAGTGTTCGGTACCCGTACCGGTGACCACGACCTCGTTCAATAGCACGGAAAGTTCCTTCGGATCTTTCAATATGCTTTGGGCGCATACGGATTGTACGCATGCCACCAGAATAGCGAATGCTAAAAGCCTCATATAGTGTTTTATTTGTACACAAAATAAAACAACAAGCCTCTATCTGGTTATGTCTCAAAAAATAAATTGAATCGTTTTTTGTATGACACATACTTCTATCCTGGAAGCTTGATGTTATTGTAAGACTTTAGCAGGTATTCTGGCTCTCCTCTGGTTAGAAACCTTCCCATTCCGACTTAGGAACAGTGGCTTTTGAACTTCTAACCAACTTAATGAGGATTACAGCTGCAGGAACAGCTCCGGATTCACACCGGATTCCCTCTCACCAAACTATGTGATAGCTTGATTACTAAAATCGGAGGCAAAGATATGAATGTTTTCTAATATTTAGAAAATATATATGAAAAAGTTTTTCTATAAACAGCCAATTGCGTTTTTGTAAGGTATGATATGTCTGTCCACTTCTATTTAGGAGAAAGAATATTTACATCATAAAGAAGATATTGGTAAATGTAATTGGCTGACAATTCGTAAGTAATACTGTTTGTCGAATCTTACTTCAAGCCTCTCGATTGATAGATTCTTTCCTTGGCCTCATTTATTTTCTGGAACTTCTCGTTGGCGGCCTTGCGGATGTCTTCTCCCAAACTGGCTACTTTGTCCGGATGATGCTTGACGGCCATCCGGCGATAGGCGGCACGGACTTCCTCGTCCGTGGCGGTCGGTTCTATCTCTAGCACCTTGTAGGCATCGTCCAAGGAACTTCCTTTTAGGTTCAACATGGATTCGACTTCTCTATCAGACATTCCCATCGCCATCGCTACCTCTTTCAAGGCATTGATCTCAGCTGCGCACACATTCCCGTCACTCTTAGCGATCTCGGCGAGGAACGCGAGCAGTTGCAGCCGCTCCTCATAACTTAGGTTGTATGCGATCTGGGTTCCGCATTCCCGGATGGTATTCTTGAATCCCATGTTGTTCTCTTGATCTATGCGTTTGGCTTGGTCGAAAAGCTTTAGCAATATCTCCTCACCTTGGCTTACGGCGATCTCGCCGAAGTTTCTCTGGAGGAACTGACGGACGTATTCCATCTCGCTATGCATGATCTTCCCGTCGGCACGGATGATATAGGATGCCATAACCAACATGGAGAAAAGGAAACTGTTACGTTCCCCGGCGTATGGGTCTCTTCGTGTATATTCATCATCGTAATTGGTGCCGCCACCGAAAGACTGCCCCGTCATATTTGCCCCTTCCTCGAAGAAAGAGCCTAATATAATGCCGGCTAGAGCGCCTAGCGGTCCGAACGCCATAAATCCCAAGACGCCACCTATCCATTTCCCGATACCCATATTCCTGTTTATCTTATTTGTTGATTACCGATATGCAATATTCGTAAAAAAACGGGAGATATGCAAATGTAAAAGGCGGGTGCGTGAAGCATACCCGCCTTACGGTTATTTGGAGAGTTGGATCTTGAATGTTTTCTCATTTATCCGGATGAGATACGTTCCGAAGGGCAATCCCTCGTAGCCCTGTAAGCCTATTCGCTTTTGGTAGCGTACAATCTTTTCATTGAGTGCGATCACCATCACTGGCTGTAGCTATTATTGTTCAATTTTGATCCCGAAAATTCGCTCTATTTCAAAAATATACTTTTTGGTTGTTGTAAACAATACAGCTTCCATTCCAATCGCCTTTGCACCCAACACATTCACCATTCTGTCATCCGTAAACAAACATTCCGACGGTTTAAGGCTATATTTGTCACAAAGGCGAAGATAAATTTCCTTTTCAGGCTTGATGAAATGTTCCTCACACGATATTACCACACCGTCAAGCAACCGGAATATGTCGAATTTCTCCATGACCCGGTAGATTGTGTCGCTCCAGTTCGTCAACCCATATAGTTTGAATCCGGATTGCTTTAATTTTTTTAGAAGTACACGCATACCTTCAATCTCTCCTGTTATCTCTTCAAGATAATTATCTTTGAAAAACGTGAAGGCATCACTATATTCAGGATACCTTTTTATCGCTCCGTCAATCATTTTCTCAAACGGGATTATTCCACGGTCGCACATGTTTATAAATTCCGGATCTGATAGAATCTTGTGAAAACCGATTAGCGACACTTCATCATCCCCGAAATGTCGTTCAAGCAAGGGTTGCAAATCGTGATTTACAAGGACCTTGCCAAAATCAAAAATGAGGTTTTTAATCATTATCTTCGATATTTTTAATTACACGGAAAGGATTGCCGACAGCTATGGAATTGGCAGGAATATCTTTCACGACAACACTGCCTGCTCCGATGACAGAGTTTTGGCCGACAGTCACACCCGGAAGGATTGTAGAGCCGCCTCCTATCCATACACCATCTTCTATAAGGACAGGTCGGGCAATTGTGTCGCAGATGGACGCTCCGGGACATGTCCTTTCCGGCATCCTTTCCGCAAGGTGGACGGAATGAGTTGCGGTATATATTTTCACATCGGGGGCTATCATCACGTTGTTACCGATAATGATATTGTTATTATCGAGGAACGTGCAGTTCATGTTCACGATCACCTTGTTCCCGAAATAGATGTTTTTCCCATACTCGCATCGGAAGTCTATGTCGATGTAAACATCCTTGCCGATACTTCCGAACATCTGCCGATAGATGCGCTGCTTTGCCTCATTGTCGGCATAATCCGTTTCTCTGAGTTGGTGTAGTAGCCTTTTGTTACGGACAGTCATTTCCGTTATTTCGGGCGATGAGCCGTCGAAAGGCTCCTCATCCATACATTTTTGATATTCAGTTTTCATGTGTTCAATTCATCTCATTGTAGAGTCTTATTCTTTATTTGAGCCAATTATTACGACAAGGTAACGCAAGCAAGAATAGGCAGCTTCAAATTGATATGCCTTCAAGCATACGCAAAGTTACACAAAATAGCTGAGAACACGAACAAACGAAATGTATAAAAACTGTACTTGCCTGTTGACTCTACAAAAAGTAAGGCTTTTTCATTTAACATCTCATTTAAGTGGAGCTTCTTGTAAATTTTAGCATGCGCTATTGTTTTCGGTGGAAGGATTCAGGAAAACACGTACGACCTTTCCAGAAAACACGTACGACTTTTTTCAAAAACATGTATGTGTTTTCGCAGAAAGATTATCCTGTTTTTTTAATGTTGATTTTTAATGCTTTATGCATAAGCTTCTCTTGTGAGCTTATTGTACGGAATTTTACTTGGGATCCGTGTATTCCGTATATTCCGGCCTGGCTGAAGTGGATAGTTAAATAAAAAATACTATCTTTGCCCCCGAATCGGTTCCGCATATACCATTCGGGTATGTGGATTAAAAGGGAATCGGGTGTAAATCCCGGACAGTCCCGCTGCTGTGAAGCTCCGAAGAACATCTTGAAACAACACTATCGCCACTGGTTCTAGCGACCGGGAAGGCTTCAAGATGGGAGTCAGTCAGAAGACCTGCCATTCATTAAAGGCTGTTTTTGCTCGAGGGATTAGGAAAGCAGTACGAAAAGAATAAGAATCAATAGTTAATGATTTATGGAGAATTTATGTCCTCGTGGCGACATGATCCGTAAAGTGCTTGTTGCGAATCGAGGTGAGATCGCTATCCGTGTGATGCGCTCATGTAAGGAGATGGGGATTCGCACTGTTGCCGTATATTCGGAGACCGATCGTACCGCTCGGCATGTAATGTATGCGGATGAGGCAGCCTTGATAGGCCCGGCGGCTTCCAAGGAAAGTTATTTGAATATAGACAATCTGATCGCTGCGGCGAAACGGCACCATGCCGATGCGATACATCCCGGTTATGGTTTCTTGTCGGAGAACGCGGACTTCGCACGCCGTTGTAAGCAAGAAGGATTGATATTTATCGGTCCGTCAGCGGAGACGATGGAAGCGATGGGAGATAAGATCGCCGCACGCAAACGCATGATCGCCGCAGAGGTTCCTGTGGTTCCCGGTACGGAGCAACCGTTGCAAAGTGCGGAAGAAGCGCTTCGGGTTTGCGAAGAAATTGGTTTCCCTGTTATGCTGAAAGCTTCTATGGGAGGTGGAGGAAAAGGGATGCGCCTGATACATGAGAAGGGCGAGGTTGTCGAGGCTTATCATACGGCTCGTTCAGAATCGTTGTCCTCATTTGGTGATGATACGGTATATATAGAGAAATTCGTAGAGGAGCCGCATCATATAGAATTCCAGATATTGGGAGATAACCATGGTAATGTCATTCATCTATTTGACCGGGAATGTTCGGTTCAACGTCGTAACCAGAAAATAGTAGAGGAAAGCCCGTCTCCATTCCTAACAGCGGACTTACGTAAAGAAATGGGGGAAAAGGCTGTGGCTGCGGCTAAAGCGGTTCATTATTCCGGAGCGGGAACGATAGAGTTCCTTGTAGATAAGGACCGCCATTTTTATTTTTTGGAAATGAATACCCGGCTACAAGTAGAGCATCCTATCACGGAAGAAGTGGTAGGGGTGGATTTGGTAAAGGAACAAATCCGTATCGCCAATAATGAGGTTTTGCATCTTCGTCAAGAAGATCTTTTCCAACGAGGACATGCCATCGAGTGCCGGATCTGTGCGGAGGATACGGAAAATAATTTCATGCCTTCCCCGGGTATTATCCGGCAATTAACGGAACCGAATGGTATCGGGGTACGTATCGATAGCTATGTATATGAAGGGTATGAGATTCCGGTCTATTATGACCCTATGATCGGTAAATTAATCGTATGGGCAACGACACGTGCGTATGCGATCGAGCGTATGCGCCGGGTTCTATATGAATATAAAATCACGGGCTTAAAGACGAACCTCAGTTATTTGAAACGTATCATGCATAATCCTGATTTCGTGAAAGGGGAATATAATACATTATTTATCGCTAAGAATGCCCGGATGCTACAACGGTCTAACGGTAATAACGAGGAAATCGAGAATATCGCCATGATCGCCGCTTATATGGATTATTTGATGAATTTAGAGGAAAATACTTCTACCCAATTGGTGGATACACGTCCTATCAGCCGTTGGCGGGAGTTTGGTTTACAAAAAGGTGTCTTACGGATTTAACGGGTATTGGTTATGGAAATACATATCGGAAATCGTGTGGCCGATGTGACATTGGTCAGTAAAGAAGGGAATAAAGTCCGGCTTTCTATCGACGGGAAGCCGTATGATGTGGATATCGTGATGACGGAGAACGGCAGTTGTTCTGTCTTGCACGATGGGAACTCATTTAACGCGGAGATCATCTCCGGAGAAGATCATCGGAGTTATGACGTGAATATGTTCTACCGTTCCTATCATGTGGATATCGTAGATACCCAAAAGAAATATTTGCGTATGCGTAAAAGTGCGGAAGAGAAGCAAGATGACAAGATTGTCGCCCCGATGCCGGGTAAAGTCGTGAAAATACCTGTGCGGAAAGGAGATCGCTTGGAAACGGGGGATACCGTGGTCGTACTTGAGGCGATGAAGATGCAGAGTAACTATAAGGTAAGCTCAGCATGCGTGGTAAAAGATATATTGGTATCCGAGGGAGATTCCGTTGATAACAATCAAGTGCTTATGACTTTAGACCTATTAAAAGATGATTCATATGAATAACGAGCAATTATATAAAGATTTTGAGGCTTTGAATAAAGAGGCCTCGTTGGGAGGAGGATTGAATCGCATTGAGAAACAACATGCTTGCGGGCGTATGACCGCCCGTGAACGAATCGAGATGCTGTTGGATAAAGGGACTTTCAATGAGCTGGATAAATTCGTGGTGCATCGGTGTACAAACTTCGGGATGGATAAGAATAAGATTCCCGGTGATGGAATGGTAAGTGGTTATGGAAAGATCGATGGTCGTTTGGTATTTGTTTACGCTTATGATTTTACCGCATACGGTGGGACCTTGAGTGCCACGAATGCCGCTAAGATCGTGAAAGTGCAACAATTAGCCTTAAAGAACGGAGCGCCGATCATCGCCTTGAATGACTCGGGGGGTGCCCGGATTCAAGAAGGGGTGAATAGCTTGGCTGGTTATGCTTCTATCTTTTACCAAAATACGATGGCCTCGGGAGTCGTTCCCCAATTATCGGCTATTTTGGGGCCTTGTGCGGGGGGCGCTTGTTATTCCCCGGCTTTGACCGATTTTATTTTTATGGTCAAAGAGCAAAGTCATATGTTTATCACGGGGCCGGATGTCGTAAAGGCGGTGACTCACGAGGTGATCGATAAGGAAGAGCTGGGCGGGGCGCAGGTACATAGCGGAAAAAGCGGGGTCGCACATTTTGTGTGTGATACGGAAGAGGAGACTTTGATGAGTATCCGGGAACTTCTGAGTTTCCTGCCTTCTAATAATATGGAAGACGCTCCAGTTATAGCTTGTGCTGACGATGTGCGTCGGGTAGAAGAGTCGTTGCAGCATGTGATTCCGGAAGATCCTAATGTCCCTTATGACATCAAGGATATTATAGAGCCGATAGTGGATAATCATTACTTTTTCGAGGTTATGCCTCATTTCGCTCGCAATATTGTAGTGGGATTCGCTCGTTTGGGAGGCCGTACCATAGGTATCGTAGGGAACCAACCTGCCTTTTTAGCGGGAGTCTTGGATATCGATGCTTCTGATAAGGCCGCACGTTTCATTCGCTTCTGCGATTGCTTCAATATTCCATTGATCACGTTCGAGGATGTGCCGGGCTTCTTGCCGGGCTGTACGCAAGAACATGCGGGAATTATACGCCACGGGGCAAAAATTGTCTACGCTTATGCGGAGGCCACGGTTCCCAAAATCACGTTGATTACCCGGAAGGCTTACGGGGGAGCCTATATCGTAATGGCAAGTAAGCCTACCGGTGCCGATATAAACTTGGCATATCCGATGGCTGAGATTGCGGTGATGGGGGCTGAAGGTGCCGTGAATATATTATACCGGAAAGCCAACGATGAGGAGAAGAAACAAGCAATTCGTGAATACACCGAGAAATTCTCAAATCCTTACCGGGCAGCCGAGCAAGGATTTATAGATGAAGTCATACAACCTAGAGACACACGTTTTAAATTGATTCAGGCGTTGGAAATGGCGAAAAATAAGAGCCAGAGTAATCCTCCTAAAAAACATGGAAATATTCCCTTGTAGTAATTATTATTTAAGGAAAATCAAAGCCTCTTCCTGTCGGGAGGATAGCTTAGAGGTTAAAAGATCCCGGTTCAATTGTTTTGTCCCGGGATTTTTTTATTTGGATAATAAAAGTAAACAAAAAAGCGAAAAGATATGATATATACGGAAAACATGCTATCTTTGTTCCCGAATCGGTTCCGCATATACCATTCGGGTATGTGGATTAAAAGGGAATCGGGTGTAAATCCCGGACAGTCCCGCTGCTGTGAAGCTCCGAAGAACATCTTGAAACAACACTATCGCCACTGGTTCTAGCGACCGGGAAGGCTTCAAGATGGGAGTCAGTCAGAAGACCTGCCATTCATTAAAGGCTGTTTTTGCTCGAGGGATTAGGAAAGCAGTACGAAAAGATAAGCAATATCTTAAAAGGAACAAAGACGTATGAAAAGGATCTGTTCGCACTGTCGTGCGACATTTGAATGGCCGGTAACCCTTTTGCCGGAAGAGGAAAGTTTGTCTAAATTATCAGCATAAGAAATAGAAAATATATTAGTAAATGTTGTTAGAATGGATGCCAGATTAAACTGGGATACTAAATGTTCAATATGTGTATCTCTGCCGAAGTGATTCGCCAGAGGTACTTTTTTATCTTAAATTAATATATACATGAATAGATATGGAATGGATTAATGAATTGTTATGGGGAGAAGGGGTAGGGCATTCTATCCTTTTGTTATCCGTTGTGATCGCTCTGGGGATCCAGCTTGGTAAACTGAAGCTATTCGGTATCTCTTTAGGGATTACCATGGTACTGTTTGTCGGGATCTTTCTCGGGCATTTCGGTTTTACGGCGAATCCGTCGGTCGTTCATTTTTTTAGAGAGTTTGGTTTGATCTTATTTGTTTACTCGGTAGGTATGCAAGTAGGCCCCGGATTTTTCTCTTCGTTTCGAAAGGGAGGGATCACGTTGAATATGCTTGCTTGCGGTATTGTTTTTCTAGGGGTGATTACTGCCTTGATTATACATTATATTACAGGCATTCCTATACCGACAATGGTAGGTATCTTATCCGGAGCAGTGACGAATACACCGGGATTGGGCGCTGCTCAACAGGCTTATTCAGATATGACGGGGATCTCGGATGAAACGATCGCTTTAGGATATGCGGTTGCCTATCCGTTAGGTGTGATCGGCATTATCTTGTCGATGATTTTTATCCGTTATGTTTTCCGTATCTCTTTTGCGAAGGAGACGGAACAATTGGAAGAAGAGACGGATACGGAATCGGGAGGAGAGGCTGTACCTATCTCTTTGGTGGTGAAGAATCCGGCGATTTTTGGTCGTAGCGTAAGTGAGCTATCTAAATTGTTGGAACACCGTGAATTTGTTATTTCCCGTATTTTACGTAACGATACGAATCGGATAGAGATCGTGGCGGGGAACACGGTATTGAATGGGGATGATAAGATTTTTGTTATTACCGCAGAGCATGACGTGGAGGCGATAAAGACTTTTATCGGTCAAGAAATACAGATGGATCGTAAGCAATGGATTCCGGCGGAAAGCCAGTTTATCAGCCGGCGTATTTTGGTTACCCGGTCTGAAATCAACGGTAAGCAATTAGGGGCTTTGCAGTTACGCCGTTTACATGGAATTAACGTGACTCGGATCAATCGTGCGGGGCTGGAGTTGGTAGCTACTCCTAATCTGGTCTTGCAAATAGGCGACCGGGTGACAGTGGTCGGTAGTGAATTGGCGGTGGAGAAAGTTGCCGAGACGCTGGGTAATTCAATGAAACGCTTGAATGAACCTAATTTGGTGACTATTTTTGTTGGTATAGTTTTGGGTATTATCGTGGGAAGTCTTCCTATTAGTTTTCCGGGTATTCCTCAACCGGTGAAATTAGGATTAGCGGGAGGTCCGTTGATCGTTGCGATATTGATAAGCCGGTTCGGTTATCGTTATAAATTGGTTACTTATACCACGCAAAGTTCTAATTTACTATTGAGGGAATTAGGAATCACGTTGTTTCTCGCCTGCGTGGGATTGAGTGCGGGTGAAGGTTTTGTCGATACGATAGTCAATAAGGGTGGTGTAGCTTGGATCGGTTATGGTTTTATAATAACGTTATTGCCTCTACTGATTATCGGTTGTGTGGGAAGGTATTTTTATAAACTGAATTATTTTACGTTGATGGGATTGATTGCGGGAAGTACGACCGATCCTCCTGCGTTAGCCTATTCCAATATGGCGGCAGGAAATGATGCGCCGGCGGTTGGATATGCGACGGTTTATCCATTGACCATGTTTTTGCGTGTGTTGACCGCACAGTTAATGATATTATTCTTTTATACATAGAATAAATATTTTGTTGTTAGTAATGTTTAGAAAAGTGTAAACTCCCTAGCCTTCCGCCGAAGTGATTCGCCGGGGGGCTTTTTTGTTGCTAATCAAAAAGTAAACATGTATCTTTGCGGCCAATCAAGGTGTAGATGTTATCGATTCCGATAATAATCAGTAAAAGGGAATCCGGTGCGAGTCCGGAGCTGTACCCGTAGCTGTAAGTCCTTGGAGCCCCGGCAAATCTTGTTGCCACTGCCTATCGGATAGGCGGGAAGGTAGCCGACAGAGGGTGGACGAGCCAGAAAACCTGCCATGATTTTGTTATGCGACGTTTCGGGTGAAGACGTTGGTAAATCTAAATGTTGCTATGCGAGATTTATATCTTATAAGATGCCTATGCGTTTTTAGCGCATGGTTATTCTCTTTGGGTGTCGCTTACGGTCAACAGATCGATACGACGGCCTATCACGAGCTTTCCGGGGTGGAAGTGGTGGAGAAGGTACGTCCGTCGGTCACCCGTGAAGGTACGCCTTTGCAAATTATGGACCGGGCGGGAATCGATCGCTTGGGAGTACAAGACCTATCCGAGGCCGTGAAACGCTTCTCGGGAGTTACGGTACAGGATTATGGGGGGATCGGAGGATTGAAAACGGTCTCGGTACGTAGCTTGGGGGCGAAGCATACCGCCGTCAGTTACGATGGGGTGACGATTACGGACGCGCAAAGCGGGCAAGTCGATATCAGCCGTTTCTCGTTGGATAACGTGGAGATGGTTTCCTTGTCAATCGGGCAGTCGGATGACATTTTCCAAACGGCAAGGGTGTATGCTTCGGCAGGCGCCTTGAATATACAAACCGGAAAGCCCACGTTTAAAGACAAATCGTTTCATACTTATCTTAAGGTTAAGGGAGGTTCCTTCGGGCTTTTTAATCCCGTGCTGCATTATGATCAAAAATTAGGAAAGCGTTGGAGCGCATCCTTACATGGTGATTTCGTGCGTGCGGATGGACAATATCCCTATACATTAATTAATGGGGAATTGGAAACGAGAGAGAAGCGAAGAAATAGCGATATCCATTCTTTCCATTTGGAAGGTAATCTATTCGGCGATTTTGGAAGGGGAGGCGAACTTTCCTTTAAGGCGTACTATTTTGATTCGGAGCGGGGGCTTCCCGGTTCTGTTAATTTATATAACAAGAACACTTCTGAACGATTATGGGATAATAACTTTTTCGTGCAATCGGGGTATAAGAATGTTCTTAATGAGAAATTTACGCTACGGGCCATGGCTAAGTATAATTATGCTTTTACTCGTTATTTAGATATAAATGATAAATATGCTGCGGGCGAACAAGTCGATTTGAATACACAGAATGAGTATTATGGCTCTGTAGGTTTGCTGTATACTCCTATAAAGTATGTATCGGCGACGTTGACTACGGATTTAACTCGCTCTATGCTGGACAATAATTTTGTGAACGGCCCTAATCCAAAGCGAATGGCCTCTCAATCAGTACTAGCGGTGCAATATAAGAACAGTCGATTCACGGCTACCGCTAGTTTATTGGGAACATATATCACTGATAAAGTGGAGCAAGGGGAAAAACCGGATGATAAGAGGCGTTTATCCCCGGCTGTAAGTTTGTCTTGGCGGCCATTCTCGGAAAGTACTTTGCGGATACGTGCCTCTTACAAAGATATATTCCGGGTTCCTACATTTACGGACTTGTATTACCTCCGTATGGGAAATACAAATTTGAAACCGGAAGAAACTTCCCAATATAATGTAGGGGTAACATGGAGTTCTTCCTGTGGGGATTGGCTGCGGCATTTCAGTATTTCGGCGGATGGATATTATAATACGGTGAAAGATAAGATCGTGGCTTTACCTACCATGTATGTTTGGAAGATGATGAATATGGGCGAAGTGGATATTAAAGGGGTAGATGTAAATTTATCTACACAATTCCGATTGCCCTTACGAATGAGCTTGCTTTTGGCTTCCACTTATTCTTTTCAATACGCGGTTGATGTGACAGATCCGGAAGCTAAGAATTATAAGGATCAGATTCCTTATACACCTCGTCATTCTGGCACGGTTTCCGTAACCTTGGAAAATCCATGGGTAAATGTCTCTTATATACTGACTGCGGTTGGTGATCGTTATGCATTGCCGCAAAATATAGATCGGAACAGGATTGATTCTTATATAGAACAGAGTATTTCTATAAATCGAGATTTTCGTTTTCGATATTTCGGTTTGCGTTTGCAAGGTGAATTGTTAAATCTTGCGAACGTGAATTATGATGTTATTCAGTATTATCCCATGCCGGGCCGTTCTTGGCGTTTAAGTATTTGTTTATCCTATTAGTAAACTATAAAAGTAAAGTAATGAAAAAGAAGAATTTAGTTTGTGTCTCTGCCTTGTGTGCATTGATGTCTTTCTCGTTTGTCAGCTGTGATGATGACAATGAGCCTTCACTGAACATACCAAATGTATCTGTAACTAATGTCAGTTTTACGGATGAGAATCCGGAAGCTTTAAAAGTTAGCGGAACCTTAAATTGGACAGCTCCGTCTTCTGTTGACAATGTAACAAAGTACGTGATTTATGGTTCCTCTGATGGAACCGCTAAAGATATGAAAATTGCGGAGGTAGAAGTTGGAACACATTCATATGCTATTACGGATGTCGTAAATATAGGCTATTTATTAGTTATAGCCGCAAATGCGGAAGGTGAGTCTTCTGTTTATGCTTCCGTAAGAGTTATTGATTTTGTGAAGGATAGTTCTTTCATGGCTTTATATTTCTTGAATTCGGGCAATATGGGAAATAACAACTCTTCTTTATATATGTACGACATAGAAAAGGATGAGGTTGTCCCCGATTATTTCTTGGCTCAAAATGGCAGGGGGCTGGGAGATACGGCACAGGATATGATCGTGTATGGCGATAAGATGTATATCGCGGTATATGGAGAGTCTACGATAGAAGTGACAGATCTGAAGGCAAAATCCATTAAGCAAGTCAAGACAGAGGGGCAGCCCCGTTATATGGTATCAGAGGGTGGAAAAGTCTATATTAGCTATTATAATGGATATGTCGCTCGTTTGGATACCGCATCCTTGGAGGTTGAGGCGAAAGTAAAGGTCGGACGGAATCCGGAACAATTGGCGGTATCTTCTAATAAATTGTTTGTCTCAAACTCCGGAGGTATGGATTACAGTACCGAGGTTGGGTATGATAAAACGGTATCAGTGGTTGATCTGTCTACTTTTACAGAGATAAAGAAGTTGGATGTAGTATTGAATCCCACACGGATACAGGCGGATGAGCAAGGAAATGTATATGTGGTTTCTATGGGTAACTATGCGGATATACCCAATACGGTACAAAAGATAAATACGGAGACTTATGAGGTTACTTCCCTTACGAATTGTCCAAACGCAACGGAGATGGCCTATGAGGATGGCAAGCTATTTCTGTTCTATGCGCAATGGGGAATGTCTAGCTCTGCATTTTTAACATTTGATACAAAGAGCCAATCTGCGGGAACGAGCTTTATTACAGATGGAACCTCAATACAATCCCCTTATTCAATCAGTGCCGTGGGTGGAAATGTCTATGTCGCAGAGTCTGATTATAAGAATAATGGCGATATCTATTGTTTCGGAGGTGACGGTAAATTGTTCAAGAAGTTTGAGGCCGGTTTAAATCCCATGAAAGTAGTCCTCGCTCAAAAAGATAATATCTAATGCGATTACTGATTCTCTTAGGGTTCGCTTTCTGGATGGTGGCATGTACGCCATCCGGAAAGCAAACTTCTTCCAAGGAAGCTCTTTCCTCTGATAGTATTCAATATGCCCAAGGTTTCACGGTTCAGCGCTTTGATACCTATATAATGGTGGAAGTTCGTGATCCGTGGGATAGCACCCGTCTGCTTCAACGCTATTTATTGGTAGACCGGACAAAGTCGGTTCCCGGCGGATTACCCAAAGGGACGATCGTGAAGGTCCCGGTAAAAGATATTGTGATTTATACTTCTGTCCATGCGGCTATTATTGATCAACTGCACGAAACCGATAAGGTTATAGGCGTTTGTGAGCCTCGTTATATGGATACTCCTGCCATACAAGAGGGTATACAGGCCGGAAGAATCGCTGATTTAGGTGAGGCTACCTCTCCGAATATAGAGAAAATGATAGAGATCGGCGCGGAACTCGTGATAGCTTCCCCATTCCAGAACAGTAGTTATGGGCCTGTCGAGAAGATAGGGATACCCATTATCGAAGGAGCCGACTATATGGAGGCATTTCCTTTGGGGCGTACGGAGTGGATTCGCTTTTATGGTTTGCTATTCGGAAAGGAAGAGATGGCCGATTCTATATTTAAAGAAACAGAGCAAGCCTATTTGTCTCTAAAGGACTTAACCGCAAATATAGATAATCGTCCTACTGTTTTGTCGGAGAAAAAGTTCGGCTCTTCGTGGTATGTACCATCCGGAGATAGTTATATGGCTCATCTTATCGAGGACGCCGGAGCTGATTATATGTTTAAGGATTTACCGGGTGCCGGAAGTACCCCCTTAGCGTTTGAGACCGTGTTTGATAAAGCGATCCATGCGGATATTTGGCTTGTTAAATATAATCAGTCTTCTGAGATGACCTATAACGATTTACGCTCCGAATATACTCCTTACGAGAATTTCGACGCTTTTAAAAAAAAACGGATTTATACCTGTAATACAGGTGCAGTTCCTTATTACGAGGAATTCCCTATACATCCGGAATATTTATTGAAAGATTTAATCTGGATTTTCCATCCGGAGCTAGTATTCGGGTATTCTCCCCGTTATTTTAGAGAAATGCCCTGATTGTCTTAAAGGTTTCATATCTTTGTTGAAATGTCGTTTCTAGACAAATAAAGGTATTAGACTATGAAGATAAAAAAGGTATATGCTGATGCTTTAACTACATTAGCGAAGGGAACAGATGCCGGGATTTACAGGTTGAATCCCAAACGAGTTGAAATCGTGAGTCGTGAGCAAGATGTAAAACGTGTTCTTGCTGAATGTGAGAAGACTGGTAAATCTGTAACCTTTAAAGCTGGGGGGACCTCTTTATCCGGCCAGACTATTACAGATTCTGTATTGATGGAAATCAGTCCTGACTATGGAAAGGTTAAGATTTCAGGAGATGGGAGTTTGGCTAAATTCCCTTGTGGTATAACTGGAGAAGAGGCGAACCGCTGGTTGAAACCTTATGGCCGTAAGCTAGGGCCTAGCCCTGCCTCCATCAAATCCGCACGTATCGGCGGGATCGTAGCGAATAACTCGAGTGGTTCTAGCTATGGTATTATCCATAACTCCTATAATACGGTCCGGGATATGGAGATTATCTTTGCGGATGGAGCCTTTTTGGATACTTCTTCGTTAGCGAGTCGCAGGGATTTCATGCAAACGCATATAGGCTTATTGGAAAAGTTGATGAATTTCCGTTTGGAGATCTTGTTGAATCCGGACATGGAAGACCGGATTCTATCTAAATATGAGTTGAAGAATACATGCGGTTATGGAATGAACTCTTTCTTGGATTATACCGATCCATACGATATACTCATGCATTTAATGGTTGGCTCGGAAGGAACCTTAGGGTTTATTTCTTCGGTTACTTTCGAGACAGTCCCGGATGAGTCTTTAAAAGCTTCCGCCTTGATTTATTTCCCCTCTTTGATAGAAGCATGCAGAGCCATAGACCCGTTACGCCAATGCAAGGTGTCCGCCGCCGAGTTGATGGATAGAAACGCCTTACATGCGGTAGAGGATGAACCGGGGATGCCGGAGATATTACATTCTTTACCCGAGGATGCGGTAGCGTTGCTGATCGACACGTCTTCTAATTCGGAAGAAGAACTTCAAATCCAATTCCGGGATATAGAGGAGCGGCTAGCAGATATACAGACCTTATATCCGGTATCATTTACGACCGATCCGAAGCTTTACGCTACTTATTGGCGGGTACGAAACGGTTTATTTACTTCCGCTGCGGGAAGACGGCCACGGGGGACGGTATCTATTATTGAAGATATTGCTTTCCGGGAAGAGGTTTTAGGAGAGGCTTTGGAACAAGTGCGTGGGGTCTTGTCGGATTATGGATACGGAAATGCGGTGATGTGGGGACATTTATTGGATGGAAACGTTCATTTCACGATTTTTCCGGATATAAACGCACAGGAAGGTATCGATCATTACGCTTCTTTTATGCGTAGCCTTGTAGATGTGGTACTTTACTACGACGGTAGCTTGAAAGCGGAGCATGGCACGGGACGAAATATGGCTCCATTTGTTAAAGATGAATGGGGTGAGGAGATTTATGAGTTGATGTGGAAGATCAAAAGGCTCTTTGACCCGGAAAATATATTAAATCCGGGTGTCCTTTTAAATCGGGACCCGGATGTGTTTATAAAGAACTTAAAGCAAATACCGTTGGCGAATGAGCTGATCGATAAATGCATCGAGTGTGGTTTTTGTGAGATACAATGTCCGTCAAGGCATGTGACATTGACACCCCGGCAACGTATCGTGATCTATAGGGAATTATCGGCTTTGGCGGAACAGGGGGAAACAAACTCTAAGCGATATAAAGAACTCAAGAAAGCCTTTAACTATAAAGGTAACGCTACCTGCGCTACCGATGGCCTATGTGCTACGGCATGTCCGGTTGGCATTAATACTGGTTTATTGATCAAAGAGTTACGGTGGAAAGAGAATGGTGTCTTGGCGAATGCTATCGCTTCGGGCATCGCCGGGAATATGGGAACCGTAACGGGTATGCTTCGTCCTTTGCTTAAGCTGCCCCATGTGCTTTCAAAGCTGGTGGGGTATAACGCATTCGAGAGATTTGCCTCTTTCTTGTTTAGGGCTTCCGCTCATAAATTCCCGCTTTGGACTCGGCATACACCTTCTGGCGCGTCAAAGTTCAAGGAACTGACGGGTGTAGAGAATGGGATGGAAATGGTTTATTTCCCGTCTTGTATTACCCGTACGATGGGAGCTTCAGCTGATTATGAAGATGTGGATTTTGTAAGTGTAACGGAACAAATAATCGCTTTATTGACAAGAGCGGACTTTACGATTCGTTATCCTGAGAATCTAAGTAAGCTTTGTTGCGGCATGGCTTTTAGCAGTAAAGGGTTCCGGAAGCAAGCGGCGCAGAAGGCGGAGGAATTGAATGAGGCTCTTTTGCGGGCGAGCGATAACGGCCGCTTGCCTATTTTGTGTGACATGAGCCCTTGCTTGCTGCATATGAGGGAAACCTTGGATAAACGTTTACGATTATATGAACCTGTGGAGTTTATCTATGACTTTATGCGTGATCGTCTGAACTTTACTAAGTTGCCGGTTACGGTAGCGGTACACTCTACTTGTAGTACAACGAAGATGGGAGTACAAGACAAGCTGGTGGAACTGGCGGGCTTATGCGCGAACCGGGTGGTCTCTCCCGCTCAAGTTACTTGTTGCGGTTGGGCGGGCGATCGTGGTTTCTTCTATCCGGAACTAAACGCTTCCGGTCTTCATTACTTGAAACCGAACTTGCATGGGGCGACGGAAGGATATAGCAATAGCCGTACGTGCGAGATCGGTTTGACGATGAATAGTGGGATATCCTATAAATCGATCGTCTATTTAGTGGAAAAGGCTACTCGTTAAAAATCAAAAACCCCGGTTTCGTACAACTGAAACCCGGGGCTTTGTAGTTTGGCATTCGAAATTATAGGGAGTTTTATTTCATAGATTTTTTTTATTCATATTATGCGTAACCGTTAAGCATTCCGTTGAAATACATCGGTTTTAAAATATATACCTTTAAGATCCAAGCAAGCCATTGCTCTTTTGATGTATCGATCATCGAGAATGGGAATGAAATGTCTGGTTTCTTTTCGTAGTCAAACTCACAAAGCAACACATGACCGTAATCCGTGACGATCGGGCAAGCGGCATAACCGTTGTATTTCTCGGTCGGCTCTTTGCCTTCCATGAGCGCGATCAGGTTCTTGGCGGCGATAGGTACTTGCTTACGGATAGCGGCAGATGTTTTACTGGTCGGGATACCGGCTACATCACCCAGAGAAACGATGTTCTGGTATTTCTTATGTACCAAGGTCTCTTTATCGACCATTACCCATGCGTCCGCGGCCAATTTACCTTCTGTCCAACCTAATCCGGCATCACGAACGAAATCAGGAGCGGACATAGGCGGGGTGAAGTGTAAGAAATCGTAATCCTCTACGAACGGCGTTACGATCTTTTCTTCGCCTTTTGTCTCTATCTTCTCAAAATGTACTTGCTTCGCGGATGTGTCTACACCTTTTACACGTACATTCAAGTTAATAGGTATGTTACGTTCATTATATATTTCTAGCAAGCGAGGTGTGAAATACGGGATATCGTATAGTTCCTTCGAAGCGGTAAAATAATTCAATTGCAGCTTGTCGCGTGTCCCTTGTTTCCTTGCGTAATGCTCGGATAATAAACAGATCTTTTTGGGGGCGCCACCACATTTATGTTTTGTATAGGTATCGGTATAAATACCTTTGCCTCCTTTTTTAGCGAATTCTTGAAGAGCTTTCCATGTCTTTTGGGCTCCTTCGAAATCGTAAATAGAGTTTGCGTTTCCTTGTCCCAAGGTATCGTGGGTAATACCCTCTACTTTTTCCCAGTTACATTGTAATCCCGGGGTCAGTACTAAAAAGTCGTATGGAATCTTTCCGTTACTTTTGGTCGTTACTTGATTCCATACGGGATCAACCGCGGCGACCGAGTCCTTTATCCATTTTATACCGCTAGGCATACAATCCTCTTGCTTCTTCCAAACATCTTCCGGTTGGTACACACCTGAGGCGATCAGAGTGAATCCCGGTTGATAAAACTGACGATCGCTGGGGTCAATCAGGGTGATATCCGGTTCATCAAGCCAATGTTTTAATCGGGCAGCCATACTGATACCAGCGGCTCCTCCACCGATAATAACGATTTTACCTTTTGCGCTGCTTGAAAAAGCGTTTGCTTTTCCGGTATTAGCTCCCGCGATCAGTCCTGTCGCCGCTAATAACTTAAAGAAATGTCGTCTGTCGACACCTTTCTTTTCTAGCGCATCTAATTGTTTCTCCAGTTCGTGTTTCATCATGTCGAAAGAATTTAAGATTTTATTCGCCGGCAAAGGAAACATAATAAATTACGGTAGCCATGAAAATGACTACTACACGACTTGCGCAAATGATTTTTTTATTGAATAAGACTACTACAAGACTTTCTCAATCTCTTTCTATGTGCGTTTAATATGCTGTTATATAGAATATTATATATTAAGCATATTCTAGAAAATATTTTTAGTAGTTCATTAAGAAATCGACAAGATTCGTATCCCCATCAAGGGCTAATCGCTTTCTTAAGCGGTATCTTCTTAGCTCGATAGCTCGTACGGATACATTCATTAACGACGCGATTTCCTTCGTGGAAAGGTTCATGCGGAGTAAACAACATATGCGCAAATCGCCTGCCGTTATATCTGCGTATTGCTGGCGTAAACGATCCATGAAATTCTGGTGGGCGCTATTAAAATAGGTCTCGAACTGCACCCAATCCGCTTGATCGTTCAAGGTAGATTCGATCAAGGAACGTAAACGGGTATATAACTTATTGGGATATCGGTCACCCAATGTCTCTTTCTGTTTATCCAGTTCTTCCAACAAAGCTTGGATTGCCTCGTTTCTTTTTACCAAAGCTGTTGTCTGGAGAGTAAGCTCATTGTTTTTGTTTTGCAACTCCGTTTCCAGCATCTCGCTTTTCATTTGTTGAAGCCTTTGCTGTTCGGCTTGTCGTTCAGCCTCCAACATTTCTTGTTCTTTTTTTCGTAAGTTCCTTAAATGATACCGAAGCCCTTCTTGAATGGCGAACCATATCAAAGCGACGTAGATCAAATAGGCCCATACGGTATTATACCAAGGAGGGCGCACCATGATTTGCATCGTGATCTCGGGAAACGGACCCCGGGTTACATATTTACGTACCCTTAGCTCATAAGTTCCTTCCGGAAGTTGTAAGAAGGTAATTTTGCCGTCTTTCTGCCAAGAAGACCAATCGGCGGATACCCCTTCCAGCTTATAACTGATTTGGTGATTAGGGGTGAATACCGTTGTCCCGATGTATAGCGAGAGTTCTTGGAAGTTATGGGGCATGTTGATTCTTTGAGTATCTGGATATAAATAATGTGTACCTTCTTGATCTTGATACTCGATGCGCATAAACCGTGGCATCGTCAATCCTCCTAGGCTTCCCTCTATTAATTGGCGGGTGTTGATTAATAGGGTTCCTTGCATGGCGGATACCAAATCAAGAGAATCATTCAAGGGGATGATCCGTTTGCCGTTGGTCACCAGATTCAGATCGTAATTATCGAATAGGATCCGGCATTTTAAAGTTCCTGTACCGTTTTCCCGATGGAAGAGTCCGGCCTCATTCTGGATCGTGAGCCAATACAAATTGTCTGGAACCGGGTAAATACTTTCTGCGTTGGCGAATACGCCCAATACATCTTTATTCTTAAATAAAGTGCTTACCGATAAATGATTGTCGGCCGTATCCGGATGGATATATGAACGTCCGATCTCACCGGATATCGGGGTAAACTTATCACCAAACATCAAGATCCGGCTGAAGTAGCCGAGATTTGTCCGGATATAGAGGCGGTTATCCTCTTTTACAGCGTCTTCCAACTTTCCGATCTGGCTTCTTTTACCTAACATGGCGATGGGAGGATTGATATCTATTTGGGAGATACCATTATCCAAGGCGACCCAGATTAAGTTATTATCCTGTACGCAGATGGAACGTACGATATTATCTTGTAACTGATTATTGATGTTGAGATGTTGAAAGATCTCCCCTTCGTCGTTGGTGATATAAATGCCGGACGTAGATGTTCCCGTGAAATTGAGACCTCCGGCGCTAGCGAAAGAAGTAGGGTGCTTTTCCTCGATTTCTTTCGGGATCGTGTAGTTCGTCTCGGGGTTATCGAAACCGACGTGCGATGGGAGCGTATCGATCGGATGGTATTCCAGATTCCCGAGTTCGTCGTATAGCCAATAGCCTAACGATGATTTGCCTTGGGTATAGATAGAATCGTTCTGGAAAGATACTTTATAAATAGGGGTTTTATCCGGTAATGGATATGTGTTCCATGTATTCCCGTCAAAAGTAACCAGACCGGAATTATTAGCTACATATAAGATGCCATGATAGGAAACCGCTAAATCCCAATTCTGGCAACTAGCCTTATAATCGTCTACGGAATAATTTTGTACGAGGATAGAGGGAGCGACCACAGACGCACGCAAGGCGAAAACCGCCAGTATAGATAATAATATGATAAAAGGTAGCCGTCTGTACATGGTCTTTAAACTATAGAGACAAGGCATAAAGCCTTGTCTCTTTATATTACACACATGCAAATATAATCAAATTTTGATTACTTGTACTCCTGCCAGCTCTTAATCTGTATATCTTCTACGTTCATATTGCAGAAAGCGTCGATAAAGGCGCTAGCCAGACGGGCGTTCGTGATCAATGGAATGTTATGATCGATCGCCGCACGGCGGATCTTATAGCCATTGGTCAACTCACGTTTGCTATGATCTTTCGGGATATTTACTACCAATTCGAAAGCGTGATTGCTGAACATATCCATGATATTCAAATCACCTTCCTCATCCGGCCAGCAAACGGCGGTTGCCTTGATTCCGTTATCGTTCAGGAACTTGGCGGTTCCGTGCGTACCATAGATCGTGTAACCCTTGGCATCTAGCATGCGACAAGGCTCCAATAGATCGACCTTACTCTTAGCTGCGCCGGAAGATACTAAAATGTTCTTCTTAGGAATACTGTTGCCTACGGCGATCATGGCGGAAAGCAAAGCCTCGTTGAAATCGTCGCCGATACAACCTACCTCGCCGGTGGAGCTCATGTCCACACCTAATACAGGGTCTGCCTTGTGCAAACGGGCGAATGAGAACTGGGAAGCCTTGATTCCGATCCAGTCGATATCGAATGCGCTCTTATCCGGTTTCGTATACGGAGCGTCCAGCATGATGCGGGTAGCCGTCTCGATAAAGTTGCGTTTCAATACTTTAGATACAAACGGGAAACTACGTGAGGCACGTAAGTTACATTCGATTACTTTCACGAAGTTATTCTTCGCCAAGAACTGGATATTGAACGGACCGCTGATATTTAACTCCTTCGCGATCATCTTGCTTACTTTCTTGATACGGCGGGCTGTCTCGAAGTAAATCTTCTGAGCCGGGAACACCAAGGTTGCGTCACCGGAGTGAACACCGGCGAACTCGATATGCTCGGAGATCGCGTACTCAACCACCTCGCCATTCATAGCGACAGCGTCGAACTCGATCTCTTTCGTTCCTTGCATGAACTCGGATACGACCACCGGATATTCCTTGGAAACCTTAGCGGCCAAATCCAAGAACTCGATCATCTGCTCTTTCGTGTGGCAAACGTTCATCGCCGCTCCGGACAATACGTAAGACGGACGGATCAAGATCGGGAAACCTACTTTCTCGATAAACGCGTCGATCTCTTCCATGCTGGTAAGCTCTGCCCAACGAGGTTGGTCGATACCTAGCGAATCCAACATCGCGGAGAATTTATGACGGTTCTCAGCACGGTCGATCGATAGCGGGGAAGTACCTAATACCGGAACATTCTGGCGGTACAGTTTCATCGCCAAGTTGTTCGGGATCTGTCCACCTACGGAGACGATCACGCCCTTCGGCAATTCCAGATCGATCACGTCTAGCACGCGCTCGAATGAAAGCTCGTCGAAGTACAGACGGTCGCACATATCGTAGTCGGTAGATACGGTCTCCGGGTTATAGTTGATCATGATCGATTTATAACCTAGCTTACGAGCGGTCTGGGCGGCATTCACCGAACACCAGTCGAACTCAACGGACGAGCCGATACGGTAAGCTCCGGACCCCAAGATAATCACGCTCTTCTCATTCGGGTAGTAGGTGATATCGTGCGGCGTGCCGTCGTAAGTCATATATAGATAGTTGGTCAATTCCGGGTGTTCGGAAGCGATCGTGTTGATACGTTTCACGGTAGGGAGAATGCCCATTTTCTTACGCAAGTTGCGTACGCGGATATTCTCTTTCTCCATATTTCCTTCCGGGTTCTCTACGTAACGAGCGATCTGGAAGTCTGAGAAACCAAGGCGTTTCGCCTCTTTCAATACATCTTCCGGAAGATCCTCGATCTTGTTGTAACCTTTCAATACGTTGGCGTAATCCACGATATTCTTCAAGCCCTCCAAGAACCAGCGTGTGATCTTTGACAACTCATGTATCTTGTCTACGCTATATCCCTGTTCCAAGGCTTGCGCCACGGCGAAGATACGCAAGTCGGTAGGGTTCGCCAACTCCTCGTCCAAGTTATCGAAATGGATATCGTTGTTACCTACGAAACCATGCATTCCTTGTCCGATCATACGAAGACCCTTCTGCATGATCTCCTCGAAGCTCTTACCGATCGACATGATCTCGCCGACGGATTTCATGCTGGAACCGATCTGGCGGCTAACGCCGACGAACTTCGTCAAGTCCCAACGCGGGATCTTCACGATCATATAATCTACCTCCGGTGCTTTGTATGCGGAGTTCGGAGTACCCATCTCGCCGATCTCGTCCAATCCGTAGCCCAACGCCAACTTAGCGGCAACGAAAGCCAATGGATAACCGCTGGCCTTGGATGCCAAGGCGGAAGAACGGCTCAAGCGAGCGTTCACCTCGATCACACGGTAATCGCAAGTCTCGGAGTTGAAAGCGTATTGGATATTACATTCACCCACGATACCTAAGTGGCGGATCGTCTTGGTAGAAAGTTCTTTCAATAAATCTAATTCTTTCTCGGTCAAGGAGCAAGTCGGAGCTACTACGATACTCTCGCCGGTGTGTACGCCTAGCGGGTCTACGTTCTCCATGCTCACTACCGTGAAGCAATGGTCGTTCTTGTCGCGGATCACCTCGAACTCGATCTCTTTCCAACCCTTCAAAGATTCCTCGACCAAGATCTGGGATGAGTAAGCGAAAGCGCTTTCCGCCAAGGTGCGAAGCTCGGCCTCGTCCTTACAGATACCACTGCCCATACCACCTAATGCGTAAGCGGAACGGATCATTACGGGGAAACCGATCTTATAAGCGGCAGCCACGGCGTCGTCCATGCTTTCTACGGCTTGGCTGATCGGGGTCTTCACTTCTATCTCGTTCAGTTTCTTAACAAATAGGTCACGGTCCTCGGTGTACATGATAGCCTCAACGGATGTACCCAATACTTTCACGCCATATTTAGCCAACGTGCCGCTGGTGTAAAGTTGAGTACCGCAGTTCAAAGCGGTCTGCCCGCCAAACGCCAATAGGATTCCGTCCGGTTGTTCTTTTTTGATAACTTCCTCCACGAAGTAAGGAGTGATAGGCAAGAAATATACCTTATCGGCTACTCCCTCGGATGTTTGGATAGTCGCGATATTCGGATTTAGCAATACGGTACTGATCCCTTCTTCTTTCAGAGCCTTTAACGCTTGCGAACCAGAGTAGTCAAACTCCCCGGCCTGTCCGATCTTCAGGGCACCCGAGCCCAGAACAATCACCTTTTTGATATCACTTTTCGACATAGTAATTTGGGTTGTTTTGTTTATTATAATGATTTTAGAATATTATATTTATATTATATCACCGGACCGATGGACACAAAAAAAATGCGTTAGTAAAAGTAACCAACGCATCTTATATAACCAAATTATAATCCCGTAAAATAGAGAAAAGAGCCTCAACCTCCGACATATAACCGGAATAGAACTTCGGATTATCCTTATGTGTCTTGTTTGTCATCTGCTCTCTCTTCAAAATTTCGGCAAAGATAGGGCTTTTGTTTGAAAGAACAAGTTATTTTCTTAAATTTGTAGTATTGTATCAGAAAAAAGAAAGCTTATGGCACGAATAACGATTCCTTATGCGGTAGCGGATTTTGTAGAGATGCGGGAACGCAATTTCTACTATGTGGACAAGACCGATTTCATTCCGGGCTTGGAAGACTATAAGGCTCCAGTCTTCTTGCGTCCCCGTCGTTTCGGGAAAAGCCTGTTTATCTCTACCTTGGCTTGTTACTACGACCGTACCAAGGCCGACCGGTTCGAGGAACTGTTCGGCGGGACTTGGATCGGGGAGCACCCGACGGAGGAGCATAATCGTTATATGATCGTGCGCTATGATTTTTCCAAGATGGTGATGGCCGATGACATGGAAGGGTTGGAGCGGAATTTCAACGATCTGAATCGTTCTCCCGTGGAGATCATGGTAACGCATAACCGGGACTTGTTTAAGGATTTTCAGTTCTCCAGCAAGAAAGAGGCCTCCAAGATGCTTGAGGAAGCTTTGGGGTACGCCCGTGAGCATGGACTGCCTAAAGTGTATGTGTTGATCGATGAGTACGATAATTTCACCAATCAGTTGTTGACGGCCTACAAGGATCCGCTCTATGAGCAGGTAACCACGAAGGATAGTTTCCTGCGCACTTTCTTCAAGGTGATCAAAGCGGGTATCGGCGAAGGTAGTATCCGTACATGTTTCTGCACGGGGGTTCTTCCCGTCACGATGGACGATTTGACAAGCGGATATAATATAGCGGAGATCCTGACCTTGCATCCGAGGTTTCTGGATATGCTTGGTTTTACGTATGAGGAAGCGAGCGCTTATCTTCGTTATGTCCTTGACAAATACGGCACGGGGCAGGACTCTTTTGAGGAACTTTGGCAACTGATCGTGAACAACTACGACGGCTATCGTTTCCGTCCCGGCGCGGAGCCTTTGTTCAATTCCACGATCTTGACCTATTTCTTTAAGAACTTCGCCACGATGGATGGTATGATCCCGAGTGAGCTGGTGGATGAGAACCTGCGTACGGATATCGGTTGGATCCGTCGCTTGACCCTCTCGCAAGAGAACTCCAAGGAGATGCTGGATGCGTTGGTGATTGACGACGAGTTATCCTATAACGTTTCCGACCTGTCGAGCAAGTTCAACAAGAGGAAATTCTTCGACAAGAACTTCTATCCGGTCAGCCTCTTTTATCTGGGTATGACCACGCTGCGGAATAATTACCGCATGGTGCTACCCAACCTTACGATGCGCAGCATCTACATGGACTATTACAACGAGATGAATCATATAGAGGGAAACGCCCAACGCTATGTGCCTACTTACGAGCGTTTCACGGAAGAGCGTCGTTTCGAGCCGCTGGTACAAAACTACTTCGAGCAATACCTCGGGCAGTTCCCGGCGCAGGTGTTCGACAGGATCAACGAGAATTTCATCCGTTGCTCCTTCTTCGAGCTTTGTTCCCGTTACCTGAGCAGCTACTATACGTTCGCCATCGAGCAGAACAATTCGGCGGGCCGTTCGGATTTCGAGATGACCGGTATCCCCGGTACGGACTATTACAAGGATGACCGGTTGGTGGAATTCAAGTATTTCAAGGCGAAGGAGGCGGAGCGCATGCTGGCGCTCAGCGATCCCCGTCCCGAGGACGTGGCGCAAGTACTCGCCTACGCCAAGGATACCAAGGAGAAGTTCCCGTACTACCATGTCCGTTCCTACATTGTATATATCTGTGCCAACAAAGGATGGAAATGCTGGGAGGTGACTCCGTGATATCATTCCAATTGCTTTATTAATAGTACTTTGTGGTGCCAATGATGTGCCATGCTATTGGCACGTTCGTAACATGGGTAGTGGCACAAGCCTCTCTTCCTTGGTTTACCAGTCGTACTCCTAGAAATAAGCGTCGAAACCTTTTGGCTCTTTTACCCCACAGCGTTTGAGCGCATTCAATACGACCTGTTGCTCGGAGGGTGAGAGCGGCCTTTCTCCCTTGCGGACACGGTAGTAAGTACGCCGGCTGAAGTGCCTCATGAGTCCCGGGATAACGGAGAGCATCTGTTTGTGCGGCAAGCTCTCCAATAGGCTTACGAATCCCGCGGCATAGCGTACTTTCTTGTTCGGACGGTAATAAGGGCAAGTTCCCTTCAATGAGGCGAGGTGTCTCGGGCTGATGATCTGCCAATAGGCCGTCTCGTCGGGCTTTATTAAGTATTCTTGTTAAAGGTGATTGTTTGTTTCGGCGTTCTGGAATAGGGGTGTTTACGCGTGCGGCCTACCTCATGAATTTACGAGGTAGGCCACATAAAAATAGCTATTATCAAGTACTTATTTAACCGTAACATTCCATCCGGAAAGAATACCTCCGTAGAAGTAAAAGTCTACGCAGAATGTTTTTCCTGTGTTTAGCTCTTTGACCTCGTAGTATTTCGTGGCACCTTTTTCGTTCACCAATTTATAATCGGCGATATTCGGAATAGGCACGTTGGCGAGCTCCTTGATCTTTGCGTTTATCATGTTCAAGATATCCATGTTCTCGAAAGGATTCGTTACTTTGGTACTCTTGGATAAAGCCGGATTCACCCCATTGTTCTCGGCACGAACCGCACGAACACTATCCGCATAAGCCTTGAACATCGCACGGCTTTCCGGAGTGCGTAAAGCGGATACGGTAAAGATAGAGATTCCTTCCGCCCCATGATTTAGCGCGGCGTCCATGCTGGCTTGCATATCGTCTGAAACCATTAAGCCGCAGTAAAGCGTTGTTTTCGGGTTCTTATCCCGAACATCCTCTATCATACAGTCTGAGATAAAACTAATATCTTCCGTGTAGAAGTTATGGTATACCATGGGGAAGACAATGTCCAGATTCCATTTACCCCAGTCTTGACGAACCATTTTGGACGCCATCTTGGGGGTTGGGAAAGGAGAGGCCGCCATTTTCTTTCCATAGGAGTGAACCACGTCGGCGATCATATTGGCAACCTCGGTAATCTGGTCACAACGGAATTGAAGCCATTTCTCGTCTTGCGAGGGATCTTCTTGTTCCCTTGGATCATATCCGTAAGCGGCCTTGAACTTCTCGATCATAGCCGGGTGATAGCCAAAATCCCATTGCGGATATTCTTGATCTTGCACGATACCGTATTTCGGCCAAAGGGTAGTCGGCAGGATAACGTCCACGAAACGGTTGTAATCGATAGCGATACCGTTCAAACCCTCTACCTCGCAGTAAGCCTCTATTTTCTTCTTGATAAACTCCCGTACCTCGGGTAAGGCAGGGCACATAAATTTGTAGTAATCCACGTAAGCGGTCGTATCGGCCAAGCTTTGTCCGTTACGGTTTACGCTGAACCATTCGGGATGTTCTTTTAAGATAGCGTCTCGGTCATGTTCCAGATTCATCGTCCATAACCAAGCGTAGACCTCTATCCCATGTTTTTGGGCGATGGGAATAGCGGCCCGATAATCATCCGGAGTAGGGGCGTTTAGCATGACACCGTCTATCCCCGCCTCATTCATGATCGTGCAGATGGAGTCGAAATTCATTCCGGGCTGGTAATCCAACCAAGTCCAGAACATCGGATAAGCATCTTTCGTATCATTTTTCGGGGAACTGCAAGCACCTACGCAGCAAGCTACCAGAAGCAATACTAAATAATTTATGTGTCTCATAAGTTTAATGAATTTGATTAACGATTTATCCGTTAAAGATACGTATTCCTGTTTAATGCCGTTCTTTTTTCAGCGTAAATATCGGTAAATAAAAGAAGATGCCTAGGATAGACATGATAAGGCCGCCTATCGTTCCGGCGGCGAGCGGGAACCAAAAGGCTTCTTTATCGGTGCCTAGCATGAACGGGATAAATCCGAGTATGGTCGATATAACGGTTAGGAAAATCGGCGTGATCTTGGCGTTCCATGCCTTTAGATAAGCACGGATTGGGGAAATAGCGGGTATCCGTTCCCGAATTTGGTTATATTCGTTTAAGATATAGATACTGGCGTTTACCGTGATACCGCATAATAAAACGAAGGAGGCGAATCCACCTTGGTCGAAGTTCAGTTTGAACCAATAGAAGGTCAGGAATACCCCGATATAAGAGATCGGTATGACAAAAATGACCGCCAGCGGTTGTTTCAAGGAATTAAACAAGATACTGGTCGTAAAGAAAATAATAACGATGATCAAGAATAATAACGCATATTGTTTATTATCTTTCTGATCCCATGACCAATAGTTCTTTTCCGCTTTAGCCGTATATCCCATAGGCAGGATCTTGTTAAACTCTCTAAGTTCCCTTTTCTGTATCTTCTCGCCTTGTGAGGAAGCTCCGATATATTCATATTGCAGGCAGAGCCTGTATTGCTGGTTTACTTTCGCTATCTGTTGAGGGGTCTGGCTTTTCTCGACGATAGCGAGTTCGGACAACTTATAGGATTTATCACGGATGGTTTGAGGTACATATTGCATACTCCATATATCGAACTCCTTTGATTGGCGGGAAGAAAGTTTTAGCTTTTCCGTCTCGTTATCAACGACGATGGTACCTGCGTAGATATCTTTACCGAAAACAGGCCGGATAGACGCGAATAAATCGATAGGCAATATATCCGCTTGCGCCATACGGGATTTATTCAAGTTGAAGTAGAATTCCTGATAATCATCCTTCCACCAAGAAAACTCGGAATTGGTCAATACTTCCTTGATACGGCGATACGTAAGCAATTTCTCCCGCAGTTTCTCCGCCCATTCGTATAGCTCGTCATAATTATATCCGTACATCTCGATCCGGAAAGAACCTGCGTTCTCACGGACATCATTGCTGAAACCTTGGTCCATAAGTCCCCATACGCCCCAACTTCCACCACCTAATTCCAACGCTTTGCTAATCACCCTGCTTTTCAAGGTGTAGGGGAAACCACTTCGCTCGTTCTCACGGGTGAAATAGACGTTGATACTGGCTTGACGTGCGTTATAGATACTGGTCTGGAACTGCCGTATTTCCTTATAGGTACTCAAGTAAGCCTCCATTCGGTTGATCAAGTGGTTCATTTGATCAAGGGTCGTACCGTTTGGCATGGAAGCGCTGATACTTAATACCGTTTCTTCATTCCGGGTAAAATAACTTCCCTCGTATACCTTTTGGACAAATAGGCGCAAGGTTCCTCCCAAACTCTTATCGACGATAGGTTTTATCGTTTCCTTCCAAATATCTTTCGCTGCGAATTCATTGTAGCGGGCGATCCACAAAGAGTCCCTTGCGGATAGATCCTTCTCTTCCGGCTCGATCTTCTCCGGCAATAAAAATATCGGTAGTCCGAAAGCCAGTACTAGAATAAGGCAAGCCAGCTTTTTCCAATTGCAAAGGAAACGGATCTGCGTCCGGTAATAATGAGAGAAATAGACTGGGAAACGGTGTATGAACGACCGTATCGGACGGACCACCGGATGTTGTTTCCAATGACTCCGAGCTTTTGGGGAAGAAGAAGCGGCTTTCTTCGGGTGCAAATTCATCTTATCGATCAATGCCGGAACCAAGAATAACGCGATGAACAAAGATACGGCCAGATTAATGATCACGACAGCGGCGAAATCTTGTAAATTCAACCGTATCTTCTCATCCAAGAAGAAGATAATCACGAGGGCACCCATAGTCGTCAAAGTTGCCGCCAGAATAGACAAGAAAGCTTTCCGGTCATGATGGTGCCGGATGTGATCAGTCATCACGATCGTATTATCGATCACCAAGCTGAGAGAGATCGTGATACCCGCCAGCGAGTACAATTGCATCTCCAACCCTAATAAATAATAAAGGATAACGGCTATACACAGGTTGATACTTAAACTGATGATGATCAAGAATAGATAATGTACATTCCGGGTAATCAGCAGAACGAAGAGCAAGAGGATCAAGATGGTCAAGCCTGTACGGACGTAGATTTTATCCAATTCTTCTTGGATAAATTCGGTAGCGTCGTAACTGGTATGGATCTCGTAACCGGGAGGAAGCAAGGTGCGGATATGTTCCATTTCTTCCTTCACTTTCTTGGCTAATTGCAACTGGTTGGCAGTCTCTTCCGCACGGATAGACAGGTAAATAGAGTTTAAACCATTGATCCGGTAGTAACTTTGCGGGGCCTCTTCTTGCCGGGTTACCTTTATCAATTGATCCAGCCGGATTAAGCTACCATCTTTGTTTGCGACGGTGATATGCGATGGTTCGAACCCATTCGTGATCTTTTCCGGCATTAACGCCAGACGAATCCATTCCTTGCCGATATCTCCTTGTCCCATATTAGCGGTTCCAAGGAACTCTTTTTTGTAATATTGGCTGATCGCCGATTGGATATCCTCTATCGTGATCCCCAGATCCCGTAGCTGGCGGCTATCGTATTCCAAGCGCCATTCCATAGGGGTTGCCCCGCTAACATCGATACGATAAATACCTTGCACGCTGCTAAGCCGGGGCTTTATCTGATCCTCGGCGAATCGCTGAATGAATATCGGGGTAGCGGAAGCGTTCAAGGTATAACTCATGAACGGGCGTGATTCCTTGTCGTCCGGACGGCTCATCTCTAAAATCGGATAACTTAATTCCTCCGGAAGGTCCGGCCACGTCTGCCTTACAATGGTTGATGCCTCGAAACGTGCGGCGTCTATATTCGTATGTTTATCTAGTTCTAAGGTAATCCTTCCCCATCCGTTTCCCGAGGTCGAGGAGATCTCTTTAATTCCTTTGATACGGGCAAGCATCGCCTCCAACCGGGAGGTTACCTCCATCTCGATAACCCTCGCTGAGTTGGAGGGCATATTATAGCTGATACTTAATTTCGGCAGCGTACGGGAGGGAGATAGCTTGATCGGCAATAAAGGCACGAAAGCGATCCCCGCCAATGCGATACAAAGGAAGGTGACGATGATCGTAAAGGATGATATGTTCGGCTTAGAACCCATGCTCGTAATCAAATTCATTGGCTAATGAGATGCCTGTCTCGAAATCATGTAAGGTGAGCTTACGTATTTTGTAATAGCTCAACCAATAATTTTGCAAGGCCGTGATATAATTACGTTGCGCTTCCTGCTGTCGGTTCAAGGAGAGCGTAAGGCTATTGATATCCGCTTTGCCGATCATGAAACGTTGCTTGGTCTCGTTATAGGCCATGATTGCGATATCCAAAGCCTCTTCGGCGCTGGCGATCAGGTTTTGCTGTACATTGAAATCACCGACGGTCATGATAACGTCTTCCTCCAATGTGACTTCCGTCTGCCGTGCGGATATTTGCGTAACATTTAGATTGCTTTTGGCTATATTGTATTTACCCTTCCGTACTCCCCAGTCTATAAGGGGAATAGAGATAGATATCGATACCAAGTCCTGCTGCAGCGGATTCTTGTAAACTTCCTTAAACTGGGTCGCTACTTGATTGAAACCGATACTGGCATTCAAGGAAGCGTTGAATAAGGTTTCCTTTTTGGTCTTATCCACTTGTTGCTCGGCCTCTAACACCTCTTGTCGCACTTCCAGAAACTTGGGGTTATTCTCCCTGGCTAACGTCAATGCTTGATCCACCGGAATATCCATATCATGGGGGCGTGACGGCAGCCGAAGCCGTATCTCCGTATTCTTATCGAAATTCAAATACGAGGCCAGACTGAACATGGCTCGCTTCAAGGCTATATCGGCGTTTTGTAACGTATTGCGGGCATTGATCGCATCCAGCTTGAGTGTCAGTAAATCCGCTTGACTAATAGCCGCGATCTTATGCCGCTCTTGGCCGGTACGGTATAACGTATCGGTTGTCGCTACATTTTCTTTGGCCATATCATATTCTACTTGAGCCATGGCTAAAGAGAAAAAATAAGTGGTGGCTTGCTCGCTGACGGTCTCGATATTATAAAGCAACTCTTTCTTTACTTTCTCATATTTTAGAGGCTCTATCTTCTTCTCCCACCGGAAAGGATTGTATCCCAATAAATCTTGGCTGTATCCGATACGGATTGGAACGGAGGTGAACTGATTATAAGTATTCGAGCCGAAATAGCGCATATACCCCAGATCCGTGTCCACGAAGAAACTACCACCCAGCATATCGAAGTTCTGCTTGATCTTTAAGTTTCCTCCCGCATAAAAGGACTGTTGCTTACGGTATTCGTCGATGTCTTTTTCTGAATCGTATCGTTTCGTGATATCCCGGTAATATTCGGCGGGTGTGATATTCAATGTAAGACTAGGCAGTCGCTCCGCTTTGTAATTACGAAACTCCCAGTAGCCGGACAAGAATAGGTTTTTCGTACGAAAAGCCTCCAGCGAGCTATCGGCGGCCAATGAGATCGTCTTCTCAAGGGAAAGGACGAGCGATTGGGCCGATACTCCTTCGGCTAATAGCGAACAGAACGCGTATAAAACTAGGAATGTCCTCTTGTATCTTTTTTTCATAATGCATGTCTCCTATAGATAAACCAATAAACCAAAGGGATAATAAATAAACTGACTACCGTACCGATCAGCATCGCCGAGATCATGGCAATGGAGAGTGGCTTTTGCAACTCACTTCCCATATCGAACGTGAATAGTAGCGGTACCATACCGAATATAGTTGTCAATGAGGTCATGATAATCGGGCGCAGACGGCGACGACCCGCCTCATGGATCGCTTCCATCAAGGGTACACCTTCTTTCCGAAGCTCATTGATCGCGTCCAGTTTCAAGATAGAGTCGTTTATGATGATACCGCAAGTTACCACGATACCGATAGCACTCATCAGGTTTAAGGTATGCCCGCATATCCATAATATCAGTAAGGAGGCGGCTACGTCTATAGGTATTTCCAGCAGGACGATCAAGGGCTGCAAGAAGCTCTCGAATTGCGCCGCTAAGATAAAGTACATCAAGAGAATGGATATGAACAAGATGACGACCAGTTCATTCAGCATTTGTTGGTTCGAGAAGAAGCTTCCCGAGAAATCGATGTCCCAATTCGTCTTATCTTTGGATTCGCAGCGGACGAGCTCCCGAATATTTTCCATTAACTGTTCCGCGTTCTCTACTTGATAGAAGCTAAAAGGAATATATTCCCCGTTCTTTCCAGCGGTGAGTATCTTCAAATCCTCTCCGGGAGTAATTTTTGTTACTGCGCTAAGAGGGACATGATTCGTCTTTTGGTTTTCGTCCGGTTGCGTACGGATTAACGTATTATGTAGGATATGATCGACCGTTTGCTCGTTTCCGGCTAGCGTGATCGGTAAATACTGTTGATAAGAGCGTAAGGTAGCGACTTCATTTTCCTTGAAGGCCGTCTTAAGTACCCGGTAGACCTCTTCATAGGAGATATTATAAAGTAATAGTTTCTGATGGTCTATGGATATGTTTAATTGATTCTCGAAAGCTACGCCAACGGGAGCGAGACCGGTCTTACTCTCTAGTGTTTTCTCTAGTTTTTGCAAAGTAGGGGCATCCGGAGCTTGTTCTTTGTTACGGGCATAGAACTCGGCTACGATATCGGCCTCACCGGTTACGAACAGTTTCTCAAACACAGTCTCCGGCGGAGAGAACGATAATACGGCTGTCGGGTAATTTCGCTTTACCCAAGCGGAGATTTCTTGTTGTAAAGGAGCGATAGCATCGGTCTCTTCTGTCTTGAAATAAAGCTCTACTTCCGAGATGGATAATTCCCTGTCTCGGTTTAGCAGGAATTGTTGCTGTCCGATATAGGCCGTGTGTTGCGCACCTAACCGATCGGCCTCACCAAATAATTCGGTGACTCTCTTTCTATTCTCATCAATATGGATGTTCTCATTCCATTCAACATGTGCGATTAACTCATTCTGATCGATTTCCGGCATCCGGCTTTTGGGGATCATATAGAATAGGATCGCGCAAAGGGGGATAGTGACAGCTACAAATAGTAGGCTAGTGGTTTTATGCCTGAATATGAAATCAACCCCTCCGTCATAGAATCGGTCTAGCGTATGCTCCTTGATCAAATTGTTTATTTTCAGATTGAAAAAGGAATGCTTGATCTCCGGTATGCTGTAAACTAATTTGTAAAGTACAGGCAGTAACATGATTCCAGTGAAATAAGAGACCATTAAACCAACCGTAACAGCAAACGCCTGATCGAAGAAAATCGCTCCCGCTATACCACTCATAAATACCAGCGGGACGAATACGGCGATCGTGGTAAATGTGGAACTAAGCATGGGGGTGATTACTTCTGTGGTCCCTTTTATACACGCTTCTTCCAGATTATCTCCTTTTGCCCGGTATTGCGCTATATTCTCCGTCACGATGATGGAACTGTCTATCATCATACCCAATGCCAAAATCAATCCGGATAGGGAGATGATATTTAAGGACATATTGAAAAGGTAGAAGAACAAGAAACTAATGATGATACTGACTACCATACTTAGTCCGATTACCGCCGGGCTTTTTACGTCCCCGAGGAAAAGGATCGCCACGATGCAGATAAATAAGAAACCTAACGATAGATTCTGTTTGAGGTTGGAGATCGTATAATCCAATAACTCGGTCTGGTTTCTTGTGATCGTAAATTCAATATCCGGGTAAATAGACTTGAAATAATCGGTAACCTCGGCAAGCGCCTCTTTCATATTGTCCATATTCTCATCCGCTTGCTTGATAACGGCTAATGTAACGGCCCTTTCCCCGTTGGCTAGCGATAAGCCGGTTTCTTTTTCCGGTACGACAGCTACTTTTGCCAGATCTTTTATCTGGAAGATCCGGTCATTCTTACGGATATAGATATTTTGTACGTCTTCCGGTGTACGTAATAAGGTAGAAAATTTGATATTGTACTCATAATAACCATCCCGTACGGTCATGCTTCCCGGCTCTATATTATTGGCAGACAAGGCTGATTCCAAATTATTTAACGTAATATCAGCCATATCCAAGAGCTTCATATCCGGTACGATCTGTAATTGCCGTCCTAATATGCCCGTGATATCCACCATTGCGACTTCCGGCAACTGTTCGATCCTTCGTTTGATTACTGTTTCCGCGAATTGGCAAAGATCGAGGAAAGCCTCGTCGTTTTCAATTGTCTTGAGTGTGAGGTTGAGGCAAAACACCGGAATGTCCGTAGCGCTCGCCTTGACTACCCGTGGACGTTCTACCTCACGGGGCAGGTAATTCATGGCGGCGTCTATTTTCTCATTGACCTCTATAAAGGCAAGATCCGTGTTCGTGCCAAAGTCGAAGCTAAGGCGGATAATACCCGCTCCATCGCGAGTCTCGCTATGGATATCCCGTAATCCTGCCACTTGCATCAATTGCAAACGGACCGGCTTTACGACAGTATTTTCCAATTCCCGTGCGGATGTATTTTGCCCGAATATCTGAACGGTAATCTCAGGTATGGCGATATCAGGCAATAAGGAGACCGGTATGGTGAAATAAGTCACCAACCCCACGATAAAGCAGGCCGTAAAAGCCATCAATACCGCTATCGGACGTTGTAGCAGGAAGCGAATCATACGCGACTAATTTTCAATTCTCAATTCTCAATTTTCAATTACCTTGACCGGTGACTCATGCGCCAGATTAATATTGCCGCTTGTAATCACGACATCCCCTTCTTTCAATCCTTCCAAAAGGGTATAACTATCCGCGTTTTCCAGTCCGGTGCGCACGTAGTTCCAATAAGCGTGCCCATCAACTAAAGTAAATACGACCTGTTTCCCGGAACGTAATACCACGGCCGTTTTCGGTACGACCAATTGCTTCCCGAGCGAGCGTTGTACGCTAACCCGTACATTCATGCCTTCGAATAATTTACCTTTGTCGTTTACCGCCGCTTTCACTTGTACCATCCCGTTCTCATCCACTAGCGGGTTGATCTCGGATATACGTCCTTCAGTCTTTAAGCTGGTGGTGGCGAAAGGGGTAACTTCCACTTTATCTCCGTTTTGGATAAGCGGCAACTCACTTTCCAATACGGTGAAAGAGGCTTCCAGACTATGAGGATCGATAACGGTACAGAATGCGTCCGTCGTAGACGCCACGTTCTCTTGTTTAGCGAAAAGGTTTGCGATAATACCGTCGAAAGGCGCGATTAGCGTCGCATTCTGTTCCTCATATTGGGCAAGTTGATATTGGGCGAGCGCCAGATCATATCCACTTTTTACCCGTGCTAGGTTGAGCGTTGCGGGCGGGACTTTCGCTGAGTCTTCCAGCATATATCCTTGACCGATCAATACATCCTTTAATTCAAGCCTCGCTTTCTCGAGGGCGTCTTTGGCTTGCGCTGTTTTGTTCGTGAGCCGGAAAGTAGCGAGTTCCGCTATTTTCTGTCCTTTGTTTACCCGGTCTCCGTTCTTCACGTAGATACGGGCGATGGGTTCCGCCGACTCAAACCGTAAGTCCACCAACTTGCGAGCGGACAGTTTACCATTGCTTATCAACTCATGATTAAATACCGTTTGCTTCAATGTCATGATCGTGACTTCGTTCGCCTCATCCGGCAATACGGTCTCTACGGAATCCTGTGTGGCATCTGTATCTTTCTTTTCTCCGCCGCATGCGCTTAAACAGAATAAAAGCGTAAAGGTCAACAATTTATAGTATTTCATACTCGTATGATTGATCGGTTTGTACAATTTGTCATTCGCAAATATAAGTATTTATTGTTACGATGTAGTCGTAATTGCTATAAAAATAAGGATATTGTATTCATATTGATGTGTTGTTTAACATACTTCGTGCTTTCTCTTTCATTTCTTTAATAGCGGAACTTTCCACTTTGGGTTTCTTAGTTAATACGGAATCAATCGCCATTTTCAATTTTGCAGGTTGAAAATAAGATGGTTCCGTATAAAGATTCATTAACAGATAATACGGATAGATACGTTCCGGTAAAATATCAATGGCATGTAACAGGTGCTTTTCCGCTTGTCGGTATTCACCTAAACACTGCTCATTTTTAGCCATTACGTAATAAAGCATGGGATCGGAGCTTAATAAGACAGCTCTCTCCAGATATTCATTCGCTTTCTCATATTGTCCGGTTTTGCTAAGAGATTGAGCGGCCTCGAAAAGGAATTCCGGTTTATGCTTCAATAATGGATACAAAGGTTCATATACCTCCAAGGCCGCTTCGTAAGCTTTATTATTGTAAAACATTTGCGCCTTATTCCATTGTTGATAAGCCTTATAATGATCTTTTTGCATCCAGAACAAACCAATTCCAAGGATAGCGATTCCCATAAAAAATATCTGTTTGCCCCATCTATGGCCATTTGATTCGGCTTGGTTCTCACGGATCTCATCCTTGTCCGGTGTTACGCTCATCACCCCTAGGAATATCAATACTACCCAAAACTCCGGCAATTGTAATGGATAAGAAGAGAAGGCGAATATAGCCAGAGACATCAATCCCCCGCAACAAGCATACCTTTTGTTCTTTATTCCTTTATAAAATAGAAGCCCCAGCCAGCCTATAAATAGGGCTAATCCTACTAACCCCTGTTCTAATCCAATCTGCAAGTATTCATTAAATGCGTACTCCGGGCATCCGGCAACCAACTTTTCCTGTTCAGTCGCTTTTCCCGAAGCCATGTATTCCGCTTGTGTTTCAGCGTAAGCGGCAGGGAACCCACCTAGGCTGGTACCTGTAATCGGTTGTTTTTGTATCGCTTTCGTCGTGATCTTCCACATCAGAAACCTTCCGTCTGCCGAATCTTTCTTTAATGTATAGAGTGATGCGCTCCCGCCAAGAAGCAATATGCCGCCTAGGATACCGCCTATGATATACCACCTTTTGTGTTGTCTCAGTCTGGTCGCTGCCTGTTTCCTGTCAAGGCGGTACAGGGCATATACCCAGGCGCAAGAAACGACCACCGCTATCCATGCCGATCGGCTCATTCCCGCAGGAAGTACAACGATCGCTGTGCCTATACATCCCATGGACAGGTAATAGGGCATATTTCGTTTGGACTGTTCCAGCAAGATGCCAAGAGCCACCGGTAATGTGATCGCCAAATATCCGGAATAAGGCCCCGGATTGAAAAAAGAGCCGGTCAGCCGAAACAGGGAATGGTTCGAATAGGCCCATCCCTGTAATTGACGGAAGCCCCAGATGGCTTCTATAAGGCCTGTCGCGATAAAGAACATTGAAAAATATCCTATGAGCACCGGATATTCATGGAACACCTGCCGAAGCAGATACCACAAGACAACCATTTGTCCGATAAACAGGAGCTTTTCCGGCTCCGGGTGTATGGAGTAGGGATAAGAGAGGAGGATAAGCCCCAAGAGGGAAAGGGGGAGGATATCCACGTAAGTCCATGGGCACAGCCCCTTGCTTGGATTCAACCACAAACCTTGTAGGGACACGGCGGATAAGAACAGGGCGATTAGTTGAATCCAAAAGGTTTTCTCTGTCACCAAGTGTGTGGATAGCATTCCCAATCCTGCGAAAGGGGCGCTTAGCAAAAGTGTCCCGAGTAGGGTATATACGCCGAGTTTCAACAGCTCTTTCATGGTTAATATCTTTTTACCGTATCGTTTTCCACCAAAAAGATACGATCTTCCGCAGCCTTTTCCGGTCGCGAGATCATCGCTTTCAACAGGCTCCCTTTAGGTATCTTGCGAATGAGGATGCCACCGGGTATCGTGTCTGTCGGGAAATATCCGTTTTTAAAACACTGCTGTTCCTGTTCCCAATAAGCGAGTGTATACGGCACTTGCTGTTGATACGGGTTGTCCGAGGCGATAAAGATGGAATCGGTTCGGGCCGGATCGGGCTTAATTTTCGTGATGATCCCCGTATTGCTCACATGGAAAGGGGATGTGATGAAGCGTAGTGAGCCATAAGCCTCTTTGTCATATTCGGCGATGATAAACACATCATCGCCTACGATCTTCGGGAAGGTACAGCGGTTGCCGATCCGTTCGCTCATGGCGAAAGGCCTCCAGTTACCATGATTATAGGTACAGAGGTAAATAGGTGCTCTTTTTGATCTCACCGGGAGGTCGCAAGTCGTATGGATATCTGCGACAGGTGGTAGGTATTGCTCCGTGACAGCGGTCAATAACGGATTTTTTAAGAACGTACGGTATTCATCGGTCGACTCGGTCGTTACCGGATGTAAGGGGGCGAATCCGTATCTGTAAACCTTGGCCGGGGTCAAGAACGGCTTGGTTAGGTTGTAGATCAAGGAATCCGGGCCTTCGTACTCCGGAGCGAAAGGTAGGAATCGCCCATCCTCGTTTAAGAATGCGCACCAATAATGTTCCCCGTTCCTACGAGTCCAGATCGTATGTTCTGCTACAGTGGGAATACCGGCCGCACGCATCAGCTGGATACCATACAAGACTACCCCATCACAACGTCCAACCCCTGTCCGGTGGATCTCCTCTGCGGTTGGATAGTGGATGGGTATCTCCGTTTGATAGGTGACTCGGGTTCGTAGTATCTTTTGTAACCTCACGGCCGCATCGTACGTGTTATCAATATGCGAACTATCCAGCAAAGGGAGGTACGTCCGCATCAGCTCCTCACGTAAACCGGAGGGCTGTTCGTATAACCCCCGGTAGGGAAGTATATACCTGCAAAAATTCTCGAAACTTACCGATTTATTCCAGGGCTTGGGCCACGCCTGAAACGCCAGCTCGATATTACGGATTAGATAGTCCGAGGATAGGGTGGTGATGTCTGATACCCTCTCTCGCTTCTCATATCCGAAATGATAGACCATATTGCGTATCAAAAAGCGGGCGGCCTCTCTTTTTAATGAATCCCCTTCATAGTATTTGATGACATATTCCAACTCTTTCCTGTTATCGCCGGCTTGCGACAACGCATATTCCAACATACTTTCTTCTTGGCTTTTTGAGAAACCGCAAGAGTGCAGACAGATCCAAGCGCATACATATAAAATAAGCTTATTCATAATTCTTCAATTGTTTCGAATATTTTTCCAAAAACGTCCCTTTCTGTATTCCCCCGTGTAAGGGTCAACGGATTTCCACACTTTCCAAGCTACCCCTACGATAAATTCCTCCGGTATAAGTCCGAGATAACGGGAATCTCTAGAGTTTTCTGTCTTATCTCCGGCCACGAAGTAATAGTTGCTTTGGAACTGGTATTGTCTTACCTGTTTGTCTCCTATATAAACTTTACTATCTTTCCACGATAGGGAATCTTTTGATTCCCACTCGATCATTTGTTTGTATAGCTTATAATTTGTTTGATTCACGGTAATTCTATCCCCTTTTCGGGGGATATACAAAGGACCGAAATCATGAACATTCCAATTGAATGTAGAATCAAAAGGGAAACAACGGTAGACACCGTCCGGCATCCGATCCGCTTTTTGTCTGGATAAGTTCGCTTGACTTTCCACATTCCCCAAAGGCTCTTTTGTATGGTTGTTTCGGTAGAATCCCTGTTCGATCCGGATGGAGTCTCCCGGTAACCCGAGGCAGCGTTTGATATAATATTGCATGATGTGCATTTCGATCCGCTCCCATGAATAGGGATGCGGGTAGTTGAATACGAGAATATCATTCCGTTTGATTTGCCCGACTCCGGGTACTCTGTATATATCTACCCGCTTCCCTTTCATAGATGCGAAAATATTGAATAACCTAGGTCCGGCTATCCATTTGTTTACTAATACTTGATCTCCGGTTTGGAGTTGAGGCTCCATGGAATCGGAAGGGATTTTGAACGTGCTGAAACAGAAGATGAGGAGGAATGCGTATATGCAACCAATACCAAATACCCCATAAAATATAAGTGTCAGATATCGTAACATCTGATTTATATTTGTTTTGTATATACGTTTTTCTATTCCCATTCTTTTATGTTTATGCCTCATTTCCTAAATCCAAATTCTTTGGATATCAGTCATCAATAGTCGAACACTACGATATGATATTCCGGATCATCACTGATACCATAGATCTTCCGTTTTTGATTGTCTACAGCGATGGAGGAGACTCCTTGGTCTAATGTGTAATGGCATTCAAGGCTACCGTCCCATCCGATTACAAATAATTCTTTGCATAATATATTGTAATTAGGCTCTGTCACCATTTTTCCATTATAAAGAACAAATAAACTATTCCCCACGTTTACAGGACTATAAAAAGCGTCTCTATAAGTTTGCGGGCTCGCTTTACTTCCGATAATGTCTCCATCCCTAAATTCTTTGAAAACAGATGCGAAATGATCCGGTCCCCGTAATTGTTTTTCCAAGGTCCCGTTCACGTTATAGATGCAAATTAAATCAGTGAAGTAGTGAGTGATTGCAACCTTCTCTTTTCGGTTGGTGGTTAGGTCTGCCCGAAACGCATTGATTAATTCGGCAGGAGTATACTCCTGCTCAGTTTTAGGATAAGTACCGAAATCCATCGTTTTCTTACCTGTTTGATCAAAAAGGAATCCAGGAGTCGTCTCTTGATAGGATACGCCTAAGAACCCGTTGCCCAAGCTTCGAATATTGCTCCATAGCGGTTTTGTATCTAGGGAGATACGGCTGGCGTATTCCGGTTCTTTTCCACTGGTAAATTCCGGGATAGAGTAAGTGAAAATCGTAGAGGTCATCATATCAAAAATGACTACGGAATCGTTCCGATTGACGAAACATGGTGTCATCATCTCTTTAGGCCCTTGTCCTACAGGAATACATTCTCCTTCCTTATGTGCCGTATTGAGGTTGAAGATGTGGAATTGTTTTTCCGCCCCTTGATTGCAAGTAACTAGGAAGGAGTCGAATAATTGGATTTGTGAAGGTCGTAAAATAAGACTGTCAAATTCAATAGTTTTTCCGGATAGTGATTTTCGGACTTTGAAATCACTTCTCTGGAAGGTTATGTTTTTGTCATCTTGTTTTTGATCATCGGTACAAGCGATGAATACTAATAGGATGAGTGAAAGATGTAAGATAATGTATTTCTTCATGATACTGATTTTTTAAGGAGGGCATGCCAAATTAAGGGATTGAACACATTTTCTTCTTGCTCAAGATACCTAGAGTCTATGAAATACAAATTAAAAATCAATGAGAAAACATCTGCATTCCATTGATTTACCGACTGTATTCCATTGTGATTTTTTTCGTTTTGGCACACCCTCCTTTGATTAAATTTTAGTTCCAACGTCCCGGTATGTAAGTGGATGTCCCATCGGAATATTTGATAATACATCCTCCCCCAGAGTAACTGCAATATCCGCTTCCACCTTCCCCACTAGCCAATGCCTCCACATTGTCAAGCGCTAAATCAGAGAGTTTAATCTCGTTTTCACTCTGGTTGATGTTCCATGCCGCAGCTACTGCTACGACTGCCATTACGGCTATTCCTAAAATCTTTTTTCTCATGATATTTCTTTTTTATAGTTTATGTTTTTGAGAATTTAATCTCTTGCTTACTATTCTTCTGCAAGATAAGGATATTCTCGAATTCCTCTTTCAATTTAATTTACTACTTTTGTGTCACCTCCTTTCTGCTTCATGAGTAAAAGTGGGGTGGGAGGCTTGCTTGTGATCGTTCCAATATATCCGGCAAGCTCTCCCTTCTCTTTTATTTATTGAGCCATCCCCCGAATGTTTAATTTTATCAGTTGATTCGTATTGCATTTCACGGTAATCGTCTCGTCAAAGACTCCTTTGTCTTTCGGTGTCATGATGGCTCTTACTTGAAGGGTCTCACCCGACTTGGCGGGATGTTTGTCGAAAGATGGGCGGGCACAGCCGCAGGTTGTAGCCGCGTCTAGTATGACTAACGGGTTATTTCCTGTGTTTGTTAATCGGAAAACAGCTTCTTTGCTTTCTCCCATTTGGATAGTTCCTAGCTGTATGGATGCCTCTTCCACTTTCACGGTGGTCTGTATTTGTGAAGCGGGTTGTTTTCCGGTGATCTCTTTTAGGTATAGCTCCCGGATATTCGGGTTGTGGATAGGATTTCCTATCACTACGACCTTATTGTACTTATCCAATAGGAAGGTTTGAAATCTCCCATCGGCCGGGAAATGATTTAGTTCGTTCAGCTTGTCGGATTGATCCAGACAGATAGGTTTGTCGAAATTGTCTTTTTTCAATAGATACCGTATTTCTTTCTTATCATCGGACTGGAAGAAAAACAGGAATGGAACCGTTCCTTGGGTAATGGAGTCGGTGTATTGAATCAGTTCTTTCCATCGGTGCAGTTGGAGTTTGCAACTGGTACATCCTATGGAATTCACGAAAACCAGCACCTTGTGGGGGGATTTTGGCAGGGTGAAGTCTACCGTATCGGTTGCAAACCGTGTAAAGACCATGTCTTTCGGAAATCGTATCTCTTTTCCTTGCCATTCGGATACTAAATGCTTGATCTCGTCTTTTTTCTTGTCTTGGCAAGCTAGAAGGAATAATAATAGTATGATTAGATTTAAGTATTTCATGATATTTTGTCGTTATATTTTAAATGAAAGAATCGGATCGTTGCTGTTTACATCCGTGGCGAGGATCGTTCCCGTATCCTCATCTACGTTGATACCGTAAATGGCATGGTCGAGCACATATTTCCGGACGGGGTTTCCTTTGAGGTCGAATACATAGATATATCGTCCTCCATCCTCAATCTCTTCCCCTCGTAGGTATGCTTGTTCGATATCTTTGAAGCTACGCCCATGGAATACGGCATAAATGAAATGGTCTGTGATATGGACATCACTAAATCCCATGATGCCGGTTGGAATTCCCTCCGATCGTGAGATTGCGAATTGAGGTTCTCCATTAGGCCCATACCGTACGGTTTGTGTAGTATCTGTGAAGTTGTATATTTCTAATGCCTCTCCTAGTTGGGTTGCCATGACCAAGATGCCTTTTTGGGGATTATAGTCGAAGAAGCTTCGCCACGCTTGCGCCAATGCAGGGCGTGCGATGTCTTCATAATTATTTTCAGTCGGGATCTGATTAGCGGAGTGAATCCATTTCCCTTCTCGGTCTGTCCACTTTTGTCTATATTCACCGAGGTAGTCAGATACCAAAAAGCCCGATTCCATCGGGTAAAAGTCCAATGCCCTAACCAGCCGCTTGTCCATATCGATCGTTTCTACGGGGATGATGTTGTTCATATTTTGTTCAATCTTCCACCGGGTTGTTCGCATTTTGTTCGCATCGAGCGTCCAGATAGAATCCTTGGAGATAAACCGGAAGCAATCTGCCGATACCATTTCTTCGGGTCCCTCGCCTCGTTTGCCAAACGATGTCATATATTCCCATTCGGGGTAAGAGAAGGCATGGAAGAAATAATCTACGTTGTGCAAGTCCATGATAATAGCGATACCATCCTTGACCGCTACCCGGAAAGGATAGCGGAACAAGGCGGTATCTAGGTGGATAACCTGCGCATTTAATGCCTTTTCATCGGGAAAATCCTCGTAGCGGGGGAAGTGCCGTGAGGATTCCGAACAGGATACCAGACTACCTATTAATAGAACTATGTACACGTGGTAGTTCATGTGTTGTTTTAACGGTTGTATATATATTTGTAATATCCTCCATTACATGATAGAGAGCCAGCCATATAACAATCTTTGGATCCACTTTCACCGGAAGCTAGCGCTTCAATATTAGAGAAAGTAAGATCTGAGAAATTTTGTTTTCCTTCTTTCAAAAGAAAATACGAAGCACACAAGGCGCAAATGAAAATGATAGCGAAAGCTTTCTTGAAAGTAATTTGTTTCATGTCGTTTCTAATTTTTGTTACAAACGTACGGCTTGGTCTTTGGATAGCCAATCTTTTTAGGTGACTTTTAGCTGACAGTTGAAAAATAAGCCTTTTGTCTACCTATAGTCATCTTTCATCTTGCGAGTTGAATGAATTTATTCGTAGAAAGGGATGGAAAACGTATCTTTGCAGTTTCAACGAGGAATAATTATGGAGAAGCAAAATTGGAAATTTTATTGGAAGTGGAGTGTATTTGTTCTGATGACGATGATTTGCTTGTTGTCTTTTTATAAATCATACCAAAATGTAAAGTATGAATTACAAGAAGAGTCTCAAACGTTATTTCAGCGGGCAGTTCAAGATGATACAAATAGGCGGATAAAAGATTTAGGGGATGCTTTTTGTTTTTCCTATTCAGGCGCTAATCGATTGGAACGAGATAGCATTACAATCAAGACTGCCGATGCGATTATACATATGAGGAATAATAAGGAGGTGGCACGGAGGATGTCTTCACAGGAGAAGTCTGATTTTTGTCTCCAACATTGTTTGTCTATGGAGAATCCGATTCAAGTAACCTTGCTGGATAGCGCTTTTCGTGCATCTTTGTATGAACATGCGATTTCGGCTCAGACCGTAACTTGTTATACCTTTATAGACAAGACGGAATGTAGCTCTTCAGATACTTCTTTTTATCAATCTTTCATACCATTAAAAGAAATTGTTTTTGGAGCGAATCGGGCGATCGTTTTGCGAGCGTTTGTTCAATTTCCTTTCCTTTATATAGTAGGTGAAGTGTTTTTGCGAAATATATTTTGGATTCTGGCAATGGTTATTCTCTGGGTTATCGCTATTGTCTTGACATGGAAAAGACCAAGGATAAATATCTTACCGCTACAAGAAGCACCTAAAGAGATGATACAAATAACAGAAGATATCTTGTTCGATGAAACACATGGCGTATTGCATTATCATAGGCATCGTATCGAATTGGCAAATCAACGGCTGAAACTGTTTTGTATTTTATTAGAACATAAAGGATATTTCATTGAGTCCGATCGGCTGAAAGAAGAAATCTGGCCGGATGGAAGTGTGTCCAAAGACGCTCTTACCGCTACGGCTAAAAGGCTTAAAGAGGATTTGTCTCCTATTCCGGGTTTGGTGATTGAGAGTGCTCGGGGGCATGGCTATGTGCTGAAGTGTGGTGGGTAGGTTTTACAAGGTGGGTTAGTGTATTTTTTTGAATGTTTATATTCTTCTCGACTTCGTCTTCTAAAAAACACGTACGTGAATTTTTAGAAACACGTACGACTTTTAGTAAAAACACGTACGAGTTTTTCGGAAAATATAATGATGTTTTTTACACGCTGATTATCAGTTATTTATAGATAAAATTAAAATTGCCTACTTGTTGTAATTAATTTAATATGGTTCTCATGGAATAATAAAGATTACCACCAAACTTGTTTGTCATTTTCATATGTGAATATGCGTTCTTCTTCCCCTTTGGTTAAGTCTTTTAACAACAAGAGAGTATTGTCTGGTACATTTGTATAGGTTAGCTTTGATTCAATAGCTCTTTGTTGGCCTAATGACATCCAATGGTTATATTCCCAATAGAATAGCTCATATAGATCACCTGCGTGGATGTTATTATCATCGTTTCTTGGCGTATAAATGATCTTATTGATAGATACCGGTTTGTTGAAGTCCAAGCCTACCCATGGATAATCAACCGTAGAAGGGGCTTCATAGTAAGTTAGGATATCTTTGTCAAATACTTTGGATTTATCCATTGGCATAGTATCGTAACGAACCGAGGCATTTGTTCCAATGATTGTGCCGGTTAATTCTTTTTCCTCCTTGTCTGAGTAGAAAGCGAGTTCGGCTAGATTACAACCCTTGTTTTTTGCTGATACATAGCGCCAATAGCGATATGTTTTTTGAGGTTTTATCTCGAAAGAATCTGCGGACAATAACCAATGAGAAATCGTATGTATTGTATCAGGATCGGAGAAATCCGGATTATTGGAAGCTTCAAAATGTCCTCCGGTGAGAGTTTTTGCATAATCGAAAATATGTTTTGCGAGATAGTATTTCCTAGATAATATAACTTTCTTTCGTTTACTGGTATCTGCATGTAGATATTTTATTCTACCTCGTGAATCAAGTATGAATGGATCTGTAATAGGATGAATACCTTGATTGTCATAATAAAGTGGGAGATAGGCAATATCTTTTCCTATTTCATTGAAGTAACAAACTTTTCCTTTTTGTGTACCGTAACATATAGGTACCCATTTCTGATTGTCGAAAACGGCTAGGTAGGCATGTTTATGGTTTCGTTTTTTTTGTGTTGGAATCATGATATCACAAGTTTTCATGTATTCGGAGGTAACATCTTTCATGAAAATATTCCGGAAGAGGTCGGGCACGACCTCTTCGGTTGTATTCAGCTTTACGAGATCTTGATTAATAGCGTATGTTCGCCTATACACTTTAGCCATCTTCTGGCTAGGTTTATGCAGTATATCCGGATCTGTTTTTGTCTCGCATCCTCCAAACGCTAGATTCTTTCCTGTATTATCTAAAAGTACATTCCAATAATGCCCCATCGAGCGGAAAGGCCATTGTGGTGTGAAATCTAGCATGACGGGAATTCCTATGCTTCTCATCATAGCTAACGCTATTAACGAGAATTGATTACAAGTGCCGAATGATATCATGCTCCTAGTGGAGGTTTTTGCTATGAACGGAATGGAATATACCGAGTTTTCAGGAACTAATTTCTTCTCTAAAAACTGATTGATATGCTTACAAGCCCAAAATGCTGAGTTTTGCATATCGGAAGAATAGCTGAAGTCGTTGAGTTCTGTTAATGTCGTAGAATCTATTTGTTGGTACATGCCAGTCCTCCAATCCTCCAGTACATCCATGGCTCCGATAGAGTAGGGCAATAGGTATTCACAGAAGTCATCAAAATTTAAATGTCGGCTCCAAGGGGCATCTTCCCATAGGTGGAAAGCCTGCTCGATATTTTGAATAAGAAAATCAGCTGTAATTATACGAATGTCTTCTTGTATCGGGAATGAGGTGTTCTCGTGGATTTTAGAGATTCTATCAATGCGATTGGCAAGATAAGGTGTATCATGATAACGCCCCTCTTTTTGTGTTTGAAGTATTATAGAGTCAATTTGTTTATTATATGTGTTGGTGATTTTCCCGCAATAAGAATAATGCCCGGGCATATTCTTAATAAGAAAGCAAGCTGCACGATATTTCAAGGAATCATTTTTGTAATGTTCCAATACCTGTTCTAATTCACGGCGGTTTTCGCCTGCTCTTTCAAGAGCGAATGAGAGTTGTCTGTCTTCTTTGAAATTGTGACAAGAGACTAAACTAGATATAAGTAGCGTGATCCAAAAGAGTTTCATTCGTTTTATTTGTTCTTTTTGCGAAGGACGGTGTTTTAATAGATTGCTCGTTTCATATCGTATTTAATTTTTCACAAACATAAGTTTATTCCTTTTCATGGCCAATTGTTTTAGCTGACTTTTAGCTGACAGACAAAAAATGAGGGTTTGTTGGCATAAAGTTATGTATTTGTATTGCTATCATTTCAACAGGTAGTCCAAGAGGATACAGATCGGCGTATCAAAGAACTTGGGGATGATTTTTGTTTTTCTTATACAGGGGGGGCACTTCAGATATTATCATTAGATAGTACTTTTCGTGCATCTTACCGTTACGGCTAAAAGGCTTAAAGAGGATTTGTCTCCTATTCCGGGTTTGGTGATAGAGAGTGCTCGGGGTAAAGGATATTCACTAAAGATCGTTTCGGGAGAGTAAATTCTCCATTTCAACGTTCATTTGATGGTTTATTTGTGTGATGAGCTTGCTATCGGCAGTAGTACTGACTTGGCTAAGTAATATATACTGTGTCGGGCAAGTCAGTATATATTACTTAGCCAAGTCAGTATTGCTCTTAGGATTGCCAATCTAAGGTCACCTATTTATATCGTGAGTTGAATGAATTTGTGCAAACAATGTTAATTATTTTTGTCCGGGTAAACCTCGTTCATCAATAGGATAGAACATGGTCAACCTATATAAAGGAAATTGCACATCGCATCGTGCAATTTTGTATGAAAATTGCACATCGCATCGTGCAATTTTGTATATTTGTCCTTTAAACATGAATCAATATGGAGACCTTATTTCGTTCCTTTAGAACTCAATTAGAGCATACTTCGACAGAAGTCGTGCGTTTTCTTCACGATCAGATCGCATGGGATAGCCGATTGGTTGCGATTTTAGGTGCTCGTGGTGTTGGGAAGACTACCCTATTGTTGCAGCATATCAAATTGTATGATCGTGAGGATGAGTCTTTGTATGTTACGGCAGATGATTTCTATTTTACCAAGTATCGGTTATTCGACATGGCTTATCAATTTTATAATCTGGGTGGGAAAAAACTTTATATTGACGAGATTCATAAATACAAGGATTGGTCTAGGGAGGTGAAGAATATATACGATCAAATTCCTGGTCTTCAAGTTATCTATACAGGTTCGTCTATTCTTGATCTGGAGAAAGGTGGTGCGGATTTAAGTCGCAGGAAGGTAGAGTATAGATTACCCGGACTTTCTTTTCGGGAATATTTGAATATATCGCAGGGGTGGCAGCTTCCATCGTATTCGTTGGAAGAGATTCTTGCTGGGAAGGTTGAGTTCCCTTATAAGGAAGCTCGTCCACTCAAATTATTTAATGATTATTTATCGACAGGTTATTATCCATTTTTTCAAGATACGGAATATCTCTTGCGTCTGCGTAGCGTGATTAACCAAATGGTGGAATCTGATATTCCGATTTTTGCGGATATGACGGTGGCTTCTGCCGTAAAGTTGAAGAAATTATTATATGTATTAGCTCAAAGTGTCCCTTTCAAACCAAATTATACGAAGTTGGCGAGAGATTTGGATATCAGCCGGAATGTGTTGCCCGACTACATGAGTTATTTGGAGAAGGCAGGTCTGGTTAATTTACTGCGAGAAAAAGCGCAGGGCTTGAAATTATTGGAGAAAGTAGAGAAGATCTATCTGAATAATACGAATCTGGCTTATGCGTTGTCGGAGCAGGTACCGGATATCGGTTCCGTGCGTGAGACGGTTTTTCTATCTTGGATGCGAGTCGTATGCTTCGTTACTTCTTCTGCGATTTCAGACTTTGAGATAGATGGCCGAACCTTTGAGATTGGGGGAAAGAATAAGACGCGGCAACAGATCAAGCAAGCGGCGGATGGGTATGTGGTGAAAGATGACATAGAGTATGCTTTCCGCAATATGATTCCTTTATGGATGTTTGGCTTTATCTATTGAATATCTATTAGGAAATCCACTGGAATAAGGCTTGTCTGTGCTTGCTGTAATATGCTGATATAAAGTGTTTGTTTATCTCCGGTCGTATCGAGAAACTAGATCGAAACGAATAAAACTTAATATATCGTCGTTGAAATCGGGGTTCATGAAATGGCTGTTACATATGTAAAGGCCATCGGGTAAAACTAATAATTGTCTTGAATTGTACGTGTAATTAGGGAAAAGAGTCTCTCCTAGCTTGTTTAACTCTTTGTCAAGGATTATGATTGAAAAGGTCTTTCGTCCATATTCTATAAGTTCCATAGCTTTAACCCCTTTCTCGATCGTAGTGGATGGATAAGCGATCCGATAAAAAACCTCTCGGTAAGGATCGTATATCAAGTCTCCATACATCGCGTTTTGACAGAAATCGATCGCTTGGGCGGTTAGCTCGTCTGGCAATTGCACTTGGTCGATATACTCGCTTTTCACGGATACCTTGCGGATGGAGTCGTGTGCGATATTCGCCACATAGACAGATTCATCGTAAATGAAAGAATATACAAATCGCTGCCCATCAAAAGAACGGCTATAGCTACCCTCTAGCCCGTATCGTTTCAATTTGACCGAAGAGCCGGGATAGTCCGGATAAACAAAAGGTAATGCTCTGATCTCCTTCGTGTCGAGATTGATAGTAGCGGAGACATAATCTTTCTCTATCAAACGGTTGGGATCTGAATAGATATATAGATCCCGCCCTATTAGGGTGGCGGTTCTGAAACTTAGGAAACAACTATTGTAAAGTCTTGTGCCATCGTTTGCTTCCTCATAATTTATTTTTTCTTGTATTTGGCAATCCTTATTGATGCGTATGATCTCTGGTTCAAATAAGCTGGTGAGATATAAGCTGTCCCAATTCTGTATATAGCATCCTAATACACGACCTACTCCATTAGAACCCTCGATCTCCGGTTCTATCTTGAACGCTAGTTCTTGACTATCCTTATCATAAAAATAGAATTTATTGCTACGTGACTGCATGGAGTAAGATTGTAACACAATGTATTCCTTTCCCTTTTTATCACGATAGTACGATAAGAAAGGGGTTACGTTTTTTGTCTTATCATCCAAGCTGAAAGCCAAGGTCTGATCGGATCTTACTAATTGATAAGACCTACTTTTCTCTGCTTGCTCACAAGAAGAGAGGATAAAGAGCAAGAGTGATAGGAATAAGAAAAATGGTTGTAGTTTCATTCGTTTATTGTATTATCTGTCACATATCTATCAAGGTCTTGCCACGATCATTACATAATCCCTCTCGAACACTTTAGGATCGTCTAAGAATTTGATCAGGTCTTTTTGGCGGGAGGAGCCTGTGCGTTTAACGGTCTCACGCATTTCGGTGACGGTACGAATCATATAAACACAGTCATCGGTTTGTCCGTCTGGCCAGAACGGAAGTCCATCATCTATATCATTGATAAATCCTCCGGAGCTTTTGGGTAAGGCGTATGTTTTCTTCTCTTTCTTGAGATAGACTACTCGATGGGTGATAACCGGTTTGTAATCGTCCAGCCATCCCAGCCAATTATAGATGGCGGGAGAACCTTTTTGAAAGACTCCCATAAATAGCCCATTCGGATTCTCCAAGAAAGAACGAAGACCGGTCGGTTTATCTTGATTGTCTTTATGAAGCGCATATAAAGGGGTGATCGAGTGGGAACTTGAAAGCTGGTATACCGTATCTCGATAAGGAATCAAGAAATTTATTCGGTCTTGATCCGTATTCCAATAAAAGGTTTGAAACCGGGTGATCGTATCCGGAGAGACGTTAATATCCTTGGTATCCGCAAGGATGAATTTGCAAAGCGTATCTCCTCGAAGGTTGAATGTCGTTATTCCTTTCGGGATTTTAGAGCCTTCCGCATAATCACAAAGCATATATCCCGAGGAGGAGAAGCCTACTATTTGACTGGCATCCGCATTTATCGAATATTGGGTAGGCAGGTTTTCGGGGAATATATAATTCTGAATGGTCAGCATCGTATCTAATGTGGGTAATTCCCCGATACATGGCCTTATATCGTTGAATGTGGTCGAATCTTTTTTATTGTCTTGGTCGAGGCCGCTCAAGGCGCAGTACATACGGGTTGTTTTCTTGTCGTAAAATAGATTAAGGCCGTTCATCCCATGGTTCCATTTATAATCCAAGGCCTTAAATCCATATCGTTTGCTGGGAATGCCTTGCTTACGATAATAAATGCGTGGGTTATTGAATGTGATGAAAGCGTCGCTATCCGGAATAGCGATCGCTTGTGTTACCGTGTAACGAGCGTCTCCAACATTATAATATTCCAGCTTAGAGGCTATTTGACTCAGTTTCAACATCGCCGGATGGTCCAGCGCCTTTTCTATATCAATGAGGGCCGGAGTCGTCGAACGATTATACTCCGCTTCATATTGGGGAGAGGTGGGTTGATTCCTTTGCTGACAACTATTTAGGAGCAAGGCAAGGAACAATAAACATGTCGCGAACTTGGTGATCATGGCTGGATACGTATTGTTTGTCGCAAACATATGTAAAATAATTGATTGTAGCAAATGAATTTACGAATTTGTCATAGATATGCGACAGACCCGTAGAATAGTCTTCGAATAATGACTAAAGTAATATGATTTCCTTTATTAAGTATGTGTTTTTCATAAAATGAGCGTCACTAGAGAATCTTTTTTCCTATATTTGCGAAAATCCCATGAATATGATGTATGTACCACCATTCACAATCTCAGCAAATGCCATCAATCTGATTGCGGAAATATCTGCGCAGATTGAGCGGTACGCAATTCGTTTGGAACAAAACGACAAACTGAGATTGCGAAAAGCCAACCGGGTGAGAACGATTCACAGCTCGTTGGCCATAGAAGGTAATACGTTGTCGGAAGACGAAGTGAAAGACATCATTGATGGTAAAACCGTTGTGGCTTCTTTGCGCCAGATTCAAGAAGTCAAGAACGCCATAAAGACATATGAACTTTATAGCGGTTTAAACCCGTTCAACGTGAAAGACTTACTAAAAGCGCATGGCACAATGATGATGGCGCTCACCGATGATGCCGGAAAATTCCGTAGTGGCGGAGTTGGCGTATTTTCGGAAAAAGGCTTGGTTCACATGGCTCCTCCTGCAGATAGAGTACCAAAACTTATTGAGGATTTATTTGAATGGCTTAAGCAAGCTAAGGATCATTTACTCATCCGTAGCTGCGTATTCCATTACGAATTTGAGTTTATTCATCCGTTCAGTGATGGAAATGGACGTACAGGTCGTCTTTGGCAATCACTTATTTTGGGACGACTCCACCCCCTTTTTGAGTACTTGCCTGTAGAAAATATGGTTTATGCCAATCAAGAAGCTTATTACAATGCTATACAAGCCAGTACTGCAGCGGCAGATTCCGGCCCATTCATTGATTTTATGCTTCAAGAGATTTTGAATACTCTGAAAGAACATCAAGGAACTCCGATCATCCAAACCAAGGAAAGCGAAGTTCGGGATAAAGTTCGGGATAAAGTTCGGGATAAAGTTCGGGATAAGTTCGGTATAAATTCAGGGCAAATCATTGAACAAATCCGACGTAACCCCAACGTCACCCTTGATGAAATAGCAGCTACTCTTTCTGTTACCCGTCGTTCTATTGAAAAAAAGATTAAAGAACTTCGTGATGCCGGTTATTTAAAACGTGAAGGTAGCAACAAATCGGGACGTTGGGTAATATTATGAGGATGCAGGTTCTTTAGCGTTCTTTTTCTTAAGCGGAAGCCTTGGGAAAAGCTTTCGGAAACGGACTAGGTGGCTTGTTACGTTACTTCCTGCGATAATGAGGGTAACGGCTAGGATGATCAAGATGATTCCGCAACACAATCGTAACGTTAATGATTCACCGAAGACAGTCACTCCGAAGAATACGGCGGTCAACGGTTCCAAGGCTCCGAGGATCGCCGTTGGGGTGGAGCCGATATATTGGACCGCTAGTGTCGTGCAAAGGAAAGAGATAGCGGTTGGGAATATGGCTAAAGCGATCAGGTTACCCCATAAATACCAATCATGGACAATGTGAAGGCTCCTGCCGAAATCTACACGGACTAAAAACAAGGTCATTCCGAAAAGCAAGACATAGAACGTAAGTTTCAACGTAGCGATATTCTTCAATAGCGGACGATTCGCGCCTACGATATAAATAGCATAGGAAAGAGCGGAAGCCATGACCAACAGGACACCGGTTAAACTAAGAGTCGTTCCGTCGCCACTTTTATAAAGTAAGCCGATACCGCCTAATGCCAGCAAGATACAAAAGATGGTTTGTAACGTTAATTTCTCCTTGAAGACAAACGCCATGATCAGCGCCACTAAGATCGGATAGACAAACAGCAAAGTCGAGGCGATGCCTGCTTCCATATAATTATAGCTTTGGAATAAGGCTAGGGAAGAGAAGGAAACCAACAACCCCATGAGGATTAAAGGAACGATCTCGTTGGGTTTCAACTTAAAGTTCCGCCCTCTCGCTTTGATCATGATACCCAATACTGGGATCGCGAATAAATATCTGAAAAACAGGACTGAATCCGGATTCATACCGGCTTTATACAAGGGTAGGGCGAACAAGGGGTTCATTCCATAAGTCGCGGCGGCGATAGCCCCTAGAACATATCCTTTTGCTTTTGCATTCATGATTAAAAATATTAGCGCGCAAAAGTAGTATATTCATGATAAATATTATATATTTGTAGATTATCATTTCAATAAATCGTTAACTAAAAAGTAATAAATATGCCTCCAGCAGCAAGATTGACAGATATGCATACATGTCCTATGCAAACCCCGGCTTGGCCATCACCGATACCCCATGTAGGCGGTCCTATCGTAGGGCCGGGAGCGGCGACTGTTCTAATCGGCAAGCTACCGGCGGCGGTAATGGGGGATAGTTGCGTTTGCGTAGGTCCTCCGGATACGATCATTAAAGGATCTTCCACCGTGATGATCTGCGGTAAACCTGCCGCCAGAATGGGAGATACGACAGCTCACGGAGGGCAAATCGTATTGGGATGTCCCACCGTTATAATAGGTGGTTAGGAGGATCTGCGGCATATAATATATGTATATTGTGAGAATATTACTATCTTTGCCGCCACTTGAAAACTAAAAATAACAAGACATGGAAACAGTAGTAAGTGGAATCAGACCAACAGGTAATCTGCATCTAGGCAATTACTTTGGTGCGGTAAAGAGTTTCTTGCGGATGCAAGATGAGTATAATTGCTTCTTCTTTATCGCTGATTGGCATTCGTTGACTACTCACCCGCATCCTGACAATATACGAAATAGCGTAAAGACGATCCTCTCGGAATATCTGGCTTGTGGTATCGATCCGGAAAAAGCTACCATTTATATTCAGAGCGATGTGCCGGAGGTGGTAGAGTTGTATCTATATTTGAATATGAACGCCGGTATCGGCGAGTTGATGCGTACGGCTTCCTTTAAGGATAAGGCCCGTCAGCAGTTGCATATCAGCCGGGAAGGATGTGAAGGCGATGTAGAGAAAGAGATTTTTAATGAAGGTAATAAACATAGCGTAAGCGCTGGTTTGTTGACTTACCCGACCTTGATGGCCGCCGATATTATTATCCATAAGGCGTTGAAGGTTCCTGTAGGTAAGGATCAGGAGCAGAATATGGAAATGGCTCGTCGTTTCGCCCGCCGTTTCAATTCTACCTATGGAGTAGATTTCTTCCCGGAACCAGCTTCGTTCCATTTGGGCGATAAGTCCGTGAAAGTACCGGGCTTGGATGGCTCCGGTAAGATGGGTAAGAGTGAGGGTAACGCGATCTACTTGATAGATGATGAGAAAACAATCAAGAAGAAGGTTATGAAAGCGGTTTCCGATGCGGGACCAACCGAGCCGAATAGCGTGAAGCCCGAGCCGATCGCCAATTTATTCACGATGATGGAAATTGTCTCCGAGAAAGAGACCTATGATTTCTTTAATGAGAAATACAACAATTGCGAGATCCGTTACGGCGATATGAAAAAGCAGTTGGCCGAGGATATCAATAAGTTCTGCGCTCCGATCCGTGAGCGTATCTTGGATATGGCCGCCAATACGGAATATCTGGATAAGGTAGCCCGTATGGGTGCGGAGAAAGCTCGTGAGAGCGCTTCTAAGACTTTAAATGAGGTACGCCAGATTATCGGTTTTCGTCCATATTGATGCTTATTAATTAAAAATAAGAAAAAGCGTTTAGGGATAAGTCCTTAAACGCTTTCTTTTTATTAAAACCATTATAAAGAACCTGAAAAGCGATTTGTTAAAAAGAAAAGGTTGTTACTTTGCGGTGAATAGTTACAGATAACAAACGTATGGCTGCTATTACCACCCAAGAATTTGAACATCATTTCAAGAGTTTATATAAGCCCTTGTGTTTGTTTGCGCTTCGTTATACCGATCAGGTGGACGATGCCGAGGATATCGTGCAACAGGCCTTCGCGGATGTATGGGATAAGAACCGGGCTGGTAATGTGATCGGGAATCTCAAGGCTTATTTATATCAAGCGGTGAGGAACCGTTCTCTTTCATTTACCTCACAACCCGTAAACGCTGAGGCCACCGAGCAGTTACCCGACGTAGAAGATACCTCGGAAGAGGAAGACATCCTGCGATCGGAGCGTGACGCCCGCCTGTGGGATGCTATCGATCGGTTACCTCCCGAACGGAAGAAGATTTTCTTGTTATCCAAACGGGATGGCTTGAAATACCAAGAGATCGCAGAGGAATTGAATTTATCGGTAAAAACGGTTGAGAACCAGATGAGCAAGGCATTGAAAGCTTTGCGAGAGACCGCTATCCGTGTTTATATGTTCTTTTTCGGATAAATTTTATAGAAAGGAATGGGGGTTTTTCATATTTCTCTGTCTTAGAGATAAAGGTTACTTGTTTATTTCATTAAAGCATGGAGAGTGTATGAGGAAGTTGGTGGTATTTGTGATGTTGATGACGTGCGTGATCTCGGCCCAAGCGCAATGGAAAGTGACGCCGGAAGCCGGTATGAACGTGACAAAGTATAAGGGAGATGTCGCTAAGGTAGGCTTTAAGGCTGGGGCTGCGGTCTGTTATACATTCGGATCGGGCTGGTTCTCGCTTCAATCCGGTTTGTATTATGTGCGACGGGGGAAGGGGCTGTCTTCTTATAGTGAGATTTATGGAACTAGTGAGAGTCCATATGGGGGACGGGAAGGTACGAGTATATTTCTCTATCCCGTTTCCAGTGATTATTTGAATCTGTGGGGATACGGTTATGGTAATGGTTACGGCTTTACGGGCTTCTATTATGATACCTATGGAATTAAGGATTTTGATGTAGAAGGTATAAGGCATCGCAGTCAGAAGGAGCATCGTGAATATATCCAATTACCGATCTTGGCTCGTTTCGATTGGCAGGTAAGTAAGGATGTTCGGTTACATTTGGCGATCGGTCCCTATTTGGCGGTTGGCTTGGGAGGAAAAGTGACGTATGAGGAAAGTGATTATTCTTTAAAAGGAAAGCTGCCCTATAATAAGGAAATATCATATAACCCGTTTAATCCCGGCCAAGGATATGCGGTAGCGCCTCGTTTTGACTGGGGAGCTACCATAGAGGCTGGTATAGAGGTGAAACGGGTCGCTTTCAAGGTTGGCTATGATCTGGGTATAGATAAGCAATACAAGGGATATGCTTATAACATAGGTCTGAACTATCATACGGCTAGTTTTACCTTGGGATACACATTTTAAAGAGAAAATAGGATGAAAGCGATGGTTTGTATAAAGTGGGTATTTATATTTGCGGTGTCGATGATGATTTTCTCATCTTGCGTATCGTCTAGGATCTCGCCGAGTATGAGCGTGGGAGTTCCATTGAAGAAGGGGCAGGCCCCAAATGTCGGATTCCAATGGTATGAGACTGGAAGGACTTATTAAATAGAAGGAATAGTTATGAATAATAACGAGCATGACAATAAATTGGAACAACGCATCCGTTTCGTAGCGAAACGCTATCGGGAAGGAAGCCTTGACCCGGATAAGGCATGGCAGAAGTTCGCTTCTGAGCATGCGATTAGCCGGAAGGTCTCGTTTCGCCGGTATTGGATCGGGGCGGCCGCTGTCGTGTTAGTGCTCGTAGGTCTGGGGACATGGTTTACGGTAGAGAGAAACGCCCCGGATTGGGTTGCGATTACTACCGCCCCCGGACAAATGAAAGATGTTTACCTTCCGGATAGTACCTTGGTCGCTTTGGCCGGCGATTCATGGATCCGGTATGACGCGAAGAGATATGATAAAGAGAGGCGTGCCGTGGAGATGAATGGAAAGGCCTTTTTCCAAGTGACGAGGAACGAGGCACGCCCTTTCTCAGTGAAAACGAGCCAAACGGAAGTTACGGTACTGGGAACAAGTTTCCAGATAGATGAGAAGCCTACCGTTACGGAAGTCAATGTAGTTACCGGCAAGGTATGTTTTACCGCCGGGGAGGAAAAGGAGAATGTGATACTTACCGCTGGAATGTCGGCTCAGTATTCTATGGAGAACAAGGAGATAACGGTAGTGACGGAAGAAGACGTGAACAAGTTAGCTTGGAGGACAGGGCAACTTCGTTTTATGGAGACACCGCTGGATAAGGTGATTGAGGACTTGAGTGATTATTATCAAGTCAAGATTGCGAACCAGACAAAGAATGAGGGAGCGAGATTGACCGCTACTTTTAATAATCTGCCTTTGGAGGATGTCTTGCAGGTTGTTAACCAGACATTGGACGCACGTTTGGTTTCCACTTCGAAGAAATAAAATCAGATCATTTATGAGATCTATTGTTGTATGGCTGATAGGGATTCTTTTGCTTCCCGGTTGGATGGGACATCTATATGCGCAGATGCCCGAACCTACGCCGACGGTTACGTTGGATATGCGGCAAGTTCCCCTGTTGGATATATTGATGGAGCTTGAGAAACAAACCGGATTGTTCTTCTCGTACGAGTCTTCTCTACTAAAAGAGCTGCCAGAGGTTTCCCTGTCTGTCCGGGATGAATCCTTGTCGTACTGCTTGAAGCGCTTATTTTCCCCACTACCGATTATCTATCGGGTTACGGGCCAATATATCATCTTAAAGCGAAAGCCCCGTCAATATACGATCAGCGGATTCGTCAGGGATTCGGCCTCGTATGAGAGTTTGTTGGGGGCCTCGGTTCTGGTGAAAAGTTCGAGGGGAGGGACGATGTCTAATAATTACGGCTTTTACAGCTTGATACTTCCACCCGGTAAGGTTCGCCTTAGGGCCTCGTATGTGGGCTTTAAGGCGATGGAGATAGAGATCGATTTGCAAAGGGATACGATGATCGACTTCCCGTTGAGGTCATTGGCCTCGTTAGGCGAGGTCGTTATTCGGGGGACCCGGCCTCGCTACGAGATATTGAGTAGCCGTGCGGGGGTGATCGACGTACCTGCCGAGCGGGTGAAGTCGATGCCCGCTTTGCTGGGGGAGGCGGATCTGGTGAAGACCTTACAGCAGTTGCCGGGCGTGGCGGTAGGCACCGAGGGAATGACCGGCTTGTATGTGCGTGGGGGCGGGGCCGATGAGAATTTGTATCTGCTGGATGGAAATCCGGTCTATCATGTGAACCATTTGTTGGGGTTTTTCTCGGCGTTCAACCCGGACGCGATAAAGAATACCCGGTTTTATAAAGGGAGCTTTCCGGCGGAATACGGGGGAAGGCTCTCGTCGGTTGTAGATGTCCGTATGAATGACGGTAACCGGCAGGAGTATCACGGGAATATCTCCGTAGGGTTGCTTTCCGCACGGGCGAATCTAGAGGGGCCGATTGTTAAGGATCGCTCCTCGTTTAATGTCTCGGTACGCCGTACGTGGTTGGATTTGATAACAGGGACGGCTTTGGCGATCGTTAATAAGAACAGTGATACCAAGGAGAGTTTCGGTTATCACTTTTTTGATATAAATGCGAAGGTGAACCATTCTTTCTCGGAACGTAGCCGGGCCTATTTGAGCTTTTATATGGGGCAAGATGCTTTTCGGCAGGGAAGCAAGGAGAAGCATGAGGATTCGGATGATATGTTTCTCTGGCGTTGGGGAAACTTGATCGGCTCCGCAGGGTGGAACTACGTGTTCGGGCAAAAGCTGTTTGGTAATCTAATGGTGGGCTACAGCCGTTTTCGCTCGCATATCCGGCAAGAGGCGAAGGGGTATGAAATCGAAGGAAATAGGGCAGAACGGCAATCAATTAAGCGGGATAGCCGTTATAAATCGGAGATGGAGGATCTGAGCGTACGGCTGTCAGTGGATTACAGTCCTTCAATGAATCACCGGATACGAATGGGCACGGATTACCTGTATCATAATTTTCGTCCGGAGAATAGCCAGCAACGGTCTTGGGTGAACGATTCGTTAGTAAATCCCGTATATGAGCTTTTGTATGATTATTCCTTGATAAAAGGGCATGAGTTCTCTTTGTTTGCCGAGGATGAGATGCGGGTCACGGATCGCTTGCGGGTGAATGCCGGATTGCGGTATACCTTGTTTCATGTAGAGAATGAGATCTATCATTCTTTTCAGCCTCGTTTGTCGGCACGTTATTTACTTCGTCCGGATCTATCGGCGAAGATATCCTACAGTAAGATGAACCAATATGTCCACTTATTATCGAATACCTATGTGAACCAGCCTACGGATATTTGGGTCCCGGTGACGGAGCAAGTCCCTCCGATGAGTTCTCACCAGATTACTGCCGGGCTTTATTATAATCTGAAACGGATGTATGATTTCTCGATCGAGGGGTATTATAAACGGTTGAATAACTTGATTGATTATAAGGATCATTGGCCGGTTGAGACACATTTCTCCGGTTGGGAAGACCGGGTCGGTTTGGGAAAGGGTAAGACCTATGGTGTGGAGTTTATGGCGCAAAAGACAAATGGGAAGACAACCGGATGGATCGGGTATACGCTCTCTTGGTCGGATCGGTGGTTTCCGGATGGTTCCGTGAATAAGGGGCGTCATTTCCCGTTTCGCTTCGACAACCGGCATAAGGTGAATGTGGTCGTTTCTCGTAAGTTATCCCGGAAGGTGGAGTTAACGGGAGCTTGGGTGTTCGCCTCAGGAAACCATATTAGCTTGCCGGAGTATAAATATCTGTCTCCGATTTATCAGAAAGAGAACGGGTATGCCGGAGTAGATTCATACAGACCGATGAATTCAGGTTTGAGCGCTCGTAATAATTATCAATTGTCTCCTTATCACCGTTTGGATCTGGGCGTGAATTTTTATCGATATAAAAAGAAGGGTCGGATGGGGATTTGGAACATAAGTATATACAATACGTATTTGAAACCGAATCCCTTCATGACGGAGGTTATGGTAAACCAGGATATAAATCAGCGATATCATGTAGTGCTACAGGAGACGATTTTGTTCTATTGCATGCCCTCGGTTTCTTATACTTATAAATTCTAGCTTATGAGAAGATATTTACCTTACCTGTTCGTGTTAGGATTATTGATGGTCTCTTGCGTTCGGGATGTGGAGATTGATTTGGAGGATCTGCCGGATCGGATTGTACTGAACGCATCGGTATGTCCCGGAAAGGAGGTGTGTGCTCATCTCTCGAAAACATGGTTTATCATGGATAGCGTTCCCGATTTTGAGCTATCCGACGCAAAAGTCCGTGTCTATGTCAATGATGAGTTTCAAGGTCTTATGCGCAATGATGACCTGCCGGAAGATTCTATACATTCACGGGGGCAATATGTTCTGCCCGGTTGTTTCGTGAGACAGAGGGATTGTTTGCGTATAGAGGCCGAGGCTGATGGGTATGAGCCGGTATCCGGGGAAACTCGTATCCCCGGTCGGGCACGGATTTATGAGGTGGATACCTTATCCTATCGATCTTCTGCCTACTATGCCGAATATCTGCGTTTCTCTGTTAAAATCGGGGTTGAGACGGATTCCTATTATCGTTTAATCGTGGAGCAGATCTTGGACTTCCGGAAGGGGGATAGTACCCGTACCGTAACCTCTTTCCGTAGCTTAGGAGGATATAGTTGGTATTATTCTGGTTTTAGCGTGGATTATGAGGATCCTGTTTTCCAGTCTTTTGGAGGTAGTCCTATCACGAGCCAGATGGATGGGCGTTACTGTATGGGTGTATTTAGAGGGGAGGATCTGGTTAATACGAATGCTATTAAGGTTTCTGTTTTTCCTGTTGAATACTCGTATGAGAGTGATACCCTTTCTATGGACGTTCATTACGATGTGCGCCTGTTGTCTATCTCCGAGGATTATTATCGATATATGAAGATTATGAGGGGGTACTCTATCACGATCGGCGACGCGAATTTCGGGGCGTTGATAGAGCCTGCCGATACGTATTCGAATGTGGAGAACGGCTTTGGGATTGTCGCCGGATATCAAGAGGATAAATTGCGTATCACGATGCCGAGAGACACGGTGCCTCCTTATTGGAATCCTTGGGATGGATAAGCCCATCCCGCGTTGACGACCTGTGCTTGCCGGTTCATACATCATGAAGCGGTAAGTTCACGAGGTATGAAAAAAAGGCTTTTCCTTGATAGGGGTATTTCCGGGAGATCCTGTCTTATCAATGAACTCAATAAAGTAGAATGATGACAGAGTGGATGAATAAATGGCTTATGGCCATTTTTTGCTGGATGATTTTTATGCCTGTTCCAGACCTCTTGGCCCAATCAGCCAAGACGAAGGATGATCCCCGGATTACGTTGCGTATGAAGGAGGTTTCGTTGCCGGAGGTCTTGTCAGAGATCGAAAGACAGGCGGGCGTGACCTTCTCGTATGAGTCTTCTTTGTTGAAAGAGCTTCCGAAGATCAGTTTCCAAGTGAAAGATGAGACATTGACGGATTGTTTGACCCGCTTGTTCGAGTCGTATCCGATCGTGTATAAGGTGAGTGGAAAGATCGTGATTCTGAAGCGTAGACAGAGACAGGTAACGATCAGCGGCTTCGTGAGGGACCAAGCGTCCTCGGAGTCTCTGATCGGAGCCTCTGTTTATGAGGTCGCCAGCCGGAAAGGCTCGGCTACGAATAGCTATGGTTTTTTCAGTTTGACGCTTCCGCCGGGGAATATCCGCTTGCATGCTTCTTACATTGGTTATGAGAGCTGTTCCTTTAATTTCACGGAATTGGATAGGGATACCATATTAAATATTGAGTTGCGTCCGAACGCCCGTCTGGAGGAAGTGGTAGTTACGGCTTCGGAGCGGGATCGTTTGTCTGTAAATAACACCTTGATGGGAACGATGGGGTTTAGCCAGAAGACGATCAAGGCGACACCGACCCTGTTTGGTGAGTCCGATATCGTGAAGACCTTGCAACTGACTCCGGGGGTAGCCAGTGGGACAGAGGGACTGGCCGGTTTATATGTTCGTGGCGGCGACCAAGATGGAAATCTGTTTTTGATAGACGGTAATCCGGTTTACCAGATCAATCATGTCGGCGGGCTATTCTCCGCTTTCAATCCGGAGGCGATCCGTAATCTGGACTTTTTCAAGGCGGGTTTCCCTGCGAGATATGGCGGGCGACTCTCGTCTGTGGTAGATGTCCATACCAAAGAGGGCAATATGAAAGAGTACCATGGTAGCGCTACGATCGGGCTGATCTCCGGTAATCTGAGCTTGGAAGGACCTATCATCAAGGATCGCACGGCTTTTCAGATAGCGCTTAGACGCTCGTGGCTAGATGTATTCTCTGCCCCGACGATAGCGATCGTAAACAGGGTCATAAAAAAGAACGGGAGCCGGATCAACCTTCGTTACGCTTTTCACGATTTGAATTTAAAGCTTAATCATCGTTTCAGCGATCGCAGCCGGATGTTTTTCAGCTTATATAACGGGAATGATGTATTAAAAGGAGGGGGAACGGATTTCTCAACAGAAGAAGAGCAAGTCCCTTATACGGATGGTACCCATTCATCGCTGCGTTGGGGTAATTTGATGGGAACCTTGGGCTGGACTTATGTCTTCAATAACCGTTTGTTCGGACGGGTTTCCGGGGTCTTTTCACGGTATCGCTCGAATGTACGGAGTTCAAAAGAATATAATTATGGTGTGGAAGGAGAAGATAATTATCTCTCTTCTTCATCGGAAACGAGTAGTTCTACCTCTATCTTGGATATGGGCGTCCGTTCCTCTTTTGATTACACGCCTTCTACGTCGCATGTGATTCGTTTTGGAGGGGATTTCTTGATGCACCGTTTCCGCCCGGAGTATAATGAGGTGAAAGCAGCCGGTTCCGGTATGCTGGAGTTTTCGAATATAGGGAAAATATATACGAATGATCTGCTATGGGCCCGTGAGGCGGCTGTCTTCGGAGAGGATGATTGGAATGTCTTACCTAGCTTGCGTTTGAATGCGGGGCTTCGGTTTAGCCTGTTCAATGTGGAGCGGAAGGCTTATACCTTATTGGAGCCTCGCGCTTCCTTGAGATGGTTGCTACGTGACGATCTTAGCTTCAAAGCCTCATACGCCCGTATGGGGCAATATATCCATTTATTGGGCAACAGTTATATAAATTTGCCGACGGATGCGTGGATGCCTGTTACCCGTAAGTTGAAACCTTTAATCAGCGATCAAGTCTCCGCTGGTTTCTATTATAATCTGATGCGTTCTTATAGTTTCTCGGTGGAGGGGTATTATAAATGGATGAAGAACCTGTTGGATTATAAAGACGGCTATTCCTTCTTGCCCGGTACGGCGGCTTGGGAGGAAAAAATGGCGGTCGGCAAGGGACGTTCGTATGGCGTGGAGTTCTTGGCTCGCAAGGAAAGCGGACGTACGACCGGTTGGATAGGATATACACTTTCATGGTCGGATCGGCGTTTCGATGAGATCGATAACGGGCGACGCTTTCCGGCACGTTACGATAACCGGCATAAGCTGAATATCGTGGTTTCGCATAAACTGTCGGATAAGGTGGAACTGACAGCCGCTTGGACGTATACTTCCGGCAATCGAATGACCTTGTCGTTGGAGAGTTATGAGCAAGCTGGTACGCTTACTATTTCCAACCAATACAAGATGAATAACTGGTGGGAACCATCCGGGGAAGTGGTGGATTTGTATACACGTCGTAATAATTACCAGATGCCGGCTTATCATCGTCTGGATTTGGGACTTAATATTTACCGTCCGAAGAAGAAGGGACGAATGGGCATCTGGAATATCAGTATTTATAATGTATATAGCCGGATGAATCCGTTTATGGTCTATAAAAGTGATAACTGGGAACGAACGAATAACTTAGTCCCGGGTTCTTCTTCTCCCTATAGCGGTAAAACAAAACCTTGTTTTAAGTTGATAGGTATTATGCCTATCATACCTTCCATATCATATACTTATAAATTCTAGGAAGATGAAACAGATAAAGAGTATCCTAATAAATACGATTTGTATAGTAAGCCTGTTTGGTTTGATGTCTTGCATCAAGGAGATCGATCTTGAATCCTTACGGCCGGATCCTACCTTGGTAGTGAACTGTGTCGCTATAACCGGCGAACCCTTAACCGTAAGTGTCTCCCGTACTTGGTTTTTCACGGATGATCATCCGAACGTGACTTTGGATAAAGCCGAGGTGAATTTATTCGTGAATGGCGTTTTTAAAGAGCGTATGAGCTTTCAGGAGGGGGATGAGGCATTTAACACGAAAGGTTATTTCAAGTCTGATTTTATACCGGTGAAAGGGGATCGTATCCGTGTGGAAGCTTCTTATCCGGAATATGGGGTGGCAAGCGCTGAGACGGTCATGCCAGCGCCTGCTCAGGTCTTGAAAGCGGGGGTAACCTATGCTACGGTAGCTGGCTCTTTTGGTTCTGCTCGCCAGAATGCGATTTATCAGGTAACGCTCAAAGATAACCCTGCCGAGGAGAATTATTATTTACTCCGTATGGAAGAGGGCATTCCTGTTTTTGATGGAATAGCTAAGGAATATACAGGAGAATATAAATGGTTCTCGGTGAGTCCAAACTATGCGACTGAACCTGTTTTTGGCCAATCGTTGACGGCCTTGGATCAAATCTTTGGCAATGACTGGATGTATGGGTATGATGGGAAGGTCTTTTCTGATGAGTTAATAAACGGGCAAGAATATACCTTGCACTTAACGGATGAGTATTATTATGAACCTTATTATGGATCATATCCGCTAAAAGTAGTCCCGGATTCGATAGGGATAGAAGATCTAAATGAGGAAGATTTTCTTCCGATTCCTCCCAAGCACCTACGGGTACACCTATATGCTATCTCAGCGGAATACTATCGATATCTGAAAGTTTTGCAAGATAAAGACACGGATTCAGTTTCGAACCTTTTGATCGATGGCGGTCTGGCCGAACCGATCCGTGTATTTAGCAATATAGACGGTGGTGTCGGTATCCTAGGCAGTTGCCATGTAGGAATGTTTGAGACGGAAATAGCGTCTTCCTCACATTCCAATCTTGAAGCGGCCCGATTTGAAGACGGGATAGACTAGGAACTGTGGTTCCATTTTCCGTCGTACCGGGTTGTATTCATAGTTGATACCGGCTCCCATCCAGAAATTATCAGTAACCTTGAACTCCATTGAGCCGCCCACTTGGGTATGATAGAAAAAGGGATTCCTAAGCATATGGGGATTGTTGTACTCGTCGGCGTAATAAGCGTATTGTCCCCATCCTTTCAGTTTCAACCAGTCCGTAGGTTGATATTCCACTTGTACGTTTGCGCCGGCTGTTATTCCGGGACTAGGGTTGAAGGGACTAAAGAAACGACCACCGAATCCTCCGCCATAAAGACTCCAATTGCCGCTGTGCCAAGAAATACCCCCGTTCATGATCGTCATGCCTCCGACTCCCGGCCATGTATATTGAACACCGTTAGCGATAAGATCGAAGCTCTCGTTTAGCCGTTTCATATAAGTCTCATTGAAATCCAACGCCATTGGCGATACCTCCCGAAGCATCGGGGTATATACGTTAAAGAACGGCTGATAGGCGGCGGAAGATATCTGCATATCCATCGGACGCTCTTGTAGGGACGTATGGGGAATATCGGGCGTGAACTCCCGCAGTTTAATATCGATATCCCGTGTCCCCGCAGGGGTAAATGTCTTATAAGAGGCTTTCGGGATGTTCAACTCATACGTCTTGTTTTTAGGCAGGACGATGATTTTACCTTCTTTATTTAAAATAAACGAAAAGTCAGACTGTGCCTGGATTCCAACGACACATATCCATGCCATGAATATAAATAATCCTCGTCTCATACACTCTCCTCCTATTTTTGATGTGAAGGTAACTTTTTTTTGAATAAGATGCAACTTTTAGGATACCTATTTCATCCATATAATAGAGAGCATAAGTACTTATGGATGAACAACTGTTAATCGATGGATGTATGCGAGGCGAATCATGGGCTCGTAAGGAATTGTACGAGCAATATGCTCCTGCTATGATGAGTGTTTGCATGCGTTACGTGGGTGACAGGGAGACGGCCCGTGATCTTCTGCAGGACGGGTTCGTGAAGATATTTACGAAGATCCGGTCGTATTCCGGCTCCGGGGCTTTCGGGGGATGGATACGGCGGATCTTTGTCACTACGGCTCTTGAATATCTCCGGTCTTCAGAGAACACGAGGCTAAGTGTAGGTCTGGACGGCTATGACGACAGTTTGGAAGATATCAACTATTCCGTATTGGACCGTTTATCGGCGGACGACTTGTTGGCTTGCGTGGCCCAATTGCCGCCGGGATATCGTACGGTCTTCAACTTATATGCGATAGAGGGATATACGCATAGCGAGATCGCCGAGATGCTGCATGTACAGGAGGCGACTTCCCGCTCCCAGTTTATCCGGGCGAGGAACGCTTTGCAAAAGAGTGTACAATCTTTAATAAGGCATGAAAATGCGGGACGATAAGGATCATAACGAACGGCTGGATGATTTCAGCGGCTATATGCGGCAGCGCTTGGAAGAGCACCGGTTGCCGGTAGATGCCGGCTGCTGGGATGAGGTGGAGGCCCGGATGAACCGGAGAGCGAGATCACGGGGTTGGTTGTGGACGGGAGGCTTGGCCGCCGCCGCAGTGCTGGCTTTGGTTATTTGGCTGCTACCTTCCCCGGAGAAGATGCCATTGGAGGAATTGAGCCCCTTTCAGAAAGAGATATCGGAGAAAGCGGAGGAAATGAATATTCTTCCGGAGCATCCCGTTTTACCTGTAGAGCCTGTAAAGAAACGTATAGCGAAAGTGCTGAAATGGGAAAAAAAGGCTAAGCTTTCCGCTATTGTCGGGGAAAAGGAAACGATCCGGGAGGATGAGAAGTGTGAGACTATCGAGATTATTGAGAAGGATGCGATTGCGGCTATCGTAGAAGAACCGTCTGCGAAGGAGGATGCGTCTGAGGATTCGACGGACATAGTCGTTAAGCGAGGTGACTCTACGGTTCCTCTACCGGAAGGCGAACGAAGTCCCCGACGAAAAGCCTCTTTGAAAAAGAAAGCCAAGAAGAGTAAACGGAATAAGTGGTTATTGGCCGCCGCCGTTGGCTCTAGTGGTTATGTAGATAGCTTTTTAAATACGGATATGAGTTATGGCGATGTTTCTTCTCCGGGAGATATGAATGTTCCTTCCCAAGATCCTGATCCGAATAAGCCGGATAAAGACGATAATGAGAAGGAGAATGGCAATACGCCTCCCCAAACGGCCTCATTCCGTAATGCCCCGGTATTACGGAGTTCTAAGGTGGATGAGAACTTCTTGGATAATCGTTCGTTCGAATCTTATCCGGACGTTAGCTACTCCCTTCCGATATCTTTTGGTTTTACGGTACGGAAGGATTTGAGCCGGCGTATAGCCGTGGAAAGTGGATTGATGTATACGTATTTATCCACTACATTCAAGAGGGGAGGGGATTGCCCGTCGGAGGTGAAATCGTCTTTGCATTATCTGGGTATTCCTTTGAATCTGGTGGTTTATGTATGGAGGAATCAGCGATGGAATGTCTATCTCTCCGGAGGCTTTATGATGGAGAAGGGTTTGCAGGCCGTGCATAGCGGTTATATCGCCGGAAACGGAACGACTATCTCTAAGAGCAAAAAGGAGGGCATCCACGGTATGCAATGGTCCGTGAATGCCTCGGTCGGTGCCGCTTATCGTTTCTATGGGGATTGGAGTCTCTATTTCGAGCCTCGCTTCTCCCATTATTTCGACTGTGATCAACCGGCTAGTATTCGTACAGACAAGCCGTTGGGATTTGGGTTGAGCGCAGGTATACGATATGCTTTTTAATGATTAAATCTATTATAATTATGCGGAAACTTTTTTATTGGGCGTTTGCCTTTAGCCTTTGCGTCTTAATGGGATGCAAGGATGATGGAGTGAGAATGGAGGTCGTGCGGTATGCTATCAACGAACCGGTATTCATGTCGATCTCCGAGTTTCGGAATTCAGTGAAGGTGACGGATGAGGTGGTGCCAATCACCAAGCGGGGTAAGATCTGTTTCTATAAGGATTACCTGTATATTTCTTCCCCGGATAAGGGCATCCATATCGTGGATAACAGGAATCCGGCATCTCCCCGGATAGCGGGCTTTGTAGAGTTGATCGGTAACGAGGATCTCTCGATCAAGGATGATAAATTGTATGCGGATTCGTATGTGGATCTGGTCTGGTTCGATATCTCCGATCCGGAGAGACCTGAATTGGAAGGTCGTGTGGAGAACGCTTTCCGTTATGCGCTTCCGACCATAGAGAATGGCTATGGGTTCGATTATAATATGTGTTATTCGGAAGAAGCGAGAGCGAAAGGTGTCGTGGTTGGTTGGGAGCCGAAGGAACGGGAGGAAACCATTTACCATTATCCGAGTTATGGCGGTGATCTGATGGCGAACGATGCGGCGCCGGGTACTTCCACGCAGGGCGTGAACGGATCTATGGCTCGTTTTTCTATTTATGGTAAGTACTTATATACGGTAGAACAGAATATCATGTGTGTTTTCGACCTGTCTGGAGACAAGCCTGTCTTGACGACAAACGACATTTGGTTGCAACGTGGTGTCGAGACTCTTTTCAACTATAAAGATAAGATGTTCATGGGAACTCCGACCGGCATGTTGATCTATTCGCTGGAAGATCCGCTAGCGCCTAAGTATCGTTCTTCCGTAAGTCATGTCTTTGGTTGTGATCCGGTTGTCGTGGAGGATGACTTAGCGTATGTGACCGTGCATTCCGGAAATACTTGCGGGCAAAATACCAATGAACTGATGCTCATAGACGTGAGTGATGTAGACCAACCGAACTTGCTGGTTACTTATGGCATGAAATGCCCGAAAGGACTAGGTATCGATAACGGTACTTTATTCCTCTGTGACGAAGGGTTAAAGGTCTTCAACGCGAAAGATCCTATGACCTTGCTGGCTAATCAGCTTGTTCATTATGCAGGTATGGAGGGTTACGATGTAATCCCTTTTAAGAATACCTTGATGATGATCGCCGATGATGGCCTTTACCAATACGATTATTCCAATTTACAGGCGATATCTCAGTTAAGTAAATTGCCAATGGGCGAATAGAGTTTAATATTCCTCTTCGCTATTCGCTTCGCAAGGTGTTTACCGGATTGCGGGATGCCGCCTTATAACTATGCCTGCTTACGGTCAGTAGCGTAACCATCAATACGATACCGCCGGACAGCAGGCATGTTCCTATGGATATGTCCACCCGATATACGAAATTCTCCAGCCAACAACTCAGCGAATACCACGTGATAGGAACGGCAATTGCGAAAGCGATCCCTACCCAGCCGATAAACCGACGATTTAATAGATACAAGATCTCCTCGGCCGTAGCCCCGTTTACCTTACGGATACCGATTTCTTTCGTACGCTGCCGGATGGCATAGAGAGCGATGCCGAATAATCCGAAGGCAGTTAGCAGGAGGCTGATGATCGAGTACATGATGAGCAAATGTGCCAGTTCGATCGTTTTTCGGTTAGATAACATAAATTCCTCGTATATATCTTGATATTCGAAAGGTACGTTGGGGTTGATCTTTTCCCATGTTTGTTGCAGTAAAGCTAGAGCCTCGGCTCTGTGCTCCTTTTTCAGTCGGATTTGGACGAGGTTATAGGGGGGAGTATGCGTTAGGTAGGTCAAGCTAGGGTAAACCTCTTGTCGTAAGGTTCCTGTATATAGATTCTCCACGATCCCTGCTATAATCGCTATCGGTTCTCCTTCCTTTTCCATCTTCCCGAATTCAGTGTCGTAAAGGCGGACAGGCTTACCCACGGGATTCTCGCCTTTGGGCACGAGCAAACGTGCGTACTGTTCGTTAATATAGACGGGTGTGCTGTATTGTTTTAGAGCCTCTCGTTCTGAGAGTCCTTGAAGAATGTTTATCTTCATAACCTTTAGGAAAGTACTATCGCCTTCGTATTGGCCTAGCGTATAATTTAGTTCGTTTCCGTTTTCGTCTTTCAAGACCATTGTCCGCAAGTTGAACTGTATGATCCCGCTTTTCGAAAGGCACATCTCTTCTATGGAAGGATAACGCCGGATCTCTTCAGAGAAGGTCTGTATATGGTTCCCACTCCAGTCGGCTATTTCGATGAGATCCCGGTAACGTTCACCGCTTGTCTGAGTGAGCGTTAGTTGCTGCCGTACGATCAGCGTGGCGAATACCAGAGCTATTGAGATGGCGAATTGTAAGATGGAGAGCCCGCCTATGATTGTCCGCTTCCGGGTACCGGTGGTGAATGATTTATACTCGGAATGGGAAAGGGAGTTGATCTTATGGCTCATATATAATGAGGGGATAATGGATAGAGCTAGGATGAGTGCCACGATCACAGGTAAGACCTGTCCACTGAAGAAAAATCCCAAGGAGATACGTCCGGAAACGATCCGGTTGAAAGCCGGCAGGAAATCTAGTGTAAGTAATAAGGATAAAAAGAAAGCGATCAGCACGGTAAGGAAAGTATCCAAGAATAGCTGGCGATGGATTTGCCCAGCCGATGCTCCCATCACTTTCTGGGTGTAGATCATCTTTACCTGTTGCAAAATGCGGGAGAAACTTAGGTTGGCATAATTGAAACAGGCGATCACGAGGATTAGGATGGCCGAGAACAAACCAACGTACAGTAAGTCTTTCTGGTTTCGGTGGATATAGGGGATGTATTCTTGTGTATAGGTTTGCTCTTGGAAATAACTCTCTTGGAGGGTATAGAAATAATACTGTCCGGTTCCGTTGAAAGTAGGTACCTTATCATCCTTTAGTTTTTGAGTGAACGTATCGATGTTGAAGAGATCGTTTACCAGTAATAAGGTAGGGTCGCCATTGAATTGGGAGGTAGTACCTGCCAATGCGTTGAACTTCAAGAATGATTGAGGGTACTCTTTGATAACGGCGGCGACCTCGTAGGTAATCGTCTCGTTCTCATAAGCGTACTTTGCCGAGAAGGTTTTACCGATAGGATCCTCGTTCCCGAAGAATATCTTCGCTTGGTATTCGGTCAACGCAATTGCGTTTGGTTGGGTTAATGCCTTGTTTATATCTCCTGCCATTACCTTGTAAGGGAAAAAGCGAGGAAAGGAGGGATCAGCTCTGACGATCGAGATTGGGTCGAAGCGCTTTTCTCCTATCGTGATGGAGGCGGCATTCTCTATGTTCAGTCGTAAATAATCCTCAACTTCAGGGTATTGGTCTTTTAGCTGCACAGGGATCTTCCCTTTAATAAAAGATACTTTCTCTCCGGAGGTCAAGGGAGAGTCTTGTGCCATATAGATGATATGCGACTTATTGGGATTATGGGCTTCTATCCTAGATTCATAAATGACGTATGAGATCAGTAGGTTGGTACAAGTGATGCCTGCCGCCAGACTCAATAAGGAAATGACGGCGAACGTCTTGTTTCGCCACCAGCTACGGAATATAAGTTTTAGAGATATGGATTCCATGGTTTTATCTGTTTGTTGGTTCAAAGCTATCCGGTTGCGTGGAATATGGCAAATAAAATCGGAGGAAACGATCGTAAAGAACTGGATTTGTCTAAATATTGGACACTGAGACCCGGGAAAAGATCGTATCTTTGCGTACGAAAAAAAGAGGAGGCTTAATGCGTGATGCGAAGATTATAGTCGTAGATGACAATGAGGCGATATTGAGAAGTCTGCGGACGGTCTTGTCCCATGAGTTTAAGACGATCGTTACCGTATCATCTCCCGTATTATTGCCTGCCCTTTTGCGGAATGGAGATGTGGATTTGGTTTTACTGGATATGAACTTCGGCACTGGAAAGCAAGGCGGAGGGGAAGGACTTTTCTGGTTGGATCGTATCTTGGAGCTTAAGAATCCTCCGGCCGTTATCTTGATAACCGCTTTTGGGGATATCGAGTTGGCTGTATCTTCCCTCAAAAAGGGAGCCACGGACTTTATCGTGAAACCTTGGGATAACGAGAATTTGATTCAAACACTTACATACGTCTTGGTATGTCGTGCGGAATCAGATGAGAGCGAGATTTCGTCTGTGGCAGAATCTCTAGTCTCCCATCCTTGTACGTTGGAGGATATGGAGCGGCAGTTTATCGCCGAGGTATTGAAAGAAAAGAAAGGGAACCTGACGCTTGTGGCTCAACAATTGGATATTAGCCGCCAGACCCTTTATAATAAGATACGGAAATACGGGTTGTAGATTATAAGGAGAGTAACCATGGTCAACCGGAATTTATACCTGAAGATTATAGGGAGCGTTTCCTTAATCGTACTTTTTGCGTTACTTGGATCTGTATTGTTGATAACCGGTATTTCTTATTTTTTATCCTTTGTATGTCTGTGTGTTATCCTGTTGATAACTCTGTTGCTAATCCAGTGGATAAACGGTACAAACCGTAAGATCGCTATTTTCTTCGAGTCGGTTCGTAATGGGAATACAACTTTGCGATACCCGGATAAAACGAATGATCCCTTTGTAAAGGACTTATATGCGGAAATGAATCGGATTATCCTCCTATTCAGTCAAAACCAGAATGAGATGGAAGAGAAGCGCTTGTATTACGAGAGCATCTTGCGGGTACTGACGCATGAGATTCGTAATTCGATTACGCCAATCCGTTCCTTATCTGCTGATCTGTTGAAATATTCCGATACATATACTCCGGAGCAATTACGGGAAGGTTTGGAGGTTATTCATGGGCAAGCGAAAAATCTATCTGCTTTCTTGGATTCCTACCATCGTCTGACGCATCTTCCGGAGCCGGAAAGAACCGAGGTGCCTATAACCTCTTTATTTCGGAAGATGGAACGGTTGTTGTGTGCCGAGGCGGGTAGCGACCGTATTCGTTTCTCCTCTGCGGAAGCTTTAACGGTACATGCGGACCAAAACTTGATTGTGCTGGCTCTGATTAACTTGATCCGTAACGCATTACAGGCGATAGAGGGGCAAGCGGATGCCATCGTCTCCGTAGAAGCCTTGGAGGCTGATGGTAGGGTATATATAACTATAACAGACAATGGCCCCGGCATTTCTCCGGAACTATTGTCTGCTATTTTTACGCCTTTTTTCTCTACGAAGTCCGGTGGTAGCGGCATCGGTCTCAGTATCTCCCACCGCATAATGCGATTGCATGGCGGCGATTTAACCGTTGATTCCTTGCCTGGTGTCCGTACCGAGTTTCGTATGACGTTCTAGAATATGACTTTCTTGATTTTTTCAACAATCAAGTTGAAAGGCTCGGCTTTTACATGGCTGCATATTCTCACAACGTCTCGTTCAGTGTAACCTCCTATTAATTGGCAAATAACGAAGCTTTTCTTTGTTAAGTTTTTTGTTAGCATAGAGTCTTCTAAAGGAAATGTATATTGTGGATTATAGTTTTTGGAAGATATCATAGCTAGGTAAAAGAAATCTTCAGCTGCTTGCAAATCATCGTTTGAGATGACGATAGCCATGTGAGGTTTGGTTATTCCATTAGGAAATAGATAATTGACTTCTACAACATCTCGTTGATGTATTTTCATTCGATGAGATATTTGGATATATATGCTGCCATGGATTGTCTGGAATGGGCTAGAAATAAATCTTTCTCATTCATAGGACTGAAAGGTTGGCTATCGCTTTTCCTTTGGTTGGAAATGTTGTGTTTAGCCATCTTGGGCGACGAAACATTTCTAGTTGGTCTGGTTTTTGTCGTTCTCATATCTTTTGTTTTTATGTTATTGGCAAATATACGTATTTATTTCAAAAGATCTCCTGTTTAAATGGAAAAAGAGATTATGGCTAAAGCTTATGGTATAACTATCGCTTTGGCCATAATCTCTTATAAGATTGTCTGATCAATACCCCAACTCAAATGGTTGCTCTACGGCAGGTACGCCTTCGGACATCCATTTAGGCATTTTATCGTTCTTTAGGTAATGGTTGAAGAATTGGAACATGCGGCGTTGGAAATCGATGCGGTTTGCCATATGCATCGGCCAATGCGGTTCGCCTGTATAATTCAGTAACCAGCAAGGTTTACCTAACCGTTTCATGGCAACGAAATACTCGATACCTTGGTACCAAGGCACATGGCCGTCGGCATCGTTGTGCATGATCAATATTGGGGTCTGCACCTTATCCATCGTGAACAACGGCGAGTTTTCCAGATAACGAAGTGGAGAACTCCATGGCGTAGCTCCTAAACGGCTTTGTGTATGCTCGTATTGGAAAGAGCGGGCCATGCCGGAACCCCAACGGATACCGCCATAAGCGCTAAACATATTTACGACAGGCGCCCCAGACTCGATAGCGGAGAATAAATTCGTGCGAGTCGCTAAATAAGCTACTTGGTAACCTCCCCAGCTATGTCCTTGCGCACCGATCCCTTTTTCGTCGATATATCCTTTGGCGATCATCATGGTGATACCCGGCATCAAGCAGTTATAGCAGCTTTCTCCCGGATAACCATCTACATAGCGAATGTCCGGGTTGAAGATGACATATTCGTTGCTATTGTATAAGTGATAATCGATCGTAGAACGATGCGGTTCCGGCATACGGTAATTATATAAAGTCTCCGAATTCCGCTCGTAGAAGTTTACCATCATCGGGTACTTCTTGTTCGGATCAAAATTCGCCGGCTTATAAACGACACCTTCCAGTGGACGGCCGTCCAAGGAAATCCATGATACCAACTCGGCGGTACCCCAGATAAAACCTTCCTGCTGTTTGTCTCCATGCGTCAATTGCACGGATTTCTTGAACGCCAAGGTCGAATAGTGGATATCCGGGTATTGCTGGAAGGTTTCCATCGTATAGATCACGTCATCCGTATTCTTCGCCTTGTTGATAGATCGCAGCATATAATTACCCGCCAGCAAAGTCTTCGGGGCGGCAGGAGCAGAGAGGCGTGCGTTGTAGAATCCGTATCCTTTTGTGGCCTCGTTGAATCCTTTTAATAATTGCGGTTTGCCGAGGTCGATAAAGCGAGCCTCTTTATCCAGTTGTTCCAAGCGGTAGGAAAGTTTCTCCTTCCTTCCGTTCACGGTCAGGTTGATCGGTGGGGTGGCTGCGGTCGGATCGAATTTCCAGATGTCGTAACGATCATAGATCAAGAGATTTTGATCGTTCGCGGTCCAGCCGGCGGCTCCATGCGCATAAGGATAATCGGGAACGTCGTTCTCCTCGTCCCAAGCCGGAAAGCTTTCCGGAGTGGTTAGGCGATATTGCTTACCTTCCGCCAAGGCGATCGTGTACCAGCAGCTATCCGTCTCGCCATACCAATATGCATATTTACCTTGTGGGGAGAGGCGGAAACGGCCATAATCCGCTTGGGCGATTTGCTTGCGCTCCCCGTTATCCAACGATACGGTATAATAGTCGCTGCGTGTGCGGGCCTCCCACATGGAAGACAAAGAATAGGGACGGGAAGTGGAAAGGAGCGCCAAGGGTGCGTCACCCTCATTACCCAATTGGATATTCGGTAATTCCTCATTCGCCAATTGGAAGATAGAGCCGTTGCCCAGATTATAAACCGCTTGATAGCTTTTCTTTAAGTCTTTTTCCTTGTTATAATTCTGTACGGTATATTGTACGGGCTCATCCCAACTCCAAACCTGTACGTTCGGACGATTCTCGGCTAGTTGGGTCGTGTCTTTTTGCCTCGGCTCCGGTGAGGTACCGAAGAACAGACGGGAAGCGGATTTCGAGAATTGAAGCATCCCGTTCTCATTGATTACCCATTCAGCAGGGAAAGCCTTGTTTCCACGGGTGGCGATTTCTTTCGCAGGAGCGTTATGTTCGGATAGCCATAAGCTTAACGCTTTGTAAGAAGAATCTTTGTCGGCGCAATATAAGAAAGCCAGCCGTTCCCCTTTCTCGTCGAACGTGGTTTGTTTGAATACGCCTTTTCCCTCTTTGATGAGCGCCGGACTTCCTTTCTCCGGATTCAAGGTGAATATACCTGCTTCTCCTTCCGCCGCGCTCGTGTAATATAGCATACCGCTTTTCTTGGCGAATTGGAAATCCGTTACGGTCGGGAACTGGAAGGTCTTGCTTCCATCCAGCGAACGGACGTACAAAGTGGAGTCCTTCCGGCCTCTTTGATAAGCGATCCAATCCGCCTCGTCCGCTAATTTGAAGGTTTTGAGGGAGTCTATCGTCTCCTTTTTACCGGCGACGGAATAGATTACCAAGGTGTTCATCGGCATCTTGTCCTCTTTCGTCTTCAATACTTTCAGGGAATCTACCGTGGACTTTCCGGGTGTTTGCGTGACAACCAGATAACCCGAGGAAGCGGAGAACGCGAACTTATCGGCCGGAGAAAAAGTGGCGGTCTCTTGCCCTTGGGCCGCATACAAATAAACGGTAGCGTCACCTTCCCAAGGTTCCATCTTGCAAGCTACCCATTTTCCGTTGTCCGAGATCTCCCGGTCCGTGATTCGTTGCCAAGTGATCAGGTCATCAACTGTTAGGCTTTTAGAGGCGTTTTGCGCGAAGGCTGGGGAAAGACTTCCCAGACATGCTACAAAAGCCAAGTACTTTAAGTGTCTCATCATGGTTATGTATTGATTTTAAAACAAAGATAATGGCTTTATCAGAATCTTTGTTGCTTTTGACCGGAATTTGGCTTTGAAAAAACACGTACGTGTTTCCGAGAAAACATGTACGTGTTTTTTGTAAAAGTCGTACGTGTTTTCTGGACAAGGTAATGGCGTTTTTAATGTATTGATTATCAGTGCCCTTTTTGAACGTTCTAATGATCGCAGTTATAAGCGGCTTACAATGGGCATTATAAAGGTGTTACAATGCCTATTGTAAAGACCTTATAATGGGCATTATGATGATAGGGAAATTCCTTTGGTCAACGGTAGGAAAAAAGGTTTGTAAGTGGTAAGTTATTCACTTCCCAAGCCGTAAGTTATCCACTAGGTATAGCCGTTAGTTATTCACTCGACAAGCCGTAAGTTATTCACTTGGGAGACCCAAAACAGGGCAGTTTATATTGAATATGTTATTTATTGTAGGAAGATTTTTAGTAAGCCTTTATTCAATGTACGCACGTACATTATATTATATACATGAAAATGAACGGTGAAAACGATCGTTTAGATTAGTCTTTTGCAAAGGTACGCGTTTCTTTGACACTTGCAACCCTTCCTTGCTATTTTTTTTGCCCCTTATCGGCTTTCTTATCAATAGGATAGCCTATCCTTTACGAAACAACCGATTCGGCAGACGAACCTCTCTTTTTCCTCCTTTAAAAACGCAAGATCTAAACGATCGTTTAAACTAGTCGTTTCGGTATAGACGAAGGATGATTAAGGATTTGATAGATATTCAATTAACACTATTATTAATATTTAAATTTTCGATTTATGAACAGAAAGATTTCTACATTGTTTACGGCGGGTCTGCTGATGGCGGGTTCGTTGTGCGGTAGTGCTTGGGCGCAAAGTTCTATTCAGCAATTGGCTGGCTTTGTGAATGGACAGGGGACGTTTACCGCAACGCCTGCTACGGAATTGAAGGCTGGACACCAGTATGTATTTGTTAATGATCAGACGAATAATGAGGCTTATGGTCATGAGCTATCGGGTAGCACCATTACAGAGTCTACGATAGGATTATCTACGCCTCTTGCTGATAATGATGATGTTAAACAGTATGTTTGGACTGTTGGCATAACTGAATCTCCGAAAGGCTTCTTCTCTTACAATTTTACGAATGTTGAGACAGGAAAGCTTTTAAGGGTTAATGTCGGCTTTACGGCTATAGAGAAAAACACGAAAGTAGAGGATAAGAATACGAATAAGGATTTCGTATTTGATGGATCTTCTGTTTCTGCTCTTACGGGAGGTGCATATTCTGGCACGAATAACAATTTGTATATTTATTCATCTTCTACTCCTCTCAACGGCTTGAATTGGGGTAGTAATGTGTCAACAGTATCTACGACGATTGCGGCTCCGATCTTTTACGAGGTTAAGTCTGAGTTGTTGACGAATTCAGAGGAATTGAACGCATTGTACAATACATCTGGTTTCTCTTTCGTTTCTAAACGTCTTAAAGATCAAGGTGAAGAACCTATCGGTAACTTGTTTAACGACAAAATGGTGGTAGCTCGTTATTTGGCTCGCCCAATTACGATTGATGCTACACAATACCCGGGGTATTCAGGATCTTCTTCAGACTTGCAGATTCCTGCCGGTATGTACTTCTTTACGAAAAATGCTCCAGCTTTAGATAATAGTGACCAAGTGGTTAGGGACTATAATGCGTGGTTGAACGCTACGGTTTTGGTTGCAAGCTCTACAGAGACAATGGAGGGAACGAACGCCGGACGTGCGAATGGTGATGGTTTCTCTTTGGTAGAGAAGGAAATTGGTGACTTGAACCTGTATGTAGGAACAGGTGCGGCTTGGAAGACACAAGGTGACGAGATTTCTATCCATAACGCTTGTTTCCGTGTTCAAAAGAGTTACGTGGAATCTTATCCGTATGAGTTGAATCTGGATCGTTTCCGTTTCAGAATACAAGGTAGCAAGGCCGATCATAAGGATGCTCAAATCAAGTTGGAGATTTTGCAGCATAATGATAATTTCTACTTGACTACGATCTCTAACACTTCAGACAAGACGGATAAGTTCATCTTTAAGTTGGGCGTTGCCGGTACGAAGAAAGGTATCGAGTTGTTGAACAAGGAGGCTAAGGCAGCTGTTTATACGATCCGTGTATTGAGCGGTAAGCAAGGGGATGTGAAGAGCGTATATGGAAAATATTTGACTTCTGCGGTCGATAATGGTAGTTTTGAGCTTGTCGCAAAAGCGAAGGTGTTGTCACAGACAGAGACTCCGGCTTATCAATGGATGATTACAAGCGTGGATGATACTTATAAGATCACTTTCACGAATCGTGAGACAGGTGATCATTTCCTTACGACATTGTTCCCTAAAACAGATTTGGGTGAGAATGTATATGAGACAGCTGTTCCTTCAACTCGGGATATCACTCCTATCTATGTTGATGAGAATACCTACCGTGAGACTGCTTCGACTCAGACCGTAGAGTTTAAGCGTCTGTTAGTGGAGTTGACGAAAGTAGAAGAAGTTGATCCATACGCAGGTTTCTTGAACGTAGATGACCAGACTTTGGTAACAATGGCTTTCGCTCGCGACAACAACGTGACTTCCAATAAATGGTATACCGCTGTTACAAAAGACAATAATAGTAATGTCTACAAATTGAATGCTGATGGTAAGTTCGCCAACAGCGTATCCGATGCCGCTCAATGGCAATTGATCAAAGACGAGGCTCCGAAGACGATCATCGAGAGTAGCTTCGTTTACAATAGAGGTAACCACGTGACCGTACAGGCTAAGGGCGATAAAGGCTATGCTTATGCTTATCAATTGCGCTATATCAATGATGGTATAGAGACTAATGCCTATTTCCCGCAAGGTACAGGTACTAGTACCCATGTTAACGGTGCAGACGTTATGGCTACGGCAGATGCGGCTAAGTTCGTTATTAAACAAGCTGCTGATGGCTCTGTTTATTTGATTCCTGTATCAAGTACGAATGCGAATGTTACAACTGTATTTGGCAAGACTACGAAATCAGTAGTAGCTGTTAAGTATAACAATGACGAGTATGTGTATACAACTCCATCCGTAGTTTATGCATTGCCGGGTAATAATCAAGACATGACATTAAAGACTTACTTGATCGAGGAAGCTCCGGAAATCAGCTATCCCGCTAAGAATGGCCATATCTCATTGGTAAGCGAGTTAGGCAACTATATCTCCTTGAACGAGAACCAAGAGGGTATCGTAGTGAATAATGAGCAATACTCATTCTATTTGCGCGTAACCGATACGAAAGCGATCGTTCCTTCTTTCTATATCTCTAAGGGTACGGAAGATCCTAATAGAAGCTTGTTCTTGTTCAATCCGAAGGATTCTGTGGACTATTATGTAGCGGACGGCATGTACGACAAGAAATATGAATGGGCCGAAAAAGCTACTAAGGCTATCTTCAAGTCTGCTTCTATCGAGGCAAACAACGATACGATCTCTACGGTAGTAAAGGGTAAGGAAGTGAAAGTTGCTAAAAATGCTGACGACGAAGGCGTATTAGGCGGCTTGGATAACTTCAAGGTTCAGATTATCCAATGCGCTGACGATGAGGGTATGTATGTGATCCGTTCCGTTAAGGAGAAAGATCGTTACTTATATGGCCTCAACGACAAATTGGCTTGGGGTACTGATAAGAATAGCGCCATGAAGTTCACGATCACTGCTGGTGATCCTACTTCCAACGAGTCTGTAGCTGATGGCGCTGCCGGTGTTAAGGTAATAGGTGGCAATGGTATCGTAGAGATCCAAGGCGCAGCCGGTAAGAAGGTGGTTATCTCTAATATCTTAGGTAAGGTAGTAGCCGAGACTATTCTTGCTTCCGACAACGCTACGATCGCTGTTCCTGCTGGAATCATCGCAGTAGCCGTAGAAGGCGAGAACGCTGTTAAGACAATAGTTAAATAAAAATATAATGACGATATTAAGTTCCCGTGAGGGCCTCGGCCCAAGTATCCCGTGAGGGCGAACAAGCGGGAATGGATTAATATTAATACTAAAGTAATAAATTAAAGTTCATCCCTTAGTACTTCCGTGAGGAAGGAAAGCGGGAAAAGAATTAGCCCCGGTCGTTTATTCGATCGGGGCTTACTTTTGGGGAATCCACAGAAGAGAAAAAGACGGACTAATAAAAGACCGGCAACAAAGGTCACTAAAGTTTGCCGGGAGATTACACGAACAAGATTTCCGTATCCGGCAAGACAGCAGAGATATTTTCAATCGGATTGATGGAAATTTTAGCCGCATGTAACCATGTCAACTTTTGCTTTAATTTTTGCATCCAGACACTCATACGGGCTTTGTGTTCTTTTTCACCAGCAATGTCTAGTTCTATACAGGCAATAATGACTATCTTTTTCTGATTATCAAGTAGCAACTGATTAATCCGGGTAAAAAAATCCTCATCATTGGTCGAAAAACGAGCAGAATTAGTTACCGTGGCGATTGTGTCCCTAACTTTGACAGCAATCCTGCGCATTAATTCCTCGCCTTTTGCCTGAAGCACTTCCTGAGTCTCTGCATCGTGTGTATGCCCTCTGTAATTCTTTACTTCTACCAAAAACAACTGTCTGTTGTCATGAATACCTAAAAAGTCCACCGCTTTGGTAGGCTGCAAGGCATTGCTTACTTTTTTGTGCGCCAAATGTTCGTCGTACTTGACAACGTTCCATTTGGGAGATTGAAACTTGAAGTTTATGCCGCTTTCCTGAAAATTACTCATATTTGCTGATGAATTGTTGTTCCAAGTCGTAAAAGGCTGCATATTCCTCCAGAATCGGATTGCTCTGTATGCCTGCCAAGGTTTCGCTTTCCTCTACAATGATTCCCTTGCCTTCTTTTTTCAGCCCAAAGAATTTGACAGATACACCGGTGTGTTCTTTATACTCGGAATAAAGAGAAAGCGTATGTGTAAGCAAATAATCGTGTGTAGCGATGAAAATCTGCAAACCACATTCCTGAAGCACAAGGATGAACTTCGACACCACTTTGATAAGAGCCGGGTTCAAATTGGCTTCCGGCTCATCCCAGAACAGAATGGTGTTCGCATTAATTTCCCCATTCAGTATGAGGTATAAGATAGAGGCCAACTTGCGAAGACCTTCTGCCACCAAATGCGCTTCCATATTACCACTTTCCGTCTGTATATAGAAACGTCCGTTCATCTGCAGCACCTTGAACTGCAATTCCCGTTCCAACAACTCAACAGCCGGTCTCAACGGATTATCTTCAGACTCACGCAATACGGGGAGAGCCAATGCGTGTGCTAGATTGATGTAGGTCTGGTCGAATGAAATCTCACGCTTACTGCTCAAACCGATAAAACCCTCGAACAAAGAGAACATTTCACGAGGAGGGATGTAGATGAAATGACGGTCGTTCCACTTCTCGTCCGTTTCCAATTTCACAGTCGTCTTGGCTGCAGAGGAAAAGCTATATTGCAATACCTTGCTATCTATCGTAACCGCAATGTTCGCCCTACCGGAAGGTAGTCCTTTGCTGACCAAATTGCCGATGATGTCCGGCTTGAAATAATAGATCATATCTTCCACCAAGATATACTCAAACTGCTCTTTGGAAGCAGAGTTCTTGCCGAGGAAGTCGTGACGTGCCTGCAAGGTGGCAGCCAAGCATTTAAGCACGTGTGTCTTGCCGGTACCATTCTTGCCGATGAGGACATTTACTCCTTCGGTGAAATCGAAACGATTGTTTGCAAAGCCCGTGAAATTAGTCAGTAATATGCTGTTAATCATTGAATATACCTCATTTTTAACTAAGTGTTCACAAAAGTAACTTAAAATTGGAAAGTAACAAAGTTGGATTCAAAAAAGTTACAGTTACCCAATGATGTATTCTATCCTCGGTAAACAAGATATAAGGACCACTACGTTTATCTCGTTGGCAAAGTAAGTTAACTTACTTGGGCATTTTAATTAGCTTACTTTGCCAACGAAGCTAGCTTACTTTGAAAGTAGGGTAATTCGGTATTAATGATTCGTCCCCTCGAATAAATCCTTTGAATTGTTGGATAAGCCATTCTTTAGCTTGAACTGGTTGAACGTATAGCTAAGGGTCAAGCCTATCAACGGGTAATCGGGCCGGATTCGTGTTTTGGAAATCAAGTTCGAGGAAGTGATCGTATTGACATAACGGGCCGTATTGAAGACATCCCGGAAAGAGAGGGTGGCCGTCAACTTCCGTTTGAAGAATTGTTGCCGTATCGCTAGGTTGACAAACCAGAACGACTGGGTTCTTCCTTGGGTGGTTACGGAAGGGCCTACGAAATTGCCGTCAAGCTGTATCCTTGTGTATTTCCCGGTCGTGAAAGCGTTGTTCCATGCGATCTCGTAATTGGTACTGGTCTCATTCTTCCCGTCCGTCTTATACTCGTTCTCTACCCGGTAGTGATAAAGGCTACCGTTTATTTGCATATTCCACCAACTGGTGGCCTGCAAACTGCCCGATAGTTCTATTCCGGTGGAATAATCATGTCCCACGTTCGCCATGGAATCCAAGGTAACCCCGGCTTGGTAAGGAACCCGTAATCGTTCGATCTTGTCTTTGCGGGTTCGGTGGAATAGGGAGGCAGACAAGGCATTGTCGCCGGAAGTCAAGGAATAATTCAACTCGAAAGAATGAATGTACTCCGGGCGTATATCCGGGTTACCGATCTCGGCTGTATAGTAATCCTTGTAAGTGATGTATGGCTCCATGAAATAAAGCTCCGGTCGGGTCGTACGACGGCTGTAAGCGAATAGAAGCTTCTGATTTTGTGTGAGGTTATAACCGATATGGGCGGATGGGAACAACTCAAAACGCCTTTGTAGGCGGTTCGCCCAATCTTTGGAGCTACGTAATACTTGATGCGTATGTTCTCCCCGTAATCCTACTTGAAAATCAAAAGACCGGTAGCTATCCCCAACGATCGCATAAAGGGAGTTGATCCCTTGTTGGAAATAGAACGTGTTGTAAATATCGTCACGCCAGAAGAACTCTTTGGTATCCGGGTTCCAAAACTGCATACTATAATCGCCGTCTTCCGAGTATGAGAAATATTGATAACCCGCCTTGATTTGTCCGGTTTTGCTGTATGGAAATACATAATCGGCTTTCGCACGGACGGTCCAACGATGTTCGGCCTCCCACGCACGATGACCTTGCTGGCGTACGTTGTTTTTGTCGAACAGATCGCTTTGGAAATATTCCAGAGCGTCGCCTCCATATTTCAAGAAGAAGCTACCGCTAAGGTTATGCCCCTTATCATTGAACTTATGATCCACGGCCAGATTCCCTAGTCCGAAAGTCTCATGGATATCAAAGTCGTCAAGGCTCTTGAACTCTCCGTTCTCGAATTGCTCGCCATTAGCGGAACGTTCTTCCGTATATTCCAGATCCCCTTTTCGCTTGAGCCCGGCATATCCGCCTTCCGCGTTAATAGAAAAAGTTGTTTGTTTTTGTGTATAGCTCCAACCTCCGTTGAGAATATATGCGTAGCCGTTACTTTCACGGGGGCCATTGGAATAAGAAGTCGTTGTCGTATCGTTTACCAACGTCGTTTTCTCTTGGGTAAAATGACTTTTGCGAAGTCGGTTTCCCACATAACCGCCTATACGCCATTGAGACGCCTTGTTTTGTCCGGTCAACAAGAAATCCAAGGTCCGGCTCCATACCGTATTCCCGCTTAGGTTGATTACTCCGCTCAACCCTTCCCCGAAGTTCTTCTTGGTAATGACATTGATGATCCCGACATCACCCCCTGTATCATGTTGGGCGGACGGGGTGGTGATGATCTCTATATTCTGGATTTGTCCGGACGGGATCTGTTCCAAGGCTTGGGTCCCGGTAAATATACTGGGCTTTCCATCTACGTAGACCGTGAATCCGCTACTCCCCCGGAAGGTAACCTCTCCCTCGGCGTTCACCCGGATGGAAGGCGTGTTCTCTAGAATATCGACAGCGGTTCCTCCCGAGGAAAGCAGGTTGGAAGAAGCCTCGATGATCTTTTTATCCAGTTTATAGATGACTTGTTTCTTGTTGGCTACGACCTCCACTTCCTGTAAGCCTACCTCAAGCATTTGCATCGGGATAATACCCAGATCCTTGATCTGCTCTGTAAGGATAAACTCCTCTCCCATATAAACATCATATCCCAGAAAATGGATACGGATCGAATACGTTCCCGGTTTTACGGGCTGGATTAGAAAAGAACCGTTCGCTTCAGTCATAGCTTCTTCGATGATATGATCTCCATCTAATAATACAACGTGAGCGTAGTCTAATGCCTTACGGGTGGTTTGATCGATTACGATTCCTTTAATACCCGGATTCGCATGGATAGATAGTAGCACGCTAAGGAATACTAGCGATAGAAAAAGTTTTCTCATATTTTACATTCGTTTTAGAATTGATACCGCAAAGCTAGGGAAATAGGGAGGGAGCGGGCCGGACATATGTTTCATAATACCGTACAAATCGTTCAATCTTTCTGTTTTCTGTGATTTTCACCCACTTAATCTTTATATTTGGGGCATTAATCAGATGAATGGATGAGAATATACCTTTTACTGCTGTTTGTACTTATGATAACGAGAGCGCAAGCTACCAACGTTATTTTTGACCGGATAACAATGGATAGCGGGCTTTCTTCTTCTTCGGTGACCTCTATTTTGAAGGATCGTACCGGGTATGTCTGGGTTGGGACGACTGAAGGCTTGAACCGCTACGATGGATATACGTTTAAAGTATTCTTGCCCGTACCGGATTGTCCGGAAAGTATACAAAGCAGTTCTATCGATAAATTATTCGAGGATTCAGATGGAGGTATCTGGATCTTTTTTTCCTCGGGTGGGATTAGCCGTTATGACAGAGGTTCGGATACATTTTTGAATTTCACGAAAGAATGGCTTCGACAACAGTTACGTGTGTATGGTAGTCCTACTTGTTTCTCGGCCTCCGTTCCGGGACATATCTTTATAGGTACGGAGAACGGGATGTTGGAGTATGATGCTAAAGAGAAGAAATTGGTACGCCTTTCGCCGGCGGGTTCGGTAGTCTCGTCGTCTCCTGTGAATTGTTTGTATTCGGCGCCGGATCATTCGTTTTGGGTAGGGACTTTAGCTGGTTTTAGTTTGTATGACAAAGAAACAAACCACTTTCAAGATTATACGATACGGACAAATGACCGGGAGGATATCAATGCCGGCAATTTGAATGGCGTTAACGCGATCTATATCGACCGGTTTGATTATATGTGGTTAGGTACGGGACGTGAAGGGGCTTTTCGTTCGGTTGATATGGGAGAGCGAGAGATCTTCCAATCTGTCGGTCGTGAGGATACTCGGGTATATCAATTCTTGGAGACCGGTGATGGTGATTTCTGGATCGGACATAATAAGGGGGTAAGCTTGATTAGCCGGATGAACCGGCTTGCCTTGCGATGTGAGCATTTCTTTGACCGGCCGGAGGATCTGGAACCTACGGGAGAATGCCAAGTGCGATCCATCTTCGAGAGTAAGGACGGAACGGTCTGGTTTGATGATAGCCGTTTCAATCAAGGTCTTTTTTATTATTCTCCGAAGGAGAGGAAAATGGGACAGTTGAGGAACGTGCCGGAAGACGCACATTCTATCAGCAGTAACCAGATTACCTATTTGTTTCTGGATGACTCGGATCATCTGTGGGCGGGACATTCCACGTATGGAGTGAGCCATGCGGATTTAACACCTTCCTTGTTTCGATATACCTTGGGATACACGGAAAAAGAGAATCTGTCTTCTCTTCATATCCTAGCCGTTTATGAGGATTCGGACCTGAATCTTTGGGTTGCGACCTCTAGGGGATTAGATCGGATTAACCATAAGACTTCCCGGGTAGATATGCGTTTTACCTTCTCACCCCGAAAAAGTCCGTCCTCTTTATCCGGAAAGATTATAGGTTCTATCCGTGAGGATTCGGAGCGGAACCTATGGATCAGTTATCAAGACGCCAACCCGGACCGGTTGAATCTGGATGATTTCCGAATCCGCCCTTTTATACCGGATTACCAAGTCTCTTATGATTATCCGATCAACTCGTTGTCGGAGTTATGTAACTTATGCGTGAGCGAAGAGTCTTGGTTTTGGGGAGGAGCGGATGAGGGGCGGCTTCGGGTGTGGGATACGAAGACGAGAGCGCTTATCACGTATCGATATATACCGGGTGAGATGAATCCCCTTGCGTCGAATCATATTCATTGTCTGTTTGTGGACTCTTCCGGTTATTTGTGGATCGGTACGAATGCGGGGTTGGATCAATACGACAAGCGAACCGGGCGATTTGATCATTTCACGGTACAGGATGGCTTATCGGGAAATATCGTACGAGGAATCCGTGAAGGTGAGCCGGGCATCCTGTTTGTCAGCACGAATAAAGGGCTGAGTCGCTTGGATATACAAAACCGGCATATCGTTAATTATACGACGGCAAACGGTTTATTATCGAATGAGTTTATGGGTGGTGCTTGCTGTAAGCGCAAATCGGGTGAACTTGTATTTGGCAGTAATGAGGGGATCGTTTCTTTTGATCCCGTTCAGTTAACGGACGGTTTGAGAAAAATACCTGAGTCTTTGCGAATCACGAACCTCACGATCGGAGACTCACGTGAGAAGCAAGGTTTACAGGTGGGTTTTATCGCGTTCGATTATTCTCATCCCCGTAGTATCCGATACCGGTATCGTCTGGATGGATATGATACGGATTGGCGGGAGGTGGACGCCAGCGATCGTACGGCTATATATAACCGCCTACCACCGGGGAACTATGTGTTTCGGGTGGAAACTTCCGGCAATGGTTCCTATTGGAGCGCTCCCATTACCGAACCTGTCAGGATCTTTCCTCCTTGGTGGCGGACGTGGTGGTTTATTTTGCTGGTATTCGTGGTTGTATGCGTACTGTTGTGTATCGCCTATAAGAGCAGGGTGCGCTGGTATCAACTTCGCCAAGCCGAGTTGGAGTGTAAGATACAAGAACGTACACGGCTGTTGAAACAGGCCAAGCAAGAACTGGAGGAAAAAGATGCGTTGAAAACTCGTTTCTTTATGAATGTCTCTCATGAGCTTCGTACCCCTCTGACGATAATCAAGGGATTGACGGAGGATCTGGAACGGCATTCCGGTTCAGAAGAATCTTGTGGAGATAAAGAGATTTTGCGTACGATCTCCCGGAATACCAATCGCTTGATTCGGCATGTCAATGAATTGCTGGATTTATCGGTATTGACCCGGGGAGTACCTTCCCCGCATATCGTTTGTGCGGATCTCAGCCGATTCTTAGAGGAGATTTCGGAAACCTTTATTCCTTTGGCCGATTCCTATAAAATCGCGTTTACGTATTCGATTGCCCCGGATATCTCAATCGCTTATTTTGACAAGAATATCCTAGAGCAGGTTCTATATAATTTACTGTCGAACGCATTTAAGTATACGCCGGATGGTGGTTCGGTAAGCTTTTCCGCTTCATTGGAGCAAAGCTCATCCGATGCGGTCATGACTTTACGAATTACGGATAGTGGAATCGGCATTCCTCCCGAATCGTTACCGTATATTTTTGATCGATATTATAAGGGGGCATCGATAGCGTTTCGCCGCTCGGAGAGTTCGGGGATCGGCCTTGCGTACACAAAAGAGCTATTGGAGTTACATAAGGCAACCATTCAATGTGAGAGTGAATTGGGGAAAGGTTCTGTTTTTACGGTTGCCTTGCCTATATCGGAAGAGGCTTATCCTGAGGAGTGGTTGGAGTATTCGGAACCTAAAATGGAAGAGGTATCTTTGCGGGAATCGGTTCCATTGGAAGAAACAAACTCGGTCCCGGAGAATCTACGACAAACGCTTTTGTTTGTAGAGGATAATGAGGATCTATGTCGTTATTTGATGAATGCTTTTCAAACGGATTACCGGGTCGTGATAGCGAAAAACGGAAAGGTCGGCTTGGAGAAAGCCTTGGAGATCCTACCGGACGTGATTGTCTCGGATGTAATGATGCCGGTCATGAATGGGATTGAATGTTGCGAGGCTTTGAAAACGGATGAACGGACGGCCCATATACCGGTTATCCTATTGACTGCTTTAGCGGAAGAACGTCAACAATTGGAAGGGTATGGAGCCGGAGCGGATGATTATCTGCCTAAACCGTTCAGTCTTGCTGTCTTAAAAGCGAAGATCAAGAATCTGCTCAAACGTAGTGAGCAACTAAAGTTATATTTCAGGGATCGGTTCGACTTGCGTACTCCAGAGCAAACCATCGCCGATCCGGATAAGGAATTTGTTTCGAAAGTGACAAAGGTCGTTCTGGCTCATTTGCAGGACCCGGAGTTTGATGTAGAGCTTTTCTGTTCCGAGATGGCGATGAGCCGTGCCAGCTTATTTCGGAAATTAAAGTCTACTACCGGTTGCTCCGCTTCCTCATTCACCCGTAATATACGTATAAAGCGTGCCGCCGAGTTATTGGGGCAGCACGCTTATTCGATCGGGGAGGTAGCTGCTCAGGTCGGCTTCTCCGATCCGAACTATTTTACCCGTTGCTTTAAAGAAATTTACGGGATCACTCCGAGTGAGTTTATTCAGACTTCACCGAGTTCACAGGATTCTCATTCGCCGCTTGCCAGTTCCGGAAAGTAACGGTACCGATCGTAACCGAGAGAATGATTAGGAAAGCTACGATGAAGACCCAAAGATGGAGTGGTGTTTTATAAGCGAAATTCTCTAGCCACTGTTGTGTTCCCATCCATGCTATTGGGATCGAGATGATGAAGCAAACGGAGACGATCCGGATATAAGTCTTGTTGAACATCAAAAGAATCTGTCCGGTAGTCGCACCGTTGATCTTGCGGATACCGATCTCTTTCCGGCGGTATTGCGTCTCAAATAGCACGAGTCCGAATACACCTACGATAGAGATCAAGATCGCCATTATTCCGAATAGGGAGATTAGTTTACCCAGTGTTTGTTCTTTCTGATATAAATTGTTTAAGATGGTGTTGTAGAAAGATATCTCGAAAGGGAAAGTCGGATCGATCTCTTTCAATGTTTCCCGGACGTGGACGACAGCTTCCTGTAAATTCGTTTTCGAATTGAAGCGGATATAGGATACCAATTTAGGATTGGGTATATCGTTATTCAATGCGAATACGAAAGGCGAGCTTGCGATCCGGCAAGAGTTAAATCGGAAATCCTTGCTGACTCCTAGAACCGTACGATCATTGAAACGATCTCCGGGATGTAAGTGGAAATCCCGCTCTGCCGCCGGATTGATGATATAATCACTTTGTGCCTTGTTTAAATCCTCCCGTGTAAAATCCCTTCCTTCCTCTACTTGGATATCCATGACGGAAAGGAAATTCTCGGAGGCATAGAATACCTTGAAGAATACATCCTTATCTTCATGACGGGCATATTCGAGATCGATCATGTCATCTTCTTTCGATAATTCGTAGACGGAGAAGGCCACATCCTCTATTCCCGGATAATCTTTAAGTTTCTGGATATATTGGGGCTTATGCTTGGCGTAGATCTCCGGTGTCAGGTTCACGATGGCTACTTGGTCTTTATTGAATCCTAGTTGCTCGCTAGAGGTCATGAAATGGTTCTGAAGTCCCATGAATAAGGTGACAATAATCAAGGCGATCGATACCGTGTATTGGAAACCGATCAGGGCGACACGTACTTTTTTCCCTTTGGGACTAAGACCGAAAGAGCCCTTTAGTACCAAGGCCGGCGCATAGGAGGTACTTCGTATAGCTGGATAAAGTCCCGCCAAGCAACCCGTCAAGATAGCGATCAGTGCTGTGAGAAGGATCAGGCCTTTGTATTGACTAAGACGTATATCCGCATCTACCCAATTAGCGATCGGTGTGTAAGACAAATCGTTTACGATGAATAAGGCGAGAATGTAGGATATCAAGCAGATCACGATCGATTCAATCAGTGAGATGGCTCGTAACTTATAGATGGAGCATCCTAATACCCGGTGCGTATTGATCGTTTTCAATCGTAGGGGAATCAACGAGGTTGTGAGATTGGTAAAATTGATTCCGGCGATGAATAAGATGAGGAAAGCGATACCCAGTAACACATAATTTGTCTCCCGGTGACCTTTCGGATTAAAGTCGAAAGTTGTATCATGTGTGTAATAAACATCCTTTAAGGAGGTTAGACGTAATGCGATCTCTTGCGCTGAACCCATTTGGCTTTTAGCGAAATCGAAAGTCTTGTTGAAATGATCCAATACCTCCTCTTTATTTAGGGGATCGTCTAGCGTGACGTATATTTCATTGGCATACATTTGCCAAGAACTTTTTAATAGATCCAGTTGGTCCATCGGGACGTAAATACGGTTTTGTACCGTAGTATTTCCCGGGAAATCCTTATAGACACCCCCAATAGTAAGTATCGTGGTACTTACAGGTTGCCAGCCACTACTGCCGGACATCCGGATACGTTTACCTATAGCGGATTGTTTGTCGAACAGCCTTTTAGCGACACTCTCTGGAATGAGTACGGAGCCGGGAATGGATAGGCATTCGACGGAACCTTCTTTCATGTGGAAATCAAAGACATCTGAGATATTGGGTAGACAAAGCTGGAAGTTTTCCTTAAAGACTTTCGCTTCTCCTTGATCGTCTACCTCGTCGATTTGGCAATACCGTTCTCCTCCGTAGAATGGATAACGGTAGGAGTAATCCGTGATATGAGCGGATGAGTTAACAAAAGCATCGCTAAACATTAGGCAATGGATGGCGTTATGCTCGAATTCTCCGTGATTTGCCTCTAGCCGGAAGGTCCGGCCTGATTTGCTGTGCATGGCATCGTAATTCATCTCGTAATCCACCTGCATTACTATCAGGAGGAAAGCGGCGAAAGCGATTGTTAAGCCAAAGAGGTTTAACACGACAGCGGTCTTAAACCGCTTGAATAGATAAAGTAAGTTTCGAATCATTAGTTTCATTGTAACAGGTTTTAAATATATTCATTTTTTAGAAAGGAGGCAAATAATGTGCCATCGATGTAACGTTCTGCTAATCATAAGATAATAGAAAAATGCTTAGAAACGATTGTGTGTGCCTTCGCACGGTGCACGTTCGCTTTCGCACGTTATTGGATTTTAATTCGTAAGTTCGCGGATGTTTTACATACAGAAAGATAATTCGGGAATATTAGCATGGAAACTTCAAATAAACTCTGTTATTGGTTCCTTTTTTATAAAGACCAACTGTTGCTTCAGAAAGAGAATGATACGTATACCATCCCTTATGGCGAGAATCCTCCGGTTCCGGTTTCTCATACTCTGGAGGTTGATTACCGGGATGGACTTCCCGCACGTACGGCAGAATTAGATACTCCGGTGGAGGGGAATGACCGTTACGTACATATGGGGTTGCGTGCCTCTTGGGATTATATTTCGAGAGCGTGTTACGAGAAGGCGGGTAAGGCTTATCAATTGCTTTATTGGGATAGCCATAGCCGTTTCTGCCCGGTATGTGGTACTCCTACCGTGCAGACTACGTCGATCACGAAGCAATGTCCTTCTTGCAAACATGAGATTTATCCGACAATCTCAGCAGCGATGATCGTCTTGATCCGTAAGGAGGATTCGATTCTTTTGGTACATGCCCGTAATTTCCGGGGAACTTTCCATGGATTAGTGGCCGGATTCTTAGAAGTTGGCGAGACCTTGGAAGAGTGTGTGCGCCGGGAGGTCCGTGAGGAAACGGGTTTAGAGGTCGATAATATCACTTATTTCGGAAACCAACCCTGGCCTTATCCGAGTGGCTTGATGGTAGGCTTTGTAGCGGATTATGTAAGTGGGGAAATTAAGTTGCAGGATGAGGAACTAAGCTCTGGTGCCTTCTATACCAAAGATAATCTACCGGAGATCCCCCGTAAGTTGAGCTTGGCCCGTAAGCTAATCGATTGGTGGTTGGATCATCAATGAGGAGTCCTTTTTTGCGGCCTCTGCCTGTTGTCTTTCGAATTTCTTCCTTTTAGAGATGACATCCGGGGTAGGGAGGTTGCCGTAGTTTTGCCAAGTTCCGTTGCGTTTTGCGTTGCGTTTATGGACATATGTTTTCCGGCTGGTCATCCTTCCTAGATCGAAGGTAGCTAGTGAGGTACGACCACTGGACGGAGTCCTTTTCAATTCATCTAAGATAGATTGATAGACAGGCAGTATCTTTTTATACGGTGGATTATGTCGCCAGAATACCGATGGCGGTAAATCCTTCAATGCTACTTTTCGGTGTGTCGTATCGTCTTGTTGGATATATTCTGAGAAATCTTTGGTGATAGGGATATTGCTGGGAGCGGCCAGTTGAGGTTTCCCCATCGGTTTTCCCGGTTCCGGGTTGAGGAAAGAACCGCTTTGGATTGCTTTTTGGAATTCAGGGTTCAATTTGATGGAATCTTTGCCTGCTAATACATCCTTTAGCCAGATCGAATCTTGCTCAGTCCATTGCGCATAGCCTAAGTGTATATTTATACAGACGAAAAATCCAATCAATAGTGGTCTCATGAATGCCTGAATTGTTAATTGTGTTCAAAGATAGTCTTCCTTCTTTCTCCTCGTTTTTTCTTTCGCTTAAATAGTCTTACCGTTTACTTAATCTTAACCCTCTTTGCGGACTATTAATTTAACAGTTCATCTGCGCACGATAATCGTTCGATTACGCACGCTTCTTCCATTGATTTAATACCTACCTTTGAGGCATCACAAACTAGTTTAGCGCTTATGAAAAAGGGAAAACTATTAATTATAGATGATAATGAGGACATTCTTTTTGCCCTTAACTTATTACTGGAGCCCTATATGGAACAAATAAGAGTGGCTACGCAACCGGAGCGCATCGATCATTTCATGCGGACTTTTATCCCGGATATTATCTTGTTGGATATGAACTTCAAACGGGATGCTATTAGTGGTCAGGAGGGTTTCTATTGGTTGGAGAAGATAAAGAAGATAGACCCGGACGTGGTGGTTCTTTTTATGACTGCCTATTCGGATACGGATAAGGCCGTGCGGGCGATTAAGGCGGGAGCTACCGACTTTATCCCGAAACCTTGGGAAAAGGAGAAATTACTCGCTACACTCTCTTCGGCATTGGAACTTCGGGAGAGTAGGGCGGAAGTGCGAAATTTAAAGAAACAAGTTGAGATTCTTAGTTCACCCGAGGATGCTGGCTTCGAGATCATCGGTGAAAGCGAACCGATGCAGGCTATTTTCGCTACGGTCGATAAATTAAAGAATACGGATGCCAATATATTAATCTTGGGGGAGAATGGAACCGGTAAAGATTTAGTTGCCCGTGCCTTATATCATCAATCTCCGCGTTCGGGGAATCTTTTCGTCGGGATCGATGTGGGCTCTATTCCGGAACAACTTTTCGAGAGTGAATTATTCGGCTATGAGAAAGGGGCTTTTACGGATGCCCGCAAGGAAAAGCCGGGACGAATGGAGGTGGCTTCCGGTGGCACCTTGTTCTTGGATGAGATAGGGAACTTAAGCCTTTCCATGCAAGCGAAACTGTTGACCGCTTTGGAAAAACGACAGATAACCCGCTTGGGAGCAACGCAACCCATACCGATTGATATCCGGTTGATCTGCGCAACGAACGTGAATATCCATTATCTCGTGGCAGAAGGTACTTTCCGGCAAGATCTTTTATATCGTATTAATACGATCGAGTTACATATTCCTCCCTTGAGGGAACGAGGAAATGACGTGATCTTATTGGCTGAACATTTCCTGTCGAAGTATGCCCGTAAATATAAGAAAGACTTGAAGGGCATTAGCAGGGATGGGAAGAATAAGCTACATAATTATGCTTGGCCTGGTAATGTACGTGAACTGCAACATGCGATTGAACGGGCAGTTATCTTGTCTGAAAGTAATTGGCTAAGGCCGGAAGACTTTATTCTGCGTTCTGTCCCGCTTAGGGATAAGGAACCATCCGATGAGTTAAATCTGACGGTATTGGAGAAAGAAGCGATCGAACGTGCCTTACGTCGTGCCGAGGGGAATATCACTCGTGCCGCCGAGCTTCTAGGGATTACCCGCTTTACCTTGTATCGTAAATTGGAGAAATTTGGCTTATGATACGTTACTTGTTGTTCGCTCGTATTTTGGGGATCGTGGTCTTGTCTTTTACTGCCTCATTCTTAATGCTGAAAGGGTTTTTGTTTATTCCCGTGCTGTTCGGATTTTGTATTCTTGCGCTTTCGGTTTTCTTATATAAGGATCAGCAAAAGACTGTTAAGCGGATGGAATACCTGATAGAGAGTATTCATTACGGGGATCTGAGCCTGTTTTATCCTTCCGATTCAATGACGGAAGATGAAAAGGCTTTGGCCTCTTCTATGAACGCTGCCTTGGAGGCTTTACGGGGTCGATTGTATAGTTCGGTGGTCGCTGAGGCGGAAACCGAGGCATGGCAGAAACTTATCCGGGTATTGACGCATGAGATCATGAACTCGATCGCTCCGGTAATCTCTTTATCGGAGACGGTAGCCGAGCGTGCGACGATAAATGGCATGAATGAGAAAGACTACGCTATTATGGTGCAAGCCATGCAAACGATCCACCGAAGAAGTAAGGGGTTATTGGATTTTGTCGAGAATTATCGGAAATTAACCCGTCTGCCTTTACCTACTTTACGAAACTTCTCGGTTTCGGCTCTCTTTGACGATATCCGGCTTCTATTTCCGGAGAAGTCCGACATCCTCTTCTTTCGTGTAAAACCGGAAGATTTGAATTTATATGCGGATCGGATCATGGTGGAACAAGTATTAATTAATCTATTGAAAAATGCGATAGAGGCTTGTGAAGAGTCCTTATCTCCTCAAATAGTCGTGGAGGCTGTCCAAAAAGCCGGCATGGTTATTATTTCGGTGATTGATAATGGTAGCGGAATTGTTCCCGAGGCGATCGACAAGGTCTTCGTGCCTTTCTTCACGACTAAATCTAAAGGTTCCGGTATCGGATTAAGTCTTTGCCGGCAGATCATGAACCGTCATAGAGGAAGTATTAGTCTCGACTCTCAAGTAGAGAAGGGTTCCTCTTTCGTTTTGCGTTTTCCGATTGTTACCAAACGGATTCTATAAATAAGTATTAATACATGCGATTAGCTTATCCGGCTTGATCGGTTTAGCGATGTAAGAGGAGAATCCACTTTGTTTTACCCGTTCCTCATCCTCTGCGAAAGCGAAAGCCGTTACGGCGATGATAGGGATGGACTGGTTCTTTTCCCGAATTACCCGTGTAGCCTCATAGCCGTCTACGATCGGCATTTTTAGGTCCATTAGGATTAAGTCCGGTTGATATTTATTGAATAAATCGATCGCTTGTTCCCCGTTCCATGCGTGTATAAGGTTATAATCTTTCAACATGGCTTGGAATAAAGTATAGTTGCTTTCGTTATCTTCCGCTATTAATAGGGTTGCAGATTTGGATGACTGGCTCTTCTGTACATTCTCGGTCTTTGGTTTCTCATGCGGGACTTCCTGCATCTCTAGTATCGAATAGGGCAACGTAAACCAGAATGTAGAACCTTTTCCTTGCTCTGATTCCACCCCTATATCTCCACCCAGACGCTTGATAATCATCTGGCAGATCGATAATCCTAGCCCCGTTCCTTGCACAAAGCTATTTAACTTAACGAAACGGGTGAAAACTTGACCGATCTTATCCTTGGCGATACCGCATCCCGTATCTTTTACATAGAAATACAACTCATCATCTCTATGGCGGTAGCCAAACAGGATGCTACCTTGAGTCGTGAATTTGATGGCGTTGTTGATAAAGTTCGTAATGACTTGGGAGACCCGGTTACGGTCGGTGCGTAAGATACAATTCGGGATCTTCTCGACAAAGCATACCTGCACACCATCTTGCGCCTTCAAACGGGAAGACTGCTCGATATCGGAGAATAGTTGATTGACATCTACGTCTGAATCCACGAATTCTAGCGTACCCGCCTCTATCTTGGCCAGATCGAGAATATCATTGATCAATTGCAATAGCAGGTCGTTGTTGCTATTAATGATGTTGATATATTCCTCTTTATCCTCCATATTCTCGGTTACGGCCAATAATCCGGAGAAACCGACGATCGCGTTCAATGGCGTTCGAATCTCATGACTCATATTCGCCAAGAACGCGGATTTCAAACGATCGGACTCTTCCGCTTTCTCTTTCGCTTTCCTCAGTTCGTTCTCCGCCTGTTTTTGTTTTGTCACGTCTTCTTTCTTGAAAATAACCCCGATAAGGTTGTCGTGCTCGTCTAATACAGGGTTCGCCAAAATATGAAGATACTTTCCATCGCCGAACTCATTCGTGATATCGACCTGCTTTTTGGTTTCCATGGCCTTTGCGACCGTGCAACGGGTACAATAAGGCTTTACTCCGTTCTTGACCAAGAAGCAATTAGCCGGACCGAATTCAGGGATACAGTCATGGAACTCTACCTCGTTTCTCCATTTTACGGTATAATCCGGCTTGATGAAATAGATAGAAGCTTGGATATTATTCATGATTAGTATATTATCCTTCTGTAGATCCAATAACTTATCTTTCAGTTTATTGGTCCGGATAAAGAAGATTAATATCATAATCAGGAAAATAAATAATACGGTGATTACGCTTAGCAAGATCTCGAACCTGTATTTGGAGAATAGGCTCGGGTCCTCGTTGATAATAGCAGCGTCGTGGGGCAATGACAATCTGCTGATATCAAAAGCCTTGATCTTTGAAGCGTCGAACATATATCCATTGGGAATGATTTGTGGATGGATATCTTTAGGGGCGATTTTCTTCTCCAATATACTTAAAGCCTCTTTCGCCAAATCGGAACCTATAGGCCTGTATTTGGGACTGAAACCTCCGATGGCCCAGTGCCCTATGCCGACGGATGCCAATGTGAATGTCGGGATTCTGGGATTGGCGGTCATCATGGTATACGTGGCATTTCCAACATAATACCCGTCGTTCACGTCTACACGCCATGTACCAATCAATATCACGGTCTGATCCGGCAGGTTCTTGATTTGCTCAACGATGGTGTAGATATTATTCTTTCTTCCATCCAGTAATATCAAGTTCAGATCCTTGATATTTTCCATTTCCTTTTTTACCAAGGTCTGCATAGCTAAACCACCGTAGGTATTATCGGTGATTAATGCTATATTTTGAGTTTGGGGATATAGCTTACGTATTAACCGGATATTTTCTTTTACGTCATAAGAATACAAGAACCCGCCAAGGTGTAAACCTTTATCTACGTACTCTTGGATATCGATGTATTTCGGTTCCCATTCGGCGACATTTAAATCCGAGTCGGGTAATAAGATCGCATTCTTACTGATCATACCGCATAAAACCGGTATATTAGGCTTGTATTCTTGGGAGATATAAGAAGCCCATGCCTCTTGACCTAAGATAATGATAAGCTGAGGGGTGTTATTTTCCTTATATTTATCCAATATACCTCTCATCTTACCGTCCCATAAGGGGGCTTCCGGGAGGCTCTTACAGTTCATGTTCTCGATAACCACCGGCGAGATACCACCTCCCCGCTTATATTCCTCCATAAACTCGGAAATATTGGCGGTCGTATTACGTGTATCGGGATTGTAGGAGCTAATGATTAAAATAGGGCCTGCATTATCTGTAGCGTATAAGTGGAAAGAAAAGACCAGACTTAACACGATAAAGAGTACGAATCGTATGTAGTATTTTAATAATGTCATTCTTTACCTACCTATTCATGTGCTTATTTGCGATTAAAGTACTATTTTTTGTTCATACAGTCCACAAAAATAGAAAAGATTTATGATTAATTGCTGAAATTCAAAATAAAAAGAATCTATTACGCCTAAAATCTATAACTCGATCATCACTCCGATACTTGGGAGAAGCGTTCCTGTAAGACGTTCTATCGGTCTTAATTCGTACCGTTGTTCATATATGGGAGCTTCCGGGTTGATAATTTTACCCGTTTTGATATATACGTCTTGCTCTTTGTATTTGGAATTCAATATGTTTTGGATGTCGATATAGGCTCCAAGCATGATCTTTTTGAAGTAAAATGTTTTATCGATACGGATATCTAACTGCGTGAATGGCTTGAGCCGTTCGCTGTTAAACCGGCTGTAATCATAGTATAGCCCGTTATTAGCGTCCCAAGCTTCTACATAACTACTCTTTTCTACATCGTAAGGCGTATAGGGAGCGCCTCCTACTACCCGGAACTTGGCGCCTACGTCCCAGTTCTTGGGTAAAGAATAAGTCCCGCTAAACGTGAACAGATGCTTATTGTCCCAAGCCGAGGGAAGATAAGTGTCCATATTTCTCCCATCCTTGAATTCGCTTCTTACCAAAGTGTAGGACGTGATGAAAGTAAGCCCTTTATAATTATACCAACGTCCCATGATCTCAAGCCCATAAGCTCGCCCTGTAGCGGTAGACGATACGGCCTCATTTCCCAAGACACCATAGTCTGTACCTTTCGATGCGAGTGGGATACTGTCGAGTATGGACATCGGATAACGATCATAATGTTTATAGAATCCTTCGGCCGTGAATTTCAAGTATGAGGTAGGACGGTATTCCAAGCCTAATCCGGCTTGGTCGCTTCGGATATAGCTTAAATGATTTGTCCGGTTTACATAATTACCTTCATTATCCTTGAATCCCAATGTCGTATAAGGAGGAAGCTCGTAGTAGCGTCCGATATTCGCGTTTATATAAAGCGGATCGGACAAGCGGTAGGATAAGGATAGGCGAGGAGATAACTGATCTAACAAATTATTCATATCCGAGGAATAATTGTTTGCGTCCGCACGAACACCTAAAGAGGCGGTAAACCGCTCGTTATAGCTCTCATAAATAGCCGTGGCATAGATACCCCACTTCCATATGCCAAGGTCTGTTTGATATACGATGGTACGGGGGATAGAGGTAAATTGCTTTTGATAGGTGTCATTCGTGTATTGGGCGTATTCGATGTTTCCTCCGACATTCAATTGAATGAATGGTAAGCGGAACGTGTTTTCCGTTCGGAACTTATTCTCGATCTCATCCGAACGGTAATTTAAGGAGAGATTCTCTTCCTTGCTTTCGTCATTGTCTTTGTATTTAATATTCTTATTGTTGGTCTGGCTACGGCTGATAATGACCGAGTAGAGATTTTTACCGGCGTAGTGTTTATAAACCGCTCCAAGGGTATACGTTTTTTGTTTTACGACCGGCAAGTAAGAGAGGATATATTGGTTTTTCTCGCTCATGTCTTCCATTCCTGTATTCAGCTTCATATCATCGATCGCCCCTAATCCGAGAACTGTAAGCTCATTCTTGGGGTTGAAGGAGTGCTTAATCTTGAATTGGGCATCCGTGAAAGTAGGTAAGAACGGCAAACCGATCATATCGAAAAGGAATTGAAGGTAAGAGCGACGAACAGACACTTGGTAAGTGGTCTTTTTTCCTAGCGGTCCATTAGCGGACACACCGATATCTGAGGCTCCTAGGACTCCTCGCAATGAGAATTTCTCCTTATTTCCATCTTGTAGTTTAAAATCCAATACCGAACTTAAAGCGTTTCCCTTGGATGCGGGGAATGCGGCCGAATAAAAGTTGACCTCCCGGATAAAATCGGGATTGATAATACCGACCGGACCTCCGGAGGCTCCTTGGGTAGAGAAATGGTTGATATTCGGTATCTCTACGCCATCCAAAAAGAAACGGTTTTCCGAGGGACCTCCTCCTCTTACCATCAAGTCGTTACGAAACGCTGCCGTGGACGCTACTCCGGGAAAGGTTTGTACTACCCGGGAGATATCCCGGTTTCCTCCCGCGCTTTTCTCTATCTCCTTGAAACCGATTACACGGAGTCCTAGCGGACTTTCGGCGGTTTTACGGAACGGAGAGGCTACTACGCTAACCTCTTGCAGATTCTGGCTGGCTTCCTCTAGCTCGATCGGGAAGAATATATCTTTATTCGCTAGTCTGAATTCGGCGGTAACGAATGGCTTATATCCCAGAAAGGAGGATTGGAGACGATAGCTTCCGGGTGATATGTCGGATATCTCGAATAATCCGGTGGAATCGGTGACCGCCCCTTGCGTCGTGTTCCATACCACTACGTTAGCGAAAGGTATCGGCTGTCCGCTCGATGCGTCTTTTACAACTCCCTTGATAGAGAAGGAGCGCTGTTGACCGATAGCGGCTTGTATGGTACATAATAAGAATAGTAAGAAGTAAAGATGGCGTCTATCCATATCTTATATCATATTTATAGCGGTAAAGATAAGTATTATTCTGATTCGTATGTATTATCTTTGCATACATATGGAGAAAGAATTACAGATAACGGCAGATGGAAGCCATACGCTATATATTCCGGCGATGGATGAACATTATCATTCCGTGAACGGGGCCCTGCAGGAATCAAGACATATATTTATAGAGGCGGGATTGCATGCGCTTGAAAAAGACTTTATCCGAATCGTGGAGATTGGCTTCGGTACAGGGCTGAACGCCTTCTTGACATTGAAGGATGTCGAGCTATCTCAAGCACATCATATTGATTATCATACAGTAGAGTTATACCCGCTTCCTTTAGATACGATTCGTGCCTTGAATTATGGGGAGCTGATCTGGCCGGAGAGAAAAGAGTTATTCTTAGCCTTGCATGAGGCGGAGTGGAATACTCCCGTTTCAATCTCAGAGCGCTTTACACTTCATAAAATAGAAGGAAATAGTAACGCCTGTGAACTACCGGATGATATCGATTTGATCTATTTCGACGCATTTGCGCCCGAGAAACAACCGGAGATGTGGAATCAGGAAATCTATAATCGTTTGTATGCTCATACCGCACCGGGCGGAGTGATCGTAACCTATTGCGCAAAAGGAGAGGTACGCAGAGGTATGCAAGCGGCTGGTTTTGAGATGAGCCGTCTTCCCGGTCCTCCGGGCAAGCGACATATACTTAGGGGTATTAAAAATTGAGAATTGAAAGTTACAGAGCGTATTCCTCGGTATTTTCAATTCTCAATTCTCAACTTTCAATTATTTAAGCATTGCCTCGATCTTTTCTACGAACTTATCCTTAGCCGTAGCGCCTACTACTTTATCAACCATCTTACCGTCTTTGAAGAAAAGAACGGTAGGGATGTTGCGGATACCGAATTGTCCGACTACATCGTCATTCTCGTCAACGTTCATTTTACCGATCGTCACACGACCTTCGTATTCGGTTGCCAACTCATCAATGATAGGAGATACCATGCGGCAAGGGCCACACCACTCTGCCCAAAAGTCAAGAACCATGGGCTTTCCGGAGTTAACCAACTCCTCGAAATTAGCGTCTGTAATTTGTAGTGCCATTTTGAATTACGTATTATTTAATTATGAATTATAATCTAATGATTGTTATGACGCCAAAAGTACAAATTCTTTCAGCGTCGTACAACTTTAACCATTAATTTTAAAATCGATATTCTCGTTCTCCTGTAAAAAGTCTACCAGCTCACGGGTCACGTTTAAGCGGATATTTTGGGAGAAGAGATTTAGGGAAATATTATGTTCCCCATCGACAACCTTAAAATATAACAGGCTATGGCCCGGATTGTTCTTGATCAATACCGAAAGCTCATTGATTGTCGGCTCGTCCAAATCATGGATCGGGACCGTGATACTGATTTTCTCGATCAGCTTGTCTTTCTCGTCTTGCAAAAGGTTGACGGTACCAATCTTGAAGTCCAGTTTATTGGGGTCCCAGCGGCTAGGCTCTACACGGGCTGTGATCAAGAGATACATCCCTATTTTACCATACTTGCTGTATTCGATATAATCCTGTCCGAAAAGCGGGATCTCGCCACTACCCGTGAAATCCTCGATCTTCAAGATACCGTAAGGCTTTCCGTTCTTGGTCATTCCTTCCCGGAAACCGGTGACGATACCACCTAATAAAACTTCCCGGCCTTGTAAGGTTTCCCGCTCGTTAAGTTCTACCATGCCGGTATTACATACATACTTTAATATGATACGGTATTCATCCAACGGGTGGGCGGATAGGTAAATACCGACCAACTCCTTCTCTTTATTCAGGCGTTCTAGATCGCTCCAACGCTCGCATTGCGGGATCTCCGGTTTAGCGATGGCGATCAAGGCGTCTCCACCGAATAAAGAGTTGACTGCCGTGCTCTTATCCATCTGGTATTTGTTACCATAGCGAACCAAGGTATCCAAGAACAATTCTCCTTTTCCACTGTCGGTGAAGAACTGCTCACGCTGGATACCGAAGTTATCGAACGCTCCGGCCAAAGCCATGGACTCTATGTTTTTCTTATTGCAAGCGGTCAAGTTCACCCGTTCTACGAAATCGAAGATACTCTTGTACGGGCCGTTCTTCTTGCGTTCCTCTATGATATTTTGTACGGCTGACTCACCTACGCCTTTCACGGCGCCTAGCCCGAAGCGGATGTTCTTGTTCTTATCTACGCTGAACTTCAAGATAGACTCGTTCACGTCCGGTCCCAATACTTGAATACCCATCGCTTTACATTCATCCATGAACTTCGTGATATCCGTGATATTGGATAAGCTTCGGCTCAAGACGGCGGCCATATACTCGGACGGGAAGTTCGCTTTCAAGTAAGCGGTCTGATAAGCCACCCATGAGTAACAAGTAGCGTGACTCTTATTGAATGCGTATGAGGCGAACTTCTCCCAGTCGGACCAGATCTTATTTAAAGTTTCCTCTTTATAGCCGTTGGCTTGACCACCAGCCATAAATTTAGACTTCAAGTGGTTCATCTTCTCGATCAACTTCTTACCCATCGCCTTACGTAAGGCATCACTCTCACCACGCGTGAAGTTAGCGAGCAAACGGGATAGAAGCATGACCTGCTCCTGATAGACCGTAATACCGTACGTATCTTTCAGGTAGCGTTCCATGACGGGAATGTCGTACTTGATCTCTTCCTTACCCTGTTTACGGGCGATAAAAGAAGGGATGTAGTCCATTGGGCCCGGGCGATACAGGGCATTCATGGCGATCAAGTCCTCGAATTTAGAAGGTTGCAACTCCTTCAAATACTTTTGCATACCGGCGGACTCGAACTGGAATGTACCGGTTGTCTTTCCGTCGCAATACAATTTATAAGTCTTGGGGTCCTCCAGACTGATATGGTCGATATCCAGATCATGTCCGGTAGTCAGTTTCACGTTCTCGATCGCTTCCTTGATGATGGACAAGGTCTTCAAGCCCAAGAAGTCCATCTTGATCAATCCGGTTTCCTCGATCACGGAACCCTCGTATTGGGTAACCAGCATCTCCTCGCCGGTATCCTTGTCTTTCGCCGTACTGACAGGTACGACATCCGATATATCATAACGTCCGATAATGACACCGCAGGCGTGTACACCCGTGTTACGGACGTTGCCTTCCAGCATCTGGGCGTATTTCAAGGTATCCCGTGCCAGCGGATCATTTCCGTTAGCCGCCTCTTTTAGTTCCGGCACATACTTGATGGCGTCGCCCAATTTGAACTTCTTCATGTCAGGGATCTTATCCGGAACCAATTTGGCTAACCGGTTCGATTCGGATAACGGTAATTTCTGTACCCGGGCGACATCCTTGATAGCGGACTTGGTAGCCATCGTACCATAAGTAATGATATGAGCCACACGCTCGGCACCGTATTTTTCCGTTACCCAGCGTAAGACCTCGCCACGGCCATCATCATCGAAGTCGGTATCGATATCGGGGAGGGAGATACGGTCCGGATTCAAGAAACGCTCGAACAGGAGGTCATATTTGATCGGGTCGATCTTGGTGATCCCTAAGCAATAAGCTACGGCAGATCCGGCGGCCGAACCACGTCCCGGTCCTACGGATACACCGAGTTCCTCACGAGCGGCACGGATGAAATCTTGCACGATCAAGAAGTAGCCGGGGAAACCCATGGTCTTCATGATATGTAACTCGAAGTTCAGACGCTCCTTTACTTCATCGTTCAAGGGGTCTCCGTAAAGCTCCTTGGCTCCGTCATATGTCAATTTCGCCAAATAGTCGGCTTCCAGCTTGATGCGGTATAGTTTGTCGTATCCACCTAATTTCTTGATTTTGGAGTGCGCCTCTTCCTCGCTTAATACGACATTACCGTTCTCGTCTCGGGTGAATTCCTCAAATAAATCATGCTCTGTCAATTTCTGACGGTAGGACTCCTCGGTACCGAACTCCTCGGGAATGGCGAAAGTCGGCATGATAGGACCGCTGTCGATGGAGTAGAATTCTATTTTGTCGGCTATCTCGAGCGTATTACTCAAAGCTTCGGGGATATCGGCGAAGATGGTGTTCATCTCGGCGGTTGTCTTCATCCATTCTTGCTTGGAGTAGCGCATACGCTTGGGGTCGTCCAAGTCTTTGCCGGTACTAAGGCAGATCAGGCGGTCGTGAGCCTCAGCGTCGTCGGCATTGACGAAATGGACGTCGTTGGTGGCGATTAGCTTGATATTATGTTTGTGAGCAAGTTCGATCAGTACCTTGTTCACCTCTTGTTGATGCGGGAAAATCGTGCAATCGGCGTTGGGGTCGTGTGTCTCGTGCCGTTGCATCTCAAGGTAATAGTCTTCTCCGAATAAGTTTTTGAACCATTTGATAGACTCCTCGGCCTTATCGATTCGTCCGTGCATGATATGCTGTGGAATCTCTCCACCTAAACAGGCGGAGCAGATGATCAGATCCTCATGATATTTCTCCAACAATTCCTTGTCAATACGCGGACGTCCGTAGAATCCTTCCGTCCATGAGAGGGATACCATCTTGATCAGGTTCTTGTATCCGTTCTTATTTTTGGCCAGAACGATCAAGTGCCAGCCGCTACGGTCGTCTTGCGAGGCCAGCTTGCTATGCCTTCCGTTGCGAGCGCAATAACATTCGCACCCGATGATCGGCTTGAAGATGGAAGCTTTCGCTTCGGCGATTTGTTTTTGTAGTTCCGTTATCCTTTGTTGTTCCTCATCGGTTGGCGCATCCTTGGCCAGCAGCGGTTTTAGTTCTTTCTCGGAGTCCTTGATGATCCCGAGAGGTTTACTGTTCTTTTTGCTAACCTTATTGAAAAACTCCTTGATACCGAACATAACGCCATGGTCTGTTACGGCGATCGCACGCATTCCGTCTTTGTACGCTTTGTCGATCAACGCGTCGATGGATGCCTGTCCGTCCAGCAAGGAATACTGGGTATGTACGTGTAAATGAATAAACGGTTCCATATATATTAATGTATAGTCTGGTGCATATTGAAATGAGTGCATAAAGGTAGGAAATATTTTTTAGTACGAGAGAGGTTGTTTTGCTTTTAAAAAAACACGTACGTCTTTTTTCGGAAACACGTACATGTTTTTGGAAAAAGACGTACGTGTTTTCTGAAGGATATAATGAGGTTATAATATGGGTGATTCTATAGAATCTATATGTTATATAAACAGATGTTGTATTGATATTTTGCTTGATATAAGCCGTATATCGTGACAGGAGGTTTTCGTGAGGTGCTCGAACTAGCGGATGGAAGATAGTTATGAATGGCGTTTTTCTGTGTGAAAAGCCGTTTTAGCCTATGCGACAGGTCGTGTTGGGCAACGCCGATAGTGCCATTAGGCATCGTAAGTAGTCGCAAATAGGGTTGTAAGCGGTCGTGAATGGGCATTCTTATATGTTTATAACCTTGTTATAACCCTGTTTTCTCCCATTCTTACCTCTTCGGATATGAACTACGATGAATTATTTCGCTAGAATAAAAGACTGTTTTTCGATAGTGTTCTATCAGACAGATGCTTGCTGTTTTTTTCTTACGAATTTGGAAGCATACTGTACTTATGCTTGGAAAAAGCGAATCTCCGGGAGTTCTGTTTACAAAGTGTCATTTTGTTAGAACAAGGGAAACTAATATTCCGATCTATCGCAAAAGGTGATCTTACTTTTGTTGATTATTCGATGGTGTATTTACTAATGTACGCATGCACATTAAATAATAGAAGAGAAAAATGATTGATTTAAACGATCGTTTTAATTAGTCATTTGCAAAGGTACGCGTTTCTTTGACTTCTGCAACCCTTCCGAGCTATTTTTTTGTTCCCTTATTCGCTTTCTTATCAATAGGATATCCTATCCTTTACGAAACAACCGATTCCGTAAACGAACCTCCCGTTTTCCTTCTTTAAAAACGCAAGATCTAAACGATGGTTTAGACTAGTCGTTTTCTAACGGTAGTCTGCTATCAGAAAATAGCTAAGTGCTTAATTAACACTATTATTAATATTAAATTCTAAATTATGAACAGAAAGATTTCTACATTGTTAACGGCGGGTCTGCTTGTGGCGGGGTCGCTGTGCGGTAGTGCCTTCGCTCAGACGCCGACGGTTTCCATTAAAGATTTGACCGGAATCGGATCTACAGTAGCGAATGAACTGAAAAACGGGGCTCGATATGTGATGGTAGATGCCTCTTCATCGCTAGCCTATGGTCATGAAATAAGCACTACTACCGGTAAGATTGTTGAGGTAGGGGAGGCTATAAACACTCCGATTTTTTACGATGACAGCGATAGCAAAGACGGCGTTAAGAAGTACATTTGGACGGTCAGCGTGACAGAGGCTCCGAGAGGTTTCTTCTCTTATACCCTCACCAATGCGGAGACTGGAAAGGCGTTGAGATACAACAGTGCATATAGTGCGATAGAGACAGACCCGGCAGCGAAAGCCGAGGATACCTTTAAGGATTTCGTGTTTGAGAATACAGCTGCTGTCGCTTCTACTCCCACTGGTGCGGAGTATTCTGCCTCTAATAAGTACATGGTTGCCTATAAAGCGGGCGCGACTGTTTGGAACGGTCTGTCATGGTCTGGCAGCCCATTGGTCTCTACTACTACGATCTCTGCTCCTACGTTCTATGAGGTTAAATCCGAGGAACTTGAGGATGTTACCGAGTTGAACGCATTATATAACACTTCTGGATTCTCATTCGCTTCCAAGCCTTATGATACGGATCAAACCGAGGAGCCGATCGGCAACTTGTTCAATACGAAGAAGGTGGTAGCTCGCTATGTATCTACCGCTATTGAAGTTGACGCTACTCAGTATCCTTCTTATTCGGGTAATACTCGTGATTTGAGGATCGAGCCGGGTATGTATTTCTTCACAGAGAACGCTCCGAAAGATGGCGCTGATTATAAAGAATGGATGAACGCTACGATCTTGGTCGTAAGCTCAACGGAGACCGTTGAGGCTACAAATGCGGGACGTGCCTCTGGTGATGGTTTCGCTTTGGCAGAGGTGAAAGTCAGCGACTTGAACTTCTATCAAGGTTCGGATAATGCTTGGATGACAGCAGGTAACGATATCTCTATCAATAACGCTAACTTCCGTGTGCAAAAGAGCTATGTGGACGCTTATCCGTATGAGTTGAACGTTGATGATTTCCGTTATCGTGAGCAAGCTAGCAAGGCTAAGCACGTTACTAAGTCTGTTAAGTTACATGTGTTGAAACATAGTGACAAGTACTATCTGACCACTACACATGCTACAGACGACCAGTTCATCTTCAAGTTGGCTGCCGCCGGTATGAAGAAAGGTATCGAGTTGTTGAACACGGAGGCTAAGGTCGCTGCTTACACGATCCGTATCTTAGACGGTAAGGAATATGCGCCATCTACCGATAATATCGACAAGAAAGACATCAAGAGCGTATACGGCAAGTACTTGACGAACGCCGTTAGAGCTTCTCAATTCGAGTTGGTAGCTAAGGCTAAGGTTCTTTCTCAATTGGAGACTCCGGCTTATCAATGGGCTATCTCCAGCGTAGACAATGAGTATGAGGTGACATTCACGAACCGTGAGACCGGCGTGCATTTCACAGCAAGCTTGTTCCCGAAGGCTGATCTGGGCGAGAACGTTTACGAATTGTCCACAAAGAGCAAAAAGGTTACCGCTATTTATGTAGACGCGAACACATACAATGAGACAGAGGGTGAAGCCGCTGAAATGCAACAACTGATCGTCGAGTTGACCCCGGCTGAGGTTGATCCGTACGCAGGTTTCTTGAACCTAGATGATGAGACTTTGGTGACGATGGCTTTCGCTCGCGATAACAACGAGACTTCCAATAAGTGGTATGTGGCAGCTAAGAAACAAGCAAACCCGTTGGTTGGATATGAATTGAACAAGAACGGTAAGTTCGCTAACGAGGTATCCGATGCCGCTCAATGGCAATTGGTGAAAGATGATAAAAAACGTACGATCATCGAGCGCAGCTTCGTTTACAATAAGGATGGCCGCGTGACGGTACAGGCTAGAGCAGATAAGGGCTACGCTTATGTTTATCAGTTGCAGTATATCAATGATGGTATCGAGACTGAGAAATATTTCCCGAAAGGAAATTCTTCTGTAAGAGAACAGGAAGAGTTAGTAGCTGAAGGTCAAGCTGAGTTCGTGATCAAGCTAGCCGCCGATGGTTCTGTTTACCTGATTCCGGTGAATAGCACAAGCAGTACTATCGCTTCAATTTTGAATAAGTATACGAAGTCTGTTGTAGACGCTACTTATAAGGACAATATCGACGAATGCCAATATGAGACTCCGTCTTCTGTTTACGCATGGCCGTCAACTTCTACACAACAAGATTGGTTATTGAACACCTACTTGATCGTAGAGGCACCGGAGATCAGCTACCCGGCAGAGGAAGGTCATATCTCCTTGGTAAGCGATAAGGGTAACTATATCTCCATGAACGAGAATCGCGACGGTATCGTGGTAAACGAGAATCAATACTCATTCTACTTGCAAGTAACCGATGAGGACGCTGTTGTTCCTTCTTTCTATATCTCTAACAAGGGTACGGTTGAGAATGGTGACAGATTGTTCTTGTTCAACCCGGCAGACTCTGTAAACTATTATGTCGCAGATGGTACATACGACAGAAAGTATGAGTGGATCAAGAATGAGACAAAGGCGATCTTCAAGCCGGCCACTCTTTGGGAGACTAAGGATACTTTGACTACGGTCGTTAAGGGTAACAAGGTTTCCGTGGCTGAAGAGGCTGATGATGAGGGTGTATTAGGTGGCTTGGATTACTTCAAGGTTCAGATCATCCAATGCGAGGACAATGAGAACGAATATCGTATCCGTTCTGTAGCCAAGAAGGGTTCTTATCTGTATAGCTTCAACGACCAGTTGTCTTGGAGCGGTAGCAAGGAGAAAGCAATGCGCTTCACTATCACTACAGGCGATCCTACAGCTAACGAGTCTATCGCCGACGCTGCTGAAGGCGTTAAGGTAATCGCCGGCAACGGTACTGTTGATATCCAAGGCGCTGCCGGAAAGAACGTGGTTATCACGAACGTTCTTGGTAAGGTTATCACTAGCACGGTTCTTACATCCGACAACGCTACGATCGCCGCTCCTGCGGGTATCATCGTGGTAGCCGTTGATGGTGAGGCCGCTGTTAAGGCAGTCGTTAAATAAGAACAATGACGATAAATAACATAAATCGAAAATGCATTCCCGCGGGAGTTGTAGTGATTCAAGTAGCCCGCGAGGGCGAACAGGCGGGAATGGATTAATATTAATACTAAAGTAATAAATTAAAGTTCATCTGTCGTCACCTCCGTGAGGAGCGAGGGCGGAAAAAAATAAGCCCCGGCCGGTTCGTCCAGTCGGGGCTTTATTGGTTTGGAGATTCCGGTTTTACTCAGTAGGGGAATCAGCTTCAAAACAGTTCTGTTGAAGATGTATCGTGTTGTGGCAATAAGATGTATCATGTTGCAAGGATAAGATGTATCATCTTATGGGGATAAGATGTATCATGTTGTGGCATTCGTTAAAGCTTAAATGGCAAAGCTGCGCTTTTTATACCGCTTTCTTATAGGTTTCAGTAGGATAAATGTAGATGTTATTGAAAAATGTATATCTTTGCTTGCTATTAGAAGGAAAAGCAAATGAGGAAGTTTATGAGAAAGATCGGATTGTTGTTGATTGCCGTGATGATGATTTTACCGGCGATGGCTCAGGTTTCTTTCGGCGTACGTGCCGGAGGCGCTTATTCTTCGTTGATCCAGAAAGTGGAGGATACGTATGAGGCGGGAGCCCGCTTCGGTTTCAGCATAGCGGGTTTGGCGGATATTCCTTTGAGTAAGAATAAAAAATGGTCGCTTCGTCCTGAGGTGGCGTTCGTAAACCAAGGTGGCGCTTATTATTCGAATCAGGATATACATGGGATGGCGCTTCATAATAAATGTTGGTATTACTCTTTGCAGATTCCCGTGAATGTGGCTTATACATTTACCTTCACGGACGTTCATCTGTCCGTATTCGCCGGTCCTACCTTTGATTGGTCCTTGTTTGGCAAGATGAAGAGCCGGGAGACCAATCCGGATCTCCATTTCGGCGTGTCCGAGGAGAAGGACTTGAAACCTTGCGACTTTGGCATGAATGTCGGCCTATCGGTAGAATATAGTAACTTTTTCTTCTCCGTAAGCTCTCTATGCGGCATGATAGACCGCCGTGCCTTGAAGCGTGACGGCGAGACTTCCGTTTATCAAAATAACGTGACATTCTCTTTGGGGTATTACTTCCGTAAGTGATGAGTATCTTCATAATAACTTGAAAAATAATTAGATTTGTTTGGTATTTCGGATAAAACCCGTACCTTTGCAAGCCGATTATTATCAAATTGTACTAAGAGTTTAGTTCTTAGCACGTTGTTGCATCATGTGTCCGTTGTGACAATGTTGGTAAGGCTAGTTTTTTGAGTTATTAATTAATTTAATTTTTAAGCAGTGGATACTTTAAGTTTTAAGACCATTTCTGCAAACAAGGCAACTGTAAACAAAGAGTGGGTCATTGTTGATGCTGAAGGCCAGACATTAGGTCGCCTTTGCGCTAAAGTAGCGAAGCTTTTGCGCGGTAAGTACAAACCCAATTTCACTCCGCACGTTGACTGTGGTGATAACGTAATCATCATCAATGCAGACAAAGTCGTTCTGACTGGTAACAAGTGGAACGATCGTATTTATTTGAGATATACCGGATATCCCGGTGGACAGATCGAGTATACTCCGGCTGATCTTTTGAAGAAAGGTGGCGACCGTCTGTTCCGTAAAGTAGTAAAAGGTATGTTGCCTAAGAACCGTCTGGGTGCAAAGTTGTTGAACAACATGTACGTTTATGAGGGAACTGAGCACAAGCACGAGGCTCAACAACCTAAGTTAATCGATATAAACTCATATAAATAATCACGATGGAAGTAGTAAATGCAATAGGAAGACGTAAAGCGGCAGTCGCTCGCGTATTCGTTAGCGAAGGTACGGGAAAGATCACGATCAACAAACGTGAGCTGGAAAAATACTTTCCTTCTTCAATCCTTCAGTTTATCGTAAAGCAGCCGTTAGCAAAGTTGAACGTCGCTGAGCAATATGATATTAAGATCAACCTTGACGGTGGTGGTTTCAAAGGTCAGTCTGAGGCTGCCCGTTTAGCTATCTCTCGTGCGTTGATAAAGATTAATCCGGAAGATAAGGCTGTCTTGAGAGCGGAAGGATTCGTAACTCGCGATCCTCGTGCTGTTGAGCGTAAGAAACCGGGTCGTCCGAAAGCTCGTAAGAGATTCCAGTTCAGTAAACGTTAATGTTATTTGTGAGTCTCTTACAAGTAAAGCGAAGCGTTTAGTATCTAAATTATCGGGATTCTTTTTACATGTGGACATGCGGAAAGACTACCTGATGGTTGAAATTAAACAAAGAAAGTAAACGATTTAAGAAAAAAACAATGTCAAGAGTAAATTTTGATCAATTATTAGAGGCTGGTGTACACTTCGGACACTTAAAAAGAAAGTGGAATCCCGCTATGGCTCCTTATATCTTCATGGAGCGCAATGGTATTCATATCATTGACCTTTATAAAACAGTTGCTAAAGTAGACGAAGCCGCTGAAGTTATGAAGAACTTGGCTAAACAAGGCAAGAAAGTTCTTTTCGTGGCTACCAAAAAACAAGCTAAACAAGTTGTCGCTGATAAGGCTGCTTCCGTAGGTATGCCTTACGTTATCGAGCGCTGGCCGGGTGGTATGTTGACCAACTTCCCGACGATCCGTAAAGCTATCAAGAAGATGGCTACTATCGATAAGATGACAAAAGATGGTACATTTGATAATCTTTCTAAGAGAGAAAAACTTCAAATCACTCGCCAACGCGCTAAGTTGGAGAAGACTTTAGGTTCTATCGTAGACCTTACTCGTCTTCCGTCAGCGTTGTTCGTTGTAGACGTGATGAAAGAGCATATCGCTGTTCGCGAGGCTAACCGTTTGGGTATCCCTGTATTCGGTATGGTTGATACGAACTCTAATCCGAACAATATCGACTACGTTATTCCGGCTAACGATGACGCTACAAAGTCTGTAGAGGTTATCTTGGGCGCTATCTGTGAGGCTATGAACGAAGGCTTGCAAGAGCGTAAGGCTGAGAAAATTGACGCAGAGGCTGCTGAGGAAGCTCCGAAAAGAGAGCGTAAGGCAAAAGCCGCTGTTAAGAAAGAACGTACGAAGAAAGAAGACGACGATGCGTTGAACGCTAACGTTGCCGGTAAGTTCGCGAAAGACGAAGAATAATTCGATTGACAATTGACGTTGACAATTGACAATTAGAATACAAATACAATGGGCAGTTGGCTTTTGACAGGATTTGTCAATTGGCAACTGTCCATTGTCAATTTTTGAAAGTATAAACATTTTAAAGATAAAGGAAATAAGATTATGGCTGTAACAATGGCTGATATTACCAAGCTGCGCAAAATGAGTGGAGCTGGTATGATGGACTGTAAGAAGGCTTTGACAGAGTCTGACGGTGACATCGAGAAAGCAATGGAAATTATCCGTAAAAAAGGACAGGCTATCGCCGCTAAACGTTCTGATCGTGAGGCTGCCGAGGGTTGTGTGTTGGCTAAGAAGGATGGCGAGTTCGCCGCTATCATCGCTTTGAAGTGCGAAACGGACTTCGTGGCTAAGAATGAGGACTTCGTGGCTTTGACTCAAGCTATCTTGGACGCTGCCGTGGCTAACAAATGCCGTACTTTGGACGAGGTGAAAGCTTTGCCTATGGGCAAGGGTACTATCCAAGAAGCTGTTACGGATCGTAGTGGTATCACTGGCGAGAAAATGGAGTTGGATGGCTACTGCGTAGTTGAAGGTGCTTACACTACTGTATACAACCATATGGGTAAGAACCAACTTTGTACGATCGCCGCTTTCAACAAGGAGTCTGAGGAAGCCGCTCACAATATTGTTATGCAGATCGCCGCTATGAATCCGATTGCTATTGATGAGGCTGGTGTTCCTGAGTCTGTAAAAGAGAAAGAGATCCAGGTTGCTATCGAGAAGACGAAGGCTGAGCAGGTACAGAAGGCTGTAGAGGCTGCATTGAAGAAGGCTGGTATTAATCCTTCGCATGTAGATAGCGAGGCTCACATGGAAAGTAACATGGATAAGGGTTGGATCACGGCAGAGGATGTAGCTAAGGCTAAAGAAATCATTGCTACTGTTTCCGCTGAGAAGGCGGCTAACTTACCTCAACAGATGATCGAGAATATCGCTAAGGGTCGTCTGGGCAAGTTCTTGAAAGAGGTTTGCTTGTTGAACCAAGAAGACATTATGGATGGCAAGAAGACTGTAAGAGAGACAATGAAGGAGATCGATCCTGAGTTACAAATCTTGGCGTTCAAACGTTTCACTTTGCGTGCTGAGTAATTGCGGTAACGTATTTGATATAAAGAAAAAGGCGATACAACTCAATGTATCGCCTTTTTTATGAAGTGACATGATACAGATTTACTTCACACGCAATTAACAATTAAAAGAACGTGTGTAAGATGTCAAACAAAGCAAGAGAACGTAAAAGTTACAGCATGGAGTTCAAGCTCCGTATGCTGAAGGAGTATTATGAGAGTGGCTCAACCAAGTACAGCCTATGTAAGAAATATTCGGTTGATTACGTGACATTTAGTCGCTGGGAACGTTATTTTGAGTCAAAAACGCTATCTTTACCGTCCGATCTGACAGAGTTAGAGCATCAGGTATATATGGCACGAAAGAAATCCGAATCATCCAAGGCGACCGGTCCCCAAACGGAGAGCGAGAGGCTCCGGGAGGAGAACTTGCGCCTACGCAAGGCGTTGGCCTACTCAGAGTTGCGCAATGAGGCTCTGCATGAGCTTCTTAAGATCGGTCGGGAACAATATGGCATCGACCTGCTAAAAAAAGCTGGCGCCAAGCGGTAGACAACCTTCGGCTCAGGCATCCCAAGGAATCGATCGGTAGCCTGAGCGGGCTGTTTGGCAAGACAAGAGAAGGTTATTACTCCGTGAGCAAGGAGAAACGTATGCGCAGGGAATTGTCAGAGAAAGAGATACTTGACACCGTGAGGGATATCCGGCATGAGGCTCCGGGCATCGGGGCGTACAAGCTGTACCTGATGCTCAAGGAACTCTATCCGGACGGGATGCGTGGCCGGGATTGGTTCTACGGGCTGATGCATGAGTCACACCTGATGCTGAAGCCCGGGAAGCGCCGTCACACGACAAGCTCCAACCATCCTTACAGGAAGTACAAGAACATGATCAAGGGATTGACCGTCAACAGGATCAACCAATTGTGGGTGGCCGACATCACCTATATCGACACCGATGAGGGCGTGGCCTACCTGCATCTCCTGACGGACGCGTTCACGCATGAGATCATAGGCTGGGTCCTTTCCGACAGCCTGGTCGCCTCCAATACCGTGACGGCTCTGGAGATGGGTATCTCGCACGTGTCACCCCTGGGGTTCGATGGACTGATCCACCACTCCGACCGCGGCGTTCAATATTGTTGTAATCAATATATTGATCGTCTACAGGCCATTAAAGCCACGATCAGCATGACGGAGGACTACAAGCCTACCGACAACGCGATCGCCGAGCGGGTCAACGGCATCATCAAGCAGGAATGGCTCTACAGGATGAAACGCCCCCCGGACGTGGTGGCCGCAAGGGATTTGTTGGCGAGGATCATAGACTTCTACAACAATAGGAGACCGCATAGGAGCAACAGGGACATGCTCCCACCTGTCAGGTTCCGAGAAGCTCTGACTTGTATGTGATCGCTCAATGGAGGCTTTGCGCCTCCAGCCGCGAGGCTTCCTCCGCAGTGGTTTTTTCATGGTTGTTTTGCATGGAAAAAGAAAAACGGTATTTTTGCCGCTGTGAACCGGTTCAGGAAACAACTTTCAACCCTGTGAAGTTTTTCAGGAGAAGGTTCTCTAAGATGTGAAGTACCTTAGAAAATAACAGTAAAATCTGTGAAGTAAATTTAGGCATAGTCAAAGTATAGCTTACTTGCCCATAGAAGATATACTTACTTGTCCAATGCAATATATCTTACTTTGCCAAGTAAGTATATCTGTTTAATTTTTTCTTATTTCAATGCGGCCAACGCATCCTTAATACGTTTGATCGCCTCTGCGATATTCTCATCGCTGGTAGCGTAACTCATGCGGATACACTCGGGTGCCCCGAAAGAGGTACCACCTACGCAAGCTACGTGCGCTACTTCTAAGAGATACATAGCTAAGTCATCAGCGTTGTTGATTACACGGGTTCCATCTGTCTTGCCGTAATAATAACTACATTTGGGGAATAAGTAGAAGGCGCCTTCCGGCTTATTCACCTCGAAGCCCGGAACTTCTTTCGCTAAATTAACGATTAAGTCACGACGACGTTCGAAGGCCTTACGCATTTCCTCAACGGGTTCTTGTGAGCCTGTATAAGCCGCTTCCGCCGCTTTTTGAGATACGGAGCAAGGGCCAGAGGTATATTGTCCTTGTAATTTATTAACCGCTTTCACGATCCATTCCGGTCCGGCGATGAAACCGATACGCCAGCCAGTCATCGCATACGCTTTGGAAACGCCGTTTACGATAACCGTACGGTCTTTCATTCCTTCGATAGAAGCGATGCTGTTGTGTTTACCAATATAGTTAATATGTTCGTAGATCTCATCCGCTATAACGATGATATCCGGATGTTTTTTCAATACTTCCGCTAAACCTGCCAATTCCTCGGCGCTGTAAACAGAACCCGTCGGGTTGGAGGGGGAGCAAAGGATTAACGCTTTTGTCTTAGGCGTAATAGCGGCTTCCAGCTGAGCTGGAGTGATCTTGAAATCTTGCTCGATACCAGCCGGAACGATAACGGGAGTTCCTTCCGCTAACTTCACCATCTCCGGATAGCTTACCCAGAAAGGGGCAGGGATGATAACCTCGTCCCCCGGATTTACCAATACCATGACCGTGTTACAAACGGATTGTTTGGCACCGTTTGCACAAGAGATCTGGCCTGCTGTATATTCCAGTCCATTCTCGTTCTTCAATTTGGCAACGATAGCATTACGTAATGCCGGATAACCCGCTACGGGAGAATAACGTGAGAAATTATCGTCAATCGCCTTCTTCGCGGCTTCTTTAATGAAGTCGGGAGTATTGAAATCGGGTTCTCCCACACTTAAGTTGATAACATCGATACCTTGAGCTTTCAACTCACCGCTCTTTTGTGACATCGCCAATGTTGCTGAAGGCGATAAACTCGCTAAACGATCTGAGACTTGTGTCATGACATTGCTTTTTGTATAGGTTGTTTTATTATTATGCGACAAAAGTAATCAATAATCGGAATTCTTGCAACGTTCTGATAACTATTTAATGTTATGCAGCACATGCCCCATACGTTCTTTCTTCGTTTTCATGTAGAATTCGTTGTATGGATTTGGTTTCACCTCGATAGGAACGTTCTCTACTACCTCAAGTCCGTATGCTTCCAGACCTACGCGTTTTACCGGATTATTGCTCATCAGGCGCATTTTCGTTACGCCGATATGACGTAAGATCTGTGCTCCGACACCATAATCTCGCTCATCCGCTTGATGGCCTAAATGCAAGTTCGCGTCCACCGTATCCAAACCATCCTCTTGGAGCTTGTATGCTTTCATCTTCTCCATCAATCCGATGCCTCGTCCTTCTTGGTTCAGGTAAACGATAACCCCTTTGCCTTCTTGGTCGATGCGGCGCATAGCCTCGTGCAGTTGCTCTCCGCACTCGCAACGCATGGAACCGAAGATATCACCTGTAGCGCAAGATGAGTGCACGCGTACTAAGATAGGCTCGTCTTTTTCGAATTTACCCTTTATCAAAGCTATATGCTCTAATCCATTGCTTTTCTGGCGGAAAGGAATGAGACGGAAATGTCCGTACTCGGTAGGGAGATCTACCTCTACGCCGTTCTCTACGATCGATTCGGTCCGGAGGCGATAAGCGATCAGGTCCTTGATGCAAATAATCTTGATATCGAATTTCTTGGCTACCTCAATTAATTGCGGCAGACGTGCCATGGTTCCATCCTCGTTGATGATCTCGATCAAGGCTCCGGCGGGATATAAACCGGCTAACCGGGCCAAATCCACGGCAGCCTCTGTATGACCCGCACGGCGAAGTACGCCACGAGAGCGGGCACGGAGCGGATTGATATGTCCGGGACGTCCCAGATCGGATGGCTTGGTCTTTGGATCAGCCAGCGCCAAGATCGTTTCCGCACGGTCGTACATGGAAACGCCGGTCGTACATTTCCCTCCTAATTTATCTACTGTTATCGTGAAAGGAGTTCCTAGTAAAGAGGTGTTATTGGCAACTTGCATATCCAGCTCCAACTCTTGGCAACGTTCTTCCGTGATCGGGGCGCATAATACACCTCGTCCGTTTTTCAACATGAAGTTGATTTTTTCCGGGGTTACTTTCTCGGCCGCGATGATAAAGTCTCCTTCATTCTCCCGGTCCTCGTCGTCTACAACGATTAAGAACTTTCCTTCACGGAAATCCTCGATAGCTTCTTCGATGGTGTTTAATTGAATCTCGCTCATATTTATTGATTATTTATATCCGAGTTATTTTTTTAGCAAATGTAATGAATATATCATATTGATCAGCTCCTTACTGGTCTTTTGTACCATAACGATATCATGCCGTAGCAATTTACGTTGGTACGTAGCCAATAGGTAGATCGGCAATCCCAGTGGGAAGAAAATACCGATAGCCAAAGCAAGTTTCCCGTTTATATGCTTGCTTAGCTTATTATTGTAACCTCCGATGACCGGGTAGTCCATCAATTTATTCAGGAGTAAATTCTGGTCGGAATTACTTAATTCCTCCACGATATTTTCCGTGTCCTGAGCTAACAGTTCCGCTGTGTTATCTTTTCCGCCTTGTTTCCAAAATGTCAGATAATTGATCCAACGTTTATGGTTTGCCAGATAAGTCGTGCTTTCTTCCACTAATTTCTCCAGTTGAGGAAGGGTTGCCTCATAATCGGGGGTGTATATGATAACCTCTTTCCGCTCCACTTTTCTCCCTTCACGCTTACCTATTAAGTTCTTCAAGGCATTCACGTAAGTGTCGGCATTCAAGATAACAGAATCTTTTACCGCTTTATAGGTTAGGAATATACCCATAGGTGTTAGGACCACGGAGCTAAGCCACATACCTTCCCATGCGTCCCAAACGCCGTCGCGTGCCATCTTGAAGCCCATATTATCTATAATATAATAGAAGATAAACAAGATTACCGAGATAACGACCGGTACGCCCAACCCACCTTTACGGATGATGGCTCCTAAGGGCGCTCCGATAAAGAAGAACATGATGCAAGCGAACGATACCGTGAATTTCTTATGCCATTCCGTCAAGTGGCGGCGTACCTTATAGGCCTCGTCGCCAACCGTGGCCGCGCGGAAATAATAGTCGGTCTTGATATTCTCGATCGAGGATTTGGCTCGGCCTAATAAAGCCGCTTTACTACTCGGTGCCTGCGCTTGGTAAAGACTGTCGAAATCCAACTGGATGGTAGGAGTGATTACCGGCAATTTTTCCTGCTGCTCGTCTGGTTGCCCCTCGGCTTCACTCTCTTTTTTAGCTCGTAAGGACTTTAGTGTTTTTACGTATGAGGCATCGTAAATGCTTTTTGCGTTCACGTCCTTGATGCTATCCAAGCGTACGCCCATCGAATCGATAGAGGTTTGTAAATCCTTCAAGTTTTTTCCCATATATTGGTTCTGCATGAAAGATTCGTCGGTACGGTTGAAATTCGCGTCGAATTCAATCAAGATATCTTTGCTGCTGAATGATTCTCGTCGATAGGGGACGGCGGTTCTCGCTTGCGTCGTGTTGGCTTGGCTTTTACCTACGTTCTCGAAAGATTCTCCGTTAAATAAAGATAGGACAAGGAATAATTTATCGGCGGATGTCTTTAACCGTCCGGAGTCCGCTACGATTACACGGGCGTTATTGAATCCTTCCGAATAATCATAGATCATCACGTCTTTTAATAAACCGTCCTTCGGGTCCTTTTTCTTCACATATACATTGAATCCGGGAATATCTTTGTAGAATGAACCTTCCGGAATATCCAATTCCGGTGATTTCTGGCGCATGGAATATAATAATGTATATAGCTTGACTTGGACAACGGGCATTACGTTGTTTTGGAAGAAAAAGGCGCCCACGCTCACAAATAGTAGCGTTACGATCAAAGGACGCATGATATGTATCAATGATACCCCGGCAGACTTCATGGCCAGTAATTCCAGACGTTCCCCTAAATTTCCAAAAGTCATTAATGAGGCTAATAGAATAGCCAAGGGAAGTGCCATCGGGACAAGAAACAAGGCCGCATACATAAACATCTCCGCTAGTACAGGGATGCCGAGGCCTTTTCCCACCATATCGTCGATGTATCGCCAAAGAAATTGCATCAACACAATAAACAGACAAATACCGAATGTCATAAGAAACAACGGCAGGAATGTCTGCAGCATAAATGTATATAATCGTTTTATTCTCAACATTGCCTAATCTGGTTGAAGTGGCAAAAGTAGTGTAAAAAACGATAACACCCCACAGATTTCTGTAAAACTACTCTAAATACCAAGCGTTCGCTTCAAATCTTCCACTTGCGAGTCCCATAAATTAATGGAATCTTTTTTCTCCCCGGGTTCGGAGAAATCCGTAATCTCAAGTGCCGTAGAACCTGTTAATTCGATTGTATGGATTATAAATTCGAAATAAGCGCTCTCATCTTCCTCGTCTACCCAGCGGTAACGGATAAAGTTCTCCGGCTTGGAGTCGATCACTGTTGCCTCTTGGGCCTCTTTACTCCATTTAAAGGTATAGAGATTATCATTTATAATGACCTCGTCGGCGAACCAAGCGGAAAGTCCCAAAGCGGTGGTTAGGTGATTCCACAAGCTTCGTCGTGAAACTTTATCGAAAATGTATTCGATATGAAACTTCTCTTTCTTCATTGTTCTTATCCTTATATTTGCCGCAAGATACATAAAAGATTTGAAAACGACTAATTTTAATGATGAAAAAAGTAACTAATAACTAACTGATTAGGTGGAGGCCTTAAAAATTAAGCGAATTTTTTTATTGAAAATGTTGTGTAATTCAAAAATAACCCCTACTTTTGCACCGTCAATAAGAGAGACAGTGACAATAAAATGATGGCGAGATAGCTCAGCTGGTTAGAGCGCATGATTCATAATCATGAGGTCCCCGGTTCAATCCCGGGTCTCGCTACCTAGAAAAGGAGGTCGATTTTTCGATCTCCTTTTTTCTTTTGCTATCAGATGGTCTTTTGGGAGGATAAAAAAACCTGAACAATCTTTCTCGTAAACGATCTTGATTGTTCAGGCAAAATAATTATGTAACCTCGCGGTTATGTTAATTAGGTTTGCCTACATCATAATTTAAGGGTAATTATATATGTAAGCAGGGTCATAGGGTAAAATTTCGCAAATTGCTTTGCTTGATTTATAAATACAAAGATATGTATGTCTAAATGTTTTGAGTGATGGTATTTGTCTCAATAGGTGAATGTATTTCTATCATATAAATAACGCACGCCTCGGAAATCATCTGAAGCGTGCGTTTAGCATATAAAATTTAAATCTAGTTACCCTTGTTTATGTAGTGACCCTGCTGTGATTTTATATGCTTACCCTAATGTCTGTTGCGAATATATTCATAATATTCATAGGTTGTATCTTTATTTGATCGGTATTTGTATCAGTTTAGTGTGTAAAACTATCAACAGATGGAGTGAGCCTTGTAATGAAGCGGATTTCCGTTAATATTTAAATAAAGTTAAGACGGTGTTCGTGTCAATATCATGGGTATTCCTATCACGGAGAATGCGGTTTTTGAGAGAAAAACAGCGCACGCCCGAAATTCTCTAATCTCGTGACGTGCGCCAAAGCATATAAAAATTGAGGGTATCTTAATTCAGTGTTATATGTTGGATAACGGTTGCCCAGTCGGCAATTACAATATTAGCCGAAACTTCTCCAGAGTACTTGAAAGTGATCTCGGTGCGTTTTCCGGGGTTTGCAGCGAATAATTCTCCGTTTTTGTCTTTTTCGCTAGAAAAAATAAGATCACCGTCCTTGTAAAGCTCTATCGTTATATTTTGAGCCGGAAAAATGGCTTGGGCTTCTGTTGTCAAATTACCTTTTTCGTCAAAAGAAGCGGGGAAAGCGAATTCAACCTCTTCTCCTGTTGGGTTGCCATTGTAGTCCAATGAGCTTTTTGTATTTTTAATTCGATATTCAAAATTTCCGGCATTACTCCCTAGATACTTGATCAGTCCTTTCGTTGAAAGCTGGAAAATTGAAGTTTTGCGAATGATTTGTAATTCGTTTGATACGGTGGATTTTGTTGAAGAGTTCTTATGAAGCGTAACTTGTCCATAGAACAAATCGCTCGGAATATTAGCTATGCCATTATTCTCTTTTAGGCTGACTTGCAAATCGGATATAATATTGGCTTTGCTCATGTTTGAAATCTCTTCGTTTCCAGAATTGATTCCACTCCATGCGATCACGGTTATGTCATTACTGTTCGGGCAGTTAATGTCTATAGCCCGGCGAGATAAAATTGTAGATTTGTTTACATTAATCTGCTCGAAGAAATCGTTGTTTTGATCGAAGACAAATAATGTAGCTCCATTCACCTCTCCCTTGGTCGTAATGTCGTTACCATCTGAATTCATTGCTTTTAATATCACGGAGAATGGTACTTCGGCTTGTTCAATAACCTCACTCGTTGTTGCTACTACGTCATTTGAATCATCCGTGCAAGCGGAGAATGACAAAACTGTGAAAATAACAGAAACCGCAAATACGCAATTTGCGAAAAAATTACCCTTTTTCATGACCCTACTTTTTATATGCTTTACCCTTAATCTAAGTGACTTGGTTTTTTTGACCGCCCCTCAACGGTCTTTCCTTATCACTACATCGCGAATGTATGTATAAAAATCATAGGTTGTATCTTTTATGATGGGTATTTTTATCAAAAAAGTGGGTAAAACTATCATTATACTTCTATATCCCTTTATTGATGCATGTTTTGGATGATATTTAAATAATGTTAATTGGTTTATTTCTATCAATTTGAGTGGTAAATATATCATCGCTGGTCCTTATTGATAGCCTTGCCTCTGCTGTGTGATAGGAATGCAGTTGTTGTTAACACCTGTTAAAATGATAGTAAAAAACGTTCGTTTAAATCTTGCGTTTTCATGTGTATAAATTATGAAGTCTCATTGATAATCATGTTATTTTTTTTATTATTTTTATCCAACTGAATAACTGAAATTTAAATAAAATTTTTGACCTTTGTAAGGCTGCAAAAAAATTGAAGATAAAAACGCAAGATTTAAACGAACGTTTTTTACTGGCGTTTTATATAAATAACATCTTAATAATCAATGATATGAGATCAAAAGGTTTTAAAGCGAAATTTATGATGGCATTTTGGGGCTTGTTCGTTGAAGCTCATTATATTGCTGCGGACAATGATACAATGGAGGGCTCTCAAGGAATTCTACCTTTTATCATTTTACTGATAGTGTCCATATGTGTAATAGCTTTTTTGAGTTATTATATGTATAGGTTGAAGAAAGAGTATATTGCCAAAGATGGTGAGCTTATGGCGAGAAACGATGAGCTTCTTCGGTCTGTCGATGCGTTAAGCGTAAAAAATCGGGAGATCCAACAAATGTTGGTCAATAAAATCCGTGAGACTGATAATTGGAATAGGGATAATGAGGTAGAACGGGAGGATTTGAAAAAGCGCCTTGAGGAAATGGAAAAGCTCCATAATTCGTTTTTTGTTGAAACGATTCATGAAATGCGTACTCCACTATCGCTTGTGCTTGGTTCGTTGAGTGAGTTGTTGCAACGTAAAAATGATATTGACTCTAGTGAAGCGACTCAATTATTGTCTGCTTACCGTAATACCTTGGCTCTTCAAGACCTTATCGAGCAATTGCGAAATACCCGTCATGGAGATGACGTGGCAAACCATCTTCGGATAGCTCGTTATGACATGATCAGTATAACAAAGCAGATTTGTGATTTATTCGTGGACTGGATAGCCATGAATAATGTGGAATTTCATATTAATACCCAAACCTCTGTTCTTTGGGTCTGGATAGATCGTCGGAAGATGGAGTTTGCCTTGCGTGTACTTTTATCTAATGCGTTAAAAAATACCTACCGCTTTGGAAAGATCTCGATCAATATTTCCGTGGTGCGCTCGAATGGCAAGGCTTATTGTTCTTTCTCTATCCAAGATGATGGGTTAGGAGAAAGCGAAAGTACCCGTTTGGGTTTGAAACAGATCGTGGATATGACAGAATCCTCCGGCGCTATTTTCGAAGGAATTTCATCGGAGGACGAGACGGGAACCCAATATACGATATTGATTCCTTTGGGGAGAAGCCATTATATGGAACGTGCCGTGGAATTCATCGAGCCGGATGGTGATCTGGTAAAGCTGAATGAGATGCAGAAGGAGGAGATCGCCGAGTTGATCCAAGTTGTTCCGAAAAAGAAAGAGACCGGGAAGAAAATGCTGGTGATTGATGACAGTGATCAGATTCGTTGGTTCCTGCGTCATGTTTTTGCCAGTGAGTATCATGTTTCGGAAGCTCATAATGGCCAGGAGGGTGTAGAGATCGCACGAGCTGAACGGCCGGATCTTATTTTATGTGACGTGATGATGCCCGTTAAAGATGGGCTTGCTACCTGTCGTGAAATCAAAGGCATCCCAGAATTAGCGCAAGTGCCAGTTGTCTTGCTAACCGCAAAGGTAGAGAGTGAGGATGTTATAGCTGGCATTGAATGTGGCGCCGATGATTATATAACCAAGCCATTCGATGTAGAGGTGCTACGAAGTAAGGTAAACAGTTTGTTGAAACGTAGGGATGAGATGAGACGTTTCTATACGTCGAGTCCTGTAGGTGCGCATCCCGAGGTAGAGAAAACGGTAAAGAAAGATGATTCCCCTTCCAATCTTTTTATGGATGCGGTTATCTCGACGATCGAGAAACATTTGGATGACCCTAGTTTTGAGGCGAAGATTTTGGCGGATTCTTTAAACATGAGTCTCCCTACATTATATAGAAAGATAAAACTCTACTCGGATAGTAGTATATTGGAGCTTACCCGTATGGTACGTTTGAAGAAAGCCGCCGAACTGATCAGTATGCAGCGATACTCTATCCAAGAGGTTTCGGAAATGGTCGGCTTCAACGATACCGCCACTTTCCGTAAGCGTTTTACGGAACAATACGGCGTCACTCCTTCACAGTATCTGCCGGGTAAGAATTAATCGTTTTGCCATTTCCCGAAAATCGCCGGGGAATGGCAAAATTTTTTAGTTGTTTTTTGATACGATATTTTTCAACCTCTTTTTGATAGCCTTACAACGGTGCTAATCAGCCCGGAAATATCCCGAATGAAAATTTATAGTTTTACCTCTTATTTATGAAAGTAACACCTATTTACTTTTTTTTATAGTCCAAATACCTTTGCGATGTCATCAACGAACAACAGATTGGTCATGGGGAAGATTTGAACAAAGAGTTCTTGTTATGTGACTGAAAATGTAAAAAGTGATTGAGAAAGAAAGGTTTATATAAAAGATTTATTAACTCATAAAATTATATGTATATGAAACTTAGAAATTTATTATTCGGAACAATGATCGCTTGCGCATTCGCGGCGTGTTCAAACGAGGATGATCCTATCGTAGGACCGGATCAACCGCAAACAGGGGAAAATAACGCAACACTGACTATTTCTGTGAAAAATGTGGCTAGAAGTTTGACTAAAGCTGCAGCGGAGGGGACACAGACTGAAAATGAAGCTAAAATTACAAACTTAACAGTTGCTCTTTATGATGCTGAAACTGGAGCGCTTGTCGCTTCAACCTCTGATATTGCCAATGAGGATGCTGCTGCGGATAATGATGAGGTTCAATTTGCCGGACTGACAGAAGGTGCGCAATTACGTGCTATCGCATTTGCTAATATGCCTGAAATCTCACTGGCTGGTACAACAATTGACAACTTTGTATCTCCTGTATATACGATGCCAGCTGCCGGATTCGCAGAAAACTATTTACCAATGAGTAGTGGTTTGTCTGATCCATTCACTTTACAAGCAGGTAAAAACTATTATGGATATACTAAAACAGTGGGAGAAGGTGAACATATTCTTGTAGCAGATCCCTTGTACTTGATAAGAAATGTAGCGCGCATTGATTTTACGGGACTTAGCTTAGACATGACTAGAGCTGCAAAAGATGTATACGTTGAAGGAATTGTGACGATTGTACCAGAATGTGTATTCATCATGCATGGGCGGACGAAGTCCAATGCAGCAGATATGGGTAATGGCAATAGCTGGTGGAATGTCGTTAGCAATACCGTATGGGGTAATGTGTCCACAATTTATGCTGCTAATGCTACAGATTATGCTTCAGGTTATAGAGGAGATTTCGTGAATGATGACGCTATGTTTACGAATATGAGAGGTTCTATTATTGAAGGATACAAGGCCAGTTTACCAGCCACCGCATTGGTACAGAATATCGCAACTGAAGATGGTGTGTCTGCGACTATCACAATCGCCCCTAAATTCTATGTGTTCGAAAATCCCCAAGTTAAGGCTGCTCGTGAAATGAATGGTGCTGAAAATTTCAAACCAGAGGATCTTGCAACTGAAATTGTAGTTAAAGGTACTTATAAGCTCGAAAATGCTAAAAAGAGCGGAAGTAATGCAGTATACAACTATGCGGAGAAAACAGCATATTGGCCTATTAAAATTGCTGCGACGAATGAAATGGCAGCAGCTACGGCTGAGTATTTAAAGGATGGAAAGATCCATCGTAATATAATTTACAGTATTGACGCGACTTTAGCTGGTAGAGGATATGATGATCCGACTGTTCCTCCAACAGACTTTGTTGAATTGTTTGTTAAGACAAAGGTTCTTGATTGGGGTAGCGCAAATCAATCTTCAGTTGTCGAATAATATCTATTCTCTGAATAACAACCAAAAGGCATTCCTTTTATCGGGAGTGCCTTTTTTGCATATATAATTCTGGTTATGAATTGATCCGGAGACTACAAAATTTACTATCCTTTCCTTATGATGGCGATCCCATATGTCTTGAACCTAAGAACCGGAATATTATTTCATGAGAACATCTACAATATCTACAATTCAACCTCATACTTATTGTAAATAAATATGTTATATAGTGGTTGCAGATGGAATAACATCTACAATTTTCATTCTGCATCTACCATGTTTTAATGGGAAACGCAAAAAAATCACTTCTCAAGCTTGCGGACTCGTATATTTAGTATTTGAAGATTTCATAAGAGACAGACAAAGGGATTAAAGCCAATAAGAGTTTCAATAGGTGAAGTTAGTGGTTTCATACTGAAGAAACTTTTATTTCATACTGAAGAAACAAAAGTTTCTCTATAGCAAAACTTTTGTTTTTCTATGCAAAAACTATTATTTATTGAAATACAGAATGTTATACATTATTTATCGTTAGTAGTAATTGTTCGTGCTAATCTTTCCGGTAACCTAATGATGGTAGATCGAAGTTTGTAGTGGTAGATGTTCACTATCTACCACCATAAGATAAATCATTTACAATCAAAAGATTACATAAATAATGGTAGATATGGTAGATGATTTGGATTATTTACCATAGAATGGCATCTGGGGCGTGTCCGGAGAGAACAACTTCTTAAACATAAATCTTTTAACTTTCTAACTTTGCCAACGGGCATTGACATATTATATTTATAACAAAAAAGGCATTCCCTGTTGATAGAGAATGCCTTTTGGTTATTATTAGAGAATTGATATTATTCGATAACAGGAGCTTGAGTGGCTGTACCCCAATTCATAACCATTGTCTTTACAAACAAGTCGGCTGTAGGATCATCCTTAGGGAGAGTCGGATCTGCATAACCATTACCTGCGATAGTAGCAGAAATCTGATAAACCACGTTTCTATGTACCTGACCATAATATGTGTCTTCACTATCTAATCCATCGATACCAATCTTTATCGGCCAATAGCGCAATACAGGAGTACTCTCTTCGCCGAATGTCCAAGATGTGTTATCGTTCATTATAGCTTTTATATAAACTTCACCACTGATTACCAATTCGGATGCCAAAGTTGTTTTATCCAAGACGAAAGCCGGGCCTTCTTCTTCCGGATCTTCTTGTTCTCTGGCCGCTTTTGTCTGATCATTAGGCAACACATAAAAATATAAAGAGTTAGCAAGAGTAATTGCTTTACTTCCGGTAATAGTAGTACCATTCCAACTCTGAGTATATGTTGTTTCTTCTGTGCTCAATGCCTTTATATAATTAGTCGTATCGACAGTTCCAGCAAAACGACCGAATGAGCTACTAGCGTTAGTTCCGGAATAATAATCATCTCTATTAGCAATTTCATAAGTAGCGGCAATATTACCCCAAACCCTATTTGGCAGATTGAACCACAGATCATTATTTATGCTTTGGTCTGCCACATTCGCTTTTTTACGACCATGTAATACAAAAACATCTTTAGGTACAAACTTAATTGTTCCTGATTTGTATTTTTGAATATTATTAACCTTGACTTGAGTCATATCCAAAGAAAGAGCACTCAATTCCGCACGAGCCACATTTCTAATTAATCCTAAAGGTTTTCCAGATTCAATACTGTTTCCTCCTGTAGCGTTTGAGTAACCATAATAATTTTCACCTTCAGCAAGAGTGAATACTGGACTAATTCCACTACTCATAGGCAATCCATTCGCTTCTGCTCCGGTTAAGACATAGTAAGCAGATGTCAAATCAAAAGAGTTAGCAGTTGCAGTAAGAGCCTCTTTGGGGACATTAGCGAAAGCCAACGCACGATAAGAAGCACCTGCCTTTAATCCCTTAAACTGAATCTCATTGTTTGAACTAGTTTGCTCTTCATCCTTATTAGCAGTAATATCACTAACTTGCAAGAATGTCCCATCCTCATTATAAAGTGCCACAAATAAATTGTGAATCGCAGTTTCGCCCTCTTTAGCATTAGAATCATCAGCAGCTTTTGTCTGTGTATTCTTTGCCAAATTCTTTACCACAATCGTAAGATCCGCAGTGCCTGTTTCTGGAGTAGGTGTCGGATCCACGTTAGGGATAGGATCATCCTCATTTGAACACGCCGCGAACGCGCAAGCGATCATTGTCCCGAATAATAAATTTCTAAGTTCTATTTGGGAATGGCTATAAGAGATTGTTTTTAGCATAATTATGCTTTTGTTATATGCAGGTAAGTAACAACTCAGTAGTATTATTATAATAATGTATGGGAGCGGATGGCATAATGAGAATTTATCGGAATAAGCTTGTTTTTCAACAGAAGAGTCTTTACCTTTATAAGATTATACGTGAATTATTAATCAACTAAAAACCATAAAACTATGGAACATTACGTGAACATCATGTTGGATGGCGGCTTCAAGGCTGTGTTTGGAGATAAGCAAGTGGCGATGGATTTGCCGTATGATCTCCCGTCAGGGCGAGACAGGTCGTGACTGGAAGTACGAGCTGCTTCCTGTGTATGGAATCTATCTGTTGAACTTCAGCTTGCCAGAGTTTCCGTTGTGGCGTACGGACGTGGTGCTAGCGAACGAGCTTACGGGTGAGACTTTTGGACGGATCAAGCTCAAACAGGTCTATATTTCATTCGAGCGGTTCGATTTGAGTTATGAGGAGTGCGAGACTCCGTTGGAAATAATACAAAGTCTCTGATCTGATAAGCCGGTTGCGGACTGAAACTATAGCGGATGACACGGATCTTGGGGAGAAGTATCTTTCTTGATCCGTGCCATCCGAATCTGAAGTAATATCCGTCTCATGCGTCTAACACCCCATTAAACCGGTCTATTGCCTGTCTTTTACTAGCATCGATGATTTTCGCATATACTTGTGTGGAGATGATGTTCTTGTGTCCTAGTAATTTACATACCGTATACAAGTCAATGCCAAGAGCTAGTGAAAGAGTGGCGAAAGTATGGCGGGCAGTGTA